>Ga0265338_10000008_pt1 | contig 481542 bp, 423 predicted proteins | sample 42126metaG_FD_193579 | JGI IMG/M metagenome (GOLD analysis project Ga0265338, IMG submission 193579) | Rhizosphere microbial communities from Carex aquatilis grown in University of Washington, Seatle, WA, United States - 4-21-26 metaG | ecosystem: Host-associated > Plants > Roots >... | reverse complement strand
CGTCTCCACGCGCACCGTCGCTCTCCGGCCTGCAGGCCGGAGAGCGACTCCAGCTTGGCTTGCTTTCGCAAGCATGCCAAGCAGGACAATCTGAAGATACAAGGAGAGGGAGAATGATAGGGCCGGGCTATAGCGAAGTTGGCGTTTTTGCCTTTAGGAATGACGGCGCTCTCGGAGAGATCGCCCTACCAAAACAAAACGGGCTGAGTGAATTCACTCAGCCCGTTGATAGAATTGAGATTCGGAACTACGCCACCGTGATGGACTTATCCAGATACACGTCCTGAATCGCGTTGAGCAATTGCACGCCTTCCTTGAGCGGACGTTGGAACGCTTTGCGGCCGGAGATGAGGCCAGTGCCGCCAGCGCGTTTGTTGATGACGGCGGTCGCGACGGCCTGTTCGAGGTCGCCCTTGCCTTTGGATTCGCCACCGCTGTTGATGAGACCGGCGCGGCCCATGTAACAGTTCGCGACCTGGTAACGGCAGAGGTCGATAGGATGGTTGCTGGTCAATTCAGTGTAGATGCGTTCATCGAGCTTGCCGTAGCTGGAGCTGCCGGTGTTCAACGCTTTGAAGCCGCCGTTGTTCTCGGGCAATTTCTGTTTGATGATGTCGGCCTGGATGGTCACGCCAAGATGATTGGCCTGGCCGGTGAGGTCGGCGGAAACGTGATAATCTGTCGTGGTGCCGTCAGCATTTTTCACCTTGAAGGCGTTATTGCGGAGGTAGCACCAGAGGACCGTGGCCATACCGAGTTCATGCGCGTGGGCAAACGCCTGCGCGACTTCCACGATCTGGCGGCCGCTGTTCTCGGAACCAAAATAAATCGTCGCACCCACGGCGGCGGCGCCCATATCGGCGGCCTGCTTCACGGTGCCGAACATGATCTGGTCGGCCTTATTCGGGTAGGTGAGCAGTTCGTTGTGATTGATCTTCACGAGGAACGGAATCTTGTGCGCGTATTTACGGGCGATGCTGCCGAGCACGCCGTAGGTGGAGGCAACGGCATTGCAACCGCCTTCGATGGCGAGCTTCACGATGTTCTCGGAATCAAAATAATCCGGGTTCTTGGCGAAGCTGGCGCCGCCGGAATGTTCGATGCCCTGGTCCACGGGCAAAATGGAGAGATAACCGCTGCCGCCGAGACGACCGTGGTTGAACATCCATTGCAGGTTGCCGATGACGCGGTTGTTGCGGTCGGACGGGATGAAAATACGATCCACGAAATCCGGGCCGGGAACGTGCAGGCGGTCCTTGGAGATTTTCGGGTTCTTGAAGTTCAAGAGCGAGTCGGCTTTGTCGCCGAGGAGTTTTGCGATGTTATTTGCCATAGATATCAGCTTTCAATTTTCGTTGGTGTTCAATGCGGCCAATCTGTCGAACAGTATCGGCGATTCCGCCCCCCTTCGCCCTTTCCGATTCTGCCATTTAATAACCATTGGTTGCCGTGCGATAGCAAAAAATTCTTCAAGTTGGGGCCAACCATGCTAGATTTGGGCATGGTTGTTTTATTGAAATTTGCGCTCGCGCTGGGAGCGGGCTTTCCGATCATGGCTTTGCTGTGAAACGATATCAATTTTGGAGGGATGAACTGTGGTGGACCTGTTGCAGCCTGTATGCGCTGAACCGCTGGTACATCAAGCCGCACACGCATAACCTGTTCATGCACGGGCAGTTCAACGACATGCTGCTCATCCCCTGCGCGCTGCCTTTGGTGCTTCAGATCCAGCAATGGATGGGTTTGCGCAAACAAAACACCGCGCCGGAATTCGGGGAAATCTTCTTCCATCTGGCCATCTGGTCGGTGTTGTTCGAGGTCATCGGGCCGCACATCATGAAGACTATTGGTGACCCTTTGGATGTGGTCGCGTATGTGGTGGGTGGCGTCATCGCGGGGCTGTGGTGGCAACGGGAAAAGATGAAGATGGTTTTGGATTTCAATAAATGGAAGATATAGAGTTCAATCCCACCTCACCCCAGCCCTCTCCCCCAAACATTCGTTTGGCGGAGAAGGAGACACGTTCCGTGAGACGTGCGTTCGTTTACATTCCTGAGATAAACCCATGGCTATGTGCTGCGAGCCGGGACGGCTCGCGGTCCAGAGAAGAAGTAGAATGAGCTTCGATACGCTGGCTCCGCACTATCGGTGGATGGAACGGCTGCTGGCCGGGGAAAAACTCCAGCGTTGCCGCGTGGCGTGGCTGGATGAAGTGCGCGGCGCGCGGCGCGCCCTGCTCGTTGGCGAAGGACATGGACGATTACTGGCCGAATGTGCCCGGCGATTTCCCCAAACTCATTTCACGTGTGTGGATGCCAGCAGCGGAATGCTGGAGCAATCGCAAGCCGTCTGGCGTAAGGCGGGTGGTGATGCAGGACAGATTGAATTTATCCACGCCTCTTTACCGGAATGGGCGCCGCCGCCGGAGACGTTTGACCTCATCGTCACCAATTTTTTCCTCGATTGCTTTTCCGCGGCGCAACTCACGGAAGTCGTCACAAAACTGTCGGCATCGGCACAGCCGGGCGCACGCTGGCTGGTGGCGGATTTTCAAATACCTGACAGCGGTTGGCAGCGATTACGCGCACGCTTGATTTTGCTCTCTGCCTACACGTTCTTCCGCGTGGCGACGAAATTACCGGCACGGCAGTTGACATCGCCGGATGACTTATTGAGAGGCGCGGGATTCGAATTGCAGGCGCGGCGAGTCACCGAGTGGGGATTGTTGCATACGGATTTGTGGGAAAAATTTCCAATTTCCGATTGCCAATTGCCAATTTGAAAAAGGAAATTCAAATTCGCAAGGATGGTTGCTTTCCCCTCACCCCTGCCCTCTCCCTTGGGGAGAGGGAGAATGTTTCGCAGATGTTCTGCGGTGCGACGGTCTGGCTGTTAAAATAGATTGAAGAATAATGAGTGCGATAGCGATCAATTTGATTTCGTTTGTGCCGCGCTGGGTGAACCGGATGCCCCGACGGGCGCGTTCGGTGTTTTTGACCACGGCGGCGGGGTTGGTGGCGGGACTTCTTACCGTGGCATTCCAGGCCGCGATGAGCGGCCTTTTCACGGCGGGCATCAAGTCGTTTTCGCACCTGAGCTTCACGTACTTCGCGGTGGCCAGCCTGATCGTTATCGTCACGACGGCGTTCATCTCTGGCTGGCTGATGAATTCATTTTGTCCAGAGGCGGCGGGCAGCGGCATTCCACAACTCAAGGTCGCAATGTGGAAGGATTTCGGTTATGTGAAATTTCGCGTGGTGTGGGTGAAATTCATCGCGGGCGTGTTGCAGATCGGTGGCGGGAGCAGCATGGGCCGCGAAGGACCAAGCGTGCAACTGGCCGGCGCGGCAGGGTCAAACCTGGTGGGATTTTTGGGCGAACCGAAACAACGGCGGCGATTGGGCGCAGCCACGGGCGCAGCGGCAGGTCTGGCGGCGGCCTTCAATACACCGCTCGCGGCGGTGACGTTCGTGCTAGAGGAATTGATCGGTGATTTGAACAGCCGCTTGCTGGGAAGCGTTCTGCTTGCGGGCGTTTTGGGCGCCATGATCACACATGGGATACTTGGGCCGCAACCGGCCTTTACGCTCGCGCCGTTGGGCGAATCCGATTGGCATGGCTACGTTCTGGTGCCGGTGGTGGCCTTGCTGGCGACGGTAGTGGGTATCCTCTTTCAAAAATGGTCGCTGTGGCTGCGCCCGGTGCGAAAACAATTCAAACCCGGCCTGCGCTGGATGGGTCCGGCGGTGGGCGCACTCATCTGCTGGGCATTGGGCATCATCATCTTCAAAGAAACTGGTAGGTTGGGTGTGTTTGGGCTCGGTTACGATGACCTAAGCGATGCGCTGGCGGGAAAACTTGTGTGGACGACGGCGGCGCTGTTGCTCGGCGCCAAACTGCTGGCGACGACCGCGTGCTACGGCTTCGGCGGTTGTGGTGGGATTTTTTCACCGACGCTGTTCTTCGGAGCGATGGCGGGCGTCGCGGTCGCGGGATTGGGGGCGATGGTGATTCCACTCTCGCAGAATGACGTGGTGATGCTGGCCATCGTGGGCATGAGCGCCACACTCGGCGCGGTGGTACGCGCACCCGTCACAAGTATTTTGATCGTGTTCGAGATGACGCATCAGTTCGCTATCGTGCCGCCATTGATGATCGGCGCGCTGGTCAGCCAAAGCCTGGCGCGGCGGATGGTGACCCACAATTTCTACGACGCGCTGCTGGAACAGGACGGACATGACGTGGAACGGTTGCGCCCACTGGACAACCTGCGCGCGTGGCAGGAACAGAACATCAAGGCACTGGCGAACATGAAACCGGTCGCCCTCAATTCACTGGAACCGAAGGAAGTGGAGCGCGTGCTGAAGACCAGCCCTTACAATCGCTTTCCCGTGGTGGTGGACGGTGTGATACAGGGAATCATGTTGCGCGAGGAGGCGGAGGAAGCGTTGCAGGAGAAACGCGCACCGAAACTGTTCAAGGCGGAATTGCTGCCTCCCTCGGCACACCTGCGCGATGCGCAAGGCGCGCTCATCAATTCGGATACCGGCATGGTTTTGGTGGAAGGCGAAGAACCGAATTCGCTTGGCGGCTTGTTCACCATTCACGACCTGTTGCGCGCACAACAGGCGGCGGTGGAAAATCCGGAGTAACAATGCCAATTTCCGATTTACGCCGGAAATTTAACCACGGATGGACACAGATGGGTGAATGACGAATTCCGAATGGCGAATGGGAGGATGTGGTTGGCCGAACTTTCCGAGACTTCTTGGGGAACATAGTTGCAGCGCCCGGGGACGGGCGCAGTCCGAAGCGGTTGTCTCCAGACCAAAATTCAGTGGTGGCTGTGCGTATGGATGGCAGACTCAGCCGGGTTGGATGTTGTCTCAGGCGGCACGAAGTCCGGGGGAATCGGCGGCAGCGCGATCTGCAGTGATCGGGGTTTGCGCATGTGCACCGGTTTGGGAGCAAGGGCCGGTTTAGCGGACTTCATAGAATTTTTTTGCGCGGGCGATTTTTTCTTTTTCGCTTTGGTGGCTTTGGCGGCTTGCGCCTGGGCGGCATCAAGACGTTCGTGCGCGACTTTCGCTTCTTTCATGGAGCGTTTGGCGGCTTTGCGCGCGAGCTTGTGCGCTTTTTTCGCGGCCTTGAAACGGGTCTTGGCCATGAGCGCAAATTTTTCGGCGGCATCCGCTTTTTTATCGGCCGCATGTGCCGCGAGGGAGGCGGCTTTGATGGCAGCAGGAGTTTTCAGCGACGTCGCGGGCTTGTGATGCTTTTTCATAATCCTAGGCAACCAGATTGCTCCCAAATATTCGCCGGAGGCAAGCGCAAGTTTGTAACATTTTAATCACCGCGGTGGACAATTTTTTATTAATTTTTTAACCATACTGTTGAATAAATAAGCATAACTCAAAGTGGCTAAAGTTTTGGGGCTTTTAAGTATACACGGTAAACCCACCAGATGGCCAGGGGTTGGAACGGCAAACGGGCCCAAAGAAGCCAGGTGGGAACGTTTTCACCGGGCCAGCCGTGGAGGGCGACATATAAATTAGCCGGAAAGACGGCGATCAATAAAAGTATCAGGCCCCACGCGGCAAATCTCCTGGAGAAACGAAACAACACGCCGAGGCCACCTAACGCTTCGGCGATGCCGCTGATCTGCACGAGCAGTTCCGGCGCAGGCAGATATGCCGGCATCATCGCAATATAGGGTTTTGGATTGATGAAATGGTTGGAGCCAGCGGCGATAAAAAGAATGCCGATAAGCCAGTGCCAGATGTGCCGCGTGGTGGTTTTCATCCGCGCAGACCGCCGGCTTCGTGGATCTCAATGCGGTTGCCGAAAGGGTCGTGGACGAAGAAACGCCGCCAGGGAGCGGGATTTCCATCGCTCGTGGCAATTCCGGCAGCGTGCAGACGGGCGCGCAAGCTGTCCACATCCGAACATTCGAGGCCGAAATGGCGATAGAAATCGGAGTTGGGACGCGGTTCCTCTATCGAGACGTGGACATCGAGACCACCGGCATCGAACCATACGCCGCCACGGGCGCGACGCAATATTTCCGGCTTGGGAATCTCACCCAAACCGAGGAGGCCGACGTAAAAGGAACGGGCGATGTCTTCAGCGCCCTTGGGCATGGTGATGGTGATGTGGGAAAGACGCATTTTTAATTGCCGATTTTAGATTGCCGATTGTCGATTTGGAAGTTAGCGCCGATTGATCCCGCAGGGCGGGACGGCTACGAAATATCATGTTCCAACCGTTTGCCCATGCTGACGACGTCGTCCATGGAGTAGCCGAGTTTTTTATAGAAATCAATGACGGCGCGGTTGTTGGTGCGGACTTGCAGGTTAATCTTGGGGCAGCCGGCCTTCTTCAACAACCGCTCCGCTTCGGTCACGATGGCGCGGGCGTAACCTTGATTATGATATTCCGGGGCGACGGCCACGTAGTTGAGCCAGCCGCGATGGCCTTCGTATCCGGCCATGACACTGGCGATGATGTGGCCATCCAGTTCGCAAACCAGAAAGAGCTCCGGCTGCACGGCGAGCTTGCGCTGGATGTCTTTGACGGGATCGTTGGTCGGACGAACCAGCCCGCAGCTTCGCCACAAGGCGATGACCGCAGCTTCGTCAGCAGGTTGGAACGGGCGGATGTGCATGGGTAGATGAATTGCTGATTTGAGATTGCAGATTGCCGATTTGAAGTTAGCGCCGACTGACGTCGGCGGCTACGAAATATTGTTGAAACATCGCAATCAATGATGCGCGGAACTTCCATCATCAACCGCAATCGCTGAGCCAGATGTGGTATCGGTGTCGTAAGGATGGCCTGACGGATTTTCATTGAGGAAGAAATAAGCGATAAGCCCGAACAACGGGATGAGCAAAACCAATGACCAGATGAGACGGATAAAAATATTCCGATGGCGGCGTTTCAACCACAGGCGGATGGTGACGATCAAACCGATAGGCTCGCATACGGCCCACAAAAAGATTTTAAGGTAAAGGCCGGTACTTACGACAGTCCGCGTATTCAGATTCACGGTATAAGTCTTGCCCTTCTCGGACGTAATAAGGAGGAAATCGCCATCCAATTTCAATGATTTGATGAAGACCCATTGAACATCCTCTTCTTCCCATGGGTAGATATAATTCTTATAAACCGGTAGTTCCCAGAGTTTCTGGTTAGTCTGAATATCCCATGCCTCGATTGTTGGTCGGCGGCCATCCTGGTTGGCTGGAACGGAATAGCGGATGCCGCCAGAAATCACAGGCTCGACCGGCGTGGGATCGGCGCGTTTGGCGAAGGCCAAGGCCGGCAGGAGAAAAAGCAGAAAGAGAATGCTGTAACGCATCGGCTTTTGGCGATGGTAAATCCATGGATTGGGAGTGGCGAGTGGGGAATTTTACCCACCAAAAAAGCGTGTGCACAACTTGTGCAGGCAAATTGGCCTGAAAACCACACAGAAACATTTGGCTGCCAGCGATTTAAAACTATTTTAAGAAAATGCTATTAGCGTGACCATCACAGTTACAAATCGGGTGAGGTGTGGTATAACGATAGGCTGTTCTTTGAAATATGGGTCAGTGATCGGTTAAATCAGTTAAACGAGTGGCTGGATAGAAATGTTCTGTCACCAATCATCAAATGAATAAGCACTGCGTAAACAACCCCAAAATAACTAAAAAAAGACCCGGTTTTCTTGAAAATGGCCAAGCTCATTTCAAGGTTTTTCAAGGTTATTCAAGGGACTTTTTTAATTTCATTTTTGTAGGTGGAAAATGGCTAAAAAAGGACAGCCGGCTTGCCCAAAAATCTTCAGGGCACTGGCTGTAGACTTGTGCCCTCGGCGGCTCGACGGCAAAAACACCCCGGATTCCGAGGGATTCCAACCAATTCAAGGTAAATTAGCGGGTTGGGCCGAACGGCTCGCCTCACCGGTTGGAATGACTTAAAACGAGTTAAACCGAGTTATTTAAGGTAAAATAAAATCTTCGGGCTCATTTGCTGGCCTAACATTGAACCGCCAAAAACGGCCGCAAAGGAGTATGAAGTCATATAAATAAAACCAACCTGCCCGACCTGTATCGGCGAAGCGTTTTCTTGACGCTTAGGCCGCGCTGACCTAATCTTCGCGGCTCGCTGAACGCGGAAATTTCATTCCCGCCAACAATATCGGCGATAACTAATTGAAAGGTTTTTACTTGTGAATGTGACGGTTGAGAATCTGGCGCCCTGCAAAAAACTCGTACGCGTGGAAGTGGACGTCAAAGACGTGGATGCCGCGTTTGAAACGACCACCAAGGATTTTCAACGCCAGGTGTCCCTGCCCGGCTTTCGCCCCGGCAAAGCGCCGCGCGACATGGTCATCCGTAAATACGAGACGGACATCAAGGCCGAGGTGAAGCGCAAGCTCATCGGCGATTCCTATCGGCAGGCGTTGACGGACCAGAAGCTCCAGGTGGTGAGCGCGCCGGACGTGGAAGAGATCCAGTTCGGTCGCGGCCAGTCGCTGCAGTTCGCGGTGACGGTGGAGACGGCGCCGGAATTTGAGCTGCCGGAATACAAGGGCATCCCGGTGAAACGCGAAGACCGGTCGGTGTCGGACGAAGACGTGGTGCGCGCGATCGATATGTTGCGCGGCCAGCAGGCGAAGTTCGATACGGTTTCGCGTGTAGTGCAGAACGAGGATGTGGCAGTGGTGAATTACACAGGAACGTCCGAGGGCAAGCCGCTTACTGAAATCGCTCCCACAGCCAAAGGCTTGACCGAGAAGCAGAATTTCTGGGTGGAGATTAAGCCGGATTCGTTCATCCCCGGTTTCGCCGAACAGCTCGTAGGCGCCAAGGCCGGCGAGAAGCGCACGGTGACGGTGGATTTCCCGGCGGATTTTGTCAGCAAGGAATTGTCCGGCAAAAAAGGCGTGTACGAAGTGGAGATCGTGGAAGTGAAGGAACGCAGCCTGCCTGCGCTGGACGATGCCTTCGCCAAGGGTTACGGCGCGGAGAATGTCGAAGCGTTGCGCGCGGGTGTGCGCCGCGACCTCGAGAATGAATTGAAGCACAAGCTCGAGCGCGATGTGCGCACGCAAATCATCCACTCGCTGCTCGACCGCGTGAATTTTGACCTGCCGGAAAGCGCTGTGGCTGCTGAAACGCGCAATGTGGTGTATGACCTCGTGCGTGAGAACCAGAAGCGCGGCATCTCCCGCGACATCATCGAGAAAGACAAGGACGCCATCTACACCGCCGCTGCCCGTAGCGCGCAGGAAAAGGTGAAGATCGCGTTCCTGCTCAGCAAGATCGCGCAGAAGGAAGAGGTGAAGGTTTCCCAGGAGGAAGTGGTGCGCCGCGTGCAGACGATGGCGGCGATGTACCAGATCCCGACGGAGAAATTCATCAAGGACCTGCAGAAGCGTGATGGGGTGGGCGAAATCTACGACCAGCTCACCAATGAGAAGGTTTTGGAACTGCTCCAGAACAACGCGAAGATAGAGACGGTCGCCCCCGCTGCCGCCAAATAATCCGCGGCTTAAGCACGGTAACCACAACGGCCAGAAACCGTTGAGCCTGACCGCTTTTTTGCGGCAATCGGGCTTCCACAATAACTGCGCGTAACCACTGCGTTACACTCGGCTGTTGTCAAACGCTACCCGGCTAGACAGAATGCGCCGGGTTGTATCAATGAAACCGTTTTCCAAACACTGGATACTTGATTGGCTAGGAGGCCTGGGGCGCATCAGTATGTTGGCTGAGGAGGCGGTCAGTTCGCTTTTCCGACGAACCATCGAATGGCGCGATTTCTTTTATCAGCTCTACTTCGTCGGCGTTAAGTCACAATCCGTGGTGCTCGTGACGGGCGCATTCACCGGGATGGTCCTTTGCGCGCAGACGTTTTTCCAATTTCACAAGGTCAAGATGGACACGGCCACGCTGGCTGTGGTGAGCGTTTCGATGTGCAGCGAACTTGGACCGGTGCTGACCGGTTTGATGGTGGCGGGCCGTGTGGGCGCGGCGTTTGCCGCCGAGATCGGGACCATGCGCGTGACGGAACAGATCGATGCGTTGCGGACACTGGCGACTCATCCGGTGGATTACCTGGTGATGCCACGGTTGTTGGCCGGCCTGGTCGCACTGCCCTTATTGACTGCAGAATCCATCACATTTGGCATTTTGGCGGGATATGGCGTGGGCGTTTACCTGCTGGGCATCGACCCGGCGTATTGCTGGCAAAACATGATCCATTTCACGCACGACGTGGACGTGTGCATCGGGTTGATCAAGGCGTTCATCTACGGTGGACTGGTGGCGCTCATCGGCAGTTACAAGGGCATGACCTGCGGAGAAGGCGCGGAAGGCGTGGGACGCGCGACGACGGAAGCGGTCGTTTATTCGTCCATCGCGATCCTGATCACGAACTTTTTCCTGACGCTGTTCCTCACCCAACTTTTCAAGCCATGATCGAAGTCCGCGACCTGAAAAAAAACTTCGGCACGCAAAAGGTGCTGGATGGCGTGAATCTGCGCATCGAATCGGGCGAATCGGTCGTCATCATCGGGCGGAGCGGCGGCGGCAAGAGTGTGTTGCTCAAGCAACTCATCGGCCTTAATAAGCCGGACTCAGGCCAGGTGTTGATCGACAACCAGGACATCGTGCCGATGAACGAACGGCAGTTACTCGAAGTGCGCCGCAAGTTCGGCATGTTGTTCCAGGGTGCGGCGCTGTTCGATTCCATGACGGTCGCCGAAAACGTTGGGTTTCCCCTGCGAAAAAACAGATCGCTGACCCCCAAAGATGTGGCGGCCAAAGTGGCTGAAGCGCTCGATGTGGTGGACCTGCCCGGCACGGAAAAGAAAAAGCCGTCGGAGTTGTCCGGCGGCATGAAAAAGCGCGTGGGCCTGGCGCGCGCCATCATTTATGAACCGCAGATCGTGTTGTATGACGAGCCGACGACGGGGCTGGACCCGGTAGTCTCCGACAGCATCGACCAGCTCATCATCCGTGTGCGCGACCACCTGAAAGTGACGACGGTGGTGGTCACGCATGACATGCGCAGCGCGCGGCGCGTGGGCCAGCGGATCCTGTATCTGCTGGACAAAAAAATCTATGTTTCCGGCACGCCGGAGGAGATTTTCACTTCGACTGATCCCAAGGTGCGCAAATTTATCGACGGCGTCGCTGATCCCAAAGAACATCGAAACTTTTAATTATGGACAAAAAACATTTGGCAGAAAAAGTAGGCCTGTTTGTCTTCGTGTGCCTGTCACTCCTCGCCGCGCTGCTTATCATGTTCAGCAAGGGCGTGACGAGTTTTTCGAAGACCTACCACCTCAACCTCCACACGACCGACGCCGGCGGCATCAAAGGCGGGGCCAATGTCCTCATGGCGGGTTATCCCATCGGCGACGTGGAAAGCCTGAAGCTCGCGCCGGACGGTTTTTCCGTGACGATCCTGCTGAAGATCTCCAGCCAATACGAGATACATTCCAATGCGTTGTTCGTTTTGGAGCAGGCGGGATTCCTCGGCGACCAATTCGTCGCGGTCTATCCAAACGCAGATGCCAGCGCGCCAGTTATGCAGAATGGCGCAGATGTTTCCTGTGCGCCGCCCTTCAACCTGCAGGCGACGGCACGTGATGCCGGCGGATTCATCCAGCGCCTCGACAAGACCGTGGACAACCTGAACGACGCCATTTCCGATGTGCGCCGCGAAGTGCTCAACCATGAAACGCTCACAAACCTGGCCCTGACCTTGAACAATCTCCGCTCGGTTTCGGAGAGCGCCCTGGACACCGTCCATAGTCTCGATGCGGTCATCGCCACCAATGCGCCATTGTTGGGCATTTCAGCCAGCAATATCGTCACATTCTCCTCGCAGATCAGTTCCTTCGCGAATGAGTTGAATGGCGTGCTTTCGACCAACAACGGCTCGTTAAGTGTTTCCATGAACAATATCCAGGCTGCCACGGAATCATTAAGAGGCTTTGCGGATGACCTGCACACCGGCAAGGGTCTCGTCGGTGCGCTCGTGAAAGACCAGGCCATCGCCACAGATTTCGGCACGCTGATGTCCAACCTCTCGATCACCAGCAGCAACTTGAACCGGCATGGGATTTGGGGCATTATGTGGTCGCACAAGCCGCCCGCAACCAATGCGCCGGCTATGAAACAATAAATTATGTCCCTGTGGGTCATCCGGATTCTGTTCCTGGCATTAAGCTCTACTGGCGGGTTCGCCATCAGCCAGGTGAGGCCGGAATTGATCGCACACGGCTGGCTGGGCGCCATCATCGGGTTTGGTTTCGGCGGCCTGCTCATCGCGATCGACGAGATGATCAAGGGCTTTTCCCTACGGGCCTTTTCCTCCATCACCTTCGGCCTGCTGCTGGGCATGGTGGTTGCCTTGCTCATCGATCATTCAGGCTTGTTCGAGCATACGGAAGAAGACACGCGCTGGATGATCCGAATCTGTATTTTTGTCGCCTTCAGCTACATCGGCATGATCCTGGCCATGCGTAGTAACAAAGAAGATTTCTCACTCATCATCCCGTATGTCCGATTTGCGCCGCAGAACAAGCCAGAAACTCCGCTCCTCCTTGATACCAGTGTCATCATCGACGGGCGAGTCGCTGATTTGATCGACGGAAATTTTCTCGAGGGTTTGATCGTGGTGCCGCGGTTCGTGCTTTTTGAATTGCAGCAACTCGCCGATTCGATGGACAACGTGAAGCGCGCGCGCGGGCGGCATGGGCTGGATATCCTCAATCGCATCCGCCAGAACACGAAGAATGAACTGAAGATCTATGACGGTGATTTTCCGGATGAAACGGGCGTGGATGCCAAACTTGTCCGGCTGGCCCGTAACATCAAGGCCCGTCTTTACACGACCGACCATAACCTGGCGCGCATCGCGGAATTGCAGAAGGTCACATGCATTGACCTGACTGAACTGGCCAAACACCTCCGACAGGTGATATTGCCGGGCGAACGCATCAGCTTGCGCATCGTGCGCGAAGGAAAAGACAAGGGCCAAGGCGTTGGCTTCACTCCTGATGGCACGATGGTCGTGGTGAATGGCGCACAATCGTTGATCGGCAAGCAAGCCGTGGTGGAGATACAAAGCTCGGTGCAGACCGGAGCGGGTGTCATCATATTTGCTGCATTGATTTCTTCGTCGGATACGTCGACATTCAAGAAAGAATGAAACTCGTCACTGTTTTTACGGCCTTTAACCCGGCAGAAGCGGAAGTCATCAGCTCGCGCCTCGAAGCTTCGGACTTTCACCCAGTCGTCCAGCACGATACCCCCTCCACCACGCTTGGTTTTGGGACCAAAGTTGGCGGAGTCCTCGTACAGGTGCCGGAAGACGAAGCCGCCGACGCCAAAGAATTTCTCAACGCACCATCTGAACCAGCCGAATGAGCGCCGCTCGAACCCGGCTTCTCGCCAAGCTGAAGAAGAAATTAAAAACCGGCGAGCTTACTTTCAACGAAACCGTACTGAAAGAACATGCGGGCGATAAATGGTTCGCCTCGCATCTGCCGGATGCTGTCGCCCTGCCCCGCTCGACCAAATCTATCTCCACGATTCTCCGCTTCGCGAACGAGCACAGGATTCCCGTCACGGCGCGCGGCGCGGGCCATGGTTATGTGGGTGGCTGCGTGCCGATGCACGGCGGTATCGCGCTGTCGCTGATGCGCATGAAACGCATCAAGGAGATCAACGCAGCGGATTTCGTCGCGGTCGTTGACCCGGGTGTGAACACGGCTGAATTGCAAGAAGCGGTCGAAAAACTTGGCCTGTTTTATCCGCCGGATCCCGCGAGTCGCGCGAACAATTCCATCGCCGGCAACATCATCACGAACGCGGGCGGCCCGCGCTGCTTGAAATATGGCGTCACGCGTGATTACGTCCTCGGCCTTGAAGTCGTCCTTGCGAACGGTGACATCGTTCGGCTCGGCAGCCGCACTCACAAGAACAAGACCGGCTTTGACCTCCATCGTCTGTTTGTTGGCTCGGAGGGCTTGCTAGGGGTCGTCACAGAGGCCACGCTCAAATTGCTTCCGTTGCCGCCATTCCGCGCGAACCTTGCCATCGGGTTCAAGTCCATGCGCGATGCGGTACGCGCCTTGCATGCCATTCTGGCCGCCGGGTTTTTGCCCGCCGCGCTGGAATTGGCCGACCAATTCACGCTCGCCGCCGCTTACAAACGCACCAAGAGTGAACGTCTGCGTGGTTGCCGCGCACACCTCATCGTGGAATTGGACGGACAAAGAAAATCTGTGGTAGGTGAGATCAGCCATCTGCAACGCATTATCCGGCGGCACAAGCCGTTGTTCATCGAGACCGGACTCGGCGCCAAACAATGCGAGGAGGTCTGGAAGATCCGCCGGGAATTCTCTTACGCGTTGCGCGATACCGGCCTCACGAAATTGAACGAAGACATCGTCGTCCCGCGCGGACGGTTGGAAGATTTGTTTGCGTTCGCAGCAAAACTTCAAAAGAAGCATCGCCTGCCGGTCGCGTGCTTTGGCCATGCAGGCGATGGCAATATCCATACGAATGTCATGGTGGATTTCACGCAGCCCGGCGCGAAGAAGCGCAGCGAAGCCGCGCTCGATGAATTGTTCCGCCAAGTGATCGCCTGGGGCGGCGCCATAACGGGAGAACACGGCGTAGGGCTCGCCAAGAAACGGTGGTGGCCGCTGGCCATCTCGCCGGAAGCGCGCGCGTTGCATCGCACTATCAAGCACGCGCTTGATCCTCAGGGCATATTGAATCCGGGTAAATTTGTGGATTGACCGGCCAAATTCCTTTACTTATCCGGGGAAAATCGCATTATTTCCATGTCGTATGAATATCAAGGATCTAGTAAATTTACCTTCCTCCAAACTGAAACGCGTTCTCACCCTGAAGAACAGGATCGAACGACTGCAAGTTCAGTTGGAAAAAGTCGTAACCGCTGCTTTGCCGGGGCCGGTTGGGAAAGTTGTAACTACCCGCCGTAAGATGAGCGCTGCCGCCCGTCGGAAAATCTCCCTCGCCGCCAAAGCGCGCTGGGCTAGGTTCCACGCTGGTAAAGGTAAGTAAAAATCTCCCGAGTCTGATTTGTAGCAGCGTCACGCCACCGCCGGCGCAATCAGCACTACAAACTCGCCCTTCAGGCTCCGCTTTTTTGCGACCTCGAGAAGTTCCGCCGGTTTGCCGCGCAGGAACTCCTCGAACTTTTTGCTCAATTCCCGGGCGAGGACAACATTGCGTTCGGGAAATACCTCACCAAGTTCGCCAAGCAGTTTTTCGATACGATAGGGCGATTCGTAAAGCACCAGCGTGCCATTAACGGCTTTCAAGGATTCCAACTTATTTCGGCGCTGACCAGATTTGTGAGCGAGGAACCCGATGAAGTGAAATTCCTCCGTGGGCAACCCGCTCGCCGTGAGTGCCGAAACCAGCGCGCATGGGCCAGGCACCGATTCCACCCGGAAACCTGCCGCAATAGCGGCTGCCACCACACGTTCGCCCGGGTCGCTGATGCCCGGTGTGCCGGCATCTGTGACCAGCGCCACCTTTTCGCCGCGACGAAGCCGCTCGATGATCTCTTCGCTGCGTTTGGCTTCATTGAATTGAAAATAGCTCAACATCGGTTTGCGGATGTCAAAATGCTTCAGGAGTTGCCCGGAATGCCGCGTGTCTTCCGCCGCGACCACGTCGCACTCGCGCAATACGCGTAAAGCACGCAAAGTGATATCCTCCAGGTTGCCAATAGGCGTGGCGACCAGATAAAGCGTGCTGGGAGTCAGTGGCGGTAATTCCATAATCATTTCCCAGCCAGTTCCATCACCCTCTCAAACTGCCTCACACTCACTGGTTGAACTGACAAACGCGAGTTCTTTAGGAGCGGCATATCTTTCAGGGTTTTATCGGCTTTCACCGCATCCAGAGTGACCGGCTTGGCCAGTGGTTTCATGGGCTGCAGCTCCACACAGACCCAATCGCCCTCTTTTGCCGTGGGATCCGGGTAAGCCTCCTTCGCGACGCGTGCCAGGCCCACGATTTCCTTTCCAGTGACACTGTGATAGAATAAAACCAGATCGCCGCGCTTCATCGCCCGGAGATTGTTGCGGGCCTGAAAATTGCGCACGCCGGTCCAGGCCGTGCTGCCGTCTTTAACGAACTGCGTCCATGAGTAGGACTCCGGTTCAGATTTTACGAGCCAGTGGTTCATGGGTATTTACGATTTATGATTTCGGATTTACGATAACACCGTGAGTTTGACTGACAACCTTGCTGCGATTCAACAACGAATCAAAGCCGCCTGCGACCGGTGCGACCGGGAACCTAACTCCGTCGTCCTGCTGGCCGTGACCAAAGGGCATGACCCGGAAGCGGTACGCGCTGCCACTGAACTCGGTCTGGTTCTATTTGGCGAAAATAAAGTCCAGGAGGGAAAGGCCAAGATTCCGCTCTGCCCGGGACGCGCCCGTTGGCATTTCATCGGCCATCTTCAATCGAACAAATGCCGCGACGCAGTGGAGTTGTTCGAAATGATCCAAAGCGTAGACAGCCTGGCACTGGCACAGGAGATCAACAAGCGCGCCGATGCCGTAGCCAAGACGATGCCCATCCTGTTGGAAGTCAATGTCGCAGGCGAAGCGAGCAAGTTCGGTTACAAACCCGACCGGTTGCTGGCCGAAATCTCCGAGATTAATGCGCTGCCCAAATTGGAGGTCCATGGTTTGATGACTGTCCCGCCTTACACCCCGGACCCGGACAAAGCGCGCCCGCACTTCAAGCGGCTGCGCGAATTGAAGCGCCAATGCGAGCAACATCTCGGCGCTCCCCTGCCCCATTTGAGCATGGGCATGAGCGGCGATTTCGAGGTGGCCATCGAAGAAGGCGCATCCATCATCCGCGTCGGAACGGCATTGTTCGGCGAGCGCTCCAAAGCACGAAAAGCGGACTGAGCCGGTTATTTCGATTCGAGCGAATCGAGATTCGTCTTCGCCTGCTGGATCAAGGAACGTAATTCCGCCAGTTGATTGGCCGTCAGATCGAGCCGGCCGCTGGTGTTGCTTTGTATGTAGGGCTGGATAGTTTCCGAACGTCTGCTGGTATACGCCGCCACCCGTAAACCAGCCCGGGTTGTATAAGTCGCGTCAAACCCTGGCAACGGCGACAGGCCATAATCCGCCTTGCTCATGAAATCGATACCGTTCAAGAGGCTATCAATCTCGTCATAATCAATCACGATCCGGTCGATCTCTTGTTTCCCGGCGATTTCCACAACCGCCGCCTGTAGTTTGTGCCCCGTGTTCACCTCGCTGGTGGCCTTGATGCGGACGGAAATCACATCCCCTTCCACCGTCATTGAGCCGACCGGCGCAAAGCCTTTGATAAGAATGGTCTGGGTATGCGACTCCAGCGATTCGATGCGGGTCAGGGGAATATTAGTGGTGATTTGCGCCGATGCCATTGAAGCCAAGGCACAACCGAACACCGCCAAAATGAATCGTTTCATAATGATCATGGAATGAGTTGTTTAACCTGCCATTTATCCGACGCACAACCTGTTCATGGTATTCGATTTGATTGAACACCGTGTTTGGTGCGTGGCTGCGCGAGGGCTGTCTTGCCGTTTTTCACTTCACTTCCGGCAGTTCAGGCTTATCTTGGTCTTGTGACTGTTGAAACTTTCAAGCCGGAGATGTCAGACGCATTAAAGGCCTACGACAAATACATCATTTGTATCCAAAAAACGCCGGATGAATTTGAAGCAGGCCTGGTTTCACTGGTCACCAAGGCAATCAAAGCCTACGAAAAACGCGGCGCGCTGCGCCACGGCATCGCGCTCGATAAATTTGTCACGGTCATCCTGAGCCAGAGCGACAGCGAACGACCCTTGTGTGGGATCTATTTCAACCTCCATTCGCCGTACCAGAAGGATTCGTTGCCCAAGACCGTGAAAGCCATCACGGAAACGATCGGCGAGACGAAGTCTTCGGAAGACTAACGCACTTCGTCTCCCAGTTCGGCGTCACCATCGAGCAGGTCAGCCACCACGTTGTCATCCTTTTTCGGACCGGTGACCTTCACGTCGCCGACTTTCAATCCCCGCCGGTATAAGGTCATCAATTGATTTTCCGCCGGCAGATGTCCGATCGGAAAAGTCAGGACAACAAATTTAGCTGTGGAATTAACCCACGTGACCGTCGCAGTCGTGACCGTGGAGGGCGTAACGATCAATTTCGCTTTCGATAAATCAATTGGCGCAACAGGATTAGTCGGTTCTGACACCGCTATGGGCGGTGCTGGATTCGTCACCGGCGCCACACTGGGCGCCACATCCCAACCAGGCCCATTCGTCGCAACCGCCGTTTCAACTGTATTGGTCAGTGCCGGCGTCGGAAGCACTTCATGAAATGTTATCGGCTCAGGCGGCTTGGCTTTCTTGTGGAATAGGCAGCCGGAAACCAGCACCAAACCCATCAGCAGCAGATTGAAGCTGCACTTGATTCTCATATTCAAAACTAAATACTGATATTGCAAAAGGTCAACGAAGTTTTGGCCGTGGCTGCAAGCGCCTTTACGTGACCTTGCGCCCAATTTTGTGAAGCCGATTTCAGCTTTACTAACTTTAGTACCACCGCAGAAAAATTTGAAAATTATAATATCGCATAAATTAACCACACCCCTGTGATTCCTGTGATTATCGTGATTAGCGTAAATTTGGAGGGTCGAAGGCCTGCACGAAGTACTTGGCAGCCGAGCGGCTATCGGCCATGGGCACCTCCCAAATAAAAAATTCTCTGCGTTTAGCTTTGTTTAACCCTTATCCCTTTCGCCCCCCGTCCCGCATCCCAATCACCTCTTTCAAAGATCAGCGCCGGTTCCCCGGCCAAACGAATTACTTATACCACACTCCCGCCATCTTGTAACTGTGATGGTCACGCTAAACGCATTTTTCTGAAAAAATATTTCACCTCCGCAATCAACTCGAACCAAGCCACTTACAAACCTTCACCGCGCCAAAAACGCCAAAAACCCGTGCACAGCTTGTGCAGGGTATTTTTGGACCACAAGAACTGGCTAATTACCGACGCCCATCTATCTTACGAAAAGAATGTTCCTTCCGGGGATCAGCGGACATTGATTGGTAAATGCAGGACGCAGTGACAGACCATGATTTGCTGGTCGAATATGCGCGGCAGGGCTCGGAAGCAGCCTTCGCCACGCTCGTTCACCGTTATGTGAACCTGGTCTACTCAGTGGCGCTGCGCAAAACCGGCGATGCACAGGCCGCCCAGGAAATCACCCAGGCCGCCTTCATCATCCTGGCAAAAAAAGCTGGCACACTCTCGCGCAAGGTCATCCTCTCCGGCTGGCTTTGTGAAACCGCGCGATTGACGGCGGCCAACTATCTGCGCTCCGAAAACCGCCGGCTGCGGCGCGAACAGGAGGCTTACATGCAATCCCGTGTGAACGAATCCGAACCCGCCGAAGCGTGGCGGCAAATGGCGCCCCTCCTGGATGACGCCATCGGCCGGTTGAACGCCAAAGACCGCGCGGCACTGGTCCTGCGTTATTTTGAGAATCGCAGCCTGCGTGAAGTGGGCCGGGCCATCGGCGCCACCGAAGACGCCGCGAAGATGCGCGTGAACCGCGCCTTGGAAAAACTGCGCAAACTTTTTGGCAAACGCGGCGTCGTTCTACCCGCCACCATCATCGCCACGGCGCTGGCGGCAAACTCGGTGCAAGCCGCACCGCTTGGAATTGCCGCGCACATTTCAACCGCCGCAGCCGCAACTTCAGCCACCACTTCAACTCTCGCTCTCGTGAAAGGAGCATTGAAAGTCATGGCCTGGGCCAAGGCAAAAACAGCCATAGTGGTGGGTTTAGGTGTGGTGCTATTGGCTGGAACAACCGTCCTCGTAGAAAGTTCCACCTCTCCATCACTCACAACCTCACCATCAAATCCCTCCATGCCAGATACGTCCTGGCAAGTTCCGCGGGCGTCTCTTAGCGCATTGGAGAAAGCTTTGCCCCAAACACAAATTGTTCCCTCCAAATTCAAAGTGAACGGCGGGTATTACACTCGTTCGAGCATGGGAGCCATTGGCATTGCCCAGCCGGTGGAAAAGATTGCCCAAGTCGCGTACCAGGCTGACCCGCTGCATCCATTTGCTCTCTATATGATCAAAGCTCCGGGTTTGCCGGATGGAAAATATGATTTTATTTCAAAATTGACCGATGATGAACGGCCGCAGACTTACAAACCATCAAGCCAGGCGTCGGAGAGTGAAAGGAAAGAGCGCCTGCGCATCGCGGTAGAACAAAACGCGAATGCCCTGGAAACCTGGACAGAGAGATTACAGGCCAAATTAAGATCAGTGCTTGGTGTTACCGCACACCGTGAAATGCGGAGAACGAATGTCCTGGCCCTGCGGGTTCAGAATCCCACCGCCGGAGGAATCAAATCACTAAGCGATGAAACGTATCTGTTGCGACCGCGCAATTGGGAGGACTTGGACGGTGCTTATGACCTCCCCGGTGAAATCTGGTTTTTCGACCGTCCCATCACCGACCTCATTCCCTTCATCGAACGGAGATTACAAATTCCCGTCGTGGATCAAACCCAACTGACCAACCACTATGATTTTTCAGTAAAATGGTCCGAAACCGACCGGCGAAATAATACCGGCATGAAAAAAGCGATCCTGGACCAACTCGGCCTGGAACTGGTCCCTACGAACATGCCTGTGGAAATGCTTGTGGTCGAACGATTACAGCGATAAGAAAATTCTCTGTCAGATTTCTCCAGCGGCGCACATATAATCGGTGAATGACTGATTGGCCTGATGCGCGGTTGCTGAAGGAATTTGTCCGGGACAATTCCGAGGCAGCCTTTGCCGTGCTGGTGGAAAGGTACATCGGCCTGGTCTATTCGGTCGCCTTGCGGCACACCGCCGATACCCAGCACGCGCAGGATATCACGCAGGCGGTCTTCATTATTTTTGCGCGCAAAGCCGCCACCTTGCCGGTCGGAACTGTGATTCCCGGCTGGCTTCACCATGCCGCACGGCTCACGGCGGCCAATCTTCAACGCGCGGAAATGCGCCGCATCAATCGTGAACAGGAGGCGTTCATGCAGTCTAAACTCAACGAACCAACGAATGACACTCTTTGGCGGGAGATGTCCCCACAATTAGACGAGGCGATCGCCGGCCTCGGCGCCGGCGAGCGTGACGCCCTCGTGCTGCGCTATTTCCAGAACAAAAGCATGGCGGAAGTCGGGAAATATTTGGGATTGGCCGAAAACGCCGCGCAGAAACGCGTCAGCCGGGCGCTCGAAAAATTACGGGCGTTCTTTCTCAAGCGCGGCGTGAGCCTTTCCACCATTGCCATCGCCGGAATCATTTCAGCCAAATCCGTCCAGGCCGCCCCCATCGGCATGGCCTTGACGGTTTCTGCCTCCGCAGTCAAGGGGGCCACCGCCACTGCACCCATTTTAACCCTCGTCAAAGGAGCATTGAAAATTATGGCATGGACCAAAGTAAAAACCGCCATCGTCGCCGCCGCCGTCCTGGCGCTCGCGGCCGGAACCACCACCGTCGCAGTCATTCACGAACACAAAGTAGAGCAAGCCGAGATCTCCACGTGGCGGCAACCTCGTATAACCGCGGATATGATAAACAGCTCCGCCCCGCAGGTCAGAATCTTGCCGACCAAATTCAAGCTGCCGGTCTTTGGGGCCATCACCGCGGGCAACGGCAAATGGGCCGGAGTGGATATGCCCGTCCGCGACCTGGTTCGCATCGCCTACGACTGGCCCCCTGCCCGCGTGTATTTTCCAGAGGGAGAACCCAGGGAGCGATATGATTTCGCCACCACCGTGACGAACGGAGGTGAGGAAGCTTTACAACAAAAAATCCGCACCACTCTGGGCTTTACCGTGCGGCAGGAAACCAGGGACATGGACGTGTTCATTCTCAAAGTCCGCACTCCGGGCGCGACCGGCCTCAAGCCGTATGTATCAGGCCCCCTGCATTGCGAATACGACGCCCGGGGCGGCGTCAGGCTCGCCGGACTCCCCATTTCCATGCCGCCACCCCGGCCCTATTGGGGATTCACGCGACCCCTCGAAATCTACCTGCATACCCCGGTGGTGGACGAAACGGAGCTGCCGGGCAACTATGACATCAATTTGCGCTGGGCCGAACGATACGACGCCGACCCCGACCACGCGGCCATGAAAGAAGCCATGCTCAAACAACTTGGCCTCGAACTCATCCCCGCCAACATGCCCATCGATGTCCTCGTAGTCGAAAAAACAAAGTGAACGTTGCCGGGATGTTGTAGGCGAGCACGTGGCTCTGCAGAAACCTTCGTGATTTGAGGCATGTAGCCGGCAAATCCTGTATGCAAACGACGTGCGACTCACCTGGCACCCCCCCTCTCCGCCAAACGAATGTTTGGGGGAGACATTTCTCCGATTAAATTTCGCGCTTTGAACCCTTGAACCGGATTCACTCCTTCAGATTCACCGTCATCGGCGAACGATTCTCCCTCTCCCAGGGGGAGAGGGCCGGGGTGAGGGCGAGCGTCATATCTGACTATTCCTGTTGGAGGTTTATGGGGAGGACCGGGTTGAGGTGGCGCTGAACTCTCAATGGCCCTGCTCTTACCCGCCAAATCAGATCATTTCCACAGAGCAGCGAGCACGCCAGGAGTCGTTGCAACCTCTTCCCGCTTGCGGGAAATAATTTACCCCAACGGGGTAATGAGCATTCAGCCCAGCGGTTGCGAGGAACGAGCTACCCTGGGTCAACGTCCGACAATTTTTTCTACCCTCTCCTCCCGGAGGAGAGGGGTTGGGGTGAAGCCGAAGGAAGGCAAGAGAGCGCTAACTTCCTAAAACATTTCCATTATCTTCACAAGCGGTAGCGACCCCGAATCTAACTGATTCAGGGCGATGTCTACCTCATGGTCTGTTGGCAAGCCATCAACTTTGAGTTCACACTCAAATCCCATCCGGCTACCGATTCTTTTTAAAGCGTCATTTAACGTGGCCAGCAAAGATTGACGCAGTTCAATAAGAAACTTCTCGTGTAAAAGCCGCATCCTAATCCAGTAAGGAGTTGTGACATGTTTGCTGAACATACCGCGACTCGCAAACCCAGTTGGTTTTCCCGCCTCAGCCAGTGCCAACATCATAGCCCGGTGATGACTTTGCCAGTCAAATGGCAAATTGGCTTGAATTGCAGTTAAAGAATAATTGTTGTTTCTAAAATCGCTAACTATTCTCAAACCTTCTCGCGTCTCGGATATCGCCCTTCTAAGGCGTGGCGGGACAACGAAGCGAATAATTTTTTCGTCTGGTAAGTATATAAGCGTCTTGGCCCCTCGTTCGAAAAAGGGTCGGGGCTGACTATTGACGTGTTTTTCATTTTATCAGTTTATTTCCGCTTCCCAAAAGGGATTCTGCGGATTGACACACCTTCAATTTTTCAGATATCGAAGCCGGTTGTTCACCTGCGTCCACCTGCCCATCTTTAACCGGTCGGCGCCCCTTTGCAAGGCCTTCATCGTCTCTCGTTGTAATCGCCAGGTCAGCTTCTCGCCCTCACACCGGTGAGTAGCCCTGTTGGGTATTGCACATCGGTCAATTCAGGCCAAATTCACACCAAAACCCGCGAAAAACGAGCGGAACAGGGCGAGGTATGCCCGGCGGCTGGCAGCGTCAGGCGATTGAATTGACAGGTGTTCACACCCCGCCAATCATCAATACACATCACTCGCCAGTCGCATCTCTGACCGAAAGCGAACCGGGCGTGCTGAGGTGAAACACAACTCGCAAAACCACGCTCCTGTGTTGACCGGGATGACTGGTCGGGATTCAGTTCGATGTAGGCGAGCTTTGCTTCAATCAGAAGCGTTCGCAGCCGAGAAGCTGCGCCACTTCATAAATGTGGCACGCACGGTGCATTGGTCGGCGTGTCGAGTTCAAATCTCCGGCTAGAATTCCTCTTGCAAGTCTCTTTTGAAATACGGCGTGCCCCAACCGCGGTCTTTTAGCAACTGTCCTTTCTCCTTTGCCTCCCTGACTAAATTCAAAATTTCTGCATCGGTCAGCTTTACCGCGCCGTCGGTGTGGGTCCTCAAATCAGAAATGCCAATCACAAATGTATTGTTCGTATATTGCACGGACCCAATGGCATGATGATATATCTCGGTAGAAATATTTGTCCCTATTGGCCTAGTGTAACGAAGGATTATTGAATCAGTTATATCAACCGGCGGGCCATTGCCCGCTACTGCAAAAAGACAATCAGACTGTTGCGTTGAGGCTGATAACGGTCCCTTGTAGAGCAACCCATGAAACATAGCTATATCATCTCTTATGACCCATTGAAACCAGCATTCCTTCCAGATGACGAAGTTCCGACCTTTACCATCCCAATAATGCAATTCAAACCTCCGGGATTTATCAAAAGTGCCATACTCATATGTAACCATCCCAAAACCTTTTCCGCTCTTCGGCTTAGAGACGTCTTTGCTTGGAAAAAGGCAGCCGGCTAATATTGAGCACAATATGATGGTGGTTATTCGGTAGATTTTTTTCATAAAGATTCCTCATGGTGCTGTCAAACCAATTTGTATTTCGCCACCGCTAAAAGCAGAGAAGCTTTTAAAGGTTCCATAGGGATGCCCCACATCGTCAGAAAGCTTTTGAAAATCTGCTAGATCGGCGCCCGATGTCGGCAACTTAAATCCGGGAAACAATATATTAATCTTATTTTCCATGCTCGTCTTTGTGACATCAAGGCCGGTTAATGTTTCGGTGACGTTAACCTCTCCGTGTGCGCCATAATATACAAAGTCTTTAACTACAGTTTCAATTCCATACCAATCATTACCAGGAATGATCGGCTCAGCCGCTTCAGCTGGATTGTCATACGTGTCCTGATGGCTTCTGATATTTTCCAAATCATCATAAACTTTTTCGGCCATGCGCATTGCTTTCTCAGGATGCGTCCAAGTGAAGTCAGGATCATGGAAATGCGCCCCATGCCCGATAGGAAGACCGCCTGGCAATATTCCCATGCTGCTATAATAATACCAATTTCTATCATCAATGCCCGTGCTGTGAGCATAGGTGTCTTCTTGTGCGTGTAGAAAACTTCCGACACTTCGGTAAAATTCTCCGCCGCTACCACTTATCTGACTCGCCAAGTCGATTAGGCGCGATTTAGAAACAAAATGCCATTGAATCATGTTGGCCCAATTGACCAACCCCTTTGTGGCGCTGCGCGAACCGCGGTCAGGATCTTGCGCACCATTGCCAATTCCATTAGCTTCTTCATCACTAAACCCAACTGATTTTGCTAGAAATTCGCTCAAGTAACGGTGTACATCCATCTCATAAAGTCCCTTTGGATCAACGCCGTTAATGGGATCATTATCACAATAAGTATAGAGGTTTGCTCCACTTTGCTGATTACCCCGAAATGGATCAATCTGGTTGAACCGACCCATAGTTGGATCGTAATATCGTGCACGCAAATAGATTTGTAGCAAATCTGGATCAAGTTGTTCTCCGCCATATAATAACTCTGTATCGCAAGGGCTTTGCGTTGCATTCGTGAAGTCAAGTCCCTTGCCAAAAGTATCGTACGTGTAATTTGTTTTAACAGTCCCACCGCTGTCAGAAAGTTGTCGGGTCGACCCATGCCCATCCGACATCAAGTGAGAAATTGTGCCTCCTTTGCTCTGTGATACGACACGGGTTCCTAACGTGTACGTCACCGTCGGCGAAGCCCCAACCGCCGGCATTTCCTCTAAGATCTGGTTCAATCCGTCTGGACTGTTTGGCTCGTTCAAAAAAATATTTGTTCCGTTAGCACTCGCGGCCCCATCCACTGAACGAGTCCATTGCGACCGCACCCTGTTGCCTTTGTAATCGTAAGTATAATTGACGATCTCGGAAATCGCATGTGTCCCTTCTTTGCGCTGAATCACCGCGCTAGTCAACCGGTTTTGCAAATCATAAACAAAGGCGTTTGTTTCAGCCGGTGACGTCCGATTTGTTAATGCCCCATTCGCGTCATACCAATTGGTGATTAATCCACTAACAACCAGCAACTGATCATTGGTGTTATAAGTGTAGCCGGTGACCGAAAAGGGGTCGGGGCTGACTATTGACGTGTTTTTCATTTTATCAGTTTATTTCCGCTTCCCAAAAGGGATCCTGCGGATTGACACACCTTCAATTTTTCAGATATCGAAGCCGGTTGTTCACCTGCGTCCACCTGCCCATCTTTAGCCGGTCGGCGACCCTTTGCAAGGCCATCATCGTCTCACGTTATAATCGCCAGGTCAGCTTCTCGCCCTCACACCGGTGAGGGCCGGGGTGAAGGGCGGGCGTCATATCTGACTATTCCTGTTGGAGGTTCATGGGGAAGACCGGGTTGAGGTGACGCTGAACTCCTAATGGCCCTGCTCTTACCCGCCAAATCAGATCATTTCTACAGAGCAGCGAGCACGTCAGGAGTCGTTGCAATCTCTTCCCGCGCCAGCGGGACTAACTGACTACCCCGGAGGGGTAGAAGACATTAGCCCCGGGTCGAGTCCCGATTCTGAATCGGGACGACCACCCGGGGTAAAAGGACAAAAATCCAAACCGCTGACTGCGCCAGCTTCGCGTTAGCGAACATCAACTATGCGGCCACCATGACCCTGCATAGATCGCCGACCGGCTAAGAGCCACATGTCAGCAATCGCCTCTACCACCTGAAAAATTGAATTTGTGTCATTGCCCAGGAGACCCGTTTTGAATGGTGCAGGCAGGTCTATTCCGATTTCACGCGGTAGTATCGGGTGGGGACATTGGTGGAAGTGGGGTCGCAGTAATAGAATAAATTGTTGCCGAGGGTGTTGGTGGCTCTGGGTTGCCAGTCGGGCGCGGATAGATCGTCGCAGGCTTCGACAATGATGGTTTGTTGCGGAGCCCAATCGATGTTGAAGCCGAATCCGTTGGGTGTGAATCCAAAGTTTTCGTCTTCGGTGCGGAGGCGTGGTTGCCACACAGCGGTGGGACGTCCGTGCCAGGTGGTGTCCCATCCGGTGGTGCCGGGAAGATAATAGACGGTGACATCGATGGCACTGAGGTCGTTGGTGATGGTGGGGGCATCGCCGGTGAAGTAGAGGCCCGACAGGGCGGGGCAGACGTTGAAGCCGTTGGTGCTGATGTTGTTGATAGTATCGGGAAGGATGATGCTGGTCAGGTTATCGCAATTGTAAAACGGTGTTAGGCGTGCGTTGATAAAACCTTCCCCAAAAGTGACGCGACGGAGGTTGGCGCAAAATGCAAATGCCATGGAGTTGATATTGGTGATGGTGCCGGGGATGTATATTTCGGTGAGGCCATCACAGTTTGCAAAGGCGTCGATTCGAATGGTGTGGACGTTTTTCCCAAATTGAATGTTGGTAAGGCTGGTGCAGCCGGAAAAGGTTCCGTTGGTAATGAAGGAGACTTTATCAGGGATGGCAATGCTCTGGAGGTAGGCGCAGCCGGCGAAGGCGCTGGGGCCGATGGTTTGGATGTTGGTGCCGAGTGAAATGGTGGGGATGCTGCAGCCGACAAAGGCGCCTGAGCCGATTTGGGTGACGCTGTCTGGAATTACAATATTTGTCACCTCATCATGGCCTCTAAAAGTATACGGTCCGAGAATGCCCAGGGGTACGCCGCTGAAGTTGCCGGGGAGGATGATCTGGGTGTTGGTGCCCCAATATTGGGTGATGGTGGCGATGCCATTGTTGGTGGAGTATTCACAGGGCATAGACGGATCCCACAATCCTGCGTTGCAACCCGAGTAAGAGGAGCCCCAACCTGAAGTGCCTGGGAGATGACGAATGTCAGTGGTTTGATAGGGGTAGAACGGCGAATTTTTGTAATTGTAGGTTGGTGCATTGCCCAAAAATAATACGGTTACCAAAATGTAGGGTCCGGTGAAGGCGCCATCGCCAAGATTTGTGACGGTGGCGGGAATGGTGAGGCGATCTATTATGGGTACAGGAAAATAGAAGCCGGAGGCAATTTGGGTGACGGGTAGGCCTTCAATGGTATCGGGAATGACGATATCGCTGTCAGGACCGTTGTAAGCGTAAACGGTGACTGATGGGCCGCGATTGACGTAATAGCTGAAGCCGTCCGGGGTTCTGAGTTGTGCGCGGGCCAAAACAGGAAGCAGCAGGCAGATGCCGACCACGGCTGCCCCGAACCATCGCCCAAAAAATCCCCTGAAAGACACGATGGATAGGTTTTAGCAGGAGAAAGGTAAACGAGAAAGGAGAAACCAATTGGAAATGGGTCAATTCTTATAATCTTCAAGGTTTCCACTCCGCCGCCAAATCCTTACTTCTCCAAGATCACCGTCGATAAGCGGTTTAAAAATCCCCGCCATTCGTCATTCGGAATTCGTCATTTGGACGCTTGGTCCTTGGAGCTTCTCTGGGATTTGGACGTTGGAGTTTGGAATTTTTAGATTCCTTCACCCAAATGCGGGGCCACGTCGTAATTGGCCACCTGCTCTGGTCGCAACGTCTCCCCTTCGCTCGCCAGCAGACGATAGCGTCGGATCTGGAACGACACCTCACGACCGTCGTGCAATCCCTGCTGCGCGTACTCTTCTTTGCTCATGCGCGCGCGCAGCACAAGGCCGCTGGGCAATTCCAGTTCCAGGCGCAGCATGACCCCGAGGAAATAAGTGCGTCGAAGGATGCCTTTGTATTTGTAAGCGGCCAGGTCGCTGGAGATCTGCACCGCATACGGACGAAAACCGATGCGAACCTTCTGCCCGTCAGGAACGCCGTGCGAAGGAAATTGCAACTCCTGCAGGCTGGCGACGCCATTGAAGACCTCCAGTTCGAGCACGTTCATCACGCCGATGAAGCGCGCCACAAATTCATTCGCCGGCTCTTCATACACTTCGCGCGGCTTGCCGATCTGCTCGAGATTGCCACGCGAGAAAATCACGATGCGGCTGGAGACTTCCATCGCTTCCTCTTGGTCGTGCGTGACGAAAATTGTGGTGACGTTCAGCTCGTGATGCAGCGTGACGAGCCATTCGCGCAACTCCTGGCGGATCTTGGCGTCCACCGCGCCGAAGGGTTCATCCAGCAGCAGCACATTGGGCTTGGGCGCCAGGGCGCGCGCGATGGCCACGCGCTGGCGTTGTCCGCCGGAAAGCTGGTGCGCATAACGCCGTTCCAATCCTTCGAGGCCAAAAAGTTTCAACATCTCGGCGACGCGTTCCTTGATGTCCTTGCTCTTCCATTTTTTGATCTTCAGGCCGAAGGCGATATTCTTGGCCACGTTCATGTTCTTGAACAGCGCGTAATTCTGGAAAACAAACCCGATGTTACGCTGCTGTACCGAGAGATCGTTGACCCGCGTTCCCCGGATGAAAATATCGCCCGTGGTGGGCACTTCCAGCCCGGCGATCATGCGCAAGACCGTCGTCTTGCCGCCGCCGCTGGGCCCGAGCAAAGCCACGAGTTCCCCTTCATTCACTGCGAAACTGACGTTATTCACCGCAACGCCGTCGCCGAACTTCTTGCCCACGTTCTTTAATTCAATGCTCATTCAAATCGTTCTTTTGCGACAAAAACGGTGTCGAACTCAGAAGCTGTTGGCGCGGCTTGCGCGCGATTGAATTCCCGCTCCTGCTTCCATTCCAAAACAGTCTTCACCCCCAGCGTCACCAGGGCCAGCATGGCCAGCAGGCTCGCCACGGCAAACGCCGCCGGGCCCTGATATTCGTTGTACAATTTTTCCACGTGCAATGGCATGGTGTTCGTCATTCCGGCGATATGCCCGCTCACGACAGAAACCGCGCCGAATTCGCCCATCGCGCGCGCATTGCACAAAATGATGCCATAGAGCAGTCCCCACTTCACGCTCGGCAGGGTCACGTGCCAGAAAGTTTTCCAGCCGCCCGCACCCAATGTCAGCGCCGCTTCTTCCTGTTCACGTCCGGTCGCCTGCATCACGGGGATCAATTCACGCGCCACGAACGGGAACGTGACAAAAATAGTGGCCAGCACGATTCCCGGCACGGCAAAAATGATCTGGATATTGTGCGCGTCCAGCCACGGCCCAAAATATCCCTGGAGCCCGAACAGGATGACGTAGATCAAACCGGCCACGACTGGCGACACGGCGAACGGCAGGTCAATGAGCGAAATGAGCAGCGATTTGCCGCGAAACTCAAATTTTGCGATGGCCCAGGCCGCGCACACACCAAAAATCGTGTTCAGCGGCACAGTGATGACCGCGACCAGCAGCGTTAGTTTGATGGCCGACACGCTGTCATGGTCGGTCAACGCCGCCCAATAGACCTGCCAGCCCTTGGCAAAGGCCTGCGCAAAGACATTGACGAGCGGCAGCAGCAGGAAGACCGCGAGAAACAGTCCGGCCACGACGATCAAAAACCATTTCACCGCGGGCGCTTCTTCAGTCCCTCTTTGGGACTTGCTGGTCGCATCGCGTTTTTTGGTGACGTATCCGGCCATAAATCATTCGTAATTGCCGACCCAGCGTTCAAGGACGTTGATGGTGATGAGCAATAAAAAGGAAATGACCAGCATGACGACCGCCAGGGCGATAGCGCCGGGATAATCAAATTCTTCCAACCGGATGACGATCAACAGTGGCGCGATCTCCGAATGATACGGCTTATTGCCAGCGATGAAAATGACTGACCCGTATTCCCCGATGGCGCGCGCAAATGCGAGCGCAAACCCGGTGATGATGGCCGGCATCAAGGTCGGGCCCACGACGGTAAAGAAAGTCCGCAGACGGCTGGCGCCCAAAGTGGCCGCGGCTTCTTCAACTTCGCGCTCAAAACTCTCCAGCACCGGCTGCAAGGTGCGCACCACAAACGGCATGCCGACAAATGTCAGCGCCACGACGACTCCTAACGGCGTGAAGGCAGCCTGGATGCCCAGTGGCACAAGCCATTTACCCAGCCAGCCATTGGCGGCAAAGAGATTTGCCAGCGTCAGGCCGGCCACGGCGGTGGGCAGGGCGAAGGGAAAATCCACGAGCGCATCGAAGAACATTTTGCCGGGAAAATGATAACGCACCAATACCCAGGCCAACAGCGTCCCGAACACCGCGTTGATCAATGCGGCAACGAAGGACGCCCCAAATGTAAGACGGTAGGCGGCCATCGCGCGCGAGTCGGTCGCCAAATGCCAGAAATCGTGCCACGACATGTGGAACGAACGCAGAAACAATCCGCCCAAAGGGATTAGCACAATGATGCACAGATAAAAGATGGTCAGACCCATCGTCAGGCGGAAGCCCGGGAGTGGATTGAATCTTTTAGTGGCCATAAATGCGGGCGGAGAGTAGCCGTCGCGCAGGCGGCGGACAACTCTCGAAATTTCCCTTTTGTCCCTTTTACGCGACAGCAGCCAATCCGGCTATTTCAATTTTATCGCTCTCCGTGTTGATATCCGCAAATAGCCACGACGAAAGATAGCGTTCGGTGGAAGATGGAACGATGGCCACGATCTGTTTACCTTCGTTCTCTGGTCGTTTCGCCACTTGAATGGCCGCCCAAATGACCGCGCCACTCGAGATTCCAACGGGAATCCCATCCAATCGGTTGACTTCCTTCGAGATAGGACCGGAATCCTCCTCATTCACCTGGATCACCTCGTCCACAATCTTTGTGTTAAGATTGGCGGGAATAAATCCTGCCCCAATGCCCTGCAATTTATGCGGACCGGGCTGCCCACCGGAAATGACCGGTGACTTCGCGGGTTCCACCGCAATCGCCTTGAACGAAGGCTTTCGCTTCTTGATGACTTCCGCAATGCCAGTGATGGTTCCACCTGTTCCTACGCCCGCCACGACAAAATCCACCTGGCCATCTGTATCGCGCCAGATCTCCTCAGCAGTCGTGCGTCGATGGATTTCCGGGTTCGCCGGGTTGGAAAATTGTTGCAGCACGACGCTATTAGGAATCTGCCGGTTCAGTTCCTCGGCTTTAGCGATGGCGCCTTTCATTCCTTTGGCGCCTTCGGTCAATACGAGCTTCGCGCCCAAAATCTTGAAAAGCTTCCGGCGCTCCAACGTCATCGTTTCCGGCATCGTCAGGATGAGCGTTAAACCGCGCGCCGCGGCGACAAATGCCAGGGCGATGCCGGTGTTGCCGCTGGTCGGCTCGATCAGCACCGTCTGTTCATTGATGCGGCCGGATTTCAAGGCGTCATCGATCATCGCCACGCCGATGCGATCTTTTACGCTGGAGAGCGGATTGAAGAATTCGAGCTTGAGCAAAATATCAGCGACAGTGCCGTATTTGTCCGCCGTGCGGTTGAGCCGCACCAGTGGCGTGTTACCAATGGTTTCCGTGATGTCGTTATAGATGCGGGACATAAATTTTCAGATGTTTTGCGCGATGGCGATGAGGTAACGATATTCCACCAGGATGGTTTTTAACGCCGCTGAGTAGGCTTCCACCTGCAGGTGCAGCGGAGATACCTGTGGTGTTTCAAAGGTGATTTCGAAGGGCGGCTTGGGCAATTGCGGCACGGATTTCAGCACCCCTTCATAACCCGTGGTGATGATGCCGCGACGGGCGGGAAAGCCATCGATCGTCTTACGCCGGTTGCGCGGCAGGAATTTTTCGGCCTCGCGCAACGCAGGTTCGAGGAGGTTTTCCGACAAGACCGCCCCGCCGACATAACCATACAGGCCATTGCTCGTGTTATCGCTGTGCAAAGTGATGATGCCGTCGAACGCATGGAGATAGATTTCAGATTCAAGGAAACGGATCTCCGGCTCGGTTGAATCGATCCAGAATTCCCGGTTCAAATCCTTGCCGGAACGCGAGTGGCGGGTGTTGTCCTCAAAACCAGTCGGATTGCAGACGGGATAGATGAACAAAGCGTATCCCTTGGCGATCTCCGGGTTCTTTTCCAGTTCAGCGATGAATCGCGTGATCGCCAGCGCCCCTTCCGGCTCATCACCATGGATGGTGGAAAAAATGCCGATGCGCGTCACCTCGCCGCCACCTTTCGGCCCGAGGTACAGATAACGGGGCAACGTGTGTGCGCCCTGGTCGTAGTTCTGGCGGCCAAAGGTCTTATTGAAAAAATGGTCTGAATTTACTGCCAGGTTTTCCAGCGGCGCGAGCAACCGGTCCAGGGGCCGGCGTTCGAAGACGCGTTCAGATGATTGGTTCTCGGTCGGATTCACAAGCGTTGCACTCATATTGTTTTATTTTTGTTTTACGGTGGCGGCGGGCATGGACAGGCCCGCCGCCACCGTGGAGGAACAAACCGTTATTTGGGTTTGTAGATTTGATCAAACGTGCCGCCATCGGCAAAGTGCGCGGCCTGCGCCTTGCCCCAGCCGCCAAAGAAATCAATGGTGACCAGTTTGATGTCGGGAAACTGGCTCTTATATTTGTCGGCCACTTCCTGCAAACGGGGGCGGTAGAAATTGCGCGCGGCAATGTCCTGCCCTTCCGGCGTGTAAAGGTATTCCAGGTATGCTTTGGCGACCTCCGCTGTGCCATGGCGTTTCACGACCCGATCCACCCAGGTCACCGGCGGTTCGGCGAGAATGCTAAGGGAGGGGTTCACGATCTCGAACTCATTCGTGCCGGATTCCTTCAAGCTCAGATACGCCTCGTTTTCCCAGGCGATCAGCACATCGCCGATCCCACGCTGCACAAAGGTGGTGGTCGCACCACGCGCCCCGGTATCCAGGACCGGAACATTGTTGAACAGGCTGCTGATGTAGGCTTTGATCTTAGCGTCATCGCCGTTGAATTTTTGCGAAGCCCAGGCCCACGCCGCCAGATAGTTCCAGCGCGCGCCGCCGGAGGTTTTTGGATTCGGGGTGACAACGGAAACGCCGGGTTTGGCGAGATCATCCCAATCCTTGATGCCTTTCGGGTTCCCCTTTCGTACGAGGAAAACGATTGTGCTCGTGTAAGGTGAACTGTTGTTCGGCAGGCGGTTCTGCCAATCCGCCGGAACCAGGTTACCGTTTTTGTTAAGCGCATCAATGTCATATGCCAACGCGAGTGTTACGACATCCGCAGGCAATCCTTCGATGACGGAGCGGGCTTGTTTGCCCGAGCCGTTGTGGGATTGATTGATGATGACGGTGTCGCCGGTCTTCTGTTTCCAATAAGCGGCGAAGGCTTTATTGAAGTCCGCATAGAGTTCGCGCGTGGGGTCGTACGAGACGTTCAACAACGTGACGTCTTTGGCGCTGGCCTGCGTGATGACCGCCAGGCTGAGCGCGCCTGCCGCAAGGACTGTGAGCAGGCCGGATTTTAGGATATTTTTCATAGCGTTAGTCTTCCTCAAGTTATTTTAAAATGACAATTGGATGCGGGTGAAGAATACATCTTCATCATGCGCGGTCACCACTGAAGGCGACGTAAGGGCCGCAGATTTTCCGCCGCCGGTGAAATCCGTATGCGAATAGCTCGCCTTGACGGTGATATCTCTATTCAGATACCAGTTCAAACCGACCGAATAGGTCTCCAAACCGGTCGCCGAACTTGCCGGGTTGGCAAACAACGGAAACGTGTTGTTGTCGATGTCCAACTGGCCATAACGAGCCACCAATTGCCAGGCGCCCCAACCACCGGTCTTCGGGTCAAAGTTATGGCGCGGCGTGACGCCGGTGTAAGTGGCGTCTTCTCCCGTAAGCACCCAACCTCCCGTGACTTCCCAGGCGGTGTTTTGCAAGTCCGCCCTGGCGGGTGTCGGCCCAACGCGGCTGAGCTGTTGGTCAGAGACCGCATATTCGGCCATTAAACTAAATGGCCCGTAGTAGTAATAGGCCTGTGGTGAAAGTCTCCAATGGGTGCCATTTTCGACGACTGACCCGGTCGCGGGATTGTAGGCAAAGAATTGCTGCTGGCCATCCGTCGTGTAACCGCCCAACGAGCCGCCGGTGGTTCCGGGGAGGCCAGTGACATTCGTTACTGAACTTTCACCCCATGTGCCCGCGATACCGATGCCCAACCCCTTCAGAGCCTTGATGCTCGTGTTCTTGAAAGGCAACGCAAAGATGCGGGCGGCGATTTCGCGATTATCTTCGAAATCGAAGTTCGCTGAATTTCGCGCATCACCGACTCCGTTGAAAACGCCAACCGCGTAACTGAACGCGCCACCGGCGATGTCACCCCATACCTGGAATCCGACATCACGGCCCGGAATCAGGTCGTTGACGACCGAACGTTCATTGAATGCAGTGACCGTATCGGATTGAAGATTTTCCAACCCGACCGGCGGTTTGAATTTGCCGGCTTTGAATTGCAACCAGGGCTTAGCCCGGTAGTTGAGATAGGCATCGAATATCTGGACGGATGTTCCGCCGAAGTCCGGCGTGAAATTATAATCAAAATCGTGGAATAAGGTCCCTGTGAAGATCGGACGGGCGCGACGCAGGAGGAATCCGTCGTTGCCATTGATGTTCTTGTCACCGAAAAAAGTGCGGTTATCGAATTGGATCAGCCCATGCAACGTGGTCACGAAGTTGGTGTCCGCCGAACTAAAGGTGAAGCCGGAACCATCCAATTTGATGAGCGGCACTGTCTTCGCCTTCTCCGCCGCCGCATCTTTGTCCAGCTCCCCGTTTCGTTCCAGGATCCGGACCTTTTGATCCAGCGCATCGATTTCTTGTTTGAGCGCTTTCAACTCATCTGAATCGTCTGCGCGAACGGTTTGGCCAACCAGAGCCCCACCCGCTATCACCACCGCCAATGTTCTTTTTATGTTCATTTGTTTATATTGTTTTTCGCTGATTTTCACTAACAACAAGGCGAGAATACATTGATACCATACTAAGTCAATAGGAATTATATTATATGTGTTGAGGCCACTTTCAAAGGACACATCAATCTTGACTATTTTGGTAGAGATTGTACTTATAATGCATGAAATTGACCGTTCGAGGTGAATATGCTTTAAGGGCCTTAGTAGCCTTGGGACGCGATTATTCAGCTGACGATACCGTCACCCGCGTGGAGGAAATCTCTAAGCGCGAGAAGATTCCGCGCAAATTCCTCGAACAGATTCTTAACGATCTTAAATCCGCCCGGATCGTTATGAGCAAACGCGGGGTCAATGGCGGATATCGACTGAGCCAGCCGCCTGAGAAGATAACTCTCGCCCAAGTGGTGCGTCATATTGAAGGGCCGCTTGCGCCCATCAGTTGTGTCAGTGAAAATTTCTACGCCAAATGTTCCTGTGCCGATGAGTCGAAATGCCCGATCCGGAGTGTGATGAAGGAAGTCCGCGACGCCATCTCCGCCATCGCCGAGCAGGTGACCATCGGTGACCTGGTGAACCGGGCGAAGCAACTTGAACAGCAGACAGTCAGTCCGTTGGATTTCGTGATCTAATTTTTTCCATCGGAAACTTGCATCGTCTCCGAATTTCAGATTGATTAAAAGAAATGAGCAATTCACAACAAGCCGTTGTAGGAATTTTGATGGGCAGCGATTCGGATTGGCCGATCATGAAAGCCGCCGCCGATGCGCTAAGTGAGTTCGGCGTGGTATCGGAGGCCAAAGTGATTTCCGCGCACCGAACGCCGCACGACCTGGATCATTACGTCCGTTCTGCGCGTGAACACGGCCTGAAGGTCATCATTGCCGGTGCCGGTGGCGCCGCGCATCTGCCCGGTGTCACGGCGGCGTTCACCACCCTGCCTGTCATCGGCGTGCCCATCTCGGGCAAAGTTCTCGACGGCATGGATTCGCTACTGAGTATCGTGCAGATGCCGCCGGGCGTTCCCGTGGCAACCGTCGGCGTCAATGCCGCCCGCAATGCCGGCCTGCTCGCCGTCCAGATCCTTGCGGTGGGCGATGTGAAACTCCAGGAAGCGCTCGCGGAATTCAAGATACGGCTCGCCGAAGAATCCCGCGCCAAGAACGCCAAGCTGCAACAGGCGTAAGCGCTGCTCTTACAATTCTTTTACAATTGTTTGACCCGCCACTGACAACTCGTCACGGCGGGTCTTCTATTTTACGGGCATGAAATTGAGATTCATGTCCGCCCTGCTCTGCCTGCTCGGCATCCAATTCGCCCACGCCACAGACAGCTTCACCGTTCATGAATGGGGAACTTTCACCTCCGTGCAAGGCGGTGATGGTCAATTGATTCCGTGGCGGCCGCTGAAGACAACTGAGTTGCCCAGCTTCGTTTACAACTGGACCAACGCCGGATTTGGCCGCTATTCAACCACCGTGTTTCCCGGTAAGGGCGATATGGTCACCCTGCAACGGATGGAAACGCCGGTCATCTATTTTTATTCCTCCAACACCTTGAGCGTCGATGTGAGCGTTAAATTCCCCAAGGGAATCATCACTGAATGGTATCCACAGGCCACGCAGATCGGACCGTCGATGTTAGCCGCGACAAGTTCCACAACAAACTCTGCAACTCCAGACAGCATCGTGGTTTGGAAAAGGCTTAACGTGTTTCCCGAGGGCCTCACTCAGCAACCGCCACAGCTCGCTACGGATAAATCCGGTAATCATTACTATGCCGCGAGGGAACCCGACTCGGACATGGTTCAAATAATGACGCCGGGTCAACCGAATCCCTATGAAACAGAAAAGTTCCTGTTCTATCGCGGGGCGGGCAGCTTTGAAACACCCCTCAGGGTGACTGTCGATACAAACAATCTCGTCAGCGTGGAAAATAAGGGCGCTGAAAAGTTGTCACACCTGTTTCTGGTCAGCATCCACAACGGCGTTGGCGGATTTGCGGAGATGGATGGCCTGGCACCCGGCAATTCGGTTCTCTGGCAGAGTCTGGATTTGTTGGATAAGCAAGTTTTACCATTTTCAATATTTCAGCAGATGATCGCCAAACAAATGGAATCTGCGCTGACCGACCAGGGATTGTCCGCTCCCGAAGCGCAAGCCATGGTGAAGACGTGGGTTGATTCGTGGTTCACGGAAGAAGGCGAACGCTTACTCTACATTTTGCCGCGCGCGTGGACAGATGAAACATTGCCTCTCACCATCACACCCGCTCCCACAAACCTAGTCCGCGTCATGGTCGGGCGGGCGGAAATCATCACGCCAAAAACGCAACAGGCGTTGACCGATAGTCTGATGCGCGCGTCAAAAGGTGACGCGACCGCGCGCACCGAGGCCATCGGGCAACTCAGGAGACTTGGGCGTTTTGCCGAACCGGCCATAAATTTTGCCCATGTTCAGACTGATACAAATTCTTTCGGGTATTATGGCTACGGACTCCTGCCCGATGTTCTCAGACCATCGCAAAAATGACCCCGACCGCTTTCTCAACCAACATTCCAAATACCATGAAAAAACAAATACTCCTCTCATTGGCTGCCATCACATTATCGTTCTCCATCGCCCAGGCCCAATATCAACAACCGCCGCCACAAATAGATGTCACCGGCAATGCGGAAATCAAAGTCGCGCCCGATGAGATCACCATTAGCACTGGCGTTGAGACGCGCGACGCCCAATTGAATGTGGCCACGCACCAGAACGATGAACGCATCGCCAGCGCCCTGGCTTTTCTCAAAAAATCCGGGGTGCCGGACAAGGATGTGCAGACCGACTTTATCCAGGTGCAACCGGATTTTGGCGGTGGAAACGAGTTGATAACACCACGGTTTTACACGGTTTCCAAGTCTATCGAGGTCAAATTGACCACCATCACTAATCTCGAATCTATCATGACAGGATTGTTGAACAACGGCGTCAATAACATCCATAACGTGGACTTCCGCACCTCGCAATTGCGCAAATACCGTGACCAGGCGCGTGCGATGGCCATCACGGCGGCCAAAGAAAAGGCCGATGCCATGTGCAAGGAACTGGATGTGAAGCGCGGCAAACCTCTCTCGATCAGTGCCAATGAATATAATGGTTATTGGAATTGGTATGGGAACCGTTGGGGCTGGCAGAACAACCAAATGATGAACGCGAGCCAAAACGCCGTTCAGAGCTTTGGCGGTGGATCAGATTCAGCCGGCGAAACGATGTCCATCGGCCAGATCAGCGTCTCAGCGACGGTGAATGTATCGTTCGCCATCCAATGACGATAAGCGCCTGTGCAAGGCGGCCAATCATTTGTATACTGATTCTGCGATGCGAAAAGTAGCCCTGATCTTTGTGCTCGCCGTGCTCGTGCCGAGCCTGGTGCTCGCCTGGCTGGCCATGCATTCGCTGCACGACCAGCAATTCCTCATCGAGCGCCAGCAATCGCAGATCTACCAGAACGTCACGGATTCGATCGCAAAAGACATCTCGGACAAAATCGCCTCTGAACAGCAGAAGTTTGCCGCGCTGGCGGAGTCAATCGCCGCGACCAATGCGGACGCCGCCGCCGTCCAATTCAATGACGAGATCCGCAAATGCTGGCCTTTGGCAGATGTCGGTTTTTGCGTGAGGTTGTCCGGACCCGCAACGTGTACCATAAGCTGCCCATCGCCGGCCCAGGGCGCCGAGGCCCATCAGTTTCTGGTGGATAACGGCAACTTCCTGGGGAACCAGGAGACGGCGGAGGTCTATTGGAATGCGAATGCAAATAATTTTGGTCAAACCTTCCAGGCAACCTTCCTGACACCCGATGAGGAAAAAAAACTCTCCGGCAAACAGGCGCTGTCTCTTGACCGAAATGTGAATGACTTCAATTCGTCGTCCCTCCAAAACTCTTCCAACCTCAAAGCGCAATCGCGCGTGGTCAATCCTCAAACCCAGGCGCAAAGTCCATCGCCTGATAACAATTTGTCCAAAATCACGCCGGCCGAGGCGGAATTCCGCCAGCTCATCGGCGACAATACCGACGGAATGGTCGCGCGATTTCTCCAGAACGAATTAAAGCTCATGTTCTGGCATCGGCTATTGAGCAACCCCAACCTGATCTTTGGCACCCAGGTGAATCTGAACCAGTTGAGGCAGGAATTCTTCCCGCTCTATCAACCGGATGATCAATTGCGCCGGGAAATCCTCGTAGAAGTACTCAACGACAAAGCCAATCCAGTAGCGGACTTGAGCAGTCCCGCCAATACACATGTGGAGTTGGATATGAAGCATCCGTTTGTGGCGACCGAGATCGGGGAAGCGCTGCCGCATTGGGAGGTGGCGGCCTATCTGGTGAATCCGATGCAAGTCCAGCAAGCCGCCCGAACGGTGACGCTGACTCTTGGCCTGCTCATTCTGCTCCTGATCGTAGCCATCGGCGTGGGTAGTTGGGTGATTGTGCATTGCCTGAACAAGGAATTGCGGCTCGCACGTCAGAAAACAGATTTCGTCAGCAATGTTTCGCACGAGTTGAAAACCCCGCTGACCTCCATCCGCATGTTTTCCGAATTGCTCGCGGATGCGCGGGCGACGGAAAAGGATAAGCAACGCACCTATCTGAACATCATCGCCGCCGAAGCCGCCCGGCTCACGCGGCTCATCGACAATGTGCTGGATTTCTCCCGCATGGAACGAGGCGAGAAGAAATACAATTTCCAGCCGTGCGATGCCACGGAGGTCGCGCGCAACGCGGCGGAAACCTTCCGGCCACACCTGGAATCCAGCGGGTTTAAATTTGATTCTTCTCTGCCGGACAAGCCGATCCCGGTGCAGGGAGATCGTGATGCGCTTTCACAGATCATCGTCAATCTGTTATCCAATGCGGAGAAATATTCCAACGGCCGGAAGGAGATTTCATTGCAGGTGGAACGCAAGGAAACACCGGTGCCACATGCGGAAATCAAGGTATTGGACCGTGGTTCGGGCGTGCCGCAGGGCAGTGAGGAGAAGATCTTTGAGAAATTCTATCGCGCACACGATTCGTTGAGCAGCGGCATCCAGGGTTCCGGCCTCGGATTGACCATCGCCCGGCAGATCGCACGCGCGCATGGTGGGAATATCGTTTATGAACCCAGGGAAGGCGGCGGGAGTTGTTTTAATCTGTGGCTGCCGATAAAACCAAGCTGACCACGAATGAAAACCAAAATTCTGATCGTTGAAGATGACCCACACATCCTGCTGGGACTGGAAGAGGTGTTGAAGAGCGAGGGTTATGAGGTCGCCTCGTGCAATCGTGGCGACGCGGCGATGGATGCTGTGGCGAAACACAAACCGGCGCTGGTCCTGCTGGACGTGATGTTACCGGGCGCAAGCGGCTATGATATCTGCAAGCAATTGCGCGCACGCAAAATTTCCACGCCCATCCTCATGCTCACGGCCAAGGGCCAGGAGATCGACAAAGTCATCGGGCTTGACCTGGGTGCAGATGATTATGTGACCAAACCATTCGGTGTGCGGGAACTGCTGGCGCGCGTGCAGGCGTTGTTGCGGCGCACGGGCAAGACCGCGGATGGTGATGATGGCTCAGCTTTCAAGATCGGCGACGCGACGATCGACCCCAAGACATTCCAATTGAAACGCGGCAAGACCACGGCAGAACTGACGGCCAAGGAGCTGAAACTGCTCCAGCATTTTCACGCGCATGCCGGTGAAGTGTTGTCGCGGGACAAGTTGCTGAATGAAGTGTGGGGCTATAATTATTTTGGCACGACGCGTACGTTGGACCAGGTCATCGTGCAGCTTCGCAAGAAGCTGGGCGACCATCGCGGCGAGCCGAAACATTTGCTGACAATCCATGGGGTCGGTTACAAACTGGACCTGCATCCAACGTAAATCGCTACAGCAAATGCCAAAATGCGGTTAGCGCTATCGTCCGGAATCGGTTATTTCAATGGCGTTGCCCTTTGTTATGAAGATCACTGAAATTTTGATGGCGGAACACGCGGTGTTCCACAACCTGTTTGATCACCTTGAGAAAACGGTGCCGCACGTCAAGACATTGGCGGAGGTCAAATCGCTCGCGGCGACTTTCGAGACGCTGCATCGTGCCCACGCGAACACGGAGGACGACCTGTTCATCGACCCGTTGCAACATTGCTTCGAGCAGATCGGTCAATACGAGACTTTCCACGACGAACACGAAGAGCTCGACCACGCGCTCGTCGAGCTGCGCTCGGCGAAGAGCTTGAAGTCCGGCAAAAAGCTGTTGCTCACCCTCGTCGCCGCGGCACGCAATCATCTGGACAAGGAAGAGCGCATCGTCTTTCCCATGGCTGAGCGCGTGCTCAACGCCAAGACCCTGACCGACCTCGGCAACCAATGGATGAAGCGGCGCGAGCCGGCTTTGAAGTAACAAAAAAGCGAGGCCGAAGCCTCGCTTTGTAGATTCAATTTGCGCTTACTTGGCAGCTGGTTGAACAACCTTCTCTTCGCGTTCACGCACGAGCGTCGCGCCTTTGCCGAGACGATTGCGCAGGTAAGTGAGCTTGGCGCGGCGGACCTGGCCTTTGCGTTCCACTTCGACCCTGTCCACGCGCGGCGAATTCAGCGGGAAGATACGTTCCAGACCTTCGCCGTAGCTGATGCGGCGCACGGTGAACGTCTCGTTCAACCCACGGCCGCGTTTGCCGATGACGACGCCGGAAAAGATCTGGATGCGTTCCTTGTCGCCTTCGACGACCTTGGTGTGCACCTTCACAGAATCGCCCACGGCGAACTGCGCGTTGTCCTTGCGATATTGCTCTGACTCAATTTTTTCTTGTAATGCCTGGTTCATAAAATTTTTCCTAAATTTATTCCGTCAAATCCGGCCGGCGCTCTTTCGTGCGCTGTTTCGCCTGTTCACGGCGCCATTTTTCTATCTCCGCGTGATGCCCGCTCACCAACACATCCGGCACCTTCATCCCGCGAAATTCCGCCGGGCGCGTGTACTGCGGATACTCCAGACCCGCCCCGCCTGCGCTGAACGATTCGTCATGCGAACTTTCGTCGTCGCCCAGCACGCCCGGGATCAATCGCGTCACCGCATCGATCACCACCATCACCGGCAGCGCGCCGTTCGTCAGCACATAATCGCCGATGGACAACTCATCGTCCGCCAGCGACTCCCGTATCCGTTCGTCAAACCCTTCGTAATGCCCCGTGACGAACAGCAAATCTTCCTGCAGCGCCAGCTCGCGCGCGATCGCCTGGTCGAACTTGCGACCCGCCGGCGACATCAGTATCACGCGCGTCTTTTCGCGCTTTAAACTTTCCACCGCTTCAAAGATCGGTTCCGGCTTCAGCAACATACCCGGCCCACCGCCGAACGGCCGGTCATCCACCGTCTTATGCCGGTCATGCGTCCAGTCGCGCAGGTTGTGGAGCTTCAGGTCCAGCAAGCCCGCCTTGCGCGCCCGCATGATGATGCTTTCATCCAGCGGCCCCGCAAACATGCCGGGGAACAATGTGAGCACATCGATTTTCACGAATGCAAAATTAAAAATTAAAAATTAGAAATGCCAGCGACCCTCGCCCGCCATTTTGCATTTTTAATTTTGCATTTTTAATTACGACTTCTCTTCCACGATCTCCATCGTGCAACGCAAACCCTTCTTCGCGCTGCCAGCCTGCAAGAGCGACCGGATCGCATTGATCGTCACACCCTGCCGGCCGATGATCTTGCCCACATCCGCCGGGTCGAGGCGCAACTCATAAACCGTCGCGCCATTGCGTTCCACCGGAGAAATACTCACGCGCTCCGGATATTGCACCAGTCCCTTGACCACATATTCGAGGAACGCCTGCATCGCGCGTAAAAAATTTTAAGCCGCCACTGCTGCTGCCGCCCGGCCCGCCTTCTTGATGAAGCTGGCCACGGTATCGCTCGGCTGCGCGCCCTGGCTGAGCCAGTATTGTGCGCGCTCCAGCTTGATGGTGTAGTTCGTGCCCTCTTTCAGCGGCTGGTACGTGCCGATCTCCTCGATGAATTTGCCATCGCGGGGACTGCGGCTATCGGCCACAACGATACGATACACCGGGGTGTTTTTGGTACCCACACGCTTCATGCGAATTTTCACTGACATAAATATTCTTTCAACTGCGGCATACAATTGACCTGCCGCCGGTTTTCCCAAAAAGGAACGCAGAATCTAAATAGCCCTGCCCCGCAATGCAAGCCCCTTTTAACCATATGTTGGGGCTGTGGAGGGTCGAAAGTCGAGGGTCGAGGGCCGGAAAACCGCGAGAAACCGCCGCCAGGCGGCAAACCTGCTTTGTAGAAATGAGATACCACACCAACGTCATGGTGACATCCCTTGCCGTCCCCTCGCCCCGCCCAAACCGGGAGAGGGATAGGGTGAGGGGTTCAACTGCTCGTGTCTTCCTTTTCGATTCAGGCTGAATTTGATATTTTCTAAGGTGCAGCGGTAATCCCAGCCCTCGCCCCTCGTCTCTCGACCCTCGACCCACTAAAATTCGTTTCATTTCATTCATGCTCCACCCTAAGAGCCTTTTGAAAAATTGTGGCTGTTCAGTTTGTGAGCGCGGCAGGTGCAATGACGAGGCGCGCCGACAGAGCATATCCGCAGCGATCTGTGAGGGAGGCGCAACAAAGTCAGTGCGCCGGCCCCGCCGCAAAATGAATTGATGCAATTTTTTCAACAGGCTCATAAAATACGGTGTGAAATGGTTCGTTCATTCGCTTCTGGCGCTGGCCTTTGCCACTGCCGTTGCCGCCGCGCCTGCCCCCCAAAGCCAGCCTATCGCCATGCTTTTTCAGGTCATGTACCAGTTCCAGCACGACCTCGCCGCCCATAACCTCGACGCCATCCATAACGAAGACGCCTTCCTCGGCGACGCCATCACGGAACTCATGACGCACCCCATCGGCGTCACGTCCAATCGCCTGGATGCCTTCACGCACGACCTCACCACGCTCGGCCAACAATCCAGCGCACTGCATCTCGCTGCCGACGATGCCAAGCCCGCGGAGGCACAGGCCGCCTTCGTTCAGTTGACCAATACCTTTGATCGCGTGACCCATTATTTTTCCAGCAACGACATCGCGAGTGCGCAAGTTGCAGCCTATCGGTTCACCTGTCCGATGCACCCCGATGTTGTCGGCGGTCCGAATGACAAATGTCCCAAATGCGGCATGGCCCTCGACCAGATGATCCGTATCCTGCCGCACGATTACGATTTGCCCAATGCCATCCACGCCACCATTCGCGCCGATGCGCCTCTCGTCGTCGGCCAACCCGCCACCGTGAAGTTGCGATTGTTCCGGCCAGATGGCGAAGGCGTTCTGCTCAGCGACCTCATCGAGACGCACACCAAAAAAATCCATCTCCTCATCATCGACCACAGCCTCACTGATTATCATCACGAGCATCCGACTCCCGGCGATATCCCAGGCGAATACGTTTTCACCTTCACGCCGCAGAAACCCGGGCCGTATCGTGTGTGGGCTGACTTGCGTCCCTATCCGCTCGGCCTCCAGCAATATGTTATAGCTGACATTCTCGCCTTCACCGCGCCCCTGCCCGCTACCAACCACACGCTCACCACAGAGGCGACCGTGGATGGATTGAACTATCAGCTCACCATCGATGAGCCCGTCATTCACGTCGCCAAAACCGTCCATGCGCGCCTGCGCATCACCACGCCGGATGGCAAACCCTTCACCGCGTTGGAACCCATCATGGCCACCTTCGCACACATCGTCGGGTTCAATGAAGATTTTCATACCGTCCTGCACATCCATCCCAACGGCGCGCCCGTCCTCGACCCCAACGCCCGTGGCGGCCCGGATTTGGATTTTGAGATCTACGCGTTGGTCCCCGGATTCGTGCGCCTGTTCGCGCAAGTACAGATAGGAGGCCAGTCTCATTTTGCGCCCTTTGGAATCATGGTCGTGCCGTGATGCAATAAATACCCCTTCCATTCGGTTTGAATTGGTTTGAATCAGCATGAAACCGTCTCTTGGGGCATACTTTTCCCAGGGGAGATTGGATGCTGGAATTTGAAGTCTTTCAAGTACCCCCCATCTTTTTTCTTTAAATATCTTAAAACACTCGGAATCACTCCGGGACCCCTTCCCCGGTGGGACGAGACTGCGTCGAGCCCTAACCAGGAAACCAGAAACCCAAAACTTCCCCCATGGTGTAGCCCAGGCTTTCCAGCCGATCTGTGGAAACCTTCGTGATTTGAGGCATATCGCCGGCAAATCCCGTAGGCAAAAGACGTGCGACTCATCTTGCTTCTCCCTCTCCGCCAACGAATGTTTGGGGGAGAGGGACGGGGTGAGGTGGTGCTGATCTCTCGAAGGTTTTTATTTGCCAGCGCAATCAAATCTTTTCTACAAAGCAGCTTTCCAGCCTGCGGGTTCTGGGGATTTTCTAGTCCCCAGGCCGTTCCCTGCCCTCGTCTCTCGACCAGTCTCATAGTTTTTTTATTCCTTAATTAACTCCCAACAACTCCCAACAACTCCCTGCGGAGCGATGGATGATTGGCAATTCTTCGTCATATCGACGCATAAATCTCCTTTATCCGGCGCTCACGCTCTTCCCGGGACATCGGCGTCTCCTCTTTTACGATCGCCGCCAGTTCCTTGTCCCACTTCTCCCGCTTTATCAGCGTCCAGACCCGCCGATGGTCATCCCGGCATAGCCGCGAAAATTGTATATTCACCTCGCATAACCGCGCCCATAATTTTTGCGGATCAGTCTCCTCCTCGCACAAACGCCGTGCCACACCCGCCATCTTCACCGCCAGCATCGCCCGGAAACAATCACTCACCCCTGTGCCGCCTGCCGATTCCGCCATCTCCTGCGCGTATTCCCGCAAATGCTCCACCTCCCCGCGCGATTCCTGCTCCTTTACCCAATCCACAAACCCGCCCTGCCTCCATTCCGAGATATTATCGATCTTGATCGGCTCAGCTTTGAAATACGTCTGCATCGCCGTTTTCACCTCCGTCAATTCATTGAGCCACTTGGCCAAAGGCTCCAGCGCCTCGCCATCCTGCAACCGTTGATTCAGTTCATCCCGGACTTTTTTGGGCAACCGGGCAATCTTACCGCGTCTAGTCATATGTTTTACTTGGGTTTGTGGTTTGATTCCGCCTCTCCGCCACGCCTTCGCCCGCGCCAGCGGGAGAGGCCTTCCGCCGACCTTCTGCCTTCTGCATTTTGACTTCTACATTTAGTCATGGCCTCCATTTAACCACACTCCTCCCATCCTGTAACTGTGCAGGTCACGCTAAACGCATTTTTCTTAAAAAATATTTTCCGAGCGCAAAAAATTGAACCAAAGCGACTTGCAAAACGCCGGACCCTCAAAAAACCAAAAAACGCGTGCACAGCTTGTGCACCCCCATTTCCGAAGCCCAAATTTTGATTATTGTTACCTTATGAGTGACAAAGAAATTGTCATGGATTTGCTCAAAAAATGCCTGCCGATGCCAATCTCAGGGACATCGGCCAGGAGATTGAATTTCTGGCGGCCCTGCGTGAAGGAGAAGCGCAGGCCGATCGCGGCGAAGTCGTGCCTCACGAACAAGTCAAAAGGGAATTCAAGTCGTGGTTTTCAAAATAGTCTGGACGCTTCGTTCCCGGGAAGACTTGCGCGAAATTGCTGGTTATATTGCCAAAGACAATCCGGTGGCGGCACTCAAAACCCAACAGTCAGATACTAATTAATCTCCTTCCGTTTATCGCGAGTTACGCGTTGCTGGGAAAATTATCTTCAATACAATGGCAGCGGAAGTATGAGAATCGCCGAAATACCATTGGAAGTTGACCAAAGATCCGAAACGACCATTCAGGATCGGCAACACGAACTTGGCCAATTTTTTACGCCATCATTCGTGGCAGAGTTCATGGCTTCCCTGTTCGAAGCAAACTGGCAGGAATTAGATTTGTTGGATGCAGGAGCCGGAGGAGGAGCTTTATCGACTGCATTAGTAAAGCGACTATGTATTTCTCATCATCGGCCTAAAAGAATTTCTATCACCGCGTATGAACTCGACAGCTCAGTGATTAATACTTTGGAAGCGCATTTACACGAATGCAGGCGGATTTGCGAAAGCGTGAAGATTCATTTTTCAGCATCGATATTCAATGATGATTTTATAACAGCAGCGGTGCCATTGGTGCGTGGGGATCTATTTGCATCGCACAAACCGCGTTTCAACGCAGCCATTGTGAATCCGCCATACCGTAAAATCCGAAGCGATTCCGCCACGCGCCTATTATTACGCTCCGCCAATATCGAGGCATCAAATCTTTATACTGGCTTTGTAGCGCTTATAACTCAGTTGTTGGCAACACATGGCGAATTAGTTGCTATCACTCCAAGGAGTTTTTGCAATGGCCCTTACTTCAAGTCGTTTAGGTCTGATTTTTTGCGGTCTATGTCGTTGCGCAGACTACATGTTTTTGAGTCTCGCTCAGAAGCATTCCACGGCGATGACGTTCTACAGGAAAACATTATTTTTCACGCGATTAAGGGCGTTGAAGAACCTGAAACGGTTACAATTTCCAGCAGTACCGGCTCTTCAGGAAGTTCTGTTACTAAACACCAAGTTCAATACCAAGAAGTGGTATCGCCAGACGACGAAGATCAATTCATTCACATTGCTGAATCGGGCACCAATGTCAGTCCTCGCAAATTGATGGGACAGCTTTCTGCGTCACTTTCCGATTTAGGATTATCAGTTTCAACAGGCAGGGTAGTTGATTTCCGCGCAAAAGAATTCCTGCGAATAAAGGCCGCGGGGGATACATCCCCATTGATTTATCCATGCCACTTCAATGGCGGTTTTGTACATTGGCCAAAAGAGCACACTCGAAAACCGAACGCAATTGTCTGTAACGAACAGACGCGCGAATTACTTGTACCTGCCGGCATATATGTGCTGGTGAAACGTTTTACCACCAAAGAGGAGCGAAGGCGCATTGTCGCATGCATCTACGATTCCCACAAAATTTCTGCGCCTTTTGTGGGCTTTGAAAATCATCTAAATTATTTCCACCTGAATGGAAAAGGCTTTACGATGCTTCTGGCAAAAGGGCTCGCTGCATTTCTGAATTCGACAATCGTTGACGCATATTTCCGTCAGTTTAACGGCCATACTCAAGTAAATGCGACCGACTTACGCAGCCTGACCTACCCCTCGAAAGTGGCACTTGAGGATTTGGGGCGCAAAATCAAAGATCCTGCGTTGCCACAAGATGATTTAGATATACTGGTTGAAGAGGAATTTTTTAATGGCTAAGTCGATTAAATCCAATTTGGCGACAGCAAAAGCAACTAAGCTGCGGGATGCTGCTCAAATATTGCAATTGCTTGGTTTTCGCGGCAGGCAAAGCAATGATGTTGCAAGTTATACTTTTTTGGCGTTGCTCGACCTCGCACCAACGCAACAGTGGACTGAAGCCGCGGAGCCCTTACGGGGTGTTACACCAATTATTGAATTTGTTGCGACGCAATACGGTGTCCAATATGCGCCCAATACTCGTGAAACGATACGCGATGAAGCAGTAAAACATTTCGTGGAAGCTGGAATGGTGATTCGCAACCCAGACGATCCGAAACGCCCAACCAACAGCGGCAAAACAGTTTACCAAATAGAACCTACCGCATTAGATCTTTTCCGATCATTTGGAACTCTAGAATGGCCTGGTCTTCTAAAATCCTATTTGGCCGCACGTAAACGTATCACTAGTGGTTTGTTGCGCGAACGAAAGTTATCGCGCATTCCAGTAAGACTGCCCTCCGGTGAAACCGTCACCATTTCGCCGGGCGGTCAGAATCCACTCATCAAAATGGTTATTGAGGAATTTTGTTCTTATTTTGTGCCTGGCGGTACGGTTGTTTACATCGGAGATGCTGAGAACAAATTTCTGCACTTGGACGCTAATTATTTAAAGGCGATTGGTGTTGTTATTCCTGCCTCTGCAAAAATGCCCGATGTAATTGTTCATGACACAAATCGAAATTGGTTGCTGTTAATCGAAGCTGTAACCAGCGACAACCCAGTTGACGGGAAACGGCGGAATGATCTGAAGAATTTGTTTAATGGCAGCAAAGCCGGACTCGTATTCGTAACTGCGTTTTCCACGCGAGAATTCATGCGATCCTTTTTGACTCAGATTTCATGGGAAACCGAAGTTTGGGTAGCAGAAGATCCCACACATCTTATTCATTTCAACGGAACACGTTTTTTAGGTCCCTATGATGACGTATTACCGAAGTGAAATTTACTTCCACTCTGTGCCATCCGCGTCCTCCTGTTAAATTCCCAATCCGTCCCGCTCTGGGGATCCTGTTAATCCGTGGTTAAAACCCTCCGCGCCTTTGCGTCCGCTCGCGATTTGTTGAGTTAAACTCCCGGTTCATATCCAGACACCAACTTTTCAGAAGAACCGGGGAAATATTTCTGAAAGAAAGGTCTTTTGGCCTGAGAGCTATGGTCGGAAGAATTTAATCTTTTATGAAAACGAAATCAGGTCTCTTCTTTATGCTCCTGGGCGTCATGCTGTTGGCATTGCCTGACACGGTGAGCGCGCAATTCATTTTCACGACCAATAACGACGGTTCACTCAACCTCAAACAATACACGGGTCCCGGCGGGTTGGTGGTCATTCCCGGCATCACCAATGGCCTGGCCGTGACGAGCATCGGAGACTCGGTGTTTTCTGATATCTTCACTTTGACCAGTGTCGCCATCCCCAACAGTGTCACAAACATCGGGATGGAGGCGTTTTTCTATTGCCGCGGCCTGACGAATATTTCCGTAGCTGCCGCCAATCCTGTATTCAGCAGCCTAAATGGTGTTCTGTTTAATAAGGCTCAAGATACCCTGCTCCAATATCCCATTGGACTGACCAACAAGACCTACACCGTCCCCAACAGTGTTACCAGCATTGGGATAGAAGCATTTAGCGAATGCCTTAATCTGACCTATATCGCCATGCCAACCAGCGTCACCAATATTGGGATAAGGGCGTTTAGCGAATGCAGTCTGACCTATGTCAACATTCCCGGGAGTGTCATCAATATCGGAGAAGTGGCGTTTTTAAACTGCCGTAGCCTGACGAATATTTCCGTGACGGCCGCCAATCCTGCATTCAGCAGTTTGAATGGGGTTCTATTCAACAAAGCTGGCACGTTGGTCCAGTACCCCATCAGGCTAACGAATAACACCTATACCGTCCCGGCCGGGGTCACCAGCATCGGGGAAGGGGCGTTTTACGGCTGCATTTGGCTGGATAATGTTAGCATTCCCACCGGGGTCACCAGCATTGGATCCAATGCGTTTGAATCCTGTTCCAGCCTGATCAATGTCAGCATTCCTGCCGGCGTCACCAACATCAGCTATAAGGCGTTTGCCGGTTGTACAAGTCTAGCCAATTTCATTATTCCCGATGGTGTTACCAGCCTCGAAGATGGGACGTTTGCCGCCTGCACCCACCTGACGAGCGTTACCTTGCCCGCCAGCGTCGTCAGTTTTGGATACGCGGCGTTTGAATCCTGTTCCAGCCTCACCATTATCACCTTCCCCGCCGGTGTCACCAACATCGGGAATTACGCGTTTGCCTACTGCCCCAGTCTGGCGGGGATCTATTTCCTGGGTGACGCACCCGGTCTTGATACGGGCGTGTTCTACAATGACAACAATGCGACCGTTTACTACCTGTCGGGAGCCAGCGGTTGGAGTTCGCCGTTTGGCGGCCGTCCTGCCATGGCGTTCAACCCAACCGGCTCGCTGCAAGTGACACTCTCTCCGAGTGTTGCTATCGACGCCGGCGCGCAATGGCAGGTGGATGGCGGACTCGCACAGCCCAGCGGAGCGGTTGTCGCAAATCTGTTGGCCGGCAATCATACCGTGAGCTTCATCTCCATCAATGGCTGGGCGATCCCCGCCAGCCAAACTATCGCCGTCAGTGTCAATTCGACTGCTATAACGAGCGGCACCTACGGTCAATTGACTTACCTGACCAATAACGACGGCGCGATCACTATCACGGGCTACACCGGTCCCGGCCGTGCAGTGGTCCTGCCCGGCATTATCAATGGACGGACGGTCACTGCCATCGGAGCCTCTGCCTTCCAAAACTGCCCCCTGACCAATGTGATAATTCCCAGCAGCATCGCCAGCATGGGGGATTCGTCGTTTTCTAACTGCACAGCCTTGGCCGGAATCTATTTCCAGGGCAACGCTCCCATGCTGAATGGGCGTGCGGCGTATTCGTTCTACGGTGACACTAATGCGAGCGTTTACTACTTGCCGGGAACCTTCGGCTGGAGTTCGTCGTTTGGTGGTCGGCCTGCGGTGAGGTTGAACCCCGATCCAGTCGGTTCATTGCAAGTGACCCTCTCTCCGGCTGCGGCGATCAGTGCCGGGGCAACCTGGCAGGTGGATGGTGGCACCTGGCAGCCCAGCGGAGCGATTGTTTTGGGCCTGTCGACCGGCACCACCCATACGGTGAGCTTCAGCCCTCTCAACGGCTGGGCGATGCCCATCAGTCAAACTGTTGCCATCAGCGTCAATTCGTACACTACCGCCAAGGCCGCTTATGGTCAATTGACCTATACGACCAATAATGGCGCGATCACCATTACAGGCTCGGGCTCCGGCAGTCCCGGCTCTACGGTGATTCTCCCCGGCACCATCAATGGCTTGCCGGTCACCCGCCTCGAAAAAGGAGCGTTCTTTGGCCGGCCCAGCCTGATCAGCATCATGATCCCCGATAGCGTCACCAATATTGGCCCCGAGGTTCTCGTATGGTGCAGCAGCCTGAGCGCGATAAAGGTAGATCCGGCCAATGCATTTTACAGCAGCACGAATGGGATATTGTTCAACAAGGATCAAACCACACTGATTCTGTATCCGGGCGGTGTGGGCGGAAGCTACACGATTCCTCAAAATGTCACCAGCATTGGCGATTATGCGTTCGAACTGTGCACTGCCCTGACCAGCGTGACCATTCCCAACAGCGTCACGAACATCGGAAAAGAAGCGTTCTCTGAGTGCTGGAGTCTGAGCAACCTCGCCATCGGGACCAACGTCACCAGCCTCGGGGACGATGCATTCGAAAACTGCTTCAGTCTTACCAGCCTGACGCTCCCCAGCAGTGTCAGCAGCATCGGGAGCCAGGCGTTTTACAGCTGCTACAGCCTGATGGGAATCTATTTCCAGGGCGACGCCCCCAGCCCTGGTTCGGCCGTGTTCGACTCTGACAACAATGCGACGGTCTATTACTTGCCGTGGACCGCGGGTTGGCCGACACCGGGCGAGCCGTTTGGCGGTTGTCCGACCGCGCTCTGGCTGCCGCAGGCGCAAACCAGCGATGCCAGCTTTGGCGTGCAGACAAATCAATTTGGATTCAATCTCACCTGGGCCAGTGACCAGGTCGTCGTGGTGGAAGCCTGCACGGATCTGGCCAATCCCGACTGGACTCCAGTGGGAACCAATACTCTCACCGGCGGCTCGTCCTATTTCAGCGATCCAGACTGGACGAATTATCCCGGACGCTTCTACCGCCTGCGCTCGCCGTGAAGGTCGTAAAGAAACCATAGAGCCCCCCTCATTTGAGGGGAGTCCCGATTGAAACAAACCGTTGTTTCTTTTTGCGGTTCAGCCAAAATTGGAGCATGAATTGGCGCCCCGTTTTGTTTGGAGTGAGCCTGGCTGTATCGACGATGGTCGGCCGGGCGGCGGATGATTCCGCTCCCGTGGTCCAGCGCACTATGTCGGTGGATACCCTGGACGTCGCGCCGGTGGCGTCGGATTATCCGGTGGGGTTTTCCCTGCTGACGCATCCGCCGGATCAGTTTGTGGCTTATTATGACAAAGATCACCGGCTGACGGTGGCGCAACGCAAATTGGACGCGCGGAAATGGGTCTTCACGAAATTGCCGGATACGACCGGCTGGGACAGTCATAATTACATCGCGCTCACGGCGGATGACGACGGTTATCTGCATCTATGCGCGGACATGCACGCTTCGCCTTTGATATATTTCCGCACGACGAAGCCCTGGGACGCGTCCACGTTCAAACGCATCGCCCAGATGACGGGTGTGAATGAGGAACATTGCACCTACCCGGACTTCATGCGCGGCGTGAGCAATGTGCTGCTCTTCACCTATCGGGATGGCGGCAGCGGCAATGGCAACCAGTTGTACAACCAGTACGAGCTGAAGACGCAGACGTGGCATCCTTTTCTGGATGCGCCGCTGACGGATGGCCAGGGGACGAACAATGCTTATTTCAACGGACCGGTGCGCGGCCCGGATGGCTGGTTTCATCTGGCCTGGGTCTGGCGCGCGAAGTCGGATGCGGCGACGTGCCATGATTTGTCCTACGCGCGCAGCCGGGACTTGCAGCATTGGGAAACGAGCGCGGGCAAACCACTGACCTTGCCGATACGATTGGCCACTTGTGAGATCATCGACCCCGTGCCAGAGCATGGCGGCATGATCAATGGCAATACCAAGATCGGTTTCGATGCGACGAACCGCGTGACCATCAGCTATCACAAGAATGATACGAACGGCAACACGCAGCCCTACGTCATCCGGCTGGAAGACGGGCATTGGGTGGAGCATCAGGTCACGGATTGGCCGGCCCCAGCCATCTTCAGCGGCACGGGCACGTTGCCCAAGGAGATCCACCTCGGCGGGGTCCACGCCAACGCCGATGGCCGCCTGACAATGTCCTTTGATCATTTTATCTTTGGCCACGGCAACTGGGTGTTGGATCCGCAGTCGCTGCACGCCATCGACACGATCGTTCCAGAAACCAACCAATTGGATGAGGTCGCCGGCAGTTTTCCCGGATTGACCGTGCATTGGGCGGGTGATGAGGGAAAGAGCGGCGTCGAGGGATTGCACTATCGATTGCGCTGGGAAACCCTGGGGGCGAACCGCGACCGGCGGCCCTCGGGCGTATTGCCGAAACCCTCGATGCTCCAGCTCATCGCCACCCAATGGACGCCAGCCCAGAAAAATCCGGCCGCGAACGCCACCAATGATGTGGTGGCACCCAAATAATTATGTTTCGCCCTTGCATTGATCTGCACGAAGGCCGTGTGAAACAGATCGTCGGCGGCACGCTCGCCAACGATGCCGCATCCTTGCGCACGAATTTTGTCTCCGACCGCCCGGCGGAGTGGTTCGCGGAGTTGTATCGTCGCGATAACCTGCGCGGCGGGCACGTCATCATGCTGGGCGCCGGCAACGAAAGCGCCGCGCGCGCCGCCCTCAAGGCGTTCCCCGGCGGCATGCACATCGGCGGAGGCATCAACGTGGACAACGCCCGTTCGTGGCTGGATGCGGGTGCAAGTCATGTCATCGTGACCTCCTGGGTCTTTCGCGATGGCCACGTGGATTGGGAGCGGCTCAAAACGCTGGAACGCACTGTCGGCAAAGGGAAGCTGGTGCTGGACCTGAGTTGCCGCAAGCGCGGTGCGGATTATTTCGTGGTGACGGATCGGTGGCAGAAGTTCACGGACGTAGTGCTGTCGCAAGAGACGTTGCCCAAGTTCGCCGGTCATTGCGCGGAGTTTCTCGTGCACGCGGTGGATGTGGAGGGATTGTGCCGCGGCATCGATGGCGAACTGGTGAAGTTGCTGGGCGAATGGACGCCGGTGCCGGTGACCTACGCCGGCGGAGCGAATTCGCTGGCGGACCTGCAAACAGTGACGCAGTTGGGCGGCGGAAGGATTGATCTGACCATCGGGTCGGCGCTGGACATTTTTGGCGGCCAAGGAGTGCGCTATGAAGAGTGCGTGGCGTTCAACCACAAAGCGGGGCAGCCCGCCCCAAGGCCTAAAATTCACTGAAAAATTGCATTGAAACACAGCCCCTTTGAACGACAATCTCCTTGATATGCCCAGTGGAAAAACAATTCTCATCACCGGTGTAACGCGCGGCCTCGGTCGCGCGATGGTGGATGAATTCATTCTTCTGGGTCACACCGTCCTGGGCTGCGGCCGTTCGGAGGCGGAGATCAAAAAGCTTTGCAAGACGCATGGCAAACCCAATGACTTTTATCCCGTAGACGTTTCCAATGATGAAGAAGTGAAGTCCTGGGCGAGCCTGTTGCTCACGTCGCACGGCGCGCCGGACCTCGTCCTGAACAACGCCGGCGTCATCAACAAGAACGCGCGCCTGTGGGAGATCAGCGCCCGCGAATTTGGGCAGGTCATCGATGTGAACGTGAAGGGCACGGCGAATATCATCCGGCATTTCGCGCCGTCGATGGCGGTGCGCAAGAGCGGAGTGATCGTGAATTTTAGTTCCGGCTGGGGCCGTTCCGCCGACGCCGAAGTGGCGCCCTACTGCGCCAGCAAATGGGCCATCGAAGGCCTGACGCAGGCGCTCGCGCAGGAATTACCCAATGGCGTGGCCGTGGTGGCGCTCAATCCCGGCATCATCAACACCGAGATGTTGCAGAGCACTTTCGGGGGTTCATCGTCATCCTATCCAAGCGCGGCTGAATGGGCGAAGAAAGCCGTGCCGTTCCTGCTCAAACTCGGCGCGGGCGACAACGGCCGGCAGCTTACTGCGCCGGTGTAAAACATTTGAGGTAGGGACATCGCGCACGATGTCCCTACCTAGACTGCAGGCACCACCGCGACTGAATCCTGCTTCAACCATCCGATGCGTCCATGGCCGTCGGTCACCTGGAACCAATCATTCTTCTGATCGAGGACTTGAAGCTCGGAACCGTCCTTCGCCGGGAAAGAATCGGGCGATTCATCGAACGGGCCATTGCGAATGATCGCCTCAGGGCTGATCACCACCGCAACTTTTTCGTGGTGCAAGAACGCCATGGAACCGAGGCCCCCGCCAAAAAGGACGAGCGCCGACGACGCGACCAATACAGCAGTGTTGTTACGCCAGCGCGGAACGATTTGCCGCGCCGCCAGCAGCAGCATCAACAGCCAGAATGCGACGACCGTCAGCCACGTCCATTCGTTCAGGCTCAGTTGCGTGAGGACTTTCTCCCAGCGGCTGGGCGAGGACGTGGGACCGGTGACCTGGTTACGCGCGAATTGGAGGTTGGCGCGCACATCCGCATCGCGCGGAGTGTGTTGCGCCGCCTGCCGATAGGCCGCGATGGCATGGCCGATCTGGGCGGACTTGAAGTACGCATCGCCGAGGTTGAAATAGATGGCCGGTGACACTTCGCCGGATTGGATCATCTTCGCATACGCACCTGCTGCGTCTGAAAATTTACCTTCGCTGTACAATTTATTGGCGGCGTCAAAATCAGCATCCGGCGTAGCAGCTCCGGAACTGAATGTCATGACGGATGACACGCAAACCAAAAGATAGAGGAGATACTTTTTCACAGTTCAATCTCCTCCGCCTGTTTCAAAGCCGTTTCGAGCTTCGGGATCACTGCGGCCAATTCCTGACTCGTCCGCATCGGCGCGTAACGAGCGAGATTGCACCATTGGAACAATTCCGTGAGCGATTGTAACAACGGCTCCGGCACACCCGCCGGGCGCAGGCGTTCTTCCACCACCGACTCGGTGATGGCAGTGGCCGGAACATCCAGTCGCTCGCCCAGTCGCTCCTGCAACAAGCGAAACACCGTGGCAAAGAATTCCTCGGGATTATTTTCCCGCGCACGCGCCTGAAGATTAGCGAGCCCATCCTGGACGATACGCGCCACTTCACGTTTGCGGCGAAGACGCGGATTGTTCGCCAGGGTTTCCTTGCGCTTGCGCCAGTACGCAGCGCCCACAAACGCCAACACCGGCAGACTTTGCGTCGCAACGAAGACGTTTGAATCGATCAATGCAACATTTGATGAAGTGATCGTTCCGGGCCGTTGTTTGATAGGAACAATGTCCTGCGTAGGCGGCGGCGTATTGTCCCTGGCATTTTGATGTGCGGCAATCGTTGGCACAACCGTCGCTCCACCGGGTTTCACGACCAATTGCAGGGCAGGCTGCGTCAGGGTTTGATATTTTTGCGCCTGGGGATCAAAAAAACTGAAGGTGATCGGCGGCAATTCACGGACATCCGCACTCTGCGGCACGATGATCTCTTCAAACGTCTTGGCGCCTTCGAGGCCGAGCGCATCAGTGGTATCGACTTTTGCCGTGGGCGCATAGGTCTTGAAATTCTGCCACGCTCCTTGTGTCTGGGCCGGCAGAGAAATGTTATCAAACGCGCCCTTGCCGGAGATCTGCACGCGCAACGTTATGGGATCACCTGCCGTCACATTGGTGGGACCGGCAGTGACATTCATGGTGTATTGCCCGACCGCGCCGGAAAAGTTTTGCGGGGCATTCTCCACGGGCAGCGGCAGCGTCTTCACAGCGACCTGCTCGGTGGCGAGATTCACCGGACGATTTTCCACTCGCCGGAACATCCCGAACGGATCGTCGTTATACGGGTCGTTACGGTTATTCGAAGCCAATTGCAAAACCAGGCTGGCGGTCACCGGGCCGATGCTGAAATCGCCTTCGCGGACGGCGGTCACGGCTAGCGAGAACGGTATGACGTTGTAGATGTAATTCCCCACTTGCTCCCGGCGATGCGGGGCCGGGGCGTTTTTGCCAATGGTGAATCCGTCTGCGGGCATCGCGGTCACCTGCAGGTTCCCGATATTTTGCACGGTATCACGCACATAAATGGCCAGCTCAGCCTTGACCACTTCACCGGCATAGACGTGCGTTTTGGGAAGTGTCAATCTCATGAACGCCAGTTGAGAGCCGGAATTGATCGCATCAGCAGACGGGGCGCTGGCCTTGGCCACGGTCAACTTGAGCGGCTGGGTGGCAAGAGATTGGCCACCGACCTTCAGCGTGATGGGAGGAATCGTGAAATCGCCCGCGCGCTGGGGTATGACCGCGAATGAATAGATATATTTCGAAGAAGAAGCGCCGTTGACGAACGAGAATTGTTGTGATGTGCCACGACTCTCATACCTGAGCCCATCCACTTGAGGCGGCGCCGGTTCGCGCTCCGCTGAGCCGCCTTCGACTTCGTACGAAAGCGTGGCATTTTCGCCCATGACGATCGCGGCGTTATCGAGCGAAGCAGTGACCGATGCGCCAAACAAGCCGGCCGGCACCACACAAAGCAGCGCGACCAACAACACCAGCAACCACGTTTGCAGTTTGATTCGTTTCAACAACATTCCATCCATCGTTTCTCCGCCATTGTAAGCGGACGCATTATGGACATGCCAGCCGGAGTTTTGTTCGGAAAAAATTTCCACGAAAATGGCCAAAATCACTTCAAGGCGGCCACCAGACCATCCAAAGTATGCGGGGCGGCCTCAACGGTCGGTTTCAATCCCAACCCGGCCAGGGCCTTGGAGGTTTCCGGACCGATGGTCGCGATTTTCATTTTGGGAAACTGTTTAGCCATCTTGGGGAGGTCAAAACGTTCGTGGAAATGTTGCACGGACGAACTGCTCATAAATGTGAGCCAGTCCGCGCCATCGGTTAGAAACTTCTTTGCGGCGCCGGTAACATCTTCGGTTTCAGGTATGGTTTTGTAGATGGCGATGTCATCCACGATAGCGCCCATGTCTTCCAGTGATTTCACCAAATCCGGGTTGGCAACTTCGGCGCGCAGGATGCAAATTTTTTCGTTCTCGACGCTCTCAAACTTTTTGAAAGCCGCGGCGATCTTTGAGGAAACAAATTCTTCAGGCATCAGGTCCACCTGCAGATGAAGCTCTTTGAGTTTCCAAGCCGTGCCCGGGCCGATGGCCGCGAGGCGCGCACCACCGAGGTCGCGCAGGTCCTGGAACCGTTTGAAAAACACATCGAAGAACGCTGAGACGCCGTTCGGACTCGTGAACACAAGCCAATCATAAGAATTGAGACTCAACATGGCATCCACGACATCTTCTTTGCGGGTGGGCTGGACGATTTTGATGGTGGGAATCTCCAGAACCTCCGCACCCAGTTCCAGCAACCGTCGGGATAATTCGCTGGCCTGCTCACGCGTGCGCGTGACAACGATGCGTCTGCCGAACAATGGGCGAGCTTCGAACCAATTCAATTTTTTACGCAGCTTCACCACATCGCCGACGATGGCCACGGACGGCGGAGCGAAATTTGTTTTGGCCGCGACCTCAACGATGTTGGCGAGCGTGCCTTCGATGGATCGTTGCCGGCCCAAAGTGCCCCAGCTCACCATGGCGACGGGTGTTTTAGCCGGCATGCCGCCAGCGATCAGACGTTCGGCGATCTGACCGATGCGTTCAGTGCCCATCATGATGACTTTGGTGCCGGGTTCGCGCGCGACCTGTTGCCAATCAATCTTTGAGTCGGGATTCGCCGGGTCTTCGTGGCCGGTGATGATGGAAAGCTTTGAGGAATGTTCGCGATGAGTGACAGGGATGCCCGCGTAGGTGGGCGCGGCCACAAACGATGACACGCCGGGAACCACTTCAAAGGGAATGCCCGCATCCGCGAGCGCCTCGGCTTCTTCGCCGCCACGACCGAAGATATAAGGATCGCCACCTTTCAACCGCACGACGATCTTTCCGGCCTTGGCTTTTTCGACCAGCAACGCATTGATGTCGGACTGCGGCAAAACGTGTTCCTTGGCGCGTTTGCCGCCGAAAATGATTTCCGCTGTCGCCGGCGCCAAGCGCAAAAGGTCCGGGTTCGATAATGCGTCGTAAACCACAACCTCCGCGCGCGCGAGCAATTCCGCACCGCGCACGGTGATAAGCCCCACGTCGCCCGGCCCTGCGCCAACGAGATATACTATGCCTTTTGATTTCACTGCGCAGAGTTTAGGGGCGAAAACAGGTTTGGGCAATTCGCAGATTTTGGGCGAATTTTTCTGAATTGCGATTACGGGCCAAATTGACTACATTGTTTGCGTGAGTGCTGCAGAAAACAAATTTCTGAAAGAAGCCATCAAACAAGGCCTGCGCATGCAGCATCGTTTTCTTGCCGAACCAGTTCTGGCGCGGACAGGTAAAGGCTACCTCAAAAGCGAAGGTGTCACCACCCTCCAGCGCATCAAAGCCAATCTGAAGAAGTCGAAGAGCCATTAAGCACATTGCAGGGCCGACGAAAAAGTGGCTGCAAGTCGTTCCCTGGGAAACAGTCGCCTCCATCAATGCCGCCCTCTGCGAAGCACGCAAAGCCTTGCATAAGCCAACTTCTGACGGTTACGGACCAACAAAAGAGTTGTGGGAGAAAAACCGTCCAAAAGAATTTTCCCTGACCGAGCTTTTTCAACTTTGTTACCAATGTCACCGGCTGGCGCCCTTTTGTTTTTATAACGGGAACACGTTCGTCACGATCGTGAAAACGTTGTTGGATGAAGAATTGCGCCGGTTCCCGCAACAAAAAGCCCACATTGTGCGAAGCATTGCCGGGCACATCGTAGCTGGGACGGCCACAGACATTGAGCGAAAGCAATTGGACTCAATACTTAGCGCGCTGGATGCGTGACAAATCAAATTGCATCACTCATCCGACCGGCGGTAATAAATAAAACTGATGGCTGCGACGCCGAAGGCACAGATTCCACCAGCCCATAATAAGTTTGTGGCCTGACGGAATTTAACGGGCGACGACTCGCGCGTGACAGCTTCACTTGTTGGATGACGCCCCAGCCAGGTAATATAAACAGCTTTGCCGGTGAACTCATCGGTAGAAGCATTATAGGCGAACAGCCCGGCACAGATGATGGCTCCCAGGTTTATAAAAAAGGCTTTTCCTGTCTCCGTCGGTGACATGCTGATCCCAAACATGATACCGGCGTACAGGATGATAGCTATGCCAATCCAAGTCCTCCCTATCGCAATTAACCCGACGCCAAGGACCATTGCTGCAGCACACCCGGCATAGCTCACTGAGGATCTGGCCCGCGGTTTTTCAAGGCTTTTGTCGTAATATCGCGGCGCTCTTTGGCTTGCCAGTTCAGCCTCCCTAGCTGCTGCCGCTTGCGTACGTTTATTTGCTTCCTGGAGTTTCTGCGCAATCTTTTCGCGCTGCTCGACGGGGAAAAGCAATTCCTCGGGAAGACGTTGGCCGCAGACGCCACATAAAACGTGGCGGCGACTATAGATGATGGAACCGCAGGCCGGACATTTGGGACTCGCCGGCTGTTGGGGATTTTCCCCACCAACTGACTCTGTATTTTTTTGCAATTTCTCTATTTCAGTTCTGTAGCGATCTGTTCACCGAGCGCGGCGGCTTCCTTGATCGGATGCTTGGCTTCTGCGCGGCGAACTCCACTCACAAACGATATAGCACGCATTTTTATTTTGTCATCTATCACTTCTGCGTAAGCGCCGACGGGACTCTGGCAACCGCCGCCCATGCCGCGCAGGAAGGCGCGTTCGGCGGTCACACATTGGAAGGTGTTGAAGTGATTCAGCCGTTCGCAAATCTTCACGATGCGCTCATCGTCTGCCCGAATCTCAATACCAATGGCTCCCTGCCCCACACACGGCAGCATCACGTCCAAATCTAAAACATTCGCCAGCAAACCATCCGGGACGGCATCGCCAAGGATTTTTCCTTCGGGCGTGATCTGGAAATTCAAACGATTGATGCCCGCCAGCGCGAGTACGGTGGCATCGATTTCGCCACGCTCGGCAACCTTTTGCATTCGAGTGGTCACGTTGCCGCGAATCTCCACGCAATTCAAATCAGGCCGGGCGGCGAGCAACTGGGCTTTGCGGCGCGTGCTGCTGGTGGCGATCGTAGCGCCTTTGGGAAAATCTTTCAGCTTGGCGAGCGCCTTGAGTCCGCGCAGGGCACTTTGGCCGGGCGTCCAATCCTCTTTCTCGTGATTTTTCTGGTCGGCGAAGTAAGCGGCATCGCGATAGATCAACACATCGCGCACGTCGGCGCGCTTGGGCGTGGCGGCGAGGATGAGACCCTGCGGCAATTCCGTGGGCAAATCCTTCAAACTATGAACAGCGAGGTCGGCCTGACCCTTGACGAGCGCCACCTCGAGTTCCTTGGTGAACAGGCCCTTGGGCAATTCAGCCTTGGCCATGGATGCTTTCTGCAATTTGTCGCCGGTGGTCTTGATGATCTTCAGCTCGAACCGCAGCTTTGGGAAAGTGGTGCGGCACTGGGCGAGAATCAGATTAGCCTGCGCGAGCGCGAGCGCACTGCCGCGGCTGCAGACGATGATGGGACGTTCGGGGGGCATTAGGATGCGTGTTGCGTGTTGCGTGTTGCGTTAAATATGGCTTTCGGCATTGGCACGTCCTCCGCATTTCTTGGCGTAATCAATGGCGTAATTTTGTCCCGGATAATCTTCTCGCAACGCACGATCTCCTCGCGCCGTAGCTTCAAGTAATCATTGGCAATGCTCTGCAAATCGTCCACGTTGTAAAGGTAAACATTCTGCATGAAGTTCACATCCGGATGGATATCACGCGGAACGGCTATATCAACAAGCAACAAGGGTCGATGCTTGCGCAGCTTCATCAATGGCTCGAGCCTGGCAACGTCTAGGATGTGATTGGGCGCGGCAGTGCTGCTGATGGCGATATCCACCTTCTCAAAATCTTTGCTCCAATCGTCAAACGGAACAGCGCGCCCATTGAAATCCGCCGCGAGAGCTGTGGCATTCTCCAGCGTGCGACTGGTGACGATAAGATTGGTCGCGCCGCGTGAAACCAACGCGCGCGCGGTCTTCGCGCTCATGTCCCCTGCCCCTATCACCATGACGGTTCGGCCATTGAGCGTGCTGAAAATTTTCTCCGCAAGTTCGACGGCAACCGAAGCCACGGACACGCTGCCGCGTTGGATATTCGTCTCAGTGCGGATGTGTTTGGCGACGTTGAAAGCCTTTTGGAAGGCTTTGTTCAAGCGCGCACCGGTATGCTTATGGCGCAGCGCGAGATCATAGGCGTCTTTGAGCTGGCCGAGAATCTCGGTCTCACCCAGCACCATGGAATCGAGTCCGCAGGCAACTTTGAAGAGGTGTTCGAGGCTTTGTGGCTCGGAGAGATTATAAACCTCGTCCTTAAGCGGGTCCTGGATGCCGTGATGTGCGACGAGAAATTCACGCAACGCTCCGAATGCCTTAGCCGGATCCAGCGGCGTAGAGACATAGAGTTCGACGCGATTGCAGGTGGAAAGGATGACCGCTTCATCGGCTGCACCGGATTGGCGCAAGGCGGTGAGCGCAGCAGGAATCGCCTCTTCAGCAAAGGCGAAGCGCTCGCGCAGTGCGACTGGCGAGGATCGATGACTCAGACCGATGACGACCACGCTCATTTGTTGTGCAACGGTGAAAGCAACATGAATCCCCAGAACGTGAGCAGCAGGAAAACGAAACTCGCCACGACGCCATAGGCAAACCGGCGTCCGCCCTGGCCGAATTTCCAGCGCGCCACAAACAAAGCCCAGTAAACGAGCCAGATGAAAACGGAATAATACAGGATGGGGTCGCCTTTGAAGGCAGTCCCTTCGTGTTCCTTTTCTTTTATCAACAACGGCACAAAAGCCAGACCAGCCGTGAGCAGAATGACACCAGCGATGATCAGCCCGCTCATGACGCGTTCGAGGCGTTGGATGGGAGGCAACATCGAGAATACCGCGCGCGCTTTGTGGAATTTCAGATCATGTTCCTGCATGAGGAACATCACGCCCGCAATGGCGCTTAAACCAAAGGCACCATAGGCCAACAGGATGAGTGCGGCGTGGATGTTAACCCAATCAGTTCGGAAGACCGGTGTGACCACTTTCGGGTCGAGCGCGGGCATCAAGGCAAAGACGCCGATGCAAAAGAGCACCGGTGCGGCAAACGCTCCGAGAAAGCGCAATCGTGGAAACAACCCTACAACCAGGTAGACCGCGGCGATGGTCCAGAGCAGGAAGACGATGGCTTCGTAAAGGTTGTTGACCGGGCAGCGGTCCAGATGGATGCCGCGCATGAACATAGCGGCGGTGTGAAAACCAGCGGCGACGACCAGCAAGCTGTAATTGATGCGGTCATCGCGGCGAAAGCCTTTGCGCCAAAGGAACACCGAATAAATGGTGCTGATGCCGTAAACCACTACGGCGAGCAGGAAAAAATGGCGGTCAGTGAACCAGGACACAGCCATGATCTTAGTTTGAGTATCGTTAATCGCCAAGCCTGCAATTTTGTAGCGGCGGTCTATGACCGCCGAAATGCCAACCCAAACAGCTAAAATCGGCGCCATAGAGCGCCGCTACAGGATAAATTGGCTCGACACGCTTACCACGCCCGTTAATTTTGCGCAGAATGCCCGACGCCAACGCGCCATCCACACTGACGAGTCCGCCTCCGTCCAAGCTGAAAATCTTTTTGCGGCGTCTCGCGAGCACCATAGTCCTGTGGACCATCATTCTGGCGGGCCTTTTTTGGAGCGGTGAAACGGTTTCGGCCTATCTCTTCATCATTATCATCACTTTGCTGGCGGTGTTGGGATTAAAGGAGTTTTATGCGCTGGTGGAGAAGGATGGATTGGTCTCCTTCAAAGGGTGCGGCATTGGGGGCGGTGTACTGCTGATGTTGGGCACGTTCGCGCATCTCCAGGGGTGGCTGGGGATTTCCGGCAAACCGGCGCGGGTGAACGATTTCGAAATGCTGTTCTTTATCATGTTCGTCCTGGGCCTGTGTATCCGGCAATTTTTATCGAGATCCAACACGCGCGGCATCCTGGCCATCTCCACGACGTTGTTCGGGCTGATGTATGTGCCCTGGCTGCTGAACTTCATGCAGAAGATCAATTTCTTCCCCGGCATCGACGGCAACGGGAAATACTACGTGCTCTACTACATCGTGGTGACCAAATTCAGTGATAGCGGCGCCTATGCCGTCGGCTCGCTCATTGGCCGGCACAAGATGATTCCACGCATCAGTCCCGGCAAAACGTGGGAGGGATTTTTTGGCGCGATAGCGGTTTCGACCGGCGCGAGCCTGCTCTTCACACACTGTTTGGCAGCGAAACTATATGGAATGACCTGGTACCATGCGATCATACTGGGAGTGGCACTCAGTATCACGGCTGTCATCGGCGACCTGATTGAATCGTTGTTCAAGCGTGAAGCGGGGGTAAAAGATTCTGGCAACTTTTTCCCCGGCATTGGCGGCATCCTCGACTTGCTGGACAGCCTGTTGTTTAATGCGCCAATCATGTATTTGTACCTCAGACACGTGTTAGCGCATCCCTGAACGATTCGCAGCGCGTAAATCGCATATCGTAAATCGTAAATGAAAAACGTTGTTCTATTGGGTTCTACGGGTTCCATTGGCACCAGCACCGTCAAAGTGGCGGAAGACTTGCCGGACCAGATCCGGCTGCTGGCTTTGGGCGCGGGCAATAATGTTGATTTGCTGCTCGAACAGACGCGCAAGCATAAGCCAACGGCCATCTCCATTTCCGATCCCGCGAAAGCGAAGGAGCTTCAGGATGTGTTGGGAACTTCGTGCAAAGTTTATTCCGGCAACGACGGTTTGCTGAAGATGGCGACGATGAAGGAGGCGGACATCGTGCTTATCGCTATTGTGGGCACGGCGGGATTGCAACCAGCGCTGGCGGCGATTCGCGCAGGCAAAGACATCGCCGTGGCGTCCAAAGAAATTTTGGTGATGGCCGGCGAGATCGTCATGAGCGAGGCGCGCAAACACGGTGTCAAGGTGCTGGCCGTCGACAGCGAGCATTCGGCCATATTCCAATGTCTCGATGGCAAGCCGGGTTCGTCCGTGCGCAAGCTCTGGTTGACCGCGAGCGGCGGACCGTTTCGCGACAAGACACTTTGGCCGAAGGAGAAATTTTCCGAGATCACCGTGGAACGCGCGTTGAAACATCCCTCATGGGTGATGGGGCGCAAGATCACCATCGATTCCGCGACGTTGTTCAACAAGGGATTGGAGATGATTGAGGCGCGGTGGCTGTTCGATATCGAGATGGCGCGCGTGGGTGTGGTGGTGCATCCGCAGAGCATCGTGCATTCGATGGTGGAATTTGTAGACGGTTGCCTGCTCGCGCAACTTTCCACGCCGGACATGTGCCTGCCCATCCAATATGCGTTGACGTATCCGGCACGCGCGGCCAGCGACCGGGTGCAAACCAATTTTCCAAAGCTCGCGAACCTCTCGTTTGAAGAACCAGATACGGAACGATTCCCAGCCATCACCCTGGGGCGGCATGCCGGGACTGTGGGCGGCACCATGCCGGCGGTATTGAATGCGGCGAATGAAGTGGCCGTGGATGCGTTTGTGAACCGGAAGATCAATTTCCCCCAAATCACCACTACCGTGCGACGCGTGATGGACGCGCACAAGGTCGTGGAACATCCCACGCTGGAAAAGATTCTGGAAGCGGATGCCTGGGCGCGGAATGAGGCGGCAAAATAGGCGGCTCATGTCGCGGCGAAAATATGTTATTATTGTTTTTGCAGTTGCAATTCTTGCCACGGCCATAGGTTGTTGGGAGACAGTGCTTCATAAGACCACCTCACCAATCGAAGCTGCAATATGGACGCCGTTGATTGTTATCACGCGTGATTACGGCAACCCTTCCATGATTCTATTGGCCGCAGTTCAATTTCCATTGCTAGCGACGATTTTCGCCATCGCAATCCGGCGTCTGTCGGCAAAATGGAGTTTTGTTATAGTAGGACTAATTTATGTGGCACTAGCCTGCTGCGCATTGTGGATTGTGAAGCGATAACCTTACCGAACTATATGTTCTGAACGATTTCAGCAAAGACTGCAGATCGCGCCAAACACCCATCAGCCCTGCATGCTGGTCGGCGGCTAAAGTCTAGTAGTCTGTCGGATTCGCCCCGGTTCTGGACATTATCAGGTATGCGGTGTGTCAACGCTCTATGATTGCGGGCGGCATTTTCTCTGCTATATTCAAACGCATCGCAGTTGTATTGGTCTATTGAATCATGTCCATCTTAAAAGTTGTCCTTACGATTTTGGAGGCGCTGCTCGCGCTGAACCTGCTCATTTTCGTCCATGAATTGGGCCATTTCCTGGCGGCCCGCTGGCGCGGGATGCAGGTGGACCGCTTCGCCATCTGGTTCGGCAAACCCGTCTGGAAGAAGAAGATCAACGGGGTGGAATATGCCCTGGGCTGGATCCCGGCGGGCGGTTATGTGGCGTTGCCACAAATGGCCACCATGGAGATGCTCGAGGGCAAATCGGACGACGACAAACCGCTGCCGAATGCTTCGGCGCTGGACAAGATCATTGTGGCGTTCGCCGGGCCGTTGTTCAGTTTTCTGCTGGCGGTGTTCTTTGCGTTTGTGGTCTGGGGCGTGGGCCGGCCGGAACAACTGGCAAGCGATAAGAGCACGACCCTTGGTTATGTGGACCCAACGGGGCCGGCATACGAAGCGGGTTTGCGCCCAGGCGACCGCATCCTGGAAGTGGACGGGCATCCGGTAACGCAATTTTCTCCCCCCTCACAGGACAGCATCACGTGGCGTATCGTGACGAGCGAAGGCTCCGATATCGCGATAAAATATCAACGAGGCGGCAAAGAGATGCCGCTGGCCCACGTGGTGCCGATCAAAGAACCAACGAAATGGTACGAACGCAAATCGCTTCGGAAGATCAAAGTAGCCCCAATCCAACCGGCGATCGTCGGTGATATCATCACGAACAGTCCCGCCGCCGTGGCCGACTTGAAGGTCGGTGATGAGATCGTGGCGCTGGATGGCCAACCGATCTACAGCTACTACTCGGTGTGGGACCTGGAAAAGACGAATGTGGCAGTGAAGCCGGTGACGATGACCGTCAAGCGTGGCACCAATCAATTTGACAGTGTTCTGCTGGCGGAAAAGCCGCTGAAACCGGCGGACGCGTCGCAGCAATTCGGCATCCTCTGGCAAGTGGACACGAATGAAACCATCACGCATCCCAGCCCGGCGGAGCAGATCGGCCAGAGTGCGGGACAGATCTTTGGCACGTTACGCACGGTGTTCTCACCGAAGTCGGATGTGGGCCTGCAACAATTGGGCGGGCCGGTGCTCATCATCCGCGCCTACAAAAATTTTCTGGATAGCGCCAATGGCTGGCGCCGGGTGTTGTGGTTCAGCGTCATCCTGAATGTGAACCTGGCATTGTTGAACATGTTCCCGCTGCCGGTGCTGGATGGCGGACACATTTTGCTCTCGCTGCTGGAAGTGGTGCGGCGCCGTCCGGTGAACGCCAAAGTGATTCTTTATATCCAAAACGCCTGCGCAATCATCCTCATCAGTTTCATGTTGTTCATCGCGTTCTTCGATACGGGCGACTGGATCCGCAGCTCGCACAACAGTGGGCCGATCGAGTTCAAGGCCAAATAATACAGCTGAGCCGCGATAACCTGATTTGCCTTCCTGGACAGTCCCGCTGACGCGGGGACACAACCCTCACCCGCTGCTGCGCAGCACCCTCTCCCGCAAGCGGGCGAGGGCATAGCGGCAAATCGGGACAAATGTAACCGTCAGTTCAAACTTGAATCCGGCGGACTTAGGCCTGAGAATGTTACCTGCATGAGGTACTGCGAATCACCATATATCTATAAACGCCGGAAAACGCGGGAAGTCGTTGTGGGCGACCCGCATGACGGCGGCGTCATCATGGGCGGCGACCATCCGGTCGTAGTGCAATCCATGATCACGTGTGACACGATGGATACTGCGGCCAGCGTGCAACAGACGCTCGACCTCGTAGCTGTGGGTTGCCAGATCGTGCGCATCACCGCGCCGACGGTCAAAGACGCGGCAAACCTGCAGGTCATTGTGGCTGAACTGCGCAAACGCGGTTGCAAAGTGCCCATCGTGGCGGACATTCATTTCAAGCCGGAAGCGGCGATGGAAGCGGTCAAATGGGTGGAAGTCGTGCGGGTGAATCCCGGCAACTACGCGGATTCCAAAAAATTCGCCATCAAGGAATATACCGACGCGCAATATCTGGAGGAACTAAAGCGCATCGAGGAAAAATTTACGCCGCTGGTGCTGGAATGCAAACGGCTGAATCGCGCGATGCGCATCGGCACAAATCACGGCTCGCTCTCGGACCGCATCATGAACCGGTTCGGCGATACGCCGCTGGGCATGGTGGAAAGCGCGCTGGAATTTGCGCACATCGCCCGCAAGCACAACTACCATAATTTCAAGTTTTCGATGAAGTCATCGAACCCCAAGGTAATGATCGAGTGCTATCGCCTGTTGGTGGCGCGATTGGAGAAGGAAGGGTCGGATTGGAATTATCCCATCCATCTCGGGGTGACGGAAGCTGGCGAAGGCGAAGATGGGCGCATCAAGTCGGCCATCGGCATCGGGTCGCTGTTGTGCGACGGCCTGGGTGATACGATTCGGGTTTCGCTCACGGAGGACTCTCCGCGCGAGATCGAAGTGTGCCGCGATCTGCTGGCGCAAATCCCCACTCTCGCGAGCACGAAAGTGAAAGTGGATGAAACCGGATTTCCGTTCGATCCATTCCATTTTGAGAAGCGCGGGACGCCGGAGATAGAATTGAACGAACAGGTCAAGTGCGGCGGCGAGCAATTGATCCGTGTGGTGGTCACCCGCGCAACATTTGATAAAGTGGCGCCGAAGATCCGCGTGAAGGATGACGTGAAGCCGGAGGCGGTTTACGAAGACCTGAACATCGCGGAACTCGACCCGACGAAGGATTTTGAGATCAATTGCGACACGCAACTGGTCACGGTGAAGGATGGCGTGAATCTGCCCGCCATCACGGCGTTCCGGTTGTTGGCGGCGAAATTGAAGCGGTTGGGTCGTAAAAATCCCATTCTGCTGAAGGATTGCATCAATTTCGGGCCATCGGCGCTGGAACCCAAGATTGCCCTGCTCCGCGCCTCAGTAGTCATTGGCGCGTTGCTGGCAGACGGCATCGGCGATGCGATTCTCGTTCGCGGTGAATCCGGCGCAGGCATGTCGCTGCGGCTGGCGTACAATATTTTGCAGGCGGCTGGTTGCCGGTCGTTCAAGACGGATTATGTGGCGTGCCCGAGCTGCGGGCGCACATTGTTCAACCTGCAGACGGTCACAGCGCGCATCAAGACGCGCACGGAACATCTCAAGGGCGTGAAGATCGCCATCATGGGCTGCATCGTGAACGGACCCGGCGAGATGGCCGATGCGGATTTCGGTTACGTGGGCGGCGCGCCCGGCAAGATCAATCTCTACGTGGGCAAGACCCCCATCAAGTTCAACATCCCCGAAGCGGACGCGGTGGAACGGCTGGTGGACCTCATCAAGGAACACAACAAGTGGGTTGAGCCGGAAGCACATCAGCAGCAGGTTCCGCAACCGGCTTGAGCCTAACTCATCGGGTGCCGCATAATAGGATTTTATGCCCTTCGTTCCTTCAAATTCTCAGAAGAAACGAAGGGAGCGCTCAATTGGAATCCTTAGAAAACGTAACTACCTGATTTATGAGGATCCCCTTTATAGCATCGATGATTCACAAGCTGTGCTTCGAGAACCTAACGAAGTGGCAACACGCGCCTTGATTCTTTGGATGGTTGCACTATATGCGGATGCGACCCCGCAGGATGAAGTATTGGAAGTCATAAACGAACATCGAATTTGGGATAAAGTTTCACCAGAAGAAATTGATTTTCTAAACAACCGATCTCCAAACAGCCAAGACAAATTAGGTTTCAAGTGGCGTTTGGAATCAGCTTGGATATTGCTTTGGGCTTTGAAGAAAATTTGCATACTGAATTGGCCGACAAAACTTTGCGATTGCCGCAAAATGGTGAATGTCTTCAGGTCATTGGAGCACTCAGGAGGTCTAGACGGCCATTTTTCACTTAAAAACAAAAACACGATCCTCGACGTGCTCGATTTAACGTTTAGGCAGAATTGGGCTGCCCGGCAAGACCGAATCCTTTTCCTTGAAACGGTTAGTCCTGAAGAAGCATCCGTGGTTCAGCAAAGACATCATGCCTTAAACTGGCTGGTCTCTTTGGATAACGCCTCGTGGGATAAAGTTCCCACGCACACTTGATTTTCAGCAATCCGATCAAAAACCAACATGCCTGCACTTGTCAGCAGCAAGACGTTCTTCACGAACTTCCCGAAGGTAGCTCTCGGCCTGAGCAGATGTCAGATGAGCACCTTGTTGCAATTGCTTCAAGGCCTCCCGGGCAGACGCCTTTTTTCTGTCTTTATCTGAAGCAATCGCCATTGGTTTCATATCGGCAAACTAGGCCCCGTCTCATGCTCTGGCAAGGCCGTTGGCGTACATCAAAAACACATGCAATTCAATCCGTCTCATTAAGCTGGGTGTCGCGCGAAGGCCTGATATTTCAACCGTTTTAACGGTTTTAAACCGCTGAAGCGGTTATTGACCTCATCACTGCCCTGATCACCAGCTAAAGCAGGGTGTTAATGAGATTCAGAATACATCACTGCCGTTTTCCAGTTTCCAAGGCCCGCAAAACACTTTAACCTTACTGCATCATGTTCTACTCATCCGGCCTGCGTCCGCTTGCAAACTCATTACAAACAGATGCCGATGCTATCGCGGCCAGCGGTGAAGCACGCGAAGCAGTAACAGCAACCGAGTTGATGCGGCATGATGTTGACCGGTTGCTGATGATCACGGAGGCGCTGTGGACCTTGATGAAAAAGGAACACGGCTATTCGGACGAAGACCTTTCCAAGCTTATCACTGAGATAGACATGCGCGACGGACGGCTGGATGGCAAATCTGCACAGTCTTCGACCACAACGACTTGTCCCGCCTGCGGCAAGATCAATACCACCAAACGGCCGTTCTGCATCTATTGCGGGAAACCGCTTTCGACGGTGACGTTTGCGCGGTAACATTCTGGTTAGCAGCAGCTTGCATCTGGCCTAAGGCAGCGCCCCAAACGATTGCAAAATTGTAACGTTTCCCGCTTTCAAAATACTTGAAAAGAACCTTTGAGAGTGGTTGACTCTTTCCGGATTCCTCAAAAAACTATGCCGACTATCAGAAAGAATCGCGCAGGTTTTACGCTCATCGAATTGCTGGTGGTGATAGCCATCATCGCCATACTGGCAGCGATGATCCTGCCGGCTTTGGCGAGCGCGAAGGCCACGGCCAAACAGGCGCAATGCACCAGCAACCAGAAGCAACTGGCCCTGGCGTGGACAACCTATGCGGCCAGCGCCGACGATTTATTCGTGGCCAACGCGCGGCAGAACCCGTCGTCAACGTCGCAAAAACTTTGGGTACAGGGCGTGTTCGTCAACGCCGCTGATAACAACAACCCCACTTTGATCACGAGCCAGGATTACTCGCTGTTCGCCAGTTATATCAAAACCGTGGACGTGTACGTTTGTCCTGCCGACCGGCAGACCGTAAAGGTTGGCGCCCAGGAATATCCCAAATTGCGGAGTTATGCGTTGAACGCCTATGTGGGCTGGACAGGGCTCTGGGATTATCGCCTGGCGACGGGATACAAACTTTTCCGCCAGATGTCGGACATCGCTACGACGACGATGCCATCCGGGTTGATGCTGTTTGGCGATGTGCAGCCGGACAGCATTTGCTGGCCGTTCTATGGCGTGGAGATGGATATAAATTATTACTTTAATTTTCCCGGCAGCATGCACAACCGAGGCTCCGTGATCTCTTATGCGGATGGCCACGCCGAATATCATCAATGGCAGAGTCCCCAGACTTTGGATGCGCATTCCCTCAGCTATCACATGCATCACGACCTTGCGACGAACCTCGTGGACCTGGCTTGGTTGCGCGACCGGACTACGGTCAAGGATACCGGCCCCAACCGCAGTGGCTTTGGAATCAGCGGTGATCCTAATAAACAAATCTATCCGGGCTATCCGGGCAATTCGCGGGATTTTCCGGATAACGACTAAAGTAGCCAACAAGGTCACCACCGTTCAGCATCTTTCGCAAAAGCCCGAAAACCGTCTTTTCACTTTTTCAAAGTATTTTGAGCCTTGGACGGCCAATGTCCAACCCTCCTTGATAAAGTGCGGGCTGATCTTTGAAAACAGGTCGAGCGTTGAGCGCCGGAAACGGCTTGCGGGGCGCAAATCCACAAAGGCAGCTCCAGCCAGCTAAAGGATGCATCCTGTGGACTGACTAAATCATCAGTCCTTGTTTCTCGTGGGAAGGAAAGGGCGCAAAGGACAAAAAAGAACAGTTTTCTGCGACAGAGGCCAAGCTCGAATCAAGGTTAATCAAGGTATTTTTTAAACGTCCCTTTTCTCACAGGAAAAGATGGCTAAAAGGAGACAGAGAAGATTCTGACCGATGTGGGTGGGCTCCTTCGCTCCCGCTCAGTCGGCCTAACGGCCTTTGGGACGCTACGCGCCCCAAATCCTTTTCGCTGTTTCCCAAACAGCTCAAATCCCAAGCCCGCCACGAGTCAGTGGCCCGATATGAAATGTTCGCTTCGCGAATCGTGGTCCGGGTAAAATAAACATTCTTTTTTCCAACCTCCTTTGCCGGGCGTTTTCCGGTTTGCCACCAGCGCTTTTATGAGAGATAGTGTGCGCCGTTTCTTTACGGGCATTTTATGAAACCCCACGTGGAAATATACGATACGACCCTGCGCGACGGTTCGCAGGGCGAAGGCATCAATTTCTCGGTCGCGGATAAACTCCGCATCGCCGAGAAGCTCGATTCTTTTGGGGTGCACTATATTGAAGGCGGCTGGCCCGGCTCCAACCCCAAAGACCTGGAGTTTTTCAAACAGGCCGCACGGCGCAAATGGCGCAATGCCCGGATCGCCGCATTCAGCATGACGCGCCGAAAAGGCATGGCCGTGGAGAACGACCCGCTCATGCACCAGATCCTTGAGGCCAAAACGCCCGTGGTGACCATCGTAGGCAAGACCTCGATGTTGCACGTGAAGGAAGTGTTGCGCTGCTCGCCGGATGAAAATCTGGGCATGATCGGCGACACCATCAAATTTCTGAAAGACCATGGCAAATTCGTGGTGTATGACGCCGAGCATTGTTTCGACGGGTACAAGCTGGATTTCGAATATTCCATCGCGACGTGGCAGGCGGCGGAAAAAGCGGGCGCGGACATCGTTGTCCTGTGCGATACGAACGGCGGTTGTCTGCCGACGGAAATCGCGGCTATCACGAAAGTCGCAGTGGGCAAACTGACGTGCAAGGTGGGCATCCATACGCATGACGACATCGGGGTGGGTTTGGCCAATGCGGTAGCGGCGATCGATGCGGGCGCATCGCACGTGCAGGGCACGATCAATGGCTACGGCGAGCGCACGGGGAATTGCAACCTGATCAGCGTAATTCCGTTGATCCATTTCAAGATGAACAAGGTCAGCGCGCCCGAGAAGTCGATGCCGAAGCTGAAAGAACTTTCTGAGTATGTGGATGAGATCGCGAACATGCGCCACAACCCGCGCCAGCCGTGGGTGGGCGCGACGGCATTCGCGCACAAGGGCGGGATGCACGTGCACGCGATTGATCGGGTGTCGCGCAGCTATGAGCACATCGAGCCGGAAGCGGTCGGTAATTCGCGACGCGTGCTCATCAGCGACATGTCCGGGCGCACAAACATTTTGATGAAGGCGCACGAGCTTGGTTTCAAGCTCACGCCGGAGACGCCGGAATTGAAAACCATCACGGCGCGCATCAAGGAACTGGAAGGCAAAGGCTATGAATACGAAGCGGCCGAAGGTTCACTGGCGTTGCTCATCAGCAAGACGTTGAAGCAGCGCGAGCTGCCGTTCACGGTAGAGACGTATAACGTGACGATGCGGCGCGACGCCAAAGAATCTGTGTGCGAAGCGACGGTGCAAGTGCGTGTCGGCAAAAAAGTGCATCACGAAGCGGCCGAAGGCGATGGCCCAGTGAATGCGCTCGACGGCGCACTGCGCGCAGCACTGGCGAAGTCGTTTCCTAAATTGAAGCGCGTGACGCTCACGGATTACAAAGTGCGCATCCTGGATTCCGCGACCGGCACGGCGGCCCGCACGCGAGTGCTCATCCAATCGACGGACGGCAAACGCGAATGGGGCACCGTGGGCGTCGACGACAATATCATCGAAGCCAGCTTGCAGGCGCTGGTGGATTCGATGGAATTCGCGTTATTGAAGAAATAATTTAACCACGGATAAGCACGGATGAACACGGATTTAATTCCCGATTTGCGTAAGGGAGGCGAATCTAAACTCGTCTTCAAAGCCGAAACGGAGAGAATCATAGGTTTTTCATTTGAAGTCTTAAATGAAGTCGGGCCCGCTTTGAATGAAAAGATATATGAGAACTCTTTGATAGTGCTTTTCAAGCAGCATGCAATCGCCTTTGATCAGCAAAGGCGATTCCCGGTTTTGTTCCGAAGCGTCGAAGTGGGCACATTCGTCCCGGATCTAATAGCCTTTAATGCAGTGATTGTGGATGCAAAGGTGATTGATCGCATTACTGACCGCGAACGTGGACAGATGTTGAACTATCTTCGGATAACCAAGTTGAAAGTGGGATTGATTTTAAATTTTAAGAATGCGCGACTCGAATGGGAACGAATTGTTTTATGATTTCCCATCCGTGTTAATCCGTGCTTATCCGTGGTTAAAATAATATGGCTGAAATTTCCAAAGCTTACGAACCGCAGGCGGTTGAGGACAAGTGGTACGACTTCTGGCTGATCCATGGCTGCTTCACGGCAGACCCGAAGTCGGCCAAGCCGGCTTACTCCATCGTCATTCCGCCGCCAAACGTCACCGGCGTGCTCACGATGGGTCATGTGCTCAACAATACCATCCAGGACATCCTCGCCCGCAAGGCACGCATGGAAGGCAAGGAAGTGCTTTGGCTGCCGGGGACCGACCACGCAGGTATCGCGACACAAAACGCAGTGGAAAAATCGCTCAAGAAAGCGGGCGAAATAAAACATCGTGATGACCTCGGGCGCGAGGCGATGGTCAAAAAGATCTGGGAGTGGAAGGAAAAATACGGCGGCATCATCATCCAGCAGTTGAAACGGCTGGGCGCCTCGTGCGACTGGTCGCGTGAACGGTTCACGATGGACCCGGAATATTCGCGCTGTGTGCAACGTGTGTTCGTGGACCTTTACAAAAAAGGCCTCATCTATCGCGGCAAGCGGATGGTGAATTGGTGTCCGGCGTCGCTCACGGCGTTGTCCGATGAAGAAGTGACGATGAAGGAACAGAAGGGTTTTCTGTATTACTTCAAGGTGGAGATCGCGGAAGTGCCGGGAACATTCCTAACCATCGCGACAACACGTCCGGAGACGATTCCGGGCGATACGGCGGTGGCGGTGAATCCAAAAGACCCGCGTTACGCGAAATACATCGGCAAGCACGTCATCCGTCCCCTACCCTCTGAGTTCCCGCGCGAACAGAAGCTCATTCCGATCATCGGCGATGAGCATGTGGATTTTGAATTTGGCACGGGCGTGCTGAAAGTGACGCCGGCGCATGATAAGGCGGACTTTGAGATCGGGCAACGTCACAAACTTCCCGTCATCGAAGTGATTGAGGCTAATGGCACGATGGGTGAATTGGCCGGCGCGGACTTGCGCGGGCTGGACCGTTTCAAAGCACGCAAAATTGCGATTGAGAAGCTCACGGAGCTGGGTGCGTTGGAAAAAGAAGAGCCGTACACGAATAACGTGGGTTACAGCGAGCGCGCGGATGTACCCATCGAGCCGCGTCTCAGCGAGCAATGGTTTTTAAAATATCCGAGCGTGGAGAAATCCAAGGCCGTCGTGGATACGGGCAAGATGAAGTTTCATCCCGACCGCTGGGCGAAGGTGTATGACCATTGGATGGGTGGCTTGCAGGATTGGTGCATCAGCCGCCAGCTTTGGTGGGGACACCGGATTCCGGTGTGGCGAAAAGTCTGCAAAGACGAAGCAGATGCAAAGCAGCATGTTTACTACATGTGGCATGAAGCTGATCAGGGAGTTCAGCAAGACACCACTTTCAAGATTGAAGGAAATGTTATCACTGTCGCTACCGCGAATGTCGAAGTCATAAAAGACTTTTTGGAAAAATGGGGTGGCTTCACCCAAGACCCCGACGTCCTAGATACCTGGTTCAGTTCCTGGCTGTGGCCGTTTGCGACGATGGGGTGGCCGGAGAAGACGGAGACGTTGAAGAAGTTTTATCCGACGACCGACCTCGTGACGGGGCCCGACATTATTTTCTTCTGGGTGGCGCGCATGATCATGGCCGGGTTCGAGTACATGGATGAGTTGCCATTCCATAACGTGTATTTCACCGGCATCATCCGCGACAAGCAGGGCCGCAAGATGTCCAAGAGCCTCGGCAATTCGCCCGACCCGCTGGACCTCATCGCGAAGTATGGCGCAGATGCCTTGCGCTTCGGCGTGATGCGCGCGGCGCCGTTGGGCCAGGATATTCTGTTCGATGAACAGAACGTGGAGCTGGGCCGTAATTTCTGCAACAAGCTCTGGAACGCCTGTCGCTTTAGGGAAATGCAGGGCGGTGAGGTACAAGGTGAAATCAATCCGAAGCTGTTAAGCTCGGATGATAAGTGGATTTTGACCAAGCTGGATGCGGCCATCCGTGAATTGAACACAGCCTTGGCGGAATACAAATTCAGCGATGCGACGGCGACATTGTACCGGTTTTTCTGGAGCGAATATTGCGATTGGTACGTGGAGGCCAGCAAGGCGGTGTTCTTCGGCGAGGATGCCACGCTCAAGGCGAACACGCTTGCAGTCATCGATTTTATTTTGTCACACACGTTGCGGATGTTTCATCCGTTCCTGCCGTTCATCACGGAGGAATTGTGGCAGGGCATGGGCTTCAGCCAGGATCTGCCGGTGGACCAGGGCGGCACAACCATCATGTTCGCGGCCTGGCCGAAGGCGTTGACGGATGAGGAAAAGACTTTCTTCGGTCTGGATGACGGCGCGGAACAGGTGGCAATGGCCAAGTACGAGATGGTGTCGCTCGGGCGCAACCTGCGTCGCGAGTTGAAGCTGGACCCGGCGAAGAAATTGAAATTTGTCCTCCAACCGGCCGGCACCCTGCCCGCCAACGAGGTCGAAGTGCTTAAGCTGCTGTTGAATGCGGAGAGCGTGGACATCACGGCGAACTACGAACCGCCGAAGGGTACACCGAGCGCGAGCAATTCGCTGGGCGAACTGTTCCTGCCAACGACGGGCTTGATCGATTTTGCGGCGGAACGCACGCGGCGGACGAAGGAATTGGAGACGACGCGCGCGGAGATCGGCAAAGTTGAGGCCAAGCTCGCGAATCCCGCCTTCACCGGCAAAGTCCCGGCCAAGGTGTTGGAGGAACATAAACAGCGGTTGGCCGACTGGCAGGCAAAGGAAAAACAGATTTTGGCAGCCCTGGAAAATTTGCCCGCCTAGTCTGGAATTGTTAAAAATTCCAAACTCACACGGTTTGCGGACGCGCTGCGGCTGGGGACAGCCGCGCTCCGGAAAATTGCCGCAATAAAAAGTGTTATTTAAAAATCCCCGCTAGACTCGCGCAAAGCCCTCTGTAAAATGCGTCGCGAGTGGAACAAGATTTGGTCAAGGACATAGCCTTATGCATCATCGCGGCCTGGGTAGTCGCGGTCGGTTCCCAGCTTCTTAAACAACCTCTGTTGCTCGCCTACCTGGTGGCGGGATTTCTCATCGGTCCACACGGCCTGCCGCTCGGCCCGGGCCACTCGAAACTGATTTCGAATCCAGACTCGATCCAACTCATTTCTGAGATAGGTTTGAGTCTGCTGCTCTTCATGATCGGGTTGGAGATCGACCTGAAGAAAATGGTGAGCGCAGGTAGAATGATAACGCTCACGGCAGCTTCACAGATACTCGGGTGCACGGCACTGGGCTGGCTGTTTTTCGGCGTCATAGGGCCATCACACGGCTGGCTGGAGGCGCTGTATCTCTCCATCGCGGCGGCGATGAGCAGCACGGTCATCATCATCAAAATCCTTTACGAAAAACGCGAACTGGAAACACTGGCCGGACGCGTGACGCTAGGCGTGCTCGTGTTGCAAGACCTGGGAACGATTTTGTTCCTCGCCATCCAACCAAACCTGAAGAACCCGGCCATCGGCATCATGGCATTGGCGATGGGCAAGGTCGTTTTGCTGGTGGCGGTGGCCTTGCTCGTCAGCAAATTCATCCTGCCACCGATATTTAAAGCGGTCGCGCGCTTGCCGGAACTGGTGCTGGTCGGCGCCTTGGCGTGGTGCTTTGCGATGGCAGGATTCGCGGGGGCACTTTCACTCTCCACCGCCATGGGAGCGTTGGTGGCCGGCGTGGCGCTCTCGACTTTTCCCTACGCACTGGACGTGATCGCCAAGGTCACCGGCATCCGTGATTTCTTCGTGACGCTGTTTTTCGTCAGCCTGGGCATGACCATTCCCATCCCAACATTGAACTTCATTTTGTGGATGCTGGTCATATCCGCGTTCCTGATCGTCAGCCGGCTCATCACAACATTCTTACCGTTATACTGGATGAAGCAGGGTTATCGGGTAAGCCTGCTGCCAGCAATCAACCTGTGCCAGATGAGTGAGCTTTCGCTGGTGCTGTTGACGCTGGGGAAAAAATCGGGCGATGTCTCCGATAATACGTTGGGCATTGCCGCATTTGCATTCGCGTTCCTGGCGGTGGGTTCAACCTACGCGGTCTTCCGGAATGATTTGCTCTTACGAAAAGCCGTTCCCTATCTGGATAAATTCGGGCTGCACGACATCGGTGATGCCAAGCCGGACATGGCGGAAGAGGAGCCGTGTAAACGCATCTGCCTGCTGGGATTTTCATGGACGGCGAGCTCGTTGCTGGAAGAGATCAGCCGCCAGAAATCCGCATTGCTGCGGGACATCCTCGTCGTAGATTTCAATCCGCAGGTCTATGACCAATTGCGGCGGCGCAGTGTGCATGTCGTTTATGGTGATATCGCCGGACGGGACGTTTTGCTGCACGCCGGCGTGGGCAAGGCAGAGATCATCATCTGCTCACTGCCGAACATGGTCCTCAAGGGGGCGAGCAACATGAAATTGCTGCGCCAGCTTCGCGAATTGAATCCCGCAGCGCAAATCGTGGTGCATGCCGAATTGCTCACGGACATTCCCCTGCTCTACGCCGCCGGGGCGAATTACGTGAGTGCGCCTCGGTTGTTGGAAGCAAACGACCTGCTCCATGCCATCGAAGTGGCGGAGAAAAACCTTCTGACTCAAAAGCGGTCTGATCAGGCGGACCAACTGGAAGACCGCAATGAAGTCATTCCGTAATCGAACTTGCTTTCGCAAACCGCCGTGATAAGAAGACGGCAAACGTGCGGAAGATATTATCACTTTTTCTGCTTTTGCTGTTCCCAACGATTGTGTTGGCCGACGGCATGGTCATTCCCTCAGTCGCCTTTCCGGCCAATGTCACCATCCCCGACCAGCGCGCATTGATCTGTTTCTCGAATGGAGTTGAAAGGCTGGTGATCGAAACTCGATTCGCAGGCGCGGGAACGAATTTCGCGTGGATCGTGCCGTTTCCCGCGAAACCGACGATCGAAGAGGCGACCACCGGGCTGTTCCCAACCCTACAATATCTTTTCCGGCCGAAAATCATCCACGATGTGCCAAAATATTATCAGGGCGTCCTGCTAGCGATGGCATTCCTGCTTTTGATCGTCCTGATGCGCCGGACCGGGTCAACCGTGATTGAAGTCGTGGTGGTATTGTTCGGGATTCTCCTGCTTGCAGCGATGCTTTTACCAGCGCTGGGGACAGCGGGCATTCGGTCAATGGCAGATGGTGCCAACGAAACAGTCGATGTTTTGGACCGGCAAACCGTGGGGGCATTTGAAACGGCAACCATTCAATCTACCAACGCGACCGAGTTGCGCAAATGGCTGACGGAAAATGAATTCAACTTGCCGACAAATGTCTTACCGGCCATCGATGGATACGTGAAAGACGGCTGGCTGTTTGTCGCTTCGAAAGTGCGACGTGACCTGCCCGCAAACGCCACCAATATACTTCATCCCCTGTCGTTCACATTCAAAACAGACAAGGCAGTATATCCTATGCGATTGACGGGCGTGAACAGCACGCACGTAAAGATAGAGCTTTATGTATTCGGGCCGGGGCGGGCGGAAGCTGAGAATTTTGAGGTGGAACGGGCGACTTATGCCAACTACCCACCCATGCCCTCAGAGCACCATTATTTCAGTAGTTCGGTAGGGAATCCCGAGGTGCTGAACGTACTCCATCCGATAATGCGAAAATGGACCGGCGAGCCAATGGCCACAAAACTGGTGGGGGATCTGTCAGCAGCCGAAATGAAGACCGATGTCTGGATTGGCTGGAATTCAAACGGCGAACAAGGACACACCCTGTTCAGCCAATACGGAGCGCAGTTGACAGCAACGAACTGGGGAATGGGTATTTTTGGAACAGCGCTAACGGGTCTCTTCATTGCAGCTTCAGCAGCGCACTGGCGCATAAAGAAAACCCTGCAGGTAATACTGGCTGCTGCATTCACGGCCCTGTGCATAACAATGATCATTTACCTTTCCCTGCCTGAAATCGACGCGCGCGTGATACGAGGGCGGGCCTGGGCACATACGTCGTATAGGCTTTCCGGATCATTAAATCAAATAACCGGCACGAATCTTTCAGAAATCCGGCAGCAGGCCCGCAAAATGATTGCCAGCAATACCGCATGGCAAAACGAGCTTCAGGGTGGGAATATCCGTGAAGAAGATTCGCCGGGGAATTATACCATCCGTGATGTTAATGGTTTGATCGAAGCGGTCATCTATGATGGACAAGGAGCGGAACACGTTTTTCCATATTGATACCAGCCAATTCGAGCGAAACATCTCGACGACGACACCGGTTATTGGCATCACTCACGGGTGAATCTGAAACGAGCACAGTTAGCGGCGGTAAAAGCGGCGCACGCGGCGGGCAAAGTCATGCGACAGAACCTGCGCAAACCCAAGAAGGCGAACGAAGTCACTTCCCACGACATCAAGCTGGAGTTGGACGTCCGCTGCCAGAAATTGATCGAGAAAATCCTGTTGGCGTCGTTTCCGGAGATTCCGTTGCTCGGCGAGGAAGGCGATTCCGGAGACGTGCAATCGGAATACCGCTGGGTTGTCGACCCCATCGATGGCACGGTGAATTATGCCTACGGCATTCCCCATGCGTGCGTGTCTATCGCGCTGCAAAAAAAGGTTTCCAGCTCCAAAACCGCCAAGCATCACAGCGTGGTGGGCGTGGTCTATGACCCATTCCAGGATGAGTTATGGACGGCGATACGCGGCCAGAAGGCACTTTTGAACGGAACGCCGATACGCGTAAGCCCGCGGCGAAACCTGAATGAATGCGTGGTTTCTATCGGTTTTGCCAAAAGCCGGGGTAGCATGGAAAAAGCGCTGCCCTATTTCATCTGGCTGGCGCGTCGGGTGCGAAAAATTCGCATGCTAGGAGCGGCTGCCCTCGGTTTGACCTATGTCGCTACTGGACGGCTGGATGCCTATATCGAGCGTGGAGTCAACCTGTGGGACGTAGCGGCGGGTGGATTGATCATCGAGTGCGCGGGTGGAAAGTATTGGAGCGAGCCGACGGATGATGGGAAGATCCGCATGATCGCGAGCAACGGGCTAATCCACAAAAAACTGCCTATTCCGAAGTGAGGCCGCCGGCTAATGCCTTTTTCAGCTCCGCCAAGGCACGGGCACGATGGCTCAAACTGTTTTTCACTTCCTCCCCGAGTTCGGCAAATGTCTCGCGATATCCAAAAGGCACAAATAAAGGATCGTATCCAAAACCGTTCTGTCCCTGCGGCTGGAAAATGATTTTCCCCTCGCAAACCCCGCTGAACAATTTCGGTTCGTCGACCGGCAACGACTGCCGGACCTCAACGATTGCGATCACGCAACGAAAACGGGCGGCCCGCCGGGCGACCGGAAATTTTTCCAGGAGGCGCAGGAGCTTGGAACAGTTTTCTGCATCGGTAGAATTCCCGGCTTTACCTGTATCGAGAGCAGCAAACCGCGCGGAGCGAACGCCCGGGGCTCCGCCAAGTGCGTCCACTTCCAAACCGGAGTCGTCCGCGAGAACAAAGGCACGCTGAAGTCCGGGCGAATCAGGATTGTTTTTTACGAGCCATTGAGCCAGTTCAACAGCCTTTTTAGTCGCGTTCCCGGCGAACGTAGAAGCGTCCTCGCTGACTTCTGGCGCACCGGGGAAATCCTTCAAAGTCAAATACTGAAATGAATCACCAAGAATCTTCTGTATCTCCCCGACTTTGTGAGCGTTCCGCGTAGCGATTAGAAATGTGACCATGATGTTTACGAGACACGCAAGGTGACTGGTAAACGGCTATTCGTAAACCGGAAACTTGCTCTGCCGTCAGAAATCCTGGCGGGTCCGGTAGAACCGCTGGAGGGCGTTGGTGGAAGTGAAGTCTGTGACATTGAACACGTTTGCCGGGGCGGTATTGGTGAACAACGGGAACCAGTTGAAGAGGTTCGAGGAGGCCTCGGTGGTATAAGACTGGCCGGAGATGCCGGACAGGGTGAATACCGTCTGGCCATTGGCAAAATGAGACGGTGCGCCGACGGCGGAGTTGGTTAAGAGGAACACATTAACTGCCGCTGATGTCGTCGCACCGCCAAAATTGTCACGGGCAATCGCCGTGAAGATGTAATTGCCCGCCGAGAGGTTGATATTAGTGAACCTGAAATTGCCGGCGGCGATGTTGTTGGTCACATTGCCGAGGGAAACCGCCGTGGAAACGAATTGGACGTTCGTCACAGTGCCATCGCTATCGGTGACGCTCGCGTAAAGCACCAGATTGGTTGGCGCGCGAAAGCCCGCACCGGCCACTGGATTCGTGATGCTGATGGTGGGCAAGGCATCCACAGCTATGTTGATGGAATTGGTGCTTTTCAGGCCAAGGTTGTCGGTGGCAATGGCTGACAGGGTATGGATGCCGTGCGCAAGGTTGTTGGTGATGCCGGTATAAGGCGATGTCACGTCATTGGTCAGGTTGTTGCCATCCACCTGGAATAAAACCCCACTGACGGTGCCATCATCGGTGGCAGTCGCCTGAATGATCACATTGGCCGGTGGGAGGAAGACCGCGCCACCTGAGGGGCTGGTGATATTGACGCTGGGAACGGGGTCAACGGTGATATTAATTGAATTGGTCGCCGTGACGCCAAGATTATCGTAAGCGATGGCCGTAAGGGTGTAAGTGCCAGCGGGCAGATTTGTGGCGGCGGTGTAAGGCGCAACCGTGTCATTCGTGATGACGGTGGTGCCGACACGGAATTGGACGTTAGTAACGGAGCCATCATCCGTAGCTGTGGCCTGGAAGGCGACGCTAGCGGGCGAGGCAAAGAGTGTGCCATCGGCCGGGCTGGTAATGTTCACGGTCGGAGGCTGATTGCCGGCGACAACATTGGTGATGATGATGACACCCTTCATCCCCATGGAACAGTGGGTGCCTATGCGGCACATGTAATTGTAGGTGCCGGCGGTATAATTGGTGAACGTTATAGAAAAGACGGTATGAGCGAGGACATTCGTGCTGTCCCAGAAGGTACTTGCGGTGCAATTGGCGCCGGTGGTGGACTGGGACGAATGGTTGACAGCAACGCTATTGGTCCAAATGACGGTGTCACCGACTCCGATGGTCACGGTTGAAGGAGTGAAGCTGAAATCGGCCATGACAACGGTCTGGGTACTGGTGGCCTTGAGCGCCAAAGGGATGCAGCATAGCAGCACCCCCGCAAAAAATAATGGGAACCATTTCATAACGCCTCTCACTGGAATGCGATGCGCGGAATAGAATTTGGTTCCCGGAAATTTTATGGCCAGGCGAGGGTCACGGTCGCAAAAACGCCGTGGGCGGTGTAATTGTTCTGACTGGCATTGGACGGCTCGCGATATTGCGAAAAAGCGTAGGTAAACGTGGTTGAAACATTTTTCGTAAAACGGTGAGTCACGCCCGCCTGGAGGTCGTGACGTTCGTATTCGATGCCGGCAGGCAATCCGGTGGTTTTGTCGTTCTGGCCGTAGTCAGAGGTGGAAAAGTTGTAGCTGAATCGGAGGTCGGTTTTTGGATTTATGGCAAGCGTGGCGGTATTCAGCAGGCTGATGATATTACCATCGTAGGCCACGAGGGAATCAGCACCGTTTCCCAGGGTAGCAGTGCGGTCGGCGGAATAGGAAAATGTGGTGGACAGATATAACCGGCTAAATGGCGTGATGGTCGCACCTGCACTAAAAACATGTTCCTGCTGCCGCGCAGCTTCCACATGGCCGCCGGGCGTCACAAAATCAACGCCCTTGGTGGCAGCGTCATAATCGGTGTCCTGGAAACGATAAGTAAAGGTAGTGCGAAACCACGGCGCAATACGCCATACGAGCCGGGCCTCAACCTGGTTGCCTTCGATATCGCGCCAAAGGATAAAACCAGGATACGAATAGCCACCGGCGCTGAAAAACTTGAGCTGGTTGTAGTCGGTCTGCTCAAGACTGTGACGGAAACTGGCATTCAACGAAACTCGCGACCACGGGGAAGAGTTGAACCCGATGCGATAATCCTGATTCATGATATTCGCATCGGTCTCGCGCAGGAAGGCAACATCAGGGGAATCGGGTCGGTCTTCCGAGCGGCCCATGGTTTCCTGCCTCAATTTCGCTTCGGCATACAGTACGGTATACGGAATCTCGGTATAACGCAGGGAGATGTTTTCGCGGGCGCTGGAACTATCGAGTGTTCCAAGGATAGACGAGGCATCTGATGTCAGGGGCGGAGTGGTTGGATTGCCACTGGAAAGGTCTTGGAAACCGGAGGCGTGCTGATGCGTCCAGTCGCCCTGCACACCGATTGAAGCGGTGAATCCGGACCATGGCCCAAGAAGATTGGCGACGCTGGCAGAGTGAGATTCGCGGTCGAAGACGATGTTGTTGGCTATCCACTGAGTGCCATCGGTGAAGGCGCCCGTGCCGTCGAGGGTGTTTTGTTGCAACGACGCGCCGCCTTCCATATGCGAGTAAAAATAAGCGCCCGAAACAAACCACCAATCAGTGACCTGCTTGCTCGCGCTCGCAGTGTTCATGCCTTGCACGTGATCATCATGTTCGGCAACGCGTGAGACGATATCGGGCACCCGGCCAAATGAATCCTGAAGGACGTCCCACCGGACGGTTTGCAACCGGTAAAGCTCCACACGCGCGCTATCGGCAAGGTCCCATCCACCAACCGTATAACTGATGTCCGCCTTAAAAATATGGATCGACTCATCGATATGCTTGGCGGCGGGATAAATACGTTTGTTGTCTGAATTCGGATCGTAAGGCGACAGAGTACCGACGGGACCAAGTTGCAAGGTGGATTCATCGCCTTGCCGGAACTGGTATTCGTAGCCGAGCACGATCTGGGGCCGGTCGGGAAGGGTCAGCCCGAAGTCGATCCAGGCGCGTCCGGTATCGAGGTGCAGGTCACGGTCCAGATGATATTGGTTGGTGGGGAACGTGGGCGCAAAAGCTCCGTTGTCGTCGTAATATTTGCGATAAACTTCGAACCCGCCGCGCACAAATCCTAACTCACGTTTACGCAGTTCCAGGGCGACACGATAGTCGTTATCCGGCCACAACGCATGGCCTTCAACCGAAAAGGTCTCATCCGGTGCGAGGTGTTGGATATAGGAAAAGCTTTGCGCACCGCCGCCCCACCCTTCCTTGGTGCCCTCAATCTCCATGAAGTTGCCCTTGTCACCGCTCACACTTATCCAATGCACTGTTGGTTCGATTGAAAATTCGATAGATGGTGTTGAATTACTGCCCCACGTAGCGCCCTGATCGATCCATGCCCGCAAGATTGAGATTTGGTCCCGGGACAAAGGCTCGCCTTTGCCGTTCGGAGGCATTTCCGAATCCGGAACAAGCTGTGCGATGTAAGCGACAAGTTTGCTTTGGGCGCTGTTGCCGGGAATGATATCATCCTGGTTATCATCACCGCCCTTTAATACGGATGACCGGTCGTCCAGACGGAAATGGCCTTTAGGCCGTTCGCCACTGTGACAACGGAAGCATGAGTTCTCAAATATAGGCCGCACGTCACGGGTGAAATCAATCGGCCGATCCGCAGGCGGCGGCAATTTGCTTTCGTCAATAGGTTCGGCCATCGCTAGTGCTGGAATCAAACACAATGCCAGACCACAAAGGATCCGCCATCGAAGCCGGTAAATTTTGGTTCGGCAGAACTTCATGCGGCAATCTCAGTAAATCAAATGGGGGTCAACATTCGACCCGTGCACCGCCGTGTGACAGCCTGCGGCCCAACAGGAGCCCTGGCGCATGAACGCGGTGTGATCGATGCTGCCGATGAAGATCTGGCCGGTACCCGCGAGCGTCCCGGGATTTTGGGCATGGCAACGCAGGCAAAGATTTGAATCGTTATCGGTCAGTAATTTGCGGTTCACCGAACCATGCGGGTTATGGCAGGTGGAACAGCCCTCACGCATCGCCTCGTGTTCAAAAACCACTGGACGGGTCTGTTCCCGATGACATTGCGCGCAACTTTCATTGAGGCGTGCCATGGCGAGGCCACCTTTGGGCTTCATGATATCGCTGCCATGTGGGTCGTGGCACTGGATGCAATTCATCCGGCCCTCTATCACGGGATGGTGCTGGGGCAGGCTGAATTCCGCGTGGGTTTCCAGATGACACTGAAAGCACGAAGCGGGGTCTTTGCCGGGATTGAAGATCAATTTTGCGGAACCACCGGATTGGATATGTAGACTGCCCGGGCCATGGCAGGATTCACAGCCGGTCTGGCCGGCAGTATTATCAGAAAAATGGATGCGGGCGTGCGGACTGGCCGGAAATACCCGGGTAATGGCCGCATGACAGTCGGTACAAGCTTTGTTACCGACGTACTGCGCCCCGGGGATTTCCGGCGGGACAAAAGCCGTTCGCGTGATGGTTGAACACGAAACCAACGCCACCGCACCCACAATCGCGAACAAGGCTGCCCAACAACACCATTGCTTGTGGCTCATTTAAATGACTTATTGAATGACTCATATTGAGAGTCGCGGTCAGTGGATTTGTTCCAGACCAGTTTTTGGTCTGGAATTCCGCAGGTTCGGTAGCACTCTAGTAGAGCGATTCCATGTGATTGCCGGGAACAATTTCCACGCTCAATACTCGTAATTGCACGCTGATATGGCTGCAAAACTGGATTTTGACGCACTGGTGGCTTGTTATTACAGGCCGCTCTATCAATTTGCCTATAGCCTGACGCGCGCCGAGTCCGATGCCTGTGACCTGACTCAGCAAACGTTTTACATCTGGGCGACCAAAGGCCATCAACTCCGCGACGACTCAAAGGTCAAAACCTGGCTGTTCACCACCTTGCACCGCCAGTTCCTCGAAACCCGCCGTCGGCATAACCGGTTTCCCCACCAGGAACTCAGTGAGGTGGAGGCGGAACTGCCGACCGTTTCACCCCAGACATTTGGCCAATTGGACTCCGCACAGGTGATGAAGGCATTGAGCAAGTTGGACGAGGTTTACCAGGCGCCGGTCGCGTTATTCTATCTTGAAGATTACGCCTACAAAGAGATTGCAGAAATCCTGGAGGTACCGCTGGGGACGGTGAAATCCAGGTTGGCCAGAGGGATCGCCCATTTACAGAAACTTCTGGCCGATGATCTGTCGGCCGAAAGCAAGGCAACCATGTGAACATTGAAACCGCCAAACGAATTTTATTGTTGTACCGCGCGGGCACGAGCGACGCGGACGATCCGGAATTTGCCGGAGCCCTTCAGCTGGCCCGGCAGGAAGGTGAACTGCGCCAATGGCTGGCCGAACAATCCACAGTGCGCGAAATCATCCGGGTGCGGTTCAAACAGATCCAAGTACCTGAGGGGTTCAAAGAACAGATCATTTCCGAACGTCCCTGGAAGACGCTCGTTGTCTCGCGGCAGGAAATCTTTGCCCTGGTTGCCTTTGTCGGTGTGGCTCTTTTATTAGGGTTCGTCCTGCTCTGGTCGCGGCCGCATGCGCCGGAGAACAAGTTGCTGGCATTTGAAAACCGGATGGTCAGTTCAGCACTGCGTAATCCCGATTACGGGATGGATCTGATAACGAACGATCTCAACCAGATCCGGGCGTATCTGGCCGAGCACCATGCCCAGGCGGATTACACTCTGCCGGCAGGATTGAGCAAGGCCGTGCCGATCGGATGCGTCATCACCTCGTGGGAAGGCAATTCTGTGACCATGATCTGCTTTAAGACCGGTCGGGCGCTGTCACCGGGCGAGAACAGCGACCTATGGGTGTTCGTCATGGATCAAAAGGCATTATCGAACTCACCCGGCAATTCACCGGAGTTCGCCAAAGTCAATCGCGCCACGGCGGCCACCTGGACCCAGGATGACAAGGTGTACGTATTGGCTGTGGACGGAGACGAAGAATTATTGCGGAACTATTTTTGATCAGAGTCGGTATCGACACTCATATGATCAATGACCCAATCAAAATCCGCAATATTGGCCGAGTTCAAGTTTTCCGGAAGGTTGGCGGCATCCGGCTGGGCAGGCAATTTTGTGGTGCCGAGCTTCCACCGATGAGTCTCGCTATGTCCGTCGGCAAACGAAAAGGAAGCAGCCCCGTTATGAAAAGATGCTGGCAAGTCGATCCACTGCGCCACACTGGGGTTGCCCATGCTCGACGGAAGGTAAGTGATATCCCCTTTGTTCAAAAAGTACCCGTCATTGATGCTGTCAGGGTGCTCGTCGAGAAAAATAAAAATATTCGCCGGGCGGGAGATCGTCGACATCGTGAAGAACTGCACGTAATCCGGATTGTTCTTGTTCCGTCCGCTTTCCGAAACGGCGCCGGCATCACCGACCATCGCATTCATCGAATAGCTGCGGATACGCGAAGACCAGCCCGCCGAGGCTTGCACAGAACTCACCACGTTATCCGAAGGGCAATGATAGATACTCACAGACTTCGCGTACGGATAAAGGCTCGCGTCCGTGATGCCCACCGGGTCTATGTTATCCGGGTGCACTTCCCAATCCATGATGTCGTTCACCCAGTTAAGATTCGTTTTTGAAGAGATCGATTGGGTTGTCCCTTTGCCGTTCATTGCCAGGTTGTAGGGTAACCGGTCATCGCGATCATCCGAGTAGGTCTTCCAGGCCAGGGTGAGTTGTCGTGTGTTGTTGAGACAAAATGTTCCCTGCGCGCGCATCTTGGTGCGTGATAAAGCGGATAACAGCAAACTGGCCAGGATGGCGATGACTGCCATCACCACCAGCAACTCCACGAGCGTAAAACCAAATCTGCCCGATCGTCGCCTGGGCGCGTTGTATTGCTGATTCTGTTGGTAGAACAGCGGCATGCTTTACCCACTTATTACGCCGTTCCTGAAACATTGTCAAAAGCGTAGTTTCTACCCCTTAGGGTAAGGACGGGTTTCGGAATATTTTCAGGATGCCGCCCAAAGAATTTTTTCATGAATTCAACTCATGGTTCAGTACGGCCAGTGACGCCACGGTGGCAGTGTCCACCCGTAACACCAACGGCCCCAAATTGATAGGTAAAGCCCCGGAAGCAGCTATAAAACCGTATTCTTCAGGAGTAAAATCGCCTTCCGGGCCCACCCAGATGCAAACTGATTTTGGTATACGATTGTTACGTTTTTTAAATTCCTGAAAATAAATCCCCGCATTGCTGGCATTCGCTTGCAATGACGCCACCAAAGGAAGGTCAAACGTCTCCTTGCGCGCGAGAAACTCTTTGGGCGCCTGGGGCGTTTCTATCTCCGGCAACCACGGCGACCCGCATTGCTTGATGGCTTCGATTCCGGCCTGCCGCCATTTTTCAACTTTGTGCGCAGCGCTTTCGTTGTCCACATGAGCCACGACACGTTCGGTGAGCAACGGAATGATCCGCCCCACACCCAACTCCGTCGCCTTTTGGACGATGGAATCCATCAGCTTCCCCTTAGGCAACGCCTGCAACAAAGTGATGCCCGCGGGTAAGGACGGATGACTTGTTTTTTTGATGACCGTGAGCTGGACGGTTTTCTTGGCCGCGTCAGCGACTGTGCAAAGAAACTCATCCCCTGCCCCGTTCAGCACTGTGACTTCATCGCCGCGTTGCAACCGCAGGACGTGGAGCGCGTGGTGCGCCTCGCGGTCGGTCAACGTGACCGTGGCAGTTTTGCATTCCGTCGGTGGCAGATAGAAACGGTGCATATTCGCGATGCGTAGTCAGGGCTCGACGGAGTCTCGCCCCACCTCATTTACCGGAACAAATTTTTTGCCTTGTCCAAAAAGCTTTTGCTCATCGGGTTGGCGTTCTCGTCGCAAAGCGAAGCGAACTCCTGCAGCTTGGCTTTTTGCTCGGCGTTCAGGCGCGTCGGCACTTCCACGTTGATGCGCACGTGCAGGTCGCCATGGCCGTAACCCTGCACATTCTTCATACCCTTGCCTTTCAACCGGAAAACCGTCCCGGGTTGCGTGCCGGCGGGAATCTTGACGGCGGTTTTCCCGTTCAGCGTCGGCACCTCGATCTCCGAACCCAGTGTCGCCGCAACAAAACTAACCGGCACTTCGCACAACAGGTCATCGCCCTCGCGTTGAAATAGTTCATGCGGCGCCACGTGCAGGATGACGTAAAGGTCACCCGGCGTTCCGCCGCGTAGGCCGGCTTCGCCGTTGCCGGTGGAACGCAGCCGCGAACCTGTGTCCACTCCGGCCGGGATGCGTAGTTTAATTTTCGAAGCGAGTTCCTGCCGTCCATGGCCGTGACACACCTTGCACGGCTTCTCCACGATACGACCAGTGCCCTGGCATTGCGGGCACGTCTGCGCGATGCTGAATATGCCGCGCGAACTGATGACCTGGCCGCGTCCGGAACAGGTGGGACAGGTCTTTGGGCGTGAACCCGCCTCCGCGCCCGATCCATTGCACGCTTCGCAGTTCTCCAGCTTCGTGACCGAAATCTCTTTCTCAACGCCATGCGCCGCTTCTTCAAACGTGATCTCCAGGTCGAAGCGCAGGTCGTTGCCGCGATGCGGCTGGTTCGGGTCTGGTTTTCCACCACCGAAAAATTCGTCAAAGATGCTGCCGCCGCCACCCCCGCTGAACACTTCGCGGAAGATCTCGAACGGATCATGGAAACCGCCGCCGCCGAATCCACGGCGTGCCCGCGGGTCAAACGCCGCATGGCCGTATTGGTCGTAGGCGGCTTTCTTTTGGGGATCGCTCAAGGCCTCGTAGGCCTCGCTAAGCTCCTTGAATTTTTCCTCCGCAGCTTTGTCGCCGGGATTTTTATCCGGATGATATTTTACCGCGAGCTTGCGGTAGGATTTTTTAATCTCCTCTTCGCTCGCGGTGCGTTCCACCCCGAGTACTTCGTAATAATCGCGCTTGGCCATCTGAATAGGTCAAAGAATCTGAGGCGGAAAGGTACTGACGCCCCGGACATTATCAATCGTTCATTTTGTAATGATTCAGTTTCCCGCATATGCCCTCGCCCATGCAATGGGAGAGGGTGCGGCACGCGCAGCGGGACGCGGGTGAGGGCTGTCTCCCGCCGGAGGCGGGACTGACTAATGCGGGAAATTGAGTCACTATCTTCATTTTGCGTGTTTCGTGGAGGGCTTCTTGGCGACCACTACCGTGGCCGGACGCAGCAGCCGTTCGCGATACTTGTACCCCTTGCGCAATTGCTGCGCTACATGCCCTTCGGGAACTTCGTCCGTCTCCTGTTCCGACACCGCTTCATGCAGATTGGGGTCGAACGGTTTGCCCACGGCATCCACCTCTTCCAGGCCGGCCTCGAGCAACGCGCTTTTGAACTGTTGCAACACCATGTTGATGCCCGTGCGCAAGGACGATTGCCCGCCCTGCTCGTTTTGCACCGCAGCAAACGCCATGTCGAAATTATCCAGGATGGGAATGAACTTTTGCAGCAACGATTCGTTGGCGAACTTGATCGCATCCTGCTTTTCGCGCGCCGCCCGCTTTTTGAAATTATCAAAATCCGCCGTCGTGCGCAGCAGCCGGTCCCAATTCTCGTCCGCCTTGGCCGCGCGGGTTTTCAGGTCCTCGATCTCGGCCGGCGTCAGCGGCGGGTGTTCCGCCGGCAACAACGGTTCCGTGCCCGCGGCCGCATGCGTCCCGGACTCAATCTCGTTAATCAAATTCTTTTTCATCAGTAATGCTTCTTCCCCCTTTGGGGAAGACGCAATCTATACGATAAATGCCGCTGGAGCAATAACAAGGCATTGGCCCACAAATACCCCCTGGAGCGGCGGTCTATGACCACCTGAAGCCAGCCTCCGGACCGCGCAACGCGTCTTGGACTGCGGCGGCAGAGCGAAGCGTCGACGCCGCTTTTCCCGCCTCAAATAACATCCATTTAAAAAATAATCTCTCTTTAATTCACCTTCATCCACTTTAATTGACCTTAATCCCCGCTGGGTCGCTTTAAGCATATTCTTTAATCCAAGTTGAATTCACGCGCCAACTTCCGATGATCATCACGCCGCATCCGCGACACCTGTTCGTGGACCTTGCGAAACCGGTCCCAACGTTCTTCGACGCTCAAATTTCTATCAAAAAACGTTCGCGAGATCTCCGCCAACTGCACGCTTAACAGCGTAGCCAGGCAATCGCTCGCTTCCGCGCCATCCAGGGCCTTGAGGATCCCTTCCGGCTGCTCCCGCAACTCCTTCGCCAGTTCCGTCACGTCCTCCTTTTGCGCCCAATCCTGATAACCACCCTGCTTCCACGCCGTCATGTTCTGGTCATTGATCGACTTGCCCTGAAAATCCGCCTTCAGGACCGCCTGCACTTCCTCCAGACCGTTCAGCCATACCACCAATCGCTTGCCCTGCTCGCCATCGGCCAAACGCCGGTTCAACTCATCCCGGATTGCCTTCGGCAACCGCGCCATCTTTCCACGTCGTGTCATAACTTATTAATTCGTTTTCGTTGTCCTCGTCTTCGATTTTCAAGTACAACGCTCATTTTGTTTGTATTATAAAATACATAACATCATTTTTACCACATTAATCAAATATTGTCAAACATTTTCCCCCGTAGCGGTCCCGCTTTGCGGGAGCAGAGTGCCGCAAACCAAACCGAAAACCCCTTTCAAGCTGCGGAGCAGCGCACGGCAGTAGCCCATAGCGCCAGCTATGGGTTTCCTCGGCCAAAACCACCCACGCTCCGGCAGGAGCGCAAGAACCGGAGCGCGGACAGCCTTGTTGCTCTGTAGAAACCTTCATGATGTCAGGCATGTCACCAGCAAATCCAAGGTTCACACCACGTGCGACTCACTCGGCTTCCCCCTCTCCGCCAAACGAATGTTTGGGGGACCACAGTTCGCGAAGCGAACAGCTCTTGGGGGGTCACTGACTCGTGGCGGGCTTGGGAAGCCACTGGGACGGGGTGAGGTGGCGCTGAACTCTCAAGGGGCCTTCACTTACCTGCCAAATCAGATCTTTCTACAAAGCAACAGCCTTGTCCGCGAGAATCCGCCGCAGCACCTCCGCCCGCTATGCGACCCTCAAATATCCTCGCCACCCGTCACAAAATCCTATTCGTCCCGTCCGTCCTATCCCGCTTTGCGGTAGGCCGTAAATTCCCTCCTTGCCGCCAGCATCAATTCAGCTTATATACCTTGATACGTTGAATCAGATCACCGCCTTGGGCGTATGCAACATATGGATACATTCAGGTTTCTTCTCGGCCTGTTGGTGAGCTTCATGATGATCTATTTCCTGGTCGGCCTGTTTCCGGTCGCGGCGCGGATGCAATACCACTTGGAGCGCCGGCTCAAATGGGGTGGTGCCACCATTATTCCGATCTCCGGCCTGCGGCGGATGGTTGCTGCGCTCATGTTTGCCATGTTCGCCGCTGAGCTTTTTGCCGAAGCTTTTCATCGCGACCTCAGCACCCTGTCCGGGATTAGCCCATCCATAATCCACTCTATTACGTTTATGGTCTTGCCCCCTCTGGTGATTTTACTGGGTATCCGGGACCAAAAACGTTTCAATCGAACACACCGTCAAGCCATCCAATAAATCACTATCCCACGTGGGACGCGGCAATCATCATTCGCAAATCGCAAATGCAAAAACCCTCTGGACACTCCACTACCAAAACGCTATCCCGTCTTTCAATGTACCGCGATCACAAACACTTTTGTTGTATTCTTCAATATTAGGCAATCTCGAGATTTATGCGGGATGAGGATTATTCAGAATATTTGGGGAAACAATCGTATGACGACCTACTTTCCATCAGTTGCTCGATCGATAAGGAGGGTCAGGCCAAACGTTACGCGATGGTTTTGGCAGAGATAGCTGAAAGGGAGAAACGCGGCGAAAAGACGGTGACCAATTGGCGAGGGCACAGCACAATGGGTCTAGGAGTTTTGTTTTTTCTCCAGTTCGCTTTCGATTTGATTTGGCCGAGCGCGGGCTGGAAGCCGATCGTTCATCTTTCGCTCGGCATTGTTTGTCTTGTCGCAGCCTGGTCTTTACGAAAAAAAGAGAAAAATGAGAAACCATCCGCCTAAAAAATCTCTGCCGATAACCTTCGTTAGCCCGGCATAACATGCTGTGAAACATGCGTTTCCATTTCTTGCGATCCTGTTCTTAACGCTCTGCTCATCCCCTGCCTACGCGGCTGTGACCAACGCCGCAACTTCGACCAATTCGACAACAGTTATTGTGACAAACGTGGGGGCGGCCAGTTCCGTCTTGTCGAATCTGATGGGGTCTAGCTACAGCCCGAATGCCGCCCAGGGGTTCGCCGCTCTTGAAACGTCAGCGACCAATTCAGCGTTAACGGAGATGAATGCTGCCGAAGCATTCCTCGCAAAATTGAAGAACGACGGTCGTTTGCCGGGCGCCACCGAAAAAAGCCGGGGAAGTGTGAACACCGGCAACCTGCCCATGACGGAATTTCAAGTGGCAAAATATCCGTTCGCCGTGACGCTGCATGTGATTTTCTCCGGCGATACCTTCACCAATCATTACACCATGCTCCGGCTCTCGAAGGATACAGACTGGCAATTGCAAAGAGCCTGGCGCACGGACACGAATGACCACACGCTGGTGGAATGGCCATGTCCCTTCATCTGGGGACAAGGGAATATTCTCGACATGGCCTCCTCGCAGCTCAGGAAGTTCCTCGCTGATCATCCGGGCGCGGCCAGTTCTCTTTCAAACGCTGTTTCGGAAGCCTTTGCCGGGCGGACAGTTCAACTCGCTTATTTTCATACCGACGACGAACTCGTCCCCCGGGCCTCGCACGAGTTCCCTACTGAGTCTTCGGTGAACATCCTCATCCGCGAAAACCAGCAACCCTGTGATGAATTTATCGGCCTCATTTACGAAGTGCTGAATGCCGAGGGCGACCAGCGTTTTGCAGAACTGGAAAAGCAGGCCATCGCCGGAACCATAACCAGGACGAACTTTGTGAGAGGAATCATGCGCCAGGAATTTCCGGCGGTGATACGGGTCCAACGGTTGTTGAAAAGCTTCAAACTCAGCGAACCGGAGACGGCCACGTCCTATTTTTACAGCAAGATCATCTATTGTCCGGATAATTTCGAAGCGTACGTCACCTACCGGCCGCCCGGCGTGACCAGAAACCAGTTCAAGGAATACGAACAGCTCTACGATTCATTACAAAAGAAGCCATAGCCATTAAGCCCCTATGCACATCAAATGGTCAGACTATTTGTCCACGGCGGTCTTGTGAGCCATTTCCGGAGCTATCATCGGCATTGTCATCAGCGTGCCGTTGATTTTCTTCGGCGGAAGCATCAGCCATCGCCCGAATGTCAGCCGAAGGTCGCCGCTCGTGGATTGGATCCAAGAAGGAAATTATCGCGCATTATGTTTGTGGTTTGGCATCTGGGGCATTGGCGGCGCCATCGTCGCCATTGTCACCATTCCCCGCTGGCAAACACCGTGGTACAAAGGCGTGCTGGACGATGAAGACGACCAACCCCGCAAAGGCCCGCCCGCCTGACCACCGTAATCGCTTGTGTCACCCCACGCGGAATCTCTAAGTTAGTCCCCGTTGCTCATGAACGATTTTGAAACAGCCAAACAGCACTTTTTGGGAGGCCTGCAATTCCTCGCAAAGAACGATGTCCGTGGTGCGGAATCCGAATTCACCCGCTCGCTGGAGCTTTTACCCGACCGGGTATCCACTCTCAACAACCTCGCGGCCGTCAAGATCAAGCAGAAGCAGTTCGCGGAAGCCGAGAAGTTCGCGCGCCGGGCCATCGCCCTGGAAAACAATTCCACGGAAGCATGGGCCAACCTCGCCGTCGCCATGGCCGAGACGGACCGGCTTGAGGAGGCCTTGCAGGCCTGCGACCGGGCGCTCCAGCATGATTCCTTTTACGCCCGGGCCTGGCTCATCAAGGCCGGTGTCCTGCTCGAGCTCAAGCTGTACGATAAAGCCCTGATAGCCTGCGACCATGCGCTGAAACTTGAGCCCGGCACCTACGACATTTTATACATCAAAAGCCAGGCATTGAGATGGCTTGGCCACCAGGAGGAGGCGGTAAAAGTTTACATGCAATCGTTCGAGGCGCGGGCGACCGCCTCCCCGATCTTGATCTCCGAACGCCGTGCCACGCAGAAAGCGGATGTCCTCATCATCACGCCAAGGCCGATTTTTGATAACACATTGCAACCGTTTGACACATTGCTGACCCGCTGCCCGAATTTTCCCGGCCAATTGGCCAACTACATGAGTGATGAGATCCATTTCACTTATGTGTTCATGGGCGACGCCGCCAGGGAATCAGCCCGGGAGAAGATCCCGAAGCCGGATCTACTCATCAACAACTACGCCAATGGTGAACTCATCCTTTTAGAGGGCAACATGGATGCGATGAGCAAGCTGGTGGATAGCTTCGATGTTCCCGTGGTCAATCATCCCAAAAAGGCCGTCCTGTCCGCCAGGGACACCGAGGCGATCCTGCTAAAAGGCATTCCCGGCATCGTGGTCCCCAAGACCATGCGCTTCACGCTGGTCGGCAAATCACACGAAGAAGTCATCAAAGAAATCGGATCTGAATTCGAGTATCCCTTCATCACGCGTTCATTGACCCGGCAGATGGGCAAAGGGATGGACCTCGTCGATTCCCCGGAAAAACTGGCCGAAATCCTGAAAATCAAGAGCGCCAAAGGCACCGAAGATAATTTCTTTGTCACCAAGTTTTACGACAGCCGCGGACCCACCAATTATTACCGCAAGATCCGCGCGTCGATAGTGGATAAAGAGATCGTCATCACGCGCGTTGATTTTTCCACTCACTGGAATGTGCATGGGCGCAAACGCGAGGACCGCGCGCAGTTTTACCTGGATAATTCGCACTTACTGGAAGAGGAAAAGCGTGTCTGCCAGGATCCGGAGGCGGAACTGGGGCGGCCAGTCATGCAAGCGCTCCTGGCCATCTGCGACAGAGTACCCCTCGAAGTCCTGGGCATCGATTTCGACATCGACCGTGAAGGCCGCGTGATCTTCTACGAGGCGAATGCCACCATGAACCTTTTCTCCACTGCCTGGCATACCGTGCCAAATCCCAAAATCGCCGCGGACCGTTTGAAGGATGCCTTCGTGCGCTATTTCAAATCAGTGGCCAAACGCAGCTGATCCCTGGGTCATCCTTCTCCGCGTCTCACCACCCATGCAAATGGGCGGTAAGTGCATTTAATTTTCTGCGACGACCATTGAGATTCTGGCAGCATAAATTTCAATAACTTCCGCAGTTAATCAGGGGAATGCCAAAACTGCGCCGTGCTAGTGTCATCTTGATCCCAGTAACTATGTCCTGTCTAAGGCCTCGGCTTTATCCAGGCAGACCAACCACACACACCACAACACCACACATGAAGACACACCACACAATCAGGTCGTTCCCCCTGCGGCGCGCAGCACTCGCGTTCGCGGGCGTATTAGGTCTGTGCAGCGGCACGATGGCAAATCCCACACTGCCCGTCATTCCCAGCGGCACGTTTAACATCACCTCCTATGGAGCTTCCACTGGCTCCGCCAACAATGCGACCGCCATCCAAAACGCCATCAACGCCGCGGAAACTGCCGGCGGCGGAACGGTTCAAGTCCCCGCCGGAACTTTCCTGAGCGGCCCCATCACGTTGAACAACAAGATCAACCTCAACCTCGCCAGTGGCGCCACGCTCAAGATGCTCGCCTACGGCACTTATCCCGGTAGCACCGCCTTCCTCTACGGCAAGAACCTCAACAACGTGGAGATCAGCGGTTCCGGCACCATTGATGGACAGGGCTCCGCGTGGTGGTCGGCTTACAACGCCAATAATTCTCTCGCCCGGCCTATCGTGGTCCGTCTCGAAGGCTGCACCGATGTGGAGATCACCGGCGTGAAATTGCAGAACGCGCCATCCGCCCACGTCAGCTTTGCCTACGCGTGCAACGAGGTCACCGTCTCCGGCATCACCATCTCCTCGCCATCTACTTCACCTAACACGGACGGCGTCGATACCGAGGGCCAAAACTTCCTGTTCCAGAACTGCAACATCGCCGACGGGGACGACAACATCGCCATCGGCGCGAGCCACAACGCCAGCCAATATTATGTGATACAGAATTGCTCCTTCGGCGTCGGTCACGGCTGTTCCATTGGCAGCTACACCACTTACGGCGTGAATCATCTCACGGTGACCAATTGTTCCTTCAGCGGCACCACCTCCGGCATCCGCATCAAATCCGAACGCGGCCGCGGCGGCGTGGTGCAATATCTCGTCTATTCCAAGATCACCATGAGCAATGTCCAATATCCCATCTGGCTCAGCGAATGGTATCCGACCGACCCCAGCGACCCCACCACAGCCGGTTCGGCCACCGTCACCAGCACCACACCCAACTATAAGCATATTACTATACAGAATCTGACTGCCACCGGCGCTTCCATCGCCCGCGTCATCTACGGTTTGCCCGAACAACACATAAGCGATGTCACGTTGGATAACGTGAAGGTCACCGCCTCCACCGGTATGGGCATCTATTACGCCGACAGCATCGTCTTCAAAAATGGTTCCGCCGTCACCGTCTCCAGCGGCTACCCCGTGACCATCTACGATGCGTCCGTGACCGGCATCACCACCCACAACTATCCCTGATACGAAAATGAAAACACTTAGCTATCTCATTTGCGCCGGCATTTTGCTGGCAGCTCTATCGGCGAATGCCACAACACGCAGTGTACCCTCGCAATACTCAACGATTCAGGCGGCGATCAATGCCGCCGCTTCCGGCGATACCATCAGCATCGCCAACGGCACTTATAACGAGCAGATCACCATCCCCAGCTCTAAGAGCAAATTGAATATCGTGGGAGCCAGCCAGACCGGCGTCGTGATCCAGTCCGGCAGCGGGCAAACCACGATGACAATTCATGGAGCGGACATCACGTTCTCCTATTTGACCATCGCCAACACGCTCCTGAGCGGCTCGACCACAAGTCATGCCGTCTACGTGGATAGCGCACGCGTGGAGTTCTACCGCTGTTACATCAATGGCTGGCAGGACACCTTTGCCATCTGGAACAACGCAGTGGTGTATTGCTCCCTCAGTGAAGTCCGTGGCTGCGTGGATTTCATTTACAGCGGTGGAACAGCATTCTTCCAATCCTGCAACATCCGCCAGATGCGTTCCACTGGCGGCGTGAACACCGCCCCCAGCACACCCTCAACTGTGACCTATGGGTTCGTCTTCAGTAGTTGCACCATCTGCCGCGCCAGTGGCGTGGCCGATAACAGCTCCACGCTGATGCGTCCCTGGTATCCCAATGGCGAGACTGCATATATTAACTGTGCGATGGATAACCACATCACCGCAGCTGGCTGGAGCCCCTGGAACGGGAATGAACTAACGTGTCGCGCCGCCGAATACGGCAGCAAGACGCTCGCGGGCGCGACCATCAATCTATCCACGCGCTCCTCATGGGTCGTGCGGCTCACTTCCACGCAAGCCGCGACGTATTCGCGCGCCAACGTTTTAGGAGGGTGGATCCCGCCGTTGTAAAACACAACGACACTCAAAGGCTTGTCCGCGCACAACCGGACAAGCCTTTTTTGTTTTCGCTGGGTCCGTTTCGTTCCATACTTTGACCTATGCGCCACCTCGCCGGTTTTCTGTTAACGCTATTGCTTTTCTCGAACGGGTTTTGTGCTGAGCCTGCCGTAGCCGCTCCAGTTGACCCGCTGGCTCATCTCCGCCCGGGTCATCCCAGGCTGTTGCTCACGGATGAAGGATTTACTGCAATCATTTCCGCCGCAAAGACCGACCCGTTGCGCGCCGAATTAACCAAACACCTAATCGCCACGGCGGAAGCTATCCTTACCGCACCGCCTATCCTCCGGAACACAAATGATAAGAATGTTCACGAGCAAGAGCGGTATGCCGTCTATTACATCGTAACTGAGGCGATGGCTTATCGTATTACTGGGGATGAGCATTTTTTTGATCGCGCGAGAAATGACATGCTCGCCGTGTCCGCTTTTCCCGATTGGGATCCGGGAGAAGACCTCGCGGAAGGCGAAATGAGTTTTGCCGCAGCCATCGGGTACGACTGGCTGTATGCAAAATTATCACCGGACGAACGCGACATCATCAAAAAAGCGCTAAAGGAAAAATCGCTTTTGTTCGCGGCTGATTCGTACAGCCATCGCGCCGCATGGACCGGCAACAACGGCAACCATGGTCAGGTTTGCAATGCCGGCCTTGTCAGCTCTGCCCTTGCGCTCGCCGATGAAGAACCTGATCTGGCCCATCGCATCATCACTGGTGCCTGCGCTTCCCTGCGTAATGCGCTGTCTGGCTATGCACCCGATGGTTCATATCCCGAAGGCCCCGGCTACTGGACTTATGGCACCACTTACTCGGCCATCATGTTCGCTGAGCTCGAAAGTGCCGTGGGCACCGATTTAGGATTGGAAGCGACGCCGGGATTTTCCAATACTGTAAATTTCTACGAGGCGATGGAAGGACCGTTCGACCTGATGTTCAACTATCAGGATGCGGCGGAGGTTCTACAAAATTCTCCAGTGCGCGCGTGGCTGGCAAACAAATTTCATTCGCCTTTCGCACTACAGCACACGCGGGAATTACTGGCAGCCTTTCTTCAACGAAATCCGATCATACCATTTGACCGCACCATCCAAAGCACCGTCGTAAACCGTTTCTTTGCCTTGCACGAAGTTTGGTTTCCCGGGCGACCGTCCGGGAGCGTCACCAATCCTCCGCTGGATTCGCATTTTCGCGGGATCGCGGACGTCGCTACTTTTCGCAGCGCGTGGAATGACACCAACTCGATTTTTGTGGGATTGAAATCCGGCGACACTGGTCGGCATCATACACACCTCGATCTGGGTTCATTTATCCTCGATGCAGACGGCCAGCGCTGGGCCATGGACTTTGGTGGTGATAATAATCTGGGCATTTACACGCTGCCGGGTTATTTCGATTACAAAGCACAACGCTGGACTTATTTTCGCGTGAGTAATCACAGCCACAATACCGTCACGCCGGGTGACGCGTTGCAAAACCGGAATATCCTCGCGCCCATCACAAAATTTGAGAGCACAACGGAACGCGCCTTTGCGGTTGTTGATTTGACGCGCGCCTATTCTAATCAAGTGCACAGTTTGCTGCGCGGAATCGCGTTGCTCGATCGTTCACGCGTTTTCGTGCAGGACGAATATCAGCCGGCGCAAACCGATCTGCCGTTGCATTGGGTGATGGTAACGAAGGCAAAGATCGACCTGGCTGTGGACGGTCATTCCGCAACTTTAACAAGCAACGGCAAAACGCTTCGCGTGGACCTGCTCGAACCGGTAACCGCGAAACTGGAAACCGGCTCAACCAAGCCGCCAACAGCCGAAGAAAATCAGAATGAAGGAACGGCTATGCTCAAAATTGATCTAAAGCCTGCGAGCGCAGGAAGCATTACGCGTCTGGCAGTGTTGCTGACGCCAGTCGGGGACAAATGGCCAAGACTGGCTCCCCCAAAACTCACACCGCTCGGCGATTGGAAATAGTCCCCATGTCCTGTCTCGACATCTCGTTCACGCGCTTGTTAGTTTGCCCGCATGAACTTTCTCGTCACCGGCGGCGCAGGCTTCATCGGTTCGCATGTCTGCGAACGATTGCTGAACTCCGGCCACTCCGTCTGGGCGCTGGACGACCTGAATAATTTTTACGACCCGCAATTCAAACGCCGCAACATCCGCGAGATCCAGGCGCTCGCCAAATCCTTTGAGTTCGTTCAGGGCGACATTACGGACGTCGCCACGGTGGAGGAAATTTTCAGCAGCGTGAAGTTCGACCAGGTCATTCACCTCGCCGCGCGCGCCGGTGTCCGTCCGAGTCTGGAACAACCCGCGCTCTACCAAAGAGTGAACGTCGAAGGCACCGTGAATATTTTGGAGGCCGGGCGAAAAAATGGCGTCAAAAAAATCACCATCGCCAGTTCGTCGTCCGTGTACGGGACCAATTCCAAAGTTCCGTTTTCAGAAACCGATCCCATCGTGAGCGCCATCTCGCCGTACGCGGCGAGCAAGCTCGCATGTGAAGCACTCGGCCATGTGTACCATCACATCTACAAAATGGATGTCGCCATGCTTCGCTTCTTCACCGTGTACGGTCCGCGCCAGCGACCCGACCTCGCCATCTACAAATTTGCGAAGCTCATCACTGCCGGAAAGCCCATTCCCGTTTTCGGTGACGGCTCCGCGTCACGCGATTACACCTTCGTCACTGACACCCTCGATGGCATCATCGCCTGCACCCAACGCGAATTTGGTTTCGAAGTCTTCAACCTCGGCGAATCACAGACCGTCACGCTCAGCCGCCTCATCGAACTGCTCGAAATTTCCCTCGGCAAAAAAGCCATCATCGACCGCCAACCGCTCCAGCCCGGCGATGTGCCCATTACATATGCGGACATCTCCAAAGCCCGCACCAAGCTCGGTTACAAGCCCCACGTGAAGATTGATGACGGCATTCCCTTGTTCGTCAAATGGTTCAATGCGGCCAAGGGCTGATACGCCCGATAATCCAACGTTTGGCTTTCGTTCAATCATGTTAATAACTTGACTCTTTTTGACTAAAGTCATAAAAGAAGCACAGTTCCGAGGCGTTCCAAGTCCCAAAAACAACCTAATAGGTATCAGTTATGAAAATGAATCGTAAACCAGAGTCATCGTGTCTTTCTATGTTATCCATCCGTAACACTGTCGGCGCCCTGCTGCTGGCATTACTGACAATGTTGTCGCTGAGCGCATCGGCCCAGATCGGCGTCATACCCGGCGACTCAGTTGACGGATGGAATTTGAATTCCCTGTTCAGCCCGCCGACCAACACGGTGCAGAACTTTAATTTCATCGATAACAACAACAGCGGCACCGATGCCATCTTCGGCAGCGCGCATCCCTGGAACTTCCAGAATTATGATTACGTCGTCGGCAACGACAATGGCGTCCACCTGACCTCCGGCGGCAGCGTCTATAATGACTATTGGATTTCAGGCGGTAACAACGGCATCCTCATCTCCGGCAGCGCGGGCAGCGTGGAGAATACCGAAGCCTACCAGCTCTTGGGATATACCAATAACGGCGCAGAGTTGGACAATGGCGGTTCAGTGGTCAATGACGAGTTCGCCTACATCCGTGGCGGCACGAACGGCGTGCTCATCAAAGGTGGTTCTGGTTTTGTTCAAAACCAATTTGAAGGACAGATCATCGGGCAGAACGGCAACGGTGTGGAACTTGATGCTGCTGGCGGCGTCGAGAATGACGCATTCGGAACAATCCAGGGCCAGGTCAACGGTGTGTATATCACGGGCGGCTTCGGTGCTGTGACCAACATCGGCGGTTACATCTCGGGCGGCACCCACGAAGGCGTGGAACTCGACGCTGGCGGCGGCATGGTGTTCAACACGCAAGGCGGAACTATCGTGGGCAATAACAACGGCGTGGAGATAAATAACGATGCCGGCTCAGTCATCAATGACAACAGTTATATATGGGGCACTAATTTTGATGGTATCGCCATGGGCTTCGGCGGCGTGGTCGTGCAGACTAACGGCAGCATCGGTGGTAATCTGAATGGCATCCAATCTTTCTCTTCCAGCTCTGGTCCGCTTTACGTCGAAAACCACGGCGGCACGATTACCGGTGTCCTTCATGACGGCATCCATGCCGGTTTTGATGGTGCGGTATCCAGCGTCAATGGAGGCAACATTTCCGGCGGCCGATACGGCGTCGTGATCGATGGCATCGGGGCGGTGACCAATATCGACAGCACCATCACCGGAAATGGCCGCAGCGGTGTCCGCCTTCGCAACGGTGGCGTGGTGTATAACTCAGGCGAGGAAGCGCTTATTTATGGCAACCATAACGGCGTGCATATTTCCACCAATTTCGGCACGGTCTACAATCTCAATGGCGCCCAAATCACTGGCAACGGCAGGAACGGCGTGCAACTCGACGCGGGCGGTTATGTTGATAACGGCAACGGCCACTTCGTAAGCGGCGGCACAATCGCCGGGTTTCATGACGGTGTGGTCATCACCAACGGCACCGGTTACGTGGATAACAATGGCAACATCACCGGCACCAACCATTCTGGCGTGCACCTGACCGGTTCCGGCACTGTGAACAACTATTCTCAGGGGACCATCCATGGTGGCGATTACGGCGTTGAAATATCCGGCGTTGCTCCGGTTGAGACAATCTCCACTCCAGCGGTCGGCGCCAATGCCTCGGTTTACAATTATGGCACTATCATCGGCGATTCACGCTCGGGCATCCGGATGCGCGATGGCGGTTATGTTTTAAATGACGGCGATTATAATGGCTATGGCCCTGGCATCATCAGGGGCGCTACCGATGGCGTGCAGGTCTCCGGCGGTGTCGGCGAGGTGGATAATTACTATGGCGATATCTCCGGCGGCGAACACAGTGGTATCAATTTGCTTGGTTCTGGCAGCGTCTACAGTTACGGCGGCAATATCACTGGCGGCAAATACGGCGTGGAAATTGCCGGCACCGCTCCCGCACCGGTAGGCCTTATTAATCCTATAAATGCCTATGTCCTGAATTACGGCAATATTGCCGGAACGAACTACGCGGGCATCCGTTTCTGGAAAGGCGGCAATGTTGACAACTACGGCAACATTTATGGCGGCGAACAAGGCATCCATATCACTGGCGGCGCAGCTAATATTTATAATGCCGGCCATGTGCAGGGCAACAACGGCACGGCCATCCTGCTGGATAGCTTCAACGACACGGTCACGCTGGATACTGGCTCTCATTTCGATGGCAACGTAGATGCCGGCGACGGTTTTGACACGCTGGTCCTTGATGGCGATGGCAGTGAAGGTAACAACTTCACCAACTTTGAGTCGTTGATCATGCAAGGTGATCATTGGCTCCTCACCGGCTCCAATGGCTTTTCCCAAAATGTGAACGTAAGCGTTGGCCTCTTGAGCATCGGCACCAACGGTGTGGGCACCCTGGCCACGCCGTTACTGACGGTGGGCACTAACGGCTCGCTCGGTGGCGCGGGCACGATCATCGGCACGGTGGACAACCACGGTGGCCTGATGCCCGGCAACTCCATTGGCACGCTGACCATCCTGGGCGACTACACCAACAACGGCGATTATCACGTGCAGGTGGATGGCCATGGCCACTCCGACAACGTCAACATCAGCGGCCAGGCCACCATCAACAGCGGTGACATCATCGTCGAGCCCGAACACGGTCTCTACGGGCCGACGAACATCTATTCCATCATGACCGCCACCAACGGCATCACCAACCAGTTCGGCTTTGTCGTGCTCAACCAGCTCTTCCTGACCAATGGCGGGGTGCGCTACCTCGGCAATGGCCCCCTGCCCACGAACATCGAAGTCACTCTCAAGCGCGTGCCCTTCAAGAGTGTGGCGCGCACCTATAATCAACGCGCCGTCGCTGGTGCGCTGGATAAGATCATTGACCCCGTCATCGCGGGCAACGACCCGGGCATGTCCAACATCGTGGACTCCGAGTTCGCCATCAACGACCCGGGCTTTGCCAATGCCACGTTTGACAGTATGAGCGGTGAGATCCACGGCACGGCCGGCATGCTCGATGGCCAGCAGCAGGACCTGTTCAATAATTCCATCGCGCTGCGCACCGGACGCCTGAGCACCGGTGACGCTGAAGGCGGTTATGCCAACACCAAGCCAACCTATCTGGCCACCACCGGCGCGGCCCTGCCCCCGGCGGCGCAGCTGCATGACGTCAAACCCTGGGACATCTGGGCGCAAGGCGTTGGTAACTTCGGCAATCTCAGTGGCGACGGCAATGCCCGGGGCGCCGACTTCACCATGAGCGGGTTTAGCGGCGGTATTGATTATCGCGTGAACCAGAGCCTGCTCATCGGCCTGGCCGTCGGTTACACGCATGACGATATCAATTCGAGTGCCTTCGACACCTCGGCCAAAGTGGACGCCATCCAGTTCGGCGGTTACGCCTCGTACGTCAGCGGCCCGTGGCACTTTGACGGCATCGTCAGCTACGGCATGTTGAGCACCAGCACCAAGCGGTTCGCTTTTGCTGACGAATCCTTCGAATCGATGCCCAAAGCCAGCTATGATGGCGGCATCGTCTCGCTCTCAGCCGAAGGCGGTTACGACTTCCAACTCTGCAAGCACGTCACCTTCCAGCCTTCCCTGGGCATCATTTACAATCATCTCGACCAGGACAGCTTCAAGGAAAAGAACGGCGGCCCGCTGGGCCTGGATGTGAAGAGCGTCACGATGGACAGTTTCCGCTCGGACCTGAGCCTGAAGCTGATGGGCAACTGGGGCAACCCGGACGGCGTGCGCTTCCAACCGCAATTGCGCGCGGGCTGGCAGCATGAGTTCGCCGACCGCACGGCCAGCGTGGACGAGACGTTCCTCGGTGATTCCACCGACACCAAGTTCACCGTGCGCGGTGTGCAGCTCGGGACCGAGACCTTCACCCTGGGTGCGGGTGTCACGGTTCCGTTCAACAAGACCATCTCGGCCTTCTTGAACTACGACGCCCACCTCAACGACCAGCTCACCTCCCAGACCGTCTCCGGCGGCCTGAGCATCGGCTGGTAATAGTATCGACAAATAATCCGTAAAATTCCATACACGCCCGGCCCGACGAAAGTTGAGCCGGGCGTGTCAGTTTTTATTGACTGGCTTCCGGGTAAGGCGACAATGTAGCCATGTCGAATCCACAACCGACTCATCGTCCAAACTTTGAGGAAGCCCTTGCCGCCTGGAAGTCGATTCTTCTGGAAAACGGTTATTCCGCCAACCTGCAGTGGATCGTGGAAGAGAACCTTTGCTTTGAGACAGACCCCGGCACGCCCGCGGGCGTGAAGCTGGGGTTCCAGATACAGATCACTCCCCCGCCCGCCGATGCGTCCAAAGTGACGTATCATCACTTTGCCGAAACGGAAAACCGGGTCGTCTTTTATCGGCTGGGTTCCCATAGTGGACGTTCCATCTGCATGGTGCTTTGCGACGAATGGTTCGAGGCGCGCGGCGAGGATGAAGGTTATATCCGGCGCGATGACTGGCAGCTTTCGTTCTATCCCGGGCACATCGAAAAGATCGAGGAAGTGACCGACCCTAAACGCTGGCGCGAACGCGTGATCCGCGGACGCCCGCTGACAGCGGTGGATTTCTGCATGACAATGTCTGCGCTGCATGAGTTGAAGGCACATGGGCGGGTGCTGTCTCCGGATGAGCGGCTGGGTCTCTCCATCCTGCGCTCGATGCAACGCAAATAACCGCTCGCGGCAAATGACTGCCACCGCGAAATTGTTGCGCGAACTTATCGCGCTGCCCAGTGTCAATCCGGCCTTCGCTGCGGGAAATGTTTCCATTGCGGGAGAAAAACGCACGGCTGATTTTTGCGTCGTGACGGCCGCTCGCGCCGGGCTGGAAGTGGAATTCCAAAAGGTATTGCCGCAACGCTGCAACGTCATCGCCCGCCTGCTACCCCCTGACAAGATCCGCCAGACGATATTGCTCGCACCGCACCTGGACACGGTGAATGTGACGGACGAAAAACAATTCGTGCCGCGCGTGAAGAATGGAAAAATTTACGGGCGTGGGTCATGCGACACCAAAGGATCGGTGGCGGCGATGTTGACGGCGCTTTGCGAACTGGCGAAATCGAAATCACGGCCACGTGAGACCGAGATAGTTTTCGCGGGATTGATCGATGAAGAGAATGCGCAGGCGGGTTCGCGCACGTTGGCGCGCCAACGGTTCAAGGCAGACCTCGCCATCGTGGGCGAGCCGACGCGGCTGCAGGTGGTGACCGCGCACAAAGGCAGCCTGTGGCTGGAGATGAAGACGCACGGGCGTGCGGCGCACGGGGCGACGCCACAATTCGGCCACAACGCCGTGCATGACATGGCGCGCATCGTAGATCATCTGCAGACGGATTATGTGGCACTACTGAAAAAGCGCCATCACCCCCTGCTCGGCCATCCGACCGCCAATGTGGGCCTGATTTGCGGCGGCACACAGCCGAACATCGTGCCGGATGAATGCGGCATTACCGTGGACCGGCGCACATTGCCAGGTGAGACGGAAGCAAGCGTACGCCAGGAGATACAAAAATTTCTACGCTCAAAAAAGCTTTCTGCATTTATCGCGGACACCAAGATAGCGCCCTGCCTGCCGATGGAAACAAACTACAAACTCCCATTGGTCCGGGATTTCTTGCATAGCATGGGCCAGCGAAAGCCGATGGGTATCCATTTCTTTTGCGACGCAGCGGTATTGTCGGCTGCGGGCATACCGAGCGTGGTGTTTGGCCCCGGGGACGTGGCCCAGGCACATACGGTGGATGAATGGATTTCGACCACACAACTTGAACGGGCCAAGGATATGCTTGTCCGATTCCTGAGATCACTTCCGTAAACGCGGGATATATATAATGGCAACTGACACAGGAACGGGCTCCATCCCGACGATCGATCACAAACCACATGCGGCGTTCTTCCGCCAAAGTGGTTGGCTGGTGCTCACGACCATCGTCGGCGGTGCGATGACATTTGGCGTTCATTTCCTGAATAAAGGCATCACGGACGCCGAGTATAGCATCTTCGTAACGCTCATGATGGCGACGGCCTGTATCCCGGCGATGCCGTTGCAGATGGTATTCACACAACAGAGCGCGAGTGCGTTGGCGACGAACCGGGAACGGCAATTAGCGGGGATGATCCGACTCGCATGGTTCTGGACCACGGCATTGTGGATCGTCGGCGCGCTGGTCGTGTTTTTCTTCCAGTCGACCATAGTGAAACAGTGGCAACTGCCCAGTGCCGCCGGGTTGTGGGTCACGATGCCGATGGTATTGGTGTCGCTATGGCTGCCGCTTTTCTCCGGATTGATGCAGGGTCGGCAGGATTTTTTCTGGCTGGGTTGGACAACGATCATCGGCGGCATCGGGAGGCTGGCCGGGGCGGCGGGCTTCGTCCTGATGTTGAGCGGCGGTGCTACGGGGATGATGGCGGGCGCGTTCATCGGGGTGGGACTGTCAGTCGCGATCGGCATCTGGCGGACCCGCGATTTGTGGCGGTTGAAACCGGAACCCTTTAACTTGAAGGCATCCATGGGCGAGATTCTGCCCCTGATGCTGGGGTTTGGCGCATCGCAATTCATGTTCACGTCTGACTCGATGTTCGTGAAGGCATTTTTCTCGAACGATGCGATGAAGCCTTACGGCGCGGCCGGCACATTGTCGCGCGCGGTCTTATGGGTGGTGATGCCGATGGCCGCCGTGATGTTCCCCAAGATCGTGCACGCGCAGGCTAAATCCGAAAAAAGCAACCTCTTCAATATCGTCGTGCTGGGCACAGCGGTGATGGGCGTGTGCGGAGCCATCGGCCTGTGGATCGTCGGGCCATTGGTGGTGAGAATCGTTTTCAAATCGAGCGATGTGGACGAGACGATACGGTTAATCCCCTGGTACGCAGGCGCCATGATACCACTCGCCCTGGCCAATGTTATGGTGAACGACCTGCTCGCGCGCAAGCGGTACGGTGTGGTTCCTTTCATGGTCCTGCTGGCTGTCGCTTATGGTTTCACACTGCCGTACATGCTTCGCCATTACCCGGGCAGTTTTGTAGTGGCCCTGCAAACGCTGGGAGCCTTCACGTTCTTATTGTTTTTGGTTTGCGCCTGGTTCACCTGGGGCGTGAAGAGCAACGCACAGAACCGATGATCTGGCGAAAACCGGTTAGCTTTCTACTTTGTCTTTTGAGCGGGTTCTTGCGTGTCTTCCACCGCTGGCAATGGCCTGGGGGCGCGGAGTTTTCTGTAGAGCCAGCCTTCCAACGGGCGCAACGGCGTGAGCAACACGCGCAGCCACGGCAGGTAGATGATGCGGATGCGGATGACGGACAGGAACATGGTGAGCGAGGAACGCACCAGGACGACTTTGGAACCGGCCTGGTCGGTCCATTCGGTGGGCACTTCGAGGATGCGATAACCGGCGCGTTTCAGTGAATAAAGCAGGTTGATATCGAACGCCATGTCGGCGATGCGCAAATTCGAGTGGATCTTCTCGGCGGCCTCGCGCTTCATCACTTTCGCGCCGCATTGGGTATCGCGGATGTTCATCCAGAACAGGAGCTGCACGATGAGGTGAAACGTGCGGCTGGCGAGTTTGCGCTGGCCGCTCTGCGATTGGCGGATGACGGCGCCATCCACCCAGCGCGAACCGATGACGCAATCGGCGTTGGGTCCGATGCGTTTGACGAGGTCGTGAAAGGCAGCGGGTTTGGTGGCGCCATCGGCATCTACGTAACCGACGAGTTCGGCTAACGGTGCGAGCTTGAATCCTTCGATGAGCGCCCCGCCCTTTCCGATTGGGTCGGGAAAATTGAGGAAGCTGATACTGGGAAAATCGGCGGCGGCGCGTTTGACCGCGCCGATGGTGTCATCGCGACAGCCGTTGAGGACGACGACGAGCTGGAAATGGCCGTGATAATTGTCCGCGAAATAGCGAGCGTAGTCGCGCAAGACAGGCTCGATGCGCGCCTCTTCGTTGTAAGCCGGGATGAGCAGCAACAGGCTTGGGTCAGGCACGCGCTTTAATTAGCAGGCTTTCGCCAAAGAGCCAAGATTTACGATATGCGATTTGCGATGGACGCGGGCGCTTCAAGCGGCGGCTCAAATCACTAGAGTGACCAGTAAATTTAAATGGGGTCCAACGTCATTGCAGGGTCATAGACCACTTGGTGGCGCCTTCTATGGGCATAATTTTGAAGTTTGAGTCGAAGGACAGAGGTGGACTCCAATATTGAAAATCGTGACCTTTTGCGCCGTCAGGAGTCGACCCCCAGAGATCGCCCATCCAAATCAATAATGGCTCCCCGCCGGTGGGAATTTTAGCGATCCACGTTTGTTGTGCTGGCACAATCGGACGGATATGCTGCGGATCAATCGCCAAGGATTGCACATTCCCACCGGCCGGGGCTTGATTAGTGATCGATGATTTTTCAGCGCTAAGAGCCATGATGTTCGTGCCAGATCGATGATTTATGTTGGCATCCAGAGCGGTACCAAACGGCCCCAAAGGAGAAACCGCCAGGTATACCTGGACCTCACCACCTTCAGAGCAGTCGGGACATAGTGAGCTGATGAGCGCATAATAGTAATTTTTACGCCGCAACAGGAGTGGCGCTTCGCCACCAGTCACGAATGGTTTGCTGACCTGGCCGGACGAATCGGTATAGTCCGGGGTCAGTCGCTCCGAGCGAATTGCATACCCCTCACCCATGTCAGTGTAGATGTAATAGGCCTGACCATCATCATCTTCAAAAAGACTCCCATCGCCCGGATGTGAGCCAGCCAGATGTGCCTTGGGAGTTACCACGGTAAATGGACCGGTGGGGGTGTCGCTGACCGCAACGCCGGCCTGGCCGTCCCACAACTTTGGGAACCAGTTATACCAAAGAACGTATTTGCGGGTGCTGGCATTAAACACCACATAAGGCCGCGTATAAACTCCGCAGGGTTGGTCGGGTATAAGTCGCCCTTCCAAAGTCCATTTTTGCAGATCCGGCGAACTGTAAACGCAAAAATAATTGTTCGTGTCCAGGCTGTCCTTGCGCGTGCCATACGCAGTCCCGTAAAGATAAAAGCGACCGTTAAAATTCTGAAGGCATCCGCCATGTGCGTCGATGATGTTTCCGGCCACGTCACGCCGGGGGGAGACATTGTCGATGACGATCGACTGCGGTTTGGGAGTTTCCAACTGGGACTTTGGTGCTTCCCTGTCACACGACACAAAAAGAATCGAGGAGGCCATCAACGGGATATATAAAGAAAGATATCGCAACGGCAAACCGCGTCGCGAGGCGGTGGCAAATATCTGGGTGAGGATCTGGTGAGTTTCTGCCATGGCGAAAGCTAGCAATTGGAACCGGCTTTGCAAGCCAGCAACCCAGTTGCTCTTTGCCAATCGCTCGGTTCGCAGAAAAAAACCCGCTCTTTTGCAAAAGCGGGTTGGGTGAGAATATTTAAATCAGCTCTTCTTGCGTTGGCGGACCAGCACGGCGGCCAGGCTGAGGCCGGCTAGAGCGAATATAGTAGGTTCTGGAATCTGCACACCGAATTGAAACTTACCGTTCATGTTAAGCGGAGTTCCTTCCGGGCCAGGACTTGGGCCGGGCATATAATCGTAAGTATACACCGTTGACCAACCTACTGGAGCACCGGCTGCCGCAGCTAAATATGGATTTGTCCCGTAAAGGTCACTCCAGGCAAAGGCAATCATGGAGGTTGTCCCACCTATAGCGGCAGTGTTCGATACAATAATAATTTGACCACCAAGAACGGCAATCCCACCTGTCACGCTGGTTTGACCTTCAATCAACGCAGCGCCAACCACGTTGGTGCAGAGCTGGTAATTTGGATCGTTCAACAGGTCGGCCCACGCTACCTGAGTATTAATGCTAATTTGATTTGTCGGCGTAGAGGCCCGATAGCTGGAAATCAAAGATGGTCCAGAACCCATCATAAACGCTACATAATTAGTGTTATCGGGTTTGGGCGGCGTCGAAGAAGGAACACCGCTCCAATCATCCCAAATCGAACGGGCTCCGGACAGGAAAACGAAAGCGCCCTGCGCAAATGCCGAAGAGCCGACCAGGGTGACAACACTGATAATGAGTAATAGTTTTTTCATAATGATTTAGAAACGTAGTTCCTTCTGCTGTCTGATTGAGAACGAGTAAAGCAAGGGCCGTGTGCTAATACGCTAAAAACTTATGCACATTCGCACACAACTTTTTTTTACTTTTCTCGATGCAGAATATGTTGATTCGAACCGCACCGGTGCCAATGCCGCTAAAGCCAGGTGGTCTAAACAATAAACTCCGTTCTCGTTGGAGAACGGAGTTGAATGAGAACGTTTAAATCAGCTCTGCTTGCGTCGGCTAACCAGCATAGCGGCCACACTGAGGCCGGCTAGCGCGAATGTGGTGGGTTCTGGAATATCCGTCTGCACACCGAATTGGAAGAAACCGCTCATGTTCTCAGGAGTTCCTTCCGGACCAGGACTCGGACCAGCAGCGTAGTTGTAATCATACACAACAGACCAACCGACAGGAGAACCAGCCGCCGCTGCGGCAAACGGATTCGTCCCGAAAAGGTCGCTCCAAGCAATCGCAATTATGGAGATTGTTCCACCTCCAGCGGCAGTGTTCGATACAACGACGACTGAACCACCAAGAATGGAAATCGCGCCAAGCGTGGAGGTTTGACCTTCAATCAACGCAGCGCCAACCACGTTGGTACAAAGCTGGTAATTGGGATCGGTCAACAGGTCGGTCCACGCCGCCTGGACATTAATGCTAATTTGATTTGTTGGCGTAGTGGCCAGGTAGCTGGCAATCAAAGGTGTTCCATGACCGATCAAAAACGCTACGTAATTAGTATTATCGCGTTTTGGCGCCTGCGGACCATTGCCACCGCTCCAGTCATCCCAAATCGCACCAGCTCTGGACTGGAAAATAAAAGCGCCCTGCGCAAACGCCGAGGAGCCGACAAGGGCGATAAGACCGAGTGTTAGTATTAGTTTTTTCATATTTAGTTGGTTTTATGGTTATGTCTGAATGCCATCTGATGTGATAACTATTCATGCTCTGTCCTCAAACTTTGTCAAGTTGCGAGTTGTTGGAGGATGCAACCAGGTAACGCTAGTTGCAAAAAACAAAAACCCCGTTCTCGTTAGAGGACGGGGGGTGAATGAGAATTTTTAAATTAGCTCTGCTTGCGGCGGCGAATCAGCATGGCGGCCATGCTGAGACCGGCTAACGCGAATGTGGTGGGTTCAGGAATATCTGTCTGCACACCAAATTTGAACAAACCGTTCATGTTAGGCGGAGTTCCAGGCGGGCCGGGGTTTGGGCCGGGAGCATAATTGTAAGTATACACCGTTGACCAACCGACAGGAGCACCGGCTGCCGCTGCTAAATACGGATTTGTCCCGTAAAGGTCGCTCCAGGCAATCGCAATCATGGAGGTTGTTCCACCTGAAGCAGCAGTGTTCTCTACCGTGACGACTGAACCACTATTATAGGCAACCGCGCCAATCAAGGAGGTTTGAGCTTCGATCAACGCAGCGCCAACCACGTTGGTGCAAAGCTGGTAATTGGGATCGTTCAACAAGTCGAGCCATGCCGTCTGGGTATTAATGCTAATTTGATTCGTCGGCGTAGAGGCCAGATAGCTGGAGATCAATGATGGTCCAGAACCCATCATAAACGCTACGTAATTGGTATTATCCCGTTTGGGCGCTTGCGGTCCAATGCCACCGCTCCAGTCATCCCAAATTGAACCAGCTGGGGCCAGGAATACAAAATCTCCTTGTGCGAATGCCGAAGAGCCGATAAGCGTGAAAAGACAGATGACGAGTAATAGTTTTTTCATATTTTGTTTAGAGTCGTAGTTCCTTCTGCTGTCTGATTGAGAACGAGTAAAGCAAAGGTCGAATATAATTGCTCGAAAAACTTATTCACATTTCCGCATGACGGTTTTTTACTTTTTTTGACTCAGAATATGTTGATCCGGGAGGGGGCCTGTCTTCAGACGCGGTCTAGAAACTTTCGTTGTGGTCTCGCACGGCGGGATAATAGCAAGGTGAAGCGGTGGCGGGTCGCTGCTTTCTAGAAAAGATGTGGTACGAAATGCAAACAGGGCTTGGAGAGCTCAGTGCCACCTCCCCAGGAACCTCCTGACAGGGAATAGTTAGATATAACGCTCGCCCTCATCCCGGCCTTCTCCCCCGGGAGAAGGAGAATCGTTCGCCGTTGGCTTTGAATTCGAATAAGTGAATCCGGTTCAGGGGTTCAAAGCGCGAAATTTATTCGGGGAAATTTCACCCCGACCCAGTGGCTTCCCAAGCCCGCCACGATTCAGTTGCCCTACAAGAGCTGTTCGCCACGTGAAACGTGGCAAGCTTCGCGAACTGTGGTCCCCCATTTATTCATATAGCGGAGAGAGGGGAAACAAGGTACGTCGCACATCGTTTGCAGACAGGTTTGCTGGCTATGTGCCTCACATCACGAAGGTTTTTATAGAGAAACAGGTCGCAAGAACTTTCCTAAGACTAAATGCGTTATTACATTGCTTCGCCCGGGGACGGCCACGTGAAACCACGTGTAACGTGGCAAGCGTGGTAAACCGCACTCCGTGTCTGAAAAACAAAAACTCCGTTCTCGTTGGAGAACGGGGTTGAATGAGAACGTTTAAATCAGCTCTTCTTGTGGCGGGAGATCAACAGGCTGGCGGAACCTAAAGCGAACAGCGCGAATGTGGTGGGTTCAGGTACATTTACGCCGAATTGGAACAAACCGAGCATGTTACCAGGAGTTCCAGCCGGGCCAGGAGTTGGGCCAGCAGCATAAGAGTAAGAATATACCGCCGACCAACCGATAGGAGCACCGGCTGCTGCAGCAGCAAATGGATCGGTTCCGAAAAGGTCGCTCCAGCCAATCGCAATCATGGATATTGTTCCGCCTCCGGCGGCAGTGTTCGATACAATGGTACCAGCACCACCATTATAACTAACTGTCCCTAATGTGCTGGTCTGGGTTTCAATCAACGCTGCACCGGCAACATTAGTCGCGAGTTTGTAATTTGGATCGGTCAAAACGTCGGTCCACGCCAGAGCTGAATTAATCTCTGTCCCATTTGTCGGCGTAAAGGCGAGGTAGCTATTGATCAATGGCGTTCCAGAACCGATCAGAAACGCAACGTAATTTTTATTGTCAGGTTTGGGAAAAATACTGCTCCACCCATCCCAAACCGCGCCTGCGCCGGTTTGGAATATAAAAAGGCCCTGTGCAAATGTGGATGTTTCAATCAGGGCGATAAAACCAAGCGTGAGGATTAGCTTCTTCATAGCAGGTTAGTGGGTTATTTAGTGCAACCGTATATGAGCTTTATTAATGCTACGTTTTTGGTTTATGTCAAGTTTTAATGGTATTTGGCCTTTGTAAAGTGACATACGGACTGAGTTTTATCCATCTGTTGATAACCGCTTCAGCCTTAGTGCGTGGGGTTTGACTATGCCGCTCCGACGGAGCTCTGGATATTTCGAAGCGGCTTTCTACATATATATCAGCCCTACGGGCTTAAGGCAGTGGGGGCCGCAGCAATAGCAAGGTCATGCGAAGGCAAGGTCGCAAGAAGTTTCCTTAGACTTAATGTGTCAGTGCATTGCTGCAGCTGGGCATCCCCTGTGCGGGACGTTCCAAAACAAAAAACCCCGTTCTCGTTAGAGAACGGGGCTGAAAGAGAACGTTTAACTTAGCTCTTCTTGCGGCGGAAGATCAGCAAGCTGGCTGAGCCCAATCCGATGAGAGCGAGCGTGGTGGGTTCCGGAACCGGCTGCACACCGAATTGGAACAAACCGTTCATGTTACCGGGAGTTCCAGCGGGGCCGGGAACCGGGCCAGGGGCGTAGGCATAAGTAAATGCCGCCGACCAACCGATAGGAGCACCCGCTGCCATAGCGGCAAACGGATTCGTTCCGAATAGGTCGCTCCAAGCGATAGCGATGACGGTGACTGATCCACCTGTGCCGGAAGTGCCCGCTACGGTGATAACTGCACCACCATTATAGCTAATCGCGCCAACCGTGCTGGTCTGACCTTCAACCAAGACATTGCCAGACGTGTTGGTGGCAAGCTTGTAATTGGGGTCGGTCAACAGATCGGTCCACGCCGTCTGGCCGTTGACGCCAACTTGATTGGTCGGCGTAGAGGACTGATAGCTGGAAATCAAAGAAGTCCCAGTCCCAATCAAAAACGCGACATAATTGGTGTTATCGCGTCTCGGCAATGTGGCAGAAGGAGCGCCGCTCCAGTCATCCCAAATCGCACCGGCTGCGGATTGGAATATGAAATTGCCTTGCGCGAATGCCGAGGAGCCGACAATGGCTACGAGGCCGAGTGTTAGTACGAGTTTTTTCATGTTATTACAGGTTTGGTTTGTGATTAAAGGTTACTGAACGCTAAAGATATTCGTCCAGAATTTGGTTGAGTTTACAGCATGGAAGATAAAGAAGCCTTCGCCAACCTTGGGCCAAACCGCAGGATTGGTAGAACCAAATGCACCGCCACCAGTGTACCATCCGTCACCGAAGGTGGGATCGAACTGGTTCTGAGCATCGACATCCGTGAAGTAGTAAAGAACGTCATAACCACTACCGTTATAATGATAGTACACATCGTTCGTTATGAAATTCGGATCAGACGTGCCAGGGAAGTTGATCAAGGCACTGTTCAGGTTGGTGGAAACCGGCTCGCCAATCGAGTAGGTATTAAACCCAGGCGTAATCGAGATAACATTGGTGCCTTGCAATACCTGACCCACCAAAGTGATGGTCAGAGGTGAGGTGCTGGCATTCTTGAGGAAGTTACCACCGTGTGCACCCTGGTTAAGAGAAACATTGGCAAACGCACCACCACCAGTATACCAACCGTTTCCGAAGGTCGGATCAAATTGATTCTGGGCATCGGCATCGGTGAAATAGTAATAAACGTCATATCCCGCACCGTTCCACGCGTACAGAACCGTGTTGGAAATGAAATTCGCGTCAGAAATAGCGTTCGTCAGAACTGCCTGCACGTTGTTGTTGGTCTTGGCTGCATCGGTTCCGGTAACCAATTGATTACCCAAGAGGGTGAATCCGCCGGGAGGAACTGTGATGTTGATATATCCCACGACGTTCTGGGAATAGACCGTATCCGCTTGCGCGGAAAGGAAGCCTGCAACGACGGTTGCAGCCGTTAGGAGTAGTGTTTTTGTTCTCATTTTCTGTGTATGTTATACCGTGTGTAAGGCGACTATCGCAGAGGTCAAAGAAAGCGTCAACTTTTTTCTAAAGTTTTTTTTGAACGCTTTTTGGCCATGCAATCGTGCTGAGGGCATAGTGCCCTCAAGAGCTGGTTAGAGCAAGCCAAAGACCATCGCGAAGTCATGCCAAACGCCTCAATTTGTGAGGTTTCTCCATGCCAAGTGACCCATTTTCACCCCTGAGTGGCTCATAATTTACCCAGGCCAACGAGACAGGCAGCGCATTCCTGTTTCAAGATAGAAACGAATCTGTAACTCATGGAAATTTATGGGAGATTTATTTGACAAAGTTAAATTTTAGTCCAATAGTGTAACAAGTTCTTTGATAATCAAAATCTTAAAGACGGGGGTCGGGGCCAATCTTGAAGTTGGCCTAGTGGCGCGTGGCGGGTCATACCACTGGTGATGGATGGGCATTCGTCAGAGTGCCCCAATCAAATCCCGCTTCGCCAAGGGGCACATTGCCAAAATCGAAATTCCTGCTTTGGAGCGCGACCGGTCCCCGGTCGCAGCAGGCCGGAAGGGGAAGATTATCCGCAATTCCTACGAAGCGCTTTACAAAAGCTGATCGCTATCGCGATTTGTGGTGCAATCGTTACGGGGTTCTTACCAACCTTTTGGTTGGTAGTACCAACCATTACCGCCCTTTACCAACCAAAATAAACAATCTTTTTCTGCCTGCAGATTGTTGAACAGAAGGAAACAGAGAAAACTCAATCCGACCCAATCCGACTGAATCCAAGCAAAAATTCAGTCGAGGCTGCAGGGCACGGCCCAAAAACGCCGCAGGGAACGCGATAAAGAACTCCAAACGAGACGGCTCGTCAGTAGCCTCGTCCCACTTCCGATGGATCGGGATTTCGTCCGACAGTGCGGGACTCAACGGCAATCTGACTGATTCCAACCATTTCAAACCACTTTTGGGGGGTTATCGTTGAACGAGGGGTGCACACGGCCGCGTGGAACGGGGTAAAAGTGCACGCCTACCAATGAAACGCGCACGTGGGATTAAAAATCTCGCAGATGGCTCGCGGTCACGGCATTTTCAGGGCGTGCATCTGGCTCACTTAAGATTACGCGATTTCCGCAATTATACGCGGTTGGACGCGGATTTTGGGCCGGGATTCCATCTGTTGCTGGGCAATAATGCGCAGGGCAAGACGAATATCCTGGAAGCCATATATCTATTGGCGACGTTGAGGTCGTTTCGCGGGGTGGGCGGTGCGCAAATGATCCGGCATGAGGCCAAAGGGTATTTTGCGGGTGGCAATGTGGTGGGTGGTGCGGTCTTGAAAACATCCATGGGAAATCCAGAAACGATTGTTACGAACCCCTCACCCCTGCCCCGTTTGAGCGGGGCGAGGGAGTTCGCTGAAAGTGATCCGATGTCAGCGAGCGCAATCATCACCAGGCAAGGTTCACGGGAGATCAAGATGTATTGGTCGGCGCGCGAGCGGAAATTGTCGCTGGACGGCCAGCCGGTGCGGAAGCTGGCGGAGTATCTGGGCGTGCTGCGCGCGGTGGTGTTTTGCACAGAAGACCTGCAACTGGTGAAAGGCGCGGCGCGGACACGGCGACGGTTCCTGGATCTGTTGCTGACGCAGACCAGCGCGGCGTACCTTCCCCTGCTCCAGCGTTATACGGTGGCGTTGCGCTCGCGGAACGCCTTGCTCAAACAACCGATGCCAGACGAACGGGCGTTGGAAAGTTTTTCCAGCGAACTGATCAAGCTGGGCAATGAACTCATCCGGTTCCGCATGGAGCTGGCGCCGAAGCTTTCGCCACTGGCACGCCTCGCGTATCGGCGTATCTCGCAGGACGCGGAGGAATTGCGCATCGAATATCTGCCGAGCGTGAAAGCGGATTTTGCGGTGGAGCTCGCGCAGGTGCGCAACCGGGAGCGGACGTATCGCTCCACGCTGGTAGGGCCGCACCGCGATGAATTGCAATTGTTGCTGAACGGAAAATCGGCGGCGCAGTTCGGCAGCGAAGGGCAGAAACGTTCACTGGCCATCGCGTTGAAGATGGCGCAAGCGGAATATCTCACGGGCATCCACAGCGCGCCGCCGGTGCTGCTCATCGACGATGTGATGGGCGAGTTGGACGTGAAACGGCGCAGCGGATTCCTGCCATTGCTGGAACGGGCACACCGGTCGCACGGCCAGGTATTCATGACGGCGACGGAAGAGAATTGGCCGCAGGAACTTGGCAAAGACCTGCAACGCTGGGAAGTGACGGCGGGCAACCTGCAAAAAACTTGAACAACCAAACGATTAATCGGGATTGGATGTTGGCGGCGTAACAACTAAAATAAACTCATGCGAATCTTATCGGGCATACAACCCAGCGGCACGCTGCATCTCGGAAATTATTTCGGGATGATGCTCCCGGCAATCGAGCTGCAGCAAAAGGGCGAGGCGTTCTATTTCATCGCGGATTATCATTCCATGACGTCGTTGTTCGACGCGGAGCAACGGCGCAAAAATACTTTGGACGTGGCGCTGGATTTTCTCGCGTGCGGCCTGGACCCGAAAAAATCGGTATTCTTCAAGCAATCGGATGTGCCGGAGGTCACTGAATTATCGTGGATGCTCTCCACGGTGACGCCGATGGGCCTGCTCGAACGCGCGCATAGTTACAAGGACAAGATCGCCAAGGGCATAGCGTCCAATCATGCATTGTTCGCCTACCCGGTATTGATGGCGGCAGACATCCTCATCTACGATTCAAACCTCGTGCCCGTGGGACAGGACCAGAAGCAACACGTTGAGATGACGCGCGATATGGCCATCAAATTCAACGAGGCGTATGGCGAAACATTTGTGATTCCTGAACCGCATATCCAAGGATCCGTGGCCAAAGTGCCGGGCACCGACGGCGAAAAAATGAGCAAGAGCTATGGCAATACCATCGAGATTTTTGGCGACGAAAAGGCCACGCGTAAAAAAATCATGGGCATCGTGATGGATTCACGCCCACCTGCCGAGCCAAAGCCGGACGCGGATAAAAACATCGCCATTCAACTGCTTAAACTCGTCGCACCGGCGAATGTCGCAAAAGATTTCGAGGACCGGCTGCGCGCCGGCGGCCTTGGCTACGGCGACCTGAAGAAGGCGTTATTTGAGAATTATTGGAATTATTTTGCGGACGCCCGCAAGAAGCGTGCTGAACTGGCGGCCAACCTGGACCATGTGAACAAGGTCTTGTCTGATGGCGCTGCCAAGGCACGCGCACTGGCGCAAAAAGTTCTGAAACGTGCGCGTAAGAATAGCGGGCTGGAATGAGTGAGCCTGCTTCTGCGGCACAACGCCTGCGCCTGCGCATCACTGCAGCGGCAGAAACGATCGTGCGCTCGGGCCATCCATGGCTTTTTGCGGACAGCATCATGGAAATCAACCGCGCCGGCACGACCGGCGAACTGGCGGTCATCTTCGATCGCAAAGACAAATTTCTCGCGGTCGGCCTGTTCGATGCGGACTCACCTATCCGCGTCCGCATCCTGCATGCTGGCAAGCCACAGACCATTGGTGCAGCCTGGTGGCAGTCGCGTTTAGAACAGGGACTCGCACGCCGGCGCGATTTGTTTAGTGCTGATACTACCGGCTATCGTCTCATCTACGGCGAGAGCGACGGCTGGCCAGGATTGGTGCTGGACCGCTATGACACCACACTCGTTGTTAAACTCTATACAGCGGCGTGGCTGCAGCGATTAGAGGAAATCACGCCACTGATGAAAGAGAAAATTCCATGCGAACGCATCGTGCTTCGCTTGAGCCGCAACATCCAGGCAGTCGCGGAAAAGCAATTTCAGCTTAAGGATGGGCAAATTCTCTTCGGCACGACGCCCGATGGCCGTGTGATTTTTTCCGAGAATTGCGTGCGCTTTGAAGCCGATGTTTTGCGCGGCCAAAAGACGGGGTTCTTTCTCGACCAGCGCGAGAACCGTCACGAGGTGGAAACCCTCGCACATGGACGGCGCGTGTTGAACGCCTTCAGTTTTTCCGGCGGCTTCTCCGTGTACGCCGCGCGCGGCGGCGCGAAATCGGTGACCGACCTCGATATCAGTGCCCACGCACTCGATGCAGCCAAACGGAATTTTGCGCTGAACACAAATTTTCCGGGCGTGAAAGCGTGCACCCATGAAACCGTGCAAGCGGATGCGTTTGAATGGCTTGCCGAGGACAAAGGAAAGTTTGATTTGGTAATACTCGACCCCCCGTCCCTGGCAAAGCGCGGAACAGAACGCGAAGGTGCGTTGTACGCCTACGAACGCCTCGCGAGACTGGGAATTGAAAAGTTGACGCTTGGTGGAATCCTCGTGGCCGGCTCCTGCTCAGCGCACGTTTCAGCGATGGATTTTTTTGAAGCCGTCCGGCGTGGAGCGGTGAAATCCGGTAAAAAATTTCAGGAGCTGAAAACTTTGCGGCATCCGGCGGACCATGCAGCAACCTTCAAAGAAGCAGAATATCTGAAGGTGATTTACTTGCGGTTTGAGACGTGACCCGTCCGTTCAACAATCAGCATCAGCACTGCGGCTTCCAGCACAACTCGAACTCTGGATTGCGTAACAATCGATACAAAGATGGCGTTCGACCACCTGCACGACTTCGGGAGCGCCGCGCTCGTCACAACTTACCTGCGGTTGTTCCGGCGGATTCTCGTTCATGTCACACGATCTTCAACTTCGGCAGATCCTGCGAATCCACCAGGCCTACCGGCTCTTTCTTCGCGTTCACCACGATCAAATCATCAATATTACGCTCGTTGAAAATCTTCAGAGCCTCCACGGCGAGCGCGTCATCCCGGATGCAAATCGGATTCGGCGTCATCACACTCTTCAATGGACGGGTGAGCAGGTTTTCATCAGCCGACATGCGACGGCGGAAATCGCCATCGGTAAAAACGCCAGCGAGTTTGCCGCGCGCGTTCACCACGGCAAGGCTGCCGGACTTGGCATGCGTCATCACGAGCAACGCCTCTTTGACGGTAAGATTTTCATCCGCGATGGCATTGCGCTCGCCGGTGCGCATGATATCGCCGATGCGCAACAGCATCGCTCGCCCTATGGCACCGCTGGGATGCAACCGCGCAAAATCTTTTTGCCTGAAGCCGCGCGCCTGTAACACCGTCATGGCCAGCGCGTCACCCATCACGAGCATTGCGGTCGTGCTGCTGGTCGGCGCGAGGTTGAAGGGACATGCTTCCTTCGGCACACGAATGTTCAGTGCTATATCGCTGTGCTTGGCCAGCGCGGATTTTGCATTGCCCGTGAGCGAGATGATTTTGACGGAAAAGCGTTTGAGCGCAGGCAACAGGTTCAGCAATTCCTCCGACTCGCCAGAATAACTCAATGCAAGGATAAGATCGCCGTCGTTCACAATACCCACATCACCGTGCAACGCATCCACGCTATTGAGTATGACGCTCGTTGAACCGGTGCTGTTGAAAGTCGCGCAAATCTTCTGGCCGACATTGCCGGATTTGCCGATTCCAACAATGACGATCTTCCCGCGGCGCTTCAGCGTCTCCACGATAAGTTCAACTGCCGCGTCCACGGAGTTGTCGAGCAGAGCGCGGACGGATTTGAGCGCGGCCAGTTCGATGTCAAAAACTTCACGCGCTTTGGCGAGATGATTCACACAGCGAGCATGGCCACAGACACGGCTGATTTCAACCCTGAACCTGCAGGCGCTTACTTCGATTGGGCAAAGAGCATGAATACACGCGGGCCCCGGGCCGTCATGAGCGCGTATTTTTCCTCCTGCGCTCCGTGGGCTATGGCCAGACCGTCGCTATTCTTGTCCTGCGTGGGCTTACCATCCACCAGCAGCATATAGTGATGCGTTTTGTGGCTGGGGATCTCCGGCATGGTCACCTGCCAGGCTATGGAATTTTTATCATGATGCAAAGCCACCGGTTCCCATTGGGTGAATGTCCCAATGATCTCCACTTTATGTGGCTGCTCGCCCCCCGCATCAGGTGACCAGCGAAAAATTTTACTATACGTCGGCGTACGACCGCCCAAATGCCCTGCCCCTTTGTGAAGGGGCCGCACGGCTGAATGGCCATGACCGTGTCCATGTCCGGAATGTTGATGCATAAATATCCAGCGCAACATATCCGATGACAGTGCAACGCTCAAGTCGTCACGCCATTTTTCTTGTCGCAAACATCAGGCGCGGTGGTAGTTTTCAGCGATGAAATTTCCGAAGTCGCTGTTGCCACCGCTGATATTTTTGCTGTCCGTCTTGGTCGCTCCCTTTGTCCAAGGACAAACCAACACATCTGCCAATCTCCACTGCGTCTGGAAAGTGGCAGGCGCCAGCAACACGGTGTATCTGGTTGGTTCCATCCATCTGCTGAAACCTTCAGACTATCCCCTCGCCGCGCCCATCGAAGCAGCGTTCACCAATTCGCAGGTCGTAGCGTTCGAAACGGACATCGGACAAATGGATGACCTGGCTACGCAATTTGGCATGCTGAGCAAAATCATGCTGCCCGAAGGTCAAACGCTTGAAGACCAGCTCTCCCCGGAAACGTGGCAGGCTTTCACCAATCACGTGACCCAGGCAGGCCTGCCTCTCTTCATGTTCAACCGGTTCAAGCCCGTCATGGCGGCGATGACCCTCGAATTGATGGAGATCCAAAATCTGGGCGTCGACCCATTGCTTGGACTAGATAAACACTATTACCTCATCGCCAAAAAAGAAGGGAAGCAGATTGTGCCGCTCGAGACGGTGGATTTTCAACTAAGCCTCATCACCGATTTCAGCAAAGAGGAAGGCGAAGCAATGATGAAGGCCGAGCTCAAAGATATGGATAACGCACAGCAAAACTTTAATGACCTGATGCAATGTTGGAGAACGGGCAACAGCAACAAGCTTGCAGGCTTGCTGAATGATGCCATGGAAGATTCACCTGCGCTTTACCAGCGCCTCGTCACCAACCGGAACCAGAATTGGGTCCCCAAGATCCAGGAGTTTCTTGCGGGAAACAAAAATGCCGTGGTCATCGTCGGTGCGGCCCATCTTGTCGGGCCGGATGGTGTGGTGGAATTGCTCAGGAAAAAAGGCCTGAAGGTCACGCAACTCTGATCACTTCGCGGGCACGTCTATCGGAATTTCCGGCCGTATCGAAAGCTTATCCGCCGTCGGAAAATCTGCTGGCACAGGATAATCCACTGGACGTTTCGCCAGCCATTGCAGTGCCCGGATGAAAACTGTTTGCACACCCGCGCAACGCATCGCCTCCGGTTGCACATCGCCTTTCCACACATGGCCGAAGGTGGCGTTGTAGATGCGGCCTTTGCCGTAAGTCACCGTCCACTCTGTCGGCCAGTTCATCTTCGTGTGCGGGTCCCAGCCGTAGGACAGTACTTCGATATTTTTCGCCGGTCCACGAGCGTAGTAATACACCTCCAAATGCGGCGTCAGCCATTGCCGGGGAAATCCTGCATGGATGGGATGTTCGCCCAACAGATGAATGACCACATTCGTTTGCGTGTTATGGCTGGTGCCCAGCCCCTGCCCCGCCGGAATGCGCACCAGATTCTCATTCGTATCAATTGTGATGGCCCAGCCAAAATCCTTATTCCGCCAGCCCAGCCCGATCATGTCGTTATACTCCGGCCACTTGGCGAACGCGTTGTTGCCCGCGTGATAATCAAAAACACCGCCGCCGTTCGTCACAAAATTTTCGAACGCCGCCTGCACCTCGCGCGGCCACATAATCCCGCCTTTCAGGTCATTGTAGGTCTGGATGACCACGTCGTAGTCAGAAAATTTCGGACGCCACGTGGCCCAATCCGGTGAATTGGTCGTTGCCGGCGTAGTCGAAACGGAAATGTCGAACAAACCCGTTGGTTGCAGGATGCCCTTGAGCAACGCCGTCGTCTGTTTCCAATCGTGATTGCTGAAACCGTCAACGATGAGGACTTTGATCTTGTTGGTCTCAGCGGCGTTCGACACGAATTGAAAGGAGATGAAAAGAGCAATCACCATCAGCCAGGAAACCATCCGCGCAGCCGTTTTAAGATTAAGGTTCAATTGGTAAAGGCGTTATATGATTCGCAGCCGCATGACGTTCAACAATCATCCAACGTTGTTGTTGTCCTGGAGTCGGTTGCTGCTCATCATAAAAGAATGGGCTTCGATCCATATCGGCGTGAATAATTAAAAAAGAAATGTCGCGAGATTTATCGAATACATCTTCGGCGCTAAAGATAGCCGCAACCTTAAAAGACTTTTGAAATGTGGTGGCCCCCAAATGTTCAGCCCTGTTTCGAACTGCCACAGCAATCCATTTGAACGGAGGAAACTGATTCGTTCCAGTATCGCGAATTTGGTTAAGCGCTTCAGCAAACCACTTTGATTCTTTAGCCTGATCGTAAGTAGATTCGTTTACTGGATACTCACAAAGCAGATAGGTTGGAAAACGTTCATCCGTTGAGTAAAAATTAACGTAATCAGGTGAGGGCCGGCCCGGACCGGTTTCGTAATTGGGAAGACGGATTTCCGGCGTAGGCGGATTAGTGAGGCGCTTTTCATAAGACTTTTGGGAGTCATCCATCGCTTTCGCAATATCGCGATGATATTCATCCAACTCTTTCTGTTGGGCAAGTGGCCCCTTGTCTTCGTAAGTAACAACGGCGTAAGGTTTTTCTTCTTTTCGGCAACCCGCCAGAAAAGATTCCAAACAAATCAACACGACCGGAATGAGCCAGACGACTAGGTGTCTGAACTTATATTTTTTAACGCCTATGATCATCATAAGCATTCGAATTTCGCGTTGATGAGAGATAGAATCAATCCGTGTTCGGATACGAGCCGAGGATTTTGACGAAGTTGCAATGTTCGCCCAGTGCCTTGATGGCTTTGGCGACTTTTTTGTCCTGGAAATGTCCCGCGCAATCGATGAAGAAGAAATATTCCCACGCCTTGCGCTTGCTCGGGCGCGATTCGATCTTCGTCATGTTGATCTTGTAACGGCGAAATGCTGCGATGGCCTGGTGCAACGCACCGGCTTTGTCCGCCACACTCACCATCAGGCTCGTGCGGTCATCGCCCGTGGGCGGGCTGCATTGGCGGCCCAGCACGAGGAAACGCGTCGCGTTCGCGGCATTATCCTGGATGTCCTGCTCCAGCACATCCAACTTATATTTTTCGGCAGCGAGAATGCCGCCGATGGCCGCAGCGCCTTTTTCTTTCGCAGCAAGTTCCGCCGAACGCGCGTTCGAGGACGTCTCCACAATCTCCACCTGCGGCAAATGATTCTGTATCCATCCGCGGCATTGCGCGAGCGACTGCGGGTGCACGAAAAGTTTTTTGATCTTCGAGCGCGCCGAATTGCTCATGAGGCACTGCTGCACTTTGAGGATGATCTGCGAAACGATCTTCAGGTCGCTGTCCACGAACATATCGAGCGTGTGCGTGACGACGCCCTCGGTGGAATTCTCCACCGGCACCACGCCATAATCCGCGCTGCCCTTGCTGACCTCTGTGAAAACATCCCCAATAGTCTTTTGCGGCGTATAATGCAGGCTCGACCCGAACCGCCGGATGGCCGCCTGGTGCGTGAACGTCGCCTCCGGGCCGAAATACGCAATGGTCATCGTCTTCTCCAACGCCAGCGCGCTGGACATGATCTCGCGATAGACCGCGCGCAATTGGTCGTTGGTGATCGGACCTTTGTTCAATCCGCAGACTTTTTCCAGCACGGCACGTTCGCGATGCGGAGCGTAGATCTCCTCGCCCGCTTTCAGCTTTATCTCGCCGATGGCCAGCACGTGGTTCGTGCGTTCATTCAGCAATCGGACGATTTGCGCGTCCAACTTATCGATCGCCTTGCGATGTTTGGGAATGTTCAAAGCAATGGAAGGATGAAGCAGGCTGGCGGAAGAATCAAATAGGTTTAACGGGGCGTCCATGCGCCGCCATCAGTCGCGGTGCGTTTTCCGCCCACCATACGGATTTGACCTGGTCAGAAATTTCCGAGGCAACGCCAGCTTTCAAATCACCGTGGCGCGCAGAAGCATCCACCTCGAGCCATTTCAGGAAAGAGATCACATCCTGCGGCGACATGCCAAGCGTAGGAACGTTCACCCGGATTTCCCGGTTATCGGCGTAAACGGTGATCATAGTTCAAGGCAAAGGAAGAATGGAGAAATCACAAGAAAGAATCAAACTTGTTTCATGCTATTTATGATTCCCGTGAAACAGCCTTAATTTGCACGTGACCAGGATTCTGCAAACTATGGATTTCGTAATGGCATGCAGATAGTCTCCAAAGTAAAAAACCATTGCTAAAAGCAAAATGATAAAAACTACTGCTGCAACCGTTGATTTATCGAGGGTCCACGAAGAAGCAATCCCCAGATCACTTTCATGAAGTGTTTTATGTCCGCTAAACACAAATTCAATGCTTTGGTTAGGATCCAATCTTTCTATCGTAATATGGTAATTTCTATTCTTTTCCAATGCCTCGACATATTGCGGCACGTCGCTCCATCCAACTAGTGATACGCCACCAGAAAAGATCGAATTAGCAACACTGAGTCGGATGTTTTCAATTGGTTCAGAGGAGGTGTTTGCTATGGAAACGATCGAATGAATGAAGGTGGCGTCAGAAATGGCATCAAGTCTCGCCGCATCGCCAAATTGAGGGGCTTCAGTATGAGGCATCAACGCTTGAATAATAAGAAGTGGGTTTTCATCAACGGAATTTGCCTCAAACTCGATATGTCTCTCCCGACTGAAGAACTTTTCATCCCAAAAAATGGGCAGAAATACAGCGTCCCGTTTTTGCTTCTCTGTCCGATTGGCAGCAAAATTTGGAAGCGAAACCATATTTAAATATTGTTTTGAACCAAGCTTTAACGCGCCGAGTTGAAAAAAAGAAAACAGCGGATCTGTATTTTTCACAACGATCATATCTAGATCGGTTTCGGAAATTGTTTTAAAAAAAACAAATGGCCGGGAATTAGAGAGAATCAATTCCGAGGATTTCTTCAATAGTACATACTGGTTAGTAAAACGAAGCCATTCAGAAGGCGGTGTAAGTGTCGGTGTATTCCACCTACATGCGGCCAACAGGCGCGACATGTCAAAGCCATAGGTTGGCTCAAGTAACATTATTTTTGGTTCTATTCTTAGCTTAAAAAAGCCGACTGAAACCAAAAGTCCGACAATTGCAAGAACTGCAACACTAAGATTTATTATTTCGAGGCAACTTTTGAAAAAACCGCGATAAAATCCATTTTTCACTCTATTTCTCCGACTTGAATGTCTCGAATTTTTATCATATTCTAGCAACATTCTACTGTCCTGTTTTCACTCCGCCTTCTGGCTTTCTTCTTTAGGTGTTTCCAACGCAAGTTGGTCCGGCGGATTCGTCGCCAGGCCCACATCCGCCGTCACCGGCGCGGGCGGTTTTTCGATGATGATACGGCGCAACTCATCCGCCGCCGGCAGATCATCCAGGCCGCCGAGGCCAAAATATTCGAGGAATGCAGGCGTGGTGCCGTAGGTCTGCGGGCGACCGATGACTTCCGCACGGCCAACGCCTTCCACAAGGCCGCGCTCCGTGAGCGTCTGCATGACACCATCCACGCTCACACCGCGAATCTGCTCCACTTCCGCACGCGTGATCGGCTGCCGATAAGCGATGATAGCGAGCGTCTCCAGCGCGGGCATCGAGAGGCGCGTCGGCCGATTCTTTTGGCCGACCAGCGCCTTGAGCCATTGCGCATACTCCGGTTGTGTGACGAACTGCCACGCGCCGGCCACGCAGGCGAGCCGGTAACTGCGCGCTGCCGTCTCATGGTCAGTGGCGAGTTGTTCCAGCGCGAAACTGATGTCCGCTTCCTTTGTCTTGGCGAGTGATTTGACGGTGGCGTCAGAATCTTCGAGCTCGGCGGCGTTCGCGAGGATGTCGCGCAGCTCCTTCACCGAGATCGGCTTTTGCGCGGAGAACAGGATCGATTCGAGAATGAATTTTAATTCCATTTTAAATTTACGATTTGCGATTTACGCGCTGGTTCCACCTTCCGACGTTGTCTCGGTTGACTCAGCGATAGCAGTTTCTGGAACAGCGTTTGTTGGCACCGGTTCAGGAGCCATTTCAACCGGCGCGACCAATTGAGCTTTGCGGATCTCAATCTCGCCGAAATCTTCACCCTGCGCGCAGGCCAGTTGCTTGAGGCGAATGAGTTCGAGCAGCGCGAGAAACGTGCAGATGACTTCCGAACGGTTCGCCGCGTTCTCGAACAGGCTCGAGAATCTCACCGAGCCTTTCTCCGTGATGGTCTTCATCACGAACTCGATTTTCTCGCTGACCGTCCATTTGTCCTCGAAGATTTCGCGGGACGCGCCTTCCTTTTTCTGGAAACGCTGGAGCACCACGTTGACAGCGTTCAGCAGGTCAAAAATGGAGACCGTCGGTTTCGCCGCTTGGGCGGCATCCTCAAATTCAATCTTGCCCGGCAGTCGCGGGAAGACATTTTCCTGGCGCGCTTCGAGGCTTTGCAATTGCGCGGCGGCGTCCTTGAACTTCTTGTATTGGACCAGTTGCCGGATGAGTTCCCAGCGCGGATCTTCGCCTTCCTCATCGCCTTCCACCTCCACCTGCTGGTCCACGGGGAGGAGTTCGCGGCTCTTGATGTACATCAGGGTCGACGCCATCACGAGAAATTCGCCCGCCACTTCCAGGTCAAATTCCCGCATCATGTCGATATATTCGATGAATTGGGTGGCCAGCGTGGTCAGGTTCACCTCATAGATGTCCACTTCCTCCTTTTTGATGAGGTACAGCAGCAGGTCGAGGGGACCTTCAAAGACTTCAAATTTGACTTTATATTCGGCCATTACGAAATGCGCGGTTAAATCGCGGGTAAACAAATCCTATGCACGGAAATTGCTATTGGCAATGCTCGAACGTTAACGATTTATGCTCGACAGCCATTGACAGGAGTGGCGAACAGAAATTACTATATAGGTGTTCGGAGGGTAGCACGTTTCTTCAGCGGGGTTCCCCACCCCCACCTCCTTGGCGTCTGCCCCCCGAACATTTAACAACCAAAATTTCCCGCATCTGCCCTTGCCCATGAAATGGGCGCCACTTCTTTTTCAGACTTAATCTTGACGGCGAGACATCCCTTCTCTAGTGTTTCGCTCCCCATTACGGGGGCGTAGCTCAATTGGTTAGAGCGCTGCCCTGTCACGGCAGAGGTTACGGGTTCGAGCCCCGCCGCTCCCGCCATTTTCAGCTTTCTGATTTTGGCAGCTCAACCACTCAAAACCTGAAGTGTCCACTGGCTCCCATATGTGACTTCATGGCCTTTTTCGTTCAGCCCGCATTAGCACATGGAATCCAGTCATCGGTGCCACCCCCACAAAGTGGTTTGACCACAATTCGCGTCAGCGTACAACTCATATGGGCATCTGGCTCGTGGCGGGCCTGGGAGGCCACATCGGTTGGAACCATTTGGAATTGGTCAACTTTCGAAGCACGGACAGACCGTCCGTAACCACCGGCTTTGGCCCATCCCCCCAGCCGATCAGGAGTTTTTTTAGTCCTTAAAATATCTTAAACAACTCCGAATAACTCCTTTCACGCTTCAAACGACTCAGTTCACATTTTCACTGCCTCTTTTGCCGCGCAAAAAAATTTCACTTAAATTTACCTGAACCCACTTAAATTCCGCGAGGTGGACCGGGGCCGTCATGGGCAGGAGCCGACGAGAGGCTCAAATTATTCATTTAACCAGTCACCTTTTTGACTGATTACCATTTTTTCAAAGAACAGCGCCGATTCCTCGGCAAAACGAATCACTTATACCACACCCCTGCCATTTTGTAACTGTGATGGTCACGCTAATCGCAGATTTATTGAAAAATCTTTAACGAGTAGAAAACCAAATGAAGACAGGCATTTTATCATGTTCACACCCCATAAAAACAGTAAAATACTACGCACAAGCTGTGCAGGGCTATTTGTGAACCCCTTGTTGAGCTCCGCCAAGCGGTGCGAAATCCCGACGCCTCGGAAAACTGTTGAGGCCGCGAAAGTGGACGAAATCCCGCTCTGCGGGATGCTGGTCACGCAGAACGCATTTTCGTTAAAAAATATTTTCCCAACCCAACCACCGCATACCAAATCACTTATAAACCGCCCCATCGCCAAAAACAGGTTTTTTCCCTGCACAAGCTGTGCACACTCATTTGCGAGGCCTTTGTTGAGGCGATCGCCGAAATCCCGACTTGTCGGGACACAAGCTGTGCAGCAGTGAAAACGAAGCCTGCTATTATCGAAAATTTCCCGGAACGCGGCTGTTCCCAGCCGCGGTCCATTCAAATACGCTGCGAATCCAAAACCACCGCCACCGCACCCAGCCGATGATCCAGCTGCGGAGCAGCGCTCGGCAGTAGCCCATAGCGACAGCTATGGGTTGCTCACCCAAAAAAACCAACCAAGCTCCGGCAGGAGCGCCAGACACGGAGCGCGAGACGTCCCGGCTCGCAACACTCAGCCAGCAAAACCATCATCGGAAAATCCAATCTCCTGCTCTACAAGCGGGCCATGTGGCCCAAAAGACCCCTCACGCGACCGAACTGTGCGACCGCTGCGCGGATCCAAATCAGCGCGGCATTAGGGGAATTCAACTTTCAGCTAACAATCAATATGTATCTGCATACTCAACCTCACAGACTCCGCACCAGGATGCGTCGTGAACATTTGAAGCCGTCGCCGAAGAAAAACTGATCAGTGAGTCCGCATGCTTCTTGCCATAGCCCACAAAATAATCTTTTGCCTGGCGATGCGTGGCACAAACGCCGCGCCCGCAAAAAACACAGATCGCCTTTGCTTCAGAATCACAATGCCAGCATTTCATAATGGTAATCGTGTGTCTTGCCGCTTAACAGGCAAGCAGGCAACAAAAGTGTGGTCTATCCCAGTTCATGGAAAAGGGGATAGCTCTTTTGGAAAAGCGTGTCCAGAGGGTTTTTGCACCCGTTTGACCAGGCGGCGCCGTCATCATTTCTCCGGCACCCGGTTGCAAAACACAACCTGTTCCGGCTCGGAGGTCACCCGACCTGTCCATTCCCCATTCGTTCGGAGTTTTTCCTGTGCAAGATGGTATTCAAAGACCGCGCGCAAGGTCACCGTCTCCGAATCGCCGTAATGTGCCGGATCCGGAAAGCCCGTCCATCTGTACGGGTCGGCAAAATAAACATCCAAGACCATGCTTTCCCGGGGTTGCAGTATCCACCAATGGGGCGTGTTCTTCGTATAATCCACGGCGACCCTGTGCGCCACCGACGTCTTGCCCGCCTTATCCGTCAACTCGAAGCTCAGCGTCTGCTCTCCCCACGAGTTCCAATCCGTGATGATCCGCTGGGGCTTGTCGGAGTTGTTGGTAAGGATGACGGGAAAATGGCTCGTGCGGTCAAACGCCACCACGTCCCGCTCTGTGCCCGGGTCTATAGCCGGAATACCCAGGCAAATCCCAAGCGTCGCCTCCCCGGCCCGCGCCAGCCCTGCACCCCACAGCAAAGCGGCCAAAATAATGAGTGACGTTTTCATGACCTGTTGGACGGAAAAATCTGGAAAGTGCTCCCCAACTGACGGCCTAAGCAGCATCCTTCACGCGCAACAATGGCTCCAGAGCGCCGAACTTCAACAACATTTGATAGGCGGTCGCGGCAAAATTGCTGAGACTCTCCAGCAATCGCCTGTCTTCAGCATCGAACTTGCGCCTCTTCTCGTGGATCACCGCCCAAATCGTGCCGACCGGCTTTCCGTCCATATAAAACGGAACCAGTAAGACCTCTTCCAGCGGCGGGCGGATCGGTTCCAGATAGGTGAAGTATTTTTCCGGATGAATAAATAAAAGCGTCGACTGGCGATCCAGCACCGTCCCGCACGGCCCAAAATCGCTGGGCGTCCCAGAGCCGATGTAGCAATCCAGTTTGCCCGCCACCGCGGGCCACACAAAACGGCCCTCTTCCTTGTTCAACAAACTGATGCCGGTCGAATCCGCCTGCGACACCTCCAGCGCTGCTTTCACTAGTTTCGGGAAGAAATTCTCTGGCGACTTTGCCAGTTCCAATGTCATGGGAATGATGATCCGGTTCTCAAGATCCGCCTCCATCCGGCGACGCGGGCGCAAATCGAGCTGTTCCGTTGCGATCACCGACTCCAGGTCACAGTGAGATTCAGATGTCGTCGATGCTGCGTTCATGTTTTTTGGTTTCCATGGGTTCCCCGCCAGCCTCCTCGGCAATGCGCCGCAGAGTATAATCCTGAAATGATAAATCGTCGAGGCCTTTCGCCGTCAATCGCCATTATTATAAGGCTTAACGGGCAGGACCCCACGTAAAACGTGACAAACGGTTGGCTCGGTTACGTTTTTAACTCAGGGCGCCGAGTGATGAAACGATTCCACGATTTTACTAATCAACCCGCCTATCAGGCCATACGCCAAATAGCCGGCATATACCCAGACCGGGAATAATAGCCAGGCCATCGCATTTCCAGTCTTCTTGTGAATGACCCGGCAACAGATGAACGCGCCGATCAGCAGCACCACCACAATCACGCCACAAGCGATATACGTGAAATCAGTGAAATTTTCTGCGTGAGCGGTCAGGGGCATCAGTGTCAAAACCGCCAAGGTGGTCAGGACTCCGAAACTGTGTGATGTTTTGTTCATCTTTGCAGCCTTCACCCCGGATACTCCGTCAGCCAGAGCCTCATCTAATCTGTAGCCGCTCGCTGAAGTCTTTGCTCCAGGTTATCCATTGCACGATCCCATCTGGACGAGCCCGCCCAAAGCTCCTTAAGCTCGGAATCCGTTCTGATAGAGCGAACGACATCTTGCGCTAAAACGATGATTTCAGGTGCCAGCTTTGCGTTTTGCTGGGCCCAGTTCACAAGTCCAGCCCGGCGCGGTTCAGGTGGGGCATGTCCAAACCAGCAGGCTACAACGTCCGCTGCCGCGACCGCATTCACTTCTTCGTGGGCCGAACGTTGGTCTTTTGGTTTACGCCCAACTTGCTCCGGAGTTGCCCGCAGGAATCCCACTTGCGGATTAGCACGAAATTTCTCCAGCCAATCTAAGGCTTGGTCGCTCTCAAAACTTCCTTCAGCCCACGTTCCCATAGGTTGTATAATAGTCAGCTCTGTCTCTTTTTTGACTTCATCCCCGGATAAGGCTTCTAATAAGATCGCCAACGGCGTGGGCAATCTTTCCATTCCAATAACCTCTTTGGCCACACCAAACTTAAAGGAATGTTTAAGCAACGTCCCTTGCGGTCTCCCTCTCCCCGCCAAACGGGGAGAGGGAAAAAGGGTGAGGGGTCCAATGGCTCGTGTCTTTCCATTCGATTCACCCAACCCTTCCATCCCGATAAATATCCGGTTTATGAATCGTCATAAAATAATCCGGATTCGCCAAGGGCGTAAACCCAAACTTCGTATACAGCCCATGCGCATCCTTCGTGACCAATACTATCCGCCGCAAGCCCTGAATATCTTGGTCAGAAAATTCCACCGTTCAAGAAACTATGGCTGGGAAGACAGATCCTTTTCGGGCTCAAGCGCACGACGAATTGCTTCCAATATAATGACCAGGTTCTTTCTGGAAATGCGATTGCTTCCGATGTCGAAGTGGGTTCCTCCAATGAAAATACCACCATCCCACCATGACGCCATTTCGAAAGTTACCCTCTGGAAGTTAGTGACAGAGAGAAAATAGCCACCAGAATTATTGTTCGATGGCGAATTCCTGAAATAGATGCCCCCCGTCGTGATTAGCAGGAAATACTTGGAACTACCCAATAACGTGGTATCCAGAACTGCAAGCGGTTCGTGGTCTGGAGGGATGCTGATCAACTCCGCGATATTTGCCATTTTCTTTGGAGGGATGTTAGGCACAACGTAGAAATTCCTGCCCTGGCGAGATTTAAGGAGCACAAGCACCTTATCCTTCTGGGTTGTATTCATTTTGCCGTGCTCGAATGATGTCTCCGCGCTCAGGCTGGGTGTCTCATAATAAAAGGGGCTTCCCTTTAGCAAATCCTTTGCGCGGTCATTAAACTGCGCCGCTTCATCCCTCTGTTTGCGCGCTTCTTCAATCAGCCCTCGTTTATTAAGACTTAGGGCATATTGATAGCTCAATTGGGCCGCCTGAATGAGCACGTTCGGATCCCTCGACTCATTAGCTTTGGCCTGCGCCACAATCACCATATTCTCGAGGCTGTCCATTAGTGCTTTGGTTGCCGATTCATATTGGAACCCGGCCAACAAAGGGGATGTCGGCGAATTCGTTTCCGCTATTTGCGCCATCTTTTGGATATAGTCCCACTGGACGCCGCCGTATTTCGTCATCACTTGTGCCATGTCCGTATCCGCTAGTTTGAAATATGCCGCGCGCACGCTCTCCAATTGCTTTTCATCTGTTGCAAGCTTTGCCGCCAGCTGGTAATCAATTTCGGCTGAGTTAAATTGATATTGTGCCGCCCCAAACCTTTCCTCGTTCAATGCAATTTCACCAAGTCCACGATTGGCTTCAGCTTCCGACCACAATCCTGCGGCATACGACAAAGCTTGCGAGTCAACGGCGCGCTGTCGGACATCTGCTATCTTTGATTGCGATTCATTCGCCGCCTTGCGCTGCTCATCCAGCGCTTCCATTTCAGGGACCTCCTTAAGCACCGCTTCGAGACTCATTCGAGCTGGTTCCCATTGCTGCATTTTCACCGCAAATTCTGCCTTGTTCCATTCATTCCTCAGGTTGTCCAGCCGCTGGCGAAACCCTTGCTCCGGATCCAAGTTCTTTCGCAGTAAATCTTCATAAATGGTTTGGGCCTTACCACAGATTTGGAGAATATCCTCTTGTTCCTGCTGGTCCTTGCGTTGGACGCAAGCTTTCCGCAAGTCCTCCGCTGAGACGCCGGTATTGCTTTCCATTTCGGATATCTTCGCGAGGGCGCCCGTAAAATCCTTGTTAGCCATCATTTGCTCGATTCCACGCCGAAACGCTTCCTCATGAGCTTCTTTTGCCTGTTCGGCCGCTTCGTGTTCCTGCTGAAATGGCTTGAGAGTAGTGTACCAGGCAACGCAGAAAACCCCGGCGATAATCAAGACTACCCCTGTCATTTTCCATAACTTTCTGAGCGCTCCTCCCCCTGGAGAGCAGAATATAACAATTAACCAACTGGCCATCATGCTGATTATCTGACAGGCGTAATGAGTGAGAATGTGGATAAAAAATGCTTCTTTCGCGCTGCCTTGAGCAAAACCCAACCACCTCAAAAAATTTTCTGCGACATCTTCCGTAATCCTCCCCCGGAGCACCGCCGAAAGCAGAAAGTAGATAAGTGTCCATAGTACCAGAGAGATGAGAAGGTGCTTCCATTTGTGCCCTTCATGGTCATCCACTACAGGTCCATTTTTTGGATTGTCATTCATAGCCTGTCCCACGCCTCCAGGACGAGCCGGCGAGTGCTGTACCTACAAATTTGGCGGTTTCCACTTACTTTAGCACGCGAAATGTTTTGCCTGGAAAATTAAGAGACTCAACGCATGATGAGCTTGGAGACGCCCCGCCCGCGATGTTCCGGCACCACAAAAACATCCGCCACATACGCAATCGTCGCAAAATCCGAGATCACCCGCGCAAACCCCACCTGTTTTCCCTCACAATACGCACCAAAGCACAACGAATTCTTGATGGCCCGTTCCACAATCTTCCGCGGAATCCCCTTCGCCCAGTACGAGCTGGCCAAAAAATCGTGGATCAGCGCTTTGTCGAGACGATTGCGGTCGGTGGAAATCTCGTAATGCTTCGGTGCTCGCATAGAATTTACGCTAGACCAGCTAAGCCAACTATTATTTACCAGAGACAAGCGGGTTGTTTGGCCAAGGCTTGATAGTGAATCCATTTCCCAGCGCATCATAAATCACCCTCGTCTCACCGCCGATTCCCTGCGCCCGGAGTTGAGCATAAAAAGGCAAATCCTTTGCTTTGGCGTGTAACACCTCCTTGTCGCCACCCTCAAATTCAATGTCAACACCCACTTCTCTGAAAATTTTCTGAATTGGACGATAAACCCCGGTTTGATCGCCTAATTGCCTATAAAGTCCAAAAAGGCCGCTGATTCTAGAATTTGGATAATTGGCTTTGAAGTCTTTGTAATCGTCTGACTTCGATGAGGCGACAGCGATTGGAATATTCCATGACCAGTCTGGAGGGCCACCCAGGCAATCTATAAAATCAATGTCTTCAAAGTCTGAAACAGGCCACTTAGAAAAAATCTTCTTCATGATCTGTTTATGAGCTTCAGCGTTTGCTAAAAAAGAACCCGCTCCCTTTGACTGGAACACGCAAATAAATTTCAGCGGCTTTGGATTACCGACTTGATCAATAACCTCCCATGAAATCTTCGCTCCACAGTCACTACAATCATTACAAATAGCCTCATTTTTATTTTTACCAGCCTCCGGCACCTTGAACCAATACGTCGTGTATAGCGTATCGGTATTCGTGCAGGTCTGGATTTCGATCAGGTTTGTTTCGGCAGCTTCTATTCCAAAGACCAGACTGCAGCATAGCAGTGCAATGCAAAGGAAAGCTCTTTTCATGACGCCGTTCTATTCCCGCCGTTCATCCTTGTCAACAAAGGTTCATCCGAATCCTGAATACGGTAGCATCTCAACGGAACAAATCGTTGTGGGTTCCCGTACGCTCGAAACGGACATGATTGTCGCTTTCGGTCAACGTGTAGATCAAAAGCCAGTCCGGCTCAATATGGCAATCACGGCTGCCGGCAAAATTTCCACGCAGAGGATGGTCCTTGTACGCTTCCGGCAAAACTCCACCATCAATCAGCAGATCAAGGAGGGCTTTGAGTTTGTCCATGTCTTTGCCGCGCCGGCCGGCAAGTTTCACGTCCTTTTTGAACTGGCTGGTCCGGCTGAATGTTCTCACAGGCCCAGATCGGTGTAGAGATCCTTCTTGCGGTCAAAGCGTTTGACGCCTTTTCCCTTCCGGCTGGCGCTGAGCGTCCGCACGGTAAGCCCGTTCGGGATCCGGACGTCAAAGGGCAATCCGCGCTGCAGTTTGATCTGCCGATAAAGCAAATGCACCGTCTCAGAAACAGTCAGTCCCAAATCCGAGAGAATTTCTTCAACTTCAATCTTCAATCCCGGTTCCACGCGGGCGCGGATGTTGGCAGTTTTACTCATAAGTTGATTGTAGCCCTATTAGGGCTACATGGCAAGCACAATATCCCGCTTCAGAGCGTTTCCGTTGACTTCCTAATGCCCCTTCTCATCCGACTTCGCCGCTTCCTCCACAAACCGATACCCCACTCCCGATTCCGTCGCAATCATGCGCGTCTGAGACTTTTCGCCCTCAATCTTCTCGCGCAGGTGCGCGATGTGCACGCGCAGGTAATGCGTCTGTTCACCGGCGTTCGGCCCCCAGACGTCGGTCAATATCTGGCGGTGCGTGAGAATCTTCCCGGCGTTGCGGACGAAGAGCCGCAGCAACGAATATTCTATCGGCGTCAGCTTCACTTCCCTGCCCTGCTTGCGGACGACACGCGCGGCGAGGTCCACTTCGATGTCGCCACTACGATAAATGGATTCCGCTCCCTCCGGTTGCACATGGCGCATGGCGGTGCGCAGGCGCGCCAGCAATTCGCGCGGACTGAATGGCTTGGTCACATAATCATCCGCGCCCGCATCCAGTGCCGCGATCTTGTCATCCTCCCGGTCGCGCACGCTCAGGATGATGACCGGCACCTTGCTCCATTCGCGCAAACGCTTCAGCACGATCACGCCATCGAGGTCCGGCAAGCCAAGGTCCAGCAACACGACTTCCGGACGCCGTTGCGCGGCTTGCACGATGCCATCGTTGCCGGTGGCCGCGTCGATGACCTGGTAACCATTGCCTTCCAGCGTCACGCGCAACAGCCGGCGTATCTGCGGCTCGTCATCGATGACGAGCGCGACGGGTGAAATGGTAGTGCTCATGCGCGGGTCTCCAAAGACGGCGGCGATTCCTTTTGCGGCACGCGGATGATGAACACCGCGCCGCCGCCCGGCCGGTTATCGGCACTGATTTGCCCGCCGTTCGCTTCCACAAATCCTTTCACGATGGCCAGGCCCAGGCCGCTGCCACCCGCTGCCGCTTGCGCGCCGCGTACAAATTTATCGAAGATGCGCGGCAACAATTCCGGCGACAAACCCGGCCCCGTGTCCGCCACGGTCAACACAAACGCCCCCGGTTCCATTCGCGCCTGGATCAGTATCTCCGCGGACGGCGGCGTGTGCACCACCGCGTTGAGCAAAAGATTTGAGAGCGCTTGTTGCATCAGGACAAAATCCATTTTCACCAGCGGCATTTTTTCCGCGACCTCGATGGTCACCTTGCGCCCGGCCAGTTCGCGTTCCAATGACTTCGTCGTGGCGTAGATCAAATCATCCGGCTCGCACCAATCCATTTTCGACGCCACATGGCCCGAGGCGAGCCGGGTGACATCAAGCAGATTACCCACCAGCCGGTTCAGCCGCGCACTGGCTTCGTGGATCTCTCCGACCATCGCACGCTGCAATTCCGGCGACGCATTCTTTGAATCGGCGAGCGTCGCCGTGGCGCTGGTGATGGCCGCCAGCGGCGTGCGCAACTCGTGCGAGATGGAGTTCAACAGCGCGTTGCTCAACCGCTCCGATTCGCTGATGAGTTTGCTTTGTTCCGCCGAGGCGCGCAAGGCCACGCGGTCGAGCACCAGCGCCGCCTGCCGCGCATACGCGCCCAGCAGATCGCGTTGCGCGAGCGTCAAAGTCTTCTCCGGCAAACCCACGCTCAACACCCCGAGCAACGCACGCTCAGTGGCCAGCGGCAGGTGCATCGCTTCCGCGCCCGGCAGATTGTCTGTGAACCGCCCCGCTGGCTGCTTGTGATGGAACGCCCACTCGGCCACGTTAAATTCCTTCTCGCTGAGTTCCAGCGAACTGTCCGGATGCGCAAAAAGTTTGCCTTGATTATCCGGCAACACGACCGCGACCGACGCGTTGAAAACACGATTCGCTTCCGCCAGCAATTGCCAGACAACTTCATCACGCGTGCCGGCCTGCGCAAATTCATGCGTGAGCTGGTAAAGCGCGATGGCCCGCTCCTCGCGCAATCGTTCGGCATGTTCCTGCGTGCGGATGCGCGCCACGAGCTGGCCCAGCACAATCGCGACGACGAAATAAAGCCCGAACAATAAGGCATCCTCGACACTGCCGATGATGAACGTATAGCGCGGCGGCAGAAAAAAATAATTCCACGCCAGCGCGCTCAAGGCACCCGCGAGGAACACCGGGCCGCGCCCGAGTACCAGCGCCAGCAAAACGACGCCCAGCAGGAAAACCAGCCCCGGCACGCGCGGGCCGGTGTATTGATTCAGCGCCGCGTTCAACAATCCGATTGCCGTCACAGCGCCGACCGCCATCGCGTATTGTCTCCAGCCGGAATGCGGCGCCCAGCGGCGGCGTTGCGCGGGCTGGTTCGATTCCTTTTTTTCCGCGCGCACGATGTGCAGGTCGATATTGCCGCTCTCGCGATTCAATCGGCGCAACAAATGGCCCGCGCGGAACCAGTCGATCAGGTTTCCGGCGCTGGGTTTGCCCAGGATGATTTGCGATACATTGTGCTGATGCGCGATGCGGAGAAGGCCTTTTACAAGGTCATCATCTGCCGTCGCGACCACTTCCGCGCCGAGTTGGCGCGCCAGTGAAAGATTTTTTTGCAGGCGCGCCTGTGAATCTTCGTCCAGCGCATGCGAGCTTTCCACATGCACCGCCAGCCATTGGCATCGCAGGCTATCCGCCGTGCGGCGGGTCCAGCGGATGAGCGATTCGGAGAGCGGACTCGGCCCCACCGCCACGAGCAGGCGGTCGCCAGTCTTCCACGCACCGCTGCCACCGGGCTGGGCGCGATGAAATTCTGTCGTGTCGCCGCCCACGTGGTCGGCTACCAGGCGCAACGCGAGTTCGCGCAATGCCGTGAGGTTCCCCTCGCGAAAAAAATTTCCGGCGGCGGCAGCCGCGCGTTCCGGCATATACACCTTCCCCTCCTCCAGCCGCTTGCGCAATTCATCCGTCGGCAAATCGATCAATTCGATCTCCGCATCATCCAAAATACTATCCGGCACCGTCTCGCGTATCTCCGCGCCGGTGATCTGCCGCACTGTGTCTGCGCGACTCTCGATATGCTGGACGTTGACCGTGGTGTAAACATCAATACCCGCATCGAGCAATTCGACCACGTCCTGCCAGCGTTTCGGATGACGCGAACCGGGAGCGTTGGTGTGCGCGAGTTCATCCACCAGCGCAAGCTTGGGATGCCGCGCGAGGACGGCATCGATGTCCATCTCTTGAATGGTTATTCCACGATACTCCACCTCCCGTCGGTTGATGATGCTCAGCCCGGCGAGCAAGGCGTAGGTCTCCTTGCGTCCGTGGGTCTCCACGTAACCGATGACGACATCGCGCCCGTTTCTCAACTCGCGCTGGGCGGCTTCGAGCATGGCGTAGGTCTTGCCCACGCCGGGCGACATGCCGAGAAATACCTTGAGGCGGCCGCGACCGGAGTGCGCGGCCTGGCTCTGAATCGAGGCCAACAGAGCGTCTGGATTGGGACGGTCGCCTTCGTTCACAAGGTCATTTTAGCAGGTGCATGAGTGAACACAGTCTAAAAATTGATACCCCCATCGTCTACCTAGGTGGCTCAGCCACGAACCACGTCCACAATGGCATTTGGTCATTATCGGTCACTGTTGCCGGCTTCACACGAACCTGCGTTTGTGCCGTTTCTCCGCACACCAACGATTCGATGCATTTACGTATTGCGGACTTATCCTGCGTCCCGCTGGACGGCATGAAGACGAGCACGACGGAATTCATAGATCAATGGCGATGCAAAAAACGGGCGAACAATGACCCTTTGCGGGCAGGCTTTTTGCGGTTGTCCTGCTCGTGGTCATGGTCATGTTGATGACTGTGTTGTTGCAGGTGCTGGCGGCGGGCTTCGCGTTGCTCGCGGAGCCCTTTCAGTGTTGAGTGATATAGGTTCATACGACTCCTTTGTTGTTGTGTTTACTTCGCCGGCATGGAGGCACCGGCTAAATCATCGAGTGCGAGGTTGAGCTTCAGCACGTTCACACCCGGATCGCCAAGGATGCCCAGGTCGGCGGAGTCTGTATTAACGTGCACCAGTTCCATGACTTTTTCCACGGCGAGACCACGGGCTTTGGCGACGCGTGAGGCCTGTAACTCCGCATTATGCAGGCTGATATGCGGGTCCAGCCCGCTGCCGGATTCGGTAACGGCATCGGCTGGCACCGGCGCATTCGTATCCATGCCGTTTTGCGAACGATAATCCGAGACGTTCTGTTTGATCTGGTCGTTCAGCTTTTGCGACGTAGGGCCGAGGTTGCTGCCGCTGGAATTGCCCGCATCATAACCATTGCCCGCCGCCGAAGGACGCGGATGAAAATATTTTTCCTGTGTGAAGTTCTGGCCGATCAAAGATGAACCATGGATGATGCCGTCTTTGTCCACGATGAGACTGCCATTCGCCTTGTCTTTAAAACAAACCTGCGAAATACCGAACACGACGAGCGGATAAATTCCGCAGCACACCACCGCGAGGATGACCGTGGCCATGATCGCGCCGCGCATTTCAGAGAATAGGTCTTTCATAAATTATACGAGTTTGAGGCCGGTGATGATGACATCGATGGCCTTGATGCCGATGAACGGGATGATGACACCGCCGACGCCATAGATGAGCAGGTTGCGTTGGAGAATCGCCAATGCATTGGTAGGACGGAACTTCACGCCGCGCAATGCCAGTGGAATCAACGCCACGATGACCAGCGCGTTGAATATCACCGCGCTCAATATGGCGCTGGTGGGGCTATGCAAGCCCATGATGTTCAGCGGCGAGATGGCCGGGAAAGTCACCATCAGCATCGCCGGGACGATGGCGAAATACTTCGCCACGTCGTTGGCGATGCTGAACGTGGTGAGGGAACCACGAGTGATAAGGAGTTGTTTTCCAATCTCGATCACTTCCAGCAACTTGGTGGGGTTCGAGTCGAGGTCAACCATGTTGCCTGCCTCCTTGGCAGCCTGTGTGCCGGTATTCATCGCCACGCCGACGTCCGCCTGCGCCAGCGCGGGTGCGTCGTTCGTGCCGTCGCCGATCATCGCAATCATCCGTCCGCCTTCCTGCTCCTTGCGGATGAGCGCGAGTTTGTCTTCCGGTTTCGCTTCAGCGAGAAAATCATCCACCCCCGCTTCCGCCGCGATGGCCGCCGCGGTCAATTTGTTGTCGCCCGTGATCATGACGGTCTTGATGCCCATCTTGCGGAACTGCGCGAACCGTTCCTTGATGCCGCCTTTGACGATGTCTTTAAGTTGGATCACGCCAAGTACCGCGCGCCCATCGGCAACCACCAACGGGGTTCCTCCCTGGCGTGAAATATTTTCGACGGCTTTTTCCACTTCGGCGGGAAATTGCCCGCCCAGCCGGTCGACGTAGACCTTGATGGCCTGCGCTGCACCTTTGCGGATGGAACGCGACGGCGTCTTGGCGCCATCCTGGAAGAAATCGATACCACTCATGCGCGTTTGCGCCGTGAACGGAACGATTGTGGTGTTGGCCAGCTCATGGGATTGCCATTCGCGCACGCCCAGCTTCTTCGCGAGCACCACGACGCTGCGGCCTTCCGGAGTTTCATCGGCCAGCGAAGAAAGTTGCGCCGCGCTCGCCAAATCATTCTCCGTCATGCCCGGGGCGGGCACAAAGGCCGTGGCCATGCGGTTGCCGAGCGTGATGGTGCCGGTCTTGTCGAGCAGCAACACATCTACGTCACCCGAGGCTTCGACCGCGCGACCGCTCATCGCGAGCACATTATGTTGCAGCAAACGGTCCATGCCCGCGATGCCGATGGCGCTCAACAATCCACCGATCGTCGTGGGAATCAAACACACCAGCAAGGCAACGAGCACTGGAATCGAAAATTCAGCAGACGAATAAATGCCGAACGGTTTCAGCGTCACGCACACCAGCAGGAAGATGATGGTAAGCGCCGCGAGCAGAATCGTGAGGGCGATCTCATTGGGCGTCTTCTGGCGGCTGGCACCTTCCACGAGCGAAATCATGCGATCCAGGAATCCTTCGCCCGGATTCACCGAGATGCGGATCTTGATCTCATCGGACAACACCTTGGTGCCGCCCGTGACAGCGCTACGGTCGCCGCCGCTTTCGCGGATTACGGGCGCAGATTCGCCGGTGATGGCTGATTCATCCACGGTTGCCGCGCCTTCAATCACATCGCCGTCAGAGGGAATCGTTTCACCGGCGCGCACAAGGACCACGTCGTCTTTGCGCAAATCATCGGCGTTGACCTCTTCGATTTTTCCATTTTTGCCAAGGCGGCGCGACTGGGTATGCACGCGCGTCTTGCGTAATGCCGCCGCCTGCGCTTTGCCGCGGCCTTCAGCCATCGCTTCCGCAAAATTCGCGAACAAGACCGTGAACCACAGCCACAACGCGAGTTGCGCGACGAAACCGCGCAGGTCGGCGGTCGCAGTGAAAATACCGACGGTCGTGAGCGCCGCGCCGACCATCGTCACGAACATGACGGGGTTTTTGACCATCAGGCGCGGGTCGAGCTTCTTGAACGAATCACCGATCGCTGGACCGACGATTTTCGTATCAAAGAGAGATGGAGTTTTTTGGGTCATACGCGTTAATGGTTAAAATAGTTTCCCCTGAAGCATCAGGAAGTGTTCAACAATCGGGCCGAGCGCGAGGCATGGCAGGAAATTCAGCGCGCCAACCAGCAGGATGGTGCCGATGAGCAGCGCCACAAATGTGAAGCCCGACACTGGAAATGTCCCGACGCTGAACGGCGTGGTTTTCTTGGCCGCCAGCGAACCGGCTATGGCCATGATGGGAATGATCATCATGAAACGGCCGATGAACATAGCGATGCCGAGGGTTGTGTCATACCAGGGCGTATTGGCCGTAAGACCCGCGAAGGCGCTGCCGTTATTGCCGGTCGCGGAACTATAGGCGTAAATGATTTCACTCAGGCCATGCGGGCCGCTGTTGTTCAATCCAGCCAGGCCCCATTGGCTGACCGCTGCCCACGCCGCAAAACCGAGGATGGACAAACAGAGCACCAGCAGCGCGAGCATGGACATCTTCACCTCGTAGGATTGGATTTTTTTACCAAGATATTCCGGCGTGCGCCCAACCATCAATCCGGCGATGAAGACCGCCAGGATTACGAACACCAGCATTCCATAGAGACCCGCGCCGACACCGCCGAAAATGATTTCGCCCAGCTGGATATTGAACAGCGGAACGAATCCACCTAGCGGGGTGAAGGAATCGTGCATCGAATTGACTGCGCCACACGAAGCATCCGTCGTGACCGTGGCAAATAACGCGGAATTGAAGATGCCGAAACGCACTTCCTTGCCTTCCATGTTGCCATCAGCAGCGGCCACACCGAGTTGATGATGGATGGGATTACCATAGGCTTCCGCCCACCAGCACAGGAGAACACCGCTAAGGAATAAAATCATCATCGCACTCCACACGGCCCAGCCGTGCCCCTGATTCTTTGTCATGCGGCCCAGGTAATAGGTCAGTCCGCTGCCGATGGCGAAGATGGAAAGCATTTGCAGGAAATTGGAGAGCGGCGTGGGATTCTCGAACGGATGCGCCGCATTGGCGTTGGCATAACCGCCTCCATTGGTGCCCAACATCTTGATGGCGACCTGCGACGCCATCGGGCCTTGAACAATGGTTTGGTCCTCGACCTTTTGGTCAACCATAACGGCTACATTGGTCATGACTGGTTGACCATTGGTGTCCATCTGCGGCACATCCACCAACACCGGAGCACCGTTTTCCATCACCTGATTTCCCGCGGTATCCAGTTTGGGCGATTGCACCACGAATTGGATATTGGTCGTGACCGGATTGCCCTTATCATCAGTTTTCTGGACCTGGATGGTGTAAGGCTCCATGAGTTTGGCGGTCGTGTAGGGTTTGAAATTCTGGATCATCCCCTGCGAGACCAGCACCACGGCGAATACCACGCAGATGGGCAGCAACAGGTAATAAGTGACCCGGATGAGGTCCACCCAGAAGTTGCCGATAGTTTTGGACGAGTGCCGGGCAATGCCACGCACGAGCGCGGCCGCAAGCGCGATGCCGGTGGCCGCCGAAGCGAAGTTATGGATCACCAGCGCGACCATCTGCGAGAGGTAAGATATCGTGGATTCGCCACTGTAGCTCTGCCAGTTGGTATTGGTCGTGAAACTCACCGCGGTATTGAACGCGAGATGCTCGCTCAACGGCCCGAGATGTTGGGGATTCAATGGAAGAAATTGCTGCAAGCGCAGGATAGCATAAGTGAAAATGCAGCTCACCAGACTGAAAAACAGCATGGCCAAGGTGTATTGTTTCCAACCTTGTTCCTGGTCCGCTTTCACGCCCATCAAACGATAGGTGACGCGTTCGAGCGGGCGCATGATAGGGTCGAACCAGGTGCGGCCCTTGGCGTCGAGCACCTGCATGAGGTAGAGGCCCATGGGTTTGGTGATGGCCGCAAGGGCGACGCAGTAAAGCGCGAGTTGTATCCAGCCGGAAGTATTCATGATATCCTTAAAATTTTTCGGGCCTCAGCATGGCCACGAGCAGGTAAACGAAAAGCAATACGGAGATGATGCCAGCGATGATAGTTTCCATAATCAAAGTTTTTCGCAGATACGCACGTAAACGGCACCCACGACGAAGAGCGCCACCATGATGCCGATGAATATTAAATCGTTCATGAGGGCACTATGGGACCGGATGGGGTCTCCGGCTAATTAAGAAGAGGCCCAGAGATGTTAAGAAGTTGTTAAGGGTCGGCAGCCCGACGGGCCACCTTTTCTCCGTGAATTTTCCAGTGAAGCACCTAGATTGACGTAGATGTATCGCATCGGCATTGATTTAGGCGGCACAAAGATCGAAGGCATCGTGCTGGATGCCAGTGGCCAGGAGCTCTTTCGCAAGCGCATCCCCACGGAGTCGGAAAAGGGCTACCGCCATATCTTAAGCCGCATCAAATCCCTGCGCGATGAACTTAATGCGGATGTTAAAGATCAACCGTACACCTTCGGCATCGGAACGCCGGGCGCGATCTCACCCAAAACCGGGCTGTTGAAAAATTCCAACACCGTTTGCATGAACGGCCAGCCGGTGAAAGCCGACCTCGAAAAACTTCTCGGCCACAAGATCCAGATAGAAAACGATGCGAACTGTTTTGCGATGGCGGAGGCGCTTTACGGCGCGGGCAAAGACAAAAAGATGGTCTTCGGAGTCATCATGGGTACGGGTTGCGGAGGCGGCATCGTGCATCGCGGCGAAGTCATCACCGGACCGCAGGCCATTGCGGGCGAATGGGGCCATACTTCTATAAACCCGAACGGGCCGAAGTGTTATTGCGGTCAACGCGGTTGCACAGAAACTTTCATCAGCGGCGGAGGCGTGGAGAACCGCTACGCGGAACAGTTCGGCATCCGCAAAACGTTCATAGAGATCAGCGACGATTACGAGCGTGGCGACGCAAAGGCGACCGAAATCATCAAGGACTTCTTCCTACATTTTGGCCGCGCATTGGCTAATGTGATTGATGTGCTGGATCCAGACGTAGTGGTGTTGGGCGGCGGCGTGTCAAAATTCGAGCCGCTTTATAAGGAAGGCGTCGCAGAAGTGGCGCGCTTCGTTTTCAACGATTCACTGGAGACACCCATCGTCAAACACCAGATCGGCGATTCCGCTGGCGTCATCGGCGCGGCGTTGATCGGAGTTTAAGAACCGGCCGATGGCTTGCTGGTTTCGATTTCCAGCTTCAAAGCAGTCAGCGAAAGCTGGATGTCGTAAATAAATAACAGGAGCGATACCACCAGCGAACACATACACGTGATGAAGATGAGGCAGATGAAAGTAACCAGTGCTAGATTCATCAAGGCCGTGAGGAAGAGCGTGGTGATAAGCACTGCAGCCAGCAAGGCACTCGTGACCGAAAGCGCGATGGACAATCGCAATATCTTCGCACGGCGATAGATGATGTTAACCTGGGCCTGTATGGGTGCGCGTTTTTCAGCAGACGACCTCCCCAGCTCTCCCGCCAGATGGCGCGCGCGATCAATCGCGCGACCCAGGCGATTCGTCATGGTCAGCAACAGCAGGCCAACGCCGGAAATAAGGATGACCGGGCCAATGGCTACCTGGAGCACCGGGATGATTTCATGCAAAGATGTCTCTGGCATGAATGAAAGGTAACCGTAACCGGACCTGAATCAATCGCCAAAGCCTGTGGGGCAAGTGTTTAGCAAAATCTGCAAAACCGGCGGTTGCACAATGATTATCAACCGTTTACAGTGTTTGCAGACCAACCGTTACATGTGAGGGTCGGAGGTCTTTACGTTCTCACCGGATGGTGGTTTTGTTTGAAATCCAGGACTGCGGTTCAACGCATGAAGTTCTCGATCAAAAATCAAGTGGCGTTAGGCTTTGCGGCGTCACTAGCAGCCCTTCTTTGTCTCGGCTGCATTTCTTATCGCACCATCACGGAATTGATCCAAACGCAGGACATGGTGGCGCACACGCACGAAGTGATCGCGACACTGGAATCCGGCCTGGCGACGATGACGGACGCGGAAACCGCGCAGCGCGGCTACCTGCTCACCGGCGACGAGCAATTCGCAAATGATTCAGTAAAAGCGCAGCGGCTGATAGAAGGATGGAAAAACAGATTGCGCCGGCTGGTGGCTGATAATCCCACCCAACAACAACGGCTGGCTGAACTGGAACCTCTGATCACCAGGAGACTGGAGTTGCTCAACGACCGTATCCAGCTCCGCCGTGAACAGGGATTGGAAACCGTGATGAAACTGGTTTCTACTCGCGAAGGAAAAAAGCTGATGGACCAGATTGTACAAAAAATCGGGGACATGCGCGATGCGGAGAACGAATTGCTGAAAAGCCGCGAACAGGCGGCGAGAAATATTTCGCGGCAGAGCATTGCCATCATCTTCGTGGGGGGGCTTTTTGCCTGTGTCGCCGGCGGGTTCGCCTTCTGGATGATCCGGCAGAACCTGAAGGCACGAGAGATGGCGGAAGACGAGTTGCAGAAGAGCCGCAGCCAGCTCCAGTCCATCCTCGACAACGCTCCCGCTGTGGTTTTCATCAAAGACAGGAAAGGGAAATATCTTTTCGTCAATCGGCTTTTCACCCAGGTGACCGGCAAAACCCGCGAGGAGATCGAAGGCCGTACGGTTGAAGAGCTGTTTCCCAGGGAGACGGCCGCAGCCGCCCGGGAGCACGAGCGAAAGATATTGGAAACCGGCAATCCGCAACAATTTGAGGAAGTCGTCAATTATCCCGACGGTCCGCACACGCACCTGGCGGTGAAGTTTCCTTTGCGCGACGCGAGCGGGAAGATCTACGCGACCAGTGGCATTTCGGCCGATATCAGCGTACGCAAGCGCGCCGAACAGGAACGCGACCGGTTTTTCACCCTGACCCGCGACCTGTTATGCATCGCCGGTTTCGATGGGTACTTCAAACGGACCAATCCGGCGTGGGAAACCACTTTCGGATATTCCAACGAGGAAATGGTGTCGCAGCCGTTCATCGATTTTGTGCATCCGGATGACCGCGAGCGCACCGTGGCGGAGGGCGCCAAACTGGCCGCCGGCGATGAAACGGTTTCATTCGAGAACCGGTACCGGTGCAAAGACGGCTCCTACCGGTGGTTGCTCTGGAATGCCCGGCCAATCGTGGAACAAAAACTCATCTATTGCTCGGCCCGGGACGTGACGGAACGCAAAATGAACGAGGAAGAGATCCAAAAACTGAATTTCGGCATCCAGCAGCGGGCGGCCCAATTGGAGATCGCCAACAAAGAACTCGAGGCATTCAGCTATTCTGTTTCACACGACTTGCGCGCCCCGTTGCGCCATATCGATGGTTTTGTCGGTTTGCTGGACAAACAGGCCCGGGTGAAATTGGATGACAACGGCAAACGTTATCTCGAAGTCATCGCTAAAGCGGCGAGGCAGATGGGCATGTTGATCGATGACCTGCTGGTCTTCTCCCGGATGGGTCGAGCAGAGCTGAGCCAGCAAAAGGTGGACATGAACAACCTGGTGGAAGAAGTCGTCAACACGCAAAAGGCGGAGCTTAATGGCCGACACGTGGAATGGAAGATCGCCTCCCTGCCCACCGTGCAGGCCGACCCATCCATGCTGCGCCAGGTGCTGGTCAACCTGGTGAGCAATGCGGTCAAATATTCGCGCCCGCGCGACCCGGCGGTCATCGAAATCGGCTGCCAGAGTGAAACTCCATTGGAATTTTTGTTCTATGTGCGCGATAATGGAGTTGGCTTTGACATGCAGTACGCCAACAAGCTGTTCGGCGTATTTCAACGGCTGCATCACGCAGATGAATTTGAAGGCACGGGGATCGGCCTTGCGAATGTAAGGCGCATTATTCACCGCCACGGCGGGCGTACGTGGGCGGAAGGACAAGTCGATCAGGGGGCGACATTCTTCTACACGCTGCCCAAGCAGTCGTCGGCAATGTCACCAGCACAATAGCTATGAATTTGCTCAAAAAGATACTACTCGTCGAAGACAGTGAAAACGATATCGAACTGACCCTGTCGGCGCTGGCCGAATACAACCTCGCCAATGAAGTCGTGGTCGCCCGGGACGGGGCTGATGCCTTGGATTATCTTTATTGCCGTGGGAAGTATGCTGGCCGGACGAGTGGCCTGCCAGCCGTGGTACTGTTGGACCTAAAAATGCCAAAAGTGGATGGACTTCAAGTACTTAAAACAGTAAAGAAGGACGCGAACATGCAACGTTTACCGGTCGTAATGATTACGTCTTCACGAGAAGAACAGGATTTACTGCGCAGCTATGAGCTGGGCGCGAATGCCTACGTGGTCAAGCCGGTGGACTTCCAACAATTTGTCGAATCCATGAAACAGATCGGTTTCTTTTGGGCGGTGATCAACGAACCGCCACCCAGAACTGCCAAATGATAAAGCCGACCAAAAACCTTTCCGCCATCAGTGTCCTGCACCTGGAGGACAACGAGAATGATCATGTTCTCGTGAAGGAATTATTTGCCTCAGAAGGATTGCATTGTGACATCATTTTAGCCAAGGGCCGCGAGCAGTTTGAGGCCGCCCTGCGCAAACATCATTTTGATATCATCATTTCGGACTTCACACTGCCCTCTTATGACGGTTCCAAAGCGCTGACATTGGCGCGGCAATTGCAAAGCGATGTTCCGTTCATTTTCTTTTCCGGCACCATCGGGGAAGAGACGGCGGTGGACAGCCTGCGAATCGGCGCCACGGATTTTGTCATCAAGGAACGCCCCGGGCGGCTCGTGGCCGCCGTGCGCCGGGCATTGCAGGAAGTGGATGCGCAAAAAGGCCGGCAAGAAGCGGAAGAGGCATTGCGACGCACGGAGGAGCGATTCCGGCTCATCGCCCGCGCAACCAACGATGTCCTCTGGGAGCGCGATTTTCGCACGGAAAAAATCTGGGTGGGAGAAAACTTTGAGAGCGCCTTTGGCCATGATCCCACGGCGGTCGGATTCACGCCGGAGGTCTGGGAGGCGTTGGTGCATCCAGAAGACCGCGAACGTGTGCGGTCAAGCGTGGCCTCGATCATCGCGATAGGCGGGCGGGTTTGGTGGTCGGAATTCAGGTTGAAGCGGGCCGATGGGGACTATGCGCATGTATTCAGCCGCGCGTTTGTGACTTATGACGAAAAGCAGATGCCTATCCGGATGGTCGGCGCTACGATTGACGTGACGGAGCGGAAGCGGGCGGAAGATAAGATCCGTGAACAGGCCGAACTCCTCGATAAAGCGGGCGATGCCATCATCGTGTGCGACCTGGAGAGCCAGATTGTCTATTGGAACCGCAGCGCGGAGAAAATCTATGGGTGGAGCGCCGAGGAAGCAGTGGGCCAGAAGATGGATGCGTTACTGAAGTCCGGGAACAAAAAAGAAATGGATGATATAGAGTCAAGCCTGTTCGAACGCGGGGAATGGATCGGCCAGATGACCCATCAGTCCAAGGACAATCACCCGGTGGTGGTGGCCAGCCGTTGGACGCTCGTACGCGATGAAGAAGGCGAGCCAAAATCGAAACTGGTTTTCAACACGGATGTCACCGAGGTCAAACAACTTGAGGAACAGTTGCTCCGTGCGCAGCGGTTGGAGAGTCTGGGCGCGCTTGTGAGCGGCATCGCCCACGACCTGAACAATTCGCTGGTGCCGGTCTTGATGGGGGTGGGTTTCCTGAAGACCATGGTGCCGTTGCCGGAAAAAGCGGCGGAAATACTCGATACCATGAACGCCAGCGCGTTGCGTGGAGCGGACATGATCAAGAGCGTGCTGGCATTCGCGCGGGGAACACAGAGCGAAAAGAAGTCGCTGCTGGTTGACCAGGTGGTACGCGAGATGGGCCGCATCATCACAGACACGTTTCCGAGGTCATTGCATTGCGAGGTGGGGATAGCGCCGGATTGCTGGGCGGTATCGGGTGTGGCCACGCAATTGCACCAGGTATTGATGAACCTGTGCGTCAATGCGCGTGACGCGATGCCGGACGGCGGCATCATCAAACTCTCTGCGAAAAACGCCAAATTATCCAAGGCCGACGCAGCGAAGATTCCAGAAGGCCGGGCCGGCGATTTCGTCTGCTTATCGGTGAGCGATTCGGGTGTGGGCATACCGCCTGAACAGATTGCGCAGATCTTCCAGCCATTTTTTACGACGAAGCCGGCGGGCAAAGGCACCGGGCTGGGATTATCCACCTCGCTGATGATCGTCAAAAACCACGGCGGCTTCATGCAGCTACTCAGCGCAGCGGGAAAAGGCAGTGAGTTCAAAGTGTATCTGCCAGCAGTGGACGCCAAGACGATCAAAGCGGAAATGCCGGAATCTGCCATCTCGTTGCCGCCGGGAAATGGCGAAACCGTGCTCATCGTGGACGATGAAAATGCGATTCTGGCCATCGTGAAGACAACGTTGGAGAATTTCGATTACCGGGTCATCACTGCAACGAGTGGCGCGGAAGCAGTGGCAAGACTTTCCGAACCGGGGACACCCGTGCAATTGATCGTGGCGGATGCGACGATGCAACTGATGGATGGAACACCCTTGATCAAAGCGCTCAGGAAGAAAAAACCGGACGTTAAAATGATTTTGGTGCAGGGGCCAGACCAGGCCAGCATCACAGACACAGCCACGCGGTACCGAAGCGATGCGGTCATCCAAAAACCGTTCACCGTAGACAAGCTGGTGACGGCGGTGCACCAGGTGTTTGCGAAACGGCCTGCCTAAGTCGACCGACTAGAAATTCCAACTAAGCTGCCAAACCGATTCACAAACCGATTGGAAGACCGACCCGGACAAACAGCGGGCACACAAAGCTGGTGTACGTGATAACGGAGCCCCTCCCTCTGCTGGTATATATTATTGACACAATACGCCCTGATAATTAGAATGAATTATGCGTATTAGACCCTATTAATACGCATAGTTCGTATGCTGTTGTCTTTTTTGATTTTTCACTATTTCTCGCCGTTCGTAATGTTCAGGTGGAGCTCCGCATCTTTGGATTTCCTGATTTTCAAAACGCAGACTCATGGTAAGTTGTGCGCGCGATGATTCTGGTTTTAGACAATTACGATTCGTTCACGTACAACCTCGTGCAATATCTCGGCGAGCTGAACGTGGATCTACAGGTGCACCGCAACGACCAGATCACGCTCGAACAAGCCCGCGCACTGAACCCTGAACGGATACTGGTCTCCCCAGGCCCCTGCTCGCCGAAGGAATCCGGTTTATCCAACGAAGTCATCCGCGAGTTCGGCAAAAAAATCCCGGTATTTGGCGTTTGCCTGGGTCACCAATGCATCGGTCATACTTTCGGCGCCAATGTGGTGGTGAATTATCGGATGATGCACGGCAAGACCTCAATGATACGCCATAATGGAAAAGATTTGTTCGCGGGCATGCCCAATCCGTTCGCCGCGACACGGTATCATTCACTGGTCATCCAGCGTGAATCCATACCGGATTGCCTGGAGATCACCGCGGAGACTGACGAGGGCGAGATCATGGGTGTGCGGCACAAGGAATTGCCCATCCACGGCGTGCAATTCCATCCGGAAAGTATCCTGACGGAGAGCGGCCGGCAGATCATGAAGAATTTTTTGAAGCTCTGATAACAGCATCATGCAAGCGGACGAAATCTCCCCGGGTTCCGCCGACGGCACATCTTCCGGACAGAAATTTTTTCCGAGCGCGCGGCAATTGTTCGTCGCGTTGGCGATCTACTTCGCGGCGCATGTCATCATCCGTTCGCTGCTGTCCAATTCGGTGGACATGGATGAAGGCGACCAGATGGTCCTCACGCAGAAATTGAGTTGGGGGTACGGCCCGCAACCGCCGTTATATTCATGGGTGCAGATCGGTTTCTTCCAGGTATTCGGCGTGGGCATTTTTGCGCTGGCCTTGTGGAAATTCATCCTGCTCTTCACGACCCACGCCCTCACTTACGTCAACGTGCGGTTTATCACGCGCAGCCATGTATGTGCCGTAGCCGGAGTAGCGTCGCTGTTCCTCTTCCATCAATTCGCCTACGAATCCGTGCGCGACCTAAGTCATTCGGTGATCGCGACCACTTTCGCCGCCGCCACGCTGTACCTGCTGATGCGATTACAACTAAGGAAACTAATTAGCGGTTACCTGCTATTCGGCCTCTGCGTGGGAATGGGTATTCTAGGAAAATACAACTTTGTGATGGTCGCCGGCAGCCTGGTGGCAGCCGCGCTCACCCTGCCCGACTATCGGCGCGTCATCCTGGACTGGCGGTTTGCCATCGCGATGTTGCTCGCGACCCTCGTGGTGCTGCCGAATGCGTTGTGGATGCTTAACCATCGCGACATTTTGATGGTGACGGCCTACAAATTCCGCGTCTTCGAAGGCAGCCGTTGGTTCACGATCGTTCACGGGTTAAAAAACCAGGGGCTCGCCACATTGACCTTTTCCGGGCCATTCATGGTCATGTTCGGCCTGCTGCTGTGGCCACAGGAACGGCGTGGCACGCTGCGGTTGCACACGTCGCATGAAAAACTGATCCTGCGCAGCCTGTTTTTTGTCGGGTTGGGTTTCGTGCTGGCCATATTGATTTTGCACACCACCGGCTTTCGCGACCGCTGGTTCCAGCCCATCTTCATCAGCTTGCCGGTGCTGGTGGTTGCTGTCTGCCGCGACCGCATTGACGCCCGGTTTGTACATCGATTGATGGGCATCGCAACCGCCGTCATGCTGTTGGTTTTGATAGCGATTCCGGTGCGCGTGCTATATTCGGAAAAATTCATCCTGACGCATCTCAACAACCCCTACGACGATTTCGCGGCACAGATGCGTCCTGCTCTGGCAGGCATCAATACGGTTGTTTGCGACGAAAGGATGCTGGCGGGCAACCTGCGGCTCTCCATTCCCGATAAGATCTTTATTACGCCGGAACTCGTCACGGTGCTGGCGAATGACACGAACCGCTATGCATTGGTATGGGAGGCGATCAAAAGCGACCAACCGCCACCTAATGTTGCAGAGTTCGCCGAGTCGTATGGCGTGACGAATATCGATGTCCTGTCCCCGCAGATCATCGAGGCGAAATACAAACATTACCGGACAAAAACGATGCACATCGGCTATGCCATCCTGGATGTGCAATCTTTGAAACAAAAAATGACTACCGGTTCGAAGTGATTTAAGGCTTGGCATTGGGCGCTCCGAATTTCAGAATGTAAGGATGACTCCGTCGAACGAACCGGCTCCGTCCGCCTCCACGTCCATCAAAAGCGTCATGACCAACTACCGTTGGATCATCTGCGGCCTTTTGTTTTTTTCCACCACGGTCAATTACATGGACCGGCAAGTCATCAGCTTTCTCAAGGAATTTTTCTGCCGGAGTGCCGATCAAGGTGGGTTTGGCTGGTCGAATTCTGATTTCTCCTATTTGACGTCCTTCTTCACGGCATTCTATGCAGGGATGACGGTCATTGCCGGATGGGTCATCGACAAGATCGGAACGAAACTCGGCCTGGCGCTGTCGCTCACCGTCTGGTCAATCTTTGGGATAGCAAACGCATTCGTGGGTGGTCTGCTCCAAGCGCACATCGCGGTACGCAGCCTGTTCGCCATCGGAGAAGGCGGGAATTTTCCGGCTTCCATCAAAACGGTAGCAGAATGGTTTCCAAAACGGGAGCGGGCACTGGCAACGGCCATATTCAACAGTGGTTCCAATGCGGGCGCGATGGCAGCGACGCTGCTCGTTCCTTTTTTGATGATCCATTACGGCGACCAGCAGGGATGGAAGCTGGCGTTCATTATCACCGGCGCAATGGGATTTCCCTGGTTGTTCTTTTGGTTCTGGCTGTATAACCCGCCGGCGAAGCAACCACGGCTTTCCAAGGCGGAGTATGATTATATCCACATTGACGAGGACCTCGGCCTCAAGGATGAAAACGGGGACAAGGCAAAGAAAGTCTCCTGGCTGAAGCTTTTCAAATATCCCCAGCTCTGGGCTTTTATCTCGGGAAAATTCATGACCGACGGTATCTGGTGGTTCTATCTCTTCTGGCTGCCGGACTACCTGACCAAACAATTCGGCATGAGTAAAAAAGAGATTATACTACCGACCTTTATTGTCTATGGCGTGGCCATCATAGGCAGCATTTTTGGCGGCAGCATCCCGATGATGTTAATTAAGCGGGGCATGCCTGTCTATAAGGCCCGGATGACGACGATGTTCCTCATCGCTTTGTTCCCGTTGACCGTGTTGACCACGCAATATTTTGGCAACGTCGGCCATTTCGGCACAACGTGGGCTCCCATCCTCGCGGTCACCATGATCTGCATTGGCGCGACGGCACACCAGGCGTGGTCGGCGAACTTGTTCACCACGGTTTCTGATATGTTCCCCAAGAAAACAGTCGCCTCGATCGTGGGCATCGGGACGATGGCTGGCGGCATTGGTGGCGTGCTGGTCCAATTGATCTCAGGAGCGTTGACCGATAAATTCAAAGCCAACCCTCAACACGCTTACCTCCTCATGTTTGTTATCTGCGCGTTAAGTTATCTCATCGCATGGTCTTTGATGAAAATGTTTGTGCCACGGCATAAACCCATCACCGATCTGTAAGTTTTTTTCCCGGCACACTACCTGTTGTGGTTCAAAGCCACGACAGGAACTATATCTTTCACCATTTGCTTGCGCAACAAAGTGAACGGTTCAAAATCAAGGGATGTCGGTACAAAATCGGATCGTAAAGGTGCAGAAACGCAACCGGGCCCTCGTTCGTTTTGATGATGTCAGGATTCGCAAGGCCATCCTTCGTGCAGCAGAATCCATCGGCGGCTTTCAACTGGACCATTTGCCGGGAGTGAATGACCGGATTTTTGACGCTTATCGCTCGGATGAAAACATCGCCGGTTTTCTCGCCGACGCCGTCGTGGTGTGCCTGAATTCGAATCCACACCATCATATCGCCAATTTTCCGCCGACCATCGAGACCATTCAGGACGAAGTGCTGCATGCGTTGCGCAGCTATGGTTTTCAGAGCACGGCGGACGCGTACGAGTGTTATCGTTGGGGCCGGCACTGGTTGCGTGAAGGCGCCATCACGCAGGCGCAATTCGTCAAGAACGGCTTTCTCCCGGATAAGATCCATCAATCGCAAACGTGGAATCACGCCCACGGCTGCGACACCGTCACTGGCATCAATGAAATCGTGAAGAGCGGCAAACTCAAGCCGCTGGTGGATGAGTCGCTGGCAGCCTATGAAAAGTCGCTCGATGAAGCGGCCGACAAGGTGTTGGCCCGGCTGCATCGCGGCGAAAACATCCGTATGATGTGGGTGAGCGGGCCCAGTTCATCCGGCAAGACCACAACGACGGTTAAGCTGACGGAGCGTTTGAAGAAACACGGGCTGCGGTTCCTGATGTTGAACCTGGATGATTATTTCTGGTCGCTCGTGGAACATCCCACGGACTGGATCAACGACCGCAATTACGAGACGCCAGAGGCCATGGATATCCAACTGCTCAACTCGCATCTGCGCGGGCTTTTGTCTGGCGAGACCATTGAGCGGCCGGTTTACAGCTTCAAGGAAGGCCGTCGTACGGGTACCAAACCCGTGAAGTTGGAATCCGACCAAATCCTGCTGCTCGATTGTCTGCACGGGCTGTATCCGCCGCTGACCGAAGGCATCGATGCCAGCGCGCAGTTCAAGCTCTACATCGAGACGCAGAATGTTTTGTTCGAAGGCGATGGCAGCACCAAGCGCATGACACGATTCACCGATGTTCGCCTCATCCGCCGAATGCTCCGCGACGCGACACATCGCAACCACAGCCCGCTACGGACGATTTTGCATTGGCATTATGTGAGGGCCGGCGAATTGTTCAGCATCATTCCCCTGCTCGGCCTGGCAGACCATGTGGTGAACGGCGGCTTTCCGTTCGACCTGCCGGTGCTTAAACCATTCTTCATGGGCGAAGGCAACCTGCTGCCGCAACCGTCGGACTTCGACCAATACGGCGGGTTCCTGGATGCGCAGGTGCGTTACGCGCGTGTGAAACAATTGCTGGAATCGGTGGAAGGCATCTCACAGGCGCAGACGAAGACCTATGACCTCATTCCGGGCGATGCGGTGATCCGGGAATTCATCGGCGGCAGTACGATTAAGATTCCGCATAATGAATAAGCACTGAAAGCTTCATGAGTCTTTTTAGGTACTCTCTAGCATTTCTGGTTATTGCTGGGCTCAGCGTCGGAATTTGGTTTTATTTCACTAAGGACAGTCGCGTCATTTCAAAACACGTGAAGAGATATGACGCCTTGATGCAAGGCTATACAAATGTGGATATCGGTAATGAGCCACAACGAAAAGCGTACGTTGACGATATGGAGCGGGAGAAGAAGACTTTAATAGAATTGGGTTATCTGGTTGAAAAGGATTTCGCATTGAGCAAACCTCAAATAACCCGATCCAACTTTTTTATACCAATGAGGAACGAGGTCCAGTCGGCAAATTTAAAAAAAGATTGGTCGTACTCGTTCGATGAACGCACCAAAAATCTACACTTATCGGCGTACAAGAAAGATATACCGAAATGGGAAGAGATCATCACTGGACTTAACACTCAAACCAATCGGTGACTACGCCCAACGGCCCGGGAGTATTATCCGCTTAGAAGAGAATTGGTTTTGGAAGGGCTGTAAGCCGAGTTTTGTCTGCTCCGAATTTCTTCGGAGGAGAGAATCATTTGTCTTAGCAGCCAGTACCCGAAACCTACCCGCTTTCGCGGGATTGGAGCGGGCAGCTCCCGGTTTCCTATTTGGCCTTGCACCCGATGGGGTTTTCCGTGCCGCGTCGCTTACGCTTCGCGCGGTGCGCTCTTACCGCACCTTTTCACCCTTACCGCAAACAAACAAACTGCGGCGGTCTAATTTTCTGTGGCACTTTCCGTCGGGACAACTCGCATTGTCACCGCCCGAGTATATCCCCGGCCTGACCGGGGTTACGCGGCATCGCGCCCTATGGAGTTCGGACTTTCCTCTCCAGACCCAAAACAAGCGGTCCAGAGCGATTCTCCGCCCTTCCAAAACCAGGGAAATTATAGCGTAAAAAACGCCGGGGGCAAGTGGCGCTTAATCCACCACTGCCAGATCCATATCCCGCGTGTAATACAAAATACGCCCGCAATTGCTGCAGGTCACCAGTTCCTGGACTCCGCGGCATTTCACCAAAAGTTGCGGCTGCAATTTCATGTGGCACCCGCCGCAAACACCGTGGTTTACGCCGACCACCACCGTATCGCCACGGTTCTTCACCAGGCGCTCGTAACGTGACCGGACCGATTCCTCCACGGCCGAAGCCAGTTGTTCACGGTCGGTTTCCAATGTGGCGAGTTCCTTCTTCAAAGCTTCTTCGCGCTGACCGAGTTGGCCGACCTGGCTATCCATCAATTTTTTCGCCTCATTCATGACGACGTTGGCGGCGGCGACTTCCTTCTGGCCGGCCTCAGTCTGTTCCATCAATTCGATCTGGCGGTCCTCGATCTTCGTGATGGCTTCCTTGCAAGCATCGATCTCATGCGTCAGCGCGCGATATTCCTCGTTCTTGCGCGTCTGCAATTGCTGGTTGGCGTACTTCTCGATCTGCGACTTTTTGGATTCAACTTCGAGTTCGAGTTGTTTGCGCTGGGAATCGAGTTCCTTGACCTTCTGTTTGGCGCGGTCGAGGGCGGATTGGGCGCCGCTGGTTTTACTGGCGAGGGACTGGCGTTCGGGATCGATATGGGCGAGTTCGTTCTTTACGCGGCGAATTTGTTTATCGCGGTCCTGCAGAATCAAAAGCTTTTCAATCGTTTCGAGCATGGTGAGACGTTTTCAATTGCGAAAAGCCTATCGTTCAAACGCAAGCAAGTCAATGCAAGGGCCAAAGAAAAAGGTTAACTACGGATGGACCGGATGGACACAGGTTAGAGATTTTAACCACGAACTGGGGTTGCCTCGAATTGTTCGACCGTCCTCGATTTTCTTTTGCCCATTTCCGGTAGGGTACGCTGTCCCTGCCAAATATTTCATTCCCGGTAGCATTCTGCTGCCATGCCCTGATATTTGCGCTGCGCCGCAGCACAGCCCTATCGAAATCGGCGTCGGCAGAAAAAAAGATTACTTTTTTTACCCGGTAAAGGCCGGTATCACCCGGTATTGGTCGGTAAGAACCCGGTAAGGATCCGCTGCTTCATCTGTCTCTTTTTAGCCATTTTTCTCTGTCAGAAAAATTGTAAAAAAATAATTATTCTTAATTATCCTTAACCCGGGCTTGCTTCCGCAGCCCGGGATTTCCAGCTGCTCTGCAGAAACCTTCGTGATATCGGGCATGTTGCTAGCAAATCCAATGTGCAAACTAGCTTCGACTCACCTCGTTTCCCCCTCTCCGCCAAACGAATGTTTGGGGGACCACAGTTCGCGAAGCGAACAGCTCTTGTGGGGGCACTGACTCGTGGCGGGCTTGGGAAGCCACTGGGCCGGGGTGAGGTGGCGCTGAACTCTCAATGAGCCTTCTCTTACCTGCCAAATCAGATGATTAACAGGAATGTCTGCGCTACATCATCGCTACCGCTTGCATGCTTCATCCTTTAGTTGGCTGGAGCTGGCTGGGGTTGCCTAAACCCGATTTCGCGTAACCAATTGATTTCGAATACTTTTTGCAAAAACGACCCGATTTAGCTTTTCACTAAAATCAGCCCTATTGCCCAAGTCTCAACCAGTCACCTATTTAACCAATCACTAACATTCAATTATCAAAGAACCACCACTCATTTACCACAATAGTAAAACTTTGTCAAACATTTTCACCCTTTCGTGACAGCGCCTAAAGCAACCACCAATTTGGGCCGGAGCGCCGCTGTCCCCGGCCGCAACATTAAGCCACGGTAAAGTCGGAGAGATTTCTATCGCCCTCCCGCAATACGCGCGAAGCGTTTGTAGTGCGTGCCTTTCAGCGCCGCTTTTTCTGGCAATAATGCCTCGCGCTTTTGCCACGCTTGCCTCTGGACACGCCATTCCAAAAGAGCTATCCCCTTTTGGATGAACTGGGAGATACTTCTGAAAGAATCCGAGGCGCTAACTCTCCCGTGTTTTAACCTAGTACCGGCAGGCAAGGATGATAAGGTTTCAGCATATTGGAAAGGGCGTCGCTCAGACCTGCCTGAAAGCTTTCCTAAATTTGCCACGGCTTTAAAATACCAAAAGCACTTCCTCTCAATTGATCAGACGCTTTTCGATCAATTGGGGCTTCAGGGGCGCGGACCCTTTGCTCTTTCCATGCTTACGACAGCAGAAGACGACGAAAAACTCCACAACACGAACGTTTCGACTGGAAATCTCAGTGAGATTTCGTTTGAGGAGTCCATTGCGTTGACTGCCAAACCTGCGACTTCTCTGCCCCCGTTGGAGGCTCTTCTGCTTTATGGTGGTCCAGCTGTTCAAGAGTGGCTTCATTCGCAGAAGCTTCAGCGGTGGGAATATGAGAGGGTTGATTCCGCTGTACGTGACCAGTATCAAAAATATTTCAACCCACAACTGCCACTTTATTTGGAGAACCCACCCTTTGTGCGAGTCGGCGGTTGGCATGTGCAGTGGCCGGATGACGATTTCTATATTCCGAGAGAGATGCGACTGATGGTCTGGACTTTTCAGGATTCGGAGCCTTGGTATGAAGTATTTCTGTCGCCGCTCAAGAATTATGTCTTCAAAAGTCGTATCACATGAAGTCGCCCAATAAATTGCTGCAGGCAATGCGGGATGGCAGCTTCAGTTTCCCGACTGCGTCGGGAATCACGTCATTTGGTCCCGCGCGCCTGAGCTCCGTACGTTTGGCGAAAGAATGAAACAGCCGCGCTTATACTCCGATTTCAATGGCCCATTCCAGCCAAGCCACATGCTACTCAGTTATGTTGGAACGCTCCGCGATCTGAATGTCCAAAAGGTGGTTCTCAGCACGGGGCTCCGAGTAACGGTTTATTCGGATTCAGACGAAGAGGAAGATATCGAGATGGATGGGATTGTTTGTTTCGGCTCGGTTCCTGACCCCACTTGGCCAGCTTGCTGGCATGTCCGGACCGATGCTCAATCGCTCCGTTTTGCAAGAGTGACGAGGGAAACAGGTTCTTTTTTGCTTCCGTGCTTTGGCTGTGGTTCTGATATCTACGAACATCTGAATACAGGACGCTGTCCGGCTTGTGGTCTGGACGTGGAGTATGCTAGACATAGATGAAAACATTGCCGAAAAAATCGCTGTAGACAATGCGGGATGGCAGCTTCAGTTTCCCGACTGCGTCGGGAATCACGTCATTTGGTCTCGCGTGCCTGAGCTCGGGACATTAGACCGATATGCGAAACATGATCCGAAAACTTCGTTGGATTGCGATATCGGCTGTCGGCCTGCTTTCTGTTTACGTTTTTGTTTATGTGCTGCTCAGCTTGTTTGGACAATACCGTCCCATGACCGAGTCGGGATTATCGCATTGGGAGACTTATCCCATGTGGGCACCACTGGGAACATTTGACTCCCATCCATCAGCGGGCTCAGCAAATGCCAGGCGTGACGGTGCGTGGAGTGGATGGTTTTTCCAGGTTTATTCCTGGTGCTGGCGGATGGACAATCGTTTCGTCCACACCCGGCATGAGGTTTACCTGACTGGAATTCTCGACAAACATGGAGGCTGGATTTACACCACAAATAATTTATCACCTCTGGCAGCCACAAAATGACTATTTATCGGCCTGACAAACACTGCAGGCAACCGTTTAACAGTGATCGCGGGATTTGGATGTGTCAGTTCCACATTCGCGGTTTACGTCACTGTCCCGGCGTAGCTGACACTTCACGTCTAGTCAGCTTGAGCATTATCCAATAATTCACGTCTAAGATGCCATGAAGCTAAATATAAGGCGGCTCATTGGGATTCTCATTTCTTTTGCGCTCATTATCGGCGCGCAGAACGTCTTTGCTTCTGGGTCTGATTATCCCAACGACCGGCCAGTCAGTGGTTCGACAAATTGGCCCAAAGGATTGGATACATTGATCAACGTCACCAACCGGGTTCATGGTTTCTGGGTCAATCAGGTGGACACCTTTTTCTTCTCCGGCAATGCATCGCAGTTGACAGCCTTCCTGCGGGATTACTCGCAGCTTGAGGGTGTCGAAAGCCATCGCTTGATTCTTCATGATGGTGCAGGCGAAGCGAAGTCTCCGTGGGAAAAGACAGGTCGTCCTTGCGACTGGGAGTTGTACGTGGTTCCGAAAGGCTGGTACAATATTGGCGTGCTCATAAAGCAAGGCACAAACTCAGTTGAGGCGCTCCGGAAGGCTGGTCAGGAGCCGGGGTATATTGTAGAGGTGCATTTCTGGACTGGCGGCCATATTGCCTTCGATCAAATTGACGTTCCGAAGAATGTTGAAGTCAAAAAAGAGAAATGAACGAGTCCGCTCGCGATTTATTAAAATGAGCGTTCATTAGCAGTTAAAACGCTTTTCCCATCATCTGTGTCTATCAGTGTCCGCCTGTCCCGCCCTGCGGGCTCCATGGTTAACCCTCTGCGCCTTAGCCTCTTTGCGTTAAGCCCATTGTCACACAACTTTTATTGTAGTTTCGTCCCGTCTCGCTAACACTACCGTCATGCGATTCATCGGGTCAGTCGTTGAAAAGCTCCAGCGCCATCCCAGGCGCGTGGTTGTTCCGAATGAGAAATCCCGGCTTGTTTTGCGGCTCATGACTCTGCTGGATCGTTTTTCATTGCTGCCAGTTGTCTTAGCGCTCCTTTTTTCTGCCTTTCCATCGGCTGCAGCGCCTTCCTGGAACACCAATACGCCCCTGAACCTGGCACGCGATACGCCCAGCACAATATTGCTTCCCGATGGAAGGATTCTCGTCGCCGGCGGGTTTGGTTTCGTCGGAGAGGTCCACTTGCAGACTTTTGACGAAGTTGAACTCTATGACCCCGCCACAGGCGTCTGGACTACCACCAATTCAATGAACAATCCGCGAATCTGGCCTTCGGCCACCGCGCTTCCCAACGGCAAGGTCCTGATCGCGGGCGGGGATAATTACAATGGCATTCTTTCCATTTGCGAACTCTTCGACCCGGCCACCGGCACTTGGGCACCGACCGGGTCCATGAACGCCGCGCGCATTCACGAAGTGTCCGTCCTGTTACCCAACGGGAAAGTCCTGGTCGCCGGAGGCAGCGGCCCCAGCGGTAATGATGCGGGCTGGATCTCCAGCGCCGAACTGTACGATCCCACCACCAAAACCTGGACGAACCTTCCGCCGATGAGCACTCCGCGCGCATGGGCCACCGGCACGCTATTGCCCAGTGGAAAGGTATTGGTAGCTGGAGGCTATGCCAGCGGTCAACTTTCCAGCGCCGAGCTGTTTGACCCGGCCACCAAAACATGGACCAACACCGGCTCGCTAAATCTCGCGCGCAACCTTCATTCGGCGGCCTTGCTCCCGAACGGAAAAGTACTGGTCGCCGCCGGCGCAACTACCAACGCGCCCTGGGCCACCACCAGTGCCGAGCTATACGACCCTGCCACCGGGCTGTGGACGATGACCGGCGCCATGCACGTCCAGCGGGCTTTATTCGCCATGACCTTGCTTCCCAATGGAAAGGTGCTCGTGTCGGGAGGCGAGGACATCAACCGGAACGCCATCGGCAGCGCGGAGCTCTATGACCCGGCGAGCGGCACCTGGAGCTACGCAGGAACGCTCAACACCCCCCGTTGGAATCACACCTCCACTTTGTTGCTCAACGGGAATGTGATGCTGGTCGGCGGCGATACCGGCAATGCGTTCCAGAATCTTTATATTCCTGACACGGAGATCTACACTTCCTCCAACCTGGTCGTGGCGCCTTTTAACCTGTCCTGCGCCTCGACGGCGTCAAACGGCGCGGTGCAGTTCTCCTTCACCAACACTCCTGATGTGAGCTTCATCGCTTACGGAACCACCAACCTTTCCCTGCCCTTCAGCGATTGGAAAGTGCTCAATGGTCCCCTGGAAGTTTCCCCCGGTGTCTATCAGTTCACCGATGCGCAGCACGCAAATCTACCCCAGTATTTTTATCACATCCGTTCTCCCTGAGGATACCGGTATATCCATGTTGGTCCGCTCGTCACGTTTCGCGTGTTGTCCATCAATGGTCCAAATCCCGTAACACTCCTGCTCCACAACTTTTATTGCAGTTTCGTCCCGCCTCGCTAACACTACGGGTATGCGATTCATCGGGTCAGTCATTGAAAAACTTCAGCGCCATCCCAAGCGCGTGGTTTTTCCGGAAGGCATCGAGCCGCGCGTGTTGCAGGCGGCCCGCCAATTCCATTCGCTGCGCCTCGGCGCGCCCATCCTGCTGGGTGACCGCACCAAGGTGAAGGAACTGGCGCTGGAACTGAATATTTCGCTCGAAGGTATCCGCGTCATCAACCCGGCGGAGAGCGAAGACCTGGATAATTTTTCGCATCGGTTCGAGATGTTGCGCCGAAGCAAGGGCCTGAAGGCATCGGAAGCGCGCGAAGCGATGATCCAGCCGAATTATTACGGCGCGATGATGGTGGCCATGCACCAGGTGGATGGATTGATCTCCGGCACCAGCCACATCACGGGCAGCGTGTTGCGGCCATTGTTCCAGATCATCAAGGTGGCGCCGAAAGCGAAAACGGCCTCCAGCTGCATGGTGATGGAAGTCGAGGATTCGCGCATCGGCGAGAACGGTGTGTTATTCATGGCGGATTGCGGCGTCATACCGGAGCCGACCGTCGAACAACTGGCAGACATTGCCATCTCCACCGCACAACTCGCGCGCTTGCTCATGGGCACACGCCCGCGGGTGGCGCTGTTGTCCTTCTCCACCAAAGGCAGCGCGTCATCGCATCCATCCATCGGTCGAGTGAAAGCGGCCACGGCATTGGCGCAACAGAAAGCGGCGGAACAATTTTTGGACGCGGATTTTGACGGCGAATTACAAGTGGACGCCGCGCTCGTGCCGGATATCGCCTCGCGCAAGATGAGCGATAACCGCGTGGCCGGCCGCGCGAACGTGCTGATATTCCCCGACCTGAACTCTGGCAACATCGCGAGCAAACTGGTGCGGCACATCGGCCATGCGAACGCGTACGGCCAGATATTGCTGGGACTGGACCGGCCGGCGGCAGATGTTTCGCGCGGATCGAACGCGCATGATATTCTCGGCGTGGCGGCCATCGTAGGCATCCAGTCGGTGGAGTTCGCCAAGCTGCATCCCGAGGCCGGAGCCAAAATTCCTGGCGAATAACGATGCAGCGGTCTTTTAGTTTTGATTTTGAACCGGTAATTCCATGAACACATCTACTCCGCGGGTATTCATAGCTGCTACGAGGCAAAACGACGGCAAGACCACGACCTCGCTCGGGTTGATCGCGGCGTTACAGCAATACTTTCCGCGCATCGGTTACATCAAACCCGTCGGCCAGCGTTTCGTGGAGATCGAGGAGCAAAAGATCGATGAAGATACGGTGTTGATGGATGCGGTGTACCGGCTGAATTGTCCGCTGGTGGACATGAGCCCTATCGCCGTCGAGCCCGATTTTACGCGCAAATATCTCGAGGCCGCCAGCAACGACGTGCTCGTAAAAAAGATCCAAAAGGCGTTCGACCGCGTGGCCTGGGAAAAAGAATTTGTCTTGTGCGAAGGTTCCGGGCACGCGGGCGTCGGCGCAGTGTTCGACCTCTCGAACGCGCAGGTCGCCAAGACGCTTGGTTGCAAAGTCATCATCGTTTCCCAGGGCGGCATCGGAAAGCCGATCGATGAAGTCACGCTGAACCAGGCATTGTTTGAGAAGGAAGGCGTGGAGATCATCGGCGTGATCTTGAACAAAGTGTTGCAGGACAAAGTGGATTACATCCGGGAATTCGCGAGCCGCGGCCTCAAGCGCAAAGGGCTAAAGCTGCTCGGGGTCATTCCGCACAAGCGCATCCTCTCCAACCCCACGGTAGCTCTCATCCGCGAGGAATTGAAGGCGGAATTGCTCAACGAACCACAAACGACGAACAATCTGGTCGACGATGTCATCATGGGCGCGATGGGTGCGCAGAACGCGGTGAGTTATTTCAAGAAAGGCGCGCTGCTCATCACCCCGGGCGACCGCGAGGATATTTTATTCGCCGCCAGCACCATCGTGAATGCACAAAGCGATGATCGTTTGGCGGGCATCGTCCTCACTGGTAATCTGCGACCCAGCCAATACCTGCTGAAGATCATCAAGACCATGCCCATACCCGTGCTGTTCACGGCGGCAGACAGTTACGAAGTGGCCTCCAAGGTGCACGATCTCACAGTGAAGACCCGCCCGGGCGACGCCGAAAAAATATCGTTGATCCGCGATATCATCGCCAAAAATGTCGATGTCGGTGCCATCGTCGATGCGCTCTGAAGTTCTTAATTTTTAATCTTAAGTTTTGAGTTAAGATTTTTGCTCTGCCCAGTTTTTACTATGGCGGTCAAAGTGCGAACCTGTTCCAGACAATCGTCAATTAAGGGTCCGATCTTCTCCAGAGTGACGATTTCCGAATCACGCAAAAGCCGTAGCCAATAATGGGTTTCGCGAGCCTCTTTTGAAGCAATGCCCATTTTCGCAATAAAATCCGCGCGACTGAAACCCGCCAAAGCTTCTTCTACGTTTGCGCCAATTCCTGTGCCTGCACGTAACACCTGTGCGGCCAATTCATAATGCCGCTTTTCACGCAACCACCCAGCCAGGTTGACTATCCGCAAGGCGAACGCGTAACTTTTTTCTCTAATAACGCTCTCTTTCATAAAGGTGCTATTGAGTTTAGGTTTTGTTTTGATGATATTTTCGGTAACTTGCAGAATGCGTTTTAACTAAAAATTAAAAATTTAAAACCAAAAACTCAGTGATTCCCCTTAATCCAAACCTAAAAGACCTGCCGGTTTATGTGCCCGGTCGCCCCATCGAAGAGGTGGCGCGCGAGCTCGGACTGGCCGCAGATTCCATCATCAAACTGGCCTCGAACGAAAATCCGTTCGGCCCCTCACCCCTCGCGCTGGCAGCGATGCAAAAAGCTCTGCCAACCGTGAATCTGTATCCGGATGGCAATGCGTTCTACCTCAAGCGGAAGCTCGCGGCGAAACTGGGCGTGGAACCGGCGCACCTCGTCCTGGGCAATGGCTCGAACGACATCATTGAATTTATCGGGCATGCACTGCTCGGACCGGGCGCGGATGTAGTGGTTTCGCAATATTGTTTCGCCATCTATCCCATCGTCACGAAGCTGTTCAATGGGAACGTCATCACCGTGCCGGCCAAACATTATGGGCATGATCTGCCAGCCATGTTGCGCGCTATCACACCGAAGACACGCGCGATATTTGTCGCGAACCCCAACAATCCCACCGGCACGCTGGCGACGCGGGAGGAAGTCATCGACTTCGTGAATCGTGTTCCGGACCACGTCCTGTGCGTGATGGATGAGGCGTACATTGAATTTCTTGAAAACCCGCTCGACCTGTCCGCGCTGGTGCGTTCCGGCGCGCGCCCGAACCTGCTCTTGATGCGGACGTTCTCCAAAATCTACGGCCTGGCCGGATTGCGCGTCGGCTACGGCATCGCGCATCCAGATTTTATCGCGGCATTGGAAAAGATACGGCAGCCGTTCAATCTCAACCTGCTCGCGCAAACCGCGGCGTTGGCTGCGCTGGACGACGATGAACACGTCCGCAAGACGCGCGCGAATAATCTAAGTGGGCTGAGATTGTTTGAGCAGGCCTTCCGCGCGGCGAAGCTGGAATATGTGCCCTCCAGTGGCAATTTCATCCTCGTGCGCGTGGGCGAAGGCCAGCGGGTGTTCAATGAATTACAGAAACAAGGCGTCATCGTGCGTCCGATGGGCGGGTATCAATTGCCCGAATGGATCCGCATCTCCATCGGTACGCCGCAGGAGAATGAAAGGTGCCTCGCCGCGCTGAAGAATGTGCTAAAATGATGCCGCAATGAAAAAGCTTAGCGCAATTCTGTGGATGGCAGCTTTGATGTCATTGGCGGCGATCTTCGCCACCCTCGCTGATGAGCGTTTGCCGGTGCTGAAGGTCGGCAGCGTGGTTTACAGCAACGTCACAGTGACCAGCGTTTCGGACACGGATATTTTCTTCATCCATTCACGGGGCATGGGCAATGTGAAGCTGAAAAACCTGGAGCCCGCGATGCAGCAGCATTTCCATTTTAACCCGGACAAAGCGACCGCCATAGAGATGCAACAAAAAGAGGCGAACGCTAAATTCGCTGTCCGGATGGCCAGCAACACCAATACCAACAAGCCGCCGGATGCGGCCGCGGTGGCCCAGGCGGACCTCGCGGATGCCATCTCGCAGGTGCAGGCCATCATCAACCAGCCGGTCAAACAATATCCCGAGCAGGAAGGTATCGCGGCTGGCCATTTTTCAACCTGGTTCGACGCCGGGGCCAAATTGCCAGATTTCAAAAACGCAGACGTGCGCACGACACAGGAAACCAATTATTCCCAATTTCAATACGTCGTCTGTGACCTGAACCCCGGAGTAGTTTTTTTGGGTGATGACCTCGAATTCAACCCGATGACCAAATATTTTTACACCGACCGCACGCTGCCCAAGAAGAAATTGACGCAAGCAGAGATGAACGAGGTGAACCGGCTGTATCGCCTGATCTGGGAAGCCTCCGACCGGCTGGCCGACCAGGGTGTCAAAGTGGATTGGAAATAGATCCACGGGTACAACCGGCTACGAATATAAACTGCGGAAGGAAAAATAAAGTTTGAATCCTGTCGCAAACCGAATACTTATTTGCGCGTTGAATAACCAATCAGCCAGCGAACGTGAAACTCACTGACCTGCGGGGCATCCTGCAATACATCCCGCAATTCCGCGAGAAGACCTTCATCCTCGCGATCGACGGCGCCATCGTGACGGACGAAAATTTCGCCACGCTGTTGCTGGATGTCGCGGTGTTGCGCTCGCTGAACATCCGCGTGGTGCTCGTGCACGGCGCAGCGGCCCAGATAAAACTGCTGGCTGACGAACAAAAAGCCACCGCCTCCAATCTCGACGGCTCCGGCATCACGGATGAAAACACGCTGAAGCTCGCCCTGACCGCCGCGAACCGGCTGACGCACGAAATTCTTGAAGGTCTTTCCACCAACGACCTGCGCGCGGTTTGCCCGAATGTGATCATCGCGCATCCGTTGGGCATCATCCAGGGCGTGGACCATCTGTTCACAGGCAAAGTGGAACGCGTGGACACAGAATTGTTACAGGCGTTGCTGCAGCAAGGCGTGGTGCCCATCATCCCGCCGCTCGGTTTCGATGGCGACGGGCGCACCTATCGCGTCAATTCCGACGCCGTGGCCACCGCCGTGGCCGAGGCGCTGAAAGCCATCAAGCTCATTTTCATCACGTCATCGGACGGGTTGATCTACAACGGCCAACTCATCCGGCAGATGCTGGTCGCCGAATTGACGAATCTATTGCACACGAACAGTGCCGGCTTCACTCCCGAGACGTTATCCAAGGCGCAACACGCCGCGGCGGTGTGCCTGGCGGGTGTGCCGCGGGTGCATATCATCAATGGCCGCGTGGATGAAGGGCTGCTGGCGGAGGTCTTTTCGAACGATGGCATCGGGACGTTGATCTACGCGAACGAATACCAGCAGATACGGCCGGCGAAGAAAAAGGACGTCCGCGCCATCCAGATGCTCACCAAACAAGCGGTGGAAGCGGATGAACTGGTCAAGCGCACCCGTGCGAACATCGAGAAAAATCTCTCGGACTATTTCATTTTTGAGATCGATAAAAACCCGGTAGCGTGCGCGGCCTTGCACAATTACACGGAGCTCGGCAAAGGTGAGCTGGCGTGTTTGTACGTGAGTCCATCTCATGAGAACCAGGGCATCGGCCGCAAACTCATCCAATACGTGGAGAGCAAGGCGCGCGAGGCCGGCTTGAACGAACTACTGACGCTCTCCACGCAGGCCTTCACCTATTTTCAATCCAAGGGCGGATTCTCCGAAGGAACTCCGGACGACCTCCCGCCGGCACGGCGTGAGAAATATGAGGCCAGCGGGCGCAAATCCAAGGTGCTGGTAAAGAAATTGAAATAGTTTTCCTTATCCCAAAACTGTGGCATCTTCCGCCGAGATGCAGACAGGAGAAGGGAATTCAACTTCAACGGATATTCGCTCAAAAGCGACAGGTAAGCCATTTTGGTCCGTGATGATTCCAGCGTATCGGCCCAAGGAAAATTATCTCCGGCAGACGCTCGAATCGGTCCTCCAGCAAGACCTCGGGCCGGAACAGATGCAGATACAAGTGGTGGATGACTGTTCGCCAGACGGAGACGTGGCTGGAATGGTCCGGACAATCGGCGGAACACGCGTCGAATTTTCCCGCACGCCAAAAAACCTGGGGATCGCTGGATGCTGGAACCACTGCATCGAAACAGCGCGCGGCGAATGGGTCCACCTCTTGCACCAGGACGATTATATCCGGCCGGGGTTTTATCAAAAACTCACTGAGGCAGCGGCCAAATATCCGGAGGTGGCGCTGCTCGCGACCCGTTCTGATTTTATCACCGAACAAGGAGCCGTCTGGAAAACCTCCGAGCGCATACCGGAACTGGAAAATGGCGGACGCGCGGTCGAACGATTTTTCTACGGCACGCCGATCCAATGCCCGGGGATCGTCGTCAAAAAAAGCTTTTATGACACGCAGGGCGCTTTTAATCCGGACCTGAAATTTGTTTTGGATTGCGAGATGTGGGCACGCGTGGTCGGCATCGCGGGCGGCGTTGTGATTCCGGATGTGCTGGCGTGTTATCGCAGTTCCGACGGCGCCGCCACCAGCCGGATGGAACGCACGGCAGAAAATCTGCGCGATATCGAACGGCTGAACAATATTTTCGCTGGGCGATATCCCGGGTTCGACCGTCAACAGGCCCTAAGACGAGTGTGTTATCGCGCCAAAACACAGGCTGACTGGTTCGTAAAAAAAGGCGATGCCGAAGCCGCCCGCGTCAATCTGGAGTATTGGAACACGCACACGACGCCGATGATCCGCGCGCGCTATTTCCTCGGAAATCTTCTCCGGCGCTTTCGGTGAGGTAACCGAAATGCGCACCTTGACTTTGCAACGGTCATTCCTGAAATTGGGGCGAGATGTTGAGGTTTGGACAAATCCTAATGCTGATCGCGTTGCTGGCGGTCAATGGCGCGCATTGGGTGACGCTGCAAACGGTCGCGTGGACGGCGATGTTCACACAAAACCTCCGCACTGGCTCGTTGGAAGACGCGTTGACCAGGACATTCGATGGCCGTCATCCGTGCTGCCTCTGCAAACAGATCACCGCCGCGAAAAAATCCGAATCGAAGACTGAATTCTCCTTTTCCCTGAGGAAGCTCGAGTTTGCTTCGGAGAAGATCATCATCACCCTGACGCCGCCAGCGCAATTCAGCTTTCTCTCCCATTCTGACGCCCGAGCCTCTGGGCTGGTCTTAGAACCAGCCGTTCCCCCACCTCGCCTGCTCCTCGGTTAGACCACGTTCGATGATTTGCCGCGTCGTATGACGTCGGCAAAGTTTTATTCCTATTTGAACTGAGTCCCGCAACCGCGGTGTTCTCATAACCTTTGGAGCAGTTATAAAATGAAATTTGATTCAGCAGCAGTAAAAGTCAGTTGCGGTTTATTGGCCGGATTGCTGGCGCCAGGCATCGTACATGCCTGCGCTTGCGGGTGTGGTGTGTTCGATGTGGGCACAAGTTCGATGTTTCCCACCAGTGAAGGCGGAGCGGCCTTCTTTCAATATGATTACCAGGACCAGGACCAAAACTGGCACGGCACCTCAATAGCGCCAGCGGTGAAGAACGATGACAAGGAGATCACGACGGATTTCTTCACGCTTGGCCTGCAATACATGTTCAACCGGAAATGGGGTGTTGAGGCCGAGGTGCCTTTTGATTATCGCACATTCAAGGGCATGAACGAGGATACGCAGAAGATCGGCCAAGCGAGTTGGATGGCGCTGGGTGATATCCGGCTCGAGGGAATTTATACCGGATTCATGCCGGACCTGTCTGCTGGCATCACCTTTGGCGTCAAACTGCCGACGGGCAACTTCAGGCAGACGAGTCCGGAGTTGGACATCGACCGCGATACGCAGATCGGGACGGGCAGCACGGACATTTTGCTCGGCGGTTTCTATCGCGATAATCTGGACCGCAACCAACAATGGGACTGGTTCGCCCAGGCGCAATTGGACGTGCCGGTGCTCATCCAGGACCACTATCGCCCCGGCGTTGAACTCGATGCGGCGGCGGGGATCGATTACAAAGGCTGGTCGGTGGGCCGTGCGAAAATCTCACCGCTGGGACAAATAATCTTTTCCGAGCGGACGAGCGACAGCGGCGCGAATGCAGCCCATCCAGTGGCCTCCGGCTACCAACGCATCATGCTTTCGCCGGGAGTCGAGGTTCATATCCATCCAGTAAAAATCTATGCTGATGTGGAAATTCCGGTCTTCCAGAATTTTACCGGCGACCAACTGGCGGCGGCCGTGTTGTTCAAATTCAGCATCAGCTATATGTTTTAACCCACAACGCAAATGAAAACCCTGAAGCAACAAGTGCACTGAGCCGATTTAACGCTTGTAAAGTGCGCTGGCACGGCCCTAAATGAGAATATGGATTCCGAAACGCATGCGAGCGTAAAACGGGCCGCGATCACGCTAAGCGTGCTTCCTCTCGGGACGTTTGTGATCGCATTCCTTTGCGGATGGAGCTTGATTGGGGGTGATACGCTTGGGGGAGGACTTGCTGCATTTTGGGGGCTGGCAACGCTGATTCTCGGTATCACCTCGATCGTTTGGGGCATCAGTATCATCCCCAAGGATTGGCGGTTTGCCGGTCTTTGTATCTTCTCCGGAAGTTTCTATACCCTGCTTACCTTACTGCCTGCCATTGGTAAAGCGGTCATGTCTTCAATAAGTCAATAATTCCAACAGATTATTGCCGTTGTTCGCCAGTTCCCATCTTCCGCCCCGTTGCACAACGAGGCGTCGGCAGGGATTGGCGGCTTCTTCGGTCTCATTGACGGAAAGTAATTGGAATCGGGGCTTGCCAGGAATCTCTGCTGCAGAACGCGGGATGAGTTCACAGGGCACACCATTGAAGTCCAAGGCGATCTCATATCCGACGACGCCCTCTTTTTGGGCGCGTGGATTGGGTTGGATGAGTTGCGGGTAACGGCGTAGATATGAAAAATCCGTGACGCGGACAAAGACCCGGCAAAGCGTGGTCTTCGAGCGGATGAAATTGAGCAGGCTGAAATTCGTCTGGCTGTGTTCCTGCAACAGGATGAGGCGCGGGTCGATGCCCATGAGGTTTTGGCCGTTCCAATCGCCATGGTCGTTGCGTTCACCGGGATTAAACTTTTTGTACCACGCAGAGAAATGGTCGCTGGCGACGAGGTCTATCTCAAAATGGACGTGCGCACGGTCTTTGGTGATGGTCTCGGCGGTGTTCGAAGTGCGGCCCATGATGGCAATCACCTGGCCGGTTTTCACCGTTTGCCCGACTTTCAGCCCGGCCCCAATCTCTTTCAAGTGCGCGTAGAGAGTGTAGATATCCAGCCCTTCAATCTGGTGCCGCAGAACGATGTAATTGCCGTAGTTGGAAAGCGAAGGCCGCGAATTGATGTACGCCACCGTGCCATCGGCCGAGGCCATGACGGGATCGGTGGGTTCATCACGTTTATCGCGCTGGGTGGCCCGGATATCCAGCCCTTCATGAAGCTGGTGGCCGTCACTGCGCACGCAACCGAAACAACCGCTGGTCCAGGTCTTGCCCGGGGTGGGCGCGAAAAACTTATCCTCGCCGCCTGGCTCATAAATGGCGCGGTTGGCGGTGGGGAGATAAAAAGGCTGGGCGTGCAATGAACGGACCAAGAGGCACGACGCAACCACGACAATGAAAAAACGGCTAAACCTTACCATTTGTTATCACTCTTGATTGCTTCCGCCGCCATTTTATTGAGGCCCTGCACCATTTTCTCCGACTCCGCGCGAGTGGCATCGGGGGTAAATGTTAGAACGCCGTCGGAGATCCTGCGGGTCACCGTGGGTGCAGCCAGCCAACGGCTTTCCTTTAATTTTTCGTCCCACCGGCAGAGGATGGCGATGCGCTTTCCGGGATTCGCAGCGGTGTATTGCTCCAGCATCCACTTGGAGCGCTCATTGAATTGCAACTGGATGGCAAACCCGCCCAGAACCTCAACGATCTTTGCGCCAGCGAGGTCTGTTTCGGTGAGGAACGGGGTTTTATCCACGTTGATCATCATGGGATTCTCCCGGTAGATGGGCACAGGCGAACTGACATCCGGCATATCGGGATTGGTTTCCATATGCAGCGAGATGACCGCCATGGATTTCTTATCGAGCCCCTTGTTGGTATGACAGCCGCACAGGGAAACGGCGGCCAGGGTCACCATGACCGCGAAAAAAACATTGAATCGCTTTGCTCCAGTAAGCATAGTTGCACTTCAAAATCGCAGCGCAGATAAAAATGTAAAGACACTTATGGGAAAACAACACAACAAAGCGGAGAAACGCGTTCGCCGTACCCGCTACCTGAAACGCAAAAAAACATTGGCCAAGGCCAAAAAAGCGTCCAAAACCAAGGCCGCCTGAACGGATTTGGTCAGGCTGACCGGGCCACCGACAGCGGTGGCCTTTTTTTGTCGAACCGCCCCGGCCGGTGATTGTCCTTGAAGACGGGGTGGCTACCGGCCAAATTGATTTCGCCAGGGCCTGCGGAATGTGGACTTACGAACCCCGCCAGGGCCGGAAGGCAGCAACGGTAGTTTGCTTTGCATCTGCCGCAGTCACCCTGGCCTCTTTCATTTACGGCTGAAGATTTTCGGCCTACATTCGCTTCCGCGATTGCCAATGGCGCGCAAATCGTAAATTGTAGAACGTCATGTCATACCAGGTCATAGCGCGGAAGTATCGGCCACAAAGATTCGCCGACGTCGTGGGGCAGGAGCATGTCTCGCAGACGCTCGCCCATGCCATTGAACAGAACCGCATCGCGCACGCCTATATCTTTTGCGGGCCGCGCGGGACGGGCAAGACGACCGTCGCGCGCATCTTCGCCAAGGCATTGAATTGTACGGGCGGGCCGAAGGCGGATTTCGATGTGAACGACCCCAAATGCGTGGAGATCGCTGAAGGCCGCTCGATGGATGTGCTGGAGATCGACGGCGCCAGCAATAACGGCGTGGAACAGGTGCGCGAATTGCGTGAGACCTGCAAGTACGCCCCGGCTTCGTCCAAATTCAAGATCTACATCATCGACGAAGTACACATGCTCTCAACTGCAGCGTTCAACGCGCTGCTCAAGACGCTGGAAGAACCGCCGGCTCACGTAAAGTTCATGTTCGCGACGACGGACCCGGAGCGGGTGTTGCCGACGATCCTTTCGCGCTGCCAGCGTTTTGACCTGCGCCGCATACCCACTGCGCTCATTGTCAAACAACTCGCCACTATCGCCAAATTGGAGAAGGTGAATATCAATGACGAAGCACTCTTCGCCATCGCACGCGGAGCGGACGGCGGAATGCGTGATGCGGAAAGCGCGCTGGACCAGCTCATCAGCTTTTGTGGTGACAAGATTGAAGAGCCAGATGTGCTCTCGATGTTCGGCCTCACGGCGCAAGGGCAGTTGCTCAAGCTCAGCGGCGCTATTCTTAATGGCGAGATACAGACCGGGTTGCAGGAATTGAATGCGCTGGCGCAACACGGCAAAGACCTGGGCCGACTGCTCTCGGACCTGCTCAATCATTTCCGGAACCTGCTGCTCTTCCAGGTCTCCAAGGGCGACCTGAACATGCTGGAGGTCTCGGAGATCGAGATCGCTGCGCTCAAGGAGCAAACCGCGCTGGCCACCACCGATTCGCTCACGCGCATCCTCGAAGTGCTGGCCGATGCGGAATTGCGCCTGCGCGATGCGGCATCGAAGAAGATTTTGCTCGAAGTAACGCTGCTCCGGGCCGTCGAAGCGCGTAACTCGCTGAGCCTCGATGCTGTGCTAAAACAGTTGAATGCGTTGCGAGGCGGCCAGCCCAGCGCAGGGCCGACACCTGTCGCTAGACCAGCGGCCCCAGCCCCAACCACACGCAGTAATCCGGCCCCGGCGGCATCTGCAAGTGTTGCGGACGCTCCGCCCGTCACCCATGCGGTGATGGCTGATGCACCGGTTGCATCCAGCAATCTGGAAGAACTGTGGTCAAAACTGGTGGAAGCCGCTGGACGAGCGAGTCCATTTGTCCGCTCTTATCTGCTGGAAGCACATCCGGTTTCGTTCGAGAAAAACATTTTCGTCATCGGTTTTGACCCGGAATTTGCGGACCACCTTGGGCTGGTGGACAATGCGCGCAATCATACATTGCTGCAGACCAAGCTCTCGGAGTTCGGCCATCCCAATTCGCAGATCAAGTTCATTAAGGCAGAAGCGCCGGAAGGACGGACACGAACCGTTCTGGCAGCGGCTCCGGTCGCACCCACGTCCCCTGCCCCAAAAGCGGCGGGTTCACCGGCTAAACCTGTCGCCCCGACCGCGGCTGCCCCGGTAAAACAATCGGCTTCGGTGCCGTTCAACAAGGATGATTTCAAGAATGACCCTTTGATACAAAAGGCGCTGGAAGTTTTCAAGGGGACGATTGTTGAAGTGCGCGCTTAACGGCCATGGTTGTCACGATTTTCCGTTCACGTCTCCGCCTGGAACATCTCGAGGAATACGAGAAATGGGCGAAGAAGATCTATGACATCGCAGTGACGATGCCGGGGTTTGTGTCTTTCAAGACGTACGCGGCTGAGGATGGCGAACGCGTCTCGCTCGTGGAATTTGATACAGCAGAGAATGTGCTGGCGTGGCGCAATCACCCGGAGCACCGGCAGGCGCAGGAACTGGGCCGGACGTTGTTCTATTCGGAATACCGCATCCAGGTCTGCCAAACGATGCGCGATTATTCTTTCCCGAAAAAAAGCTGACGCGGCCACGTCTTCTGGGTTAGTTTCCTTACCACAATTTATGTCCAGCATCGGCAAACTCATGAAACAGGCTGCGCGCATGCAGCAGCAGATGGATCAGATTCAATCGCAACTGGCCGCCCGCACGGTGGAAGCCACGAGCGGCGGCGGCGCCGTGAAGGTGACCGCCAAATGCGACGGCTCATTGGCGGGGATCAAGATCGACCCGCAGGCGTTGAATCCTTCGGACGCGCAATTGCTTGAGGACATGATCCTCACGGCGGCGAACCAGGCGCTCGGCCAGGCCAAGGAGATCGCGAATGCCGAGATGGGCAAGGTCACCTCCGGCCTCAATCTGCCGGGATTCGGCTGAGCGCGGCAGCTTTAAATGGCGCTCCCAGATTCCATCACGGCACTCATCACGGCGTTGCACAAATTGCCCGGCGTGGGGCCGCGCTCAGCAGAACGCATCGCGTTGCACATCGTCCAATCGGAGACGGCGGCGGTGAAACACCTCGCCGACACCATCCTCCATGCGCGAGAGAAGATACAATTTTGCACCACCTGCGGCTCGCTCACGGAAAAATCGCCGTGCGATATCTGCGCGGACCCGCGCCGTGACGCTTCACTCATCTGCATCGTCGAACAACCGGTGGACATCCTGAGCGTTGAAAAATCGAACACGTTTCGCGGCAAGTTCCACGTGCTCGGCGGAAAAATTTCGCCGCTGGATGGCGTGGAACCGGAGGATTTGCACATCGCCGCACTGGAACGGCGTTTGGAACATGAGCCTATCAAGGAAATCGTTATCGCGCTGGGCACGGATGTGGAGGGCGATGCGACAGGTTTTTATCTCGCGAAACGGCTGGCGCGCAAAGGGCTGAAGATTTCACGCATCGCATATGGTTTGCCGGCGGGACAGGGATTGGAGTTCGCCGATGAACTGACGCTTAGCCGCGCCCTCGAGGGGCGGAGGGAGATGTCGTGAGTCCGGTGGTCGCGTTTGATCTGGGCAAGGTACTGGTTGATTTCGATTATTCGATAGCGGCACGCAAGATTGCGGCACGCAGCAGCAAGCCGCCGGAAAACCTGGCCACGTTCCTGAGCCATTCGCAGTATCTCATTCAATTTGAAACCGGATTGATTGACCGAAACCAGTTTTTCGACGCCATCCGGGCCGCGACCGGTTATGGCGGGACGCTGGATGAATTCAGCGCGGCGTTCGCGGATATTTTTTTCCCGATGGAACCGATGATTGCGCTGCACGCTGAACTGCGCCGGCATGGCTTGAAAACATACGTTTTCTCCAACACCAACGACCTGGCCATCAGTCATGTCCGGCACAATTTTCCGTTCTTCGCGCATTTCGACGGCTATATCATGTCCTACGAAGTGCATTCAATGAAGCCGCACGCGGGCATCTATGAATCGCTGGAAAAGATGACCGGCAAACGCGGCGCGGACATCGTGTATATTGATGACCGGTTGGAGAATGTGGAGGCTGGGACGGCGCGCGGCTGGCGCGCGGTATTGCATGAGACGCCGGAGAAGACGCGCGCGGCGCTGGTCAGTCACTTTCCTTTTCTTTCGCGTTGAGCAATGCGTCCAGCGAGTAATCAGGGTCACCCAGTGTTATCAAGCGGTCGGTCATGTCGTTAAGCGCACGACGGGCGGTCTGGAAATGCTCGGCGAGCGTGTCAAAGATTCCCGCAAGTTCATAGCGCCTGGCTAATTTATGGTCGCTGGCGGCGCGATAGTGTGCGCGGCCCAATGATTCGTAATAGCTCAAGGCCGGAAAACCTTTTCGTTCGGCACGAAAACGGATGCGTTCGGGGAAGACGCCGGACAGGAAGAGGGAATAATTGCCAACGTGGGCGCGGATCATGAACGCCGTGCGGTCATCGGCGGTCTGGAGGGCGGCAAGCAACTCGAAGAAATAATTCATCGGCGCGGTGGTGCCGGGCACGATAGCACTCGACTGGTCGGCCTGCGCAAATTCTGAGAGCACTTCGGCAACGTAGTCTGCGACGGCACGGTCATGGATCTGCGAGCGCCGCAACACCTGCCGCACGAGGATGTAGAAATAAAAATGAGTGGTGACGCGAAGACAACCGCGGCGTTCGAGCAAGGCGTGCAGGAGGGCTTCGTCGTCGAGGATGAGGTCGCGGGTATCTTCGTCGGCGAGGAGTTTGACGAGGCATTCCGACGTGCCGACCTTGGGTCCAAGGACGGAGAGGATGAAGTCCACGTCTTCGGCCGCGAACTGCGTACGACAATTTGGTTGGATGACTTTCACACGTGCAACCGTACCAGCCGGAACAAACCGGCTTTCTTAGTGCCCCAAGTCGCCTTCTTGATCAGCCCGCTGACGCGGGACACAACCCTCACCTGCTGCTGCGCAGCACCCTCTCCCGCAAGCGGAGAGAGGGCATCGCGGCGACCTAACAACGCACTGCCACTGTTATCCACTTAGCAAATCGGGTTCCAACCCCAAAGACTTTAGATATTTGATGAATTTGAGCCTATCGCTGGCTGGAATTGTGCAAAATGTAGGATTTATGGCCTAATGCTGTGCAGAAACTGACTGGCAGATGGTTTCCATCCGAGGCGGAGGAAAAGCGAAATTACACGTGGTTATGCAAGGGACGACGGCGGAGCGGGACGCACCGCCGAACCCGCGAGACGCGGGTGCTACACGATATTTTTCGGATACCAGCCGTAGTCGAAAAATAAGCGCCACTGAAGCGTGGTGCTGCTGATAAATATATTTTGCCTAATTTCCGTGCGCGATGGACTCTTTTCGCATGACCGCGCGAATCCCGACCCGCTCCCGCCGCCAGGCGATGGATTGGGCACTCGTGCTGGCCAGCCAGGGGATCCAGCCGACGATTGATCGCAGTGAAGAACTGGGCTGGGGATTGATCATCGGCGAGAATGAGCGCGAGCGGGCGATGAACTCCATCCAACTTTACCAGGCGGAAAACCTGCATTGGCCGTGGCGGCGAAAAGTTTTCAAGCGCGAGGTGCTGTTTGATTGGGGCTGCCTCGCGTGGGTGTTTCTCGTGGTGCTGTTCTATTGGTTGGAGGTGCGCACTCCTACGTTCCGCGACGTGGGGTTGATGGATGGAACGGCGGTATCGCATGGCGAATGGTGGCGATTGTTCACGGCAATCTTTCTGCACGCAGACCTGGCGCACCTGGCATCCAATGCGACCATCGGATTCATCCTGCTGGGGTTGATGATGGGTAGTTATGGCACGGGCGTGGGGTTGCTCTCCGCGTTGCTGGCGGGTGCGGGCGGCAATGCGCTCGCCTGGCTCGTGGACACCGGGCATCTCAGCCTCGGCGCCTCAGGCATGGTGATGGGCGCGTTGGGTCTGCTGGCGGCGCAATCGGTCACGCTGTGGCGCAAAGGGCACGGCCTGAAGCTGATCATCGGCGGTCTCGGCGGCGGATTGATGCTGTTGGTGCTGCTGGGCACCAGCCCGGACTCGGATGTGGTGGCGCACTTTGGCGGGTTCGGCTGTGGTGTGTTGCTCGGCGCGGTACTGGTTTGGACCCGGAAGATCATGCGAACCACTGCAGCGAACATCTTATGCGGCGCGGCGTTTTGCCTGCTGGTGATAATGACGTGGCTGCTGGCGGTAGGAGGCGGGAGATGAAAAACCCTCACCCCAATACTCTGAGCAATGGCACATACGGTGAGAATTGTAATTTACTCAATAGGTGCTGGCGTAAAGAATGATTCGTAAACAGATGCGTTTGCGTTTATGACCCGTTTACAGACTGGACAACAACGATGCACCAACTGATTTGATATATGCGAAAACTTAAAGTTTTATTCATCGCTCTGGCATCGGCTGGATGGCTTGTACCATTACTCTTCACAGGTTACACAGAGAGTCTATCTAGAATAAGGCAAGGGATGGCAGTTAAACTATCTGAGGTAATTCAGGAATCCGAGTGCTGCGAGCCGGGACGGCTCGCGCTCCGTTAAATTAGCGGCGGTCTGCCGACGCGCCGCTACGATTCATTTCCGTGGATAGAGATGTTCCAGGCGCACGTGATTGGCGGCGTATTCCTCCCCTGCCCGCTTGAGATATGGAATAAGCGCCAGGTTGTCCATTTCCATGGCTATTTTCAGTTTGGGATCCAAATTCTTGATGACGAACGGCTCGTCGTAACGGACGTAGGTGAATTTTTGTTCAGCGTTGCTCAACAAAGTGGGTGTTTCCAGCGAGCCAATTTCCGAATCGATGGGTGGACCGTGCCGGCAATCGCCGAGAATGCGGCACAACACATCCTGCTCCACCGAGACGGAGCCGATGAACGCCGGGGCGAGATATTTGACCTGGTCCAGCATGTTGATCTCGGCCGCGCGTTTCACGGGGAGGCGAGCGCGGGCGAAACCGGTGCCGATGGAGGTCACGTGCAGGGATTCGCGGGAGGCCGGCCAGTCGATGCAATACTGCGGCAGGGTGGCCATGAGGAAAGCGATGAGCGCAGGATTGTTGAAGGGCGTCATGCCGCCATCGATGAATAGATGCTTATTGCCAGCAAGATCGATCTCTTCCGGCGGGAAATAGGACGGCGCCGCCGTGCTGCCACGGAGCAATTGCCAGAGCGGGATGTTGAGATTGCAATCCGGCAAGGTGGCGCAGTTGTACATGGCCTTCGGGTTATTGCAGACGGGCCACGGGGAACCGGTGGAGGCGTTCCGCATGATGATGAGCAACAATGTGCGGAGCTTTCTGGTGCCGAGTAAGGCGGGTGTTTTGCCATCCGGCGTCTCGGAAAACACTCCCCGAAAAAAATCGGCGATGGCTTCAGAGCGATACTTGGCTTTCCAACGACGATACCAGGGCTCGCGCGCGAACATCTCGTTGCTGCGGGTGATGTATAGATTTTCCACTTCACGCACCGACAGGCCCCATGAGAGAAAAGCGGAGATGATGGCGCCGGTGCTGGTGCCGGCGATGAGATGGAATTCGTCCGCCAGCACAAGGTTTGGATTGCTCCGTTCCGCGCGCAGCAGTTCTTCGATGCGCGCGAGTATCTGGAGTGAAAAGACACCCCGGATGCCGCCGCCGTCCAAGGAGAGGATGCGTTTCATGTTCAATGTTCGCCGGCGAACCGGACGTAGGAATGCCACTCGATGACTTCGCCCAGCAATTGGTTCTCCGTTTCCATGACGATGCGGAACAGGCTGGGCCAGGTACGCACGACTTCCAATCTTTTGGCTGCGGATTCCAGTTTCTTGATCATCTCGTCGTAAAGCACGCGGCGACGGGCATGTTCCTGTGACACCACCAGAGAAAGCAAGGCGGCATTGACCAACGGCAGCCAGACGGCGAATTTATGGATCCAATCCTCCGCAAAGAAGAACGAGAGCACGGAAAAAGTGAGGCCCAAAACCGAGGCCGTGCTGGCCGCTCGAGTCAGTGTTTTAAAGGCTGACTGCGCCCGCTGGCCACGACCTTTATAAAATTTGATCTGGTCCAGCACCCGATTATTCAGGTATTGTGCGCGCGCCTCCTCAAAGCCGGCGGCCGCCGATTTATCCAGATACCACGCGATGCGCAGGCTGCGGGCGAGGTCTTCGTACCCGCCGATGACCATGGTAGGGAAAAAGCTGGAACGCCGCCTTAGGTTCCAGGTGGCCAGGAATGACCGGCACAATTCAGCGCCCACACGGCTCTGGATCCATTGATATTTACTGCGATGATGTTTAAAGGCGATACAAGCAGCTCCCACCAGGATCACCACTTCCAGGCCCGAGGCCACATATTTCAGGCCGAGCGGTTCAATATCGCCAAATCCCAGGATGCCCACGGCCGCAGCGAATAACTGCAACAGGATCATCAGGATGGTCAGGTGGCGCGCACGGGGTGCTTCGCGATTGGCGGCTTCGTCGAGCTCCTGGAAATGGCGCTCCACGCCGGCGCGGGGGTTTTCATCAGACTCACTTTTTTGTTTTTTGACGGCATTGGGGTCGAAACCTTCTTCGGTGAAGGCTCCGGTGACGGGATCGATGATGAGGAGCGGTTTGCCGAAGGCGCGGGCGTATTCCACGATGTCACCCGTGCCACCCATGCCGGCGGCTTTTTTTCCGTCCCAGACAAAAACCATGACCTCGGCGTGTTCCACGGTAAGGATGCCTGTTTCCAGATAAGCCTCATCATTGGACTCCGGCCCGGTGATCTCCTCCACGAACAAGGCGCTGTCGATCAACGGCAGGACGCGCTGCCAGTCTTCCGGTGAAAAATCTTCTTCAAAGCGCTTTTTGGGAAACGGCAGGATAAGGCGGATGGGCAGTTTGCGTCGGGAAGCTTCTTCCAGAAATAACGTATCACTGCCACTGGCCGCCGAAGCGATAACGCCCAGATGCCCGAAACCTTCGGCCAGGCGGTCCAGGGCGCGGGCGATGCCAGTGGCGGCGATGGCCGGGTTGGCCAGTTTACGATGGCCGCTAAACCCAATGATTGTCCATTCCGGCAGCATGATTTTTTGGTGACCCTCGTCCGAGTTGCGTGGCTTTTAGCAGAAGGTCCCCGCCTTCGCAAGCTATGGCGGGCAGGCGAAGCGACGAACAGGTTCCTTAGCTGGGCCGACCGGCCAGTTCTCATTCAGGCCTGGCTGCCCGGCAAACGGGGCGTGCTGAACATCAAGGAACGGTTTGATGCCGAGGGGATCGATTTTGCGTTCCCGAGCCGGACGGTTTATTTGAAGCAGGAGGGGGACGGGCAAATGACGAAGCCTGAATGACGGATGGGCTGGGCGGTGATTTGCTAAATTGGTGATTGGTTAAATGGGTGACTTGTTTTTGGTAAATACTACGATACCAGGAACTGACACGATCATGCAAAACACGTCAATAGTCAGCCCCGACCCCTTGACGTTCAAATTGTTCACACTAAACACCTGTGCCAGTGCATCGTTGGTGCGCTGGTTAATTGGGTGATTTGTTTAGTTTGCCTTTTTTGTGTAAATACTCGGGACTGACACGTTTACAGTCGGTGATGGAGGCAAATAGCGCAATTCCTAAAATTCCAGAGACCAACTTTTTTGGAATCAGTCTGGAAGTTTCAAACATTGCTTCCGCAAAAACATTTCGAAGGTTGCGGCAATTGCCTGCACAGCATGTGTGTCGTGGTCGGATATCCAAATCTTGCCTTTGTCATCAAGACCGACTGGATTGCCGGCGTGGTCAGTTGAAATAACCGCCCATTTCTCGACCCCGGGCCAGTGCTGCCGTCGGAAAGAATTCGTGATTTCAACGAACGACTCCTCGTTCTGCCCCATTGGGATTGCTTTCCGTAATCCAAACACGCGAAACGGTCCAACGATTGCGCCACCATAACGGTGGACGAACTCTTTGTAGTCGTCTTCGAGCACGATGCCGACTTTGCGCTCAGCAGCGATGATTTCGTTGAATTCGACTTTTTCGGATTTCAGGATTGGCGTTCTGGAAAAAATGTTGTCCAAAACCTGCCACGTTTCATCTCTCATATTCTTTAATTGCCAAGAACCCGCCTGGCATTGAGTTCCTCCGTTGCACGCCATTGCCAATACTCGGTTCGCCAGCCATCGAAGGCAGCACGCTCTGCATCGCTTAACCCCACACCCGTCGTATTCCCAAATGGGTGCTGAGCCTCATTCCCAATACTATGGAATTCTGAAGGCATTTCAACAACGGGCCCTGCTGCATTTTGTTCAAGATGGTGCAAAACAATTGTATCTCCACTTTTTGTAGTCCCAGCAAATCCATATTGCTGCATCGCTTCAAGCGTTTCGTCATCAACGTGAGAAAGATTACGCACAGCCCGGACCTCCATGCCATTGAACTGCACCACGTTCCGCATCGTTCCAGCCTTTACGGCAGAAGTGTCTGCTAGTTTTGCCCACAAGCTATCGGCCGAACCGGGTAAGCCTCCCAAAAGATAAGTATTAAAAAAATCCCCTGATAAATCTGTGATCCCCGGATCCCAAATCGGAAATTGCCAGCCCGGATAATTAACAGATAGCAAAGGATCCAAATAAGGAAGGCTTGGAAGGGGATAAAAATACGGGTCAAATTGTGATGGGTAAAAATTCCTATTAAAATCAGGTGTTGAACTGGGATTCCCATAATCGATTGATTGCGTATCTGTTGGGCACATTGTCCAATACTGAGAAATATCACTGCTGGGGCGGTTGAAATCGCTTTCGCCAAATAAGTCAACGCTTCCGATGGGATTATTTTCGACAAATCTATATAGATTTATGCCTCCCGCTTCCGCAATTGGATCCTGATTCAACCAGCGTTGAAGGTTTGGCGCATAGGCGCGGTGTACGAACAACACAAGGCCTGAACGATGCGCGGGCATCGAAGAGAACTGCATGGTATTCGCATCGGCCAATGGACCAGTCGCGGCCAGGATATTCCCGAACGAATCGTATAAATATTTTGCGACCACCAGTTGGTTGGTGTTGAGGAGGCAGGTGATGTTGCCGTTGCCGTCGCAATGGTAGAACGCGGTCTGCGTTGTGGCTGCATCGGGTTCGGTGCGAGCCAGCAAACCGCCGATGCCGCCGGCTCCCTGCAAGGAGCCGCTTAAATCGTTTCCGCGGGTGTAGGTGACTAACGGGGTGTTGTTGCTGGCGCGTTCCTGCAGGATAACGTTGCCGTCGTAAATGAACCGGGTTTCGTTCGTCTGTATCCAGCCGCTGCTCCAATAATAGTCCTTCTGCACGCGTCGCCGGTTCAAGCCGTCATAGACGAAAGCCGATTTCCAGGCGTTGGATTCGGTGACGGCGATCAACTGGTTTTCATCGTCGTAATCGTAGAAGCGGGTGCCGTTGGTCCGCAGGTTGCCATTCAGGTCATAAATGAAAGCAACATTGGCGCGCAAATTGACGGTAAAGGAATTGGTGTCTGCCTCACCAAAAGCATTGGTGGCGATGACGGTGAACGTGTTATTGCCATCGGCGAGGCTATGATTGGTGCTGGCGAAGGTGTGATCAGCATACAGAAATGCGTTGGTGGTATTGACGCTCACACTTGCCGCTGCAGTGGTGGTCACGCCTGCTACGGAGAGTTTGCCGCTGCGGGTCACCGTGGAAAGCTCGTTCAAATTGTTCACGCTGAATGCCTGTGCCAGTGCATCGTTGGTGCGCTGGTTAATTGGGTGATTTGTTTAGTTTGCCTTTTTTGTGTAAATACTCGGGACTGACACGTTCACAATGGACCAGTCGCGGCCAGGATATTCCCGAACGAATCGTATAAATATTTTGCGACCACCAGTTGGTTGGTGTTGAGGAGGCAGGCGATGTTGCCGTTGCCATCGCAATGGTAAAACGCGGTCTGCGTTGTGGCTGCATCGGGTTCGGTGCGAGCCAGCAAACCGCCGATGCCGCCGGCTCCCTGCAAGGAGCCGCTTAAATCGTTTCCGCGGGTGTAGGTGACTAACGGGGTGTTGTTGCTGGCGCGTTCCTGCAGGATAACGTTGCCGTCGTAAATGAACCGGGTTTCGTTCGTCTGTATCCAGCCGCTGCTCCAATAATAGTCCTTCTGCACGCGTCGCCGGTTCAAGCCGTCATAGACGAAAGCCGATTTCCAGGCGTTGGATTCGGTGACGGCGATCAACTGGTTTTCATCGTCGTAATCGTAGAAGCGGGTGCCGTTGGTCCGCAGGTTGCCATTCAGGTCATAAATGAAAGCAACATTGGCGCGCAAATTGACGGTAAAGGAATTGGTGTCTGCCTCACCAAAAGCATTGGTGGCGATGACGGTGAACGTGTTATTGCCATCGGCGAGGCTATGATTGGTGCTGGCGAAGGTGTGATCAGCATACAGAAATGCGTTGGTGGTATTGACGCTCACACTTGCCGCTGCAGTGGTGGTCACGCCTGCTACGGAGAGTTTGCCGCTGCGGGTCACCGTGGAAAGCTCGTTCAAATTGTTCACGCTGAATGCCTGTGCCAGTGCATCGTTGGTGCGCTGGTTAATTGGGTGATTTGTTTAGTTTGCCTTTTTTGTGTAAATACTCGGGACTGACACGTTCACGTTCACGCCCTTAAACATCGACCAAAAGCTTACCCGTTGCTCAATCGTCCCCGCAAAAAGTTCGTCGAAATCTCGCACCGCAGCCGTTATTGGAAAGGAAGATCCCGTCATTTTCGAGAGCTTAACTAAGGGCCATTCAGCCCCGACCCCTTGACCGACCCCTTTTCTTTTCGACCCCTTGATGTGCGTCATCTGATTACGGATGTTTCTCCCTGAATTCCTTCGCAAATTTTTCGGCGACAGCAATTTGGTCTGGGGTCATCGTTTCGCCCCATTCTTTGAGATCGGATTCGGTACGCTGATCGCCTTGCAGCCAGGCGATCTTAAGCCATTGATACGCGGCGGTGTCATCAATGTCGGTGCCTCCGCCCAATTTGTACATGTAGGCCACTTCTACAATGCTGTCGTGGTAATTATTCAGAGCCGATTCGTGAATCCAGTGGAAAGCGGCGGCATTATCTTTTGGAACGCCGAGCCCGCGTTCATAGGCGACGCCGAGGTTGTACTCGGCGGTTGGCTCACCCTTGGCGGCAGCGGCCTTGAACCAATAGTTTGCGTGCTGGTAATCGCCGCTCTTGGACAACAGGGAGCCCAGGGCGTTTTGGGAAGGGGCGTGGTTGTTGGTCGCCGCCTTTTGGAACCAATGAATCGCTTCATCTGTAGATTTTTCGATGCCGAGCCCATTGACGTAAGCCAAGCCAAGGTAATATTGCGCTTCCACGTTTCCACGCGGAGCGGCCAGCAGCAAGGCCGTTGTGGACATGTGAGCTGGATCTTTTTCCTCGGCTACCTGCAAGGTCGGCTTCGTGACCAGGCACAGAGCGGCGGCAGCGGCCACCAAGGAGCCAAGGACGAGCCAATAACTCCCCACAAACACCCGCCGGGATTCCCATGCTGATCGGTCATCCGATTTTATTTCTGCGCCAGGCGTGAACCAGCCCGTGGATACGACGATCCACCCTAAGGGCAGAACCTCGTACCAAATGCGGAGTTCCGTGATGATTCCCCAGAAGAATTCGCCGATGATGTAGGTGAACACCACTATTTTCAGGGCAACCTCGCGGCGGTTTCCCCAAGGAATCAGCAACATGAGCAGGAGTCCGCCTGCGTTTGCGAACAGCACGTGGCGCGGCATGAAGCTGAAGAACGCGTGCAGGTTACTGGGCATCACACTGTGCCAGATGAGATCCTGGGTGGTGACGGCCTGGTTCATGGCAAAAACACGACCGGTCATCCCGTAGGCGGCCATAAGAATCTTATAGGTGGCAAATGTTACCGCGACCGTGCCAAGAAATGCGGGGATCCGTTTGCGCCATGGCCAGCCTTCTCCCAGCAGGACAAGTATCGCGCAACACAGAGTCGTTTCCTTAAAAAGCGCGCCAATGTACGCGCACAGAAGCACTGACCACATCCGGCCTCGCAAGAACATCAGGCAGGCCAGCGTGAAAAAGAACATGTTGGCGATATCCCAGACAAAGAATTGCGGACGAACCGGGTCAGAGAGGTAATACATCAGCCCACTCATCGTCCCCAGCATGATCAGCAAAGCGTCGCGCCGGAAATAGATGAGCGCCAGGAACAATAAAAAAAGCCAGAACGAGTGATAAAACGCAAAAATGTTCTCGAACCGCGGGCCGAGGATTTCTTTCTGGTGCATGGCATCCATGAGCCAACCAGAAGTGATCGGACCGGCCAATCGCATGCGCCAGCTCGGCGGAACCATGTCTTTGGCTTGCGGTGGCATGTGGTGCACCAGGTAACTGAATACGCCGTTGGAGAGAGCGTCACCATTCGTACCGGGACGAACGGAGGGCTTGATCAGGAAGAAAAAACTGACCGTCAATGACAACGCTACAAACAATTCGGCCGCAAGGACCCGAGGCCTTTTTTGGACACGTACGGCTATGGCAGCGATCGCCGGCAGACGGCCCAGCCAACCGAGAGTTTTAGTGCCAACATCATAGAACCAGCCAGCCATGGTGCCAACCTTGTGGATCAACCGGTTATTGGTTTTGGGTGTTGGCGGAGGGCGTCGCATTGCGGCAGCAGGGAGAATAGGAAGTTTGCAGGGAAAAATCAACTGGCCTGCTGTCGTGCAGATGCTTTTGGTACAGGGAGATGAAACAACGTGGGACGATTGATGCTTTAACAAAGCCCTTTTTTTCATTCACATGGCAACTGAATGAACACGGCCCGGCACTGAACGTTTTCTGTTCCGGCGTTGCGCCGGATGGGCCTTGCGCGAAAGCTTATAAGTTGAGCTTCGCCGAGGCTAGATGCTGATGGGTGACTGAACGGATCGCCTGTGGGTTAGTCCAAAATCAACCAAGAAGAAAAGACAGGTTTGAATCGATGGCTTTAAAGCTGTACGCCGTTCGCATGGCAGACCCGAAAAAAGAAAATCGGGGCGGCAGACATTTTATCTATTGACCGCCCTCCCTCCTATGAGTGACCCGTTTACAGTTTATGTAAACCAAGCCGACCAAAATAATGTCAACATAAAAATACTTGTAAAAAAGACCATCAATGTAAAAGACCAAAAGAATATAACGATTCCCAAGGATCGTTTCCCCATCCATTCCTTATAACCGACGAATAAAGCCCCGATTGCAGCGGCGTTTATAGAAATAAAAAATAAACATAGGAAGGCGGTTTTACAAATTGAATTATTGCGGAGAGCGAATGCGAATATAAATCCTACTGCCATCGTGACTATTATCGCTCTTTTAATGAACAGTTCTGTCCATCTTATGAGCATATCAATCCGCTTTTTCTTGTGTTCATTCTCTAATATCTTTTGCTTCATATCAGTTATTGAGGCGGCGTATTCGCAGCTTCGGGATCGTTCTCGCGTTTTTTTGTCGCATCGTCAAGCATGGATTGGATATCGTTAGGAATATCGCCTAGAGGGATTGGCTTACTAGTCAAACTAACCGTACCCGCAAAAATGTTATATTTCATTCCATAAGATACATATGCCGCTCCTGAGGTTGAATAACCCAATTGAATCACGCCTGAGCTTTTGGAAAGTTGCGTGCCATTCCCATTTCGAGCGGAAAGGCTCGTTAAATAATAGTACCAACCTCTGAGTTTTTTAGGTATGACAGTATTTCCCATTACGGCAGGCCATAAACGGGTCAGTTCTTATGATTGTCTAGTTGTGGTTTTTCCTCCAGTGATAGAACAGTGTATTGAGGTTGGCCTTGCTTCCCATTTTCATCCGGTCCGCGATCCACGCCATTGTCATCATCGTCTCTTGCCGGAGCCGCATAAAGGGTCGTCCTTAGTATTGACATAAATTCAGCTCCTCAATTGATGAAGGTGGTTGGAGACATAGTCACTCATTTCGCCGGCGTCAAAATTATCGAGGATTTTGCGCCTTCATAAATCTGTGGTGGTGGGACGGATGAGGGGAACTCGTGGTCGAATGCCCATACGTACCAATGCTGGCCGATCGGTTTGAAGGCATTGATGGTGGACGGGAAACGATTGGTCGGCGGATCGTACGCAACGCCATGTCCATCATGGTGGAAGCCTCCAAACGATACATACAAAATGTGGTCGTGCGTAACGGCGTGGAATTCTTTCTCATGGATGGCTTCCCAGGGCAGTCCGCGTATCGGGGCGGATTGAATGGGGCTCCCATCATACGGGAGGCGGTCGAAGATGTACTCATTGGTTTGCATGTTCCATCCGTTGGCAGAAATGAAAGCGTCGACGCCCGAAAGAGCGTTGGAGCCGGTGAGCGTGGGAGTGGGGACCTCGTCCCACTTATAGCCGAAGGATGGGTCCACGATCATGGAGTCGAAAATCGAACGAAGCGCGGCTTGCGCTTCGGCATTGGTGGAGGAAAGGTCTGGGTCGTTGGTCTGGCCCATCTCCTGCATGCCTTGCTGCATCTCTTTTAAAAAGCGTTGAAAGAGTCGCTCTTTTTGAGCGGCCGGGGAATCATTTGTGAGGGTGCGATCCGCCGCAAAGCAAATGGTGGCGATGAAAATGAGGCAAAAAAACCAAAGGAATGACGCTTTCATAATCCCATATTCCAAAATTGAACCCTAGGTAATGGATACGGTTCTACGCCGGTTTGAAGTTAATACAAGCTCAAGTTCATGGCTCAGGTAAGGCGCTTAGGGAGAAATGATTGCGATGAATTGATAAAATTGTTAAACATTTATTTGACATTATTTGACTTTTGTGGTTTATTGGTGTCGTATGTTTGGATTATTTAGATTTATGAATGTTGAATCGGGGAATTTGAGGAGGGTGGAGGCGGTTGGGGTGGCCCTCGCGAGCCGCAGACACAATAATAACGATTATAACAATAATCAGAGGTGGTTGCGTGTTCATTGCGAACAATGGTTGAAAATTTTGGGAATTTTTTCGGAGAACTCAATGAATAGCGCTAATGGGACGTGGATAAAAACGGGCGCAGAGGCACCTAAAGCATCATGCAAGCACTTGCGGACAACGGGGGTTTCGAACGGTTGACTTTCAAGCGAAAGTTTGAATACTCCGGAGCGGGCAATCCTTCTTATGTGGCGCGTACTAAATTTGATCAGTAAACGCGGAATGTTTTTCGCGTGTGTGGGGTTGTCATTCGTGGTCGCGTCCTGCCGCAGTCCGCATGTGCCGTTGCGCGGGCAGTTCGAGAGTTATAACGAAGCTTATGGAGATGCGCTCAACCAGCAGATGCTGCTGAACCTGGCGCGATTGCAGAACGGGCATCCGGCGTATTACCTGGCGATCGGCGCGCTCAACAATAAGTTCAATAACACGGAAGGCGCCAGCATCGGCCAGACGGGATCATTCACGGACAGCCGAAGCACGGTGGATACGTCACAGGTTTCCGGCGGCGTGCTGAAACTGGTGAGCCAGGCGGTCACGTATGTGTTATCGCCAGTGTTCGGTTATACCGCCGGCGGATCTTTCAGCCACTCGAGCAGCCCGGATTTCCAATTCATCCCGCTGAACAACGAGGGCGAGGTGAAACAGGTGCTCCAGCCGATCTCGACGGATGTGTTCTTTGCGCTTTACGAGCAGGGTTATCCCATCGACCAGTTGTTGCGGGTGATGATCGAGCGCATCGAGACGCCCATGCTGGCGGATGGCGAAAAACTGGTGTTGGTGAATTCGCCAACGGATGGCACGCCGGTCTATTACGCGCGCTTCCTGCGGACCTGCGCCATCCTGCGCGTACTACAGATCCACGGCTTGTTGCGTTTGCAGGCGGAGAACCATCTGGAATTATTGGGGCCAGTCGCCTTTGGACAGGCTAAGTCTTCTTCCGGCCCGCCGGGCCGCGGTGAATCCACACCGGGTTCTGCCAACGCGGAGGGTGGCGCTCCGGCGTTGAAAGATTATTCCGATGCGGCGACGGCAAACATGGTCATACGCACCAACTCCAATGGCGGCTGGCTGCTCTACCAAAAACATCCCGACACGAAATTTGTCCTGCGGGATAATGATGATGACCTTGGCTCGCTCCCTGACGATCTGCCCAAAGACTGGGTGATCCGGTTGCTCCATCCGGATTTCCGGACCCAATCTTTTTTCACGAACCAACCGCCTGAAAAACAGAAGGCACTGGAAAATTTTGCCAGGTTCATCACCAACACAATATCTTTTGTTAAGACCGATCCAGCGACCGCGGAAATAAAGGAGCCAAGCTCCATTGTCAATGTGATCGTTGCCCTGAGTCGCGGCATTTCGGTCCAAACCGTGCCCGGCGATGTTGCGGAAGGCTCGACCCGCCTGGTGCTCCGCAGTTTCAATCGTGCCATGGAAGGCGTGGCCACCGAGCAAGCCGGCTTTGAATTCCTTGCCTCCACAAACGCCGCCTTCAGAGACATCGTGCCGGATTTGGAAAGCCGTCCCATCCTAAAGATGTTGTGGACCGGTCACAATACGAACTTGCTGGAACGGCCGTTGCAAACCCTCCATTACGCGGGCCAATATTATGTCATCACCGATCCCAAAATCAACCCGCTGGACCCCGCCCAACGATGGAACCGGGACGTGTTCCGCCTGATGGTCGCGTTGAGTTCGCAGGTCACGGTGGACATCTCGAAGTTCCAGCGGCAGGTGTTTGAACTTTCGCAGTGATAAAATGGTCGGGGCGGTGAGATTTGAACTCACGACCTCTTGCACCCCAAGCAAGCGCGCTACCAAGCTACGCTACGCCCCGAACCATAAAGCCCCGGCTTTCACCAGAGCGGGAAGATACTACCGGGGAAAACGGATGATTCAATCACGATTTGCGACAACGATGATTTATTTGCGGCGGTCATGGACCACCGCAAACGCTCAACCGCGCTTCTTCGCGATCGTGTGCGTCGAATATCCATAGAACGCATCGGCACATTCCATCAACGTCTCCGACAATGTCGGATGCGGATGCACTGTCAATGCGATATCCTCTGCGGTGGCGCCCATTTCGATGGCGAGCACCGCTTCGGCGATCAATTCACCGGCGCCAGCGCCGCAGATGCCCACGCCCAGCACGCGGTCAGTGTCAGGATCGATGAGCATCTTCGTGACGCCATCCGTGCGATCGAATGACATAGCGCGGCCTGATGCTCCCCACGGAAATTTTGACACTTCGTATTTGATGCCGCGCTCTTTGGCCTCGCTTTCCGTCAAACCGCACCAGGCGAGTTCGGGGTCGGTAAAGACCACCGCCGGGATGACCGTGTTCAGGAACGAGCTATTTTCGCCGTTGATGACTTCCACAGCAATGCGTCCCTCTTTGTGCGCCTTGTGTGCGAGCAAAATGCCGCCGGCGATATCGCCGATCGCGTAAATGTGCGGATCGCTGGTCTGTTGGTGTTCGTTCACTTTGATGAAACCTTTTTCATCAAGCGTGACCTTGGTGTTTTCCAGGCCAAGGTCGCTGCTGTTCGCCTTGCGGCCAACCGCCACGAGCACGCGGTCGTAAAGTTCCTCGACTTTCTTGCCCTCAAATTCCATCTCCACTTTGATCTGTTTGCCGACCGTGGACATCTTGCCGACCTTGGTCTTTACGCGGATTTCCTTGAACGCCTTTTTAGCATTCAACAAAACCGGCCGTGCAAGGTCAGCATCCGCCCCGGCGAGCAAACTTTCCATCGCCTCAACGAGCACAATCTTACTGCCCAGCGCGGCATAAACTGTCCCGAGTTCCATGCCGATGTAACCGCCACCGACGACCAGTAGGTTTTCCGGCACGTCTTCAATCTCAAGCGCCTCAGTAGACGTCATCACGCGAGGATTGCCCAGGTCAAACGCCTTGGGTAAAGCAGGCAGGGAACCGACCGCGATGATAGCCGTCTCAAATTCCACGAACTGCTGCCCCTGCTCTGTCTCGACGCGCAACGATTGTGAGCCTTCAAAATAGCCGCGCCCGGTGATGACCTGCACATTGCGCATTTTTGCGAGTTGTGCCACGCCGTTCGAAAGCTTCGTTATAATGGACTCTTTCCACTCGCGAAGTTTGCTGAGGTCAACCGTAGGAGTCGTAAACGTGATGCCCCGGTGCTCTGAATCGCGCGAAGCTGTGATCTGGTGAGTCGCGTACAAAAGCGCTTTCGAAGGGATGCACCCACGAGTCAGGCAAACGCCGCCCAATCGTTTATCACGGTCGATGAGTATGACCTTTTTTCCGAGGTCGGCCGCGTAAAACGCCGCAGCGTATCCCCCCGGCCCCGCGCCCAGCACCACAATATCTGTTTTGATCGGTTCCATATTAAATCTTCACGCCTTCTTCTTTGAAATCCTGTAATGCCGCGACCAGGTCCACGATGAACCGTGCCGCCGCGCCGCCGTCGATGACCCGATGATCATAGCTCAAACCGAGCGGCGTCATCACGCGGGCTTCAATCTTACCATCGCGCACCACCGGCTTCATCGCCCCACGGCCGAGGCCGAGGATGGCGACCTCAGGCTTGTTCACGATCGGCGTGAAATGCGCGCCACCAATTGCGCCCTGGTTGGAAATGGTGAAGGTGCCGCCCTTGATCTCGTCAGCCGTGATTTTGCGGTCACGGGCCTTTTGCGCGAGCTGTTCCAACTCCTTGGAAATTTCGAGCATGGATTTTTTATCCACGTCACGCAGCACCGGCACGATCAACCCCTGCTCCGTATCAACAGCGATGCCGATATGAAAATATTCCTTGATGATGATTTCGTTGGCCGCTTCATCGAGGCTCGAATTGAACATCGGATACTTTTTGAGCGTCTCGACCAGCGCCTTCAATACGAACGGCGTGAGCGTAAGCTTGACGCCCTTGGCCTCGTACGCGCTGGCGAACTTTTTGCGCAACTCGTTGAGCCGCGTGAAATCCGCGTCGTCAAATTGCGTCACGTGCGGGATGGTGTTCCAGTTCTCCCACATGCGCCGGGCGATGACCTGGCGCAACGACGTTACCGATTTTTTGAGGACCGGACCCCACTTGGAAAAATCAATCGAGGCGGCAACGGCAGCCTTACCAGGCGCGGCGCCTTCCTTCGGCGTCGCTGCGAGCTTTTGCAGGCGTTGGATGTAAGCGCGCACGTCCGCGAGCACGATACGCCCGCCTGCCTCACTGCCGCGTATTTTGGAAAGATCGATGCTCAGTTCGCGGGCCATCTTGCGCACCGACGGCGAAGCGGCCGGAAGGGCACCAGTCCTGGGCTCTTCCCCGGTGGATTCTTCCAAATCCGACGCGGCCTCAGGCTCCTCCGCTACTGGCGGGGGTGCTGGCGCAGCTTTTGGCTTCGCCGGTGCTTGGGCAGCAGGCGCAGGCTGAGCGGGTGCGGCAGCCGTGCCGCCCCCGGAAATTGAAATGAGCGTTTGGCCTACGCTGACCTTATCGCCAGTCTTAATGAAGACTTTCGCGACGGTGCCCGCCGCCGGCGAGGGAATCGTGGCAACGGCCTTTTCGTTTTCGAGTTCGATGACCGGTTGATCTTTGGTGATGGCATCGCCTTCCTTCACGAACACGTTCACGACCGTGCCGGAATCCGCACCTTCACCGAGATTGGGGAGTTTCACATCCATAATTTCGCGGGCGATAACTTGCGTTATATTGGCCGCCGATTCTAGTTAATTATTTTCCTTTGTTCGCTGGAATTAGAATGAATCCAAATTATATTGATGTCGGCTGTAGCTCAAAATGGCGTTGTGTTTGTAATGAACGCGATGAGTTTATTCCAAGGCTCAGCCGATATTTCGCATCAATGCCTAAAAAGCATGACAGTACAAGAAAGGTGGTATTGGGCAGAATCCGAAAAGGAGCGTAAAATTTTTTGCAGATGGATGAAATCCAGCAACCAACAAACAAACCCGACTCAGATAGACACCAATCATGAACTCGAACCAAAAACTCGCCGGTAAAGTCGCCCTCGTCACTGGGGGCTCCCGCAGCATGGGCGCAGCCATCGCCAAGCGTCTCGCTGCCGATGGCGCATCTGTTGCCATCACATACAGTTCGTCACCCGGAAAAGCCGACGACGTCGTCAGCGCCATCAAGGCAGCCGGCGGAAAAGCCATCGCCATCCCGGCCGACTCCGCCAATGCCGACGCCGTCCGCCAGGCCGTCGCCAAAACCATCAGCACCTTCGGCGGCATCGATATCCTCGTGAACAACGCCGGTGTCGCCACCATCGCCCCCATCGAACAATTCTCGCTGGAAGATTTTGATAAACTCATGGCGATAAATGTTCGCGGACTGTTCGTCGCGAGCCAGGAAGCCGCGAAGCACATGCGCGAAGGTGGCCGCATCATCAATATCGGCAGCACCAACAGCGAGCGCATGCCATTCATCGGCGGTGCGGTTTACGCCATGAGCAAAGGCGCCGTCGCCGCTTTTACCAAAGGGCTCGCCCGCGATCTCGGTCCGCGCAAAATCACCGTTAACAATGTCCAGCCCGGCCCTATCGATACTGACATGAATCCGGCCAACACTGATTTTGCCAAGGCCACCATCCCCATGCTCGCCATTGCGCGCTATGGTCACACGGACGAAATCGCCAGCTTCGTCGCCTTCCTCGCCAGCCCGGAAGCCAGCTACATCACCGGCGCCGGCTTGCTCGCCGATGGCGGTTACGCAGCGTAACCTGAAAACTTCATCCCTAGAGCGTTTTAGAAAATATTGTGGCCGTCCGGAGCGAGGCTTCGGTGAAGGCGCAGGTTCAAAGAACCCTGTAACTGAGCCGAAACGAAGCCCAAACCCAAAAAGACCGCTCTCTTTCTATTCAACCGGATGGCCACAAGATTTTTTAAACGCTCTAATAATCCCTTGCGCCCGTTTTTGTTCGTACGGGATTAGTGTCGCTAACCAAAACGAGATTTATTTTTTCCCCCTTAAATAACCTTGAATAGCCCTGAATTGAGCTTGGACACTTCTGCGAAAATGACCGCTTTGCCCATTATTCTTGGGGGGACGCGGTTTACCGCGTCCCATGCGGCTACCGACGAACCCTGGCTTTCAGCTATCGACGAGATGATTCATTCATCTTGGATTTGGTTGGATTTCATTGGAATTTCCGAACCAAAAAGATTGTTTATTTTACCCGGTAATGGTCGGTATTACCGGGCAACAACCCGGCAGAACCCGGTATGGGGTTTGTCACTCTTCAAGGACGCGATTTCCGGGCGAACACTTATCCAGCATCATATCTAACCCTGACGCCTTACAATACGATGAATTCATCTTTTAACAGACTGGAGCTGGCTGGAGTTGCCTAATCCAAATTTCTCACAATAGCCTGATTCAAAGCAGGTTAAGTAGAATCTGCCAAAATCAGTTTTTGGGCCCGAAACCTCCTCTTTTTAACCCACTCAACCAATCACTGATTAAACGACGTGCTATTCAAAAATGTCAAAGAACTACTACCAATAAGCCACAAAAGTAAAACTTTGTCAAACAATAATTATCGTAGCGGCTTTCGGCAGAAAGCCGCTGACCAAAAGCAATTAATATGCGGCGCTCTGCCGAGACGCCGCTACATCCTCACTCCTCAAACAACACCGCGGCAAACTGCTTCGCATCGAACGGCTGCAAGTCATCCGCCTGCTCGCCCAGCCCAATGAACTTTATCGGCAGGCCAAGTTCCTTCTGGATGGCCACAACCATCCCGCCTTTGCTCGTGCCGTCCAGCTTCGTCACGATGAGGCCAGTGAGCGGCACGGTTTTGTGAAATTCTCGCGCCTGGTTCAGCGCATTCATTCCGGTGGTGGCATCGAGCACCAGCAACACTTCGTGCGGAGCACCCGCCAATTGTTTGCCGATGACCCGATGCAACTTCTGCAATTCCTGCATCAGGTTATGCTTCGTGTGCAACCGCCCGGCGGTATCGATGAACAAATAATTCGCTTTGCGCGCCAGCGCCGCTGTCACCGCGTCATGTGCCACCGATGCCGCGTCCGCGCCGTACGCACCCGCGATGACCTCGATCTTCAATCGTTGTCCCCACAATTTTATCTGCTCGATGGCCGCGGCGCGAAACGTGTCGCACGCCGCCAGCAACGCTGTCTGCCCTTGCGACTGGATATGATACGCGAGCTTCGCGCTCGTCGTGGTCTTGCCCGTGCCGTTCACGCCCACTATGGAAACCACCGTCAATCCGCCCGGTACCACGATCAGCCCGGGTTTATTAGAGGACAAATTCTTTTCCACCTCCGCGCGAGCTATAGCGAACACATCCAGCCCCGCTGTGCCCTGCGATTCGTAGGCCAGTTTGACCGCACTCATGATCTGTTGCGTCACCGCCATGCCCAAATCTGCCCCGATCAAGGCCGCCTCCAGTTCCTCCATGGACTCGCCGGTGAGCTTGGGCGAGCGCGTGACGATGCGTTTTATTTCGTGGACGAGCTTGCTGTGCGTTTTTTGCAGCCCGGCTTTAAATTTGGCGAAAAGACCCATGAAGATTTCCGGTGATGATTATGGACGCAGGCTTAACCTCAATTGACCCCGGCCTTCAGGGTTCCCGAAGATTTTGCCGCTTTGCCAGCGCGTCGCGCATCGCGCGCGGCGTAAAGTTTTTCCACGTTGTCATAATCCAGCCGCACAGTGCCGATGAGCGGTTTGCCTTTGCTCATGCCATGGCAATCCGACCCGCCGGTGACCAGTAGGCCATGTTTTTCCGCGATCGCCAGATAATGCGCGCTCACCGCATGGGAATGTTTCGTGTGAAAGCATTCAATGCCGTCCAAACCGGATTCAACCAGGTCAGGGATCACCGAATCGGTGCGGTTCAAACCCGGATGCGCCATCACCGCCAGCCCGCCGGCTTGATGCACGAGCTCAATGGCGGCCGCCGCTGACATCTTTTTCTTGGGCACCCACGCCGGACGGCCTTTTTTGAGGAAACGTTCAAACGCTTCGTCCAGGCTGCCGATGAGCCCCGCATTGACCATCGCGCGCGCCACGTGCGGGCGGCCCGGTGATTTGCAGTTGGCCAGCGCAAACACATCTGCGGCATTTAATGGAATCCCGAGTTTGTTGATCTCCGCCACCATCTCGTGGATGCGGTTTTGCCGCACAATTTGGAACTTCGCTATCTCCGAGAGCAATCGCTGGTTTCCGGCATCCAAAAAGTATCCCAGCAGGTGCAGTTCGTTCCCGCTGTGCTCAGCGGTCAATTCCGTGCCGGTGATGAATTCCACTTCCAGGGCTTTGCACGCCGCCGCCGCGCGTTCGCAACCCTCCACCGAATCATGGTCCGTGAGCGCTATCGCGGTGAGATTTGCCGCATGGGCGCGCGTGGCGATCTCTTCCGGCGTGAATGTGCCATCGGAGAAATTCGAATGCAGATGGAGGTCGGCGGTCATCATTTCACGATACGCGCCGGGCGTATGATCTCGCCCTTCACCTTGTCGAGGATTCCGTTGACGAACTTGCCGCTGTCCTGCGTGGAAAATTTTTTCGCGATGTCCACCGCTTCATTGATGCTCACAACGGGTGGAATATCGTCGCGATGCAGCATTTCGTAAATAGCCAGCCGCATGATATTGCGGTCCACGGCGGCGATGCGGTGAAAGTCCCAATTGACGGCGTGCTTCTTGATGATGGCATCGATCTCGTCGCGAAATTGCAAGGTGCCCCGGATGAGCGGCTCGGAGAACAATCGCATCTCCGCCTCACCGGCGGTTGGCGGCGGCAATTGGGTCGTTTCCCCCCAATGCGACGCATCTTTTTCATCCGCCAGGGCGGCGGCGCGCTGGGAATCCCAGAAACGATCAAGCGCCTCGTCCAGGTTTTCCGGCGGGTTCAAATCGTGCTGAAATAAAAATTGCACGGCGCGCTCACGCGCCTCGCGTCTCTTTCCCATGCAAACAAGCTGCCAGAAAAACCCGTCGTGCGAAACGAAAATCCTCCGCCCCCCGCTTTGGAGCGCGACCGGGGACCGGCCGCAGCAACGCCTGCGACTTCCAAATCAAAACCGAAATCATATCTCGCGAAGCGTCTTGGAGTGCGGCGGCCCTCCGCCGCTTTTCGCAATGATACCCGCGTACGTCAATATCAGTGCACCATTCAAGTTACAGCCACTGTCCAGCGGCCCCCCTCTCCCATCCGATGGGAGAGGGCCGGGTGAGGGCCCCGTCTTGCCACTCAAGTCACCTTCACCCCCTCACTTCTTCTTTAAAAGCCCGCCTATGCCGTCAGAGATTTTGCTCTTGGCATTGCCCAGCACATTACTGGCCTCATTGCTCAGGATTTCCTTGCCGGCATTCTTGATGACATTGGCACCCGCCTGGGCCGCTTCCTGTTCGATGGCCGTGAGCACCTGTTTGACCAGTTCTCCGGCAGTGATGCCGTCACCGCTGGTGCCCAGGTTGGTCAGGTTAATGTCAGGGATAGAAACGGGAATCGCGTTTCCGCTCATCCCCTGCGCGCTCACGTAGAGCTTCGCGCCGCTGATAAGGAAATCATCCACTTCCATTTTCTTCTCAGCCTTCGCCGTGGCCGGGGTAGCGGGAGCTGCAGCGGGTGTGGGAGAACTCTGGGTCGTGCCGCTGCCATTCACATTATCCAGGAGAGACAATAGGTTGTTCCCATGCAACGTCTGCTCGAAATAAATCTCCGGCTGTTTGAGTTCAATGCTCTTGATGACCACTTTGTCAGACAACACGGAACCGATCTTCAAAGCCAGGCTTGCGCTGCCGATGCTGATGGAATGCGGCGTCTGGAAGCCATCGGGATTTCCGACGACGAGGCCCTTCACCGAGCCGGAACCGCCTAAAATGGAAACATGCACGCTATCTACCGTCACGGGAACTTTGGTCACTGTCGGCCCGACGGTCTCGATGCCTTTCTTCACGATTCCGTCCAAAAAGAAAATCACGGCCAATACTGCAACGATGACCAATAGCAAAACGATGATGATGATACGTCGGATAAGCTTTTTCATAAGTTCCTCACAGGTTTGGTTTGCCTCAATGCCTATTTAGCACCGTGACCGGGCACGCGCACGAAATTTTTTACTACGGAAACCGGGCTTGACCGGCCAGCAATTCCCGGATGGCCTCCAGCAGTTTTTCCGTTTCGTAAGGTTTGCCCATGAAACGATCGGGCTTTTCGGTCGCGTGACGATAGATGTTTTCGTCCACCGTGCCGCTCACAAGGATGATCTTTTGATTCGGGTTCAATTTGCGCGAATCACGGATTAGATCCATGCCGGTCATGGCATGCATGGCATAATCAGTCAGTATAAGGTCGGGAAACACCGTGAGCGTCCGGTAAACCTCGAGCGTACTTTCCGGGTCACGGAAAGTCTGCACACGAAAACCACGTGGCGCCAAAATAGCCTTGGCCAGTTCTAGTAACATCGGTTCATCATCCACCACGAAGATGAGTGGGGCGGGTGTGCTTTTTTCCTCTGACGTCATGGGTTCTTCTTAACTCTTTGTTGTATTTAATAGTCCTTTTTTGGCACTGGCAAGGCCTTAAATGACCTTTTTCAGACCTCTACAAGCTTAAGCTGCCGCTATGCCCTCGCCCGTGAAACGGGACCACGGGTTCGCGCAGCGAACGTCTCTGGTGGGGCCACTAACTCTTGGCGGGCTTGGGAAGCCACTGGGTGCGGAGCGATAACGAGGCGGGTGAGGGGGTTTCCCGCGCCAGCGGGACTGATCAAGAAGGCAGCTTCTCACAACCCCGAAAATCCGGTTGCATGGTATCCGCCACGGTCGTAATCTTCTCCCGTGAGGTTGATTCGATTCGGGGAGCTCTGCCTATGAAACGTGAAGATGATTCAGAAAAAAAATCCATGGTAAAACGTGTCCGTGCAAAGATTGCAGCCGTTGGCAAACGGTTAACCGGTAAAAAAGCCCGCGAAACCACTCCAGAAAAGCCCGCTCCCAAGGCCAAGTCGTCGAAAAAATCTGCCGCCGTAACTGAACCAATAGAAGAGATTAAAGCCTCCGCTCCCAAAGCCTCCCGGTCCCGCGCCACCAAATCCGCTGTCCCCTCCATTTTGCTCGAAGGTGACCAGCCCTCCGCTTCCCCATTGAGCGGCCCGGGCCAGAAATTTGTTCTCACGCCCGATGTCCCCGAACCCGGGTCAGCGACCCCCGACGCAGAATTGGATCTGCCGGAGGCTTACGGGACGAAAAAGCTGTTCGTCGCCGCTCGCGACCCGCATTGGCTTTATGCCCATTGGGACCTGACCACGGAGCAATTGCACAAGTTTAACTCGCTCTCCGCCCACAAACATCTCGTCTTGCGCATTTTTACGAACGAAGTTGGCGGCACGCTGGCCGTGGAGATCCATGTGCATCCGGAATCGCGTCACTGGTTCGTCCACGTGGACAAGGCCAACATGAAATATGCGGCAGAACTCGGCTATTACGCCACGAACCGCAAATGGAAACGCATCTGCATTTCCGGCCCCACGCTGACGCCGCCCGATTCGATGTCTGATGACCTGAACGTCTTGTTCGCTACCATTCCCATCGACCTGCCCTTCGCCAAACTTGTGGCGCTGGTCAAGGAGGCCGTGCGGCAAAACATCTCGCTCGTCGCGGCGCTGGAACAACTGCGCAACAATGGTCATCCGCATTTGCCGGCCAAATCCGTTCCGCCCGCCCAATGGACGCCAGACCAGGAGAAGGCGCTCGCTCACGTTCTTAGCATGGACGAAGTGCGCCGCGTGTGGCTCGGCTCATTGGAGATCACCGAACTCATCCGCCGCCAGCTTGGCCGTGAACTTTCATCCATCGCCTTTTCACCTTTCGGTGGGGTCAGCAGTGTTACCAGTCATGGCAGCCCCTTTGGCGGCATGCCCGGCGAAAAAGGATTTTGGTTCAATGTGAATGCCGAACTCATTATCTATGGCGCCACCGAACCCGATGCCACCGTTACCATCGGCGGACGCGAGATAAAATTGCGACTGGATGGTTCCTTCAGTTACCGCTTTGCGCTGCCGGACGGCCAATATGAATTGCCCATCGTCGCCGTTTCCGCGGATAAAACGGATGCACGTGCAGCCGAGTTGAGTTTCAGCCGCGCCACCGATTATCGCGGCGAGGTCGGCTCACACCCGCAAGACCCGCAATTGAAGAGTCCGCTCGTGCAGAACGTGACGTAAGTTCGTGACGTTACGTTAAACACATGCGCGATCAAATTTCTCAGGTCATCTGCTACCAATGAGCCAAGGCTACCTTTCACTCGTCCTGCACGCCCATCTTCCGTTTGTTCGCCATCCTGAACACGAACGGTTTCTGGAGGAAAACTGGCTGTTTGAAGCCGTCGCCGAGACTTACATTCCCCTGCTCCAGATCATGGAAGGCTGGCAGCGCGACGGCATGGATGTGCGCCTCACGCTCACCATGACGCCCAGCCTCTGCGCCATGCTGCGCGACCCGCTCCTGCAGGACCGCTGCGCCAGGTACCTGCGCGAACTCGTGGAACTTTCGGAAAAAGAAGTGCACCGCACGTATTGGGACAAACCGTTCCATGAGATCGCCTTGATGTATCATCGCCGCTTCATCGAGTTGCGCGATTACTACCAGGGCTGCGGGCACAATCTCATCACCGCTTTTCGCCGTTTGCAGGACGCCGGTCGCATCGAGATCATCACCAGCGCCGCCACGCACGCGTTATTGCCGTTACTGGCAAATAATTCGACCTCCTTGCGCGCCCAGATCCTAACGGGCCGCGATTACTATCGTGATTGTTTTGGCCGTGACCCGCGCGGCATCTGGCTGCCGGAATGCGCCTACGTGAACGGCGTCGAAAGTATTTTGCAGGAAGCCAATATCCGCTGGTTCATTGTGGATACGCACGGGCTCCTGCATGCCAATCCCCGCCCGCGTTACGGTGTTTTCGCGCCCGTGTTCACGCCGAACGGCCTCGCGGCGTTCGGTCGCGACCTTGATTCCGCCAGGCAGGTCTGGAGCCGGCACGAAGGTTACCCGGGAGATTTTCGTTATCGCGATTTCTACCGCGACGTGGGGTTCGACCTCGACCTCGAATACATCCGGCCTTATCTCGCCGTGCCGGATAAACGCTCATTCATCGGGATAAAATATTATCGCATCACCGGCACCACGCCGAACAAGGACGTGTACAACCGCCAACTCGCGTTGCAGGCGGCAGCGGAACACGCCGGGCATTTCCTGAGCGCCCGCATCGCCCAGGTGAACCGCCTCGCGGGAATCCTCGACCGTCCCCCGCTCTTGCTCTCGCCCTACGACGCGGAATTGTTCGGGCATTGGTGGTATGAAGGCCCTGAGTTTTTGGATTTCTTCGTGCGCAAAGCCTGTTACGACCAGAACACGATCAAACTCATCACGCCCGAACAATATCTTCAGTTGCAACCGACCAACCAGGTGGCCACGCCCAGCGCCTCAAGCTGGGGCGAGGAAGGTTACTGGCGCACCTGGCTCAATGAAAACAACCAATGGATCTATCCCCATTTGCAGGTCGCCCAGTCGCGCATGGACGCGATGGTGAAACGGTTCAAAAAACCCAGCAAACTCACCGAGCGCGCCCTCAAGCAGGCCGCGCGCGAACTGTTGCTCGCCCAATCCAGCGATTGGCCCTTCATCCTGCGCACCGGCACGAGTCCCGATTACGCCAAGCGCCGCGTGAAAGACCATCTCCTGCGCTTCATCAGCCTGTACGAGCAACTTACCCAGTCGAAGGTCGACGAAAAATGGCTCCGCGAGATGGAAAGCCGCGACAACATCTTCCCCGACGTGAACTATAAATATTGGGCCTAGGTTATTTATTTACAGCCAGAGATAAGCCAGCGTAAGTTGCATTTTTCCCATTGCAGCACTTGCGGATGCACCGCTTCCAAATTATTGGTTAAGGGTGGTTGTTCAGCTATTCAGAAAGGCATCATCGCCCGGGCTTTTTCGCGCTCTGATTGCGCTCGGCTTGTTTTGCATACTGGAAGTGCATCTGTCAGTAGCGGCAAATTATTTTTCCGGCGTTTCTCCCGCTACCCCGCCCTGGGCCAATGGCATCGTGCCCTATGTCTTTGATCCGGCTTTTCCCGCCACCGCAAATCAACAAGCCGTCATCCTATCCGGCTTGCGCGAATGGGAACTCGTGGCCAATGTGAAGTTCATTCCACGCACCACCGAGACCCATTATGTGTTGTTGCAATTCACCAATGACAGCTCCGGCACGGGCGAATATCTCAACGGCACTCCGGCCACGTTGACCTTGCACGGCCTTGCCCGCGGGCTGCTGTGTCATGAGTCAGGGCATCTGTTCGGCCTGGCCCATGAACATCAGCGCAAAGACAGCACCAACTACATCGTCCTCAACACCAATAATGTCATCAGCGGCGCGTTGAGCGAATTCGTGGTGGACCCCACCGATATTCCGTTTGGCAACTACGACTTCGAGTCGGTCATGCATTATAGTCCCGGTAATTTCAGCAGCGGTGGCGACACGCTCGATCCCCTCCCCGCGTATCAAAAGTATTATCATAAGATTGGCAACCTCACCCTGAGCCTGGGCGATCGGGCGGCGGCAACCAATCTTTACGGGCCACCGTTGGTTCCCTTGACCAACATCGTGCTGACCACCGCTGATGGCGGCACGAACAGCTTGCGCGCCGCCATCTACTATGCGAACAGCCATCCCGGTACCACTATTCGCTTCAATATTCCCACCAGCGACCCGGGATTTTCCGGCGGTATCTTCACTATCCATCTGAGTGGCGAGCTCCCTCCGTTGGTGAGTCCCGGCACGGTCATCGACGCCACCACGCAACCCGGTTTTGCCGGCACACCCATCGTCGTGTTGGACGGTTCGCAGGTTTTGCCGGAAGTCGGACCCTTGAGCGGCCTGCATCTTTACGGCACCAATTGCCTCGTGCGCGCCATGGCGTTCAACAATTTCAATTTTTCCGGCGTCCAGTTCTTTTGTTCTGATTCGGTCAGCAACCGCGTGCAGGGCTGTTACGTGGGTCTGAAACCGGATGGGGCCACGGCGGCCTCCAATAATTTTGCCGGCCTGATTTTCCAGTTCGGCCCGCATGACAATTTCATCGGGGGCACAAATACCGCTCAACGAAACATTATCAGCGGTAATACTCTTTATGGTGTCGTCATCAATGATACCGGCAGCGACCATAATACCATCCTGGGAAATTACATCGGCATCAATGCCGCCGGCACAGCCGGCATCGCTAACGGCAAGAGCGGTGTCGCCATCTGGAGCGACCCCAAAAACACCGTCATCGGAGGCACCAACTCCGGCGCGGGTAATGTCATTTCCGGCAATCGTGAATATGGTGTCTATATCGCCGGCAGTAATGTCCTGGGCAACGTTGTCCTGGGCAATTATCTGGGCACGGACGCGACCGGCAGCTATGGCATCTCCAATTTCATCGCCGGCGTGGGCGTTTTCCAGGCTTCGCATAATAACCAGATCGGCGGCACAAACGTACTGGCGCGAAATCTCATCTCTGGCAACGGCAGTGTTGGCGTTTATTTTGCCGATGGCGGTACGAGCAATAACTTCGTCCTCGGAAATTACCTGGGCGTGAACGCATCAGGCACCACCGCCATCTCAAATGTTCAAGCCGATGTATTTCTCATCGGCGGAGCGGCGGGTAACACAATCGGGGGAACTTCCCCGGGCGCAGGCAACATCCTTTCCGGCAGCCCTTACGGCGTCTATTTGCAGGATTTCGGCTCCAGTAACAATGTCATCCTTGGAAATCTCATCGGCACTGATCTGACCGGAAAGATTGGTCTCGGAGATAGCAGCGCTGGGATTGGCATCTGGAATGGCGCCGGTGGAAATATCCTTGGCGGAAATACTGTCGCCGCGCTAAATGTGATTTCCGGCAACATAGGCAGTTATGGCGTGGCTATCGGTACGGCGAACGGAAACGTCATTGAAGGCAATCTTATCGGCACGGATGTTACCGGCACAAACGCCCTGCCGAATGCCTATGGCGTGGGAATATTTAATGGCTCCCAGCAAAACATCGTTGGCGGCAGCACCGCAGGGTCCGGGAACGTGCTTTCCGGCAATGCCACCTATGACGTTTTCATTTCCGCAGTCGCCTCGGCCAATCTCGTTCAGGGCAATATTGTGGGGCTGGATCCCACTGGCACACGCGCTGTGCCCAACACAAGCATTGGCGTCGCACTGTTTGTTGGCGCCACGAACAACCTCATCGGCGGCACCACTGCCGGCACCGGTAACTTGATCGCCTCAAATCTCTTCGCAGGTATCGCCGTCTTTCAGTCGAACACCACCAATAATTCCTTTCGTGGCAATTCCATCTATGGCAATGGCGGCATAGGTATTGATCTCAACAACGATTCCATAACACCGGACGACACCGGTGACGCCGATACAGGCCCGAACAATTATCAAAACTTTCCCGTCATCACGAATACCTACGGATTTAGCACCACCACGGTTGTGCTCGGCAAGTTAAACAGCCTGGCCAGCCACACTTACGCGCTCGATTTCTTTAGCAGCCCGGTTGCGGTTCCGCTGGGCGGCAAATCCTATCTCGGCAGTATGAGCGTGACCACGGATGGTTCCGGCAATAGCACTTTCGCCTACACGAACAGCGATGGAAATCTTACCGGCCAATATATCACCACCACCGCCACGATCGACACGGGAGACACGAGCGAATTCAGCGCCGCCGTCCTGGCCACCAACCGGCCCAGTGCTTCCGCTGTGTTCACCAATAATGTCGTGTTCACACGCGCGAACGGCCTGGCGGTTGTGCTCAATCTAGCCACCAATTACACCTATCGCATCCAGGCCGCCACGAATCTCGCCGCCAACCCCATTGCGTGGGTCGACCTCACCAATTTCACGGCCATCACTTCTATCTTCATCTTCTCGGACCACTCTGCCACCAATACGCCGCAACGGTTTTATCGCGCGGTTTCGCCGTAATCTCATCAACACAGCCCATTTGCTCATAGCTGTTTACATCAGTTACCCCACTCCATTCTCCCGGGTTTAAGAGAAAGCGGACGCGTGTTATCGGCAGCACTTTGCGACACTTTAGCGCATTTATTTTCAAAATTGTGCGCGATTTTTTTAAGTCCCCCCGCATTCCTCCGATGAATGGGGTGTCCCGCAAAAGTGGGATTGGCGGTCGGCGACCAAAAACAGCCGACGGGGAAAAACGGTGTTCGCCCCTGGAATGAACACTCGCGACACGGACGTCGTGATAAAACCCAACGCTCCACAGGGAGCGTCTCACGGATAAGAGTTATGGTCATCAATACTAACATCTCGGCCCAGAGCAGCGCCCGCTTGCTCACGCAATCATCTAACCTCCTCAACAAATCACTCGCTCGCCTTTCCTCCGGTTCGAAAATAGTTTCGCCGGAAGATGACGTGGCCGGACAAGCCGTCTCGACCCGTTTCATGGCCCAGATCAGCCGCCTCGGTGCGGCCTCGAGCAATATCGCAAACGCGATCTCACTCAGCCAGACGCAGGACGGCTTCCTCAAAAAAGTCGGCGATGCTTTGAATCGCATGAGCGAACTATCCATCCTCTCGCAGGACGTCACCAAGACGAACAACGATCGGAGCCTCTATAACCTGGAGTTCTCCACCCTGGCGTCTTATGTATCAGACCTGTCCAGCAAGGATTATAACGGCGTCAGTCTCTTCAACGGCTCTCCGCTGGCAGTCACTGTTGACAGCGAAGGCAACACGTTCAACATGAACGGCGTCAATCTGACCGATCCGCTTTACAACTCAGTCACCACTGGAGCCAATGTCTCCACCACCACGGCGGCCGCTGCCGCGTTAACCGCTGTGAAAGCGGCCATCACAAAACTTTCCACTGACCGTGCCGGCATCGGAGCCAATGTGTCCCGTTTAACCTCTACCAGCGATCAGCTGGGAGTTCTCAAGGACAATCTGACTTCCGCCAACAGCCTCATCACTGACGTGGACGTGGCTGAAGAAAGCACTCAATACGCGCGCTACAACATCCTGGTCCAGGCCGGCACCGCTATGTTGGCGCAAGCTAACGCACAACCGCAATCGGTCCTGCGCTTGTTGCAGCAATAAGTTTAGTTAGGCAGGTGGGCACGCCCGGGCGGCCTTAAAGTCGCCCGGGCAGTTCCAAAAGGAATAGATCCCCGCCGCCAACCCAAACCACCAATTTAGATAATAAGATACTTTTGGACCGCACCAGGAAACGACCACCCGCGAATAAAATGAACTCACGCCAAAACAGGCCAGCCACCCCATGCGACAGCTTTCGTCGCGCTCCCCTCCAAAGACAGGCGATCTCTTTCAGGGCTATGCAGCGCAACGGATCAGATGCCCTCCTGCCGCCGGGTATGCCGCCTCGCGCGTGTCTCGCGAAAGTCGTGTTCCTCGGTCCACAACGCTTTTCGTCGCTCAAGTTTCGGTAATAAACACCCAGACAAGAGCTAAGAAAAAAACCGGCTGCCGATGGCCATAAACGATCGGCAAGGGACACAACAGGTGGGACGCCCTCAGATAAAAGAACCACCAGCGCGGCAAGGATGCCGTGTAACAAAAAAGCTCTCGTAAGAGAGTGACTCATGGAAGACGTCACATTATGGTCATTAATACTAATATAGCGGCCCAGAGCAGCGCCAGGCAGCTCTCGGCTTCAAGCGCACTACTCAACAAATCCCTCGCACGCCTCTCCTCCGGTTCGAAGATCGTTTCGCCGGAAGACGACGTCGCAGGAGCGGCTGTGTCGATGCGGTTCTCGGCTCAAATCAATCGTATCAGTGCTGCTTCAAGCAACATTGACAACGCCACCTCATTCAGCCAGACACAGGACGGTTTCCTGCAGAAGGTTGGCAGCGCGTTGGATCGTATGAGCGAACTGTCCGTCCTCTCCCAGGACGTGACGAAATCAAACACTGATCGCACGCTGTACCAGAAGGAGTACTCCACGCTGGGTTCGTATATCACGGACCTTGCCACCAAGGACTTCAACGGTGTCAGCCTGTTCAGCACGGCCACCCCCGGTGTCACCACCGATAGTGATGGCAAAACGTTCAACCTTGCCAACGCGAACCTGGGTGCGGGAGTGTACAGCACTGCCACCAGCGGCGACATCAGCACCACAACTGGCGCTGTGTCAGCGTTGACTGCGGTGAAAGCGGCCATCTCCCAACTCGCGACCGATCGTGCCTCTGTGGGCGCGAACGTGTCCAGTTTGAAGATGTATAGCGCTACACTCGGCGTGTTGAGTGACAACTTGACTGCCGCCAACAGCGCCATCACTGATGTCGATGTGGCGAAGGAAAGCACGCAATTTGCCAAGTACAACATTCTCGTCCAGGCAGGCACGGCGATGTTGGCCCAGGCAAACTCCAGTCCGCAATCCGTCCTGCGCTTGTTGCAGCAATAAGTTTAGTTAGGCAGGTGGGCACGCCCGGGCGGCCTTAAAGTCGCCCGGGCACTTCCAAAAAGGAATAAATCCCCGCCGCCAACCCAAACCACCCATTTAGATAATAAGATACTTTTGGACCGCACCAGGAAACGACCACCCGCGAATAAAATGAACTCACGCCAAAACAGGCCAGCCACCCCATGCGACAGCTTTCGTCGCGCTACCGTTGAGAGCCAGTCGATCGCTCTCCACGCTGTGAAGCGCGATGGATCCTCTGCCCTCCTGCCGCCGGGTATGCTGCCTCTCGCGCCTATGCGCGAAGGTTGCGTTCCCCGGCTCGCACCAATTTTCGTCATTAAAGTACCGGCAAAAAACACCGATATATAAAGTGACGGAAAACCGGCTGCCGATGGCCATAAACGATCGGCAAGGGACACAACAGGTGGGATGCCCTTGGATAAAAGAACCACCTCGCGGCAGGGATGCCGTGTAACAAAAAAACCCTCGCAAGAGGGTGACTCATGGAAGGAGTCAGCAGTATGGTCATTAACACAAACATAGCGGCCCAGAGCAGCGCCAGGCAACTCTCGGCTTCAAGCGCACTACTCAACAAATCCCTCGCACGCCTCTCATCCGGCTCGAAGATCGTTTCACCGGAAGACGACGTCGCGGGATCGGCTGTGTCGATGCGGTTCTCGGCTCAAATCAATCGTATCACCGCTGCTTCAAGCAACGTTGACAACGCCACCTCATTCAGCCAGACACAGGACGGTTTCCTGCAGAAGGTTGGCAGCGCGTTGGATCGTATGAGCGAACTGTCCGTCCTCTCCCAGGACGTGACGAAATCAAACAGCGATCGCGCGCTGTACCAGAAGGAGTTCTCCACGCTGGGTTCGTATATCACGGACCTTGCCACCAAGGACTTCAACGGTGTCAGCTTGTTCAGCACGGCGACCAACGCGGTCACGACTGATAGCGATGGCAAAACGTTCAACCTCGCCAACGCGAACATTGGTGCGACAGTGTACAGCACCGCCACCAGCGGCGACGTCAGCACCACTGCTGGCGCAGTCACCGCGTTGACCTCGGTGAAGGCGGCCATCACGCAGCTCGCGACCGACCGCGCGTCCGTAGGTGCGAACGTGTCACGTTTGAAAATGTATAGTAATACACTCGGTGTGTTGAGTGACAACTTGACTGCCGCCAACAGCGCCATCACTGATGTCGATGTGGCGAAGGAAAGCACGCAATTTGCCAAGTACAACATTCTCGTCCAGGCAGGCACGGCGATGTTGGCCCAGGCAAACTCCAGCCCGCAATCCGTCCTCCGTCTGCTCCAATAAGAGTAGCCGGTAACGGAAAACGGAAAAACATCCCGGACGGTGCGCAAGCACCGTCCGGGTTTTGATTTTCTCCTTTGTCAGAACACATCCTTCCCTCTACAGTTGGCGCCCATGCATGCCTTGCTTGCCTTCGCCATGACTCCCGCAACACTTATGCTGTTGGCCATTCTGGGCTTTACGGCCTTTGTCTTCTTAATGATGTTCGGCATCAATTTCTTTTCGCGAAAAATGAGCGGATGGCCGGCTATTACCGATAAATTTCCCATGGTGGATAATGTGGAGAACGGCGATTCCTATGCTAGGCAATCCGGCACAGCCGGAAACATCGAGTGCAAAAGGGGATTCAATATAAACCTGACCAAGCAGGGCATTTGCCTTTTTCCAACCTTTGCGCGCCGCAATCCCTGCCTCATTCCATGGTCCGCCATCCGTCAGGTTTCCGTGAAAAAAACAGGCCTGGTCATCACTGTCGATTACGAAAAGCCTTTTGAGTTTTTCCTGCCGCCCCAAGCTTTGCCCACCTTCAAGGACAGGGTTGCCCCTCAAATAATCAGTTAGGCGATCCCGCCTGCTGGATTCTGGAATACGCTGGCCATTTACTCGCTAGTGTCACAGCTTGCAGAATTATTGGCAAAATAGGGTTATCTTATTTCAATTCTTAGCGCGTGAATAATGTTCAGCGCTAAGCTCTTAGGCCGATAACTACTTGATAGTTTTGCGCCAGCATGAAATTACAAACCAAACTGTTCATTTCGCTCATCTCCGGACTATTGGTGGTTTACATCAGTTCATGTCTGGTCCAGCGGCATTTCGCTCTTTCAGTCGTTGACCGGTTCTCGCGCACAAGCAAAGCGGGTGAACTTTACCGTCATTGGCAATGGGTGGATTGCGTCCAACAGGAGATGGCCACATCGCTCGAGGGCATCATGGCCACCGGCGACATGGACCTGTTTGAAAAGGTGATGCAAAAACATTCCAGCCTGCCGGGTTTGCAGGAGGCGTCGCTTTATGATTTCAAAGGCCATGTAGCCTATACAACTTTGCCTGCACGATTGCACGGCGACCTGCCTGCCGAACTAAAACCGCAATTATTGAAACAGTCCGGTCCGGTCAAACGTCAAGCGGACGGCTCATTTGAGATTTACCAGCCATTGATCGCTGAAAAGAGTTGCGTTTCCTGTCATACAGAACGTCATGATGGCGATATCATCGGTGTGTTAAGCCTGCGTTTTTCCGGCCGGGCTTTGACAGCGGCGGAAAAATCCTGGGATAAATTTGGTGACGATTTCAGCCGGGCTAATGCCATCACCGCCATCATCACCACCGTAGTCCTCGTTCTGGTTCTTGGCCTCGTGATCGGTCTTTGTGTGCGATTTTTCATGAGTGTCCCCCTCAAACATGTGGCGGACGAACTAGCCTCCCAATCCCAAAACGTCCAGATCGCTGCCAGCCAGGTCACCGCTTCCAGCCAGAGTTTGGCCGAAGGCGCCAGCGAACAGGCCGCTTCCCTTGAAGAAACCAGTTCATCCCTCGAAGAGTTGTCTTCCATGACACGTCACAATACCGAGAATGCCGGCAAAGCAAACAATTTTGCCGGCCAGGCGCGGCTTGCTGCTGACAAAGGTGTCGGCGACATGCAAGCCATGACCGCCGCCATTGAAGCCATCAAGGATTCCAGTGATGATATCGGTAAAATCATCAAGACCATTGAAGAGATTGCTTTCCAGACGAACATCCTCGCACTCAACGCCGCCGTCGAAGCCGCCCGTGCCGGTGAAGCCGGTATGGGCTTTGCCGTGGTTGCCGATGAAGTGCGCAATCTTGCCCAACGCAGTGCCCGGGCGGCCAGTGAGATTTCGGAAAAAATTCATAGTGCCCTCGCCAGGACCGCCCAAGGTGTAGAAATCAGCAGTAAGGTGGCGCAAACTCTCAATGACATCGCCTCCCGGGTGCGCCAGGCGGCCGAACGGGTGGATGAAGTGGTCGGCGCTTCACAGGAACAAACCCAGGGAATCACACAGATCAACACTGCGGTAAGTCAGATGGATAAGGTGACCCAGAACAATGCCGCCTCCGCCGAGGAAAGCGCTGCCGCCGCAGAAGAATTGAATGCCCAAGCCGAGGTCATGAAGCGATCCGTGTCTGTACTCCTTCAACTCATCCATGGAAAAAGCGAAACTCACCCGGCGCGTCCATCACCCCAGCCATTTCGCCTCGCGCAGCCTAAGACTGTCCAGCCATCAGCAAAACAAATGCGGTTGAAACGCGGCCCCCGCCCGGTAAGTGAACTTGAACCAGTAGATTTTTAAGATACAGCTCCAGCCGGCAGACTATAAATCAAGAGGTTCTACCCCCCTTGAACTCGAACAACGACGTCACTGACGAATTTGTGTTGATGCGTTGGATGGCCTCTCCCAACAACTTTGCCACCGACAAGGTCGTTATATTCACGCCGTCTATGGGCGGACGCTGCACCGTGTCCGTCGTGATCAATTCATCGATGCTTGATTTGCGCAATCGTTCGATGCCCTGTTCGTTCAGTATCGCGTGCGATACACACGCCAAAATCGTTTTCGCGCCCTTCTTCTTCAGTAACGTCGCCGCCGAGGTCAGCGTGCCCGCTGTCTCCGTCAGGTCGTCCACCAGCAATACGTTCTTGCCCTTGATATCGCCGATGACCGCCATGCTCTCCACTTCCGTGGCGCTCTTGCGGCGTTTGGCCACGATCGCCAGGCTCGCTTCCAACGTCTGCGAATAGGCATGCGCCATTTTCAACCCGCCCACATCCGGGCTTACCACCACCAGATCCGTCAATTTTTTCCGGCGCAAATATTCATACATCACCGGCGCTGCGTAGAGATGATCCACGGGAATATCAAAAAATCCCTGGATCTGCTGCGCGTGCAAATCCATCGCGAGGATGCGATTGGCACCGGCGGCCACTAACAGATTCGCCACTAGTTTCGCCGTGATAGGCACTCGCGGCTGGTCCTTGCGATCCTGCCGCGCATAACCATAGAACGGCAATACTGTCGTGATGCGATGTGCGCTCGCCCGGCGCAACGCATCCATCATGATAAACAGTTCCATCAGGTTATGGTTCGTGGGAGGTGCCGTCGGCTGCACTACGAAGACATCTTCACCACGGACATTCTCCTCGATCTTTACGAACGTCTCGCCGTCCGGAAACGAAGTGATATTGATTTTGCCTAGTTCCATGCCGATGGATTGGCAGATAGCCCGTGCGAGAGGTTGATTCGCTGTGCCGCTGAAGATTTTCACAATATAATATCCGACAAAAAACCGCCGTTAATTCGGCGGCAGAAAAAGCGAAACGACTTTACCAACCAACCGCCCCTGCGCAAGTTTGAATTTGCCCAGACTAGTATGGATACTATGGGCGCAGCCTTCACGAAGTCCACATCCGTGAGCTATGGCAAGCCTGTTGCTAAAGATGTCTGGAAATCATCGTTTTGGGTATGATTTGGGACTTTTTGGCGCGGAGTGGGACAGCAATCAAATTGACGCCCCGCCCTGCTTAACGTAGCGTTTAGCCCCATTTCAAAATGTTTGGCTTTATTGTAAAGAAAATCGCTGGGTCGCGGAACGACCGGCTTGTGAAGAAGATTCGGCCCATTGTCGCGCAAATCAACGCGCTGGAGGCCGAATTGCAGAAGCTGCCCGAAGACGCCTTGCGCCAAAAGACCACCGCGTGGAAGGAAGAGCTTGCCAAGATAGATGACAAAGACGCGCTCGCGGCACGCCTAACGGAAATCCTGCCTGAGGCCTTCGCCGTTGTGAAGAACGCCTGCCGCCGTATGGTGGGTTCCGAAGTAACTGTGCGCGCACACCAGTTGAAGTGGGACATGGTTCCCTTCGACGTGCAACTCATCGGCGGCTGGTCGCTGCATACCGGGCACATCTCAGAAATGGCCACGGGCGAAGGCAAGACGCTGGTCGCAACGATGCCCGTTTACCTGAACGCCCTCACCGGTCGTGGCGTGCACGTCGTGACGGTGAACGACTACCTCGCCGCGCGCGATAGCGAATGGATGGGCGCAGTTTATAAATTTCTCGGTCTCACGGTCGGCTGCATCCTGCATGACCAATCCCCCACGGTGCGTCGCGAGCAATACAATTGCGACATCACCTACGGTACGAACGCCGAGTTCGGTTTCGATTACCTACGCGATAACGGCATGGCCTCCCGCAAAGAGGAACAAGTGCAGCGCGGACATTACTTCGCCATCGTCGACGAAGTGGACTCCATCCTCATTGACGAAGCGCGCACGCCGTTGATCATCAGCGGTCCCGCCGTCCGCACGTTCGACGAGCAATACGGAAAATACAAGCCGGCAGTGGAATCCATAGTCTCCGCACAGGAACGTATGTGCAACCGCTTCCTCAAGGAAGCGGAGGATCTGATCAAGAAGATGAACCCGACGGATGGGTCGAAGGTGGAAAAAGCGGATGAACTGGAACGGCAGGCGGGATTACTCTTGTTCCGCGTAAAGAGTGGCCAGCCCAAGTCCGAAGGCCTCATGCGCATTCTGGAAAATCCGGAGTACCTGCAAATGATGAATCGCGCGGAGCTGGACCTGCACAAGGATCAGTCGAAGAAGGAGCTTTACGCCGAGAAAGAGCAATTACTCTTCGCCATTGATGAAAAGAGCCATGAAGCGGATTTGACGGAGAAAGGTCGCAATTTCCTATCACCGCAGGACCCCGATGCATTCATGATGCCGGATCTGAGCACGGCCATGCAGGAGATCGATGCCAGCCCGGAGACCGATCCACGCAAACGCCTCGAGGCCAAGACCAAGGTTCAGACCGAGTACGAAGCCAAAGCCCAGAGCATCCACGCCATTTCGCAATTGCTCAAGGCCTACGCGCTTTATCTCAAGGACGTGCAATACGTGGTGCAGGATAACAAAGTCCTGATCGTGGACGAACACACCGGACGTCTCATGCCGGGCCGCCGTTGGAGCGATGGTTTGCACCAGGCCGTCGAAGCCAAGGAAGGTGTGGAGATCGAGAAAGAAACGCAAACGCTGGCGACCATCACCATCCAAAATTATTTCCGCCTCTACCAAAAACTAGCCGGCATGACCGGCACAGCCGAAACCGAAGCCTCAGAATTTCTGGATATCTATAAGTTGGGAGTGATGACCATCCCGACCAACCAGCCGAACATCCGCAAGGACAAGCATGATTCGGTCTATAAGACCCGCCGCGAAAAATTCAACGCCGTGGTGCAGGAAATCAAAGAACTGCACGCCAAAGGACGCCCGATTCTGGTCGGCACAATCTCAGTCGAGACCAGCGAAATGCTCGGGCGAATGCTGAAGAAGGAAGGCTTGATCCATTCCGTCCTCAACGCAAAATTTCACCAGCAGGAAGCCGAAATCGTCGCTCGCGCAGGCCAGCGCGGGGCCATCACCATCGCCACGAACATGGCCGGCCGTGGTACGGATATCAAGCTGGGCCCCGGTGTTGCCGAAGTCGGCGGATTGCACGTACTCGGCACAGAACGCCATGAGTCCCGGCGTATCGACCGCCAATTGCGCGGTCGTTGTTCGCGCCAGGGCGACCCGGGTTCGTCGCACTTTTTCATCGCACTGGAAGACGACTTGATGCGTCTGTTCGGCTCCGATCGCATCGTCAAACTCATGGAGCGTATGGGGCTTGAAGAGGGCCAGGAGTTGACCCATCCCCTGCTCAACCGTTCCATCGAACAGGCGCAGAAACGCGTTGAGGGACACAATTTCCAGATCCGCAAACGCACGCTCGAATACGACGACGTGATGAACAAACAGCGCGAAGTCATCTATGGCTTCCGCAATGAGATGATCCGCGCCGAAGACGTGCGCGATCGCCTCATGGACATCATGGAAGAGGTCGTCATCCAAAAGGTCGAGCAGTTCACGGCTGAGAACACCGAGCACGGCGAATGGAAGCCGCGTCAATTGGCCGATTGGGTGAACCTGAATTTCCCGCTCGGTATTCCTGAGGGTGAACTTGTCAAAGCGGCGGAATCCGGCAAAGAAGAACCTGTGCCCGGTTCGTCCTTCGATGGTCTCACGCCTGCGCAGTTCGCCATCTGTAATTTCATCTCGGACAGCGTGCGCAAAGCGTACGACATGAAAGTGAGCTTTGAGAATCCAGACGCGCTCAAGGAAGTGGAGCGTTACACCATTCTCGGCGCCATCGACAAACTGTGGCAGGAGCATCTCTACGAGATGGACAGTTTGCGTTACAGCATCGGCCTGCGCCAACTCGGCCAGCGCGATCCGCTCATCGAGTACAAAGCGGAGGCGTTCGGCATGTTCGACGAATTGATGATCAACATCAAAACGGAGATCTGCCACAACATCTTCCGCAGCGCGTCGAGCATGAAAGCGTTTGAAGATTTCCTGCGCAACGCCCCGCGCGAGACGCGGCATGAATCATCCACCACTTTTGGCACGCAGCCGAAACCCGGCCAGGGAAAAGCCAGCGACATCGTAAGCCAGGCCGCCGACGCTGCCGAAGCGCAGGCCAAGGCCAAACCGGTTCGAACCGGGCCCAAGGTCGGCCGCAATGACCCCTGCCCGTGCGGCAGCGGTAAGAAATACAAGCAGTGCTGCGGGAAATAATCCCGCTCACTCAAGCTGCTTTAACGCAACAAACCACGCCGTGGAATTTTCGGCGTTGCCGCCGGTGACCAGCAGCTCGCCTTTGGGCAACGATTGTTTTATTTTCCCGATCTCCTTGCCACGGCCAAGAATTGTCATCTCCACATCGCCGTGACCGAGATTCTTGACCTTCACTTCGCAATCCTTGCTGAGTTTGGCTGATTGCGTGTCGTCTTTTGCCACGGTGAATTGTTTGCTTTCCACCACAAAGAAGTTCTTCCATTGCAGATGCAGGCTTTTCAGCTTGGCCGCCACGTCGGCATCCACCGGCTTATGGAGTGGGTCAGCAGTCACATCATCACTGGTGCCCCAGATGAGTTGAGCTTCCAATTTCATCTCCGCGCGCGCCGTGGCGGCAGTTGCGCCCAGGCACAGCAACATGACCAGGAGCCAAAACCAGCGAGTGGATACAGGTTTGATTTTCATTGGACCGTTGTCTTGGGTTGCGTCGAATCATCCGCCGGATACGAAAGCCACACCAGCGTGGTGCCCGTCTCATAATTGTGATACGTGACCGCGCCCGCATCGGCAAGCTCCGTCACTGTCCCCTGCGTGGCCGCGGCGTCCGCCGTGGAATTAAATTGTTTGGTGGCGATGACACCGATGATGACCAGCGCCGCCACGGCACTCAGCGGCACGAACAGCCGTCTTAGCGTCACAAAAACAGAAACCGGTTCAGGTTCCGGTTCGGCAACCGGCGCCGCGCGCTCGATCTCCCGTTTTATCTTTGACCAGAAAAACTCCCGCGACTCCGGCAAAGTCATTCCCGCATCCGCACCCTTCAACGCCTGCCGCGTGTTCTTCAGCTCCGCGTGCAATTTCGCCGCCTCGGGGTCGCGCGCTATCAACGCAGCCACATCACGCGCCTCACCCTCCGGCAATTCGCCGTCGAGAAACGCCTGCAGCTTCAGTTGTTGCTCCGTTGTCATTTCAATCCATTTGTTTCAGGTCGGCCAGCAGCGACGCCATCTTGCGCCGCGCATAAAACAGCCGCGACATCACCGTGCCGATCGAACACCCGATGGCTTTGGCGATCTCTTTATATTCCATCTCTTCAAACTCATGCAGCACCAAAACCGTCCGGTGATCATCGCTCAACTTCCCGAGCGCCACGTCGATGCGCTGCCGCAGTTCGCCACGTTCCAATCGCTCGGTGGGGTTCACCGTCACCACCGGCATCTGCCGTTCCACGCCGCCCGATTCCTCGTCCATCTCCTCGATGGATTCCGCGCGCACCCGCTTCTGCCGGCGCAACTGGTCCAGGCACAGGTTGATGGTGATGCGCGTCAACCACGTGGCAAAACTGGATTCCCCGTGGAACTGCGCCAGCCGTTGCCAGGCCTTCACCCACGCTTCCTGTGAAAGATCGATCGCTTCTTCTTCGTTCCGCATCATGCTGAACGCGCGCCCGTAAATCTTATCCCGATGCCGCGCCACTAACTCTTCAAACGCCATCATGTCGCCCGATTGCGCGGCCCTCACCAGCGTCTGGTCGTCAGCGGACGAGAAATTGGTCTCAGACGACATGTGTTTTGACGGCGGTCGAAGCGGGTTTATTCACCGGAATTTACAGTTTTCCTTTGGTGCTCGGAAGCTGCCCGGCGATGCGCGGATCGCGGCTGCAGGCGAAATCCACCGCCTTCGCAAACGCCTTGAACAACCCCTCCACCACATGATGCGGCTCATCGCCATAAAGCAGCTCCAGGTGCAGGTTGCACCGGGCTTCATTGGCAAATCCCTGGAAAAACTCGCGCGCCAGACCAAAACGGAACGCACTGGACGCATCCTGCTTCCGTTCCGATTTGCTGATTTTCTTGAGCGACAGGTCGTTCAACCCGCGCCAGACCAAATACGGCCGCCCGCTGAAATCAATGACACAACGTGTCAGGCATTCATCCATGGGCACATACGCCTCGCCAGTAAACGGATTCTTCGGATTGAACCCCGTCCCGTAACGCCGGATGCCCTTTTTATCGCCCAACGCCGCGACAAACGCCTGTCCCAGCGCGATGCCGCAATCCTCCACCGTGTGATGCGCATCCACCTCTAAATCGCCCTTACAACGAAGCTTCAGGTCCACCACCGCGTGCTTGGCGAACAGCGTGAGCATGTGGTCAAAGAATGGAATGCCCGTCTTGATGGATGATTTGCCCGCCCCGTCAATGTTCAGCGCGAGGGTAATCTGCGTTTCCTTCGTCACACGCTTGATGCTGGCCCGCCGGTTGTTCATACGCGCATTAAACAAATTGTGGGCTGAAAAACAAAGCGGAATCATCTCGACCTTTTCCATCTTCATGTTCCTTTTTAGTCATTTTACTCCCCGTCTCATTAGTGAATTTGAAACAGGTTGTGCCCTTGATCCAACGCATTGGCAACGGCCCTGCCATTCTCCCTCTCCAGGGGGAGAGGGCCGGGGTGAGGGTGAGCGTTAAAAACTGACTCATTCGCGTAACGACTCGTCGGCACTCCCGACCGCCGAAGACTGTTTGCCAATCTTAAATTTCATGCACCCCCCTATGTTTTTTCTTAAAATAATTTAAAACACTCGGAATTGGTCAGGGACAAATTGCCCATTGTCGGCAACCGCCCATTCAATTCATCCCGGACTTCCTTGGGTATCCGCGCCATCTTGCTCCTTCTTGTCATAAAAAATTTTGTGGCAGGGGACATTCGCGCTGTGAACGCCTTTTTTGTTTGGAGTTCCGCCTGGTTCCTTTTGAGTTCCGCAAGCACGGGACGAAATCCCAATGTGTCGGGAGTGGGACGAAACTCCATCGCGCCCTGACTCATGCCAGACAACGGCGGCACTCAAAATGTAGCGCATAGCTTTCCAGCCTGCGGGTTCTGTGGACTTTCCAGTCCCCAGTCATTCCAACCGTAAACTGGCATAAAAGTTAAACTTTGTCAAATATATATTTAACTATTTGCCTCGTTTGCATACTGGGTGTTAAAAAAATCTTCCGCGTTCTCAACACCAAATGACAAAAAGAAGTTGGACGCTACGCCTTACCTTCATTCGCCTTGCTGGCATTGATGAACTCTTCAACCGAGATCCGAATCATTTTATCAAAGAAACTATGCAGCACCACCATGGCGAAGACTCCTCGTTCACCGTTGATAGTAGTGACGCGCTCGTCGTGGAATTCCGCCAGATGGTGGATCATCACTGTGCGGAGGTCTGAAATTTCGCGGATCAATTGCGAAATGTCATAGTTTTGCTGCCAGCGCAGATAGCCGTGCGTGGCGGCGCGCCCAGCCACCTTTGCTTTGACCTCCGGGTTCAAGGCATCATCCAGCGTCCGGTTCAGATCATCAAGCAGTTGAGGGATATGGTCTTTAAGTTGGGTCAGCGTCAACCCATCCGCTGCCGGCACCCCCCGGTCGGCCTGCACTTTCTCCAGCCATTCCGTGATGATTCGCTCACGCCGGTCGGCTAGAAAATTCGACAAGGTGAAGCCCACAATTCGTTGTTCGATGGATGGTACGGAGGTCATTTTACAATTTCGTGTTTTAGAACCAACACGTCTCTGGTTTCCATAAGAAACATGTTCGCGCTCATGAGTGACGATTATACAGGTAAAAATCATCAAAACAAACGATTTTGGATTGCCAGGCATGAGAAGATTCAGATGGCCCGTCGGCGCTGCCGACCGCCGCAGACTGTTTGCCAATCTTAAATTTCATTCACCCCCCACCTTTTTTCTTAAAATATTTTAAAACACTCCGAAATGGTCAGGGTCAAAATGGTTCGCCTTTCGTAATCGTACATTCAATTCCACCCGGACATCCTTGGACCCCCGGGCAATCTTCCTTCTTCTGGCCATAAAAATTGTTGTGGTCGGGACGTTCGTGGTTCGAAGTCCGCAAGACGGGACCAATGTAGCGCAGGCTTTCCAGCTGCTCTGTAGAAACCTTCCTGATGCCAGGCATGTCGCCAGCAAATCCCTGTGGCAAACGACGTGCGACTCTCCTGGCGCCCCCCTCTCCGCCATTTGCATAAATGGGAGGGCCGGGGTGAGGTGGCACTGAACTCAAGAGGCCTTCTCTCAACTGCCGTATCAGATCTTTTCTACAAAGCAGCTTTCCAGCCTGCGGGTTCTGGGGACTTTCCAGTCCCCGGTTTGGAGAGGTCACTCGCACCGCCAGCGCCTCCAGAACCCATCCGAAATGACAAGTTCCAACCCCACACTGGCAGAAAAGTCAAATTTTGTCAATTTTTTGATTTACTTTTTGTAAATTTATTGCCTATGGCGTCCTAGGGGCAAACCTAGGTAGGGATAGGCGCGCTGCTCGCCACGTTTCACGCGGCGCCGTCCCCGTCGCCGAGCACAGAGTCAGGCGACGGAAACTCCCCTTCCCAAAAACGCCCTTCGCCACATACTTGACGCCACACGAAACATTTACCACGTTCCATGTGGCGCTTTTTATGTCCCATAACCCGTCCTCAGAGCGATTAACTATCAGATACCGATTATGAAACCACCAAAACACCTCATCACCTGCTCCATCATTTTTATCGTGCTGCCGATGGCGCTGGCGGCGGCTCCGGTGACGAACGGCGATGCCGTCATCCGTGCACCGGCTGGGGATTCAGAGATCGTCATCAAGACCAGTTCGCGGATGGCCGGGGCGATTGAATCCCTGCAATGGGGTGGTAAAGAGTTCCTCGATCACGCCGACCATGGCCGGGAATTGCAGACGTGCTGGAATGGCAACGCGGGCATCGAACCCATCGCTGACGAGACGTTCAACCCCACGGAGGCCGGCTCACTCGATGACGGCGCGGGCACCAGCTCATCCAGTCGATTGCTGGAGCTCCCCGCTCACGGAAATCAACTGGAGACTTACAGCCAACCCGCTTTCTGGTTGAGCCCCACCGAGACTTCCGGCGGAAAACCGGCACGCAACAAAACCATCGTCTCCAATGATCGCCTGCGCAAACAGGTCGTCATCGGCTGCACCAACCTGCCGCACGCCATCGATTACCAAGTCACGGTTTCGCTCGCCCTCGAAGACCACGACACGCGCTGCATTATCGAAGCGCTCACCGCTTACATGCCGCCGGAGTTCGAGCAATTCCAGGTCTTTGATGCGCAAACCGGGAAGCTTGGCCCCGTCGATGACGGACCCGGCGAGCAACCGCTGCCACTCGTCTTTTCCACTACCGATGGCAAGTACGCCATGGGCGTTTTCGCCCGTGCACCGATGACGCCGGGCGTTGAACATGGACCCTCCTATGGCCGCTGGCGGATGAAAGAATTTAAAGTGGTGAAATGGAACTGCGTCTTCCGCCTGCAAAACCCCGACGGTTTATCCGGCGATTTCACCTACCACATTTTCGTCGCCGTCGGCTCATTGGAAGATGTACGGACTACCTTGACCGCCCTTCAAAAATTGCAACCACTCCATTAGTTATCCCTATTTGCTCTAGGCCGGGAAGCCAACTGGCATTGGCTGTGCATGCGAATGAATAAAACGGTCCAAAAAGATCATCACCGGGAAGATCAAGTTGGGAAACTACAACCCCTTAAAAATTCAGATAACCCAAGCTATCATCTCACTTTGGAGATGACAGAGGATCAAATTCAAATTTGCTGACGACGATTTCGGCATTGTTGGTATTGAGCGGAGCATGTCCAGCGCATAGCCAAAGATTTATACGGGCGTTTTCATCGCCTGGGAGCGGCACGCGGTTTTTTTCAAAAACCCATTCCTGGATCGCTGCGGTATTTGTTCTCGTTGTGGGTGCCTCGGAACAACTGAATAGAACACTGTTGCTTTGCCAGATAAAGCTATAAGTAGTCGACTCCAGATTTGGAGGAACGCAATAGCGAACTAAATGACCCGAAGCCCGATATGGCTGCACGACAAATTGGGCGTTATTGGTGTCTTCCGCTTTTCCCCATTTAGAACATTCAACATCAATTTCCCGGTGGGCATAGATAGGCGCATCACTCCACGTGAACAAACCCAAGGTGATGTTGGGATCAAGTTTAGCCAGCGGCGTTGAAATGAAAAAACGGTAAGTTCCGTACCCAAAAGATTCTGTGGAGATCACTTCGGCGCAGAACCATTCTCCGTCTCGCTCTGTCAGCTTGAGATGAAGCCGTCCGGTCTCATCAACCCACACGCTATCCTCCTTGTCAGAAAAATAATTTGGCCCCGGTCCAACGCGCTTTTCACTGGATTTCACTTTCCAAACATGCCCGGAGAATTCGATGCTTCGCTTTTGCGACACGCCTTGTTCTGCTCTTGCAAGGCCGGTTAAGTCGCCAAAAAGCCCGAAACCAGCCATTACGTAAATCGTGATATAGATCTTCAAGGTTATTTTTTATTGCTGAGAAAATGAGGGGGCGTATAGCCGCCCCCTGTGATGACTATTTCTTTTCTGGTTTCTTTTTTGCTACATCAAGAACGTCGCCGCCAATTTGGGGAATTGTTCCCAAAGTGGCTTCCGGTTTATATGATGCTTTTACAAGGAGTGCGGCGAACTCGCTCCCGCCATGGGTTTCGCTCTCCCACTTGCCATCGCTGCCAATATCCGTGATGGGCGAGGCAATCGTGGGCTGAACCCACCATTTGTCCCCACCTCGCGCATAGATAACAATCTTGTGTTCTTTCGGATCAGCGCCCGTGACTGTCCCTTTGATGGGGTCAGAGGCCATGCTCTCACCCGGAGGATCCGTTGGAACGCTGGTTATGGTAATGCTAGGGGCTTTGTCATCCTTGGTGTCCCCAAATGCTGACAGTCCAACGAACGTCAATACCACGAGCAAAACGGCTAAGCCGGCGAACTGCACTGTTGCATGTTTTTTTTGCATGTTTTTCACCTCCTTTCTTAATAATATTCGTCTGCCGCCTGGGATGCGGCAACGAGGAAATTGCTGATTGGATATGGAAAGGTTCAAAAATATTCATCTTGTTCCATCAAAATTTGTCATGCACAAGAAATTTCCTAATTGGGGAATATAAGGGCCTGGAAAAGTATTGGGGGGAGTGAATGGCTTTTTTACGAGGATGACCGCATATCTCCATCCCAGATGGATTTTATTCGACCATTCGCCGTTAAGTCCGATTTCTGTCAACGAATTGTCGGTTTCAGGTTCTACATACCAGGAAGTTGTCTTTGCATAGACCACCACCGCGTAATTTGTAACGGACTGTTGACCGTCTAACCCTTCTATCTTGCCGGCAATCTCCCCACTCGAGTTCGGGCCACCCGGATCCGCCGGTGGGACTATTATGATCTTTATGGCTAAAGGGACGGGCGGTGGCGGTGGCGGAGGAGGTGGAAGGCGTTGTGCTATGACAATCACAAGAAGAAGAAAACAGCCAACAATTAGCAGGATAAAAATTCTAATGAGATAACCGGTTCTTTCTTCCTTTCGGCTATATCCCTTCGGTTGAACTTTTGATGGCCGGACCACAAAACAAGCAATGATGGTGATTGCAATGATCACCAAAGCAACGATGGCCAAAGGACTTTGAGATGATGCTTTGATAATCTCAGGTAAGCCTTTTATGAATTCCTTCATAGGAAGTCGGTTAGGTCATTTGTTGAACAATCAAAATAATGTTCTCAATCCTATAATTAGCAAGACTGTTTTTAGATTTGTTAATAAGTTTTGTTGCGCCCGCAAAAATGGGGTCAGAATTGCCTATTGGAATGTCTGTTCTATCCTTGCTTTCTCTGCGCTCTTTGCGGCTGAGGCGATCGCTCGAAGCCCCGATTCCGAATCAGGATTCAATCCCCATCCGTGTTCATTCGTGTCCATCTGCGGTTAAATTCCGCATCCACCTCCGGCCAGCCACCTAACCGATAGCACGCGAAACGTTCGCCGCCACCTGCTTGACGCAACACGCAACACGTATCACATACCCTTCTTCACTCAGCCTTCAGCCTTTAGCATTTGCATAACATCCGGCGCCTCCCGGCCCGCTTCCAGCAATTGCACCATCATCCGCATGTACGGATCAATGTGATTGAAGAACTGCTTGTAAGCCGGGCACAAATAATTCAACCCCTCCTCGCCATCCGGCGTTTTGATGAACCGATGCTTGGGGCATTCGCCATTGCAGGCAAAGCGTACTTCGCATTCGCGACAATAGCGCGGCAAACGGTCCAGCTTGTCGCTGCCGAATTTTCGTTGCGCATCCGACTGCACCATCTCGCCGAGCGAACGGTTCATGATGTTGCCCAGGTGAAACTGCGGATACACGTAATGGTCGCAACTGTAGAGGTCGCCGTTATGTTCCATGGCCAGCGCGCCGCCGCAGCGTTCGGCGAATACGCACAGCGATGAACCCACGGCCGCCCAATTCTCCAGCGCCACGTCGAACAATTGCACGAACGTCTCGCCCACATCGCGCCGCACCCATTCATCAAAAATTGCGCAAAGAAAGCGTCCGTATTGTGCGGCGTCCACGCTCCAATCCGTCACCGGTGATTCCGCCTCGAACGGCGCGGCAAAATCCAGTCCCATCTTGGCCGTCGTGGTCGCCGCCTTTCGTTCCACGACCGGAATGAACTGGATATACCGGCTCCCGATGCTCCTGAGAAAATGATAGACCTCCAGCGGGTGTTGCGAGTTGGCCCGATTCACCACCGTGAGCGTGTTGAAATCGACTGAATGTTTCTTTACAAGCTCCAGCCCGCGCATGACCGCGTCATACGTCGGCTTGCCAGCTTTATCCGGCCTATACAAATCATGCAGCTCACGCGGCCCATCGATGGAAAGACCCACGAGAAATTTATTGGCTACCAGAAATTCGCCCCAGGCATCGTCGAGCAACGTGCCGTTGGTCTGGATCGCGTTGGAGATCGTTTTGCCATCGGCGAACTGCTGTTGCAACTGCACCACCTTCCGGAAAAAATCCACGCCCAACAACGTGGGTTCCCCGCCCTGCCATGCGAAATGGATCTCCGTCACGTCCTGGCTCTGGATATATTGGCGGACGTATTCTGCGAGCACATCATCCGGCATCTGCCAGCGTTGCTCACCCGGGTAGAGCTTTTGTTTCTCGAGATAGAAACAGTATTGGCAATCCAGGTTGCAGATCGGACCAATGGGTTTGGTCAAAACATGGAAAGCGTTGGACATGAATTATTGGCTTTTTCCCACGCCGTAATTATTCACAAATTTTTCCCGGATGTGAACAAGTTTTCCCCATTCAATGTTGACTAATGCTTATTACGTGCTGAACTAATCACATAAATCAGCCAGGGAGGCGAAGTGGGGAGGCGATTTAGTTTTCTCAGAAAAAACCTTAAGTGATCAACCTATGAAGCGCCTTTTACAGGCGTTATTGCTCGTTGGCGCCGCAATAACGCTGGGTAGTTCAAATGCTAAAGCCGACCCCAGCACCAATACGGTCATCGTGGATGAGTTTGGCGGTGGGCGATACCAATCCCTTGGCGGGTATCCGGCTCTCGCTGTCGTCACCAATCTGGATACCACCGGCGGCCTGCTAAACTGGCCCGTGCTCACTTACACGCTGCCGTTCCTGGGTACAGCCGGTGACGTGCTGATGCATGAGCCCCTACAACCGGGCAGTCCGGTGCTGGATGTGTTGCGGTTCGATGGCCAGGGTCATCTGATTTTCTACTCCGACAATCTGGATGGTTTCGATGCTCCCGCGGATACACCCGGTATGCCCGACCCATTACAGACGAATACTTTCGATATCACTGAGCTGGGTAACGCGACGTTTGCTTACGGAAATTACGTTCCCACTGCGGATCAACCCGGCTGGGACGCTTCAGCCCCGGGTTACACATTCATCAGCGAAGGCGTTGTCCCTGAACCGCAAATTTCCGCGCTTCTGGTGACCGGCTTGGGTGTCTTAGGCTGGGCGCGAAAACGACGGAAGGAGAGTCCACCGGCTTCTGAAAGAAAAAAATCGAAAAATAGATTCATTAGCCTCCTGTGTCTCCTGATAGTTGGCTCTCTTTCCGTCAACCGCGTCAACGCAGAGGATGCTACGCCGGCTGAAATCGGCCTGCCTATTGGCCAAAAAGCACCTGCATTCACCCTCACTGACCAGGCCGGTAAACAAGTATCACTCGATTCTCTCCTGAAAAACGGCCCGGTCGCGATTGTTTTTTACCGCTCGGCAGATTGGTGCATGTATTGCAAGATGCGGCTGATCCAAATCCAGCGGAACCTCGGTGAACTTCAAGCTTCCGGCCTGCAAGTGGTGGGTATCAGTTACGATTCGCTGGAAAGCGTGAAGCGTTTTGCTGATGGCCAAAAAATAGCCTTCCCGCTCTTGTCGGATGTCGGCAGCAAAACCATCGAGGCGTATTCGATGCTGAATAAGACTGTGGCGGACGGCACCGCAAACCACGGCATCATTATTTTGGGCAAGGACGGCGTCGTGCGCGCGAAACTCTTTCCCGTAAGTCACGATGACCGCGAGGTTATGGATCAACTCATGAGCGCATTCAAAGAAGCCCAACGCGCCTCGGGAGGCAACAAGTCATGAAGCCCTCACTTTTGAAAACCGGAAAATGGTGCTTTGGTCTGCTGGCACTCATCTGCATCTGGGCCACCACATCAACCCGTGCCGCTCTCGTACTGGTCAAGGATAACGACCCGAGTGCAAATGTCTTCGACTGCTCACTGGCAGCCACACCCATCACCGTGACGATCGGTACCAATAACAACGTGCACGCCGAGTATTACAAGGACACTTCAGCAGGTGCGGCGACACCGGCTACCGCGGGCATCCCCGTGCCGTTGATCCGGGTGAAAGCCGGCGACACCATCATCTGCCGCTTCGTAAACAATCTGCCGCCCAGTATGGAAAATTTCTGTAGTATCCACTGGCACGGCATTGAATTGGACAACGACAGCGACGGCACGGCGGTCACGCAGGACGCCGTCCAGCCCGGCCAAAGCTATACCTACCGTTTCAAAACCTCCCGTCCGGGATTGTTTTGGTTCCACAGCCACATCGACCCCGGCAGCGCCACGTTCGAAGGACTTCTGGGCGTTCTGCTGGTGGAACAAACCAACGAGCAGGATCTCGCCACCAGTGGCCTGATCCCAGCGGCCAGTTCGACCTTTCCGCTGGCCCTCGGTGACATTGAATTCGATCCCGTCACCGGAAAGGTCGGTAAGTTTTTTCCCGACGATAACGCATGGCGTACCATCAATGAATTGGCGGATGAATGTCATAAAGGCAACACCGGCGACGCGGGAGGGAACCGCAACGCCTGTTCGTTTGCCGGGAAACCGGGCAAAATAGTGACTGTCAATGGCGATGCCGTGAATACCAACTCCGGGTCGCTCTTCCCATTATACGATGTTCCGGCGAACAAACGGATCCGGCTGCAGCTGATGAACGAATCCATTTCCCGCGACTTCCACCTCACGCTTTTGTATCCGCCCGGCACCAGTGGCGACACCAATCTTTATCGGATCGGTGGCCAGGGTGGCCTGTTGAACCTGGCCCGGTTGGAAGGCGGAATCCGGCAGGGTGTGGGCACCAACACCTGGGATACCACCTATGGTAAGGGTGAAATCGTTATCGGCTCCGGCGATCGCGCCGATACGCTGATTTATATTCCTGCGGCGAATGTCACCAACGGTACCATCATCACGCTGGTCGGCAATCCGCTGGGGGGCGAATTCCCCTTGAGCGGTTCCACCATCCCCTTCAACCAGGGCGGCACGTCGGGATCGCCCACCACCAATAATATTCCTGACAATTATCCCATCGCATATTTCCGGATCACCGGAGCACCGGCCAGCGACGACCCGGTGACGAACGATACCCCCATCCTGCCGACTCCCATCGAAAGCCTGAAGTCACTGGCGACGGTTCCGCTGGTGGACCCTGCCTCGATTGGTCGCGTGGGAACCACCAACACCACTTTCAAACTTGTGAACGGCACACCTGGCATTTTCCTCAGCACGAACGCCCAGGGAAATCCCACAGTTGATGGATTCCCCGCTGGAGTTCTCGATGGCAACGCCGGCAATGGGTCGTTTCTGTTCATCACCAATCCACCCACCACCCGTTATATGCATGTCGGGGACGTCCTTGAGTTGTGCGTCAGCAATTTGACGGGCGCTGCCCATCCGTGGCACGTGCACGGCTTTTCCATGCAACCGGTGAAGCTTCTTGATAATAGGAGCGGAAACACCATCTACGTTTATAACTACAACGAATTTCTCGACACGATTGACGTTTACGGCGGCACAACCCTTGTCTTCCGCATGCGTATCGATGACCGCGACAAGTTGTGTGACGACTCCGGGGCACCGCTGACCGGCCCGGTCCTCAAGCCATGCGTCAATTCAGCATCCAACGGAGGAGGCGGCGCGGTCGGGCGCTGGCTTTATCATTGCCATATCTTCCTGCACGCGGGCCTGGGCATGATCGGCGAATTCGTAGTTCTGGATAATACGACCCCGCAACAGACCAATACGTTACTGCTGCCAGATTTGACGACCAACGGAGTGGATGTTCTGGCCACCGCCGGGACAGGCTCGCAAATGGTTGCAGATAATTTCCAGACGACCACCAATGGCCCCATCACTGGCGTAAGCGTCTGGGGTTCGTGGTCGAACGACGTGGTCAACCCCAGTGCCTCATTCGAACTGAAGTTCTGGACGCATGTCTCCACCAACTACAGCCTGATTGCCCGCCCCGGCTGGCAGGCCTGGCGTGAATTGTTCCCGGCCGGCACGTACACGGCTACTTTGGTATCCATCACCAATGTCCCCGAGCAATTCTATGACCCGAGCCGGAGCAACTTATTCCCCGATACGTCCATCTATCGATATGATTTCACCATCCCACCGTATTCAGCGTTTTATCAGTATTCCAGCAACATCTATTGGATCAGCATCACATCCTACAATACCACGAACGTCACCTTCTTTGGTTGGAAGTCCAGCGCCACCAATTCGGCTTTAAATATCCCGGCAACCTGGAGCCAGTCGCTCGTGGGACCTCATTGGACCGCCCTCCGTTATCCGTCCAGCCATCCTAAGGCAGGACAGAATATGAACATGGCCTTCCAACTCAACATACCGGCGAATCCGAATGGAGGACCGCAGGTACAGCCACCCTTTGTTATCTTGTCTCCGCTAGTCACAGTTGCCTCGCCTGATGGCAAAGTCGTCATCTCGTGGGACGGTGCCGGGACTCTGCAATACGCCGATGATATCAGCGGACCGTGGCATGATCTTGACGGAGTCACCAGTCCATATGAGCCCCCCATGGATACGCCGCAACGGTTCTACCGGGTGTTGATACCGTAAAACTCGTAACCCGCCGCCCGCATACATTCAGCCTGGAGAACCGGCTTTAACAGTTCTCCAGTCTGAGAAGTTTTTCCTTTGCTGCGATGCGCAGGCATTTACAATCGCCTCACCATGATCCCGATGACACGACGTAAATTCGTCGGCACGTTGACCGCCTCGGCAGCGGCAGCCGCCCTGCCAGCCAGCGCCATCGGTAGCCTCTTCAAATCGAAACCTGCGAAGATGAACGTGCTGTTCCTCATGTCGGACGATTGCCGCGTGGAACTGGGCTGCTACGCCAGCCGTTTCAAAGCCCACACCCCAAATATCGATGCGTTGGCCAAATCGGGCGTGCGCTTTGACCGCAACTACTGCCAGTTCCCGCTTTGCAATCCCTCCCGCGCCTCGCTGATGACCGGGCGTCGCCCCATCAAGACCGGTGTTCTGGGCAACCGCACCGATTTCCGCAAACTGCATCCGGATTGGACAAGCCTCCCGCAGTTGTTTAAGGAAAACGGTTACGTTTCATTGCGCAGCGGGAAAATTTTCCATGGCGGCATTGATGACCCCAAGGCCTGGACGGAAGCTGTCGGCTGGGACGCCACGGACGAGGGCGGCGCACAATCGCATGATGTGGGCCGGGTGCGGAACCAGGGCAACCCAACACAATTTCCATCCACCAATAGCGCTGCCGCGTTGCCGCAGGACTTGAGCCGTGCCGCGTATTCCGACCGCATCGTGGTGCTGGATGGAAATGGCGAAGGCCACGGGGATTATCACACGGCCGACCGCACCATCGAATATCTCCGCCAATACAAAGACCAGCCGTTCTTCATCGGCTGCGGCTTTGTGAAACCGCATAGCCCGCCGACGGCGCCCCAGAAATTTTTTGACCTGTACGACGTGAACAAGATCGAGTTGCCGGCTGATTTCGCCGCGCTACCCACTGTGCCGCCGGGTTTTCCCACCGCGGCCATCCGTAAAAAGAACGCCGACCTGTTCATCGGTCGCAGCGCCAGCCCGCAGGAAGCGCGCGAAGTCATCCAGGCGTATCTCGCTTCCATCTCATGGATGGATTGGAACGTAGGCCGCGTGCTCGCTGAACTGGACACGCTCGGCCTGCGTGAGAAGACCATCATCGTATTCATGGCCGACCACGGCTATCAGCTCGGCGAAAAAGGCAAATGGTCCAAAGCCGGTTCCCTATTCGAGATGGGCACCCGCGTGCCGTTGATCATGGTGGTGCCGGACGGGAAAGGTAACGGGCGCGTCTGCCCGCGCATGGTGGAATCGCTGGACGTTTACCCCACCCTCGTCGAACTCTGCGGCCTGCCGGCCCCGGCTGGCCTGGAAGGCCAAAGCCTTGCGCCGCTGCTAAAGAAGCCGGACGGGCCACTGGACAGGCCAGCCTTCAGCGTCTGGAGCGAGGATGGCAAGACGTTGCATGGGGTGGCCGTGCGCGTAGACCGCTGGCGTTATGCGGAGTTTGCCGATGGCGGCGTGATGCTCATCGACATGGACAACGATCCTCAGGAATTGAAGAACGCAGCCGATGACCCGGCGAACACGGCCTTGTGCGAACGGCTTTCCAGGCTGGTCAAAGATTACCAAAAAGATTTCACGGCGTGATGCTTGCCGGTCGGGCTTTTTTCCCGCTAAAACGCCCGTCGAACAGGAAAAGCAGCACGCATCCCAAAAGCGCTCCGGCCGAGATCACCAGGCCGACATGAAATTTCTGGTCCTCATAGCGGAGCGTTAATTGGTGGTCACCCCCTGGCATTTGGACCGCTTGAAAAGCATAATTCGCATGCCACAGCGGCACCGGCTTCCCATCACAATAGGCATGCCACGGATGGTAAAAACTCTGTGCGATCACGACCATTGACGGGGCACTGGCAGTGACGCGGGCCGAAATTTTCTCCGCGCCGAACTGGACCTCCGAAATCTGCACCGCCGTGTTATTTGTCACCGAGACCGCATTTTGGACGTCAGAAGGCAGATAGACCTCCTTTCGCGGATCAAAACTCAAACTGCCGAGCGCATCAAAAGCCAGTTGCTTATCACCGAACACCGGTCTTTGCCCGCCGGTTATCAAAAGCATCGCATTACTTCTGGTTTCCCACTCAAATATGTTGGTAGCAGAATTGACCTGCGTGACCCCCAGAAAATCGAGCAAAGGTTCCGGCGGCGGGTTGGTGGCAGTTTCATCGTAAAGCAAATAGAACACGTTCTCATGTTCTTTCAGACGGATGGAAAACGAACTATCCACCTTAGAGATGTGATCCAGCAGGTTGCAGTTGCTTAAGAGCGCGATTCGCCGGCGCAAAAAATCATCGGCCGGGTCGGGGAAAAACAAATGCTCCAGTTCCGCGCGCGCCGGTGCGGAAATCATGGCACGTGATAATTCTGAAGCCGGTTGAACCGAGCGCGGCAGATCCGGTTCGTAATAGGAACGGTTGATGGTCGGCGGCAGCGGCGCCTGGTGCGAAAGATCAAGCCAGACGAGGAGCAGAATAGAAAGCTGAAGCAGGCAGCGCGATTTAAAGCGGGAAACTTTTCCTGCATACCACAGGAGCGCAACCATGCCGACAAAGAGCAAGGCATGGCTCACGCCATTCATCACGATATAGGAAACATCTTCGGACTCGCGTTTGAACATGTGGCTGCATTGGAGAAGAACGGCGATCAGGGCCACAGTTACTCCGCAAATGATCCACCATCCACGGTCGCCACTACCGGCTTCAGCCGGTCCATCATTTATTTTTCGCGCCAACCCATGTGCTGCGATCAAGGGCAAAACAAAAACCGGCAGGATGACAAATTTTATCGGAAACCGCATCAACCCGATCACACCGATATGCTGGCGCAGCCATGGGTAGATGGGCGTGGCTTCGCCCCAGGCCAGTATCAGGCATAATAAAGTCAGCCCAAACAGGATCCACACTCGTTTCTCCCGCAACCGCCAGACCGCCCACAACGTCAGCGTTATGGTGATGACACCAACATAGTAGGAATTGGTCCAGGATTGTTCCGGCTGCATGAACACCCCAAAAAAGGCTCGATAGGAGTGGAAGAGCGGCACGAGAAAATTTGCCCAGCCCGTGAGCGGCATCGGCCACACACCCGGGTCGAACGCCCCCTGGCGTTGCGAGTATTTTATGAAGTCCAGAAAAGGCAGGATTTGCGCCGCACTGAGCCCGGCTACCAGCAATATCACCGTCCCGCTGCGCCAGGCAATTTTCCACCGGCTTCTTCCACCCTGGATAAAAGCAACCGCACCCAGCACACCCAAGATCAACCACGAAACAAGGACTTCTTCAGCCGCGCCGGATAACATCTGCAAAGCACCGATAATGGCCGCCCAAACGATCATCTTTCCACCTTCCAGCCAGGCACGTTCAGTGAACAAAATCACCCACGGCATGAGGCCAAAACCGGCGATGGATGCCTGCCACATCAGGCTGTTGATCAAACAGCCGTTGAAAGCGAAAACAATCCCGGCAAAGGCAGCCGCAAAATTGTTTCCCGTCCATCGGCGCGCCAAAAAATACATTCCCAATCCGCCCAAATAAAGATGCAGCAGACAGAAAACCCCCAGCGACCATGATAACGGCAACAATACGTAAAACAGGGCGGGTGGATACAACGCCTGCACATTCCATTGCGCGAGAAATGGAACACCACAACTGCTGGATGGATCCCAAAGCGGAATTTCACCATGCAGCAGACCTTGGCGCAAATAATACGCCATGGGATAAATGCAGTGGCTAAAATCGCGAAAAACAAATGTCTGCAAACCAAGGAAGACCTGCGGATACATTGCGAACACCAGGGCAGCTAGAAGAAGGGCAAAGCGGCGGGGCGTCAACCAATCGCCGATTTCATGATTGGTGCTCAGAGGTTCGCTCATGCCAATTGATGGTGACGATATCACTTGTTATTGGCGAGCCCAATGACAAAGCAACCCGGCGTACGTAACGCAAAAACATAGAACCAAACCCGCTGAAGCATGGAAGAGATTGGGGGTCGCAAAAATAAAAAAACCGGAGCGACTGCGCTCCGGTTCTGAATCTTTCGGGCAATCCTGGATTGCCGGGCTTTTATGGTGTTATGAAGTGGGTTGCTGGTACAATCAAGCACGTAGGCATGTCCCCCACATCATTAATGCTGTAGGTCTGTGAGAAGGTTGACCCCAAACTCCCCGCCGGGCAGACCGGCATGATGCCGGAGCCATTGCGGTTGATGTAAGGCTGGAGGTCAGCTTCCACCGGGGTGGCCGAAGAGTCCTGGCTCTTTTCCATCGCCCACTGTTGCTTGGCGCCATCCATCTGGCGCAGGTTTTCAATGCAACCTTCCTTCTGTGCCTGTGTTCTGGATCGCATCATACTAGGTATGGCTATACCAGCCAACAAACCGACGATCGACACTACTATCATTATTTCCACCAATGTGAAGCCCCCCTTGCGGATATTTTGGGCTTTCATACGTCATATTCCGGTTTAGAAACCTTGCGGTCTCTCTCTGGCGACGATTGGAAACATGTTTCACAAAAAAACCCGAGGCTTCGAGGGCCTCGGGTTTCTCGACGTCAGATAGTCAGATTAGAGCGAGTGGCCCTTGGTGGCGCTCAAGCTGCAGCTCGGATTCGTTCCGATTGCATTGTAGGTGTACGAGCCGTTTGCAGGGCAGCTAGGAGCACCATTCTTGATGTAACCATTGATGGAAGCAGAAACAACGGCGCTGCCGGTGTTCTTCTTGTTTTCCAACGCCCATTGTTCCTTCGCGCCGTCGATCTGGCGGAGGTTGTTGATGCAAGCATTTTTCTGGGCGGTTTCGCGAGCTTTCACGAAGTTAGGAATCGCGATGGCGGCCAGGAGACCGATAATGGCGACGACGATCATGATTTCTACGAGGGTGAAACCCGCTTTGCGAGACGTATTGATTTTCATAACTGGACTATACCTTTCGTTGTTGTTGCGGCGTGAACACAGCAGCAGGCGGGTTGTTATTAGTACGGCGTCGTTCACATATTGCCTGCTGCGAACCGCGTCTGCGTATTACTTAGCAACCAAGATGCCAAGCCGGTTCCCACTTCCTTTACTAACACTCCCGTGCTCATTTAGTTGCAAAAATCAGTCATTTTCCCGACTACCCCCCCTAAAACTGTCCACGTTTTCCAAATTTGTCCCATATCAGGACGAAAAAACGCCCTAAAAGGCCCTTACTTGGCATTCACCCCGGCACCCCATACCTGGTTGCAGTAGGGCGAATAGTTATGGAGAAAATTGTTTTGGAACACATTGAAATCAGACATGGACGGCATCTCTGCCGGGACGCTATTGGTTTCTTCCGTGAAAATAGTATGGGAATCCTCATCGCTTATGGTGAACAGCCTCTCGCCCTGCAACGCGCCTTGTTCTGCTTCATGCACACTTGTCATGATCTTATCCCCGCGGATAATCCCATACTGTTCGAGCGAATTCAGATAAATCGCCCGGTCGGGTGTGTTGGTGCTCATCAAGGAAGTGCCTTGATACAATTGGCGCGCCGGCATCGGCAATCCCAGAATCCCCATCACCGTAGGGAAAAGATCCACTTCCGAACCGATAGTGTCATTTATCCGATAGCCGGGTTTGTCCGGGTCCATGATGATCAAAGGCACGTTTGCCAGTTGTGGCGTGACCACAAATCCATGTCCGATCGGTCCGCCATCCACCCCCAGCATTTCGCCGTGGTCCGCCGTGATCACTACCAGCGTTTTGTCCAGCAACCCATCCGCCTTCAATTCATCCAGGATGGACGTGATGACCCAATCCATATAAAGAAGTTCATTGATGTAATTGGGCTCATAATTATGGAACTCCACCATTTTCAATTTCTGGAACCGCTCCGGGATGCTGTCGTACGGTGGATGCGGCTCTACCGGAATATAGGTCAGGAAAAACTTTTGCCCGTCGGTCGAATATTTTTTGATCCGGGTCTGGATCGCCCCAAGTGTCTCCTCCTCGCGCAATCCCCACGTCACCGGCTCGGTCTTTCGCTGACCCGGCATCGTGTCCGTGTCATACTTCTCATCCAGCCCACGGTCCTTCAGAAAGTCACGGAACGATGTGTAATCGAAAAATGAAGAATAGAACAGCGAACACGCATAACCTTCGTCATGCAGCGCTTCAAACATGCTCTTCACCGGCACCCGCTGGATGGTGAAGTTATGAAAATCCTGTACGGGATATAAGCCAGTAAATGTCGCAAAACGCGCATAGATCGACCCTTGGAAGCTCGAGAAGTAGTTCGGAAACAGCTCCATGCGGTCTTTGTACTGCGCCAACAGTGGCTCGGTTTCGTTCGTGTACCCGAACAATGACAAATACTGGTTGTAGGTGGACTCCTGGTAGATAACCACCACATTCAAGTCCCGCCGGGGTTGATAGTTCGGATGCACACTGGCCGGCGAAAACAGGTTGATGCCCAAGGCCTTGGTTTTTTCGGCAAAAGCGCTTGCGTCCATCACCTTGTGTTCTTTGGCCGGCCAGATTGAACTGGTCTTTATCAGGAGGAGCACGGTTTGACCCATTGCCTTGTCGTTGCTGGCGAAATAATTCGCCGCCACACCTGACAGGGTGAACATCACCACGAAAAACAGCCCGCCACGTTCCCAATACGACCCGGCTTCCGCCTCTGTCCTCTGCGGCTGCCAGTGTTTAGCCAGCCAAATGACGACGAAATAGATTAAAAACAAGACCGCCAATACTGTCACCACTTTTGGCAGGTACGGCTCCGCCAGCCGCCACATCATTTTGGGACTGTCGCCAAACGCCAACAAGTTGCAATCCAGCCGCGCGTTCAGCGTCTGGGTCAGGCCCACGTCTAATATTGCCAGGGTCACCAGCACCAGGTTGATGACATCCATCCACCACAGCGTCCCGCGCGGATGCACATTCCGGTACAATCCCGCCAGCACCAGCAACCCAAGTGCTATCCCGAACTCTCCCAAAAAATATCGCGGCATGCCCAACCCCAGGTAGAGGAACTGTTCATAGTTTGCCGCCGCCTCAAAATTGTTACTGGCCAGCAAAAGGAACCCAAAAAAACCAAACGGCAGGAGCCAGCTTAAATAGCCATAGAATTTGTATCGCCATGCGACCAGCACAAAGGCTGTGAATAAAACCGTGGCGATTACCAGCGGCAAAGTGAAATTCACCTCCGGCTGTGAAAGCTGTTCCGTGAATCTAAAAAGGAGCAGATATAGCAAAGCGACGGAAATCCATGGCAACGCGATCCACCCCACACTTGCACGCTGGCGCCGGCCTCCCAGCAGCACGCTTACCCCCAGGCAATCCACCATGAGCAACTCATTCCGGTTATCTGCCAGACCCTTGAGGCAAAATATGATATAAGCGGTGGCAAAAAGAGCCGTGACGTGCAACATCAATTGCCCCTTTCCCGAACGAACCATGATATAATAGACCAAACCGTAAATGAAGACCCACCCGGCCACAAACGGCCAATGGAAGAAACACTGCACCGCAAGGTTCCAGCCGATGTCGCGTGGTTTTAAGATCCCGCTCAGCCAGAGATCCAGATAACTTTGTTCCCCGCTGTAAAACGTCAAAAGGATAAAGACCAGGCCGATCAAGAGGATGAAGCCATTGGCTGCATGAATGGCACGACGCGGCAATGTTTGACACCGGTTCCCAAATGCCCAGAGGTTCGCTCCCGTCATAAACGCGAACACGTAGAACACAGCCGTGTCCACCCAGCTCGCTATATCGTTGTCTACCCGCCAGTGTTCTTCGTAAAGCTCTCTGCGCAGCGAAAAGAGAATTAAGAGTTTCGCGCCACACAGCAGGAAAAGTAACAAGCCAATCCGCGTCCAGACGTCACGCGAGTTAGGCAACATTCGTTTGATCCAGAGGAAACGGGTCGGCTTTTGGGTTCCGTCGCTCATTGGTTTGACGACCGAATAACAGATTTAGAGGTCAGATGGCAGTAAATCTCTGGCTCAAAAACACAGGATCGTGAGCTTTTTTGGGCCATGTGCGCCGAGCACAAGAATCCGCTCAATATCACCCGTCCGACTTGGGCCGGTGATGAACGAAATAAAACTAGGATAGCTGGTGCCATAACGTTTCGTCAGCAATTCAAATGCCCCCGGCAAGTCTGCCAGCAGTTGTTCTTTCCGCGCAAGTACCACATGATGAGGCGGTAACACCGATAATGCCCGTCCCCCAGCGCTTTTGCTGGTTACCAGCACACTCCCCGTCTGGGCTATCAAAGCATCGCACTCGGTTATACCTACACCGCTCTGCTCCAATGAGTTAACATCATAACCGGCATCAGTCAGTATTGTCGGCAGGCCCAGTTTTGCCGCCACCGCATCCGTCAGCTGTCCCTTATGGGTCGCCGCCCGTTTCCAGCCTTCCGCGTCCCGAATTGTCCCCAAACGAGCCACCATCTCTTCTTGGTCTTTGACCATATGAAAGACGGCTTTGAGCCCCTCCGCGTTCGATTTGAATAACGCCAACCGCTCCTCAAAACTATTGCCCACCTTCGGCAACCACCGCGAAATCGGTTGCTCTAACGCCTCGGTCGCATGCGACTCATCGTGCGCGCCCGGCCTCGGGGCCGGATTCCGCAAAGCCTCACGCACTCGCGCTAAAATATTTTCACGCTCGGTCATTTCGTTTCTTCCAATAATCTTTGAACGTCTCTTTGGCTAACGGCGGAAATTCCCGCGTCTTCGTCCAGGGCCGCATCGGGTCCAATACCGTCCCCTTCACAAGCGGATGCAACGGCTGCAACCAACTCCCTACCCGGATGCCCCAACGCCACGTCCAGCGACGGTTCGCCACGAACGCAAATCCCTTGAACGCGATTTTTTCCCACCACACCGGTTTCTCCGCTGCTGCGTTGCGCCGGTTCTGCAACAGGTGGTGATGCAGGTCGATCTTCACCGGGCACGTTTCCGTGCACGCGCCGCAGAGCGATGAGGCAAACGACAAATGCTTCCAGTTCTGCAACCCGCGCAGGTGCGGCGTGATGACCGAACCGATCGGCCCCTGGTAAGTCGTGCCGTAAGTATGGCCGCCGACGTTCTTGTAGATGGGACACGCGTTCAGGCACGCGCCGCAACGGATGCAATGCAACGCATCGCGTTGCTCCGCGTCTGCCAGCAATTCCGTGCGATGATTATCCAGCAATACCACGTGCCATTCCTCCGGCCCGTCACATTCGCCGGGTTGCCGCGGCCCGCCATACATCGAGTTGTAACATGTCAACGCCTGCCCCGTGCCCGCCGTGGCCAGCATCGGTAAAAACAAGGCCAGGTCAGCCATGTGCGGCAGTACTTTTTCAATGCCCACCAGCGTTATCATCGTCTTGGGCAACGCCGCCGTGAGCCGCGCATTGCCCTCATTTTCCGTGATGGAAATCATCCCGGTCTCCGCGATGGCAAAATTTGCGCCTGTGATGCCGACGTCTGCCGTGATGTATTTGCTGCGCAACACGCGTCGCGCAATCATCGTCAATTCCTCCGGCTCCCGCGTCGGCGCGCTGCCGAGTTCCTTTGTGAAAAGTTCACTGATGTCATCGCGGCTCAGGTGCATCGCGGGGAAAACGATGTGATACGGCGGTTCCTTCCGCAGTTGCACGATGAATTCACCAAGGTCGCTCTCCACCACCTCGTAGCCCGCCTTCTCCATCGCTTCATTCAGGTGGATCTCCTCGGCGGTCATCGCCTTGGACTTGATGATGGAGCGCGCTTTTTTCTCCGCGATGATATCGAGGATGATCTTCCGCGCCTGCACGCCCGTGCTCGCCCAATGCACTTTCGTCCCGCGCGCCTCCAGCTTCGCCGTCAGTTGCTCCAGGTGCGTGTCCAGGTGATTGACTGCATCCCATTTGATGCCTGAGGCCGCGCGCCGTGCCGATTGCCAGTCCTGGAACTCCCCGGCGGATTTCTTGCGGACCACGTTATACTTGCCCATCGCCGTCTGGATCAAAGTGCGATGCTTCAGGTCGCGCGTGAGGCGCGTCGCATCGGTCTTAAATTGTGTCGCAAAACCACTCATGAAAAACAAACCAGCTCAGCAATCTCAAAACATCGGCGGACGATTCTCCCTCTCCCCGGGGAAGAGGGCCGGGATGAGGGGCAGCGCAATATCCCGGCGCTGTTGCCCGCAGGAACTTGAAGCAGGACGAGATGTTTTATTCTCTTCATTCGCTCACCAAAACTTCCGCCAATGAAATCGTGCGGATGCCCTGCTTTTGCCGGTCGATCAATCCCTGGATATGCATCAGGCAGCTCGCGTCATTGGACACGATGTAATCCGCCTTTGTCTCGCATGCTGACGCGCATTTCACCTCGCCCATCGCTGTGGAGATCATGGGAAACTTCGCTGCAAATGTGCCACCGAACCCGCAACACGTCTCTGCCTCAGTCATTTCGATGAGCTCCAAATCGCGGACTTTGGCCAGTAATTGTCGCGGCGGCTGTTTGATGCCCAATTCCCGCAAGCCGTGGCAGCCGTCATGAAACGTGACCTTGTGCGGAAAGCGCGCCCCCAGATCCGTCACGCCCAGTTTGCTCACGAGAAAATCGGAAAATTCGTAGCACTTCGTCGAAAGCGCCTGCGCATCTGCTTCCAGCGGCGTTCCCGCAAACAGTTCCTTGTAGAATACTTTCAACATCGCCCCGCACGAACCGCTGGCGATGACCACGACCTCTGCGTCGCGCAGGCGCGCCAGTACCTTTTCCGCGACCAGTCGCGCTTCCATCCAGCAGCCGGAATTGAAGCCTGGCTGCCCGCAGCAGTTCAGCTCCATGGGAACTTCCACTCGATGCCCCAGTTTCTCGAGGATGCGCACCATGCTGATGCCCACGCGCGGATAAATCGAGTCAACGAAACACGGAATAAACAAAGTGACGTTCATCGAAGACAAAGATATTTCTCAAACGACGGCCGGAATGTCGAGAAAGTTCAACCAAACATTAATTGGCACGGCTGAGTCTGATTAAGTTTTCGCATTTCCTTAGTATGCTTTTTTTGCCTTTAGCGCCGATTTGGATAGGCCGAAAAAAAGATTTCTTATTTTTAACACGATAATGTTCGATCCCTTCGAAAAATAACACGATGCGAAACACGACTTAAACACGACATAACTCGTTTTTCCACGATGATCCTCGATTTCTCGGGTTTGGCGTGAAACGTCACCTCGTAGCGGTCCCGCTTTGCAGGAGCAGAGCGCCGTAAATCTTCACGATCCCTTCTTCCTTCTTCATTCTGACTTCTACATTTACTCATCCTGCCCTTATACCACACCTTCCCCATCTTGTAACGGTGATGGTCACGCTAATAGCATTTTCTTTAAAAAATATTTCAGATGCATAATAACCAATGAATACGGGCGTTCCACCACACTCACACCCACTAAAAACAGCCAAATTCAGTGCACAAGCTAGGCAGGGTCATTTTTACACGGAACTTATTTCCAATTCCGGTGTCCAACACTATCATTCGACAATCCAACGCATGGTGTGGAATAAATCTACCAAAGTTGTCGTGGGGGCAACGGTGTCCGCATTGGTCATTGCCGGTGCCGTTATATTCTTCCTGCACTGGCACGACCCCAAACGCCGCGCCATCGCCAAAGCCGAGACAGCTATCGAAAAACAATACGTCGAGCCGGTAGCGATGACCAATTACGTCACCACCCCCGCCTCTTACTTTGCGCAAATAAAACAATTCCCCGCCTGGGGAACTGTTCCTATCGGATTCCAGGTGTTCGACGGCGTCCCGCTCCAGATCGATGGCATGATCTGCCTCTATGGCGAAGGGAACCACAAGATGGGCATCGATTTCCCGGAGTCCTACACCGGCATCATGATGAATAAGCGGTTTGAGACGCTTTATATCTATCACGGCTGCTTTTTCGAATCACCCAAGGGCACCCCCGTCTATGAAGTGGTCTTCAATTACGCCGACAACACCTCCGAAACCAATCAAGTCCTCTATGGCGACGACCTGGTTGATTGGATGGTGCGCGTCCGCGGGAGCCCTCCCAGCGGTACACGCTCTAAACTCGCGTGGCAGGCCAAACCGCCGCTCCCGCCCAAAACCCCTGCTGTTCGTTTTTGCCTCACGGCCATCGATAACCCCTACCCGTCCTTTGAAGTGGTATCCATCGACCTGCATTCCCTCAAAAGCCGCACGGCGCCGTGCATCCTCGCAGTGACTACCGGCAACAAAGGGCAGATGAAGTGAAGTTCGCAGGAAAATGTAACTTAAAGTTTGCCACAATTGCGTTGCATCCCTGCCACGTTTCAGTTCAATACCGCCAATGAGACGCGTGTGTCCAGGAGACCGTGCTTTTACCCTCATCGAATTGCTGGTGACCATCGCCATCATCGCCATCCTTGCCGCCCTGCTCCTGCCTGTGTTGGGCCACGCCAAAGAAAAAGCCCGCGATACCAATTGCGTCTCCAACCTCAAACAATGGGGCATCGCCTGGACCACCTACACCGATGAGAACAACGGTTTCTTCAGTGACGGCATGGGCCCGGTTTCGCACCGCGGCGAGTGGTGCCTGGCTCTCTCAAATGCCTACCAAAAGATTCCCGACCTGCTCCTCTGCCCCAGCGCCATCCAGCCGTCGCCCGACCCCGACATCGGTTATGGCGGTCCGCATGAAGAATTTGAATTCTACGGCATGCCTGACCCCAATAACGCAAACGAGAGCCTGAAAGGCAGTTACGGCATCAATGCCTGGATCTACAATCCGCCGCCTGACGTCACCGATATTGAAGGACGTCCCACTGATTGGAACTGGCGCAGGTTCGATGTCCCTCATCCATCCGACACTCCGTTGTTCCTGGATGCTATGTGGCGCGGCGGCGGCCCGCGCGAGACTGATACCCCGCCCGACTACAATGGCGAATGGGCCGGCTACGATGCCGAGTTCCATCACTTTGCCTTGGCCCGCCACGGAAAAGGCGTCAACGTGCTCCTTTTCGATGCGAGCGTTCGCAATGTCCGCGCCAAAAATTTGTGGAACTTATATTGGAACAAGCAATACGACATGAACGCCGTCACTAATATTGTTTTCCCGGATTGGATGAATTAGGGACTTGTTCAGACCCAGCGTTTCTTCAACAGCCAGGTCTTCACCAGTTGCGTCAGGCCGACGTAACACGTCAAGGTGACCAGCAGCAGCAGCCAAAACATCGGTGGTAACGGCACAAATCCCAGGAACGCCGCCAGCGGCGAGAATGGCAGATACGCCCCGACAGCCATCACAATGAATGTCGTCATCGTCAATTGCCAGCTCGCCCGTGATTGGACGAATGGAATCATGTTCGTGCGTATCACGTGCACGATGAGTGTTTGTGTCATGAGCGATTCCACAAACCAGCCGGTGTGGAACAGCGCCGCGGCGTAGGTGTCGTTGGGCACGGTGCTGGTGAACCGCGCTGCCAATTCAGGCGGTGGCGCCAGGTTCAGCAGGTTACATTTGAACACCCACCACATCATCGCATAGGTCGTATAATCAAAGATCGAACTGATGGGCCCGATGAACACGATGAACTTCCCAATCTCGCCCATGTTCCACGGGCGCGGCTTGGTGATCTGCGTGGCATTCACATTATCCGTGGGGATCGGCACCTGTGAAAAATCGTAAAGCAGATTGTTTGTGAGCACCTGGATGGGCGCCATCGGCACATAAGGCAGCCATGCGCTCGCCCCGATCACGCTGAACATGTTCCCGAAATTGGAACTCGCCCCCATGCGGATATATTTCAGGATATTGACGAACACTTTCCGTCCCTCGAGCACGCCCTCTTCCAAAACCATCAGGTTTTTCTCGAGCAGAATCATGTCGGCGGATTCCTTCGCGATGTCCACGGCGTTGTCCACCGAGATGCCCACGTCGGCCGCCCGCAACGCCGGCGCGTCATTGATGCCATCGCCCATGAAACCCACCACATGGCCGTTGCGTTGCAATGCCTTCACCACGCGCTGTTTGTGCGAAGGCGAAAGCCGCGCGAACACATCCGTCGTTTCCACTTCTTTGGCCAGTTCCTCATCCGTCATCGGTTCCACCTGGCTCCCGAGCAGGATTTTCTGCGCGTTGATACCCACCTCGTTGCACACCTTGCGCGTCACCAGGTCATTGTCGCCCGTGAGGACCTTTACCGCGACGCCATTGTCCCGCAGAGCCGTGATGGCCTTGGCCGCCGTGTCCTTCGGCGGATCCAGGAACGCAAGATAACCCGTCAGCACCAGCTCACATTCGTCCGCTTTGGAATACGACGCCCGCTTGTCCAGCTTCCTCGTCGCCACTGCCAGCACCCGGAAACCGTCTTCGCACAGGTCGTTCACTTGCTCGATAAGGTTGCCGACCAGGATCGGCTCCATATCGAAGATCTCACCCTCACTCTCAAAATGTGTGCATTTCGTGAACACCGCTTCCGGCGCGCCTTTAGTCAGCAATTGGCGTTGTCCATCCGGCAGCTCAACGGCTACGGACATCATGCGGCGTGAAAAATCAAACGGCAGTTCGTCCACCTTCGCATATTTTTCAATGCCCAGTTCCTGGTGCAGGTCCTGGTGCTTGAGCACCGCGCGGTCGAGGATATTTTTCAGGCCGGTCTGAAAATGGCTGATGACGTAGGCGTCCCGCAGCACCTCTTCACTTTCGTTTTTGAAAACGTCCACGTGCAATTCCAGGATCACGTGGTCCATCGTCAACGTGCCCGTCTTGTCCGTGCACAATACATCCATCGCGCCGAAGTTCTGGATGGAGTTCAATCGCTTCACGATGACTTTCTTCTTCGACATCGCTATCGCGCCCTTCGAAAGGCACACCGAAACGATCATCGGTAGCATCTCCGGCGTGAGACCCACCGCCACCGCCATCGAGAAGAAAAACGCCCCATGCCAGTCGTGCTTGGTGATGCCGTTGATGAGGAACACGAGCGGCACCATCACCAGCATGAACCGGATCATCAACCACGTGAAACGCTTCACGCCCTTGTCGAACGCGGTATCCACCTGCTGTCCCGCCAGGCTCTTGGCCACATTGCCGAAATACGTCTGCGCACCCGTCGCCACGATCACCGCCGAAGCGGCGCCGCTTTCCACGCTCGTTCCCAGGAAACACAGGTTGGCCCGCTCGATGGGCGATATATTTGCCCGCACATCCGGCACATCTGTTTTCTCCACCGGCAATGACTCGCCCGTGAGCGTCGCCTGGATGACGAACAGATCCTTGGCCGTGATCAGCCGCACATCGCCAGGAATCATGTCCCCGGCAGAAAGCTTCACCACATCGCCGGGCACCAGTTGTTGCAAGGGAATTTCCCGCGCCTGCCCTCCGCGCATGACCGTGGCCGTCACGCTGATCATCGCTTTGAGCTTGGCCGCCGCGTTATCGGCGCGCGTTTCCTGCACGAACCGCAAGGACAAGCCCAACACCACCATCAACATCATCACCGTTCCCGCGCGAAAATCTCCCGTGGCAAACGACAATGTCGCCAGCACCGTCAACAGGATCACCAAAGGATTGCGCGCCGCCAGATATAGCCGTATAAGCCAGCCGTTATGGCTCTCTTGGGCCACCTGGTTCGGACCGAAGACCTCCAATCGCTCTGCCGCCTCATCCTCGCTCAGGCCGGCCGATGTCGTGCCGAGCCGCTCCATGATGTCGGATACATCCTTCAGCGCCGCATCGCGGATCAGGTCGGACGAACGCGTCCCATCGGGATTTTTGGTGACCGGCATAGCAGCGTGAAATTTAAACGGCGTATCGTTTCAATACGGTCAACATGGCGCGCAATTCGCGGCGGCCTTCGGTTTGGCTGGTGGCGCCTTCGATACACTCGTGCAAGTGGGACTGGATCATCTCCTCGCTGAACGACTTCAAAGCACGACGGGCTGAGACCACTTGCATGAGCACATCCGAACAATCTGTGTCGGATTCCACCATCTTTTCGATAGCCTCGATCTGGCCTTTGATCCTGCGCAAGCGGACAACGAGCGCCCTTCTCTCGAGTCCTGGACGGATGTGTTTCGCTTTCATCGCAAAATTTTTAACAGGTTCCCAGTGGTTCGCCACTGAAAAATGTCTTCTGCGGTGATATAGGGTATGGGGGTATAATCCACATGACCTTATTTTGTCATGGCTCAGCCAGTTTATGGGAAATTCAGAAGGAAAAAAGACTTCAAGACAGGGTCACCCACAACCAGATGCATTTATCCTCACATTCCCACCCGCGCCCGATAGAATTTTTCCGGTGCGTTGTTCGTCGCAATGAAGTGATACGAATAACCGTCGATATCGGTGCTCAGCAGCGCCGTGGTATTGGTCTTCCAATCCCATTGTAATTGGTCCGTTTCCAGCAGCGTGATGGCCGTGTTCGTCACATTGCTGATCACCTTCAGGCCCAGTTGCACCTGGTTCGTCTCCACGAGCGGCGTCGCAAGCGATACCGCCTCTGCCCCGCTCATTTTGTAGACTTCAGTGCCGGCCAGCAGGAACAGCCCTAGCGTAAAATCATCAAAATTGGGCGCATTCGTGTAAGTGACCGGCTGGCTATCAGACGGTTTGCTCCCGGTGCCTTGCACGTAGCCCAGAAAACCGCTGCTTGCCCCGTCATTGTGATGCAGCGCGCCCGTGGCCAGCGCGTTCCAGCCCCGGATGACCGTGGGCAGATACGTGTTCGTATCGAGAAAACCATGGTTGATTCCCCACGCCAGCCCATAAGTGAAACACGCCGTGCCGCTCGTCTCCGGCCCCGGATAATCGTTGGTGTAGGCGAGGTTCACGTTCCAGAAACCGTCCGCGCGCTGGATGGGTTTGAGTGCGGCAGCCATCTGTTGGAACGTCAGCAAATATTCCGCGTAGTGCGCGTTGTTCGTTGGCAACACCTCCATCGTGCGCGCCAAAGCCGTGAAGGCCCAGCCGTTGCCGCGCGACCAATAACATTTTTGCGGCGTGCCGTCGTGTGCGATATAGCCCTTCAGGAAATTCGTGTCCCGATACCATAGGTGGTCCGTGACGCTATAAAGCCCGTTGGAAGGCCCGATGACACTCTTCGCAAAATGGAAGTAGTCATACATCTTCTCCAAATAATTCGTCTGGTTCAGCAACACCCCGGCAGTGGCAAATGCCGTCATCGACATGTGCAGCGCGTCCACGTAATACAGGTAGCCGACATCCGGCCGCGCCACCCAGGAATTGAGATTGTTGGTGATGTGCGTCAACCGTTTCTGCTGTGTCGTGTCCCATTGATACAACTCGACGTAACATTGTCCCACTCCCTGGTCATCCGGCGTCCGGTCGGTACTGTCCAGGTTGTAGCGCAGGCACCAGTTCGTGAACGCACCCCAATTTGTCGCGTACTGATAGATTAATGGGTCATGATTGAGCCGATACAACTCCAGCACCCCTTCGAAATACGTCGCGCGCGTCCAAATGCAACTGGGATGGTTTGCCGACAGACACGAGGAACAGCCGGCCACCGGCCATTCATTCGTGAAATACTGGTTGGCCAGCAACATGTCGCCCATGATCTGCGACTGCGACGGCATGAAACCCGCCGAAGCCCTCAACGACACCACCGCGAAAGCCAAAATCAGGGCGACTTTATTTACGCAATGGCATTTCATGGCCGCGATACATCAAAAATACTTTTTATGGATGCCCGGTGAATCGCGGATGACCAGCCCCTTCACACCCTCAAATTGCGCTGCCGTGACTCCTTTGGCGACTTCCGCCTTAAAATTATCGATCTCCAGTCCATCCACGTCCACGCACACGATGGCTGGGCGCAAATCTTCTTTCACAAAACTCGTGCGGATATTCGCCAGTTCCAGCTCGCGCACGTGGCGCGCAAAAAGCCCATACGCCGGCATCACGCCCACGCGGCTGGGTTCCGGATAACGATCACGCACCTTGGCAAACTCCGGCGGCACACGCATGGCATTTGTTTTGGTTCCCCCACCCTTGAATTCCAGCCAGATATTTTCCAACCGCACACCATCAATGGGTTGCTCCGCCAGGCCGGTGATTTGGATGCCGCTCATCGGGTCCACTCCCGTGGCGATGACGTTGGAGATGAAAATATTCCTCATCCGGCTCGGCCCATTAAGCTGGCCACCACGGTTCCGGTTGCCCGTCGTGATGTAAATGGGATAATCGACCACGTCCATCATTGTGATGTTGTTGATGGTGATATTTTCCATGATGCCGCCGTCCACTTCCTCCAATGCCAACCCATGACAATAGCGGAACGTGCAATTGGCCACCGTCACGTTCCGAAAGCCTCCGCTGGCCTCCGTACCGAACTTGATGCGCCCCGTGCGATTGGTGGTGGCCAGCATCGTGCCATCGATCAACGTGCCTTCCTTGAAGCCGGACACCTGGCAGTTCACAATCGTCAGGTTTTCCGTGATAATATTCGTGCCCAGTGCGTATGAGCTTTTCGGGCACAAACCGTCATCGTTGGGCGAATTGATCCGGCAATTGGAAACCGTCGTGTTGCGGCAGCAATCAATATCGACGCCGTCGCGATTCGTATCCATGGTCACATTGTCCACCGTTACCCCGTCGCAACCGGTCACGAGGATGGCGAAATGACCGCCGTGATAGATGGTCACATCGCGAATGACCACATTGCGGCAAAGTTTGAGTGCGATGGCTTTGTTGCCGAGACGAACCGGCGGCATGTTGGTCGGCGTGAATTTTGCCAGGGAGAAGTTGGTCGTGTTCCACTGCGAATAGTTGCTCATCTTGTCGAGAACCTTGTCCGAGCGGACCAACCCGCCCCCGTTGATCATTCCGTGGCCCGTGATAAAAACATTCGTGAGGTTCTCGCCCCAGATCAGGCTGTTGTGAAAATAACAATGCCCGCCGTCCTGGTAGGCGATGGTGTTCCAGGGCTCAGTTTCGTCATACACATTCATGTCCTGCGGCGCTCCCAGGATGGTGCAACCGGCATCCAGGAACAGGTGTATGTTGCTTTTCAGGTGGATGGACCCGCTCAAGTAGGTGCCCGCCGGAAGGTAAACTGTGCCGCCCCCCGCTGCCGCACAGGCTTCGATGGCTTTGTCGATGGATGGGCTATCGAGAGTTTTACCATCGCCAGTCGCGCCATAATTCCGCACATCAAAGACCACCGGCTGGCCGCTGGAAGGCTGGTTGGTTTGCGCCGAACAAAAATAAGGAACGCCAAACGTTGATATAGATAAAAAAAACGCCAATAGGCACTTCTGGGATGGGAACATGGTTCAGTATCCTAATTAATTTCCGTTAAACCGCCAAGTGATTAACGGTAAGACGCCCGAACTATCTTGCCTGGTTACTTTTCTTTATTGCGATACGCGACCATCTTCGTCGGCGCTTCCTCATTGGCATAGCGCGCCAGCAGGTCCTTCATATGCATCAGCATCCATGGTTGCGCAAAATTATTTCCGTTCTTGGTGAAGATGATGTCGTCACAGATATAAACGCCGGAGTGGATGGCATTGCCTTTGGAATCCAATATAAAAATCACATCGCCATACTCCGTGGGCTTGGCGACCTGGTAATAATGGTCCAAAACATAGCGCGTGGTGTAAGCCGCGTCCGAAAAACGGTTGTCCGGTGTCTCCTTGAAGAAGTTCATCGTGCTCCAATGGCAATCCATCGGCGGATCGCCCGGCATCGGAAACGTGTAGAGACGTTGGCGCGCGAATTGTGGAAGCAGATAAAGCACACTGATGTTTCCCCCGTCATCCAGCCGGCTGACCGATTCCAGCAAAGGCCGCAAATCCTTCGCGCGAACACCGGGGGCTGAACCCCAATAGCTCACCAGCTTATCAATGTCGGCGCCCGGCCGGACGTGTATACGTAAGAACGCGACCGTCTGGCGCGAGAGCGCCTTGACGAGCGCCAGCCGGGCGGCATCACCGGGCACATGTTGCAGCAACCACTCGTAATCACTGAGACATTGCGCGTCGCCGCGCGGGTAAATCAGTTTCCGCACCAGCGCCGCAGTCTCTTTGGACATGGAAGTTCCATCGAGGCACTCATCCAATGATTTTCCCGGATAACAGAAAGGAAATAGCATGTAATGGTTCGCATCCGTTTCGGCGAGCTTGCCGTAGAGTTTGGCGCGCACCGCCGGAGACAGGGAAAGAATCAGTTCATCGTCCGGTTGAATGACCGATCCGGAGGCGGACGACTTCAATAATTGCGAGCAGGCCCGATTGGCTTCGGCCTCTTGGACCCCAGAAGCCGACATCATATCATGCACTTGCCCCGGGGTCATTTTGTCAAAGAACCATTGCTCCGGCTGATTCGTCTGCAATTCAAAAGCGATGTATTCCTCGGGCTGTTCCAACTGCGCATCGCGCACCAACAATTCACCCCAAGGCGGGAGATTGGTGGGAGCAGGACCGACATCTGAGGAGCGGCTAGAGACTTGGATAGACTTCGCGTGAGCGGTGGCAAACCCGTAAGCGGCCAGTGCGCCTAGGCCCACCAGAAGAAGGCTAAAAAAAACCAATCCCAGAAGGCTGAAATGGACCGCAGCGCGGTCACTGGCATTTCCCTCATCCCCGCCTGATAATTTTACCATGTTTACGACGATGTAACCAACTGTTGAATTAAGCTGGCATTAAGCGGACGTGCCGCAAATTCAAAAGGTTACATCACCGTAATTCCCCGTCAAATGGTCAAATCAACTGTTTTGCCCGCTGCTTCATTTCATCGAAGAATGCTTGTAATAAGGGCGTCGTCTTACCCCGCCATAACGCCCCGATGACCACGGGCGGAAACCCCGGCAAAGGCACCGCACGAACCCGTGCGGACATCGCCTTCTTGGGTATTGCCACGCCCACCCCGATACCGAGTCCATTCGCCACATAAGCCTCGATCAAGTCCGCCGAGCTGGCCTCAATGCTGGGAAACCAATCCACTCCGAGCTCTCGCAGCTTGTCCTGAAAGTTTTTACATAACAATTCCCCCGGCGGCAGGCAGATCAGCGGCTCTTCAATCTTGTCCCGAGCCCAAAGCTCCTCCGCCGACTTCACCTTGCTATTCTTTTCCACCAGCAAAACCATGGGTAGTTCAAGCAGGGTCATCGATTGGACTCCCACCAGCGTTTTTTTCTCGATCAATGTCACCGCCAGGTCGATCTCATCCCGCAGCAACAATTCCTCCAATTGCGCCGGATAGCCCTCGCGCAACGACATCTTCAATCCCGGAAATTTCTTCTGCACTCCGAGAAACAGGTCGGGCACGTGATCGCGCAGGATGATGGTGGAAGCGCCGATACGGATGTTCCGCGCTTGCCCGCCCTGCAACTCACTCGCCATCTTGTCCAGGCTCGAGAAGAACGGCTTGATGAAGTCGTAAAGTTTTTCGCCTTCCGGAGTGAGGGCAAAGGGGCGTCGCTGGAAAAGCGTGGTGCCCAGATATTCCTCCAGCTGCGCCACCTGCGCGCTCACTGCGGGTTGTTGGATGCCGTAAGGGATGTTGCGCACCGCCGGCATGATCCCGCCGTGACGGGCAACGTAGTAGAATAATTCGAGATGATGAACATTCACGTGGCGGAAGGCTTATCAAATCGCCACGCTTGCGGAAAGCGCAATTGCCGCAAACCTCAAACCAAAATCACCCAGCGCCTGATCACTGCGTCTTCCGGTAATGGCGCAGATAGCCAAACCCCACGAGCTTCTTCTTCTGTTCATCCCACAGCCGGAACGTAAGGCTCTGGAGACTGCCGATGAGGGTGATCGGCTTGACCTGAAACATCAGGTGCGCCTTGTGACAGCGCTCAAGGTTGTAATTGGGGATGCGCGAACTCAGGTGATGGATGTGGTGATAACCGATGTTCCCGGAGAACCACTGGAAAACCTTGGGCAGCTTATAGAACGAACTGCCTTGCAACGCCGCCGCCGTATAATCCCATTCCGGACCGCGTTCCCAGTATACACCTTCAAATTGATGCTGAACGTAAAATAGCCAGAAACCGGCCGAACCGGCCACCGCCACGGCAGTCAATTGAATGATGAGATAGGGCACCAGACCGAATACAAAACTAAGACCGATCATCATACCCAAAATCGCGGCATTCATCCAATAAACGGAATACCGCTCGCGCTTATTGGCATTGGGCGTGGGAAAGCGTTGTTTGAGCGCCATCAGAAACACCGGCGCCACCACGAACAGCAGGAATGGATTGCGCGCCAGCCGATAGGCGAAGCGTTTGCCGCGCGAGGCTTTGAGATATTCTTCCACCGTCAACGTCCACAAGTCGCCGGTACCGCGTTTGTCCAGGTGACCGGATGTAGCATGATGAACCGCATGGTCCCAACGCCATTGGTAGAACGGCGTGAAAGTGAGCAAGCCAGTGATGTATCCCACAATATCGTTGGCGAGGCGGGATTTAAAATACGAGCCATGCCCGCAGTCGTGAAAAATGATGAAGATGCGCACCAGGAAACACCCGGCCAAAATCGCCTCAGGTATGACCAGCCACCACGAGACAGCGATACTGATATACATCAGGTACCAGAGTGCCGCGTAGGGCACGAGCGTGTTGGTGATCTGCCAAAGCGCACGGATCAGCGAGGGCTTTTGATACTCCAGCACGATTTGCTTCCAGGCAGGATTTTCCGTCACCGGCAACCCGTCAGGTGGATTTAATTGATCGCTCATAACTTCACTTCTTCTTTTTCTACGGCCAGCGGATGGCCGGATGCCCCCCACGTAATTATTTTACCCCGCATTCATCAAAGTAGCAATCACCATCTCAACTATTGCGAAATGCGATTGACGTCCGCACTGAATCTCCGCACGTTTTGAAGCGAACCGCCATAGGCCAATGTCATTTCTTCCACTCGTCAAACTCTGGCTGTGGGTCTCTGCACTCGCAACGCTTGCAGGTTGGACACTGTCCGCACTCGGTGCGTTCAACGCCACTGGCTATACGATTTTTCTGGCCGCGTTCGCCATTTTCATCGTTCTCTTTCGTGAACAGCTGAGCTGCGTTACGGCTAAAACCTGTTCGCGTGTAAAAAAACTCTTCCGACGCTTTCGTCGTCTCTTGCCCGGTTGCTTTGCCTTGCTCGCCATCCTGATTTTTGTGGGCGGCGCGCTGTATCCGCCCGGCAATTACACCGGCATCAGTTATCGCATCCCACGCGCGCTGCAATGGATCGCGCATGGCCAATGGATTTGGATCCATACACCGGATTATCGCATGAACGACCGCGCCTGCGGCATCGAATGGATGTCCGCTCCACTCCTGATGCTCACCAAATCCACCCGCGGCTTGTTCCTTATCAATTTCATTCCGTTTCTTCTTCTGCCCGGATTGGTTTTTAGCGTTTTCACCCGACTCGGCGTCCGCGCACGTGTGGCGTGGCAGTGGATGTGGCTCTTTCCCACGGCGTACGATTTTCTGCTGCAGGCCGGCAGCGTGGCCAATGACACTTTTCCAACCGTGTACGCGCTTGCGGCGCTGGATTTTGCCTGTCGTGCGTGGCAAACCCGCCGCCTCTCCGACCTGTGGCATTCCCTCATCGCCGCCGCCTTGCTTGTCGGCGCCAAGGCCAGCAATCTGCCATTGTTGTTGCCGTGGGCCATTTTGATTTTCGCCCTGCTGCCACTGCTGCGAAAGAGAATCTTCGCCACCGCCCTCATCATCCTCCTCGCGCTGGTCGTTTCGTTCCTGCCCACGGCGCTGCTCAACATGCACTATTTGCACAGCGATTGGTCCGGCCTCTCCATCGAGCGCGAAGGGATGAATATGAAGCAGCCGCTCGTCGGCGTTTGGGGCAATGCCCTGCTCATCCCGTTCAACAATCTCATCCCGCCGCTCTTTCCGCTGGCTGGCTGGTGGAACCAGCACGCGCTCCAGGTCCTGCCACAATTCATCGTGCAGCCCATGAACGCCAACTTTGAGGATGGCTACCATATGATTGGAGAATTGCCCACCGAAGACTGGGCCGGCATGGGTTTCGGTTTGAGCGTGCTCTTGATTTGTTCCGTTGGTGCTGCGTGGCTGTTCGCCCGCCGCAATGCCGGACGCGCCTCGTTGCAACTCAGGATGCCTATACCGCGTGAATTTCAATTGCTCGTCCTGTGGTCGCCGTGGATCGCCCTGCTCGCGTTCTGCATCAAATCGGGCATGGTCACCCCGCAAAGGCTCATCGCACCTTATTATCCGCTTTTGCTGCCATTGTTGCTGCTTGGCATCGGACAATCCGAAATCGTCCGGCGTCGTTGGTGGCGTATCCTGGCCATCGGTGTTTACCTGCTTGCCTTCCTGGTGCTGGTGCTTTCTCCGGACCGACCGTTGTGGCCCGCGCAAACCATCCTGTCGAAAGCTGTTGCGCAACATCCGAACTCGCATTCGTTGACCCGCGCTTTGAACGTTTATGCGGTCTACGCCAAACGCAGTGACCCGCTCGCCAACGTGCGCGCGCTGCTGCCCCCGGATGTTAAGACCATCGGCTTCATCGGTACTGAAGATGACACCGACCTTTCGCTCTGGCTGCCGCTTGGTTCGCGCACTGTGGAACACTTCCTTTTGAGCGACCCGCCGGAGCAGATCCGGGCAAAGGTGCAATTCGCCGTCGTGAACGGGTTCAACTTGAAATATCACAACGTGCCGCTCGAAGATTGGCTCCGCGAAAATAATGTCGAAGTCATCGCCACCACCACCGCCACTTTGAAGGTCTCCGAGGGCGAACAATCGTGGTATGTCGTGCGATTCCGTTGAACGCACTGGGTAACCGCAAAAATACTTTTTGCTTATTCCAAACTCAGGGTGATAGTTCCAATAGGGTGCGGTCACCCGAAAGGAGATCGCAAATATGAAACGGTTATGGAGCGTACTCGCAAGGGGGCTTATTCTTGGGGCAGGGTTTGGGTTATTCATACGTCTTTATGGAGCTGCTGATGTCTCGGTTGGTGTCAGTGTTTCTTCACCCGCAGATTTTTACGCGCCACTCACGCCCTCTGGTGTGTGGGTTGACGTAGGCAACTACGGCCATTGCTGGCGGCCGGCCCACGTGGAGGCTGATTGGCGGCCTTACTGCGACGGCCAATGGGTCTATACCGATGACGGCTGGTATTGGCAGAGCGACGAGTCCTGGGCGTGGGCGACCTATCACTACGGTTCGTGGGTCTACACCGATGATAATTGGTATTGGGTGCCTGACGCAGTCTGGGCGCCGGCCTGGGTGGAATGGCGCACGGGTGGAGGTTATTGCGGTTGGGCGCCGTGCGGGCCGCCCGGCTTCGTGGTCGTGGATGCCAACTTCGTCTTTTGCGATGAGCACCGTTTTTCCGACCGTCACCGTCGCGGCGATGTCATCATCAATAACACCACCATCATCAACAAAACCAAGGTCATCAATAAAACCGAGGTGCGTGATGACCATGACGGCGGCATGCACAAAATCGGGAGAAACGACGGCCCCGGTGTTGACGAGATACAAAAGGCCACCGGCAAGAAATTCAAGGCCACGCCTGTCGCCGAGGTAGACCGCCGTACGGTCGCAAAAGCTCCCAAAGAGATCCGCGAACGCAAGCCCACGACCGAAGGAAATAATCCGAACAATAAAGTTTTGCCCACCGTGAACGACAAACGCGACGCCAAGCCGGACCTTAAAACAGACAATAACAAACCGGATTTCAAGCCCGACAACAAAAGACCGGACCTCAAACCCGAAAACAACATCAAGCCGGACAATAAGCCTGATTTCAAACCAGAAGATAAACTGCCGAAACATGAAGACATCAAGCCGCCTGACCATCCAGTGAATATCACGCCGCCGGACGTCAACGGCCCCATCCACACCGCGCCCGACCATCCGGTGAAAGACATTTCGCCTGGTCCCGGGCATCCCGTAACACCGTCTGGACCGGGAGGTCCTGCGGGAGCCGCACCGCACCATGAAGGGCCGGCCGGCGGACCGCCGGTGCATGAAGGCGGCGGGGGCGGAGGCGAGCCCAGAGGCGGCGATGGAAAAAATAACGACAAACCTTGAAGCATCATACATCTTAGGCCCGGTGCGATTCGGCGCACGGTGATTCATCGTGCGCCGTCTTTTATGGAAAAGAGTACTGAAAAAAAGGACAGGCTCATCCTGTGGATCGGCGGCCTTAAACTGGTCAAGGGCGTCCTGTTGCTCATTCTGGCCGCCAGCGTGTTCAGTCTCATCAACGACAAATTGTCGGAACAGGTCCAGACCTGGATCAAACAGCTCAACGCCGACGCGCACATCCGGTATCTCAGCGAGCTGCTCAGCAAGATTTCCACCACCAACGACGGTCAATATCTCAAACTGGGTATCAGCATCGTCGTCTATGCCCTGCTCTTCTTTGCCGAAGGCGCCGGTCTCTTGATGCGCAAGCGCTGGGGTGAATGGCTCACCGTCATCTCCACCGCCTCGTTCCTGCCGCTGGAAGTCTATGAGCTCTTCGTAAGATTCACCGCCATCAAACTTGGCGTCATGCTCCTCAACATCGCCATCGTCATCTACCTGATCTGGCGCTTGAAAAACAAACCGGCGCAAAAACATTAGAGCGTTTGAAGAAAAACTGTAGCCAGCGCGAAGCGGGGATTTTTGAGTTTTGGCGAGGCTTTGGCGAAGGAGCAGGTTCAAAGAACCCTGTGACTGAGCCGAAACGACGCCAAAACTCAAAAAGACCGTTTTTTTATCTGCCATAGGCCAATGTGGTTTGCCTCCGTGCGGCTACAGTTTTTTGAAAATGCTATAGTCATCCCGCTTCCGCCAGCACCTCTGCATCCACCGCTTCACTCCCGCTCGGCGTCTTCAAAAATCCAGCGAGCCAGATGCACGTCAGCGCGCAGGTCACCGAGAGATAACCCACCCAATTATAATGCGTGAGCAGATGCTCCGGGGTTTCGCCGATGACCTGTCCGCTCACCAACGCCGCGAATCCGCCGGAAAGTTGTTGCACGGAAGAATTGATGCTCATGAATCCGCCGCGATATTGCGCTTCGATGCTGCCCGTGATCATCGCCATCGCCGGCACGAACCGCCCGGACATGCAGATCATCATCACCGTCGTCGTCGTGATCGCCAGCACCAACGGCACGCGCGGCAGGTTGGTCACCGTCAATAACGGTATCACCGCCAACATGGACATGATGGTGAACACGCGGCGTTTGCCCGAGCGATCCGCCCAACGCCCGATGAGATTCATGCTGAAGATCGTGAAACTGCCGCCGACCAGATAGATCCACAGCAATTGGTCCTCGCGCAGTCCCACGTTGCTGACCATGTAATTGGCGATCTCGGGGAACACCAGGAAACTCGTGCCCGTCAGCACCGCCATGAATAGAAACGCCAATTGATGGTCCCGTTGCGCCATCACCTCAAGGATACGGGCGACCGGATGTTGGTCGCGTCCATGGGTCATGTGCCCCGTCAACGACGGCATCGTCCAGCCCGTCACCAGGACGAGCAACCCGCTCAACCCTGCCAGCGCAAAAAACGGCACATGCCAGTTCACATGCGTCGCCAGGAATAATCCCAATGGCACTCCTAAAATGGACGCCGCCGAGAATGATGACATCACCATACCCATCGCCGCGCCGCGCCGTTCATGCGGGATCACATCCCCCACGATGGCCAGCACCAGTGCGCCCACCACGCCGCCAAACGCACCGGCCACCACCCGCCCCAGCACCAGCAGATGATACGTCGGCGCCAGCGCGCACATCAAAGTTCCCACCGTAAACCCAAAATTCAGCCCGATCAACCCCGTGCGCCGGTCCATCCGGTCCAGGAACAAACTCGCCGCCAATCCAAAGATACCCGCGCTGATGGCATACGCCGACACCATCCAGCCGAACTGCGCGGGCGAGATGTGGAACAGCCGCATGTATTGCGGTCCCAACGGCATGATGATGAGAAAATCCACCGTCACCGTGAACTGCACCGCGGCAAGCAACAACAACAGCAATCGCTCGTTGCAATGCTTGGCCACTTTTATTTCACCAGGGTTAGACACCGCGCAAAAGATGCTCGCAAACTGCTCATAGTCAAATCACAACCGTGGAACCAAAGATTAAACCACGGATGAACGCAGATAGACACGGATGCTTAATCCGAGGAACCAAGCTTATCCAACGATTTCCAAGTTCTTCTGAATGTAGTTCGAAAGGCGGATCACTGACTCTTTCAGACGCGGTGATTCGTCAAATTTTGACAAAAGGGCTATTAGGTTGCTTCGCTGAATCTCTTTCTTCAGCAAATCAGTCGCACGAGCCTTTATGGTCCTTTGCATAAACAGTCCGAGCGTCGCCAGCAAACTATAAGCAAACTGTTCATTCAGGTTCGGGGCATGCGTAGTGAGGAAACTTAAAAAAACGCCAAGGTGACTTGCGGGCGCGTAATGCCCCAGCACTTCTGCCAAGGATACCCGGCAGGGCCATCGAAGGGTAGTGGAAGCAATCAATCGAAAGCCGTGGTCGAAGATTTCAGTTAAGTCGTCCTCGGTAGGTTCAAATGCAATCAATTCCGGAGACACAAGCCCGTCATACGTTTTCGGGTCGAACCATCGTTTGAACCGGTGCTCCAGAACGCAGGAAAGCGCAACGATTCCCAATGAACTTTTTTGCTCATCGCCATGTTCTATTTGGGAAAACAGTTGGGAGATCAATTGATGCATGAACCCTGAATTTCGATAAGAGACGCGGTAATGCGAAGCAAATCAATTGCAAATTGCGTGATTTTCAAGAAAACGACTATTTTAGCCTTGGACAGCAAATGTCCAACCCCCTCCCGTAGAATTCCAGCGGAAGAATTAAAAAGGTTCTTCAAATCGAAAGGAATACGTTATGGCTAGAATCGGAAAAATAGCGCGGTTGCCCAAGGACATCCGCGAAGAACTGAATCAACGGTTGCAGAATGGCGAAGCCGCAGCGCCATTACTCCAATGGCTGAATGGATTGCCGGCGGTGCAGGAGATCCTTAAGGCGCACTTTGCCGGTGAACCGGTCAGTGAGCCGAACCTATCGGGGTGGCGCAGTGGCGGTTATCTAGACTGGGTGCGGGCGGCGGAAACATTGGAGGTGATGTCGCGGGTCCAAGAGGAAGCGCGAAACCTGGGGGAAGAACTGAACGGGGCGGAGATCAGTGATTGCATGGGGACCTTGGTGGCGGCGGAAATGGCCAGACTGGCGCGGACGTTGTTCGCGCAGGAGCCCGACCCCGTGAAGTGCTGGAAACGGTTGTGCTCGGTGCATAAGCAGTTGTCGCGGATGCGGCGGGATGATCACCGGGAAGTGCGAGTGATGATAAAACGTGATGAATGGGAGCGTGCGGTGAAGGAGATGGATAAGCCCCAGATGTCGCGGGAGGAACGTGAACAACGGATAAAGGAGATCTATGCGTCAATCTGACCCAAGAATCCCAAAAAATTTAAGCAAATTTAGGTAAATTTAGATATTTTTTATTTCGGAGGTGGTGGGTGATGCAAAATGTGAGATTGGGAATATCCACCAGTTCTCCCATCCGTGTTAATCCGTGTCCATCCGTGGTCAAAATGCTCCACTTCATTTTTTATAGCCCTAAACCAAAACTTGGACGATGATTCTCTGGATACGCATTAAGGAAAGGAATCGACATGGCCCAGGCAATCATGGATCCGGAAAAAGTTCGGCGCTTCGCTGAGGAACTGCAACGCTTCAATGCCGACCTCGAAAATCGCATGATTCTATTACAAGCGCGCTTCGCCGCGCTCGGTGATACCTGGCAGGACCAGGAACATGAAAAGTTCGCCGATGAATTCCGCCAGGCGCTCAAGGCGCTCAAAAAATTTGCCGAACTCTCGCGCGAACATACCCCCTACTTGCTCCGCAAGGCGCAGAGGATTGAGGAGTATCTGAACCAGCGGTGATGGAACCAGAGTCATGGACCCCATGAACCGCATTTGCTCCTCAGGATTCATCAGCATCGGCGAACGATTCTCCCTCTCCCCGGGGGAGAGGGCCGGGGTGAGGGCGAGCGTAATATCTAACAAATGAAATTTTCCCGAACGCCAGTACGAGCATTATAAAATAGATGCCCCCACAACAAGCCATCGTCACTTCCGTTGAAGCGCTCGAAGCGTTCCGCGCCAACCTCATCAATTATCTCTCCAAGGCGCGGCCAGCGCTAGAGGAGGTCTCCTCGGATATCCATCGCCTCAAGACCTGGCTGCAGAGCGACCAGCGCCGGTTGTGGGAGCATGAATTGAAGAAGCGCGGCAAAAAACTCGAGCAGGCGCAAAACGAATTGTTCGCCGCCAAGATGTCCAATTTCCAGGAATCCTCCTCCGTGCAATTCCTCGCCAAACAACGCGCCCAGCGCGAGGTGAACGAGGCCATGGACAAGATAGCCATGCTCAAAAAATGGGACCATGAGCTCGAAGGCCGGGCCGACCCGCTCTTGCGCCAGGTGGAAGGCGTGCATGATTTCATGATGACCGAGATGCCGCGCGCCGTTGAATATCTGACCCAGATCATCCGGTCGCTCGAGGCCTATTCGGATGTGCCCCAACCCGGCATGGGCGGTTCGGGCATTCCCGAGGCATTATTGCCGCCCGTTGATGACCGCATTCCCCCGGAGACCAAACCATGAATCAGCAACCCACAAATCAGGGGATGCCCTCCCGATCCACTTCGTTCTGCGAATGCACCCAAATCGGCGGACAATTCTCCCTCTCCCCGGGGGAGAGGGCCGGGGTGAGGGGGAAGCCAACGTTTAAGTTAAAACAGTTGCCGCACCACTGGTCACTATCATGAATCTTTCTGGAAACAAAAGCCGTTTGTCCTCGCTCACCAAAGAACTTGCGGTCCAATGGGAACAGACGCGAAATTACTGGAAGGATTCCAAAAGCACGGAGTTCGAACATAAATATATCGAGGAACTGCTGGTCGGCGTTGACAAAGCGGTGATGGTGATCGAGAAACTGGATGAATTGGCGAGGAGGGTACAAAAAGACTGTGAATAGTAATCCCGGGGTAAACGAGGTGCTCGGTCTGTTGGAGACGCTCAAAAGCGTGGTCTCCGGCTTTGCGGCGCGTGAAGACGCGCTCAACAACGATTTCCGCGCAAAAAGTTATACGGAACAAAAAGCCTATGAGACCGAGATGGGCCGTCAGGGCGACGCGCTGGAACTCCGCCGCATCGGCGCCGCCGAAGCTTTTGAGAAGGCTAAACAGAACGCCCAGGCGAACTTCAACAAACGCAAAGCCCGCATCACCCGCGCCCACAGCAACGTGCGCAACCGCATGGTGGACGACGCCACCGCCGAGGAAGCGCGCCGCCGCCACGAGATCACCGAAGGCCGCCAACAGTCCGAGCAACAACAGGAGACGGATAAGCATGCCGCCGAAAATGCCTATCAGGTATCCGCCCAGCACATCGCTGAATTGCGGCCAAAATTGGCGGAACTGGAAAAAGACTCCCGCAAAGCCTTTCGCGGCATCGGCGCTTTCTCCAAAGTGCTCGATGACGGAACCGCGTCGACACTGAAACCCGCCCACGAAACTCAGCTGCTCGATGAAGCCCAGCAACTTCTCACAAAAAGCCACGAGAAATTGAAGCAGTCCGGCGGAGGGTTGATCGGTTCACTGTTCAACCGCGGCAAGCTGGAGCCTATCGCCACGGAGATCGCCAATAATCTCGTCAAAGTGCGCCAGATGCTGGAACTCTCCGAAACGCAGGCCACCGCCCGTTACCAGGAGGATTTCGCGAAAGCCGAAATCGATTTCAACGACCGCAAGGAAGGCTTCAACCAGCAGTTCAAGCAAACGACCCGCTGGGCGCAGGACGCGCGGAACAACCGGCCGGGGGAAGTGGACATCCACGCGCATAAGATCCACAAGATCAACGAGCGCCAATACCAGGCGCGCCTCGAGAAGCTTGAGCGCGAAAACGTTGAGATGATCGAGCGCGTCAAGGAACTGGCCGAAGCCGACGCCAAACAACTGAACATTGTGCACGAGACGGCCACCGCGCAATTGGACGCCGAAGCGCAGGTGCAATGGGACGCACTGGTCAAAGATTGGAACGAAGCCATTCGTCCACTCTACGAACAACTTCGCGCTGCGCAGGCTTCTGCCGACCAGCTTTTTCCGCCGTGGGAGACGGCCCATTTTGAGAAATGGACGCCGCCGAAGGAATTCACCAATGCCGCCAAGTTTGGTTCGTTGGAGATCGGTGTGCGCGAGCTGGCCGAGGCGGTGCCCCAGGACCCGCGCCTTGCCCTGCCCGGCCCCGCGAATTTTACCGTGCCGCTTTCGCTCGTGTATCCGCAAGGCGGCTCCATCCTTTTTGAGACCGGCAAAAGCGGCAGCGACGAAGCCATCGGCGTCATCAACAACATCATCTATCGCCTGCTTGCGACCACGCCGCCAGGCAAATTGAGTTTCACCATTTTCGACCCCGTGGGCCTCGGCCAGAATTTCGCCGGGCTCATGCACCTGGCCGATTACGAATCCGCCAACATCAACAGCCGCATCTGGACACAGCAGGCGCAATTCGAGGAAAAGCTCGCCGAGCTGAACGAGCATATGGAAAAAGTCATCCAGATGTATCTGCGCAACGAATACGCGACCATCACGGAATATAACGCGCAGGCCGGCACCATCGCGGAGAAATATCACATCCTCGTCATCGCCTCGTTCCCGGTGAATTTCAGCGACGTCGCCGCGCGGCGGTTGCGCAACATCGCCACCAGCGGCGCGCGTTGCGGGGTTTACACGCTCATCCAATGGGACCAGCGCAACAATACGCCGCAGGATTTCGTGCCCGACGAACTTCGCAAGAACAGCGTGCGCCTCACGCGCGGCGATTCCGCGTTCGCCCTCGCCAACTGGCGCAATCCCGGCGCAAAGCTCGTGCTCGACCCGCCGCCCACGCCGGAATTCGTCACGCAATTTCTCCACGAAGTCGGCGAGCGCAGCAAGGATTCCAACCGCGTCGAAGTGCCGTTCGAACAGATCGCGCCCGCTGAAGCCGAGGTGTGGTCAGAGATAACGACGAATGAGATGCGCGTGCCTATCGGCCGTTCCGGCGCGACAAAGTTGCAATACCTCGCCATCGGCAAGGACACACGCCAGCACGCGTTGGTCGCAGGCAAGACGGGTTCCGGCAAATCCACGCTGTTCCATGTGATCATCACAAACCTCTCGCTCTGGTGCAGCCCGGAGGAAGTGGAATTTTATCTCGTGGACTTCAAGAAAGGCGTTGAGTTCAAAGCTTACGCTGCACGCAAGTTGCCCCACGCCAAAGTGGTGGCCATCGAAAGCGACCGCGAATTCGGTTTGAGCGTCCTCCAACGCGTGGACGAAGAACTCGCCCGGCGCGGCGATCTGTTCCGCAAACTCGGCGCGCAGAATATCGCCGGTTACAAAGCCGCCGGTGGCACCGAGCCGATGCCGCGCTCGCTGCTCATCATCGACGAGTTCCAGGAATTTTTCACCGAGGAAGACCGTATCTCGCAAGGCGCGGCGGTGTTGCTCGACCGCATCGTGCGCCAGGGCCGCGCGTTCGGCATCCATGTGTTGCTCGGCTCGCAGACGCTCGGCGGCGCGTATACGCTCGCGCGCGCGACCATCGGCCAAATGGTCATCCGCATCGCGCTCCAGTGCAACGAAGCCGACGCGTACCTCATCATGGACCAGGACAATCCCGCGCCGCGATTGCTCTCGCGTCCCGGCGAAGGCATCTACAACGACACGGCTGGCTCCATCGAAGGCAATAACCCCTTCCAGGTCGTGTGGCTCTCCGATAGCGTGCGTGACAGTTACCTGAAAAAAGTCCGCGACCGCGCCGGTCGGCCGGATGAAAAATATCCCGGCCCGTTCATCTTTGAAGGCAATGCGCCGGCGGACGTGCGCGAAAATTATTTGTTGAATGCGCTGCTCAAGTCACCGCTTACAAAACCCGCGGCTTTCGCCAAAACCTGGCTGGGCGCGCCCAATTCCATCAAAGGCCCGACGGAGGCGCTTTTCCAACGGCAAAGCGGCAGCAACCTGCTCGTCGTGGGCCAGAACGACGAAGCCACGCTAACCATGCTGGCCGTCGCGCTCGTCTCACTATCCGCCCAATATCCGGCTGGCGGCGTGAAATTCGTTTTGCTGGATAGCACCGTGCCCGGTTCGCTGGAGCGCGATTTTCTGGACCGTATCACCAGCGTGATTCCGCATGAGATCACCCGCGTGAAGAGCGGCGATGTGGCAGAAGCCATGACCGCGCTGGCGGAAGAACTGAAGAACCGGGGCGAAAATCAATCGGACAACACGCCGGAAATTTTTCTGCTCGTCCACGACCTGCACAATTATAAGAAACTGCGGCAGGAGGACGAATTCAGCTTTTCCAGTTCCAGCGAGGGGCCACAACCCGCCGGTATTTTTCTCAGCCTCATCAACGAAGGTCCTGCGCGCGGCATCCACGTCATCGCCTCCTGCGACAGCTACAACAACGTGAACCGTTATCTGGGCCGGAAAAACCTGACCGAGTTCGAGATGCGCGTGCTGTTCCAGATGAGCGCGAGCGATTCCGCCAGCCTCATCGATTCGCCGGACGCCTCCAAGCTGGGGCTCAATCGCGCCTCGTTCTACAACGAACGCGAAGGTTACCTGGAAACATTTCGCCCGTATTCCAAACCCGGAAATGATTGGATGGAGGCTGCCGCGGCATCTTTGGCAAAAAAATAAATCCACTTGTCCCGTTTCAAGACTTCCGTTTTTGCGCTTTCGTTCAACATATGTAACAAGTGCTCGAAAACATCCGAGTTCCTGGAAATTTTATCCGCAGTTGTCACGCGGCACGGTCAATGCAGCAATTTTTGGTGAGTAGTAAATTTCGAAGAGTCGTAAGGAGGAGATTGTCAGGCGCGACCAATGGCCACCTTGTGCTTTTCGGCAACCATTATGTCGTATGCAAACCAGGTCCCGTCCGCCGGTAAAAGTTCTCGTCTATCAGAGCGCCGGATTTTTGGCCATCATCGCCGTTTGTCTGGTAGATGAACGCGTCGGTCTCACCAACCTTCTGTTCGGCGATCAAACGGTCATCTCCAACTATCGTGAAACCATCTTCAAGATGTTGTTGATCCTCGCCATCTGGCTCCTCGTCAACGGCGCCACCCGTCGGGTGCTCGAGCGCGTTCGTTATCTCGAAAATTTCACCAAAGTCTGCGCGTGGTGCCGCCGGGTGGATTTCGAAGGGCAATGGATGCCCCTCGAGGAATTTCTCAAAAAGGGTTTTGATAGCACCACGTCCCACGGCATTTGCAAGGATTGCCTGGAACAGAAGAAAGCGGCCCTAAATGAGATGGGGAAAGCCGGCCTGGCCCGATCGCCCTCAAATCTGGGTTCTGAGACTTCTAGGCAAAGCGCCTGATAGCCGCACATCCCAAGTAAACCTCCTCTGATGAAAAAGAAATGTTCACCCAAATCCGTCGCGAACAAATCAAAACATCCCCGCCGCGACCGGCATTGCTGCACGGGCGCGGCGGGGCGATCAGTTGTCCAGTACCGATTAAAGCGGTGCCGTTTACGCGGCGAGGCGACCAGGTTGTTCGGCCGATTGGCCGACCATCTCATGAACGTTGTAGCGCTCGAGGGCGATCTTCACCAGGCGGACGTTCATTTCGGTCACGTTCTCGTCGCCGAAGATGATTCGCGTCACTTCGATTGCGATTTTGTCGAATGTATTGTTATCGGTCTTCATAGGTATGTTTCGTGTTTTGTGGTTCAAATTTGCGGTTCCGTTCCCGGCGGCCCGGGTCAGAGTCTGGAAAAAGCTTGTGCGGACGACCTCGCTGGATTTTGGCTTCGCTTGCGGCGGCACATAAGGAGGCGCGGAAGTTTTCTTCACCGGTGTAAGACCGTTCTTATACGGCGCGGGGGTGACCAGTGGCGGGGCGGGGGCCGTTTTTTTCACGTTCACCGGGGCGGGCGGAACAATTATCTTGGCCGGCTTTACCACCACCGCTTCGCGGCGCAGGAAAACGGATTGCGAACGGTCTTCCGCAGCGGCCTGCTCGGATATCGGCATCTCCATGACGGTCGGCAAAGCCGGCATGACCGGCTCTTCCACCTGGACCGGTTCAACCGGCACTGGGTCAATGGCCGGTTCAATGGGTTCCTCCTCAAATATAGGGACTTCCATGACCGGAGGCGCAACCGGTTCAACAGGCGCGGCAGGCATTTGCGCAGCAACCGGCGCTTCGACGACTGGCTCTTCGAGCGCCGGCACGAACACGATAGGTTGCGGCGTTTCCACGACCGGCGCCGGCTTCGGTTTCGGTTTCGCATCGGTCTGCGGGATGACACGATGCAAGCGCGGTTTTAAGAGATGGATGTTCACCTTAAGCCCCAATTCGAGGGACGAAATCGGCTTGGTGATGAAATCGCTACCGCCGGAGAGGATGCCCTGCGTGCGATTCTTGAAATTGTTGTGGCCCGTGATGAAGATGATCCCGGTGTTCTTGCAATTCGGCATGCGGCGCAGTTTCTCGGCCACTTCGAACCCGGTGAGGTTCGGCATGTTGATGTCCAACAGCACGAGGTCGAAAGCATCGGACTCCAGGATTTTCAATCCCCCAACCGGGTCTTCGACGCTGGCCGCCTCGATGTTCGCACGCTTGAGCGCATTCACCACCGCATGGTTGCAGACCGGGTCATCATCGATTGCGAGAACCTTGCCGGGCATGATGGGGTCGCTGCTGACGCTGTCCGTCTTTAGGAGGACGCCAAGGCAATCAGAGGCTTCCACCAATGTGTCGGGAACGGATGGCGTGAGGCGCGACGGGGTAGCGATGATTTCTGCCAGCAAAGCGTCAAAAGACTTGGTGATACGGATGACACGGTTGAATCCGGCCTGGATGGCGTTCGCTTGCAGTGATTTGACATGGGCATGAAGTTTGGCGAGGTTTTCCGGCCCGGCAGGCGATGGCGGTGGCGTCTTGGTGTAAGCCATCGCGTATTCGCGTATCTTGGTTATCTCAGCCAGGACATTCTTCAAAATATCACCGCGATTTAGTTTGGGATCCAGAGAAGCAGGAGCAGCCGCAGGCTGAACTGGATGTGGCACCAAAGGCCGGGCGCCCCCAATGTCTTTGGCCATCTTCAATTTGATGGCCGAATCGCCACTGGCCAGGGGGTCCGCGACCGGGGATGAGATGAGATCTTTGATGGTTTGCACCAAAATCGGCGCGTTGCATTCGCTTTTGAAGAAGCGCCGGTTGGCATTGGCGAGGGCCGCATCCTGAGCCGGGTCCATCACGTGCGCGTCAGTGATCATGATGACCGGGACAGTGTTCAAACGGGAATTGCTGCGGATAAACTTCAACACATCGAGGCCGCTGAGCTTGCCCAGCCGCAATTCGAGCACCGCCAGGTCTGGTCGGCGGTCCGCCAAAATTTTGAGCGCTGCCAGCCCATCCGAAGCGGTCTCGATCGAGAACCCCTCCCGTTGCAGACTTCCCCGGCACATCGTCTGCACAACTGGCTCATTTTCGACAAACAAAATAGTCTTCATTTTTTACCCCGTCTGGATACGTCCCGCAGATAAAACCTCGATGAAAAAACTCTCGCTTGACCTTGTATTAGCAAACAAGATGCCATGGCTCATGAAGTTAAGTTGGGCAACAAAATGATGGCGATTTCTTTTTTGAATCCATGCCATGTGTCTCTAAAAAGGACATCCCCTGCAAAATGCAGGCAAAAAGACTGTTATCAACCTGTTATCGGCAGAAACGATGTGAACTAAAGTTTTTCAATTAACTCTTTTGCCGACAAACGGTTATTTTCACCACCGATGAATCGACCTGAGACACAAAATGTGGAGGCTGAGCCGACCGGAAAGGGCTTTTGGGCCCTCATCGTCACGCAATTTCAAGGAGCGTTCAGCGACAATACGCTGAAGTATTTGGTCATTTTCATGATCATAGGCATGAATTTGCCACCGGGCAGACGTCAACTGATGATGGGCGTCATCGGCGCGCTGTTCACGCTGCCTTTTATCATCTTTTCCATGGTGGGTGGTTATTTCGCGGACCATCACAGCAAGCGCAATGTCACGGTGGCCATAAAGATATTTGAAATCCTCGTGATGATTTTTACTACGTTCGCGCTCGGCTGCAACGTGATGACACTCATTCTGACTGCCCTGTTTCTCATGGGGGTTCACAGCGCGATCTTTGGCCCCTCCAAGTACGGGCTGTTGCCTGAGCTGCTCCCTGAGCAGAAACTTTCCTGGGGCAACGGCGTTTTGGAATTTGGCACCTTTGTCGCCATCATCCTCGGCACCCTCGCCGGTGGACTTCTGTGCAAATATTTTCAGGGCCAGCAACAATGGTCGGGCGTGATTTTGATCGGGCTGGCGGTTATCGGCTTCTTCACCAGCCTCGGCATCCCCCATGTTCCTCCTGCCGGGTCGATCAAAAAATTTGAAAAGTTCTTCCTCATCGAATTATGGGGACAGATCAAAGACATCCGCAAAGATCGCATCCTCTGGCTGGCCACTATCGGTTACATTTACTTCTGGTTCATCGGCGTGGTCCTGCAGCAAAACGTCTTCATTTACGGCAAAGATGTATTGAATCTATCGGAGACGTGGAATAGCACGCTGAGCGCTGGCCTTGCCATCGGCATCGGTATTGGCAGCCTGGCCGCCGGTTATCTGTCCGGCGGTAAAATTGAATATGGCCTGATTCCCTTTGGTGCAGCCGGGCTTTCAGTCCTGGGATTCGTTATGGGACTGTTCGGGCAAACGTACACTTCGTTTGCGATTGAATTAGGCCTCCTCGGATTTTTTGCCGGCTTCTTTGCCGTGCCGGTCAGCGCCCTGCTCCAACATCGGCCTGACAAAGATAAAAAAGGCGGCGTGCTGGCCGTGGCCAATCTACTTTCCAACATCGGCCTCCTCGTGGGATTTGGTTTGTACTATGTGATGACTGCTCTGGTGCATCTCACCCCGTCGCAAATATTCGTCTGGAGCGCCGTGGTCACTTTAGCCGGCACCATCTATGTCATCACTCTATTGCCCGATGCTTTGCTGCGGTTCGTACTGTGGTTTCTCACCCGCACGCTTTACCGCATCCGTGTAGATGGGCGGGACAACATCCCCACCAAGGGTGGCGCATTGTTTGTCTGCAATCACGTTTCCTTTGTGGATGCCCTGTTGCTCACCGCGTCCACCGACCGGCACGTGCGGTTCATGATGTTCAAAGACCATTACGAACTCCCCTACATCAAGCCATTCGCAAAAATTCTCGGCGTCATCCCCATTTCATCGGAACAACGCCCGCGCGATATGCTCAAATCTCTCCAGACCGCCAGCGATGCCATCCGGAATGGTGAGGTCGTCTGCATTTTCGCCGAGGGCCAGATCACCCGCATCGGCCAATTGCTCCCGTTCCACCGGGGGCTGGAGCGCATCATGAAGGATGTGGATGCGCCGATCGTGCCCGTGGTGCTGGACGGCGTGTACGGCGCGCCGCTGAGTGTGAAGGAAGGCCGACTCGTCTTACGCTTTTCGAGACATTTTCCACATCCTGTCACTGTCGCCTTCGGCAAACCAATGCCGTCCACGTCGAGCGCCTTTGCTGTGCGGCAGGCCGTGGAGGAATTGATGTCCGACGCGTGGCACCATCGTCGTAAACAGATGCAACCGTTGCATCGCTCCTTTGTCCGCACGGCCCGGAAAAATCCGCGCCATTTTGCGATGGCGGATGCCCAATCGCCTAACGTCACTTATGGCGGTGCGCTCGCCCGCACGTTCTTCCTCGCACGCCGGTTGCGCAAAGTGTGGTCGGGCCAGAAAATGGTCGGCCTGCTCCTGCCGCCCTCCGTGCCCAGCTCGCTCACCAACTGGGCGGCGATGCTCTGTGGCAAAGTGCCGGTGAACCTCAATTACACCGTCTCCGACCAAACGCTCGCTTCGTGCATCACCCAATGCGAAATCAAAACCGTCATCACTTCCCGCGCATTCCTGGAAAAAGTAAAACTCACCATTCCGTGTGGGGCTATTTATCTCGAAGACCTCGCCGCTAAACCCAGCACGTCGGAAAAACTCGCGGCCTTCTTCATGGCCAAATTTCTTCCGGTTCGTTGGCTGGAACGCGCGCTCGGCTGTGAAAACAAAACCACCCTGGACGACATCGCCACCGTCATTTTCTCCAGTGGCAGCACCGGCGAACCCAAGGGCGTGATGCTTTCGCATTTCAATATCGCCTCGAACGTCGCCCAATTGGCTCAAGTTTTCAGTTTCAATCACACTGATCGAACGCTAGGCATCCTGCCATTTTTCCATTCCTTCGGTTTCACCGGCACGTTGTGCCTGCCCGCCATGCTCGGCGGGGGCGTGGTTTATTATCCCAATCCGCTCGACGCAAAAACCATCGGGCCGCTCGTGCGCGACCAAAAAGTCACCTTCCTGCTCGCTACACCGACCTTCCTACAACTTTATATGCGTGGTTGTCATCCGGCGGACTTCGGCGGCCTAAGCGTAGTGATGACCGGCGCGGAAAAGTTGCCCGACCGGCTGTCCGTCGCGTTCGAGGAACAATTCGGCATCCGCCCGCTGGAAGGCTACGGCTGCACCGAATGTTCGCCCGCTGTAGCCGTAAATACGCCGGATTTCCGCGCACCCGGCTTCCGGCAGGTTGGCGCCAAGCGCGGCAAGATTGGCCATCCCCTGCCCGGCCTCTGTGCCCGCATCGTGAACCTGGATGCACCTCGCCCGGAAAATCCCGTGCCCATGGGCACCTCCGGCCTATTGCTCGTGCGCGGGCCGAACATTATGCTGGGTTACCTCGGCAAACCGGAAAAGACTGCCGAAGTCCTTTGTGATGGCTGGTACACCACCGGCGACGTGGCGATGATCGACGAGGATGGTTTTCTGCAGATCACCGACCGCCTGAGTCGTTTCAGCAAGATCGGCGGCGAAATGGTTCCGCATATCAAGGTGGAGGAAAAATTGCACGAACTGGCGGAAAGCACCGAGCAGGCTTTTGTCGTCACCAGCGCGCCCGATGAGAAAAAGGGCGAACGCCTCGTCGTACTGACCAAACTCACCAATGGACAGTTACGAACCTGCCTCGATAAACTCGCGCAGAGCGATCTTCCCAACCTTTGGAAACCGCGCGCCGAGGCCTTCATCCACGTGGAGGCCTTCCCGATGCTCGGTACCGGCAAGCTGGATCTGCGGAAGGTGAAGGAAATGGCCGCAGCAAAGTCTATTGCTGCCTGATTCAGAGTTCCAAAAACTCCACCTTCATCCCCCCGCCTTCACAATGAAGGATGGCTACGCGCCGGGCCGTGTCGAACTTCTCCTTGCCGGCGTATCCCGGATTCACGAACAGCACACGCCCGATGACTGCGTTGAACGCGTGATGGGTATGCCCATAGATGACCGCTGAGGGGCGTTCACGCTCGATGATGCTCGCCACCGGTTCCTTTGGCGAATATGGCAACACAATGTGATGCACCACAAATTTCCCTACCGGAAGCGTGACGATCTCTGTCTCCTTGAAGCCCATTCCGGTATCGTTATTGCCGATGACCGCCGTCACCGGCGCTATTTTCTTCAATTCAGTGATGATGGATTCACGCCCGATGTCGCCTGCATGGAAAATGTGATCAACACCCGCGAACAGCGTTGCGACTTTGGGGTCGAGGAACCCGTGTGTGTCCGAAATAAGCCCTATTTTCATGTTACAACAAAAAAACGACGGGCTAGCATTCCTTGTTTTGGCTAAGTTGTCTAGCCTCACACTTGTCAGGACTTATTCGGCTTGACTCTTACGCGCCCGCTTCTTCCGGCTCAGTTGCCGCTTCGCCTTCGGGTTCGTCCTCACGTGCACCAGCGGTTTTGTCGGCGGGCGATTCAGCCGGAGCAGTCAGTTTCATCGCGGCCACAAATACACTGGTGAACAAACCGGCGCTCAGGAGGCTATTCCGGAAAAATTCCCATGCTGCGGGCCAATTATTTATACCTTTGGTGATGGCCAAGATCCAACTTGCAAATGTTTTGATGTATTCAGGATTGTGGAATGGGTTAAAAAACCAGGAAGCCGTGTTGGTGATCAGGTAAAACAATATCGAACCCAAAATTCCGCCACCCAACAAAGCCATAAAAGAAGATTTAGGTTTAAATCCGCGTCCCAGGAAAATCAATGCAAGGTATGCCACATAATTAAAAGCAAGATTTGCCAGGTTTGGCGCGCTCCACACATTCCCCACGGGATATTTATGCTGATAGTAAAAATTTAGCGCGATATCCGTCGCCATCAATGTCAGCAGCGGCAACCACCAGCCGATGCGGCCACGAAGGTACACTCCCGCACAGAACACCAGCGCGTAGACCGCACTGAAGCTTGGCGGAAACAATCCCGGCCAGCGGCTTAGGGCAACCAGCACCAGAAAGATAACCGGCATCAGCCGATTCCATTTTTCTTTCACAGCTGTGGATGATACGCCACGCTACGCACAACGACAAGCTGTGGAAAACTTTTTTGGACTCATTCACGAAGATGCGGACCTGTTGGTGATCAACAAACCCGCCGGGCTTGTGTGTCATCCGACCAAAAACGGCGAGATGTCCAGTCTCATCGGCCGTGCGCGCTTGTATCTGGGCGAAAATGCCAAACCCCATCTGGTGAACCGCCTCGACCGCGAAACCAGTGGCGTGGTCCTCATCGCCAAAAATCCCGAAATCGCCGGCGAACTCGGCAAAGCCCTGGAAAACCGGACGGTTGAAAAAGAGTATCTGGCCATCGTCCACGGCCATATTCTTCAAGACCATGGCCTTATTGATGCCCCGCTGGGCAAGGACGAGCGCAGTACCGTCGCAGTCAAAGATTGCGTGAGGCCGGATGGTGCCGCCGCGCAAACCGAGTATTGGGTCAAACGGAGACTCTCCAAAAACGCATCTCTATTCTCTCTCCTGCGCATCGTTCCCCGCACCGGGCGTAAGCACCAGATCCGCATCCATCTTGCGCACCTCGGTCATCCCATCGTGGGTGATAAAATCTATGGCGGCGATGAAGACCTGTATCTCGCGCTGGTGCAGAATCGTTTGACGGACGAACAACGCGCCCGGTTAATTTTCGAAAACCACGCCCTACATGCCCGCTCTTTGCGTTTCACGTTGAAAGGACAGCCACTGGAGTTTTCCTGCGAACCAGAACCATGGTTCACAAAGTTCGTTATAGTGGGTTGAAATTTCCTCTGTGCGCTCTGTGCCTCTGTGGCTAAACTTCGGCGTGCTCGATATCCCGAAAACCATGCGCGCCGTCGTGTATCGCGGCGTGAATGATCTCCGCGTTGAAACCGTGCCCGTGCCGCGCACCGGCGCCAACGAACTGCTCGTCAAAGTCGCCGTCTGTGGCGTGTGTCCCACGGACATCAAGAAAATCCAGTACGGCACCGTCCCGCCCCCACGTATTTTCGGCCATGAGACTGCCGGCACCATCGTTCGCGTCGGTCCGCGCCTGCGCGGGTTCAAGACCGGCGACCGCGTTGCGTTGCATCATCATGTCCCATGTCTCAAATGTCATTACTGCCGTCATCACGCGTTCGCGCAGTGCGAGACCTACAAACGCACCGGCATCACCTCGGGATTCGAGCCAGCGGGCGGCGGTTATGCGGAATATGTCCGCGTGATGGATTTCGTCCTGCCCGGCGTCGTTAAGATTCCAGCGCGCAACACTTTTGAGGAAGGTGCGATGCTGGAGCCCGTCAACACCGTCCTCAAGGCCGTCAAACGCCTGAACCTGTTGCGCGGCGATGTCGTGTTGGTCGCCGGGCAAGGCCCCATCGGCCTTATGTTCACACGCTTGTTGAAATTGCAGGGCGTCAAAGTCATCGCCACAGATTTGATCGAACCCCGTCTGCGACTTGCCAAAAAATTCGGCGCGCATTGGGCTGTGCTCGCCAACAAATTGACGGCCACCGCCCTGCCCCGACTGGATGCCGCCGTCATCGCCGTTCCCTCCGACGCGGCGGTCAAGCAGGCGTTGCAGCTCGTTCGCGGCGCCGGACAGGTTTTGCCGTTTGCTCATACCAAGCGCGGGGCGTTGTCTGAGATCGACCTCGCGTCGGTCTGTTTGGATGAAAAAGATTTGATCGGGAGTTACTCATGCGATTTCACGCTGCAACGCGAAGTCGCGCAGTTGGTCTTTTCGCGGAAGATGGACGTGCGCGGCTTGATCACGCATCGGTTTCCCTTGGCAGAAACCGCCGACGCCATAAAACTGGCGGCCAATCCGAAGCCCGATTCGCTCAAAATCCTGACGGTGCAATAATTCAGGAGAGACTATTTGCTGATACCACGCTCGCTGCTGCGGATGAACTGGATCAGGTGCTGCACCTCAGGCAATTGCGGTAATTCCTGTTCGATCCTGGCCAGCGCATTCGTGATGGTAAGCCCTTCGCGGAATAAAATCTTGTAAGCCGACTTCATCGCCGCCTGCACTTCCTCACCAATACCGTTCCGTTCCATGCCCACCTTGTTGATCGTGCGCGTCTCAGCCGGATTGCCGTCGCCGATCATGAATGGCGGAATGTCCTGCACCACCTTGGAGCAGCCGCCGATCATCGACATTTTTCCGATGCGACAAAACTGGTGCACAGCCGCCAGCCCGCCCACCACCGCATGGTCTTCCACCGTCACGTGTCCCGCCAACGTGGCCACGTTGGACATGATGACGTGGCTGCCCAGTGTGACATTGTGCGCCACGTGGCAGTAGGCAAGGATATGATTGTGCGAGCCCACGCGCGTGACCTCACCATCGCCCGTCGCGCTGTGGATAGTGACGTATTCCCGGAAGGTATTGTCATCACCAATCTCCGTGCGAGTGATGCCGCCCTTCCACTTCAAGTCCTGCGTCTTGAGGCCGATACTGGCGAAGGGAAAAATTTCATTCCGGCTGCCCAGTTTCGTGTAACCGTCGATCACCACATGCGAGTGCAACCGGCAATCGCTCCCCAGCTGCACATGCTCCCCAATGATGCAATACGGCCCGATATGGCAATTGGAACCAATCGATGCCTTGGGATGAACAACCGCAGTCGAATGTATTTCGCTCATACAATCTGAAATCCGCAATCTGAAATCTACAATTGTTAGATGTCCCGAAGCATGAACGTGACGTCCGCTTCGCTCACGACTTCATTGCCCACTTTGCACACGCCCTTGGCGCGACCGATCTTCCCGCGGGCCTTGGTCAATTCCACCTCGATGATGAGCGCATCGCCGGGAAATACCGGCTTGCGCCACTTCACATTGTCCGCCGCCATGAAATACGCCACCTGGTTCGGCGCTTCGAGCAATTTCAACAACAACGTGCCCGCTACCTGCGCGATAGCTTCGAGTTGCAACACGCCTGGCATGATGGGATGACCCGGAAAATGTCCTTCAAAATACGGCTCATTCATCGTCACGTTTTTCAGGCCGACAATTTTTTGCCCTTCGATCTTCAGGATACGGTCCACCATCAGGAACGGCGGGCGATGTGGCAGCATCTTCATCACTTCCTCGATGCTCATCGCGCCGTTTTCACTGACTGCCGTGAATGTGGTCGTGTCACCATTCGGCGGCGGCGCGAATGTTTGCGCGATGCGCTTGGGCTTTTGTATCTGTGTCACGATCTGCCGCACCATCTCACAATTGCCCGCATGGCCCGGCTTCACCGCGATAACATGACCGCGGATGGGCCGACCGAGCAACGACAGGTCGCCCACGATATCCAGCATCTTGTGCCGCACAAATTCCTCCGGATACCGCAACGGCTCCGTCGTCAGCACCGCGTCATCGCGGATGACCACGGCGTTCTCCAGGCTGCCGCCCTTGATGAGCCCGTTCTTGATGAGATATTCGATCTCCTCGTAAAAACAAAACGTTCGCGCGTGCGACAATTCCTTCTCCCAGGTCTTCGGCGTCACTTCCGTGGTGTAAAATTGGGTGAACCGCCCTTTTTTATCCGCGCTCGTGCAAGTGATCTTGAACCCTTCATCGGGGAACAATGTCATCACTGTTTCGCCCAGGGTGAATTCAATCGGCTCCGTCGGCGTGTAAGGGTCCTGCTTCTCGTTCAACGGCACGATGCCCGCCGATTGGATCAACTTGCAGAATTCCCGCGCACTGCCGTCCGCTATCGGCGGCTCGTTGGCATCCAGCTCGATGATGGCGTTATCGATTCCATAACCCGCCAGGGCTGCCAGGACATGTTCCACCGTGTGGACTTTCACATTCCCTTTGGCCAGCGTCGTGGACCGGGTGGTTTCGCCCACGTTCTCCACGCGCGCCTCGATCTCCGGTTTGCCATCCAGGTCCACGCGACGGAAACGCACGCCGGAATTGGCTTCCGCAGGCAGAATCGTCATGTTCACGCGATTGCCGCTGTGAAGACCTATGCCGGAGAAAGTGACAGAACGTCCAATGGTTTGTTGCTGTAACACGGCCTTATTAGAACAAAACATCCGCTGGGCTGGCAAGCGCAGTTGTCTGGGAGCCCCGCTCGCACACATGGGCATATAAAACTACCTTGAATTGGTTTGAATCAGTTGGAATTGGCCTCATTTCAGCCCATCCCTCGTTTTGGATTATTTCTACGCACATCGATTATTTCCTTAAAATATCTTAAACCGGTTTGAATCGGTCGGATTTCGTGTAGCACCCCCGTCATGTGATTCATCTTGGATTTGGTTGGATTTGGTTGGAATTTCCCCACGCAATTTTTGCACAACCATCTGAATTTGTAATAATTCTGAAAAGAACACCCGGATTCGCCCTTTTGACCCTTTAGGCCGATTTTTGGAACCCTTGCATTAGCCACTCTTTCAACTCCTGAAAAAGATTGTTTATTTTGGCCGGACTTGAGGTGCTTGGGCAGCACCGAAAGGAATTCGTCACACGGAGTGTGATGAAGGTCCGCAGGACCGAGCGAGCGGGCGCGAGCGAGTCAACAGGTCGGTATCGGTCGGTATTACCGACCAAGAGGTGGGTAATACCTCCCAAAAATAAAAACATACCTTAAATAGGCTTAAATAACCTTAGGCCAGGTTTGGCTTCAGGTCGGCTTTCAGGCCCGTGGCAACCCTACTTGGCTCTAATTTCCAGGTAGGTAAGGTGGCAATCTCTTGGCCCAATCACGCATCTTGAAAACGCGCACCACACCTCCACCTTTCTCCCTTTACGAGTTACCAGTTTAACTCATTTACCCAATCAACTGACGAAATTTCAAAGAACAGCCTCTTTTTTACAGTAAAATTAAAATAATGTCAATATTTTGTTTTACTATACAAACAATATCGACATTCTAATCCAATCGTCATTGGGATTTTTCCTGAACATCAAAACTATCTGGACACACCATCACTCCCGGCATAGCGTCAAAAACATGAACCGAGCGAGGAAAAAACAGCTTCTTGTTCTCACTGGCGGTTTGCTCACTGTGGTCTGCGGTTCACTGGTTGGAATCGGTCTCATTCTTTCATGGTATCCACCCTACAGCAGTCTGGCCGACTTCCTGAAGTTTGTGTTTCATCCGATTACGCTGTTGTTCTTTGTAGGAATGGTGCTGCTTTACCGGGGTCTTTCCCTGCGCGATGAGTAAACCAATGCTTCGAGATATGCCTGCGTTGCCGCCCAACCAGATATCCCAGTCATCCAAATCCCTGAAAGTTGCACTATTCATTCTGGTTCCTTCGGCATACCTGAGCATGTTGTTGTCACGGTTAAGCCCCATTTATCACGACGTTCCGCTTACCTGCGCCATTCTGATTCCAACCGCAGCGGTGGTGAGCGTGCTGTCATTGAATACTCATCGTGTCGTTGCCCTGCTGGGGTTGTTGCCGGCTTTTTTGTGGATAATGGCGCTTATGCTGCCGATATTATGACAGTTCACAAGCGCGCGGGCCTCCTGCGTTTCCGCGCCGTCATCCAGATCAACAAAATCAATCCCTACGTGTTGGTCACCGCCAAGAACGCCGCGCGCATCAAAAAAGATTGGCGCAGGCCCCTGCCCGTCCGCATCCGCGTGAATGGCCAGCCGGATGTGCCTTGGCGTATTAATATGATGCCCATCGGGAACGGCGACTTTTATCTCTACCTGCATGGACATGTCCGCAAGGCATCCGAAACAAAAGTAGGCGACCGCGTCACGCTGGAAGTGCAGTTTGACGACGAATACAAAAATGGCCCGTTGCATCCCGTCCCACCCTGGTTTGGCAAGGAATTGAAGCGTCATCCTCGCGCCCGGCAGGCATGGAATGCACTAATTCCCAGCCGGCAAAAAGAGATCCTGCGTTACTTTGCCAACTTAAAATCGCCCGAAGCCCGGGAACGAAACCTCAAACGCGCCCTGGATGTATTATCCGGCAGCCTGGCGCGTTTCATGGCTAGAACATGGAATGAAAAATGAGCCTAAGAAAAAAGCGGCGTCCGTTTCCAGAAGCCGCTTTTCGCAAAAAACTGTTTAGCCTATTTCGTCAGGTAATATTTCTCCGCGTATTCCTGCACCATGCGCCAGGTGCTGTATTGGGGCACCAGCGTAGCCATCGCGCGCCGGATCTTTTTGATCCATTCACGCGGGACTCCTTGGGCGTCACGGTTGAAATAGCACGGCACGACCTGCTCGGTCAGCACTTGGTAAAGGTTTGCGCTGTCCAAACGGTCCTGCTCATCCACACCCGCCGGGTTTGAATCGTCCCCGATGGCGAAACCGTTGGTGCCGTCGTAGCCCTCGCGCCACCAGCCGTCGAGAATGCTTAGGTTCAAACAGCCATGGCAGCCCGCCTTCATACCGCTGGTGCCGGAGGCTTCGAGTGGACGGCGCGGATTGTTCAGCCAAACGTCGCAGCCGGAAACCATCTGCCGCGCCACATGCACGTCGTAATTCTCGATGAACACCAGCGAGCCTTTCAGGTCGCTGAATTTGCTGAGGTGGATGATCTTCTGGATGAAACTCTTGCCCCAGTCATCACGCGGATGCGCCTTGCCGGCGAAAATGAACTGCACCGGGCGCTGCGTATCCCGACACAACTTCACGATGTTATCCAGTTGTTCAAAGATCAGCGGCGCGCGTTTGTACGTCGCAAAGCGGCGCGCAAAACCGATGGTCAATGCGTCCGGGTTCAGCAATTGGTCGAATGCGATGAAGTCGCCCTGCCGCAAGGTTTGCGCCTGGATGAGCAGCCGACGGCGCGCGAACTCGATCAATTCCCGGCGCAATTTGTAGCGCATGGCCCAGATCTGCTCGTCGCTGATGAAATCCGGGTCTTCCATCTTGGCCCAGAATTTCGGGGAATTGACCTTCGCCGCCCAGGCCGTTTTGGAGGTCTCGGACCAAAAGCTCGTCTCGTCGCCATCGTCAGGCTTGGGCACATGCTGCAGCAGCCGGTGCCGCCAATAACGCCGCACGGTCCCCTTCATCCAGCCGAGTAGATGGATGCCGTTGGTGATATGCCCGATGGGCACTTTGTCCACCGCCACGGTCGGATACAGCGAATGCCACATCTCGCGGCTCACCTGGCCGTGCAGTTCACTCACGCCGTTGGCCGCGCGCGAAAGTTTCAACGCCAGCACGGTCATGCAGAACGGCTCGCTCTTGTCCTCCGCCTTCACCCGGCCCAGCGCCATGAGTTGTTCATGCGACAACTTGAGGTGCGTCTCAAATTTTCGCGCGGCAAAATTCATCAGGTCGCTGCTGAAACGGTCGTGTCCCGCTTCCACCGGCGTATGCGTGGTAAAAATACATTCCTGCTTCGTCGCCGTGAACGCCTCGTCATAGGTTTTCCCGGCAGTCATCTTTTCGCGCATCAGCTCCAGCGTGAGGAACGCCGCATGGCCTTCGTTCATGTGGAACGTCGAGGGCGCATAACCCAATTCGCGCAGCAAGCGCACCCCGCCCACGCCCAGCAGGATCTCCTGCATGATGCGCGTGGTGTTATCGCCGCCGTAGACACGCAAGGTCAGGTCGCGGAAATGCGGCTCGTTCTCCGGACGGTTGGCATCCAGCAAATACACCGGCACCCGGCCCACGTTCACGCGCCACGCCTGCACCACCACTTGCGACATGCCGATGGAGACCGTGAAGGTAAGCGCCTCCCCTTTCGAATTCAGCACCGGCTCGATGGGCAGATTCTTCGGGTTCAGCAAAGTGTAATATTCCGTCTGCCAGTTGTTCGCGTCGAACGTCTGCTGGAAATAACCTTCGCGATAGAACAGGCTTATACCCACGAAGCCCAGGTCCAGGTCGCTCGCCGCCTTCGCATGGTCGCCGGCCAGGATACCGAGGCCGCCCGCCGCGATGGGCAGTGTTTCATGGAAACCGAACTCCGCCGAAAAATAGGCGACCGGATTTTTGTGCAGTTGCGGGGCGTTCTGTCTGCCCCAGGTGTTCTTGTCCTGCATATACGAGTCGAACTCGCTCAATACCAGCCGGACGCGTTCCGCGAAATCCTGGTCCTGCAAGCGCACCCGCAACTCGTAGTCCGACACTTCGCGCAGGATGGCGACGGCATTGTGATAAAGATTTTGCCAGCCGCGGGGCGATAGTTCGGAAAAAAGTTCCTGCGCCTCCTGGGCCCAGGTCCACCAGAGATTGCGCGCAACTTTATGCAGCCGCACGGTCAATTCAGTCAATTCCTCACCCGTCAATGGTTTCTTGTTCATGGTTTCACCCTAAGTCCTGGTTCAAAATGAAAATGCCTTCAATCCGCACAAACCCGTATAGTCATCCCTTCGCGTTACTGCAAATAAAAATCAATTTTAATTTTAAGGCTGGAGGCGTTAGGCTTGGGGGCGATGGGCAAAAGCGGGTTCAAAGAATTAATGGTCTGGCAAAAATCCAAGTCATTGGCTGTCGCCATTTACAAGGTGACCGACACAGGAAAGATCGCCCGCGATCAGGGCCTGACGGAACAACTGCGCCGTTGTGCTGTAAGCGTACCCAGCAACATCGCTGAAGGAGACGAACGTTCATCGGACAAGGATTCAATTCGTTTTTTCTTCATGGCCAAAGGTTCGCTGGCTGAATTGATCACTCAATTGGAGATCGCCTGCGAAGTCGGCCATTTGACCTCGGAACAAATTACACCTTTGACAGCCCAGGCGGAAGAATTAGCTCGCCGTCTGGGTGCGCTCATCAGGTCCCGCCAATCGCCTCTGGCCCCTCGCCCCTCGCCCCGATGAAAAAATATTTTCACGTCATCGGCATCGGGATTCAGAATAATCTGACGTATCGCGTTAATTATTTGGCGCGGACGCTTTTCAGTTTTATCCCGCTGTTCGCGATGTTGTCGCTCTGGCGCACGATTTACGGCGGGCCGGGCGGGCAATTGTCCACCAGCTACACGCTGCCGCAGATGATCTCCTACTATCTGCTCGTCGCCGTGGTGGATGTGCTCACCGCCGTCAACGAAGACGACTGGCAGATCGCCGCCGACATCCGCGATGGCAACATCAACCATTTTCTCCTCAAGCCGATGGATTATCTGCGCTATCGGCTCTGCTTGTTCTTCGCCGGGCGCATCGCGTTCATGGCTGTGGCCTTGTTGCCGCTGGCGGTCTTCATCTTTTGCCTGCGCTCTAATTTTGTCGCGCCGGCCGATGCGACCGCGTTGATTGCGTTCCCCATGACACTCGTGTTGACCGCGCTGCTCCAATTTTTTATGTCCTTCGCCATGGCCATGTTCGCGTTCTGGATGCTGGAGATCTCCACGATCATCTTCATCGTGTTCGCGCTTGAATATGTCGCCAGCGGACATCTTTTCCCGCTGGATATTCTCCCGCCCGCGCTGGAGCGATTGCTTTATTGCACACCGTTCCCGTATCAATTGTATTTTCCCATCTCCGTTTACATGGGCAAGGCCGCCGGACCTGACCTGTGGCGCGGCCTGGTCATGCAGTTCTTCTGGGTCTTTGCCATGTACGCCCTGGCGCGCTGGATGTGGTCCCGCGGCATCAAAAAATATTCTGCTTACGGAGGATGATTTTGACGCAATGAATTTCACATATTCCATTAAAAATCCTCACAGGAATGTCCTCTCCCCCTCACCCCTGCCCTCTCCCTTAGGGAGAGGGGGAATCGTTCTCAGGTTCAAAGCGCAACTGAGACGGCGTTCCGCTCAAAAGCCAGATGAACTACTGACCGCGCACCAATGCAGTTTCCTCTCCCCGGGGGAGAGGGTCAGGGTGAGGGGTAGCGCAACACCCATAGTCCGGAGGTTCAGCCATGTCTGATTTCACCCGCCATGTCAGCATTTATAACGCGCTCTGGAAAAATTCCGTGGCGCGCGAGATGTCCTTCAAGGGGAATTTCCTGCTGTGGATCGTCGTCGAACTCCTGTGGTTCGGCTTGCAGCTCTGCTTCATCGGCGTGCTGTATCTGCACGTGACCACCATCGGCACCTGGACCCAATGGCAATACGTCCTGCTCGTCGGCGCGAGCAGTTTTATCCAGCAGATCTTCCAGGCGTTTTTCCTCGTCAACATGACGAACCTCTCCGAACTTGTCCGCACCGGTAAAATGGATTTTCTCATGATGCTGCCGGTGAACACGCGTTTCATCGTCTCGCTGCGACAGGTGGACCTCGGTGCGTTTGTGAATGGGGCGTTTGCGGTCTGTGTGATGGTCTTTGCCGCCATGAAGATGCACTTGCATCCCACTGCTGTTCAACTATTTGGATTTGCCGGCCTGTGCCTTGCGGGAATCCTTATCCATTATTCGCTGATGTTCCTGCTGGCCGCCGTCAGCTTCTGGACCGTGCGCGCACAAGGCATTGTGTGGGGTTACTACAACATGTTCCAGATCGCGCGCATGCCGGATGAAGCCTTTAAGACGGGCATTTTCAAATTCTCCTTCACCTTCATCATTCCCGTGTTGCTCGTCTCAAACGTGCCCGTGCGCGTGCTCGTCGATAAACTCAGCTCGCCGTATCAGATCGGCACCCTCCTCGCGATGAGCGTGGTATGCTTCATCGCCTCTGAACTGTTCTGGCGCGTTTCCCTGCGCCGCTACACCAGTGCGAGTTCATAGGTTAATAACTTCTATAATTGCCGCTGTTCATTTCCTGCGATACATTTTGCGTTCAAGATGGACGAGGTGATTTACGATGCGATTGTGATCGGCGGTGGGCCGGGTGGCAGCACCACGGCCACATACCTTGCCCGTGCCGGAAAACGCGTCCTCCTCCTGGAGAAAGAAAAATTCCCGCGCTTCCACATCGGCGAATCATTACTTCCCTATACCCAAAGCCTGTTCGAGGAGATGGGTGTGTTGCCTGCGCTCGAAGTCGCTGGCTTTCCAAGAAAACTCGGCGCGCAGTTCCATCTCGGCAATGGCACCAAGTCGGTGAAGTTTATTTTCAAGAATGGCTGTTACACCCGCGACACGCAGACATTCCAGGTGGAGCGCGCGAAGTTCGACCACATTCTCCTGCAACACGCCGCCAAATGCGGCGCGGAAGTCCGCGAGGGTTGGACCGTCAACACGTTCACCAACACACCTGGACAGGTCACTGTCCAGGCTGATTCCACCGACGGCAAATCGGAGACGTTTCGCGGCAAGTTTCTTATCGATGCCACTGGGCGTGACAATTTGACCGGCAACAAGGAAAAGACTCGTGAGATCTATCCGAACCACAAAAAGCTCGCAGTGTTCGGCCATTTTGAAGATGTGAAGCTGGATGACGGCGGACCCGGCGGCGATACCGTCATCATCCGGCTCGCCAACAAATGGTTCTGGATCATTCCGGTTTCCCAGACGAAAACCAGCGTCGGCATCGTGATGGAGCGCGGCGAATTCGCGAACAGCAAGGAATCACCCGCCGAACAATTCAACCGCGTCTGGCAATCCAGCCGCGTCCTCCGCGACCGCCTCACCAACGCAAAGCTCGTCAGTGAAATATTGGTCACCAGCGATTTTTCCTATTTCAACAAACGGCTTGTGGGTCCGCGCCTGATGCGCATCGGCGATGCCGCCGGTTTTCTCGACCCCATTTTTTCCTCCGGCGTTTTCCTGGCGATGTACAGCGGCAAACTCGCTGCGAATGTCGTTATAAAAGCGGTCAAGGCCAACAGCGATGGCACTGCCGCGATGGCCCGCTACGAAAAAACAGTTTTTCGCGCCCTTAAAGTTTATTGGGACCTGGTCGAAGGCTTTTACACACGCCCATTCCTCGAAGTCTTTTTCGAGCCACGCAACAAGTGGAACCTGCCCGATGCCGTCGTGGCGTTGCTCGCCGGCGAACTGGAAGGTGGCTGGAAGATCCGCTGGCGTATGCGCGTCTTTTATTGGCTCATCAAGTTGCAAGGCCGCCGCCCGTTCCTGCCGCGTATTTCGTTCGTTGACACGAGCACTCCTATTACTGAGGTGAATAAGCGTCTGGTCAACAAGGCTTGAAATCATGAAACGTTTGAATTTCGAGACCCGTTCCCCCTCACCCCTGCCCTCTCCCCATGGGAGAGGGAGAATTATCCGCCGTCTTGCTGAAAAATGTGTGACTGAGTTTGCCGAATGGTTGCCCAATAATCTCAAACCTGAGGGTTGCTGTTCCCTCTCCCCAAGGGAGAGGGTTAGGGTGAGGGGGAAGAGATTCATCTGGAGCGTATGTATTCTCGTCACGACGATTTTATTGTGCTCGTGTCGCTCCATCGCGCCGCTGCCGCCGGTCAACCTCTCCGAACCCGGCTGGAAAACTCAGCAAGGCCAGGTCATTTGGACACCCAAACGCCATGCACCAGAAATCGTCGGCGACCTGCTGGTCGCCACGCAGCCGGATGGGCGCGCTTTTGCGCAATTCACCAAGACTCCCCTGCCCATCATCACCGTGCAAAAAACTGCAAACACCTGGTCGTTGGATGCTCCGCTGGAGAATAGACATTATGCGTACCCGGGCCAGCCACCAACGCGCATACTTTGGTTCCAACTGATTCGCCATTCCGTCGGGGAATCTCTCGGTAAAGACTGGAAATGGAGCGACACGCCGGCTGGCGGCTGGCGGCTGGAAAATACCAGCACTGGTGAAATCGCGGAGGGCTCGTTCAATCCATGAATCTCAAATCGCGCCAGTGGCTCTGGCTATTGCTGCTCATGCCCATCGCCGTAGGCGTGTGGCGGTTGCGCTTTGACACGGAAATCCTCGATCTTCTGCCCACCAACCAGCCCGTCGTGGAAGGGCTCAAACTTTACCAACAGCATTTTTCCAACGCGCGCGAACTCATCATCGCTGTGCGTGCTCCGACGGCGGAAGCCGCCGAGACCGCGGCACGTGACATCGCCGAACACCTGCGCGGAGAATCCAACCTCATCTCGCAAGCCATCTGGCAGCCGCCGTGGCTGGAACACCCTGAACAAACGTCCGAACTCATCGCCTATCTCTGGCTGAACCGGCCACCGGAAGTCTTCGCCGGATTGGCCGCGCGCCTCGCAGAGACCAACCTGCCCGCACTGCTCGCCGATGTGCGCGACCAACTCACCACCTCCATGTCACCCAATGACATTGCGATGTTGAGCTACGACCCGCTGGGCTTAACGCGCCTGCCAGATGATGTCGCGGGTGGCGCGCAAAATTTCCGGCAAGGCCAGGAATTGTTTTCTTCGACGAATGGCACCTTCCGCATCCTCTTTGTCCAAGCGAACCGAGACCTGAAGAATTACGACGAGTGCATCAACTTTCTCACTGCGGTCAGGCAATCCGTCGCTTCAGTTCCGACCGCGACTGCAGCCGGTGTGTCCGTCGCCTACACGGGACGTCCGGTCTTCGTTGCGGAAATCTCCACCAGCATGAAGAACGACATCATCAAGTCGGTGGGTGGAACTTCCGTCATAATTGCGATCCTGTTCTGGCTGGCGCATCGGCGCGTGAAACCGATGCTCTGGTTGTTGACCCTGCTCGCGTTGATTCTCGCGACCACGCTCGCACTGGGCGGATTGCTCTTCGGCCACATCAGCGTCGTAAGTATGGGCTTTGCGGCGATTCTGCTGGGTTTGGCCGTGGATTATGCCGTGGTCCATTATCAGGAGGCACTCGCGCATCCAGATCTGTCTGTGCCGGAGGTGCGCGGAGCGATTGCGCCCAGCATCTTTTGGGCTGCAGTCACCACCATTACTTCGTTCATCGTACTGAATTTCGGCGGCCTACCCGGATTGGCGCAACTCGGCTCACTTGTCGCCATTGGCGTGACCGTGTCGGCGTGCGTGATGATTTTCGCCTTCCTGCCGCCGCTGTTTCCGGAACGGAGAAAACGCAAACCAGCTGCGGCAACTGGCGCCAACACACCGGAATTCCATGCTGCACCTGCACTTCTAAATCCAGCAAGAGTTGCGATCGTCCTCGCGTTCACGGTTCTGATCATCGGCATCACCGTCGTCACGTTGCTCTCCGGCATTCCCAAAATGGATCCGACGGCGAATTCACTTCGCCCGCGGCATAGCGAAGCGTACGACACGCTGGATGGGATGAAGTCGAATCTCGGCCAGGGCCGCGAACCGATTCTCATCCTCGTTGCAGGCCAAAATGAAACCGAAGTCGCACAACGACTAAACGCAATCACACCTATCTTGAAACAGGCTATCACCAATGGCGCGTTGAGCAGTTTCAATCTGCCCACGCCGCTTTGGCCGCAGCCCGCAGCCCAAACAGCCAATCGCGAGACAGCGCAACGCCTCATCGCGGCCCGTGACACGTTACACGCCGCCATTCTTACCAATGGATTCACAGAAAACTCATTCGGCCTCGCCAATAATATTTTGAATACGTGGCAACGCGCCATCGCGACGCCACAGGTTTTCTGGCCCACGAACGAAATGAGTTCATTCATCTTCGGCAAACTGGTCGCGCGCAGCCCCACCAACTTTTACGCCGTTGGCTTCCTCAGCCTGCCGCCTGACATGCATCCCAACACCGACCCAGCCTTCGCGCAATTCGCCGCCAGCCTGCCGCGTGACAATGTCTGGCTTTCCGGCTGGGAACTGCTCGGCGGCGCGATTCTTTCCAGTGTGAAGGCGAATCTGTGGAAGCTGGTGTTGCCCATCGTGTTTTTGATCCTGCTTTCGTTGTGGCTTGCTTTCCATCGCTTCACGGAGGTTTTCCTGAGCCTCGCCATCCTGTTCATCAGTGGGCTGTGCCTGATGACCGCCATGCGCTTCGCCGGCTGGTCTTGGAACCTTCTCAACCTGATGGGCCTGCCACTCATCCTCGGCACGGGTGTTGATTACAGCATCTTCATGCAACTCGCGTTGCGACGCCATCATGGTGACCTCGCCATCGCCCACCGCTCGGTGGGACGCGCATTGTTGTTGTGCGGCGCGACGGCCATCTCGGGATTCGGTGCGCTCGGTTTCTCCAGCAACGCCGGCATGGCAAGTTTTGGCCGCATATGCGCCATCGGTATTGCCAGCAACATGCTTATCTCGGTCTTTCTGCTGCCGGTCTGGTGGCGCGCTTTAGTGGGTCGAGCGTCGAGAGTCGAGGGTCGAGGGCATGAAGGTCGCGCACCGAAGACTCCTTCTGTTCTTTATGGAATCTTTTTCTGGAAAATGGGTATTCGCATCGCGGGTGCTATGCCGATCCATCTCTGCTATTGGCTCGCGGATCGCGCAGCGGACATTTATTGGATCCTGGCCAGACATCGGCGCAAAGTGGTCATCCAGAACCTGCTGCCGGTCTTGAATGACGACCATGCCGCCGCCAAAAAACAGGCAAAACAATTGTTCCGCAACTTCACGCGCAAACTCATTGACCTGTGGCGCTATGAAGATGGCAAGCCCATCGACAAACTGCTCGGCAAATCGTTCGGCTGGGAAAATTTTGAGAAAGCACAGTCGCAAAAGCGCGGCGTATTATTGTTAACGTTGCACCTGGGAAACTGGGAGTTCGGCGCGCCATGGCTCGCCCAGCGCGGCACACAACTGCATGTGGTTACGCTCACCGAACCGAGTGCGGATTTCACTGAATTCCGCAAAGCCGCCCGGGCCCGTTGGAACGTGGAAACACTGGTCGTGGGCGATGACCCGTTCGCGTTCGTAGAGATAATCCGGCGGCTGGAAGCCGGCGCGACCATCGCCTTGCTGGTGGACCGCCCCACGAAAAATTCATCCGTCGACATCGAGCTTTTTGGACGTCCCTTTGCCGCATCCGTCGCTGCTGCTGAACTCGCACGCGCATCCGGTTGCGCAATTCTGCCGGTTTATCTGCCACGTGAGAATGGCTCTTATACCGGCCATATCCTGCCACCGGTGGAATATGAACGCGCCACATTGCGCGACCGCGAAGCCCGGCGTAAGCTGGTGCAGGAGATCATGCGTGCCTTTGAACCGGCCATCCGACAACATTCTGACCAATGGTATCATTTTGTACCTGTGTGGCCGGAATGAATAAACATCCAAATTCCAACATCCAAGCTCCTTTGAAACACCAAAATCCAAATTCAAAATCTGCCACTCCAAGGACTCGTTTTGTTTCCTGGAGATTGAATTTTCTCTCGATATTGGTGCTTGGAGCTTGGTGCTTTTCCGTCAGGAACACTTCGGCCGAACCCATCAATCCCATCGTCAGCGCCTGGCTCACCTCGCAAACCAATGTCCAGACGTTTTCAGCAGACCTGACGCAAACGCGGAGGTTGAAATCGCTTACGCAACCGCTGACGTCGCCGGGCAAAGTCTATTTTGCCGAGCCGAACCGGTTCCATTGGGAACTGGGTAATCCGCCGCAGACCATCGCGGTTCGTTCCGGCAACCAATTGCAGGTCATCTATCCCAAATTGAAGCGCGCGGAGAATTATTCATTGAATGATGCCGGGCCGTTCCGCGACACGCTCTCTCTCCTCGATGCAGGGTTTCCGCGCAGCGAAAGGGAGCTGACTGCACAGTTCAATATCCAATCACAGATCGTCACCAATGGAATCTGTGAAGTGGCGTTACAACCGAAGTCCGTTGCGGCCCGTCGCATGATGCCGGAGATACAGATATCATTTGCCACGAATGATTTTACGTTGCGTGCCACCCAGCTTGAGTTCGCGGATGGTTCCACAATGCGCAATGATTTCACGAATATCGTCCTGAACCCAAACCTGGACGACACCTTGTTCGCGCCGAAGCTGGGTGCGGATTACAAAATCATTGAGCCCCTGAAGAAATGATGACTCGGACGTTGCGCTACCCCTCACCCCTGCCCTCTCCCCCGGGGAGAGGGAGAATCGTCCTCAGTCTGATAGCATTACTACGGCCTTTGCCGAACGCTCAAAAGGAAACGAGGACTGTCCAAATGCTGTCCCCTCTCCCTAAGGGAGAGGGTCAGGGTGAGGGGGAAGCCATCAATGAACGATAATTTGACGAACGCTCTCAAGCAGTTGCCCCACGGACCGGAATTCCGGTTTCTAGACAAACTAGTGAGTTTGGAACCAGGCAAACATGGCGTCGGCGAATATACCATCCGAGGTGATGAGCCTTTTCTGCGCGGGCATTTTCCCGGTGAACCGATTTTCCCCGGTGTGTTGCTCGTGGAAGCTGCCGCGCAGCTTGCCGGCGTAGTTGCCCAGACCGACCCACAGATTCCCGCCATGGCGGGCTTGAAATTGACCGCCATTCGTGGCGCAAAAATCCTGGGCGCAGCTAAACCCGGTGAGATACTTCACATTGAAGCCAAACTCGCTGGCCGCATGGGTAATCTGTTCCAGGCGCAGGCTACCGTGTCGGTGAACGGAAAAGTCCTGCTGCAAGCGGAATTGACTCTAAGTGGACAAAATATGTGAGATCACGCGCTGGTAAAGTGTCGTTGACAGGTTGAACGTTCTGGCGGTATCAAGGGTTCCAATGAAATCCTTCTATCTCCTGCTTCTGCTGCTAACATCGATGTTTTTGATTTCCGGATGCAACACCACTGGAGGGCCCTCTTATTCAGATTATGAAAAAACGATCAAACCTCCAGCCGCTGGAGACGGCCGAATCTGGTTTTATCGGCCAAGCAAATCAGGTTCTGAAATTCAACCGATAGTAATGATCGGTAAGGCTGTGGCAGGAAAAGCCCAGAATGGATGCTTCTTCTTTGTGGACCGGATGCCCGGCGATTATGAAATTCTATCCACTTCTGACTGGAAAACAAAAATCACCGTGCACCTGAATGCCGGCGACGAAAAATACGTTCGCCTTGGGTATAATATCGGCATGGTCGCCGGGTACATCGTTCCGGTGGCGGTCAGTAGAGATGCGGGTCTAAAAGAAATCCAGCACTGCAATTTGTTGACGGCCGATGGGGCCAACGCAAATGTCCTGGCCAAATAAGCGCGACATAATTTTCATAAAACTTTGGCTTAAACCGGGCTATTTGATACACAGAAGACCACCTCATTATGAAACCAATGCTTAAAAACAAATCATCACTCCTGATCGCTAACGCGGTTCTGGGACTTGTCATACTTGTCCCTGGATGCGCGTCAGATTCCCAAACCAAGCAGGATGCGCCTGCTCCCGCGGCCAGTGTCACCGGCCCGGCAATGCCAGCGCCGGCCCCAAAGAAGGTTCCCTTGCACAAAGACAAGGACATCCAGGGTATTTGGCTGGCACCGGGATTTAATTTCAAAGGTTATGATGCGGTGTATATCGGCGACACCATTTTTGACGCGACGGTCAGGAAGAATGAAGAAAACGCCCGGACGGTTGCCATGGGCGTGGTGCAGTCTCAACTGGTGACACAGCTCCAGAACACCGGGCTCTTTCCCAGGGTGGAGGCAGGCACACCACCATCCACGGGTAAAAACTTGAAGCTGGTCAACACGATCATCAAATACGAAAAAGGCGGCGGCGGAGCCCGTTATTTTGCTGGCCTTTATGGCGCGGGCCAACCTCACATCCGGGTGCGCGGCGAGATGTACGACGGTGAAAATCTTGTATTCGTTTTTGAAGCAGAGCGAAGCGGCGAAGGCGCCGGGGCGCGCATGTTTGGCGGCTATAAAGACGATGAAGACATCCAGTCACATGACATCTATGATCTGGCTCTTGACCTCGCAACCTGCATCAAAAGGAATGCCGCGAAGTGATCTTAGGATAACAAAAAGCGCGAGCCGAGTGGTTCGCGCTTTTTTTGTTAAAACAGATCAGGCCACGTCGATCAGCTTCGTAATCTTCGACACCTGGGCCGTGTCGCCAAAATGCGATTTCACTTTGGCCACGCAGTTTTCGACAGACAGGCCGTATTTCTTGCGCAGTTCGTCCTGCGTGGTGGCATGTTCGATGAATTGGTCGGGCCAGCCGATGCGAACGACCGGCGTGTTGACGCCTTTTTCGCTCAACACTTCCAAAACGCCGGAGCCGTAACCACCCATGAGCGCGTGGTCTTCCATGGTGACGATGAGGTCGGCAGCGCGTCCGAAGAATTCGTGCGTGCCGGCATCGATAGGCTTGGTAAAGCGGGGATTGATGACCGCGACATCGTATCCGGCAGCAATCAATTCGCTGGCGGCCTTGCGTGCAATCGTGTTCATCGGCCCGAGACCGAAGAGAGCGACTTTCTTTTTTCCGTTGCTGGAAAAATTCTGGATGACTTCTGCTTTGCCGATCTCAAGCAGCTTCGGTGTTTCCTTGATGGGCACGCCTTCTGCCGTGCCGCGCGGATAGCGGATGAACGTGGGATGCGGCGTGTGCGTGGCAGTGAACATCATGTCCTGCAATTCGTCCTCATCCTTCGGCGCCATGGCGATGACATTCGGGAACGTGCGCAGGTAGGCGATATCGAACAAACCGTGATGCGTGGGACCGTCGTTGGCGGAAAGGCCGGAACGGTCCATACAGAAGATAACCGGGAGATCCTGCAAACAGACGTCGTGATGAATGCAATCGTAAGCACGTTGCAGGAACGTGGAATAAATGGCCACGACCGGGTGATAACCCATGGTCGCCATGCCGGCCGCAAAGATGACGGCGTGCTCTTCGGCAATACCCACATCGAAATACCGGTCCGGCATGGCTTTCTCCAAATGCTTCATGCCCGTGCCCGTGGGCATGGCGGCGGTGATGCCGACGACGGTGGTGTCCTTTTTGCAAAGCTTGACCATCGTCTGGCCAAAAACGTCCTGGTAGGCCGGCGGTGTGCCGGGTTTGGCAGCGGGTGTCTCACCGGTTAGCGCGTTGTAAGGTCCGAGGCCGTGAAACTTCTCCGGCGATTTCAGCGCGGCTTCAAAGCCCTTGCCCTTTTGGGTGAGGACGTGGATGACGATGGGATGATCGCAGGTCTTGGCAAATTCGAGCGTGCTGATGAGCAGCGGCAGGTTATGGCCGTCAATGGGTCCCAGATAACGGATGCCCAATTCCTCGAACAACACCGGGCTGCCGTGACCGCCGCGGCCATCCGCCTCAATGCTGGTTTCGTTCTGGCGCAGGCCAACATCGGTGATGGCGCCTTTGACACCGTGCTCGGCTTTGTGGGCCAGCTTGATGGCGAGATCGCCTTTGGGCAATTTGCGGACAAAATTCTCAAAATCCTTCGCGAGTTTGTTATAGCGTGGATTGGTGATGAGTTTGTTCAGATAACCGGACACCGCCCCGACGTTCTTGGCGATGCTCCATTCGTTGTCGTTCAGGATGCCGATGAATTTTTTCGTGGTGTGCGAGATGTTATTGAGCGCTTCGAACGAAATACCATTGGTCAATGCTGCGTCGCCGAAGATGCAGACGACCTGTTCGTCCGTGCCCTTCTTATCACGGGCCGCCGCCATGCCGAGGGCGGCCGAGAGCGCCGTGCCGGCGTGACCCGCGCCGAAGCAATCGTGGTCACTTTCGGTGCGGAGCGCAAAACCGTTCAGCCCGTCCGTCTGCCGGATGGTGCGGAAGCGGTCGCGACGGCCAGTCAGCAATTTATGGACATAGACCTGGTGGCTCACATCCCAGACAAATTTGTCCTTGGGCGTGCTGAAGACCTTGTGCAGGGCGATGGTCAATTCCACCACGCCGAGATTCGGGCCGACGTGACCGCCGCTTTTGGCGAGACCGTCGATCAATTCCTGGCGAATCTCTTGCGCCAGGGCTTGCAGTTGTTCCAGTGTCAGTTTTTTGACGTGCGCAGGCCCGTCAATCATTTCGAGGTAACGACTCATACTTTTTATTATTCCGATAAATCCGGTGCGAGCGGCTTCAACCTCATTTCGCCGGCCGCATTCTTCTCCAATTGCTGGATCTTCAATTCGGCATCCGCCAGTTTTTCCTGGCAGGCTCGGGCAAGGGTTGTGCCTTCTTCATATTTCGCGAGCAGTGTTTCCAGAGGCAGGTCTTCAGATTCCATCGTTTCCACGATAGTCTCCAATTTCTTTAAAGCTTCTTCAAACGGCGGGTTGCTGACCTTGGGGGAGTCAACAGCCTTGGCTGCTTTCGACATGGCCAAAAAATGTACCATTTCCGCCCACAAGTCCAGTCCGGAGTCATGGACACCAGCAGGTTATGCCGGATGAATGTGATGCATGAGGTAAATTAGTATTTTGTCATATTTGTCTACTTGTTTATTTCTGCACGTGTGTATAATTAAAAAAATCAGAAGGTTGTTTCATGGAGTTAAAGTCGTATCTCACCGGGCGCAGCAGGATTAAGTTTCTTTTGCTAGCGATTTGTCTTTTCACGTTCACCACTGCAAGCGCGCAGAACAGTTATAATCTGCGTGTGATGGCTGCAAACCTGAATGGCGATGTGCAAAGCTACCAGCCATTTGCCATCCGCATTTTCCAGGGACTCAAGCCAGACGTGGTCTGCATCCAGGAATTTGATTACAATACCGATTCGGACGCAGATTTTCGCTCGATGGTGGATACTGCTTTCGGCACCAACTTCGTCTATTTCCGGGAAAATATCACCGCCAGTGGTGCCATTCCGAACGGCATCATCAGCCGTTACCCGATTGTTGCCTCAGGTTCGTGGACGGATAGCGAAGTGGCGAACCGCGGTTTTGCCTGGGCACGCATTCATTTGCCCGGGACCAATGACCTTTATGTAGTCAGTGTGCATCTGCTCACCAGCTCCGCGTCTGAACGCGGGATTGAATCCAGCGAGCTCAAAACCCTGATGCAGGCCAACTTCCCCGCCAATGCCTGGATGGTGCTGGCCGGCGATTTCAATTGTGGCAGCCGGACTGAATCGCCGGGAATGCCGACCCTCGAGACTTTTTTGAGTGATAACCCGATTCCAGTCGATGACATTGGCAATTCCGATACGAGTATCAACCGGAATCATCCGCATGATTATGTCATGCCAAGTTTTTCGCTCACCAACCAGGAGGTCGCCACGGTTTACCCGAACAATGTTTATCCTACCGGGCTGGTGTTCGATTCGCGGGTCTATAGCGCCAATGACCTGACCAACTTTGCCCCAGTGCAGCAGGCCGATTCTGGCATGGCCCAGCACATGGGAGTCGTGAAAGATTTCCTGATAACGGGCGTAACCAATGTTTCATCGACCGCACCAGCCATCACCACGCAGCCCGCCAGCCAGACCATCGCACCCGGTTCGACCTTGCTTGTTTCGGTGACGGCGACGGGCACCGCGCCGCTCGCGTATCAATGGATGCTGAACACCACGCCCATTTCGGGCGCCACAACGAATCCGTTCACGATCTATAACGCGCAATTCACGGATTCAGGAACTTATTCCGTGCTCGTGACGAACAGCCTCGGCAGTGTGCTCAGTTCCAACGCGCTCATCAGCGTCACCAACATAGCGCCGAACATCACGTCACAACCGGCGAACCTGTCCATCGCGACAAGCAGCAATGCGACCTTCACCGTGACAGCCACCGGCACCGCGCCGCTCACCTATCAATGGATGTTGAACGGCAATAATATTTCCGGGGCCACTACCAATCCATTCGTCATCGTTAACGCACAAACAACCAATTCAGGGACTTACTCGGTGGTCGTCACGAATGGCGGGGGAAGCATTCTGAGCTCAAATGCGGTCCTGACGGTCACGAACATCCCCCTCACCATCACGTCGCAGCCGCAAGGAGCGACCGTGGGTGTGGGTGCAGGAGTGACGTTCTCGGTGGGCGCGGCGGGCACCGGGCCGCTCAGTTATCAATGGCTGGTGAACAGCACGAACATTCCCGGCGCGACGGCGAGTTCTTTTTCGCTGGGCAGCGTGCAGACCTATGACGCCGGCGATTATTTCGTCATCATCACCAATGTGACAGGCAGCGTGACCAGCTCGCCTGCCACATTGAGCGTCAACGCGGGACAACAACTCGTCATCGCTCAATGGAATTTTAACAGTGTACCACCGGATGGCAGCACGACCACCGGCACCACCACACCCTCCATTTCCAATGCCACGGCCGCCGCTATGCTCTATAACGGTACTACGGCTACGTTCGCAACGGGCGACACAGCCTTCGATCCAGCCGGTAGCACGGATAATTCCGGTTGGAACACGACCGGCTATCCCGCGCAGGGAACCGGCAATAAGACGCGCGGCGCGCAATTCAATGTCAGCACCACCAACCGGCAGAACATCGTCGTCACCTGGTCATCGCAGGGCAGCAATACGGGCAGTAAATACGCCCGGCTGCAATACTCCACCAATGGGACTGATTTCGTGGATTTCCCGGTGGCGTTCACTAACGGAACAACTTTTATCCACCGGACCAACAGCCTCGCTGCCCTTGGCACGGCAAACAACAACCTCAATTTCGCCTTCCGGTTCGTCGCGGAATTTGAGAGCACCGCCATCACGAATGCCAACGCTAACTACGTGGCGATCAATTCCGCCAATTATGCACCAGGCGGTACGATGCGTTTTGACATGGTGACGGTGTCCGGATTTGCGCTCGTGACCAGCACACCGCCGGTCATCACCATCCAGCCGCAAGGCCAATCCATCGCCACCACGAGCAACGCCATGCTCTCGGTCACCGCCACGGGCACCGGGCCGTTCGGCTACCAATGGTTGCTCAACGGCAACACGATTTCCGGCGCCACCACGAATCCTCTTGTGCTCAGCAATGCGCAAACGACGAACTCAGGCAATTATTCTGTGGTCGTCTCGAATGTCATCAGCACCGTCTTGAGCTCGAATGCACTCCTGACGGTCACGAATATTCCGCCGGACTTCGCAGTGCAACCGCAGCCGCTGACCATCCTCTCCGGAACCAGCGCCACGTTCTCGGTGACACCCACGGGCACCGGGCCGTTCACGTATCAATGGCTTCTGAACGATGCGAATATCATCGGCGCCACGACGAATCCGTTCATACTTAACAATGCGCAGACAACTGACTCTGGGTTTTATTCGGTCGCCATCACTGGCCCTGGAGGAGATAATTTAAGTTCGGATGCGTTGTTGACGGTGACGAATCTTCCCATGACGGCGCAGGCGCTGTTGAGTGTTTCAGCGACCACTGGCAATCAGTTCCAGTTCAGCGTGACTGGCACGCCGGGCAGCAGTTACATCGTCCAGGGTTCCACGAACCTCTTGGGTGACAGTTGGATCTCGCTGCTCACTAACATATCTCCTTTTACGTTCACCAACATGGCGTTGCCGGTGGAGGAACAATTCTTTCGGGCGATTTCAGGGCCGTAGAGCCAGGAAAAATCTAGATATAGATTTACGCTCGCCCTCACCCCGGCCCTCTCCCCCTGGGAGAGGGAGAATCGTACGCAGTGTTCTTGAAATAGTGTTCGACGGAAGTAACGCGCTATTATTTCTCAGCGCGACTGGTGACTTCGCCCTTCTTGAGGCGTGTCTTCAATTGTTGGCCCGCTTTCACCTGGGTGGCGTCGCGCAACACTTTACCCGTCGTGGCATCCGTGGTGATGGAATAGCCGCGCGCCAAAACCTGTTCCGGCCCCAGCAATCGCAAGCGTGATTGCAGGGCCTGCAACACGGCCTTGCGCTGCTTCAACAACTGCGATGGCCGCACACGGCGCAATCGTTCGGAGAGATGTTGCAGCACGATGCGCCGGTCACGCGCACCCTGTTTGACACAACGCGAAAGGCTTGTCTGCAGGTCATCCAGGCGCTGGAGCCATTCGTTGAATTTCCGGCGCGGATGCGCCCGCGCGAGGCGGTTCCACGTCTGCTCCAACTCGTACAGTTTATCGTCGAATTGTTTTCGGACGCATTGGCGCAATCGCCCGGTTGCCTCGCTGACAAACTGACCGCTGGAGAACACTCCTTCCGTGATGATCTCAGCAGCAGCGCTGGGCGTGGCCGCGCGCATGTCAGCGACGAAATCGCTGATGGTAAAATCTATCTCGTGGCCGATGGCTGAGACAACGGGAATGGCGGATTCAAATATAGCTCGAGCCACCACCTCTTCGTTGAAGGCCCAGAGGTCTTCCAATGAACCGCCGCCGCGGGTGATTAAGATCAAATCTAATGACGAATGACTAAGGCCGAATGACGATGGGTTAGAAACGTTGAATTCGTTCAATACGCGAATGGCTTCCGCGATCTCACGAGCCGCGCCATCTCCCTGCACGCGGCAAGGGACGAGGATGATCTCCAGGCCGGGATTGCGGCGCTGGACGACGTGCAACACATCACGGATGGCCGCGCCGGTCGGTGAGGTAACGAGTCCGATGCGTTGGGGAAAACGTGGCAACGGGCGTTTGCGTTCCGGCGCGAAGAGGCCTTCGGCGCTCAGTTTTTGTTTCAGTTTTTCGAAGGCGACCTGGAGCGCGCCGACGCCTTGCAATTCCACGGCATGGACGATGAGTTGATATTGCCCGCGCTGCCCGTACACGGTGATGTCGCCCTGCAACAAAACTTTCTGTCCATCGGCCAGCAGGTCGCGATGCGCCACGGTTTCGTTGCGGAACAGCACGCAACTGAGCTGGGCGTCCGCGTCCTTGAGCGTGAAATACATGTGGCCGGAGCTTTGCGCGCGCAGGTTCGTGATCTCGCCCGTTACCCAGATGGAGCCGACCTGTTTCTCCAACAACCGCCGGATCTGCTCGGTCAATTCGCCGACGGACAACACCTTGCGCGTTGCTTCCGTGGGAAACAATTCACCGAAGTCCCATTGTGATTTGGAGGGTTTGCTCATTACGCGGGAAATTACCGGTCGAAATCTTTGTGGCTGCCGCTCCATGCCCAGACCCAAAGGTCGCCTTCGAATCTTTGAGCGACGGCCCGGTAATCCCTTGTCACCCGGACAGACCAAAAGCGGGGATCGGAACGCAGCCGTTCTAATTGCAAGGACGGATGTGCGGGATTTTCTGAAAATTTTTGATACGCGAGTCGTGCCGCATCCTTTATTAAAGGCGGCAAAACATGGTAAGCTTTCCAAAACTTGTCCGTGCCGAGCGATTTCACTTGGGCTCGTCGAAGTCCGCGTCGCGCATTTCGGAAAAGGCGGCGGGATTGCCTTTAAGCTGCGCCACAATTTCATCACCTAACGCGCTCAAAGCCGGACGCGGGCGAGTGTCATTGATGATGCGGTTCCATTTCAGGTCGCCGTTCAATTCGGGAAGGATGAACGGCAAATCTTCGGCCAAACGTTCGCGTTCGGCGGCAGGCAAGGCCCTGATGGCAGCTTCAATTTCGGCAACCGTGCTCATCTTTGAACCAAATTACTCTGGTATAGACGTTGCGTAAAATGATTTTTCCCTCACAAATGAGCATGTCAGGCGAGCTTGGCGAAGATTCGGCCGGGCATCCAGCGCATGAGGAGTGCAATCAATCGCCAGCGGCGGGTGACGTAGGCGATGGATTTTCTTTTTTCCACTGAGGCAATGATCTGGCGCACGGCGACATCCACCGGGGCGACCCAGAATCGTTTGTCGGCTTTGGCCATGGCGGTGTTCACGAAGCCAGGGCGGATTTCGGTGATGTAGATGGGCAGCTTAGATTTATGTGCGCGGAAACGGAAGGCTTCTAGCAGATTGGAATCAAAGGCTTTGGATGCGCCGTAAGCCGGGGCGATGCGCGAGCCGCGCACGGCGGCGACGGAACTGATGCCGATGATGTGTCCATGGCCTTGCTTCACACAAAATTCCCACGCGACGGTGGCCAGCGCGGCGAAGCCGAGGACATTGACGCGGATTGTTTCTTCTTCCAATTCCCAGCGCAGGCCGGGGTTTTGGTAGCCGGTCCCAGCGTTCAGATAAATGAAATCGACGGTGCCGAGTTCGGCCAGCATCTCGGCGAATATCTTTCGAGCTTCATCCGGTTGTGTGAGGTCGAAGGCGCGGACGCAGGTGACTTGCGGCAATGTGGCGGCGGCTTCATCGAGCAGATGTTTGCGCCGGGCGGCGATGCCGAGGCGATAGCCCTGCGCGGCGAGCTGGCGCGTGAGTTCGAGGCCGATGCCGGAGGAGGCGCCGATGATGAGGGCGGTTTTCATGTCGCATAGCCATCGTGACAAATGGACGCGGAGGAGAAAGAGAAAAATCTTTTACGCGAATTTCACGAATTGACACGAATTTGGAGCGCGACCTTCAGGTCGCTTCCCCATTGAATGCGCAAGACGCGATATGCTCAATAGGGACGTTGAAGCGGTCGGCGCAGAGGGGGACCGCGCTCCAGAAAAAGCATAGCTAGATTATTAGATACGCTCGCCCTCATCCCGGCCTTCTCCCCCAGGAGAAGGAGAATCGTGCGCAGTTTACTTGAAATGTTGTGCGACGGAATTGGCAGGATGGACGTAGAAGAACCACAGTCATGAAGGCGCGAGGGCGATTTGCCGCGCTCATGCTCGTGTGCTAGGGTTGCGATGCCGGGAAGGTATTGGCCCAATGATCACTTATCGTGAACAACTATTCTAATATCCGCAGCTTCGCCTACGCTTTTGCCGTGGCGCTGGTTTTGGCGGTGTCAACGGTGGCGCAGGGGCAGACGAATCTGGTAGTTAATGGCAGTTTTGAAGCGGGTCCCGACGGTGAGGGGCAATTCACGAGTTGGAATTGGCTGGGGCCAGCGGATAATTTTAGCAATTACGGCGTGGCCCATTCGAACGCCGTACCCGAAGCGGCCGAGCAAGGCACTAATTTCGCCTACTTTCGCGGCCATCCCACGGACAACTCGCAGGATTGTCTTGGCACCGGCGTCCACTTAAAAACCGGCGCGCTTTACAACATCGTTTATTATCTGGGCACCGACGGCTCTACGCTGAACACAGGAGCGGCGATGTGGGTGGTGATCGGCCCGTCCTTCGGGATTGATCTGAGTCAGGACGTGATGTTGACGGCGTATTTTCCTAATTCCGCCACGGCTCTGCCATATCAGAGATTCAGCACGCTGTATCTGGCCACGAACGCGAATCCCATCCTGTCGTTTCATGGCATCAACGGCACCAATGGACTGCCCGCGACCACCGCCATTCTTTTGGATAATGTCTCCGTGACGCTGGCGTATCCACCGCTGACGCCGGATTTTTCCCATCCGTCTTCGCTGATATTTCGCTGGCCTTACACGAACAGTGCTTATCGTCTGCAAACCAATGCTTCGCTGCTCAGCACCAATTGGGGGACTTTGAGCAATTTGCCGGTCAATGTAGGCACGAACAACCAGCTCACCCTGCCAGCACCAGCGACGGTGCTGTTCTATCGGCTCGCGTTGCCGTAAACAGGGATTGGATCACCACACAAAAGCGCCGGCAAAACTTTTACACGGATTGCGCGGATTGACGCGAATTTGGAGCGCGACCTTCAGGTCGCTCCAGCATTGAATGCGCAAGACACGCATAATTCAATAGGGACGTTGAAGCGGCGTTAACGCCGCGCTCCGGGGAATATGGCTAGATTATTAGATACGCTCTCCCTCACCCCTGCCCTCTCCCCACGGAGAGGGAGAATCGTCCGCAGGTTTTTTGAAATGTTGTGCGACGGAGGTAGGAAGATGGATGCAGTAAAACTGAAAACGACTGATGGCTGTCCCTTCTCCTTGGGGAGAAGGTCAGGATGAGGGAGAGCTTAAAAACTGACTTTTTAAAATTCGCGCTAAACAAGCTTTACCGCCGTCCCGTAAGCAAGCACTTCGGTTACGCCCTGAGCGAATTCAGTGGCATCGTATCGAAACGCAATGACGGCATCCGCGTTCATCTCCCGGGCATGTGCAATCATTCGGGAAAACGCTTCCTGTCGCGCGGCATCACAAACCTTTGCGTATGATTCGATATTCCCACCTACAATTTGTTTCAGCCCGCCAAACATTCCTTGAACTATGTCCGGCGAGCGAACTACTACGCCACGAACGATTCCAATGTATTGATCGATTGTGCGCCCGCTTATCTCATTCCCTGTGGTGGCAATAACAGTTTTAGAAATTTGTGGCGGTTGTTGCTGAGCAGATTTCGGTTCTGGTGTGATTACGGGAGGGCTTAAAGTAGTTTTTGGAATAAAAAGAACTGTCTCCATTCCACAATGCGGGCATTGGATAGTCTCGCCGGCGTGGACAGGATCAAATTCCAAACTGCAAGAGCAAATGTTGCACGGGCATGCCTTCCAATTTTCGGAGGGTGGATAGCCATCGGTCATAGCCGGAATATGCCGCTCCTGACGGAGCTTGGAAATATTTTTTGGACTGGGTTCTACAAAGATACCGCCCCTGGCGGGGCTAAGCAGGTATCTGTTTCACAGTTCATGTGCCTCGATCATTTCTTCCCCGTCCGTACCAATCGTATGCGCTCCAGCCAAGGCGCTACCGCAAATTTTGCATTTTATTTCGCGCGGTACTTCCAACAGAGCGCCTTCACAATCAATTGCTGGTGATAAAAGCTTAGAAAGCGGTATTTTTTGATAATGAATTTTTCCAAGATCAAGGCGGTACACCGTTCCTGTTTTTGCCCCAATATAGGTTGAAAAATCACCTCCGCCGCCACTCTCAAACATTTTGAATTCTGTAGGCAAACCGCAATTTGGACAATTTGCGTGGCAAAGCAAAATTGGAAGGCGGAGAGGCTTCATCTCTAGAATTTCCCTAGCGCCCGCTCGATCCTCGCCAGCACATCTTCTTTCCCCAGGACTTCCAGCAGATGGTAGAGGCTGGGGCCGTGGGGGGCGCCGGTGGTGGCGAGACGGGTGGGATGGATGAGGACGCCCACTTTCACGCCTAACTCCGTCGCGGTGGCTTTTAGCGTGGCTTCAATCGTGGCGGCGTTGAAGGGGTCGGCTTTGGCGAAGGCATCGCGGAGTTTTTCCAGGCGCGGTTTGTTCTCGGGCACAAAGGCTTTCTGCGCGGCTTCAGGGTCGTATGCGATCTCTTCTTTGAAATAAAATCCGGCGTACTTGGGCAGTTCGTTGAAGGTCTTGATCTTGCCTTTGCAGGTATCGAGTGCGGCTTTGACGTAGGTGACGTCGAATTTGTTGGTGTCGATGCCGGCTTTGGCGAGGGCGTGGACGGAGAGTTCGTAGAAACGGTCGGCGGGCAGGTCGCGGCAATATTCGCCCTGGAGCCAGACGAGTTTCTCGAAATCGAACTTGGCGTTGTGCCGGAGGATCTGCGGCAAATCGAAACGCTCGACGACATCGGCGAGGGACATTTTTTCGAGGTTGTCCTTGGGCGACCAGCCGAGGAGGCAGAGATAATTGTTCACGGCTTCCGGCAGGAAGCCTTCATCGAGATAGGTCGTGAGCGAGGCGCCACGGTCGCGTTTGCTCATCTTGCTGCCATCAGCGTTCAGGATGAGCGGGATGTGCGCGTACTTGGGCGGCTCGACGCCGAAGGCTTTGAACAGCGCGATGTGCTTGGCGGTGTTGCTCAGATGGTCTTCGCCACGGATGACGTGGGTGATGCCCATCTCAAGGTCGTCCACGACGTTGACAAAATGGAACACGGGCTGGCCGTCGCTGCGCACGATGACGAAATCGGGGTCAACCTCCTCGCGGTCGGTGAGTTTGCGGAGGACATCGCCGACGACGAGGTCGGGGATGAGGATGGGCTCGCGCTGCATCTTGAATTTGATGGCGCCTTCGTGTTCGTAGGCGAGGCCGCGTGATAGCAGTGCTTCGATACGGCGTTTATAATTTTCGCCGCGCTGGGATTGGAAATAGGGTCCACGGTCGCCTTTGCACGGACCGGTGGCATCGCCGGTGAGCGGGCCTTCATCCCAATCGAGGCCAAGCCAGCGGAGGCCGTTGAGGATGACATCGACGGCTTCCTGCGAATTGCGGGCGGCATCGGTGTCCTCGATGCGAAGGACGAAGGTGCCACCGGTGTGGCGGGCGTACAGCCAGTTGAACAAAGCGGTGCGGGCGCCGCCGATGTGGAGGTAGCCGGTGGGCGATGGAGCGAAACGGACGCGTGGTTTCATTGACATTAATTAACCACAGATGAACACGGATAGGCACGGATGGAAAATAAAAAAGTCGGCACCGGCCTCACTTGGGAGCCAGTTCGCCGAACCAATAGGCGGCCGTGACTCCGCCATCCATCAGAAAATCGCTGCCGGTGATAAATGCGCCATCCGGTCCCATCAGCAGCGCGCCAACGTTTCCGACTTCATCGGGTGTGCCGGCCCGTCCGGCAGCCGAGACCTCGATCATGCGCCGATAACCTGCACCACGCGGCCCTTTGAGTTCATCATTCGCCAGCGGGGTGATGATGATGCCCGGGCTGATGGTATTGACGCGCGCACCGCGTTTTCCCCAACGGACGGCTTCGGCCATGACGCGCAACGAATTGCCGCGCTTGGAAATCTGGTAGGCGTGCAGCGAGTCTTTTATCTGGTCGAGCTGAAGCATCGGCAGGGCAAGCAACTCATCAACGGGCGTGGTGGCCAATGCGTTATTTTGCTCGGGCGTGAGTGCTGGCAGACGATGCCCGGATTGCGAAGCGATAACGACACCGGAGCCGCCCCGGGCGATGACATTGCCAAACTCTTCAAGGACAAGCGCCGTTCCGTAAAGATCGACTTTCAAGATGATTTCCGGTGAAGCCAGGGACGGAGAGACGCCCGCGGCATGGATGACGCCGAAGATCTGGCCATGGGTCAAAGCCTCTTTGACGAGTGCTTGCACAGAAGAACGTGATGACACATCCACCTTTGCGGTGGTCACTTTGAAACCAGCATCGCTCAACGTTTTTGCCGCCGCCTCAGCGTTTTCCATCCGCAGATCAGCGAGCACGATATGTCTGCCTGCGCTTACGCGTCGCGCAATCGCCTGGCCGATCGACCCGGCCCCGATGACAACGATAACATCAGTCATAATGTCCATATACTATAACGCGAAATCGTGAATACAGACAAAATACTGATCCAAAAAAAGTCGGCAGCGCCGACGGGCCATCTGGAAAAGACCGGAAAACATCGAACATCGAAGATCGAACATCGAAGATCGAACATCGAAGATCGAACATCGAACATCCAACGACCAACATCCGGTGGGCAAAATGCGCGATTTAAAAAACTTCGGAGCCGGTAAGCGAGACCTGTGTGCTGCGGCTGGGACAGCCGCGCTCCGGGAAAATAATCAATTCGTGCCGTAGCGGAGACGGAGGAAGACGCGGGGGCCGCAAACGGGGTCGAGCCGGTCAAAGATCGTTACGTTGGTGCCGTTGGCAAAGCTGTTGGTGAAATTGGGCACGGTTGACCAGGCGCCGCCGAGCAGGTTTGAGCTGAATTCGGGAAAAATGAATGAGGTGGTATTGGTGGCGCTGGAAATCATAACGATGTTGGTGCCGACGCGGACTTCGAGGATGGTGTTCGGCGCCGTGGGCCCCGGGGTGTTCGTCACGATGGTACCGGTGAGGTTGATCTGGCCGTGAAAACCATGGATATGACACATGTAATAGAGTGTGGTGGGGAAACCGGTCGTGGGTGTATTGACGGTAATGGGTTGGGCGTTGACGATCTGTGGGCTCGCGCCGCTGTAGAAATCATTGACGTTGATGGACGAGGTGACGACCACGGGATGGAACGAGGCGGTATTGATAACGAGAATATTGGTCACGCCCGCGACCAGAGTGACCACCGGGTTGGTGGCCGGGCTGCCATCCACACTGAAGGCAAACACACCACCGGGCGTAGTGATGGTGTTGGTGTGGAAATCGGCAAGGCACGATTGGGCCGCAGCCATGCAGAGCAACGCGATAACGCCGGCAAATATTTTCATAGGTTCTTGAGTTTCATGGTCGTGCGTCCTGTTAATAGGAGTTGGGGAGAACGGATTTGTTCCCGGCGCACAGAGAGAAGAGGGTCGTCAAATCGAATGACACGGGAGAAATTCGGGCTCCAGAAATGGCCTGCACAAGCTGTGCAGGGCAAAAGTGCAGTTTTGGCGGGCGGCTGTCTGGTAAGTGGTTTTTGTCCAGTTTGTTGCGCGGGCAAAATATTTTTTCAAAAAAATGCGTTTTGCGTGACCCTCACAGTTACAAATCGGACGAGGTGTGATATAACTAGAGGCTGTTCTTTGAAAAAGGGATCGAGGGCTGCGGGACGAGAGTCGAGGGCGATAAAGTGAGAGCCTCGTCACGTGAGCTCCTACAAATAAACAAAGTAGCGCGCCCGGAGTGCACGGGGCTAACGGGAATTGGATTCAATGGCCGATTTTCACGAGAATCACAAGAATCACAAGAATCACAATATTCACTGTGCAAATTTTGAAAAAATTCGAATACTTTCGATAATTTTCAGGGAGTTACCGGGAGTCGGGATTGACGCGCAGGCGGAGTTAAAGGGAGCTATGGGGAGTTATTCCGAGTTAATTAAGGCAAAAAAATTCCTTCGCGTGATATTGGCAGTCCTAATGCAGAATGCGACAAAATGACCGCAAGGGCGCCTAAGGCATCGGAAGAGCACAGGCACCACCGGCAACCGGTGGGGCGAATTAATGTTCTTTACACTCCGCTGTTAAGAAATTAAATTCATCACTCAATTTTGAAGACATCATAGAAGAATTATGGAAGCGAAAGTTAAGACGATAGAATCATTCAAGCTGCACGCCAAGGACACAGGGTCGGCGGACGTGCAAATTGCGCTGTTGACGCAGCGGATCAACCATTTGACCGAGCATTTGCAGACGAACAAAAAAGACCACAGCTCGCGCCGCGGGCTGCTGATGATGGTAGGCCAACGCCGCCGTTTGCTGGATTATCTCCACACCACGGACACGAAACGTTACCAGGCCATCACCAAGAAGCTGAAGTTGCGTCATTGAATTTCCCTTCGCCGACCCATGAGTCTCATCCGGTCGGCGAAATTTTTGTGAGCCGGAAACGCGAACGGCTCATTCAGAAAAATAAGATTCGCGAACTAAAAAAAGCCTTCGTTTCCGGGTGATTTCAATCAGTCCCGAGGTTATCGGGATTCACTGAAGTTCCTCGGCCAACGGAGGCAGACAACTTAATATGGCAGAAAAAGTATCCGCCTCCGTAGGCGATAAACAGATCATCATTGAAACAGGCAAATTGGCCAAGCAGGCCGATGGTGCCGTGACCGTGCAGATGGGCGAGACCATCGTCCTCGTGGCCGCCGTGGCCGCGACCAAGGCCAAAGATGGCCAGGATTTCTTCCCGCTCACCGTCGATTACCGCGAAAAAGCGGCCGCCGCCGGAAAATTCCCCGGTGGATATTTCAAACGCGAAGGACGCCCCACGGAAAAGGAAATCCTTACGTGCCGCCTCACCGACCGCCCCATCCGTCCTCTCTTCCCCAAAGGCTGGTACAACGAAGTGCAGGTCCAGACCGTGGTCTTGAGCTCGGATGGCGAGAATGATCCCGATATGCTTTCCGTGCTCGGCGCCTCGGCGGCGTTGATGGTCAGTGATATTCCCTGGGCCGGACCGCTCGGCGTGGTGCGCGTGGGCCGTACCAATGGCAAATTCATCGCGAACCCGACCCATGCGGAAATGGTGGATAGCGACCTCGACCTCGTCTATGTCGGCAACGAAAAAGACATCGTGATGTACGAAGGCGCAGCCAAGGAGATCACGGAAGCGGACTTCAATGCGGCATTGAAATTCGCCCAGGACGCCTGCCAGCCGATGATCCAGGCGCAGAAAGAACTCGCAGCGCGCGGCGGCAAGAAGAAACGCGAAATCACGTTGAAGATCGTTCCGGACGAAATTTTGGATGAAGCAAAGAAGCTGGCCGGCGACCGGTTCGTCCCTGCCCTGCTCACCCCCGGCAAGCTGGCCCGCGAAAGCGCCTGCAACGCCATCAAGGACGAAGTGGGCGCGAAGCTCATCGAAAAGTTCGGCGCAGACAAAGTCAACCAGTTCGTCATCAACGACGCGTTCTATTATATCCAGAAAGAAGCCGTTCGCGGTTTGATCCTGAATGATGGCAAGCGCCTCGATGGCCGTGGCTTTGAAACGGTCCGCCCCATCTGGAGCGAAGTCGGCCTCCTGCCCCGCTCGCACGGTTCGGCGATCTTCTCTCGCGGTGAAACGCAGGCGCTCTGCCTGGCGACGCTCGGCACCGGCGAAGACGTTCAGGAATTCGATTCCTATACGGGCGGCGATACGACCAAACGTTTTCTCCTGCATTACAACTTCCCGAATTTCTCCGTTGGTGAAACCGGACGCATCAGCGGCCCGGGCCGTCGTGAGATCGGCCACGGTGCGCTGGCGGAACGCAGCATCGAAGCGATGTTGCCGTTGGACACTTATCCCTACACCGTGCGCGTAGTGAGCGAGATCATGGAATCGAACGGTTCCACCTCGATGGCCTCCGTTTGCGGCGGCACTTTGGCGCTGCTCGATGCCGGTGTCCCGATGATCCGCCCGGTGGCTGGCATCAGCGTGGGTATCTGCACTGAATACGGCGGCGAATCGATTTCGCGCTACAAATTGCTGACCGATATCATCGGTTGGGAAGACGCGTATTGCGACATGGATTGCAAGATCGCCGGCACCGAAAAAGGCATCACCGGTTTCCAACTGGACTTGAAGCTCAAGGGTATCCCCCACGCCATCATGACTGAGGCCGTGGAAAAAGCCCGCATCGCCCGCATGCACATCCTCGCTGAGATGGCGAAGACGCTGTCGGCCCCCCGGGCTGAATTGAGCAAATACGCCCCGCGCATCGAAGTGGTCCGCATCAATCCGGAAAAGATAGGCGCGCTCATCGGGCCTGGCGGCAAGAACATCAAGAAGCTCGTCGAAGAATCGGGTTGCGAGATCAACATCGAAGACGACGGCACCGTGAATATCTTCTCTGTGTCTGCCGAAGGCATGAAGATCGCCCGCGACGCGATCGTAGGTATGACGGCCGAAGCCGAGATCGGCAAGGTCTATCGTGGCAAAGTCGTCACGGTGAAAGAATTTGGCGCGTTTGTCGAATTCCTGCCGGGCAAGGATGGATTGGTCCACATCAGCGAGCTTGCGAATTTCCGCGTGAAGAAGACCGAAGACATCGTAAAGGTCGGCGACGAGATCACGGTGAAGTGCCTCGGCGTTGACGAAAAAGGCCGTGTGCGTCTCTCGCGCAAAGCCGCGATGGAAGACCGCGACCAGGAGATGGCTGAGAAGACCGGGCAGCCGGCCGCGCAGCCTGAAAAGGTCTGACCGAACATTTACCAGAGAGCCCCGAAATTTTTCGGGGCTCTTTTTTTGTTTCGCTTGAGCAAAACACAACGGTCAGCGTAAGCTGCGCCTACGAATTTATGAGTTCACAGATTCCAGCAGACCTGAAATACGCGAAGTCACACGAATGGGTACGCGTCGCCGGCGACGTGGGCACGGTGGGCATCACCGACCATGCGCAGCAGGAGTTGACCGACGTGGTGTTCGTGGAAGTGCCTGATGTGGGTCGCAAGGTGAAGGCGGGCGAAGCCTGCGCCGTGGTGGAATCAGTGAAGACCGCGAGCGATATCTATTCACCCGTTAGTGGCGAGATCGTGGAGGTCAACAAAGTCGTGACCGACAATCCGGCATTGGTGAACACCGAACCCTACGGCAACGGCTGGTTCTTCAAGATCAAACTAGCCAACGCGGCGGAGTTGCACGCGCTGATGACGCCGGACAAATACAAAAGCCAGATCGGCGGCTGAAACATCTTCACGAACGAGATTGCCAGCGATTTCAACTACATTTTGAGCTTCGGAATAAAAATTTTGATTGGCATTAGAGTGCCACTCCGATACTCCATTAGTCAGTAATTCCGTTTAATACCTATGGGTTCCATTAAAAAACGCCGCAAGGCAAAGATCAACAAGCATAAACGGCGCAAGAAGCTGCGCTTGAACCGTCACAAGAAACGCACCTGGCAGAAGTAGTCTGCGGTGCGGTGACTCACTCACTCACCGGCAACTTGTTTTCGCAGGTTGCCGGTGATGTGCTAAATTTCGGCATGTTACGTCGCTGTTTGCTTTGGCTCACGCTGGCGGTCACAGGTGTCATGCTGGCGACCGGTTGCAAGACCGTGTCCGAGCGTGTTGCTGAGGACCAGGAAGAGAATGAGATCGACCGATTGGCCGAAGCCCACGCGCATTACGCCGCTGGAGTGATGCATGATCTGAACGATGAAGCCGTGCTCGCCCTGGACGAGTATTACAAAGCTGCGTTGATCGACCCGGGCGCAGAAGACCTCGTCCTCGAAGTTTCGCGCCGTTTTCTCCTGAATAAACAGCCCGACAAGGCGTTGGAGATACTCACCCGCGCCGTGGACGAACCGGACGCTTCCGGGGCTATCTACGGGCGACTGGGTGTCGTCTATTCGCAATTGGGCCAGTTGGACCTGGCAGTACAGGCCAGCCGGACCGCGATCCATAAATCTCCACAATCCCTGCTGGGCTACCAGAATCTGTTCGCTTGTTATTTCCAGAACAAACAACCGGATAAGGCGCTTGCGACACTCGATGAAGCCGCCAAAGTTCCGGATACGGATGTGGAGTTCCTAGCCGGGCTTTCGGAGCTGTACGTGAATTTCGGGATGCAGACCCCCGTCCTGCGCACGAATGCCAACGCGAAGGCCAAGGTTGAGCTGTTACGGGCAACCCAGATGCAACCGTTGACACCGGAGATGCAATTACGGCTGGGAGACGATTTTGGGTTATTGAACGACGCAGATCACGCGGCGCAAATGTACCAGGACCTTCTCAAACAGGATACGCTCGACCCGGACCTGCGGGAGACGTTGCGCGCCAAACTCGCCGATCTCTATATGCGCGAGCAGAACCATCGCCGGGCGCTGGAACAGCTGGAGGACATCATCAAGGACGACCCGGCCAATGCGCGGGTGTATTATTATTTAGGCAGCCTGGCGTTCGACCAGAATGAGATGACGAACGCCGCAGACTATTTTTCCAAAACAATCCTGTTACAGCCGGATTTTGAGGCGGCGTATTACGACCTGGCCAGCGCGCAGATCAATATGAACCAGCCATTGTCGGCACAGAGCACTTTGGCCAAGGCACGTGACAAGCAGTTCGTGGATAATTTCATGCTGGAATATCTATCTGGCGTCGTCGCCAGCTCGCAGACGAACTTTAGCGATGCCCTGAAATTTTTCACAACGGCGGAGATCATCGCCGAAGCCAAGGAGCCACAGCGCTTGACCGGGCCGTTCTACTTCCAGATCGGCGCCACGTGCGAACGCCTGGGAAAGATTGAAGATGCGGAAAAGTATTTTGAAAAGTCGCTCACGCTGCAGCCGAACGACGATGAGACGTTGAATTACCTGGGTTTCATGTGGGCCGACCATGGGACGAACCTGGCCCGTGCGAAGGATTACATCACCAGGGCGCTGCAGACGGACCCGAACAATGCCGCGTATCTCGATAGCATGGGCTGGGTGCTGTTCAAGCAAGGCAAGACGAAGGAGGCGCTGGGTTACATGCAGCGTGCGATCGCGGCGTCGGACGAACCAGACCCGGAATTGCTGGACCACCTGGGCGACGTCTATGCCGCGTTGAAACAGATGGATAAGGCCCGTGAGGCATGGCAGAAATCGGTCGCCCTGGAGCCGAATGACCAAGTGCAAAAGAAACTCGCGCCGGACATGAAGAAATAGCAGACTGCTGCCGGAGCCCCATGCAACGATTCAAAAAACATTATACACGCGAAGAGGCCTCGGCGCTGCTGCCGCAGATACGCCAATGGCTCGCGCGATTGGAGTTGTTGCGTGAGCAGATGGAGAAATCGGAAAAACGCGTGCGCTCTTTCATGGGCGAAGGGCATGACGTCGGAGGCGACCAGGTGAACCGCTGGATACGCACTGTAGCGGACATGCAGGAGGTTTTATTGGAGTTCCAGCGGCGCGAGATCATGATCAAAGACATTGACCGCGGCCTAATAGATTTTCCGGCCATCGTTGGCGGACGCGAAGTGTTTCTCTGCTGGGAAAAGGACGAGGAAGACATCGAATTCTGGCACGAGCTCGATTCCGGATTTGCTGGCCGCGAACGGCTTCAATAGAACTGCGCCTTAAAGCAGTCCCCTCAGCCAGTCCCAAAATCTTTTATACCACGGCTTGCGCGGCGGTGTTATCGGCGGACCGCCAGGACCCCACGGGCCATAATTGGTCTGCGTTATAAAAATATTCGTTACCACCATATTCGTGACCAGCAAAGGCGGTACGTTCGTCACCGTGCCAGTAATGTTGGTCACAAGCAGGTTGGAGATAATGAGTGGCGACCCGCCGTAGTTAGTCTCCTGCTGCCACTCGAAAGCCGAGGTATTCGATTGGGCGAGACTGCGATTCATTGACATGGCGATGACACATACCGCTATCGAAAGTGTATGGGGCATTCTTATGCTCGCATGCATGGCATCTTATTGGAACGCCGCGATGCCAAACGCAAGTCAAAATCAGTATCTCCAGCTGCGGTAAATCTCGTACACGTCCACCCGGCCACCAGCAAAATAATTGTTGGCGGGCAAGATGAAGGTGCGTGTGGCACGGTCGTAATTCAAGGTCCCCGGCTCCTCCGGATGGTTCGGGTCATAGATGGTGAAGCGGATCTCCTTGTCCGTTTCCTCCGCGTCATACACGACCACGGCGTGATTGATAGTCTCCTGGGGAAAACGCACCAAGTGCACAATGGGCGGAATATTTTGGTGAATCTTGGCGAGCAGTACTTGCGCGGTCTTTTCCTGCCGGGAACGGAAAAATGGAAACACCATGCGCCAATTGCCGCGCTGGATGTAGCTACGCCAGACACTGCCACATTCTTCCTTCAACATTTGCTCGTGTGTGGTGCTGAAGGATTTCAGGTCGGGATAACCCGGTATGGTCACCAATTCCGTTTCCAGCGTGTGATGGCTTGGGTCGATGGCCACGACGCGGTCGACGAGTTTGCGATAGGTCGCTTCATCGACCGGTGGCTGGTTGGAATCGAAGCGGGCGTTCTGGAAGAACTGGCGAGCCGACCGTGCCACGGCGAAGCAGTGGAGCGCGTAATCCGGTTTGGGCATGCGCCGCTGGTGGGTGGCGACGCCATTGGTGTAGTGGTATTCCCACAACAGCCCGTTTGCGAATGTGAAGGTGTCTTTCTGAAAATCAAACTTGCGAAAGTCCGCTGTCCCCTTGCGGGTGGATGCGCAACCGCACAGTGCCACGACCGTCACGATAAGCAGCGCGATAGAGAAAAAATTTGCAAGCGATGCCCTGCCCTGCCCGCCCTTCCGGAAGTTGTGAACCGTAAAACGTAAATTCATTGCGCTTGCACATAAAGCTACCGACCGTTTAGCTAAGAGACAATGCTTTACGACCGCTGGCGGCAGATTGCGCACGCCAATCCGAACGAAACGGCCATCCATGAAACGGCGACTGGCCGACAATGGTCGTTCAAGCAACTTGCCGACGAAGCGGAACGTGACGGAGATTCCAGTGGCCCTATTATTTTTCCGCAGGGAATCGCTGGTGATTTCGTGCTCGGCGTGTTGCGGGCATGGCGGCGAGGAAGTGTGGTTTGTCCGTTGGAAATGGGGCAGGTCGCGCCCACGATTGAAAACGTTCCTCGTGGAATTGTGCATCTCAAGATGACGTCTGCCACGACCGGTTTACCGCAGCTGGTGGCGTTCAAGGCGGAACAACTGGCAGCGGATGCCGAAAATATCGTCGCGACGATGGGCTTGCGCCCTGATTGGCTGAACCTCGGTGTGATCTCGTTGGCGCATTCATATGGTTTTTCCAACCTGGTATTGCCGCTGCTCTTGCATGGCATCCCTTTGATCCTGGTCAAGGCGCCCTTGCCGGAAGCGGTACGGCGGGCGGCTGCCTCAGCACAACACATCACCCTGGCGGCCGTGCCCGCGATGTGGCGGGCATGGCACCAGGCAGACGCGATTCCACCGAACACCCGGCTCGCCATCTCTGCCGGTGCACCGCTGCCATTGGCTTTGGAGCAAGAGGTATTTACAAAACGCGCGCTGAAGATTCACAACTTTTACGGGGCGAGCGAATGCGGTGGCATCGCCTATGACCGCTCATCTGGACCACGTACGGACGCTGCCTTTGTCGGCATGCCGATGAATCAGGTTGCGCTTTCCATCGCCGTTGATGGCTGCTTGATGGTGCGGAGTCGCGCTGTGGCAGAATCATACCTGCACAAAATGGATGCCAGGCTGCAACCCGGCTGCTTTCAGACGAGCGACCTGGCGGAATTGGCAGACGGAAAAGTTTTTTTGCGCGGGCGGGCCAACGACCAGATCAACGTCGCCGGACGAAAAATCTCACCGGAAAGCATCGAGCGCACGCTGTTAAAACATCCGCAGGTGCAGGAATGCCTGGTGTTCGGAATCCCCAGCCGCGATTCCGATCGAACGGAAGAGATTGTCGCCGTGTTGGTCGGCAGCGTGAAGGAAGACACATTGCGCCAGTTTGCGCTGGAATCGATTCCCGCGTGGCAGTTGCCGCGACACTGGTGGTTCGTCGAAACGCTCCAGGTCAATCCACGCGGCAAAGTTTCGCGGAAAGATTGGCAGCAAAAGTTTTTAAGTCGTCCTTGATTTCCTGCGCATCTGCATGCCCAGGAACATGACGCCCACAACAAACATTGCTGAAGCAGAAGGCTCAGGAACTGAACTGACCGTTTCGACGGAAAATCCCATCACAATGGCTTCGGAATAAAGCCCGGCATCCGCCGCGGTGGAACTAAAACCGGTGCCGAACGCGGATTGCGCCAGGCTGGGGTTGTAGGGATACGCGGCGTCCGCATCGCGCCCGATGGAAAAGCCCTGATACGCTATTTCGACGAGCAGATTGCCGCCGGTGTAAAGATACGGCGTGGAAAATGAAATCCAGCCAAACGTGTTCGGCGAAGCGCCGCCGGAAAAATCACCGGCCCTCAACGTCAGCGGGCCGCTACGCACGGTAAGATAATCCGCGCCACGATTGGCAGAGAAGGTTGAGCTTAGGCTGCCCGGCGCATTGGGCGATTGGCTCATGCCGATGTTATACGTCGTCACGGTTTGCGCCGGCAGGCTGGTTTCACTGCCATCGACTCGGAAGGCGATACCATTGATGAAGTCGCCGGCGACGAGATTCGTCAACAGTGCGACGCTGAACACCTGCTGGAAGTGTTGCTCGGAGGCGCCCAGGGGCGCATTGTCGGAAGTATTGGCTTCCGTACCACTGAAGCCACCGGGAACCACCACGATGTTGTCGGCCAGCGTAGTCGTTGCCATGAGGCCAATGCCCAGGAAGGCGCCAAAAATGATTTTGATATTCATGCGTAGAAACACTTCTTGCGTCTTGTAAAACGGTAAAACTTCTCGAATCCAAACGGATTGGCTGTGCAATGCCGCGAGGCTCATCCCTTGCACAGGACAATGCGGCAATAGCAGCCGATGTGCCGCATCACCTGAGCATACTTTGCCGGGTCACTTGTCAAAAATTGAACCAGCGGGCAGGACATTCCTGCTTCACAACAGGAGCGGGGATTTTTTTGCCGGGTGCCGGATTGATTAAAAGTTATCTTGATTTCTTAGGGCCGGAACCCAACTCTGACGGGCGGTTTTTTAGTACTAATAATCAACAACCGACTCTGACCATGGCATATAAAGATGTAACGCCGCCGGCTGGTGGCAAAATTTCGATCCACAACGGCAAACTGACTGTGCCGGAAAACCCCATCCTGCCGTTCATCCGCGGTGATGGCACCGGCCCGGATATCTGGGCTGCCAGTGTGCGCGTGTTCGATGCCGCGGTGCAAAAGGCTTATGGCGGCAAACGGAAGATTTCGTGGTTCGAAGTGTTCGCCGGCGAAGAATCGTTCAAACGGTTCAACAATTGGCTGCCCGATGACACCGTGGATGCTTTCCGTGAATATCTGGTCGGCATCAAAGGACCGCTCACCACGCCCGTAGGCGGCGGCATTCGCTCACTGAACGTTGCGTTGCGCCAGATGCTCGACCTCTATGTCTGCCTGCGTCCCGTGCAATGGTTCACCGGCGTGCCCTCGCCGGTGAAACATCCGGAAAAAGTGGACATGGTCATCTTCCGCGAAAACACGGAGGACATCTATGCGGGCATCGAATACGCCGGTGGCACTCCGGAGGCCCAGAAGATTTTGGATTTTCTCCAGCAGAATTTCCCAAAAGAATTCAAAAAGATACGCTTTGGGACTCAGCAGGCTTCCGAGCAATGGCTCAAGGAATTGGAAGCCATTGGCGCCCCGCACCGCCCGGCGATGGTGGATGTCGGCATCGGTATCAAGCCGGTCAGTTATCTCGGCACGATTCGCCTGATGCACGCGGCCATCCTTTACGCCATCGCGAACAAACGCAAAAGTGTGACGATTGTCCACAAGGGCAATATCATGAAATTCACCGAAGGCGCGTTTCGTGACTGGTGCTATAAAATCGCCAAGGAACGTTATGGCGCAGTGGAGATCGACGGCGGCCCGTGGTGCAAGATTCCCGATGGCAAGCCCGGCGCTGGCATCGTCATCAAGGACAGCATCGCCGATATCACGTTGCAACAGGTCCTTACACGCCCGACGGATTTTGACGTCATCGCGACATTGAATTTGAACGGTGATTATCTGAGCGATGCACTGGCAGCGCAGGTCGGCGGCATCGGCATCGCACCCGGCGGCAATATCAATTATATCAGCGGACACGCCATTTTCGAAGCCACGCACGGCACGGCGCCGAAATATGCAGGCAAAGACCAAGTGAATCCTGGCTCCGTCGTTTTGAGCGGTGAGATGATGTTCCGTTACCTGGGCTGGACTGAGGCGGCTGACCTCATCGTGAAAGGCCTGAACGGCGCTATCGGCAGCAAACGGGTGACTTATGATTTTGCCCGCCAGATGGAAGGTGCCACGGAGATCAAGTGCTCGCAGTTCGGCGATAACATCATCCAACACATGTAAAGACGATGAGAGTCTGGGCATTGGTCATATTGTTCGGATGCATTTGTTCTGGGTGCGTTAGCCAGATGCCATTGCGGAGTCTCTCCGGACCTAACCGGGGTGCGTTTCAAATACTGGACAAATCTAAAAGCCGGATTCCTGTGTCTGCCGTAAGTGCTGTCAGTCAAACGGCGCTTCATACCGTGAACGGTGATGGGTTGATAGGAGCGACCGTTGGCGGAACAATCGCACTTTCTGCCCAAAATGACGGCAAAGGTGTGGCAAAACATCTCCAGCAGGAAACCAACGGGCCCGAGAACCGTATTTTTGGCGAGGTCATCAAGGAACAGCTCCAGAAGTCAGGCCTGGGCTGGACCGATCAAAAAAACACTCGCACGCTGGAGCTGGAGCTGAAATCGGTGATCCTGAGAGAGATGCAGCGTGGTTATTGGCAGATAATCATTTTTGTAAAAGCGGACGTGATAAACAGCCAGCGGGAAACTATGTGGAGCGCAAGTATATACGGCACCAGCGATACCTTGCGTCACGTGGACGATTATACCCGCCAACCAGAATCCTATACCGAAGATATTCACAGTGCCGCCGAAGATGCAGCCCGACAACTGGTCAACGGTCCAATCCGGAAATAATCGTTTCAAGAATATGAAAACGCTTTTAAGCCTGAGTATTGCAGTGCTGTTATTGGCCGGATGCAAAACCACGCCGGTCAAATTCGCACAGAAAGCGGGAATCAAGACGGTCCATGTAGAACCGAAGGTCGATGCCGACCAGCCGATGCGCTACGGTGTAGACCTCCATGCCGGGTTGTTTTTTGCGCTGGGCAATCTGATCGTTAACAAACAAAACCAGGGCGGGCTTGCCCGTATGAGCGGTGTGATGCAAAGCAACAACATCGTCCTGCCACAAATGATCTGCGCTCACGTGGCTGAACACTTGAAACAGTACCCCGAACTGCAGATGACTGATGAAAACAGTGACGGAGTTTTTGTCATAAAAATTCTCCAATATGGATTCGATGCGCCCGGCCAATCCCCAAAGAAGGCGCCATTTGCGGTCCTGCAAATCCAGCTTTTAGACCGGAACGGCAAGAACATTTGGATGAAGCAATCAGATCCTGACCAATTGGCTCCAAAAACGGTAGGCGCCACGTGGGATGAATACGAGAAGGACCCCAAGAAATTGGAGGCGGATTGGGATGCCCGGATCGACCAGACCGTCTCACTCCTGCTTCCGGCCGCAAAATAATAACGTCCTCTTCCTACCAAACAGCGGCGACCACGGAACTATTTATCAGGCACGTCACCCAGTGTGAGCCAGCCGGGCAAATTTTTATCCTGACTGGCATTGGCGAAACACAGTGGCTTGCCGTTCGCCAATGGATTTACCACGTGCAGGACGACGGCGGCGGAGCCAGCAGGCAATGCGGGAAGGGTTGTCGTCCACTGTGCGATCTTTCCGGGCAATACGCCGGTCAAGCGCCATGACGTTTTGACGCGCGTGAGGAGATGTTGATCCTTGTCGACCACGCCCAATTCAATGCCCCAATCATAATAAAACGGCGCGAGGCCGCGATTTTCCATCTGGACCGAGACGGTCAATCCGCCATCCAAAGTGCGGTTCATCTGTACCGCCGATGCAAAGAGTTCGTAGCCCAATAATCGATGCGCCTGGAGCGCTTTTTCGCGTTGCTCAGCGGTCAGTGATTTAGCGAACGCCGCACTGTTGCAGATCCAGGTCATGTGTGTTTCTTTGATGCACTCGGCCAAATTTTGGTCTTCGGTGCGTGGGTAGAGGTTCCACACAGTCTTGCCGAGCGCCGGATACATCTCGCCACCGATAGGTCGCCGTTGCCAGATGCTTTCCAGGTGATCATCAATGATCTGCCGCCAGAAGTAATTCTTCTTTTCACCGATGGTGTCTTTGGCGATGGAATCGTCATGATACCCGAAAGACTTTTGCAGTTGCGGATCTGGAGTGGCAACCGGATAGCGAACCATCACCAGCGTTTTTTGAAATGCCTGTAAGTAAGCCTTGAGGATGGCGTCTTTGCTCTGTTGCGAAATGCGCCAACCGGCAGGTTCGCCTGCGGTGGGATGTTGGTGGACGTGCCACTCGCCCCAGAATCCGTAAAGCCCTACCTCAACAAACCCGATGCGCGGATCGCCATCGTAACGCGCACCGAGAGCGGTGACAAAATTGGTGAACGCCGCGATCAGCCTTGGGTCACTGTAATCCGGCGCGACGGATACTGTGTTGCTGCTGTCGGTGTAGTAAAACGTCTTGAGGCCGGCGGCCAACAGAAATTGAGGAATGCCGCTCGTCTGGTTGGGATAATCCACGAAGAAACGGAAGATCGCCTGGTTGCCAGAACTGGAGATCGCGTTCAATTTAGCGTCAAAGGTGTACCAGTCGAATTGCGCCGGGCCCTTCATCACTTCATTGAGCTTGAGGTAGAACCATTCCATGCTGTGGGGGAAATCGTTGACTGGCCGGCCGGCCCACGGCAGCAATCCTTTCAAAGGATTTTCCAATAGGCCATTGTTATCGGGCGCGTACTCCAGCGGCGTCCATTTGTCCTCGGCGACTGCAGAAACGAGATGTACCACAAACAGCAGCGCCAATAGCCACGGTGACGATCGGAGTTTCTGCTGATGAATCATGCGCGCCAACCTATGGTCGCACTATGCGCGTTATCAAGGTGAAAACCGGTAAATGGTAGCTTCGCAGATGCCGTTGTGTAGACTGTTGCGAATTGAAATATCGATATCTAATCGACAGTCCAAATCAGGCGTGGCAACGAGCACATTCCTGAAACTTCATGCATTGGATCACCGCCAGCCTGCTCTCGGCATTCTTTCTCGGCATCTACGAGCTATGCACCAAGCACGCGGTGAACAAGAACGCCATCCTGCCGGTATTGTTTTTCAGCACGCTAACGGGCGCGGTGGTCTGGGGAGTTTTGCTGGCTATCCAAGGCGTGCATCCGGGGCTCTTACCTGCATCGCTCGTCACTGATCCCCTGACATTAACGCAACACCTGCAACTGCTGTTGAAATCGGCCATTGTGGCGGCCTCGTGGATATTCACTTATTTCGCGCTAAAAAACCTCCCGCTCTCCATTGGCTCCCCCATCCGCGCGACGAGTCCCCTATTCACCTTATTCGGCGCGATTTTGATTCTCGGCGAACGCCCGACCATTTTGGAAGGCATCGGCGTGATGACCACGCTCGCATCGTTCATGGGGCTTTCGTTGGTGGGACAGCGCGAGGGAATCTATTTCATGCGCAACAAGTGGGTCGCATTCATTATGGCGGGCACGTTGTTTGGCGCGGTCAGTTCGCTCTACGACAAATATCTGCTCGGGACGCAGCATTTTTCTGTGCCAACGGTGCAGGCGTGGTTCTCCATCTATTTGTTTGTGCTGTTCACGCCCTTCGCCATCGGCTGGAAACGGCGCTGGTGGCCGCGGAACGAATTCGAGTGGCGCTGGACCATTCCGCTCATCGCCATCTCATTGCTGGTAGCGGATTACATCTATTTCGGCGCGCTGAGCAATCCACACTCCCTCGTCTCCCTCGTCATGAGCCTGCGGCGCGGCAGCACGCTCATTGGGTTCGCGGGTGGACTGTTATTATTCGGGGAAAAGAACGGCTGGCAGAAGTTGCCAGCCGTCCTTGGCATCCTGGCCGGAATTGCGATGACGATCCTTGGCTAAGAAGTCAACGCGTGGCCGCTGATAAGTTGTTCGGCGTATACGAGGAAGTTTGTTTCGGCATATGGACGGAGTTCCCGGCGGGATCCATAAACCTGACCGACACGAGCACAATCATTTGGCGACCGTCAGGCGCGGTCGATTTCGCCCTGGGCTTTCCAAACGGCTCGGCAGATAGCAGAATTTTTTCCTGATCAGCCATTATAACAGTGTTTGTTAAGACCATCTCCCTCGGACTCATCAACTTTTTTTCTATATTGGTTATCGCGAATGGGTTTGGCAGGTCAATCCCCCCAGGACTTACGCTGGTTTCTTTCCAGGGCACGCCACATAAAACCAAAGTCTGTCCGGGTGAGAGGGTCACGTTAGCCGCCATAGTTCGATAGCGATACAACGGACGTGGAACGGGCAGCATCCCCTGCCTGGTGCCATTCAAATAAACTGGCACCGATTCAGTCGGTTTTTCATAACCTAAAAATTCCGTCAGGGACGGGAAGGCCGTTATTTGTACCGAATCGTCCTCGGAGCCCTGGTATGGAATCAGGTTCATCTCCGGCCCCACGTGTACAACCTTTAACTTATAAACATCGCCAAAGTTCGTCGACTGGATGCCGGGAAAAAGGGTCGCCTCCGGTTTGATGCCTTCAACCACAGTCATGACATCTCCAATCATTATCTCCGCCTGGCGGCCAACCACAGTGGAAACATCGGGCGTACTGATGATTTTCATGGATTCATCCGCTTCGCATTTATCCAATAAGGCTTTCCCCAGCCCGGATTCCAGCAAAGCGCTGAATCCGCCGCTGGCGAGGCGGTTCGTGATATTATATTTTTTCATCAATCCCCACAATGCCTCGTCGGATGCATCGATAAACGTCGTCTTGATGTTGACATAAGGGGGCGAGTAATTCAGTTGCTGGATCACATCTTCAATCGCATCCAAATCACTTGCGGTAGCACGGATGAGTATGGATCCATTCCGATCGTTATACATAAATGTCTTAGGTTTCTTCAGATCGGCGCCCGCTGCTTGGAACGACTTGCGCAAGGCTGAATACATGGCCGCGGCTCTACTGGTGGCATTCGTTTCAGGCTCAATATTAAATTTTTGGGCTAAAACATCAGGGTTGACCATGAACCAACGAAACTGGAGAGCATTTGTCGAATCTTCCTGATGAAACACAATTCCGCCATCTTCGATCGAATAACGGATTGGAGTTGTTGAGCCGCCAACAATATCAATCAACACATTTTTCAACGATACATCCTTCTGGTCCGGATTAAACACAATCATCGCATTGGTGATGTCATCGTCGGCGACGAAATTGATTCCGATATGGCTGGGATCAAACTGCTTGGAATCCCGGTTCAAACGCAGAAGTACGTCACCCAAGCTGAAGTTATAGAGAGAAATTTGAGGTAAATGGATATCCGCAAGTTTATCTTCGATATCCTTCCGGTCGGGAGAAGATTCCCTGGAAATTTTTGGCGCGAGGGCTTTATCAAAATCCGAATTGGTGGAAGCCTGATTGGTCTGCTGCTTCAACGATTCAATCTTTTTGGTGAGTGCCTTGTAAAAAGCACCTTGACGTTCAACCGCAAGTTGAACGGTAAAGAACTCGGCATAATCGGTGAAATTTTTCTCGTTGATTTTGGAGAAGTCAACCGGGTAGGGAATTCCATAACGTGCCACGACAGCCACAAAATCAGCATTAGCTTTATTGAGTTCAGACTGTTGGTTGGAAAACTCAGCTTCCAGCATCCGAACCGCATCGGAATCCGGACTCCGATGCTTTGACAAATCGGCCGAGTTAAAATCTGCCATAGCGGAAACGCTTTTCATTTCCAGCACTTTTTGGTCTCGCTGAAGCACATCCAGTTCCCGTTTTTTGTCAGCGTATGGCAAATATTTTTGAAGCGATTCTGACTGAAACATTTTTTGCAATGTATCGGCATCCAATTTCATCACCGACTGGGCTATTTCATGCGGCATGCCCAGCTTTGCGGCGAGAATCTCCAACTGGTCACGCGCTTCATTCATTCGGTCCTGCAGGTCCGGGTTCTGCGAATCAGGAGATTTGATGTGAATCGAAATCGGGTCAGCAAGGTCTGTTTTACCTGTGAGCGATGGTTCAAGCAGGACTATCTGGAATTTCTCATCACCAGCCTCCATCTCCCACGCCATGCCTCCGCCTAGAGGAATAGTTATTTCCGCAGTTTGAGCAACATTGGTTCTTCCTTCCAGCGCCAGCTTCATCTCAGAACGGACGGCCCCCGCTTCTTTCCATGGCGTCCAAAAGAAATCCATCTGTGACCAATCCGCCAGCGTGCTGGAAAAATGGACCTCTGCTCCTACCACTACAGAGATTGCCCCGCGCTGCTCAACATTAAAGCTAACGACGTTGTTGGTGCATCCGCCGACCTGCACATGAAAATTGCCACCACTCATGACCTGGAATCCCAGAGGTTTGGCACGATTATAAGTCACTGCGTCGGCCGCTTCGAGCTTGCGCTGGAAATCCGCCCACTCATCGGATGGGATGGCCACAGGATTTCCTGGAACTAGTTGGGGCAGAACGGCGCTTAGTTGTGATTTATCCACAATCAGAAACCGCGGCTGCAGATTGATATCTTCATAGCGCGAAAAATGCGGGTCGGGCCATGAATTTGTGGGAGGCTTTTCGGCTGAAAGAATGGCCGCAACGGTGGTGCGGGTTCCAACGGCTGAAAGTATCAGTAATGCGCTCCCAAGGGTGAGCCCCGCGAGCATGGCCCGCCAGGTCAATCGCAAGGAGGGCCGGTAGCCGGGCACGAGCAACCGATGGATGCGCTCCAGCAAAGACGAGGAATCGCGTTGATTGCCAAAAGCCGGCGCAGCGGCACTGCCTGACTGCAGGGAGTTTTCCGCCACGTGCACGAGGGTGCGCGCGTAATCCGCCGGTGCGCCGCTCAGGGCGGTCGCCAGGGCGTCGCAACAGGCCTCACGCTCGCGGCGTACCTGATGGCTGATCCACCATATGGCCGGATTGAAGAAAAACAGGGATTCCACAAAGAACTGGAACAGGTTCGCCAGATAGTCACCACGCCGGATGTGGGCCAGCTCGTGCAACAGAACGAAGCGAATCTGTTCAGGCGTAAGCGTGGAGAGCAGCGACAGCGGCAACACCAGCATCGGTACCAACACACCTACGACGGCGGGTGAGGTAAGCCGGTCGGTCACGCCCACGCGAACCTGGCGCACCAATCCCACGGCCTGCCGAGCTTCGGCCAATAGTTTTTCGATCCGGGCATCATTGAGCGGGCTACAAGAGCGGCGCAATCGGCCCGCACCGGCGACCTTCACTGCCATACGGATCATCATCAGCCCAGCACCGACCAGCCACATCAGGGCAAGCCAACCCGTCCAGTGGAAACCAAGGGCCGTAGGCAGACTTTTAGTTGTAACGATGATTTTATCGGAGTTATCCGATAGCACAGCAGCCTCGGCAGGGTTGGCCTGCGGTTGAACCTGGGGTTCATTCACAGGCACCGATGAGGGATGGCGTTCCGATGTGCTCAGGACGGCCCAAGTAAGCATTCCCGTCAGCACGACACCAACCAGCGCAGCCAGTGAAACCCGATAGCGCACTACGGGATCCGAAACCCGCCGGAGGAACAGCGCCAACAACAACACGACCACCGCGCCCTGCCATAATGAATGAAGCAGCGCGGTCACGATTTGGACCCATTCCGCCGAGGCGAACCATTGAAAGAATATGCTCATGATTTTTTGTCGCCCTTGGCGTGCGCTTTTTCATGGGCGGCAATGAGTTCCTTGATCTTATCGAGGTCTTCACGCGAAACGTCTTTGGTTTCGAGGAGGCACTGGACCATGGGAGTGAGCGCATCGTTGAAGGCATGCTTGAGGGCATAAAGCAACTCACCGCGTTGCGCCTGTTCGCGCGTGGCGGCGGAACGATAGAGCGTGAGGTTGCGGACTTTCTCCGAGGTCAACAGCCCTTTGGTGACCATGCGGTCGAGGACGGTGCGCACGGTGGAATAGGTCCAGCCGGTCTGTTTGTGGAGTTTTTCCTGGATGGCCGGCGCGGCGCAGGGCTCGCTGTCCCAGACGGCTTTGATGATGGTCCATTCCGCTTCGGTCAGTTCGATCTGTGGCTTTGTCATGGTGATGCGGGGAGTATCCTCTACATTTGTAGAGACCGTCAAGCGGAATCTTTACAAGTGTAGAGACTGCATTCGGGTTGCTAATCCAAAACTTGTTTCTTTGTGCGGAAAAGGAACAAAAAGCACGCTAAAGGACGGCTGTTGCCCGATATTTGATTTTCCGCTTTTGGCGTGGCGGAATAAAACCTAACCTCACGGCAATGACATCGGCCATCATCGTTGCGGCGGGCAAAGGGACGCGCATGGGCGGTTTGCAGACTGCCATGGGCAAGTTGTTCATCGAGGTAGCCGGGCGACCGATCGTCGCGCATACGTGGCAGCGGTTCAATGACGCCAGGGCTATTGATGAGATCGTTCTGGTGGTGCGGGAGGACATGCAGCCGGCGTTCCACGAACTTGCGCAACAATTTGGCTTCAGGAAAAAGTATCGCATGGTGGCCGGCGGCGTGGAACGGCAGGACTCGGTTTGGAACGGGTTGGCGGCGTTGTCAGATGACACAGACATTGTCGCCATCCAGGACGCCGCGCGGCCTTGCACGACCGAGGCGCTCATCACTGCGACCATTGAGGCCGCCAAGGCTATGGGGGCAGCGGTGGCGGCGCAACCGGTGACCGACACCATCAAGGAATCTTCCAATGGTGAAGTGATCGAACGCAACCTCGATCGTTCTAAATTGTGGGCCGTACAGACGCCGCAGACGTTCAAGGTGGAAGTGATCAAGCACGCGCTCGCTGAAGTGCGGCGACGCAACTTGCAAGTGACCGATGACACGGCTGCGTGTGAGTTGATCCATCAACCGGTCAAGCTCGTCACCAGCGCTGCGCCGAATCCGAAGGTCACAACGCCGTCCGACCTGAAATATATCGAGTCCGTCTTGATGGCCGGCGTGCATTCATAGGCCGTTAGCGATTGCGCGCTTCCAGCTGTTTCAGGACTTCGCAGAGATTCTTCAATCGGGGCATAGGCATACCCGCGTTTTGCGCACGGCGTAGTGGTTCAAGAAACATTGAATCGATCTCCAGCGGCTGGTGACGGTCAAAGTCGATGAGCGTGGAGGCAAAGTAAGCACCCATGTCGCGCGTGCGGTCGATCTGGTGGTCGGCGGCAGATTCGGGAATATCAAATCCCATGTGATTGGCGGCGTGGATGACTTCAAGCATCAATTCTCGCAAAAGCTTTTCCCAGCGTCCGCTATCCAACAGTTCGCGGGACGGCAGACATTTTCCCGGGTGAAAGTCCGGAGCCAGCTTTCCAGCGATGACGGCTTCATATCCGGCGCTACCGCCGACGCCGAGCCCGTTGAACGGGATGTTCCAGATCAGTTTTTCCCAGTGGGCGCGCTCCAGGTCTTCGGCGAGGCGGCACGGTACATAAGCGTGTTTGAACATCTCAACAATCTGGTGAGTGCGCGGTTGGGACGGACGTTGGAACTCGCCAGCAACGATGATTCCGTGCGCGATGTGATGGATGACGCCGGGCGCGGTCCGGTTCAGGCAGACAAAACATAGCCCGCCCATGATCTGGTCGATCGGGAATAGTTCCGCCAACTTCTCTTCGTTGGCCAGGCCGTTCTGCAAAGTCAGGACGGTGGTTTTCGGCCCGACAAGCGACGGCAGCAATTTGGGGAATTGATCATTGGCCGTGGTTTTAAGCGCGATGATGACAATGTCTGCGATGCCAATCTCTTCAGGCCGTCTGGCGGCTTTGGGGTGAACATGGAAATCGCCGTGCACACTATGGATTGTGACGCCCGCCCGCCAGACGGCTTCATAATCGGAGCGCAGGAGAAAATGAACGTCATGCCCATCGCGGCAGAGCATTGCGCCGTAATAGCTGCCCACGGCACCACAACCGACGACGGCGATTTTTACCTTTTCATGCACGGAAAGCATCGGGGCAAACAAAAAGAGCGCTCCGGGTCACGGAGCGCTCTCAGTGTAGAAATCTAGACTAGCCTCCGAGGATGGCGACTTTGGCAGCCTTGGCGACGCGGAACTTCACGACGCGCTTGGCCGGGATGTTAATCTGCTCGCCAGTGGCGGGATTACGACCAATGCGGGCTTTGCGGTTGACGAGCACCAGCTTGCCGAGGCCTGGCAGGGTGAAGGTGTTCTTCGCGTTCTTGTAAGCTAGGGCAGCCAGTTCGTCCAGAAATTCAACGGCTTGTTTCTTGGAGATGCCGATCTTTTCGGCCATGGCCGACGCGGTCTGAGACTTCGAGAGTGCTTTTGACATGATAATTTAGTTTTTTGATTGTTGTTGGTTAACGTCAAGTCGTATCGACTAGGGCGGTATTAAAACTGTTCGACGGAAACGCGCAAGCGAAAAATGCGATTTCTTTCGGTATTTCGCAGGTTTGACCGACACGCGCAAGCTTGACTTCAACTACACTTTGGCGAACATCGCGTAGTGTCGCTGTTCACCATTCAAAACAATTTTGAATACCGCATCGTCCGGAAGATAGTGGAAGGCGGGATGGGTGTGGTGTATGAAGCCGAGCAGCTCGGTACCCGCGAGTTCGTGAAGCGGGTGGCCATCAAGGTCATCAAACAGAATTACGCGAACCAAAAAGAGTTCATCGATAACTTCATCGGCGAGGCCAAGCTGGTCGCGGACCTGATCCATACCAACATCGCCCAGACTTACCATCTAGGCGAAAGCAACGGCGTTTACTTCATGTGCATGGAGTTGATCCGGGGCGTGAATCTCGAGCAATTCTCCCAGCAATTGAGTGATAAGCGCGTCAAACTGCCCAAGGAACTTGCTGTATTCATCGCCAGTCGCATCGCCCGTGGACTGGCCTATGCGCATGCCAAGACTGACAAAGACGGCAAGCCACTGGGCATTGTGCACCGGGACGTGAGTTTCAAGAACATCATGATTGCACTGGAAGGCGACGTGAAGCTGATGGATTTCGGCATCGCCAAGGCACGTGGATTTCTGACCGACCAGGAGGGAGAAGTGGTCGCGGGCAAGGCGGATTACATGAGCCCGGAACAGGCGGACTTCAAGATCACGGATAAGCGCTCAGACCTGTTTTCGGTAGGCGTGGTGCTCGGACATCTGTTGCTCGCCAAAAATATTTTTAAAGCTGGCAGCGCCGAAGAATCGCGCCAGCGTGTGCTCGGCATGACGATTCCGGATTTCCGTACGATGGATACCCGCGTGGATGACCGGTTGAATTATATCCTGCAGCGCGCGCTTGCCCGTGAACTGAAGGACCGTTACCCGAATGCGGACGAACTGCTTTACGACCTGGAGCATTACATCTACAGCGGCGGCTATGGTCCGACGAATGAGACGATGGGTAAATTTATCCGCGACCTGTTTGGATCAACAATACCCGCCAATCCTGCGCAAGAGAATCACGGCGACACGGATCTCCTGGAGCGCACCGCCCGCATCGCTGTCAAAGCCTGAGTCATGAAACGTCCCTCGTCGAGCACCGTCACCCTCGGGCTGATACAGTCTGCCTGTTCTGCCGATCCAGCCGCAAATCTCAAGCATACGCTCGCGCTGGTGGAGCAAGCGGCCAAACGCGGCGCAAAGATCATCAGCACACAAGAATTGTTTCGCTCCCAATATTTTTGCCAGAGCGAAAATTACGATAATTTCAAGCTGGCGGAAAAGATTCCCGGACCCAGCACGGATGCCTTCTGCAAATTGGCGAAGAAGCACAAGGTCGTCATCATCGCGTCGCTTTTCGAGAAACGCGCGGCAGGGGTCTATCACAACACCGCTGCCATCATCGATGCGGACGGGTCGCTGCTCGGCATCTATCGCAAGATGCACATCCCGGATGACCCGTTGTTCTACGAGAAGTTTTATTTCACACCGGGCGACCTCGGTTTCCGCGCGTGGGAAACACGTTACGGGAAGATCGGCGTATTGATCTGCTGGGACCAATGGTATCCGGAAGGCGCCCGACTTACTGCACTGCAAGGCGCTCAGATTCTTTTTTACCCGACAGCCATCGGCTGGCATCCGCGGGAGAAAGCCAAGTACGGCATGAACCAGCACGGCGCGTGGGAAACCATCCAGCGCAGCCATGCGATCGCCAATGGATGTTACGTGGCAGCGATCAATCGCATCGGGTTGGAGAAGATCGCCGGAGTGAGCGGCGATGGACTTGAATTTTGGGGGCAAAGTTTCGTCGCCGGGACCAGCGGCGAAATCCTTGCGAAAGCCAGTGTGAACAAGGAGGAAATCCTGTTGGTGCCGGTCGACCTCGCCAGGCTGGATGAGCAGCGAACCCAGTGGCCATTCCTCCGCGACCGGCGGATCGATGCCTACGCCAACATCACCAAACGTCTCGTTGACTGATCCGAACACCAGATCGCTCGCCTGGATCACCGGCTCAGCCGGTCTCATCGGAAGTTATTTTCTCCAAACCGCAGCGAAGTCCGCTCCCGGCTGGCGCGTGCGTGGATTGACGCGCCACGATTTTGACCTGCTTGATTTTGGGGCAATCCATCGCGAGTACCTGAATGATAAGCCGCAACTCATCATTCACTGCGCCGCGGTCAGCACGGTTGCCGGAGCGGAGGCGAATCCTTCCCTGGCGCGGCAGTTGAACGTGGAACTGACGCGCGTCCTCGCCGACCTGGCGACGGATACGCAATTCGTATTATTTTCTACTGATGTGGTTTTTGATGGAACCAAGGGGAATTACACCGAGACGGATGCTGTCAATCCGTTGCATCTTTATGGTGAAACCAAAGTCATCGCCGAACTTCTCGTCCTGCGCAATCCTCGCCACCTCGTGGTGCGCACTTCCATCAATGGCGGCATCTCGCGCACCGGCAATCGCGGTTTCAACGAACAGATCCGACGGGCATCGGAAGCGGGCAAGATGATGAATTTGTTCACGGACGAATTCCGCTCTGCGATTCCCGCCGCTGAAACGGCACGGGCGGTTTGGGAACTGGCGAGCAAACAATGCACGGGAATCTTTCATGTGGCGGGGGCCACGCGGCTTTCGCGCTGGGACATCGGGCAACTTTTAGAGAAACGCTGGCCGGAGCTCGTCCCAAATATACAGCCGGCTTCGGCCAAAGATTACCCCGGCCCGCCCCGCGCCCTCGATACTTCGCTCAATATCACTAAGGTCCAGCGCGTGCTGACCATCTCCCTGCCCGGTCTGGATGAATGGCTGGCAGCCAATCCCCATGAGCCATTCTGAAGGCTATCGCGGGCGGCTGGCGCCATCGCCGACCGGTCACCTGCACATCGGCCACGCGCGCACCTTCTGGAGGGCGCAACAACGAGCCCAAGCACAACAGGGAACGCTCGTCTTGCGTAACGAGGACATCGATTCCACGCGCTTCAAGATGGAATTTGTCACCCAGATGCTCGAAGACCTGCATTGGTTTGGTTTTGAATGGCAGGAAGGGCCAGACATCGGTGGACCGTTCGGACCCTATTCCCAAAGCGAGCGGAGAGCTTTCTACGTGGCGACATTGGAACAATTGAAGGCCGATGGATCTGTTTATCCCTGCACTTGCTCGCGAAAAGATATTCAAGCCGCTGCGCGCGCACCGCATGCTGAAGATGAAGATGAACCCATCTATCCGGGAACGTGCCGGAACCAGACATTGTCAGATGTAGGCGGGAGGAAGTATTCCTGGCGCTTTCGCGTACCCGACGGCGAAACGATTTCGTTCACCGATGGACATTTCGGCGAACAGCGCTTCATTGCAGGCAAAGATTTCGGGGATTTCGTGGTGTGGCGGCATGACGATGTACCGTCGTATCAACTGGCGTGCGTGGTGGATGATGCGGCGATGCAGATCAGCGAAGTCGTGCGCGGCGCGGACCTTTTGAAGTCCACAGCACGGCAGATATTGCTCTATCGCGCACTGGGCCTCCAGCGGCCGGCGTTCTTTCATTGCCCGTTGATGGTGGATGCGCAAGGTGCCCGGCTGGCAAAACGGCATGACGTCTTGAGCCTGCGGACGTTACGGGAACAGGGATTTACGCCTGAACATGTCAGAAAAAAGTGGAATATCGACTAAGACAGGCCGTTGGCGCTCCAAAAAACATTGCGCCACGCCGTAAGGCACTTAACATTAACGAACCGCGTGGAGAGGTGGCAGAGTGGTTTAACGCGCACGCCTGGAAAGCGTGAGTACTCAAAAGGTACCGGGGGTTCGAATCCCCCTCTCTCCGCCATATTTTACAAGGGAATTGTGATGGTGACTCACAAAGGGACTCACAAACTTCAGTCCCATTAAGCCCTGAACTGTCCCAAGTAGTCACGGCTTGGGAAAAACTTCCTGCCCCGCTCAAGGGCGCAATTCTCGCCATCGTCAAATCGGCGGCATGATTTTTCAAACAAACTTCCTACCATGAATTTTAACCTGACATGGAACACGAGCGCGGCACAATCGAATTTAACGCGCCTACAGGCCGGGCATTTTGGCTGGCCGCATTCGGAAGATCACCGCTTTGGAAAAACGTGCTGGCAGGGCTGGCAACCAGCACGGCGGCGATTTGGGCGTGAGACTGCCGAACCCAAAACCGAGGACAAAGCATGAACTCGAATCCCGTTGAATTGCTCAAACTGCTCAATCCCGTTTTCAACGCGCTGGACAGCCTGATTGAAAACTACGGCGTTTATCTTTACCTGGGCTTTGTCTGGCTGGCACTGCTCACCATCGGCTGGATATTGAGCGGCGGCCTGCGACGGAAACAGCCGCATGGGAACTCCGCAACGGTCATTCCCTGCATCATCGTCATGCCGCAACCGCCGAGGCAATCCGCATCGCCAATCATTGACATTGAAGCGGAGCAGACATGGAACGATGAGGACGAATCAACGGACTAAAACCATGACAACTTTTCACCCGCAACAATCAGACTGTGGCCGACGTGTTCAGAAAATGGCAAACACCAGCACGCACGAAATTCACGTCACGAATTGCCCCACCAAATTGCACAGTCACGGTCACGAAGCGCGAAAAAACGTGTGCAGCAAATTTCAAGGCACTGTGCAAGAGCACGTCAACGAATGGTCATTTTATACGAGGGAAGCCTTACCCCTTGTCAAAACAAGGTTTTTACGGCTCGCCAATAGCTCGCCGAAACTTGCGCGGAGTCCCGCGAGATGGTCACGCGATGGCCGCGCAACATCCGGCAAGACATCCGGCGGAATATCCGCGCAACGTCCCGGCAATGGCCGGGCAGTGGCAACGGCAATGCCGCCGAGCGTCCGCAAAGATAGCTCGCAAGACAACTTGCCTTGCTCCCGACTTGGACGCGCCATGTCCACGCCGGAAACTTGCGAGACGACTCGCCCCAAATCTCAACCATGACATCAAAAATTATGAACACACCAACCACACCAACGCCCGATCTTGAATCGCTCCGCAAGGCGGTTCAAGAGTTCCGGCCTGTTCCGCATCGCGTCCCATTCAACGGTTTGAAACCCGTCCATGATTCCATCGTGGAATTGCGTAAGCGAAGCTTGTCCTATGCGTCCATTGCGGATTTGCTGCAACAGCATGGGGTAAAGACCAGTCGGGCGCGTGTGGCCGAATACGGCCGCATCGTCCTGGAAGGCGGCAAAAAGCGCAAACGGCGGAAACGGGCGAAAGTTGCGCCAGCGGCAAATATCCCAGCCACGCCGCCAAGTGCGCCCGCCGGGACCGCACAACCCGCACCGGCCACGCCGCCGGCAACAGCTATCACGAGCGATGTCCCGCCGCCAAAAGAAAATTCTGCCTTCGCCTCGCGCGGGCCGCGCATCGCTAAAGTGGCGATGATGAGTCCAGAAGAAGCCAAAGAATTTAATGACAGCCTGAAACCGAAAGCGCCCGCAAGCTAACGTAGGCCGGAAATGCAATCAGGCGATGCGCCAGCATCGCCACGCTGCCCGGCGCGGCAGCCAGAGCGCCTAATAAGCAGGCCAGCGACGACCGCCAGCCACACGCAGCCGCAAAGGTTCGGACGCCGCCCCGACAGGCCGATGACGCCACCCTAAAAGCAAGTTTTTTCCGGTTAGCAGCACGGTTAGCAGCGGCGAGGCAATACGGTTAGCAACAAGGCGGTAACGATGCGAGGCAACTTCCGAAGCAGCAAAGTTCGCAACGCGATTAGCAACACGGTGAAATAACAGGGCTAGCAACTGACGCAATAAGGCGGTTAGCACCAGCGAAGCATTTCGCAAGATGTCTTGGCAGACGTTGCACGTTCCATCTTGCGGGACTGTTTACAACCGGCGGCGAGATTTAAGCGAGCCGCAAAAACCGTGTTTTAACAAGGGGTAAGGCGTGCCTTGTCTAATTTTTTACTTTTCGCCGCTTCCTTGCGTTTGTCCTCGATGTGGTTTGGTGGATGATTCCAGCGGCATAAACAGCCAAAGTTGAGCCGTGTTGAATGATGTTTAATCGCGTTGAACTTGTTACGCAACAGTTGCGCAAATTTCGCGCAACATTCGCGTCTGCGGTCGTGACCTCAAGCTGTGCTAAGGGAAGATGTCTGACGGTAAATTTGCCGTTTTACACCAGCACCATCGCTGTGTGTATCACAGTCGCCAGCTTGGTCGCTCCGGTGTTACGACATCCGACAATGCCCGCCGTTGAACCCGTTCCTTGCCGCGCGTGTCCGTCCGTTCCACCAATTCAAAGGGATTCACGCTGACGCGGCTTTGCTTGCGGAGCCACGTCCAAAAGGCCGAGAGCGTGGCTAGATATTCATTCAGGGTCTTGGGGGCTTTGTAGGCTTGCTCCTTGCGCCACGTTTGAAACGAGGCGGGCGTCACGTCGGCCAATCTCGTCCAACCGCATTCCCGCACCAGCCGCCGCAGCCGCTTGTCCACATGGCGCAGGTGGTCTGCCGACCGCCCCAGGACGGTCAACTCGTTGACATATTCCGAAACCAGATCGAGCAACGGACTTTGCGCCGCCTCCCGTTCCCCTTTCGCCGGAATCAATCCCGCCGATTCATGTTCCAATTCCTGAATCAGTTTGTTCAGTTTTTGCTGGGCGACCTGCTTGTCGGATACCTGCAAGGCGATGTCCCGCACTTTGCTGTCACCGGAAAGTTTGATGCGCGCCCGGTATAACCGGCCTGTTGTCCGTTTGCCGTTTTGCAATCGTTTTGGTTTGTAGATTCTCGCTTCCATAGTTCATGTTCCTTTCAATTTTGATTGACGTAACTTTTCAAAATGCGCGTCCACTTGGCTTTGCAGCATTCCCACAACACGGCCAACGTGCTGTAACGGCGGCAATTCGCCTTTTTCTGCCCCGCGCCGAATCGTGCGGCTGCAAACGCTGAAAATCCCCTCCAATTCCGGGAACCGTATCAGACGGTCGTTAAATTGATGCTCGACTGGCATAAAACATCATTTCTCCTCCTTCAATTTCCAAGTCCTGTTTCCCTTGTCCCATTCCATTCCCTTGCGCAGCAGTCGCCGAAAGGCAGCGGCTTTTTCAGGCGATGCCATTGCCGCTTGTAATTCCTTCGCCATATAAATCCAGTCCTGTTGCAGGTTTTCCTTGTTGCCGCCGGAATCCCGATATTTCACCTTCCGATTGCCCTTGTCCTTGGGGTCTTGGTTCACAAATTCGTCGGCTTCCTTTTCTTCTTTCGCACTGGTTGGCTCGTCTCCATCGCCTTCCCGCAACAGGCGTGTGCTTTCGAGGAAAGGCGTCTCGTTCGGGTCGTCCACAAACCCGACCTTGCGTTTCATATCCTCTGCCCACGCCTTGCATTCGCTGACGGACACGAGAATAAAAGGACGTTCCTTGGCCATGCGTTTGGCACCGAATAGCCGTGTTTCCTCATGGATGACGTAGAAGAAAAAGGCCGTCAATTTGCCTTCCTTGATGCGTTTATGGACACCAGCCCGTGACACCGGCACAAACATAATGACGCCGCCGCTCGAAAGTCCCACGTCCCCTTTGTAATACTCGGCCAGAGCTTCAAACCATTCGCCGCATTCTTTGAAGGTTCCTTCCCGCCGATAGGCACGCGTGCCAGGTGTCGGCGAGCCGACAATGGGCAGCAGTTCCTTTGGCACTTCGATGAAAGGAAACTGAATGAATGGCATATAACCCACAGTAACACTATGGATACTATTGTCAACCATAAATCGGAAGATATTTTCCAAGTTTCATGGGCAGAAAACCCGCCAGCGGCTTGGCAAGTCACAACGGCATAAAAACGCCGGGACTTAAAATGCGATTGCTAGGGGTCATGTCCGGGGCAAGCAATCGCGGTGCGCCGCGCGGCGCAAGAGCGCAGAAGCAAACTGACATGGCCAGTGACGCCCGACAGCACGGCGAGCGAGAAAGGTTCAGCCGGTCATCCGACGAAGCCAACAACGCCACCCTCAAAAGCGGTTTCCCTTTTTCGCAGGAACGGGCGCGTTGAAGAATTCAACGAGCAACCGACCCGCCGTGCCGTCTCTCTGCTTCCGCTTCGGCAATCAGCGTTGCGAACGGAACTCCCAACGCCTCGGCAATGGCGTTGGCGGCGTCCAAACTTGGATTGCTCAATCCGTCCTCGATCTTTCCAATGTAGGTTTGATGAAGCCCGGCCTTTTGAGCAAGGGTCTGTTTGCTCAATTTCTTTGCCTCCCGGTATCGTTGCAACACCAGTGCGAAAGCATCCGAGAATTCCAGTTTGCGGCGGCGCATTGCCTAACGCTGCAACGGGAACGCCTGCTTGATGGATAAGAATATATTCTTGCTTTGGCAACGCCATCAATTAAAATGACGCCTTCGTGTGATTGACATGACGGAAAGCCGTCAATTTATGAGTGATAAGGTTAAAATTCTGGTAGTGGACGACCAAATGGCCGTGGCGCTGATGATGGTATTTCTACTAACGCGAGCCGGTTGCGATACGCAAACAGCTCTGGATGCCGAGAAAGCCTTGGGGTTGGCTCAAACGGAAACATTCGATTTGATCACCCTCGATGTTGACATGCCATGCCTCAATGGATTTGAACTGTTCAAACGCCTTAAACAGATTCCCCACCTGATAGAAACGCCGATAGTTTTCGTTTCCGGGCGTGCCACCATCGAAAACCAGCAGCACGCTCTTGAGCTTGGCGCGGCGGATTTCATCGAGAAGCCGTTTGACACGCAGGATTTTATTTCGCGCATTCTTTCGCTCGTCGAAAAAAGCGCAGCGGTATAAACAATTTTTGCTGTCATCGGAGCTATTTTTGTGTGGCGAGCGTTTCATTTTCAAATAGCTATTTTGCTTGATGTTTTGCCGCTTTGCGAAAAGGCTTGTCAACCTCTAATGAGCGGCAGGAACGCCTGAACGTCGCGGGAGAAAATTTTATGAAACCATTCGGAATAAATTTTAGCACACTGGCTGTTGTTGCCAGTTTTGCGACATCAATCATTTCTGCCTACGGATGGGGCGAAACCAGTCCGAGCGACCCACTGGTTTTTTGGGTCAACAACAATTACGACCGCTCGAAATGGAGTTCCGACGACGGAACAAACATTGACGACGACCAGAAAACTGGAGGTTGCCCCTATACACCCAATGTCCCCACGCCGGACTATAATTATCGAGACGCTTCTGGCCATCGTTTGATTCCATGCAAGCGTGATTTACAGGATTTCACGAGCCTTTGGGTTCAAGGGGTCACTGCCGATTTGCGAACCAAGCTTTCTCCAGGCAGCACCATTACTTTAAGTTGGGGTGACGTTGGTAGTCCGAATTCTGCCAATCCGACGATTGACCTTTTCGTAGGCACTGGCAGCGGACACGAGTATTTGACTAACGACACTATTGCTGCCAAACAGATTGACCCTGTTCAATGCCCGTATGTTGGCAGACTTGGACCGGGACAAAGCATTCAGCTTTATGCAAACAGTTTTGGAACCAATTGGTTTGGAGATAATTTTCTTTGGTGCGGTGTCAGTAATGGCACGGGCGGCCTAATCTTGACCTTTACAGATGGAAATGGAAATACGCTGGCAACGACCACAGTTTATCTTCAGATCGTTGACATCAAACAAATGTATGAGCGTTGGACAGTGGGCGACCGGCCGGCGTATCCACCCAAAACTGTGCCGGATTGTGCGTCAGAGGATTTGCCGCCTTTCACACCAGCATTTCGATATTCACAGCCACCCGATTCGAGCACGCCCTATATTCTCTTTGTTCACGGCTGGAATATGGAACGTTGGGAAAAAGATCGCTATGCGGAATCGGCTTTCAAGCGGCTTTACTGGCACGGCTATCATGGGCGGTTTGGCGAATTTCGTTGGCCGACAGGTTATGATTTTTCAGGGATAATCAGCGCGATTACCGATGCGCGCAATTATGACAATAGTGAATCGAACGCTTGGGCATCTGCGACCGGATTGCTGTATTTGTTGAATCAACTCAATACCCAATATCCCGGCCATGTTTATCTCATGGCGCATAGTATGGGCAACGTGGTCGCGGGCGAGGCTCTGCGACAGGCGGGCAGTCAGGTAGTCAACACTTACATTGCGATGCAGGCAGCGATACCAGCGCATTGTTATGACGCCTCAACGCCGAACCGTAACACCTTCAGCGTCCCTGATCGCTATGCTCACTATTGGACAAACACTTCGCCGAACTATTTCAATGGTTTGGCTGGTGCTGGAAGCTACGTCACTCTCTATAATACCAATGATTATGCTTTAAGCTGGTGGAACGTAGATCAGAATTGGAAACCAGACAATGGATTGTTAAGTTATCCCGGCTACTTTTACTCTGTATCAAGCCTTCATCCAAATGGCTTTTATGTGCAGTATGGTTCTGGCACCAATCAATTCAGGAATTTGAATTTCCCCGGTGATACCTACACTATTTTCCCATATTGCGACCCGGCGTGGAGCTTTGCGCTCGGAGCGGAGCCAAATGTGAACGGAGTGTTTTCAGGTCTGGAAAGTGACTTACAAACCTTATGGCCACCCGACCCGCTTGGTCATCACGATTACAGTTCTCATTTTTATCACAGCGCGGAATTTCGTGGCGACTTTCCACAGCAAATTGCTTTTTGGAATGTGGTGCTTGGTGCGGAAGGTTTTAATTTGCAATAACTTTATGAAAAACCGAATTTCCATCTGGTTTATCATTGTTTTGATAGTCGCAGCGGCGTGGTTTCTCTTTCATCGCTCAAGGCTTCAATCATCTGACCAACAAGAACCCATGACCAATGCCGTGACCACGGTTACAAATCCCCTCGCAAATCCAGCACAGCCTGTTTCCGTCGTCAATTCCGTCGCATCTCAACCGCCTATTGCAGTCCCGAATACCAATGACGCAGATATTGAGCAGAAATACTCGCAGGGGCTTATCGGTAAGGACGAGGCTGTAATTGAAACCAAGATGGCGGAAAACAAAAAATCCTTAGATGTTTATGGAAAGGTCGTTGATCAAAATGGCCAGCCGGTTACAGGTGCGAGCGTTCGTGGTGATGTCACATTGAATACTGGATACATGAGCAACAAGGATGAGGTTCATGTTACAGAAACCGATGCTGACGGGCGTTTCAGTTTCTTGGGGTTGAATGGCACTGGCTTGGGAATTTGGCCGCAAAAGGACGGATATATTTATGACTTAAAGTTGCCATCAAAACGGCCTGACAGTTATCAGCCCGACCCAAACAATCCGATTATTTTAACCATGTGGAAATCATCGGGCACGTCAAACCTTGTGAGCTTTAGCTTTGGCTACACCATTCCTTTCGATGGAACCCCCACCAGTATTGATATAGCAACGGAGAAAAAAGCCACCAATGGAGATTTGCAAATCACGTTGTTGCGTTCGCCGCTGGAAGTGCCTAGGGGCGGTCAGAAATTCGATTGGACGGCAAAGATAGAGATGATTCACGGCGGTTTAGTCGCGGAAAACGACTCTTATCCTTATTGGGCACCTGAAAATGGTTATCAACCATCTTCTGAATTTGATATGAGTTCCAACAGCGTTCCTTGGCGCTCCACGATGGCTCAAGATTTTTACATCCGAAGTTCTCATGGGCAGTATGGCCGAATGAAAATCACCATTTACGCAAATCTGTCCCCCGCCAGAGTTAGATTTGACTTTTGGATAAATTCCGCTGGTTCGCAGAATTTAGAGCCAGTAATCCAAAATAATTAGTGGCATAGATATTCACCCTGAAAATGGTAAGACCATCCATTTTCTTTTGAAATGGAACAGGGTTTGACTTCTCCAAGTCGTTTCCCGCGCGATTGCTCGCGAGCAACAAAGATTTTGTAACCAGCGGTCTTTATCCGAAAAAGGCGCAGCGGCTGGAGTTGGCTCGTTTTGCGACACCAGGCGTAATGAGGATTCCGGCAAAGCGACGTATCGAGGCGCGCGGCGATTCCATTTGTAACGTCGCCTTCGATGTAAAGCGTGTAGCGACATCCTGAAGGGTCTTCATCCGGCGCGAGCATCACAAATTGAAGTGACGACATTGCGCCAATTGTATCTTGAATCGCTTGCGCAACAAATTGCTCCGAAAGTTTTTCGCCAAAACAGTCAGAAATGTTCCCGACTCGCCCCAGGAATCGCAGCGATGGCGTTTTACCAACAAAACCTGTCACTTCAACTTGATCTTGCAGGCGATAACGCCAGAAGCCGCCGCCCGTTGTCACAACCACTTCATAAATTTCGTTTTTCTTCAACTCCTGCGCCAGGCAAATCCGGCGTTGCCCGTCAATAAATTCAAAAAAATGCGAATTGACGGCCAACGGGCATAAACCGGAAAATGGAATGGTCACGACACATTCCGTTGCAATCAAACCTTTGGATTGAATGAATGTGGATGGGAAGCGGCGTTCAAGCTCGGCCCTCGCAAATTTGGCGTGGCCATCACCCCAACAACTGATGATTTTCAAATGTGGCCAGAAAGTTTCAGGTTTTGTCCGGTCTGCGTCCCTCAATTGTCTCTCGCGACGTGGCATCGGACGCCATTTCAATACTTGAAGGGACGTTGGCGGCAAGGAACCTGAATAGCGGCAAGTGCCCTGTTCAATGTCCTGCAACAAACTTTCCCAATAGGTCGGCAGCGCGTCCAGCAGCAGCGACAGAAAGGATGGATGCCAGATTGAAATCAGGCGCAAGTCATGTTGTCGTAGCAGACAAAGCAAAGTCAGATAGCGAAATTGTTCCATGTCCGAAACCTGTCGCAGTTCTGACGGCACGGCCATCACAGAATTCACGAGCCGCTTTTTTGCGCCGCCAAGATAAGATGAATCATCTTCAAAACCGATTGGAACGGCAGACGGTTCGGTGTCTTGAATCTGAAGTGCCGGTGAGATTGACCAGTATGCCGTGCCGAGTGCAACGGAGGGATGGCGGCTGTATAGGCTCGCAATCCACGGACTGATGGCACGATTAAATTCACACTGCAACCCGGCAGTGAATGGAATGAGCTTCCGTGCGCCGGTCGAGCCGCTGGTCGGAATCAAATGAGTCACCGTATAGCTTGTCAGCACGTCGCTTTCTCCACGGCGAATACGCTCAATCCACGGTTCGATGTCGCCGTAGTCCGTAAGCGGGACACGGCGGGCGAATTCATCGTAATTACGGATGCTGCCAAAGTCGTGAGTTTTGCCGTAAGCAGAATCTGTGTTTCGGGCAAGGTAATCGCGCAGCAATTGCAATTGCGTTTCGGCTGGACGTTTCAGCGCACGGCGGAATTGAATCAGCGCCGGAACATTTGAGGCCGTCCACAACGAATTAGCAATGGCCGCAGAGAGATTCATGGTGGTGCGGTTCAATCATTCGTCTTCCGGCACGGGTCAGATTTGCGTCGCAAAGTTCAGTGAGGCAGACCAACTCATCGCCACGGACATGACCGGGATTATTTGCGAGAAAAAATGCGATGTGCGGGTCATGCTCGCGCCCGGTTGGAATCTCTTGCAGACATGCGCATAACTTTTGCGGCGAATTGAATCTGACGACCCCTGCCGAGGAATCGAACTGCACACCGAACCGCTCCCGCGCCAGTTGTTGCAACAGCCGTTGCGTTTGGGGCGAAGTCGGCTTGTCAAAGCGTGGAAAGAATTCACGCCAGAACACCGGCAGAAACCGATAGGTGCGGAATCCCGACGTAAGCAGCAACCAGAAACACCGACCCTTCGGCAATTGCTCCCGCCATTCGTTCACGGCAGCAATCCATGCGCGTGGCAATGTGGTCGTGCCCCATGCCTCCGGCGCAACGATGGTGTCGCCGGAGTAAATCACATTAAGCGTTTCACCCTCAAACGTGGCTGCATAAGCCAGCAAGGTTGAGAAGCCGACGAGCCGATTATCGCGCAAAAGTAAAATGACGCGGTTCTTTTCCATCAAGTCGCGGTTAAACTGTTCTTGCGTTACGCCGTCAAAATGTTCGGCAAGCAACTGGAACATTTCCTCAACCTGCGATGGCGTGAGATCACCGCGCGGGATGGTCCTGGAATAAATTGGCATCGGCGGATTCATAGCAAAGCGAGTTCTGGTTGCAACACGCGGTGATCAAGTTGACCCGCTGCACCGCCCATGTTTGGCCAACGCACAATGTAAATCCGGCTGCGATATTCGCGACGTTTGAAGCGGGTGCGGATCATGGCAAGGCGCGGGTCATTGGCGGCATAGCCCAGCGTCAGATATTCAATTCTTCGTTCCGCCGCGAATGCGCAGAGCTTCGTAACCAATCCGGGCAGCACATCCATTCTTTCCGGCGCGACGGCAAAATGCGAAAGGAATGCGTGAGCCAGCGTTGAGCCGACGGCAGGCAAACGCGGGGTGCCGATGATGCTTGCCGCGAAATTCACCGCTGGTCGCGTCATGGCCAACCAGGGTGTGTAGCCGCGGATCACCGTTTGTTTGAATGTGCGCTGATCCCAGAGTGCGGCACAGGCGCAGATGCGTCCGTCGTCTCGTATGATACGAAAGTTGCCAGCTTTTAAGTTGAGTGATTGAAGTGCGGACAACTCCTTCTCCGACCAGCAGGCGGCGAATTGATAATCGCGGCCATGTTTATCCAAGCATTCAAGCAGTTCGTTGATGTTGAGATTATCCGTTTCCAGTCCGGGGCGAATGGGAACAAGGCTTTTTACCGGCAACAACGCGGTTACGAATTCGCCGATAAACTCGTAAGCGGGCATACCGGGCAATCCCCGTTCCAAAAACTTTCGCGCCGGGGCATTGTCGGCGGCGATGCTGGTGAAATAAAAATCGGCCGGGTTATCAGCTTGAAGCTCCCGAAAGAATTCGTAACCACGCCTCAAAATATCAAAGCGTCCGGTCACTCGCGCATCCAGCCGAAGTCCGCCGAGATAACCCACACGATGCGGTTGGCCGTTGACGAACCGTTCACGAGTCGCACAACTTCCCGCGCAAACCACGCGACCGCCTTCATTGGCAATGATGGTTTGCTTTTCTGTTCCGGGCAAACCGGTGTCCGCAAAATAATCCGGCTCGCGTTCAAGCGTGAGCGTGATCTGGCCGGGCATCGGATTTTCGCGCAGCAGACGGCGGATGTCCGCGTCATCGGCTTGCGTGGCGAGCGCAAACGGGACGCGACCTGTGCGGGCGGTCATCAATTTGCGGTCAAGAGTTGTCCCTGCCATGATTCGTCTCCGAGTGGATAATGATCCCGCAGGCTTACGTCGTTGCGGTGAAGTGCGTTGATCAAATAGAAATTTCGCCACATAAACCAATTGCTGCGATTCACGCTGGCAAAGCCGCGTTGGGCAATGCTGGGCCAGGAATAAAATGTGCGCCGTGCCGCAAGACATTTTTGCTGTAGCAGTTCCGGCGTCATGCCTCGTGGCTGAAATGGGATGCGGTTGTAACTATAACGCTCGTCCAGCCACCAGTTTTCATAAAGCAAGCGGCCTTCGTCTTGCAACCGCTTGTAAAGCGGAGTTCCAGGAAACGGCGTTAAATGATTGAATGCCGCGATGTAGAGCGAATGTTCTCTGGCGAAGGCAACCGTCTCGCCAAAACTGTCCGGGGTGTCGCGGTCGTAGCCAAAAATAAATGTTCCATAGACACGGACGCGATGCTTGCGCAGATTCACGAGCGCCTTTTCAAAACCACCGCGCATCATATTAAACGCCTTGTTCATGTCCTTGAGATTCGCTGGATTCAAACTCTCGAAGCCAATGAGCACGCCCTGACAGCCGCTGCGAACAAGCAGTTCCAGAAACTCCTCATCGTGCGCCGCATTGACGCTGGCTTGGCTCACCCAACGAATTTTTAATGGAATCAATGCGCGGAAAAACTCCTTCGCCTGCTCGATATTCGACGTGATGTTGTCGTCCACAAAGAAAAATAATTTACGCTCGCGCTTCAGCGGTTTGATTTCCGCGATGATGTCGTCAACGGGACGGCGCGTTTGAGTGGAGTTAAAGACAGTTTGAACGGCGCAAAAGTCGCATTTGAAATGACAGCCGCGTCCGGCTTCAATCAAGCCGATGGGCAGATAACGCTTGCCGTGAAAGATTGAGCGGTCGGGCTTCAATCCGGCGAGTGAAGGGCGGCCCGACTGACGGTAAAACTTTTCCAGCCTACCATGTCGTGCGTCGTCAATCACGCGCGGCCAGAGCTGTTCCGCTTCACCGCACACGACGGCCTCGGCGTAACGAGCGACTTCGTCGGGGCAAAGCGTGGCGTGAAATCCGCCCATGACGACCGGCACATGACGTTTGCGATATTCGGAAGCAATTTGATAGGCACGTTTAGCCGTGTAGGTTTCGACACTGATGCCGACGAGGTCTGTTGCCTCGTCAAAGGGAATTGTCTCCATGCGGTCGTCGTAAAAACGCACTTCAACGTCTTTGGGTGTCAACCCGGCGAGGGTGGCGGCGGGCAATGATTCCATCTGCCAGGTGCGGATATATTTTTGTCCCGGCTTCCGGCCTATGCAGGGATGGACAATGGTGAGGCGCATGACTTTTCAAGCTGTCTCCACCGATGGTTGAACGGGTTGGAAACTCACACGATTTGATTTTGCACGGCCAATGATCCAGTCGCAGTTGTAGAAACGGCTCAAGTTGTGCGCATAAAAACGATAACCGAGATTTGTGCCGAGCTTAACGGGCCACGGCGCAGGCGAGTGGCGGATGCGTCTTACAATCGAGCGCAGGCTGTATGTAAATTTCCACGCAGTTTCGATTCCAGTTTGCAATTCTTCGATGCTCATTTTCGCCGGTTGGAAAACAACGTGCTGACCATCGTAAAGCTCCCAATTTTTTGTGAGAATCCGGCCTTCGGCTTCGAGGCGCTTGTAAAGACCGGTGTTTGGAAACGGCGTGACAACCGCATAGCGCGGCAGATCAATCTTTGCTGCGACCGCAAATTCAGCGGTTTTCATAAACACGTCGGGTTCGTCTTGATCCAAACCAAACACAAAGCAACCTTGGAGCGCAATGCCATGTTCATGCAGGCGTTCAACCACGCGAATAAATTTGTCCGGGGAGTTAAAGCTCTTGTGATTTTGCCGGAGATTTTGTTGCGAGATGGATTCCAAACCCATTAGCAAACCTTTGCAACCGCTGCGCGCGGCAAGTTCGAGCAGTTCCAAATCATCTGCGAGCAGCACCGTGGCCAGCCCATACCACTGCACACGCAAGGGAATCAGCGCGAGGAACAACTGCCGCGCGTATTCGGGATCGGCGATGATGTTCAGGTCAACGAAGATGAGTTTGCGAGCGCCATGCTGGCGAATGTCAGCCACTACATCGGCTACCGGTTTTAGGTATGGCTTGCGTCCCCATGCGGTGGGCACAACACAGAAATCGCAATTATGAATGCAGCCGCGCGTGGCTTCAAAAACATTATTCGTGAGATAACGATTGCTCGGCAGTAAATCACGCCGCGCGAAAGGACGATCTGCAAGGTCAAGTCCCGGCGCTTGGTCGTAGCGAGATTTTAGCTGCCCACTCGCAAAATCACGCAGTAATTGCGGCCATGAATCTTCAGCGTAACCGACGACAACGGTATCGGCGTGCGATTGTGCATCGTCGGGAATGAGCGTCACATGCGGCCCACCAAGCACGACTTTTATGCCCCGTCGCCGAAAATGGTCGGCCAGTTCGTAAGCGCGCATGGCTGTGCCGGTGATGACGGTCAAGCCAACAAGGTCGGCATCCAAATCCAACGGCACGTCAGCAATACCCTCGTCAAACAATTGCAAATCCACCAGGATTTCTGACGGAATCAATGCCGCCAGCGTGGTCAAAGTCAACGGCTGATAGCGCAGCGACTTCTTCCAGATGCCGCCACGGTGACGGTAAAGCGGCCCTTTTGGGGAAACCAAAACAATTTTAAGTTTTCTGCCTGACATGGATGTTGTGACTGCTCGTTCTGTGCGAACAAGGTATAGTCTCCATTTTTCGTGGCATCAAGGGGAATGGTGAAAAATTGGGGTTGATAATTTCGATGTGGCAAATACTTTTTTCAATGCTGGTTATGACGGTTTATTTTTGACTTCGCTTCTGCATACGGCTCAACTTTGTTTCGTTGAGCAAAACGCTCAAAATGATTTTATGCCAATGCCATTGATTAACATTTTCATCCGAAGAAACATAAAGATGATAGAAACGGTCGCCGTTGTGATGCGGATAGGCAGTTTTTCTGTCGTGAGCTGGCTTGGCCCGCACAGCCCATTTATGATTGTTTGGATTGTAAATACGATTGATGCCATTGGACTTTCATGGTGTGCCATCCTCAAGAAAGACATGGCTTATACTTTATTGAATGTGTTTTGGGTGATAATTGGCGCAATTGGAATTGCGCGTGCGTCCGGCCTGTTTGGTTGAATGTGAAATTTTCAACGCCAAACATTCCCGGTTTATGTTGTTCAGTCGCCTTGCCAGATTTAGCATGATTCCTAATATGCAGGCAAAAGCTCCAGATGCTCCGAAGTCGGATAGATGGTGCCCGGCGATGCACTGGAGCCGGCTGCCGAAATTTCGTTCCGAGCAAATTGCACCAAACATGCGGTCCGAGCTAAATCACCGCTCCCTGGCAGTCTGCATCTGGAAACAATTTTTAAGCTTTACTGGAAGTCAAAAATTATGAGCGTTTCCCCGCCAGCCGAAACTGTCAAATCGCGCACCCCGTCCGAAACGATTGATTTTTCTCGCCGGTTCATGCCGGAGAAATTGACCACTTTCTATTTTACGCCCGCTTACGCGACCCTAAACGATGCTCAACGACTGCGATACAACCAACTGAATGCGCTATATTTCAATGAGCAAACCATGTTTTTTGAAAAAGCATTGGCGCGAAATGTTCTGGGATATTTCTTGGTGCAGCCGTTGCCCGGAGAATTAAAAGCCGGGCTGCAACAGTTTTTATCCGAGGAAGAGCAGCACACCGCAATGTTTCAACGGCTCAACCAGCAATGCGCGCCGGAAATTTACGACCAACAGGATTTTTATTTCATTCAAGTGCCGCCAATCGCCGCCAGAATGCTTGATGGGCTTTCAAAACGTCCGCAGTGGTTTCCGTTTTTGCTCTGGCTTATGCACCTGCAAGAGGAACGCGCTTTATTTTTCGGTCGGGCATTTTTGAATTCAGAGGAATCACTCGAACCTCATTTTGTCGCGGTGCAGCGGAAACATCTGGCCGATGAAATCGGGCACGTCCGGTGGGACGAAGCGTTGCTGGATTGGGTTTGGCCGAAGACCGGCCATCTGCTTCGACGGTTCAACGTCCAGATGTTTGCGTGGATGATTAACGAGTATTTCACCACGCCAAAGCGCACGGCACTGCGCATCGTGGCGGATTTGGTCAAAGAATTTCCGGCGCTGCAACCTCAATACCCTGAATTTTGCCGTCAGCTTCGTGAATTGGGAAATGATCCGGCCTACCGACGGTTATTGTATTGCCCGGAAAATGTGCCGATGACGTTCAAAAGATTTGATGCGTGGCCAGAATTCCATTTAATCGTCCATGCCATGCCGGGCTACGTCCCGCAAAGCGCATAAATGACATGACAAACCGAATTGCATAAAGTTTTCGCAGATATTACATGGAACCAGCGCACTCAACTGTTTTGAAACCCGGTAAAATCAGCCGGGCGCGGGATTTTGCATCCGCGCTCTCCCCACAGAAACGGCTGTTGATGCTGCTCATCAATTATTGGCCGCTGTTGCATTTGGTCTCCATTGGAATCGTTGTCGCTCTGCCGTGGACATTCTGGCGATGGCGGATTCTGGCGGGACTTGCGCTGCTTTACCTGCTTCCGCCATTGGCTGCCAGATTGGTGCGCTTCGTTTCACCAATCTGCGAGGGGCGGATTCCCGTTGGCAGTCGCACCTATTTCATCTGGTGGATGATGTTTAATCTTCAAGTTGTTTTCTGCCGGTTGCCGATGTTGGAGGAAATTTTGCGATTGGTGCCGGGCCTTTATAGTTTTTGGCTTCGACTGTGGGGTGCGCAGATTGGGCGGCTGACGTATTGGTCTGCCGGACTTCGCATTCTCGACCGTGCATTTTTGCGGATTGGCAACGATGTTGTTTTTGGAGCGGCGGTGCGTTTGAATCCGCACGTCTTGGCGAAAAATGATCTTGGCCAGTTGGAATTGATTCTTGCCACTGTCATTATTGGTGATCGCGCTATCGTGGGTGGCTATTCGCTGTTAACAGCAGGAACCGAGATTGCGCCGGATGAATGCACGAAAGCATTATTTGTTTCGCCTCCCTTTGGCCGGTTCAAGGATGGTGTGCGCATCAAGAAAACAGACCCCGCGCCATGATTTGCGATCTCCATGTCCACATCGGGGGTCTTGGTTCCGGTAACAGCGGCAATTATGTTGCTCCATCATTTCGTCGCAGTTACGCATTCCGCTTGTTCAGCAAGCGGCTGGGATTGCCATTACAAGCCGATTCCCAACCGGGCGACGACAGCCAATTCGCCCAGCGCGTCGTGAATTGGTTGGATTTGAGCATAGTTGACCGCGCCGTGTTTCTGGCTTTTGACGCAGCGTATCGGGAAGATGGAAGTCGTGACGAGCCGCACACATTGTTTGTAACGGACAATGATTTCGTGGCGGATTTGGCTGCAACAAACAAAAAGGTTCTCTTTGGTGCCAGCATTCATCCTTATCGTCACGATGCCGTGTCTGAATTGGAACGGCTGATTCGCCGGGGCGCGTGTCTGGTCAAATGGCTACCAGGCGCGCAGAACATCAAGCCGGACGATTCACGTTGTTTTCCTTTCTACGAAGCAATGGCTCAACATCAGATTCCGCTCCTTTGTCACACCGGAAGCGAACACACGCTCAAAACTTTTCCTGATTCGCTGAACGATCCCCGGCGGCTCGTGCCTGCCTTGGAGCGAGGCGTCACGGTTATTGCGGCGCATTGCGGTGCCCGGCTTTTTCTTCATGAGAAATCATGTCTGCGGCAGTGGCGCGAGATGGCCTTGCGATATGAGCGATTTTACGGCGACATCAGCGCATTCGGTGTTATCACCCGGATTTGGTCGTTGCGGCGTCTGCTGAAGTCGCCGGAGATCACCGCAAAACTGGTGTTTGGGTCTGATTTTCCTGTGTCTCCGATGCCATTAAGTTGCGTCGGCTGCATAAGCCTTGGCCGCGCACTTGAATTGCGGCGGATGACAAATCCATTTGATCAGGCTGTTGAAATAATGAAAGCCGTCGGCGTTCCAGAGGCAGTGTTTGCCCGTGGCGGCCAACTTCTCCGAATCCCGCGAAGTCAAAGAGTCGTTGCAACAGTGGAAAAGGGAGGCTTGCGATGAACGCTTCGGCCATGCAATTGCCTTGGACGATGAAGAATGTCCCTCACGCCGTATTGGATATTCTGCGCGGGTGCAACGTCCGCTGCCGCGATTGCTATAATTTGCAGCCGGATCACATCAAGCCGCTGGCTGAAATTGAAACGCAACTGGATGAACTGTTGCGCCTGCGACAATTGCATTCAGTCTCCATTGTCGGCGGGGAAATTACGCTGCATCCTGACTTGGCCGAAATTGTCCGTCGCATTCGACGGAGAGGCTTGTTTGTTGAACTGTTCACCAACGGAGTGGCGTTAAACGAGCAGTTGCTGACGGAATTGAAACAGGCGGGTGCGAATTTAATTTTCCTGCACATCGAGCCAGATCAGCGGCGCGCTGACCTGCCAATCAATTCAACCGCTGATGATTTGCGGAAACTGCGCGAATCCAAAGTGGCACTTGTCGCCGCACACGGCATCGAGGTCGGACTGGCAGTGACAATTTATCCCGACAAGCTGGCCGAGCTTGAGGAGGCAGTTCACTTTGCCTTGGAGTCCCCGGATGTAAGCTATTTGCTGGTGACGCTGTGGCGCGATGTCGGACGGATGCCGCCGGTTCATGGCGATCTGGAAAAAGGCATGTTCACAGAATCGGACGAATTCAGGCGATTAAACATCAAGGATCAGTTTTCGCACCGGGATGTCAGCCAGTTGCTCGAATCAAAGTTTGCCTTGGCACCGTTCGGATATATCGGGTCCAATGTTGATGCGAACGAGCCGCGTTGGTTGTCATTCCTGACTGCCGCCGTGAATAAAAAGAACAAACTGATTTTTAAGCGAAACCTAAAACCAACGTGGGTGGAGGGAGCGTTTCTTGATATTGCCCGCCGCGTCACCGGGCGCTATCCGTTTTATCAACCGCAACGCACCGGACGATTTGCGTTACACCTGTTGCTTAACGGATTGGCTGGTGGTGGTTTTGTGAACAATCTAAAATTGCTGGCAAAATCTTGTCGTCCTGGAACTCGACTCGGTTTGAAACGGCTTTTGTTTCAATGGCCAGCCACGTTTGATGACCAAGGCCGGGTGATTCATTGCCAATGTTGTCCTGATGCCGTGCTCAAGGATGGCCACTTGGTTCCGCTATGTATTTCTGACTTGATTGGCAACTCCGTCAGTGCCGGGAAAAAGCCGCGAGAAATTCTGCGGTAACAATAATCTGGCAACAGGGCGAACATCGCGGAAACACCCCCGATATTGTGCGCTGAATTATCACGCAGGATTTTTTCTACCACGTCGGCCCAATATCCACCCGATAATGCCTCCCACAACAATTCCGGCCGGACAGGCAATGAAAACAACTTTTTTCCAAAATGCAGTAACTCCATTCAACACCGGATTATCTAGGAAATCAGTTCCAAAATGGGCTGTCGCGACTTTCCATTCGCCGCTTTCCTTTACCACCGTTGCGCTCCACCGAACGTTCATTTCCACAACCTCGCCCGATTTCATGGTGTAGGTATCTTTTGAAGTGCCATAACAAATGCCAACAGTGTCGCTCAAAAAACGGGTCGGGATGTCCGCTTTGGGCTCCGTCTTGAGGCTGGTTATCAGCGCTCCATTTCCATGAAACATACGGTCGAAAAATTCTTCCATTTGCGTCTCATTGGTGAGGACATTTTGCGTGACCGTAGTAAAAGCAAAATCTTTTGCAAAGCACGCGGCCAGCGCCTTCATATCCTGATTGTCCATCGCCGTAACTACCTTGTCTCGCAATGCCCTTAATGCCACATGATCCGCCTCGCGGTTGTCGTCCGCCGGTTGTGCATTGGCCAACGAGGCGGTTTGAATCGCAAATGTGAGAAGCAGTAATCCAATTAAGTTTGTTTTCATATCATTTGTCCTTCCGCGTGTGAACGTCGAATACATATTCGCCAAAGCAACCACATCATCCAATGCAAATTTTCTTGGTTGAACCAGAGCCGCTGCTTTGACGCTTCAGCCGTTCTTTTTTGGCTTTTCGATTATTCGATACGCAATCGAAGGAATGGTCAACATCAACCCGATGCCGGCGACCGACAACCAAAACAACGCCGCTGTCTTCGTGTCACCGTGGATGACGATGGTTTGGAATGCCATGAGGCTGCTGGCCGCGTATGTCAGGCCGATCAAAAAAAAGCAAAGCGGGGCATAATGCGTCACGATTTCTTCCGGGCTGCGTCCCTGACTGGCCGGGCGATTGTAGATTTCCACCATGTCGTGACGCACGATGAGAATGTCATGCACCCAAAGCACGAAGCCGTGCAACGCTCCCGTGCATAACAGAATGCGTGTTGCCGTGGCTGCCGAAACCGGTTCATGCGGGGTTCCGAGAAAGGCCACGAACAGCAACGGCGTCATGTTGGCGGAATACATGAAACCGTGATGTGCATAAAAATTACCCACCAACCACGGCCCTTTGAATCGCCATTTCCGTAGCAAATTAGTGGCGATCCCCGGTGCCACATATCCGTAAACCAACGGCAGCAGCATAACGTAGCAGGCAAAAATCCGGTTTCCTGACCATGCCACCCACACAAAATACATCGCCAACGACATCGGCAGAGGCAGCACATAAACCCAAAATTGTGTGATGATCCGGCTCATAAGTTTTTTGTTCCCGGTGGAAACACAAGGCGTTTGACATAGCGTAAACCGACTGCGGTTTTGACGCGCAGCGGCAAATTTTGAAACATTTGCGGGCCAGCGCCCTTCACATAAGGCGGCGGCTGAGAATAATCCACATTCACTTCCACCAGGCACGGCTCGTCAGTCGCGATTGTTTCGCTCAACTTCCGTTCCATATCAATCTCATTGGCAATGCGGACGAATCTTACGCCAAAACTTTTTGCCAGAATTTGCAAATCAAGATTTGGCAGGTCGGTGTATGGCGTTCGGAGATGCAGACGTTTTTGTGCCTCTTTAATCAATCCCCAGGCACCATCCCGGAAAACCATGACGGTGATGTTGGCTTTCCACCGCAATGCGTTGAGGCATTCAAAACCACTCATCAGGAAACCGCCATCACCAACTAGGCTGACGACCTGTCGTTGCGGAAAAGCTAGTTTTGCTGCAATGGCCGCAGGAATTGAAAACCCCATTGCCTGATAATCCGCAGGCGCAAGAAATGAGCGCGGCGAATAAACCGGGAAATCATTCAGCGCCCAAAATTGATGAGCGCCCGAATCGGTGGTGAGAATCACATCACGATCAAGTTGTCGTCTTAAAAGCCGCAGAAATTTTGATGGATTGACCGAAGTAGTAGCAACTGCGACGGTCAAGGCGGCGGATTCGGCGCGATTGCGAGATTTGAGAATGAAATCTTGAAGTGTCCGATTTGGCGGTCGGCGATTTTTGTTGAGACGAGCCAACAATCCAACCAGCGCAATTTTTGCATCTGACACAATTGCCAGCGATGTTGGGAAATTGGCACCCAACGATGCCGGGTTGATGTCTATGTGAATGTGGTTTGGCGGTGGCTTGACACCATAGCTGCCAGTGGCTGTTTCCCCGTATTTGCAACCGACGGCCAGCAATGTGTCAATTTTACGAAAGAGCCGCCACGCGGTTGCTGTGCCGCTGCGTCCAAAGCCATAGCCGACGCTGCACGGATGGTCTTCCGCCAAGACACCGCGCCCGGAAATTGTTGTGGCAACCGGCGCTTGCAAAAGTTCCGCCAACTCTCGCAATTCGTCTATCGCCTCCATTGCTCCAGCGCCAGCATAGATGCCAACAGACGGCGACCGTCGCAGGCGTTCCGCCGCTTCATCCAGTTGGCGTTCGATGTTGGGCGCGTCCACTGGTTCGCTATGGGCGGAAATCGTAAAACGTCCACGTTCCATAAGCAGGGCAGGAGATAATTCTACCACTGCCGGCCCAGGTTCGCCTTGTCGTGCAAGTTTTGCCGCCTGCAAAATGGTGCCGACGACCTCTTCAAGCGTGTTGGGCTTGAAATAACCCTTCACCACCGGAGCCGTCAAAATGTCCTGTGGCACCTGATGCAATTGAAATGATCTTTCTTTGGCTCCACCACCCCCGCCAACAAGAATCAACACTGGCGACGAGTCAAGTTTGGCCTCCGCAATCGCCGTCAGAGCGTTGGTCAGACCTGGCCCCGCTGTTACAACCGCGACACCGATTTTTCCGGTCACACGCGCGTGTGCATCCGCCATGAACACGACCGCACTCTCGTTGGTTGGGGTGAAGGTTGGAAATATGGCATCCGCCAGCGCGTCGAATAATTCGATGTTTTGGATGCCTGGCAATCCAAAAACCTGCTCCACACCTAGCTGTCTTAATACTTCCACTACGGCACCAGCCACAGTTGTATTCACAGATCGTGTCTTCATGCCTGAACCTCCGACACGTTGATTTTCGGACGGGTGAGCAGCCAGCTTGTCGTGCCCAAAAATCCGCCCGCCAGTAAATCTAAAAAAACATGCTGTTTGACCAGCAGGGTTGAAATCAACACGGCACCTGTCCACAACCAAACCGCTCCGACCAACCATCGGCGAAAAGGCCAGTCCCGAAAGACCTCGCAAGCATATCCAGCAATAAACACACCGAATGCCGCATGTAATGAAGGACAGGCATTCCGGGGCAGATCATGGCTTGCGATCAAATCATAAAGAGGATGCTGGCCGAGAATCATTTCCGGGCGCGTTATGGAAGTCGGCCATATAAAAAACACGGCGAAACTCACACCAATCAACAATGCCAGTCCCAAACAACATGACATGATCTGTCGGCGGGACTCCATCAGCCACAAAACCAAAGGCATGGTGAAAAATTGGGAAAGATAAAAAAATGCCGCAGCAGGCTGGAACGGGATCAAACGGTCAATGGCAGTTAACGGCATCTCAAAGACGGAGGAAGTATGCGTTTGCCCAATAAAAAAATAACCAAACCAGAACGCGGTGGTGATGATTCCGCCGACTAGCACCTTGATTTTCCACTCGGCAATCAAGCATTGCCAAATACCGGAGAGATTCATTGTCTGTCCTCCGATTTTGCCATCGGATCATGCTGGTCATGGGTGTTCCAAAATAATAATACCCCATTGGGAAATTTCGGCAGGGCATCCAGAAGTGCTGCAAACGCCTTACCGCTGAAAACCGGTTCAAGATGAAGCCCATGTTGCATGGCCGTGACGACCGCCTCTGCCACATTCGGCGGGACATCCCGATAGCCGTTGCCGAGGTTTTTACGATCAATGAAATCAAGTCGGTTCATGCAACGGTGAAAAAGTTCACTGTCAGCCCCCAAAGCGGCGAGAGTTTTCTTTACAAGTCGTTCCAGACGTTTTTGGTTGGCAATGATGCCATCTACCGTTTGCACGGCAACCACACGAGTTGCCATGCCAGCCAATGTTAGGCCGATCAATAATCCGGCTACAGAACCACCCGTCGCGAAAGGGAGATAAATGCTTCGCGGCTCCGGCAATAATCCCGCATGGATCTGTTCCTGTAATTCCAGCGCAGCCTGGACGTAACCTACGGTTGCGATGGGCGTGGAGGCTCCCAATGGCACAACATAACCGTTTCTGCGCCAGCCGATCAAGTGGGCCTGTAACACTGCCCCCAACATGGTCTGCCGCAAATGCACATGCACCGGTATTTCGCGCAAGCGGGACAATTCTGGAACATTGAGTGATTGATTTCGATGCGGAAACACCACCGTATGCACTTCAAGGCCCGCTTGGCTTCCCCAAATGCCACACGCTTGAACCGTGTGCGATTCTACATCGCCGTGGACCACCAGCACCTTCTTTCGGCGGCGTTGAACTTCGGCCAGCAAATACTCAAGTTTCCGAACTTTGTTGCCGCCATAAACATTTGAACACCGCCCGTCGTCCTTGATCCAAAATCGGTGTCCATCGTGAGACACGGCTTGTCGAATCGGTGATGGAAAGTTTCCGATTGGCCATCTTGGGAATTGATTTAATGCAGCATGAACATTGTCGGCGTTTTTGTCGCCAATGACTTTTCCGCTTCCACTTGCGTTCTCGTCCATGTCATTGATTTCGTTTCCGCATACCGAGGGTCGTTTAATGATTGAGGATATGTTTTCGTTCGTTTTTTGTCCATCCTCAGCGTGCGAAGAACGACACAGACAGGACAAATGCCTTGAAAAGAGTTAATGGAAAAATTCTCACACATTGGCTCAATGCGAATATCTCGCGCTCGTCTTGCCCGCATCTGCTGGCAAAAATCATAGACACCATCTCCTAACGAAATCGTTGGGGAAAATTGCGGCTCGAAACCGAGCGACAAAAAGCGGCAAAAAGCGGCAATGAATTTGTCGCAATTTGTCGCAATTTGTCGCTTTAACTTGCCGCCTTTTGTCGCCTTTTGCCGCTTCCAAATCCTTTGCCACATTCGGACTTTAAGCCAGTAGCCCCGTTTGAAAGCATTCGGTTAGCCTCCTATTCGTCAGCTTAAAAGATGGACGCCCCACCCCTACGGAAAATCGTAGTTTCTTAACTATGCGCCGCATGGCACGGAAAATTGTGTTGAAATGCGTTGATGGTTTCAACGCATTTCAACAAAATTCAACAGGGTGATTCAACGCTTTTCAACATCCTGGCTCCGGTGACTTGGTGATTTTAGACGGGATGCTATTCTCCTTGCCATGCAAGCCGGTTGACGTAACACCGGAGCGACCAAGCTGGCGACTGTGATACACACAGCGATGGTGCTGGCGTAAAACGGCAAATTTACCGTCAGACATCTTCCCTAAGCACAGCTTGAGGCGGTGAAGGTAGCCGCAAATTTTGCGCAACTGTTGCGTAACAAGTTCAACGCAATTAAACATCGTTCAACACGGCTCAACTTTGGCCGTTTATGCCGCTGGAATCATCCACCAAACCACATCAAGGACAAACGCAAGGAAGCGACGAAAAGTAAAAAATTAGTCAAGGCACGCGCTACCCCTTGTCAAAACACGGTTTTTGCGGCTCGCCAAAATCTCGCCGAGTGCTGCGCGAAATGCTTCGCTTGGTGCCAACCGTCCGTTGACACCCTGTTGCCTCGCATGATGCCAACCGTGTTGCTTTCAATGTTGCGAACCTTGCTGCTTCGGATGTTGCCTCGCGTGATGACCACCTTGTTGCGAACCCGATGCTAACCGTGCTGCTAACCACGTTGCGAACTTTGTTGCTTCGGATGCTGCTTCGCGTCGTTACCACCGTGTTGCCTCGCCGCTGCTAACCGTGCTGCCAACCGAAAAAAACTTGCTTCTATATGACCGCGTGTAAGTAATACGACGTTAGCTTGACCATCGGCCTGCCAGCCAAGGGTTTTATTATTTCCACGAAATTCCACGGTGATTTCAAGGTGCCTTTTTCGCTTGTGCCGCGCCTCTCTTTCTGGTGAAGTGCGCATAAGTAAGACTACGACACGTCCATGAATCCGCTTTTCGCCACCGGCAATCACCGTTCTCTGCAACGGCTCAAGTCCCTCCGCCACCAGGCCTATGCCGATGGAGCCTCCCGCGTCGTTACACGCCTGGAAGCCATCATGCTGAGCCTCCAACGTCAGACTTCCGGCCAGATCGCCCAACTCCTCCAAGCGGACCGCACCCGGGTCCATGCCTGGATTAGCGCTTGGAACAAGTCCGGGAAAGAGGGTTTGTGGGAAGGCCACCGCTCGGGACGCCCCGCCCAACTGGATGAGGCCGGGCGCGAACGCCTGGCCGACATTGTCGAGAGCGGACCGGTGGCCTACGGATTAAACACCGCCGTTTGGACTTCCCCCTTGTTGGCGCAAATCATCGCTGAAGAGTTCGCGGTGGATTACCATCCCGGCCATGTCCGCCGCCTGCTGGGCAAAATGGGCTTCTCGGTGCAACGACCGACCACGCGGCTGGTGCAAGCCGACCCGGTCAAACGTCGGCGCTGGATTCGCTACCAGTATCCCAACCTTAAAAAAAAGCCCGGGCCGAGGAAGCGCTGATCGTTTACGAGGATGAAGCGTCGTTCCGGCAAACGCCCACGCTGGCGCGCACTTGGGCGCGCAAGGGCTGTCAGCCGCAGATTCCCACTCGCGGAGAACGCAACACCCAGAAAGTGCTGGGGGCTGTCAGTGTTCCCAAAGGCCAGTTCGTCTGGCGGCATCAAACCGATTACTTCAACGCCAGCACCTACCTGTCGTTCTTGGACGAGGCTTTGTTGCCAGCCTACTACCGCAAAGGCCACCGGGTTTACCTGATCCTGGACAACGCCTCGTATCACAAGAAGCCCGAGGTGTGGGACTGGCTCAAAGCTCATCGCCGACAGGTGGAAGTCTTCCTGCTACCGCCGTATTCGCCGGAGTTCAACGCCACGGAACGATTGTGGCACCATACCCGCAAGCAGAGCACACACAACCGTTTCTTTGATCGACCCGAAGAACTGTGCCAGTCATTGTTCGCCACCTTCCAGGACATGCAGAAACATCCGGAAACCATCCAAGGATTCTTGGCGCCCTATTCTTGATGCTCCTTATGTAGTGTTACTTATACGCGGTCATATAGGGTAGCGTTACTGGCTTGTCGGGGTGGCGTCCGAACCTTTGCAGCTACGTGTTGGCTGGCGGTCGTCGCTGGCCTGCTTATTAGGCGCTCTGGCTGCCGCGCCGGGCAGCGTGGCGATGCTGGCGCATCGCCGGATTGCTTTCCGGGTTGCGTTAGCTCGCTGGCGGTTTCGGTTTCAGGCTGTCATTGAATTCTTTGGCTTCCTCTGCTTTCATCATTCTCACGTTGGCAATGTGCGGTCCGCGTGAACGGTATGGCGAGCTTTCGGTTTGTGGCGATGGGACATCGCTTGTGATAGCCGTTGCCGGCGCGGGTTTTGCGGCCACGGCGGGCGCACTTTGAGGCGTGGCCGGGATATTGGCGGCCGGCGCAACTTTCGCCCGTTTGCGCCGCTTGCGCTTTTTACCACCTTCCAGGACGATGCGGCCGTATTCGGCCACACGCGCCCGGCTGGTCTTGACGCCATGTTGTTCCAGCAATTCAGCAATGGCAGCGTAGGACACATTTTGCTTACGCAATTCCATGATGGAATCATGGACGGGTTTCAAGCCGTTAAACGGGACGCGATGCGGAACAGGCCGGAACTCTTGAACCGCCTTGCGGAGAGATTCGAGATCGGGCGTTGGTATGCTTGGTGTATTCATATTTTTTGGATGTCATGGTTGAGATTTGAGGCGAGTCGTCTCGTAAGTTTCCGGCGCGGACATGGCGCGTCCAAGTCGGGAGCATGGCAAGTTGTCTTGCCAGTCGTCTTTACGGACGCTCGGCGGCATTGCCGTTGCCACTGTCCGGCCATTGTCGGGACGTTGCGCGGATATTGCGCCGGATGTCTTGCCGGATGTTGCGCGCCCATCGCGTGACCGTCTCGCGGGACTCCGCGCAGTTGTCGGCGAGCTATTGGCGAGCCGTAAAAACCTTGTTTTAACAAGGGGTAAAGCTTGCGATGTAAAAAATGACAAATTCGTGATATGCGCTTGCACCGTCCTTTGAACATTGTTGCACAGGATTTTTCGCGCTTCGTGAACTTGAGCGCGCAATTTGGTGGTGCAATTCGTGACGTGAATTTGAAACGTGCTGGCGTTTGCATTTTTGCGGACACGTCGCCCACAGTCTAATTGTCGTGAGTGAAAAGTTGTCATGGTTAGTCCGTTGTTTCGTTGTCGTCGTCCCATGCCTGTTCAACCTTGATGCCGATGATTGGCGGCGGGGATTGCATCGTGACGATGATTGCGGGAATGACCGTGACAGAGTTTCCTTTCAGCCGTTTCCGCAAGCCGCCGCTGAAAATCCAAGCGATGGCCAGCAGTGCCAGCCAGACAAAGCCCAGGTAAAGATAAACGCCGTCGTTTTCAATCAGGGCGTCCAGAGCGTTGAAAATGGGATTGAGCAATTCAGCGGGATTTAAGTTCATAGCTCGTCCTCCGTTTTGGGTTCGTCAGTTTCACACTCAAATCGCCGCCGTGCCGGTTGCCAGCCCTGCCAGCACGTTTTTCCAAAGCGGCGATCTTCCGAATGCCGCCAGCCCAAATCCCCGGCCTGCAAGCCCGTTAAATTCGATTGCAGCGCGTCCAAGTGAAATGTTAAGTTCAAGGTCATGGTGATTGGTGGAGAATCAGTCCGCCGTTCTGACAAGCGCAAGAATGGCTGCCTTGATTGGAGCGGAAAGTTTTGCCCAAGCGGTGACTACTTGAGACAAGTCAGGACAGGACGGGATTGAATTTCGGGAGTCTATTCGGGAGTCTGCGTGAGATTCCCCTTTATTTACGGGCAAAACCGTGGGGTTCGAATCCCCCCCTCTCCGCCAGTTCTTCTATTTAAACACTGCTCCATCAATCGACACTTTCCCCGGCCCGGCAAAGAGTAAAGTGATGAACGCGGCCAAATAGAGAAACGCGAGTTCGCCCGGTGGCTGTCCACCCAGGCTCATGTTGTGCACGAAGATAAAGGCCACTCCCACGTCGATCACCAGGATGAGCGCAGCCAGGCGGGTCAACAGGCCCACCGTGAGGAGCGCAGCAGCGGCCACTTCGGCGAACATCGACAGCGCGAGGCTGGTAGAAGAACCAACATGAAGTGGGTCGGGAAAGCTGCCCGACAGGTCATGGAATTTATTCAATTTGTCCAGGCCATGGTGCATCAGCATGGCGGCTCCAAATGATATGCGTAAAATCAATAACCCGATGCTCGGGGCGATAGACGTATTCCCTACGACGAAGATTTTTTTCATATTCGAACTCCTTGCCAGACAATAATTCTCAATCAGAAAAATACAAATGGAAAATGCCGGTCACCCTTGCGAGGAACCGGCATTATTTGAAAAGTTGAATCACTTCGGGCAGGCGCCCGCAATGCTCAGATTCAGATCAATATTATCAGATACTTTATCCTCAAACTTTCCGGGAGCAACGTTGTAGTCCTTGCGGCTGATGCTAAAGCTGGTGCGGATGACGAGCAGGTCGCCATCTTTGGCACCAGGCATGCCCTGGAGACGCACACCCAATTTATCTTTGAGGTAAGTGAACTTCACGGGGATGGTGATATCTTTGGAAACGCCTTTGAGCGTGAAGGTGCCGGTGACATCGGCGGTCGTGACGCTATCTGTGGTCTTGACGTTTTTCACTTCCCTGGCTTCAAACGTGATCTCGGGATATTTTGCGGCCTCCAGCCACATCTCACCGTGCAGGTGCCCGTTCATCATCGGATTCGGAACAGTCATTGAAGCAGTCGTGACCGTGATCTTACCCTTGGTGTCGGCAGGATTGGCGGGGTCGAAGGTGACCGTACCGGAGATGCCGTTCGCACTACCGTTGACGGATTCCAACGGCGCATCGACCTTGAAGCTAGCGCTGTTGACGCCTTTGGGGTCTTTAAAATCGAACGATTGTGGTGCGGCAAATACCGCGTTCGCCAACAATATGGAGGCAAGGATAGCTAACCTGGTTTTCATTTTTTTAGTTGATGGGTTGTTTGTTTTTATTGCGAAAGAGAAAGGAAATGCCGGTGAGGACTGCCCCACCGAGCAAGGCCGCGCCGAGAAAATCGACACCGGCCACGAATTGTTTTTTGTACGTGATGCCCTCGATGCCGGTAACGTCATCGAGGGTCTTTACCGGGACCAGTGTTTTGGTCCAACCCCGGTTCATCCCGGTCGCCAGCCACACACCGAGTGCGCCGACGACCAGGACGAGAGCCAGCAGGCGAAAGAGTTTTTTCATAACTCAATTCATGTCGAACAGAAGCACCTGGGCCACACTGTTGGACTTGAGCGTCAATTGATTTTCGTCTGAGACGGCCACTCCGTCCCCGGCGTTCAATTTCTCACCGTTCAATTCAACCTGCCCTTCGGCCACGTGCAACCACGCATTGCGGTCTTTCTTGAGCGCATAGGTGACTTTATCGCCCGCCGCAAACTTGCCGACCAGGAAGTCCGCATCCTGGTTGATGGGTATGGAGCCATCACGCCCAGACTTGGACGCAACCAGGCTCAGCTTGCCCGTCGGTGCGTTCGTGAACGACCTTTCCGCATATGCGGGCTTGGCGTTCTTCTTGTCCGGCTCGATCCAGATCTGCAACAGGTGCACTGGTTCGCTCGATGACGGATTGAATTCGCTATGGCGAATGCCCGTCCCGGCAGCCATGTATTGCACTTCACCCGGTTTGATGATGCGCCCGTTGCCCATCGAATCCTTGTGTTCGAGCGACCCGCTTAAAACGTAGGTGATGATCTCCATGTCGCGATGGGGATGCGTGCCAAAGCCGCCGCCGCCTGCCACGACGTCATCATTGATGACGCGCAACGAGCGATAGCCCATCCATTCCGGATCATAGTAATCCGCAAAGGAGAAGGTATAGTTTGTGTTCAGCCAGCCGTAATCGGCGTGCCCTCTTTCATTTGCTCTTCGTATATTCATCATGGAACTACCATAGCGGTGGTCTGAATTTCCGCCCAATACCTTGTTACTCGCATTCCGATACCTTTTAGGTATCATTAAGGCCATGGAACTTCGACACCTGCGCTATTTCGTGGCCGTGGCCGAATTGTTGAATTTCACCAAAGCTGCCGCACAATTGCGCGTGGCGCAACCGGCTTTGAGCCGGCAGATACGCGACCTGGAAGACCACCTCGGCGCAAGTCTGCTCGACCGTGGGCCGCGAGCGGTAAAGCTCACGGAAGCAGGCAGAATATTTTTGCCGGAAGCAAGAGCGGTCTTGGCACGCGCTGAGGACGCAACAAAAGCGGTGCGGGCCATCACGGGCGGCGGACACGGCCAGATACATATTGGCTATGCGCCCTCGCCTACTGTTGAACTGCTGCCCTGCGCGTTGCATGCGTTTCAGGGGATGGCGCCCAATGTGCGCGTTGTCCTGCATGATTTGTCGTCCGAAGAAATGATTCGCGGTTTGCGCGATGGTAAACTGGACCTATGCCTGATGGTGCGCGTATCGGAAAAGACGTTACGCGGACTAAAGTTCGAAGGACTGCGGGAATATCCCATTTGCGTCGCCATGTCCCCGAACCATCCGCTGGCCAAGAAGAAAGAGATCACCCTGAAGCAGATCGCTGCCGAACCCCTAATCGCTTTTGCCCGTGCGGATTATCCGGAATATCATGAGATGCTCGAAGCGATGTTCAAACCGCTGGGCGTGACACCGCGGATCGTGGAAGAGCATGACAGTGCACCGGGATTGGTTGCCGCGACGGAAATCGGCCGTGGCGTGGCGATCGTACCCTCAGTCATGAGTTTTCTCACCGGCGGACGTTTGAAGTTGCGCCCTATCACACCGCGACCGGCCACTTTAAATGTTGGCGCGGTTTATAATCCGAAGAAATTTCCTGCCACGTTGCAAAAGTTTTTGCAGGCAGCGCATGAAGAGAAGTCGTTGTGAGGCTTTAGATCACTCGGATGAGATGGCTTGTCTCAAAACGCACTTTTGTCTGGCCGGCGTATTTATCACCACTGGCGCGATAACCAAAGGCGCACGCGACCACCGTGGCATAACCGGTGCCATGCAACCCAAGGATGCGGTCGTATTCGCGGGGATTCAGGCCTTCCATGGGACAGGCATCCACCCCAAGGAGCGCCGCACACGTCATCACGTTGCCAAGGGCGATGTAACTCTGGCGCGTCGCCCATTCGTGCGCGACCTTGCCGCGTTCTCCGTGGACAACATCGCTGACCATCATGTGGCGATAGCTCTTTAGCGCTTCGGCAGGAACCTGGCGCACATCGCTGATGCGCGAGATCAATTTGTCCACGTCCGCTTCCGACATATCTACTCGTGCTGTGAACACGAGGAAATGGGATGCTTCCACGACTTGTTTCTGGTGCCAGGAATGGGTGACGAGTTCGGCGCGTTTCGCGGGGTCATTGATGACGAGAAAACGGTACGGTTGCAGGCCGTAAGAGGTCGGCGTCAGCACGAGCGATTGCTCGATGGTGTGCCAGACATCCGCCGGAATCTTGCGGCTGATATCAAATTGCTTGGTGGCGTAACGCCAGCGCAAGGCCTGGAGAAGTTGTTCGCTTGTGGATGTGCTCATCGTTTTTGACGTGAATGCTTATACGCGACGTTAGCTGGACTTGCAACTGCAACGCAGAAACAAATTGAACTGAAGGCCAAACATTGGTTTCCTTGCTAAAGCACCTATGCGTTCAAAAGCAGATATCATCTCCCAACTGACCAACCCAGGCGTCATCGCGGTAGTCCGCGCACAAAAAAAGGAACAGGTCATCCCTCTTTCGGAAGCGCTGTTGGCCGGTGGAGTCATCGCTATCGAGATAACGATGACGACGCCGAACGCCATCGAGGCCATCCGCGAAGCGAACGCGAAACTGGGCAACCGCGCACTGATCGGTGTCGGGACGGTGCTGGACGTGGCCACGTGCAAGGCGGCGATTGAAGCAGGAGCGCAATTCATCGTGAGCCCCATTTGCCGCACGGAGTTGGTGGCAGTGGCGCATGCAGCGAATAAGCCCATCATGCTCGGCTCGTACACGCCCACGGAAGCGCAGACCGCGCACGAGGCAGGCTCCGATTTCATCAAGATTTTCCCGGCGGATGGATTGGGCATAACCTATATCAAAGCCATCCGTGCACCGTTGCCGCACCTGAAGATTGTCCCGACTGGCGGCGTGGACCTGAAGACCATCGGTGATTTCTTCAAGGCTGGCTGTGTCGCCGTGGGTACGGGTTCGTCACTTGTTTCCGGCAAATTGTTGCAGGAAGGCAACTGGACGGAATTGACGCGCCTCGCAGGAGAATTTGTTGCAGCCGCCCATGCGGCTCGTGCAAAATAGCGGCGATGGAACCTCGTATCCGCCGTGCCACGTTGGATGATCTGGAAACGCTCCGGAAGCTTTGGAAACCCATCGGTTTTGACCTTGCAGACCTCGAGAAACGGCTGACTGAATTTCAAGTGGGCGAAACAGAAGACGGGAAATTCATCGGTGCCATTGGTTTTCAATTGGCCAACGGCCAGGGATGGATACATCACGAAGCGTATGCGGATGCCTCCGCTGCAGAAGTGGTGCGCGCATTGTTCTGGAAACGCCTACAGGTCATCGCGGCCAATCATGGCGTGTTGCGGCTGTGGGTGCGCGAAAACTCACCGAATTGGGCTCCGTTCCAGTTTCAGGTCCCCTCGGTTGAAAACCTGGCCAAACTACCGGACGCCTGGGACCGCTCGGCACCCGGCTGGCACACGTTGCCGCTCAAGGATGAATCCGCGATAGAAAAAGCGGAACGTGAAATGGCGCTGTTCATGGCCACTGAAAAACGGAACACAGAAAAGATCATCGAGCAGGCAAAGATGTTCCGCACCATCCTGACCATCCTGGGATTTATCATGGCGTTCATCCTCATCGGCGGCGCCTTGTGGCTCTATGTCTCGCGGAAGACCGGCGGCGTGAATCCCATGCCTTAAGGCAGGACAAATTCGTCCGCGTGGTATGAGCTGCGAACCATGGGACCGCTAGCGACGTGAACAAAGCCCATCTCTTCCGCACGCACTTTGTAGGCAGTGAAACGCTCCGGAGAAAGGAATTCCACCACCGGCAAATGTTTTAGCGAAGGCTGAAGATATTGACCGAGCGTGAGAATGTCACAGTTGGCGTTGCGCAAGTCCTCCATTGCGATGATGACTTCAGGTTCGGTTTCACCCAGCCCCAGCATCATGCCGGATTTGATGAAGATAGAATCGCCACCCTTCGCTTTTGCCTTCGCCAGCACGGTGAGGCTGCGGTCGTAGGTAGCCCGATGGCGCACATCCGGCGTGAGCCGACGCACTGTTTCAAGATTGTGATTGAAGATATGCGGTTGTGCGGCAAGGACGCAATCGATGGACTTATCGGAATCGTTGAAATCCGGCACGAGCACTTCGATGACGATGCCGGGATTCAGTTTTCGCACGGCCTCGATGGTCTGGTGAAAATGGTTCGCTCCGCCGTCCGCCAGGTCATCCCGCGCGACGGCAGTGATGACAACGTGCTTGAGCTTCATGCGGCGGGTGGCTTCGGCGACACGCAGGGGCTCATCAGCTTCCAGGGCCAGCGGTTTGGCGGTGCTGACGGCACAAAAACCGCAGGCGCGCGTGCAGCGGTCACCAGCGATCATAAAAGTGGCCGTGCCTTTGCTCCAGCATTCCCAATGGTTGGGACATTTGGCGCTTTCGCAGACCGTGTGCAGCTTGAGTTCATCAAGCAAGGCGCGGGTGTGCGAAAACGTATCGGACGTGGGCAGCTTGATGCGGAGCCATTCCGGCAGGCGTGGGCGCGACTTCTGTTCGATGACAGTCATTTCGCCGTCAGCTAACCACAGACGGGGCCGGTTGAAAAGACGAGATGCGACTCACGTGTGGGTATTCATCTCTGGATGGATATTTTTCCAGAAGCCGGGCAATTGTTCCGGGCCAAAATCAGCCAGCACCTGGCCATCGGCTTCCAGCACCGGCGCAAGTTCCTGGCCGGAAAGGCGGATCATCTCATCAAAGGCAGCTTCATCGGCGATGACATCAATCTTTTCGTAGTCAATATCGTGGTCATCCAGCCACCGCATGGCTTTGTGACACCACCCGCAATAGGGCTTAATGAACAAACGGGGTTTCGTTTTCACAGTTATACTTTCGTGGACGTTGTGGACAAAATCAACTGTGAGGCGCTGAAAAACCATGGTTTTATTTTTCTCGAATGCGCAGGGATGGCACACGCATTCGTTCCGTCGCCTGACGCTACGGCCGGCGACGGGGACGCCGCAGCGCGGCCCTACCCCAGCTTAATAAACCACTTTGTTCAGCGGATACTCGATGATGCCCTCAGCACCGGCAGCTTTGAGCGCGGGGATCAATTCACGGACGACATGTTCATCGATGATGGTTTCCACGGCAACCCAGCCGGACGTGCTCAGCGCGGAAATGGTCGGGTTGCGCAAGGCCGGCAATGACGCGAGCAGCGTTTTGAGATTCTTCTCAGCGATGTTCATCTTCAAACCGACTTTGGTTTCCGCTTCCAGAGCGCCTTTGAGCAACATGGACAGCGTCTCGATCTTTTTGCGCTTCCATTTATCGATCCAGGCCTTGTGGTTGGCGATGAGGCGCGGGGTGGAAACGAGCAATTCCTCCACGATGCGCAACTTGTTAGCGCGCAATGAGGAACCGGTCTCAGTGACTTCCACGATGGCATCAACGAGTTCATGTGCTTTCACTTCAGTGGCGCCCCAGGAAAATTCCACTTCGGCCTTCACGCCGTTCTTCTTCAGATATCTTTTGGTGAGGTTCACCACTTCGGTGGCGATGCGTTTGCCTTCGAGATCTTTGACGGATCTGATCTTGGAATTCTCCGGCACGCAAAGCACCCAGCGCGCGGGCTTGCGCGTGGCTTTGCTGAACAGAAATTCGCCGACCTCGTGCACGTCCGAACCGTTTTCCACGACCCAATCGTGCCCGGTGATGCCGCAATCGAGATACCCATGCTCAACGTAGCGGCTGATCTCCTGGGCGCGGATGAGGCGTATCTCAAGCTCGTCGTCGTCCACATAAGGAACGTAGGAACGGCTGCTGACCTGGACGTTAAACCCCGCCTTGGCCATCTTTTGGATGGTGGCTTCCTGCAGGCTGCCTTTGGGCAGACCAAAACGTAATTTCTTGCTCATTAATTGGGTTATGTTGGCCAAAAGACGGCTGAAAAGCTACACCGATTTCGGCCAGAATTTACTCATCTATTGGCATGGCCCGTGCCCGGATTGGCTATTTTTTCGAGATAACACGTCGTCCGACGACAGATATTTCGCCCCGCGCCAGTGCCGCCACGCATTTGGGATACAACTCATGTTCAGCCGCATGGATGCGCTGGTGCAAGGTCTCCAACGTGTCGTGGTCTAGCACGGTAACGGTTTGCTGGCCGATGATGGGACCGGCATCCACACCGGCATCCACAAAGTGAACAGTGCAACCGGTGAATTTCACGCCATGATCGAGCGCCTGTTTCCAGGCTTCGAGGCCGGGGAATGAAGGCAGGAGGGAGGGATGGATGTTCACGATGTGGCCTTCGAACGCGCGCAGAAAATCGCCTTTGAGCACGCGCATGAAACCGGCGAGCACGACAAGATCCACTTTCGCATTTTGCAAAGCGGTGACGAAAGCACGCTCGGCATCTTCATCCAGCTTGGTGCGGAATTTTCCCGGCGGGATGAATTGGGCAGGCAGCTTGCGTTCGCGCGCGTGGGCGAGAAGGCCGGAGTTCTCGACATCGCTAAGCACAAGCGCGACCTCCGCAGGAATCTTTCCTTCGGCGATGGCGTCGGCGATGGCCACGAAATTGGAGCCTTTGCCGGAACCGAGAACGCCGATGCGAAATGTGTGACCGCTGCTCACGCGGTTTGAATAACAGAGGAAAGGATCAAAACAAAGTGGAACTTAACGGGACTCTCACTGTGGCGGTTCGAGCAATCGCCTAGGCAAATCCCGATGACCATGCAAAGCCCTGCGCAAAACAGGATGCCCATCTTCGATTTCGTAAAAGAGGACGTGCTTCTGAAATGGCCGGAACACAACGATAAAACGCCATTCACGTAACTTTGGATGCGAAAATCCAACCATTGGTCCGATTAAAGGATGCTGCTCAAGCAATCGACAAGTGATTTCAACTGCCGAGAGATAATGCTCCGCTACTTCCCATCCTGCATTTATAACATACCATTCGTATTGACCTTCGACGTCCGAAATGAAGTTATCGGACTTACGAATCTTCATCAAATGTTTGTCTTAACGCGATTTTTGACCCGTTCCCGAATTGAATCGAAATCTGCTTTCGTCAGCGGTGTGGAAGGCTGATCCGCCGCTTCTAACAACCAGGCTTCGAGTTCAGGGGTGACCTCGAAAGATTTACGTTGCTGCTCACGGACAGAGCGAATCAGGTCATTGATAAGTTCACTCGCGTCAGTGCATGCACCGGAACGCACTTGATCTTGAAGGAAATCTTCGACGTCTCTGGCCAAGGCGACTGTCATGGCAGAAAATTATCCTTTTCGAGCGAACTTTGCAAGTTGCCGTGATCAACGTCTTCCATCATACCACGGGCCACAGGCGTCGCGGTTAGTGAGGACTTTTTTCTGGTTGAAGGCGGCGCGGAGGAAGAAGGCCCACAGCTCACTCGTCTTGTAGAGGCGCATCTTGCGCGCGGAAGTCAGCATGGGATGATGATGCAAGATAACGATCTTTCGGTTGGTTTCGCGGGCGAGTTTCTTGAGGCGGTTGCTCAATTCCAATTCCTCACCGGCAAACAGTTCGTTGCTGAAGCCGCCGACTTTGCGGAACGCAGCGGTCTCGCAAAAGATGAATGAACCGGCCAGCATGCGTTTCAATCGGCTCACAAGATTCCAACCGTGCGTCAGGAGGTTTGCTTTGGGATAACCGGGCTCCATCTGAATGGTGCTGCCACCGGCGAGGCATTTGCCGGATTTGATCTGCTCGGCAACATCGGCGAACAGTTCAGCGGTGGGATAGGAATCGGCATCCACAAAAACGAGCCAATCACCGGTCGCTGCCGCAGCGCCGCAGTTGCGTGCGCGGCCAATCTGGTTGATGGGTTCGAACACGACGGTCGCGCCCCCTGCCCTCGCGATTTCAGCGGTGCGGTCGGTGGAGTTGTTGTCGCAGACGATCAATTCCGAGTCCCAATGGAGGCGAATGAAGGCGGCGCGGGCGGCCTGCACGTGGCGCAGGGTCTCTCCAAGAAGTCGCTCTTCGTTGAAGGCTGGGATGATGATGGAGACTTTCAATGGGGATAGTTTCGGGTAGTAACCGAAAAGCTGCAAGTCCGGGGCGAATCAATCACGCACTTCAGCCATAGTGCATAGTACCGTTATTCAATTTAGTTTGTTTACATATTCCCTCACCCAAGCCCTCTCCCCACGGAGAGGGCTTTGACGTTCTCCGTCACCTGTAGATTCGCCCAAGCGTTTTAAAAGGGACGATTAAGCGCTTAGTTTTCATGGATTTCATGCTGAAATCGTGTTTTACTCTCCGCCGCATGTCCATGGACGATACGAATTCATTGATCGAACAACGCAAGGCGAAGCTCGCGGCGTTGCGGGCGCAGGGTATTGACCCGTTCAAAAACAAATTTTCACCCTCGACCACCTGCGCCGAGGCGCGCGCGAATTATGCCGAAGGCCGCGAAGTGGCGCTGGCCGGCCGCATCACTGCGCATCGCGACATGGGCAAGAGCATGTTCATCGATATCCGCGACCAGAGCGGACGCATGCAGGTGTACACGCAGAAAAACGTCATCGGCGATGATCAATGGAAAATTTTCACGCACCTCGACCTCGCGGATTTCATCGGGGTCAAAGGGACGATGTTCACCACCAAGACCGGCGAGATTTCGGTGAAGCTCCACAGCTTTACTATTCTCGCGAAGGCATTGCGTCCGCCGCCGGCCAAGTGGCATGGGCTGGAGGATACCGAGGTGCGCTATCGCCAGCGTTATCTCGACCTCATCGGCAATCCGGAGGTGAAGGATGTTTTTCTGAAGCGCAGCGCCATCGTGCACGAGATACGGCAATTCTTTCATGGCCGGGGTTACGTTGAAGTGGAAACGCCCGCGATGCAGGCGATTCCCGGCGGCGCGGCGGCGCAACCATTCAAGACGTTCCACAATGCGCTGGGCTGCGAATTTTACCTGCGCATCGCGCTGGAGCTGTATCACAAACGCCTGCTCGTGGGCGGTATTGATAAACTGTTTGAGATCGGGAAGAACTTCCGCAATGAAGGTCTCTCGCGCCGGCATAATCCGGAGTTCACGATGCTCGAGGCGTATTGCGCGTTCGGGGATTACGCGAGCATGATGGAATTGGTGGAGTCGCTCATCAAAGACGTCGCGCAGAAAGTTTTGGGCACGCTCATCATCGAACATAACCAAGACGCGGCCGTGAAGGCCGCGATTCAGCACATCCTGCAAGAGTTGGACACGGTTTCGACAAGTATGACTGGGAGCCTGCTGAAATCAACTGACGGCGACAATGCTGCCGATTTTGTGAAGAAAATTGGCGCTGCCCGGGCGGTTTTGGTGGCAGCACAGGAGGAAATTGGAAAGAAACCTGCATCCGAAATTGCCGGAGTCGCCATGACCGCCATCTTAACCGCCATTGGAACTATCGGATTGAAAAAATTGAACCTTTCCGTTGGAAACAAATCTATCGAAGACACTCTAGCCTCGGCGGCGGGGAGATTTGACAGCGGATTTTCCGTGCTCGAAAAACTTTCCACACCAAAAGTTATCAACCTTACCGGGCCGTGGAAGCGCGCGAGGTATAAAGACCTCGTCCGTTCGGTGGCTGGCAATGATTGGTTCGATGTCACGCCAGAAGAACGCCGCCGCCGCGCGATGGTAGATTTGAAGCTCGCAGGCGACATCGCCAAGGGCTACGAAGATTTCGAAGTCACGGGGGCGGTATTCGAGAAATTGATCGAACCGACGCTTATCCAACCGACGTTTGTCACGCATCTGCCGAAGGAATTGGTGCCACTGGCCAAGCTGTCACCCGATGATCCGACGACGGTGGAGGTTTTTGAGTGCTGCATCAATGGGCAGGAGATTTCGCCCGGTTACACGGAGCAGAACGATCCCATCGCGCAACGCGCCACACTGGAACACCAGGCAGGCGGCGAAAAGCAGAAGCTGGACGAGGATTTCCTCGTCGCGCTGGAACACGGCATGCCGCCGGCTGGCGGCATCGGCATCGGCATCGACCGTTTGTGCATGATGTTGCTGGGACAGGAAAGCATCCGGGATGTGATTCTGTTCCCGCAGTTGAAGCCGAAATGAATGGTTTATTTTTTACAATTATTTCAGGGATGAACGCTTCCCCCTCACCCCTGCCCTCTCCCTCGGGGAGAGGGAGAATGGTGCGCAATCTCACAAAAGGTTGAGCGACTGACACGCCCATAACTCAAACCGAAATGAGACGCGAATTCAAACGCAGGGAAATGGCGAGGCTACTTTTCATACTAAGATTTTCAGCGTTGGGCCGATGAATCCGGCGGGACGCGGGTGCTACACGACATAATTTCATGCTCAATTTTGCAGAACTTAGTAAATTTTTGATCGGTCATTTAGGGTTGCCCGTTGTGTTCGCTTTTTTGTTGCCAGCCTACGGCGCAGAAGTGACTGACGCGTTGCAACTGAAGCTGAAATTCGTTCCGGCCTGCTCGAACCTGATAGCGGATGCGATTCTAGACCATGTGCCGATGGATGGCATCGGCCCAAGTTTCGGCTCGACAAATGTTTTGGCCGGTGACTCGATCACGGTGTTGATCACGCTCTTCCAGAAAGAAAAGCAGACGCAATGGCTTTTGTACCTGGAAGCGCTCCCAACCGACCCTGCCAAATCGCATGACGGGACAAATAAATTTACGGTCACTTCGAGCTTCGGTCCGCCGGAGTTATTCTATTCGCGTCCGGTCGATGTGAAACTGCGGCTGCTGGGCCCGTATGGCGTGCAGGGGCACATCTTTAAAGTCTGGAAGGACGAAAAAACGGCGAAATTTTCGCTGAACGAAGATTTGTTGGGCCTCGGGTTTGACCACGCGGCGGCTTTATTAGATCGCTGGGGCCAAACGACGAATTTCACGGGGGCGATTTCCAGCAAATCGCTGCTGGCGATGAAACCGACCCCCGAAGAACAACGGGCGATCTGCGGGATTTTTCCGGCGCTCTTGTCGTACATCGATATCGTGCAAAACACGAAGGGACTGGAGGAATTGATGTATAAAGTGGTGACGCTGCCGTCAATAAAGTCCATGATACTGCATCGAGGCGTTGACGCCGATGTCACGTTCGGGAACGGGAAGTTGCCTGCCTCGGTGAAAGCAGAAGACTGGGGTTTGCCGTCGTCAGCACAGGCCTATACCTTTCCGTGGCTGGCGAAGTTGAACGGTGAAGAGGCGATGACTATCACCCTCGTGGTCACGCAGCCCAGGGTGCCATTAATGATCTGTGGCGGGGTGGTCGGTCTGCTCGCCGAAAAGGCCGGCGATGACGAAACATACATGCTCATGCGCCTCGTCAGCGCAAAAACGGTTAATCAGTAATTATGCTCACAGTTGCAGGACTCAGTAAATCATTCAGCGGTCGCGAGTTGTTCGACAACGTCTCGTTCACGCTCCTACAAGGCGAACGCGTCGGGCTCGTCGGGCCGAACGGGGCGGGGAAATCCACGCTCATCAAGATCATCCTCGGCAAGGAGGAAGGCGACACGGGCGAGGTGACGTTCAATCGCGGCACGCGGATCGGCTATCTGCCGCAGGAGGGCGAGGCGGTGGGCGAAGAGACGGTGATGGACATCGCCGTGCCGCACGAGCATGAGCACGACGGGCAATTCGTCGCGAAGGCGAAACAGATGCTGGATTCGCTCGGGTTCAAACAATCGGACCACGCGCGTCCGGCCAAGGAACTTTCCGGCGGCTGGGTGATGCGCGCGCACCTGGCGCGATTGCTGACGGATGAACCGGAGTTGTTGCTGCTGGACGAACCGACGAACCATCTGGACCTGGAGACGTTGCTGTGGTTCCAGGATTTCCTGCAATATTATCCGGGCGGCATCCTGCTGATCTCCCATGACCGCGAATTTTTGAATGCCCTGTGCACGCACATCGCCGAGTTGCGCTCCGCGCAGATCCTCCGGTACACGGGCAACTATGATAATTACCTCGTGCAACGCGCTGAACATGAGAAAAACATGGTAGCGACCGCGAAAGCGCAACAACGCAAGATCGACCAGTTGCAGGTGTTCGCGGACCGCTTCCGCGCGAAGGCCAGCATGGCCTCGCAGGCACAGTCGAAGTTGAAACAGATCGAGCGCCTTAAGGAAGAAATGGTGGAGGTGCCCGGAAGCAGCGGGCCGACGGTGGGCTTTCGTTTTCCGCAGCCGCAACGCAGCGGACAACGGGTTATCACGCTGGAGAAGGTGAAGTTTGGCTATGGCGAGAAACCGATCTACGAGAACCTGAATTTTGAAGCGGAGCGCGGCCAGCGGACGGTGTTGGTGGGGCCGAACGGCGCGGGAAAATCCACGCTGTTGAAATTGCTGGCAGACCTCCTGCAACCGCAGGGTGGCACACGGGAACTGGGCCATAACGTGAAGGCGGGCTATTTCGCGCAGCATCGCGCGCAGATGCTGAATCCGCGCGACACGGTCCTGCAGTCGGCATTGGACACGCCGCAACGCGTGACCGAGCAATCCGTGCGGACGATTTTGGGGAGCTTTTTGTTCCGCGGCGATGACGTATTCAAGCCGGTGAGCGTGCTGAGCGGTGGTGAAAAGAGCCGGCTGGCGCTCGTAAAATTGTTGCTCGACCCGCCGAACCTGTTGTTGATGGATGAACCGACGACGCACCTGGACCTGGCGAGCGTGGACGCGCTCATCGAGGCGCTCAAGCCCTACGAAGGGACGATCATATTCATCAGCCATGATGTGCATTTCATCCGCACCCTGGCGACCCATACAGTGCGCGTGGAGGCGGGCGTCCTGAAACATTATCCGGGCGGTTATCAATATTACCTGGATAAGACGGCGCAGACGGCGCGCGAGGCGTTGACCAGTTCGAGCATGGCGCCGGTGGTAAAACAGGCGAAACCGCAAATGTCTGGCGTAGACCGCAAGGCACAAAAGCGGTTGGAGGCGGAGCAACGCCAGGCGCGGTCGAAGAAACGGCAGGAGATCCAGAAGCGCGTCGCGACCCTGGAAAAGGAGATCGCCGACCTGGAGACCATGGAAAAGCAACTGGCGGCAAAAATGGAAGCGCCTGAGACGCATGCCACGCCGGGACGCGCCGGAGCGCTCAATCGCGAGATGGTGGAGATCCACGATCGCCTGCAGGAAGCGACCAAGGAATGGGAAGCAGCGGGCATGGAGATGGAACGTTTCCAGGCGGATATGGCGACGGAAAAATCGGAGGTCGAGTAGAGTTTTTTAGGCCTGCACAAGCTGTGCAGGCCATTTTCCCTTTTTTCGCCTGTGCATAGGCCATGACAGGCCCGTCTTCATTGGGTTTTCTGTGCCTGAAAAATATTTCAAAGAAAATGCTATTAGCGTGACCATCACAGTTACAAAACGGTCAGGGCGTGGTATAACAGCGGGATGAATAAAGTTAGAAGGCTGAAGGCGGAAGGAAGGGGCAAAATTGGCGGCGCTCTGCCGAGCCGCCGCTACACGTGCCGCTTCATGCCAAACACGAGAAATCGTGGATCATCGTGAAATATCGTGAATCAATCGTGTTTGGAATCGTGTTATTTTTCGAAGGAATCGTGCATTATCGTGTTATATCGCGTTAAAAATAAGAAATTCTTTTTTCAACCTATCCGAATCGGCCCTAAGGTCACTTAAAGGACACTGTCGACCTATGTCGCCGTTGGACAACGGGGCGTTGGTTTGTTAATTTGCGCAAATTGAAACATGAGCAATCTGAACGTTGAACCTGCGGCGGCTGCGCCCGCGCCATCGGATTTCATCCGCGACATCGTGGCGTCACACGTGGCGGCGGAGAAGTATCCGCGCATCCACACGCGTTTTCCGCCGGAGCCGAATGGTTATCTGCACATCGGCCATGCGAAGAGCATCTGCCTGAATTTTGGCATCGCGCGCGAGTTCGGCGGCATTTGCAACCTGCGCATGGATGACACGAACCCGACGAAGGAAGACGTGGAATACGTGGATTCCATCCAGGAAGACGTGAACTGGCTCATCCGCGATTGGGCGGACGTGCGGTTGGGCTTGAAGCCGCTAGGCAAAACCGCCGGGACAGTCACCAGCCACGGCCAGCCGGATTATTATCTCCCGCCGGTCTTCGGCACTTCGGAAGAGGAACGGAAACATTCGGACACGAAGCTGGAGCCGTTTTACGCGAGTGATTATTTCGACCAGATCTACGCTTACGCCGTTGAGCTCATCAAGCGCGGCAAAGCGTTCGTTGATGACCTGACGCCGGAGGAAACGGATGAATATCGCCGCGCTGGCAAAGAAAGCCCGTGGCGCAACCGGAGCGTGGAGGAGAACCTCGACCTGTTCACGCGGATGAAGAACGGCGAATTTCCGGATGGCAAACGGTCGTTGCGCGCGAAGATCATCGTGGATTCGCCGAACATCTGGATGCGCGACCCGTTGCTCTATCGCATCCGTCACGCGGAACATCATCACACCGGCAATAAGTGGTGCATCTATCCGATGTACGATTTCGCGCATTGCCTGAGCGATTATATCGAGGGCATCACGCACAGCATCTGCACGCTGGAGTTCGAGGTGCATCGTCCACTTTACGATTGGGTGCTGGACAACCTTGGGTTGCCGCGTCCCCTGCCCCATCAATATGAATTTGCGCGGCTGTCGCTCGGTTATACGGTGATGAGCAAGCGCAAGCTCATGCAACTGGTACACGAGCATCTGGTGAGCGGCTGGGACGACCCGCGCATGCCGACGATCTCAGGCATCCGCCGTCGTGGCGTGACGCCGGAGGCGTTGCGGGCGTTCGCGTACAACATCGGTATCACGAAATACAACGGTATCACGGACGTGGCAGTGTTGGAACACGCCATCCGCGAAGACCTGAACAAAAGGGCGTTTCGCCGGCTGGCGGTGTTGCGGCCGATCAAGGTCGTTATCACGAATTTTCCTGAAGGCAAAACGGAAGAGCTGAAGGCGGTCAATAATCCAGAGCAGCCCGCGACGGGCACACGCCAGATTCCATTCACACGTGAATTGTTCATCGAGCGTGATGATTTCCAGGAAGTACCGCCACCGAAATTTTTCCGGCTCAAGCCGGGCGGCGAAGTGCGCTTGAAATACGCGTACATCATCAAGTGCGATGAAGTCATCAAGGACGAGGCGGGCAACGTCACCGAACTGCGTTGCACGGCAGACCTGGACAGCAAGACCGGCGGTGCGACGGCGGGCCGCAAGGTCAATGGCACCATCCATTGGGTGAGCGCGGCGAATGCGATCGACGCTGAGGTACGGCTGTATGACCGGTTGTTCACCGTGGCAGAACCGGATGCAGACGGCGATTTCAAGAAGCACCTGAATCCGCATTCGCTCGAAGTCGTGACGGCGAAATGCGAGCCGTCATTGAAGGATGCGACGCACACGGAGCGCTATCAATTCGAGCGGCTCGCGTATTTCGCACTTGATAAGGACAGCAAGCCGGGGAAATTGATCTTCAACCGCACCATCACGTTGAAAGATGCGTGGGCGAAGGAAGCGCAGAAGGGTTGACGGGGGCCGGATCTATGTTGGGATTGCGGCATATTTTCGCAGAATTTCAGCGGCACGCGCTGCGGCGAGCTCCACTGGGATTTCGGCAACGGGCCCGCTGGACCGAACCAGCATCTCTTCGGAATGATCCTGGAGAAAGCCACTAAATGGCGTGTACCGTTCAAATCCTTTGAATCGGCCCATCAAAATCAACGAGGGGCGCTGAAAGGCATTGGCCAGATGTGCCGGGCCGGAATCCACCCCGATGAATACGGCGCAATGTTTGAAATGAAGCGCCAACTCGACTATGGACAACTGGCCACAAAGATCTAGAACGCGCCCAACGGGAGCAACGCGCGGTTCCAATCCAACCTCGACAAATGTGACCGGAAATTCTTTCGCAAGGATGTCCAACATGCTCTTCCATTTTTCCGCAGGCCAATCGCGTTCCGGTTTTAACGAAGCTGCGTGGATGATGACGTAAGGCGTGGGCGGCAGCCTTTTTGGCGGATCGCCAGTGTGAACATGGAAGATGGGATTGTCGCGAAGTGGCGGCAGCCCGGCTGCCAGACAAAATGATTCCAATAGACTACCATAAGAAAAATAATTTTTGATGGTGATGTTCGCATTTCCCTGCGCCTGGTCCTGAACGGTGCTGAACCAATCGCAAGCACGCCCGTTGACGTGTAAATCGATGACCTGGTCAAAAGCAGCACCATCCCTGAGCAAAAAAGCTTCCGTGAGGCATGATACGGTCAAAACTGCGTCAATGTCCGGATGCGAAGATACCAAGTCGCGATATTGATGACGGCAAATCCAAACTATGAAATCATCGGGATGAATGGCGCGAACATATCGTGTAACAGGTTCGCATGCGACAATATCCCCGAAATGCTCCACCAAAATAATGGCGACCAGCCGTTGGCCAGGGCGAAGTTGCTTGCGCACCTTTCGCAAATGCCTGCGGTTCTTCATCAAACTCACGGACATCAAAATCCAACGCTTCAACTGCCTTATTGATTTTCGGCTCATATCGATTGCGCTCTGCTAAATCCGGCGACGCAGTAAAACAAAGGATGCTCCGCCGACAATTCTCAACAAAAATTAAAAAAGCGCAACCCAGACACGAAAACGCCGGTGAAGTAACGCCGGTTCTGACTCGCAAAAATGAGATTCTTCAGCTACTTTCCACATGGATGACGCCCAATAACCGAAGCGCACGATATAAGAAAATAGGCATCGCCGTGCTGGTGGTGGGAATCGTCGGCGCACTGGTGCTGTATCTGGTGCGGACGCACATAGCTGAGTCCGCCGATTCTGCGACGGCGCAGTATGACAATTCTACCGAACGTACCGAAAACCGACAGATGGGCATGCTCTACGGAAAGTCAGGCCAACAAATGCAGGACCTGATAGATGACTTGAAGTATCCCGGGCCGCAGTCGATCATCATCGGGCTGGTTGCCTTCGTCATCGCGATGGGCTTTTTTACCGCCGCCCGTCCGTTGCCGGAAGACGAGGAGAAGAGTTAGTCTTGCCCGCTTGCTGGCCTTCTCTTCCAGACATAGCGGAACAAAATCACGCGTAATGCCGCTGCCAAAGGAATGGCCAGTATTCCACCCAACAAGCCTCCCAGCAATTCCGTCCCGGTCATGACCGCAACGATGATGACGACGGGATGCAGGTTGACCCGATGCCCCATGATCTTCGGCGAGATGTATGCTTGCTCAAGAGTTTGGATCACAACGACAGCGCCCATGACCATCAATGGATGCTGCCAGTCGGTGTATTGCGCAAAAGTCAATCCAAGCGAAAGGATGCAAAGGATGAGCGGGCCCACAAACGGGATCATGGTCAGGAGCAACGCAAGAAACCCAAGGAGGAAGGCGTAATTCAAACCGATAACGAGAAAACTGATGGTGTACAGAACGCTGTCGCAGATGGCGACGAGCACTTGCCCGCGGAAAAAGGCGACGAGATAGTCATTGATCGAATCGAGAACGAATACGAGTTCATCCTTCAAACGGGAATCGCGCACGGGCAGATATTCCTTCCAATGCGTCTTGATGCCGCGCTTTTCGATCAGGAAATAGAATGTATAAACGGGTATCAAGGCGAACCCGACAAGAATGCCGATCCACGAACCGATATTGCTGAACTGATCCTGTATCCAAGGCCACAGCTTGGTCTGCACCCACTCTGTCACGGGTGAAAGAGTTCCCTTGTTGAGCTGAAGCGTGGAGGCCTGGCCAGTAACTCCATTCGTGCCACCGCTCGTCGAATTAGTGGACTCTGAAAAATATTGCGGCAACATCCGGCGGAGAAATTCCGGTGATTCATTCATTAGATGCTCCGTCTTTGCTTCAAGCTTGGTGTAATAATCTGGAATTTTGGAGGCCAACTGGCGCGTCTCAACCACCACCTGAGGAACAATGCTTGCGGCGATGCCGGCCACAATTGCGATAGCTATAATGAAAACAAGGACAATGGCCCGCGTGCGCGCAATTTTGCGACGTTCCAGCCAATCCACAACCGGTGAAAGCAAACATGCGATGACAGCTGCGACACATAACGGCCAGATTGCAGGAGCCAACAAGCTAACCACTTGGCCCAAGCCCCAGATCGCGGCCACGACTAGGGCGATGACGGTGGCAATCGCCAGCCCAGTCAACGCGATCCATATGATCCTCAACTGGCGCTCTGTTGGTGGTCTGGCTTTCATTGATTTGCCAATTTATTAGTAGTTACGCCATCTGGTGGCAACACGAAGAGCAGTTTGTTGGAGTAATCGTTATAACCAGCATTAAATTGAAATGCGCCGTTATCCATTTTCTCTACATCGAGTTCTGTATGGTCAAGGCCACCCATCCATACGTAAGAAACACAATTTGGCCGTTGGTCAATCCTTATGATTCCCAATTGCTTTAATTCTGGTGGAACCGGCCACGCACCAATGGAATTTTCTGCTGAATTGGACGCTGAAAGATATTTATCAGTTCGATCAGCCCAAACACGAAAATCCTGTTCAGTCAAAGAATCCATATATTTTCTCCCAACTGCCATGTCCTTTTCCATCATGCGAAAGAATCTGGCTTCCGGCAGGATGAAGGTGTAGGAAAACCACGCAATTGGGACAACGGCAACCAAGCCAACTATGATCAAAACCCTCTTGGTTTTGCCCCTCATCAGGATTGTCCCAATTTTTTGGACTTCTCAGTCGCGGCTCGCACGGCGCTCATCACGGTGCCGCGCAGTTTGCCCTTTTCCAGTTCGTGCAGGCCTTCAATCGTCGTCCCGCCAGGGCTGGTGACCTGGTCTTTGAGCGCGCCAGGATGCTGGCCGGTCTCCAATACCATCTTCGCCGCTCCAAGCACGGTCTGCGCGGCAAGCTTTGTAGATATATCACGAGGCAGACCGGCGGCCACACCGCCATCGCTCAGAGCCTCGATAAATTGATAGACGTAAGCCGGCCCGCTCCCACTCAAGCCCGTGACGGCATCGAGTAACGATTCTTTCACCTGATAGGCGACCCCGACAGCCGACAAAAGCTTTTGCGCGAGTTCGGCGTCGGCGGCAACACAGGATTTTCCGATGGCAAACGCAGAAGCAGACGCACCCACGAGCGCGGGAGTGTTGGGCATGACGCGTATGACGCGGGCACTCCCACCCAAGCCGCCCTCCAGCTTTGCAATAGGCATACCCGCGGCTATGGAAATGAGCAGGTGGTCATTGGTGAAGACAACACTGATTTCCGCAAGCACACCAGCGGCCTGGTCGGGCTTCACGGCGAGGATAAGCACGTTCGCGGTCTTCAGCACTTCGAGGTTCGAATCCGTGGCACGCCCGCCAACTTCTTTGGCGAATGAATCGCGTGAAGGTTTGAAAGGATCGCTGGCGATGATCTGTTTCGCTTTGACGATTCCCGCATGGACAAAACCTTTAGCGAGCGCCGTGGCCATCTTGCCAGCGCCCAGAAATCCGACCGTGAGTTTGGCAGCCATGCACGGTTTGTACCAGTTCACAGCGCGCAGCAAAAGCAAAATGGCGAGGGTTAACGCTTGCCCCACACGGAAGTTTGCTGCTAAACGGGCGCGTGCTCCGGTCGAACGACAAAGACATTCCGCGCAATCCCTGGTGGTGGATACCCACGCTGTATTTCGCGCAGGGATTGCCGAATGTGCTCGTAGCAACGGTCTCCGTGGTGGTCTACAAAAACCTTGGGCTGTCGAACACAGCAGCTGCCTTCTATACCAGCTGGCTTTACCTGCCGTGGGTGCTGAAACCGCTGTGGAGCCCGGTCGTGGATATTTTGCGGACGCGCCGCTGGTGGATATGGACGATGCAACTACTAGTCGGCGCAGGACTGGCGAGCGTGGCATTGACCATCTCAACGAATTATTTTTTACAACTGACGCTCGCATTTTTCTGGTTGATGGCATTCAGCTCGGCCACCCACGACATCGCCGCGGATGGTTTCTACATGCTGGCGAATACGGAACGGCAACAAGCGATGTTCTCTGGCATTCGCGGCGTGGCGTTCAACACCGCCAAGATCACCGCGCAGGGTTTGCTCGTGGCCATCGCCGGCAAACTCAAAGAACGCACGCACGATTTTGCAACGGCATGGTCGATGACGTTTGGGATCGCGGCGGGCGCCTACATGTGCCTGGCCGCGTATCACCGCCTGATCCTGCCCAGGCCTGTCACGGATAACGCAGGCAGTATACGTTCGATGAAACATTTCTTCCGGGAATTTCTGGTCACGTTCAAATTGTTTTTTCAGAAACCCAGGATTGTCACACTGCTTTGCTTCCTGTTGTTGTATCGCTTCGGAGAAGCGCAATTGCTGAAGATAGTGCAGCCGTTCCTCCTCGAGGCGCGCGACAAGGGTGGGCTCGGATTGACCAACACGGAGTTCAGCCTGGTTTACGGAACGGCTGGCGTTATCGCGCTCGTAAGCGGCGCTGTGCTGGGGGGCTATCTCGTGTCCCGGCGCGGACTGCGCGCCGTGCTGTGGCCGATGGTATTCGTGATGCATCTGCCGGATGTGATGTTTGTTTTCCTGGCGTACACGCAGCCGCAAAATCTGTGGCTTACCGGCTCCTGCGTGGCACTGGAACAGTTCGGTTATGGTTTTGGTTTTGTGGCTTACATGCTTTACATGATCTATATCGCGCGCGGAAAATATCCGACGGCGCACTACGCCATCTGCACCGGCTTCATGGCTTTAAGCCTGATGCTGCCGGGAATGTGGAGCGGTTGGTTACAGGACAAAATCGGCTACCACCATTTCTTCATGTGGGTCCTGCTGGCCACGATTCCCGGCTTCATCGTGACAGCGCTGATCCCTTTGGACCGCGACTTCGGCAAAAAGCACGCGGCAGACTGATTACTTCTTCACGAACAGCGCCAGCGACGCCGTGAATCCGTGTACGAAATTCTTTTCGCCAATCGGACCGATCTCGCCGTTGCAAAAAAATCCTGCCAGGCCGATGGGTCCAAACTGTTCCTGCACCATGTGAGCATCGTGGTTCGGTTCGCCGAACAGGCCACGACCGCGGCCGTTACAACTACACAGGACGCCGCCGTAAACAGTCGCTCCACCGATGCCCTTCTTGGCGCGCGTGAGCAGTTCATCCATGTCTTCGGTGGCGGCGGCAGCATCGCGACGCTGGAACTGCATCGTCTGGCCGGGACGCGGCAAAGCGCCGACGGCGACCACGCCAGAATTCGGGTCAGCCCCGATGAGCGGGCGAATGAGGAAATCACCACGATGAAAATCTTCGAGATATTCGTTGATGACCAGGCCGATGAACAGGTTGCCCTGCGCCTTACGCTTATCTTCGGCGGAAAGATTGTTGAAGGTCTCGGCCAGCACATCGTGGGCGCGACGGTTGCCGATCTCCTGGATGAAATTCTTTTCCACCTTTGTGAGCGTCCAGGTCTCGCCGATGGGCGTGCAACCCTGCGAAATGACGCCGGCGAGTTTCACCGCGCCGCCGACCGAGATGGCCACTCCGCCCTCTTCAAAGACTTCGCCATTCAGATAGAGCTGCGTGGTCTGTTCCTGGAAAACTCCGCTGGCCAATCCGCCGAGCACGGGCAACGGCGCGTACGCTTCGTTCCAGGATTGGATCCAACCTTCGCTATCGAGATGGAACGGGTCCAAAAACGCGAGCCAGCCGTTGGATTGTTCCGGTTCCACCCCGGTCTCCAGCCGCCAATAGCCCGGGCCATTGGCTTCTTCAACCTGCTCCTGCGTGAAATGAATAGCTTTTAGCTCCGCGCCGGGCAGTGAATAAAGCGCCAGCGAAATCCCGGCGTTTTCCTCCACCTCTTCATCGCCCACGATGAGACTTTGCCCGGAACATCCGGCCAGCAAGGGTATGCGCCCATGGACCTGGAAAATCTCCAGCAGTTGTTTCGTGTAGGGAAAGAACCGCGGCGAAATGAAAACGAGACCCAGCGAAACCTGCGGCGCGTGCAGTTTGGCGCGCAGCCCTTCGGCCCAGGCTTGCAGTGCGGTTTCATCGAAACCGCCGCGCCAATGGCCTGATACTGAATATTCGTTTTGCACAAAGGAAACTTACCGGTCTAAAGTCAGTTTGCAAATAATACTCAAAATTTTGTGTGAAACAGCCGGTGCCGGTTCCGGAACAGATACCACATGATGACTATGTTTAGGATGAACAGGCCAAGAATACTCAGGCTGCCGCTGTTACGGCCAAAAAGATAGAGCTTCAACTCGATAGGAATAAAAAACGCCGATTGAAAAATGACCAGCCAGACCGCCCATCGAGCGCGGATGGCCAGGCCAATACCTTCGGTCATCAAGAGGAGGCCGTACAGGCAGAAGCCAATGGCGACCTCTTTCACATTCGCAGGAGTGATAGTGGCAATCCTTTCACCAGCGGGTTCAAAGAATCTGCCTTCCGGATCTCCATGCAAGAAGTGCACGCCGCGATTATAAAGTTCAGGCAAATCGTGGTTCCTCAACATGAACACCGCCAGCGCGATGATAAGGAACCCGCTGCCCTTCAACAGCTTGACCACAATAATGGCATACAGCGTCGGCGCATGTTTTTTGGGAACGGCGACGACGGGCGCAGTCTCAACTGGTTTGATCGGCTCTTGCACAGTGGCTAACATGGTGTCTGACCATTCTAGCAGGAAAATTGTTTAAAGATAGCAGTAAACATTATCCAATATGTCGCGCCCGGCAGGATTAACGTATCTTTAGCAAGAGCCAGTTCAGCAGGTCCGCAATGGCGATGCGCTCCTGCTTGCCGTCGTCCCGATGACGGATGGTCACGGTGTCCTTAAGTTCAGGACCTTTTTCACCGAGCGTATCGAAGTCGATGGTGGCGCAGAACGGCGTGCCGGCTTCGTCCTGGCGGGCGTAGCGCTTGCCGATGGAACCGGTCTCGTCGTAAAACACATTCATCCATGGACGCAACAAGTCGCGGACTTCAATCGCCTTGGCGACAAGCTCGGGCTTGTTCTTGAGCAATGGCATCACACCGATCTTAATGGGCGCGACCCGCGGATGAAATTTCATCACGTAAATCGTCTCGTTCTTGCCTTTGTCATCCGTCTTCACCGTTTCGGTATAGGCATTGGCGATAAGCGCGAGGATGAGGCGATCCACACCGGCGCTCGGTTCAATGACGTGCGGGATGTATTGACCCTTGGCCAGTCCTTCGGCGTCAGCCTTGGCATCTTTCTCGGCTTTCTCCTGCGCCACACCGCACTTGGTCAGATATTTCAAGCGCGCTTCGTAATAACGTTTGGACAACGCGGCTTTCTTCGCGTCATCGAGTTTGCCCCAGGCGACGCGGAGTTCGTCATCAAACACGCCCATCGTCTTGCCGGAGAAACGCGCGTGCTGGCTCAGATCAAAGTCGCTTCGAGCCGCGATGCCTTCCAACTCGTCACCGACTACATTCCCCTGCTCATCCTTTTTACTGAACGGGAACTTGAACAAAATATCGACACACGCGCGGGCATAATGCGCCAGTTCCGCCGGCGTCTGGCGATGAAAACCAAGCGTGGAGCGATCCAGACCGATGCCTTCGTAAAAGCGCACGCGTTCCTCGACCCAATATTGATGCCACGCCTGCCAGCCCCAGTTCGGCTGCGGCTCACCGGGATGGCCGGTCTCCGACACGGTCGCCACGCTGCCGGAGATGGCTTCGACAACTTCATCCGGCTTGATGAAAAATTCCAGTTCCATCTGCTCAAATTCGCGCGAGCGGAAGGTAAAATTACGCGGCGTCACTTCGTTACGGAACGCCTTGCCGACCTGCGCGATGCCGAACGGCACCTTCTGGCGAGAGGTTTCCAGGACGTTCTTGAACTGCGCAAAGATGGCTTGGGCAGTTTCCGGACGCAGATAGGCGATTCCATCTTCACTTTCAATCGGCCCCACGTACGTCTTGAACATCAGGTTGAACGGCTTGGGCTCAGTGAGCAGTGAGCCGTTTTCCGGATTGTACCGCGTTGAATTTTCCACTTTCTCTGTGCGTTCGCCAAGCAGTTCGGGATTCACCAAACCGCGGAGGGAATAAAATTGTGACGCGGTTTTGCGCGCACTTTCCGGCGGTTTCCCCGGCGGCAACAGCACGGCGTAAGGTTCGCTGGATTCTTTGCCGGACGCAGGGTCTTTGGCGCCCGTATAATGATAGGCCAATCCCGATTGCGGCTCGATCTGGTCGGCGCGAAAACGCTTCTTCGTGAGCAGACAGTCGCACATGGGGTCGCTGAACGTGTCCACGTGACCGCTGGCGCGCCAGATCTCCGGCGCCATGATGATGGTGGCTTCGAGGCCGGCGACGTCTTCACGCAGGCGGGTCATCGTGTTCCACCACAGCTCCTTGACGTTGCGCTTGAGCTCGGCGCCGAGCGGACCGTAATCCCAAAAACCATTGATGCCGCCGTAGATCTCCGACGATTGAAAAACGAATCCCCGTCGCTTGCACAGCGACACAATCTTCTCCATGACTACGTTCTCTTTAGGCTCAGCCATAAGACGAATAGTGTTTGTTAGCGCCCTTTCGATGTCAAGGTGACGAATTGCGAGACAATGCCACTGGGCGCATCTTGACACTGCCCCTCGGAACGCCGCCTTCAGGCGGCAGTAACGACCCAAATCGCTTTGCTGCCGCGTAAACGCGGAACTCCAAACGCTCGCCACCCCATCGTTAAGGACAGTGTCAAGATGCGTCCAATGTCACCGTGATAACTGCTTGTTCACCTGGCAAACCCGTTTCCAGCGTTTTTCCAGGTCGGTTTCCTTCACCAACAACGTACGGGCCAAACCCGTTATTTCCGCCGCCACCACCGTAGCCAGGCAATGGCTGATTTCGGTGCCGTCCATCGCCTCATCGAGACGTTCCGCCCGCAACCTGGTCTGTCGCAACATCTCGGCTTCCTGTTTCATCTCCCAGTCCAAATACCCGCCATTGCGCCAATCAGACAGATTCGGTTCATTGACCGGGCGGCCCTCAAACTCCGTCTTCAGCACCGCTTGGACTTCCTCCAGCCAATTCAGCCAATTCACTAACTGGTTGCCGGCCTCGCCGTTCTGCAATCGCCGGTTCAGTTGCTCGCGGATCTCCTTCGGCAAACGCGCTATCTTTCCTCGTCGTGCCATAATGTTTTCCTTTCGATTTTTATGGATAGAATTCTTCATTCTTAATTCTTCCATCCGCATTCTAAAGGAGAGCCTTGGACATTGGCGGTCCAAGGCTAAATTGTGAATAAGTTTTTTGCGGAGCGGAGCGGCGGAAAACCAAAACCGCAAATTCGAGTTAGAAAATACGCTCGCCCTCACCCCGGCCTTCTCCCCCGGGGAGAAGGAGAATTGGAAGGCCGTCGCAAGCGATATGAACGATGTAGGCCAATGCACGACGGGCGCAATGGCAAAGAGCGTTGCTTAACCTTTCCGAGCGGTGTCTACGTAACGGCGTTGCTGCGCCGGGGGACGGGCGCACTCCGAAAGCGGCGTCGACGCTTCGCTCTGCCGACACAGTCCATGACGCCTGGCAAGGTCGGGAGACCTCGTGCGTTGGGATGTGCTGCGAGCGGAGACCGCTCGCGCTCCGGCTAAAATCTGAGGTGTTTGACGGAGAGGCCGTTGTCCCGCAGTTCACTCAGGGAATCGATGCCGATGCGCAGGTGTTCTTCCACGAAGTCGTTGGTCACCTTCTGGTCGCTGGTGTCGGTCTTCACACCTTCGGGCACCATGGGCTGGTCGGAGACCAGCAACAATGCGCCGGTGGGTATCTCGTTGTAAAAGCCGGTGCTGAAAATTGTGGCGGTCTCCATGTCCACGGCCATGCAGCGTATCTTGCGCAGATATTTTTTGAATTCCTCATCATGCTCCCATACGCGGCGGTTGGTGGTGTAGACCGTGCCGGTCCAGTAATCGCGCTTGTGGTCGCGGATGATGGTGGAGAGCGCTTTTTGCAGGCTGAACGCCGGCAGCGCGGGGACTTCCGGCGGAAAATAATCGTTCGACGTTCCTTCACCCCGGATGGCGGCGATAGGCAGGATGAGGTCGCCGATCTTGTTCTTGCGTTTCAAGCCGCCGCATTTGCCGAGGAACAGGCACGCCTTGGGCTTGATGGCCGTGAGCAGGTCCATGACGGTCGCCGCCGTGGCACTGCCCATACCGAAGTTCACGATGGTGATGCCGTTAGCGGTGGCGTTGGGCATGAAACGGTCTTCGCCGCGCACGGGCACGTTGTTCCATTTGGCGAACAAGCGGACGTAATTGGTGAAATTGACGAGGAGGATGTATTTGCCGAATTCGGCCAGCGGTGTGCCGGTGTAGCGTGGCAACCAGTTCGCAACGATGTCGTTCTTGGTCTTCATCTGTTGCCAAGCGATTCTCTCCCTTTTCCCGGTGAGCGCAAGAAAAAGTGGGTGCCAGCAGCCGGAAGGCTTTTTGGCTGCTTGATGGAAATGACGCCACTCAAAACCTCATGGAAGTCCAAGTGACATCCCTTGCCGTCCCCTCGCCCCGCCCAAACGGGGAGAGGGAAAGGGTGAGGGGTTCAAACGCTCGTGTCTTTCCATTCGATTCAGATAAATTTGATCTTTTCAACAATGCAGCTTTAAAGCTGCAGCACTTTTCTCGTTGAATTCGCCGCGCAGTTTGCTAAATCCTTCCCCGTCCATCAACGTTATGCCCTACCCTTGGTATCTCGACCTCATCATACCGGTGGGCTTTTTCATCCTGTTTTTCATGACGTGCTGTTTGGAAAAACAACACATCAAACAATATATCGCCTGCGAAGATGCAAAACTTAGCTCGGCATCGCCTTACTGCCATGCGGTGGTGCAACAGGCCGGTAGCCTGGGATTTCAAAACCTGGGAACGTTTGCGCAGGACCGGAAATCAAAGATATACACAGCGGTCATGGGTTACTGGTTGTCGCCGGATGGCAAGACGCTCGCCCGCATCGCCGGCGGCAAAACGGCCAAGATAAACATTCGCCGGACTACCCTGATCAGCTACGACGCGAACGGACGGCAGCTGGAGACGGCGGATGATTTTGCCGGGGTGGACCTGACTGGCATCGTGAACCGGGAAGTGCTTATGCGAGCGCATCTGCCGGAGCTTTACGGGCGGCATCAGGAACGATTGGCCGCGCTGGCTTTCGATGCCCGACTATTTCCGCACGGGGATATCCTGGCCTTCAACGAAAACATGGAAATGGCCCGGTATTCACAGTTAAAGCAGATGGGGCTCGCCAAACCGGTGAACCGGGAAGAGACGATCTGGAATTACACAGTGAGAGGCGCGTGGCTGAATTATTTCCAGGGATTCCGAAAACAATTGGAGGCCGCCAAACTCCAGCGGGAACGGGTAAAGATGAAACGTCCGGGCGATGCCTGAAAAGATGGGCTCTCCCTAAAATAAAAAAGGCAGGCCATCACTGGCCTGCCTTGAAAATAGAACGGAAAACTCACTCGGCCTTTTTGCCTTTGGGCTTTTCAGCTTTGGCCGGCTTCTCGGTCTTGGCGGCAGCAGCGCGGGGCTTCTTGTCGCCCTTGTCCGCGGGAGCGGCTTCGGCTTTTTCAGCTTCATCCGAACGGCGGCCGCGTTTCTCGGTGCGGGGAGCTTCCGCCTGGGCGGCTTCGGTCGGCGCCACGATCGGCGTGGTGCTCTCGACGCGCACTTTGAGCGTGCTCTTCACATCGGCATGCAGGTTGACCTGGACTTCGAATTCGCCAAGCGCCTTGATGGGATGCTCGAGATGGATCTTGCGTTTATCGAGCGTGATATCGAATTGATGCTTCAGCTCGTCGGCGATCATGCCAGTGGTGACAGAGCCGAACAGCTTGCCGTCCTCGCCCGCCTTGACCTTGATGACCGCGGTGAGCTTGGTGAGGCCCTTGGCCAGTTCCGTCATGGTGTTGAGCTCATGCGCTTCGCGTTCGGCACGGCGCTGGCGCAACGCTTCCAGCTGGCGCTTGTTCGCACCAGTGACCGGCACGGCGAGGCGTTGCGGGAAAAGATAGTTGCGCGCGTAACCGGCGGAGACGCGGACCTGGTCGGATTCACCGCCGAGGCCTACGATATTGTGAGTCAAGATAACTTCGGTCTTCATAAATTTATTCTCAGATTAAGATCAAAACGGAACATCGTCATCGGACGGCGCTTCACTCTCGGCCGGTTCAGCCGTCGGAGCTGAGGATGAAGCCGCAGCCGCGGGACGTGAACGGGGCGCTTCCGGCGCGCCGCCACCACCATCGCCCTTGTTGCCATCGATGAACGAAAAGCTTTCGAGAACCACCTTGAGCTTGCTCTGCTTCTGCTTGGTGTTCTTGTCTTCCCACGTGTCCTGCTTCAGGCGGCCTTCGACGAGCAACGGGCGGCCTTTTTTCATATATTGCCCGATGACTTCGGCCTGACGGCCCCAGACATCCACATCAACAAAGCTCACCTCTTCCTTCTTCTCGCCGCCTTCGGCTGAGTAGGTGCGGTTGACCGCCAGGGTGATGCGTGCGACCGCCGTGCCCTTGGGCGTGTAGCGCAGCTCCGGGTCACGGGTCAGGTTGCCCGCAATGATGACTTTGTTAAAACTGGCCATAGGGCCTCCCTCAATGGGCGACTATTTCGCGGGTTTAGGTTCGGGCGACGACGTGAAGAGGACGCGGAACACGTCTTCATTCAACGAAAATTTGTTGCGCAACACGGCCACCACGTTGGGCGCGGCATTGAAGATGACGTTCACGTAGTAACCGGCGGTGAACTTCTTGTCCGCCACGCGCGCGTAATGTTTCTTGTCCATCTTCTGCACGGTTTCCACTTTGCCGCCCGCGCTGGAGATCTCCGTGGAGATCTTGTCGATGGTGTCCTGCAAGGTTTCTTCCTTGCCGGTAGTGTTCAGGATGAACAGGCCTTCGTATCTTTTCACAATTTTTTCTTTTCGTTCTCGGAGTCCACGACTCCGTTAAATTGGTTCATTGCTTTCTGTATCCCGGCGCGCACCCAGCATTCCGCCTGGCTGCCCGCCGCCGTCAAAACTTTTTCCATCACCGCCGTCTCGGCTTTATCAAACTTCCCGAGCACATGGCCGGTGATCTCCCGCGCCCCGTCTTTGCGCCCGATGCCGATCCGCAACCGCGCAAACTCGCGCGTGCCCAGATGCTGCTCCACCGATTCCAGCCCGTGATGACCACCGCTGCTGCCACCCGGCCGCAACCGTATCTCGCCCACCGGCAGATCCGCGTCATCCACCACCACCAAAACATTCGGCACGGTCACCTGATAATAACTCATCAGCGCTCCGACCGCTTCACCGCTCAAATTCATGAACGTCTGCGGCTCGCAGAGCAGGACGCGCTTGTCGTCCAGTTCCGTTTTGGCGACCCGCGCATTGAACTTCTTTTCCAGAGTCCAACCCGCCCGTTGCCGCGCGGCCAATTGTTCCACCGATTGGAACCCGGCATTGTGCCGCGTGTGCGCGTATTCCGCGCCCGGATTTCCCAAACCCACGATGAGATACCATTGCTCCATGCGCGGGGCTTACGGCCCCGCCCTGCGGGACCGCATAAATTACTTCTTCTTCTCGGCCTTGGCGTCCGGCTTGGCCGCTTCCGCTTTCTTGTCGCCGGCCGCAGGCGCTTTCGCATCCGCCTTGGCCGCCGTCTTGTCGCCGGGCTTGGCCGGTGCGGCTTCGGTGCCGTCTTCCTTCTTTTCCTTCGTCATCTCGACGTCGCCAGCCGTCTTGGCTTCGGTAGCCACGACTTCTTCTTCGGCGCGAGGAGGTGCCACCGACACCACCGGCGTGTTCTTGTTGCCAAGGATCTCTACGCCTGCCTGCGCGGGAATCTCGCCGATATGAATCGTCTTATTCAGTTCGAGCGGGGTAACGTCGATCAAAATCTGCTCTGGCAAATCCTTGGGCAAACCACGGACTTTGAGCTTGAACAACACGTGTTCCAGCACACCGCCACTGTTCTTGACCCCGGCCGCTTCGCCAACGGTTTCCACCGGCACCATGATGGTGACTTTTTCCGTGGGGGAAACTTCGTGAAAATCAACGTGGATCACCTTGCCGCTCAGCGGATGATGCTGCACTTCCTGCACCAGCGCCAGGCGCATCGGCTTGGAATCGTCCTTCACCGTGAGGTCCACCAGCAGGTTCTCGGAGTGCGAACGATGCATGAGATCATTCATCTCAATGGCATTCAGCTCCAGATTTTGGGGTTTGGTTTCGCGACCGTAAATGACGGCGGGAATGCGGCCATTGGCGCGTAATTGTTTGGCTCCTGCCCGGCGGGACTGCGTGCGGGGGACCGCGGATAATGCTACAGATTTCATGTCTTAAATTTTATCTTCGGACGCGCCGTAATGCCGGTTCGCCCGCCTTTGAAATTCAAAGAGCGGGAGAAAGTATCAATTTGGCGCCGGACGTCAATAGTAGAATTCTCGATTTTCTGCTTATTTTACCATCAGCCGCCCCACCCTTGCTCCTGGCCCCTAAATGCCGCACCTTAACCCAGCCGATAAATGAAACAGTTCTTCTCACGAAACATCACCAATACCGGCCGCCTCATCCGGTTCCTCATCGGTTGCGCGTTCGTCCTCGCGGGCATTGTGCTGTGCCAGGCGAATCATAAAATACCAGCGGTGTTGCTCATCATCGGAGGCGGGTTTGTGTGGTTTGAAGCCGTGCGGGGCTGGTGCGTCATGCGCGCCTGCGGCATTAAAACCAAATGGTGATTGAATTCGTAACTTGTTTTCGCCTTCCAAACGTCTAACTTCTCCGCGCAGTTGCCACAATGGAAAAGACGCTGGTCATCGTGCCCACGTACAATGAGCGGGAAAATCTCCCGCGCATGGTGCAACGCCTTCTCTCGCTTCCCGTCTCCGTGGACATGCTCATCGTGGATGGCAATTCCAAAGATGGCACTGGTGCCCTCGCCGATGAACTCGTCGCCAAACATCCCCAGGTCCACGTATTGCACCAAAAGGCCAAGAACGGCCTTGGCCCCGCTTATATCTCCGGATTCCAATGGGCGCTGGAACATGACTTTGAATTCATCTTCGAGATGGATTCAGATTTCTCGCATAACCCCGATGACATCCCTTCATTTATCGACGCCGCAAAAAAACAAGATGCCGACCTCGTCCTGGGTTCGCGTTACGTCGGCGGCATCCGCGTCATCAACTGGCCGCTGAAACGGTTGTTCCTGAGCCGCTTCGCCGGTAAATATGTGAAGACCGTCACTGGCATGCCCTTCACCGACCCCACCGGTGGATACAAATGCTTCCGCCGCCGCGCACTTCAGGCGCTGAATTTCGACAAGATCCAATGTCGCGGTTACGGATTCCAGATAGAACTCACCAACAAACTCTGGCGGCAGGGATTCAAAGTGGTGGAAGTCCCCATCATTTTTACCGAACGCACCTACGGCCAATCCAAGATGGCCGGCGGCATCATCAACGAAGCCTTCTGGCTCGTCTGGCGCCTATGGTGGCAGAACGGCCTGCGCCGCTCGCCCAAACGGAAAAATTGATTGCAGCCTGCACGAGTCCTGGTTTTTGAGGCCTTATCCGTAGTTCCCCCTTTTATTAATCTGAACAGTTCTTGGTGCAAAACGTCCAAGCTATGGTAAGTTTTTGCCACTTTTAAGAAAATGACGCGATATTCATGGATTAAAGCCACGCTGTGCCTGCTGTGTCTGAGCCTTGTCCTTCCGCTGCCCGCCGCGGAGACCAACACATCGGCCACGGTCACCTCCACCAATTATCTGTTCACGCCCACGCGCGATCAGGCCAACATTGCCTTTGTCACCGCGCGGCTCATTGAGGCACGTCATTACACGGCCCAGATGTTCGATACTTCCATCTCCGAGAAATTCTATGACGAATATATCCAGACGTTCGACCCGCAGCATCTGCACTTTACGCAGGCCGACATGGACGAATTCGACCATTACCGTACCAACCTGGACGTGCTGACCATCGCGCGCCCCATGGGCGCGGACCTATCGCCGGCCTACCAGATTTATGCCCGTTTCATGCAACGCCTCAGTGAGCGCGTCGCTTACGTTGATGAACTGTTAAAGACCGAAAAATTTAAATTTGATAAGGACGAGCGCATTGTGGTGGACCGCAAAGAGGCCGCATATCCAGCCGACCTTGACGCCGCCAAAAAGCTATGGGAACAGCGGTTGCGTTATGAATATCTCACGGAAAAGATTGCGCATATCGAAGCCGAAAAGAAAAAAACCAATATTGTCGCCTCCAGGACTGATGGCAAAATTGACCACCTATCTTCATCGTTAACAAATGCCCCTTTAAAAGAAGACGCCATACCGGATCTCAAAGGCCAAAAAATGGAACTTGCCACTGGCGGATTGCAAACGACCAACAACAGAAGCCTGGCCGCCGATATTACTGCGACGAACACTCCTCCGAAAACCATGGAACAGGACATCGTGGATACGCTGACGCGGCGTTACCATCGCAATCTCCGTTTCTACCAGGACCAGGATAGCGATGACGTCCTGCAGGCATATCTTTCCGCCCTCGCACGCGCTTACGATCCGCATTCGGAATATTTTGGTAAAGCAGCCATGGACCAGTTTGCCATGCAAATGAACCTCGCGCTCTTCGGTATCGGCGCTGAACTGTCCACCTCGGACGATGGTCTTTGTACTATTCAGAAACTGATGCCGGGCGGTCCCGCCATCAAGAGCGGCAAGTTAAAGGAAACCGACCGCATCGTGGCTGTGGCCCAGGGCGACCAGCCGCCCGTGGACGTGGTGGACATGAGCATCACCAAGATCGTGCAGATGATCCGCGGCGCCAAAGGCACAGAGGTGCGCCTGACCATTTCGCCTGCAAATTCCGCGGAGCGCCATGTCGTGAGCCTCATCCGTGACGAGATTGCCCTGCCCGATCAGGCGGCTAAAGAAAAGCTCGTCGAATTCCCCACAACGGCTGATCACAAAGTGAAGATCGGCGTGATCGACCTGCCGTCCTTTTATGCCCCCGTGGATTTGGGCAGTGGTAATGCCACAGCGGATGCCAAATACACGTCCCAGGATGTCGCCACCCTGTTAAACAAATTGAAAGAGGAACATGTTGATGGCGTCATTTTAGACCTGCGCCGCAACGGCGGAGGTTCACTCGAAGAAGCCATCAAACTCACCGGCCTGTTCATCAAAGACGGCCCGGTTGTCCAGGTGCGCGCCTCAGACGGCAGCGTGCAGGTGGATGAAGACACCGACCCATCTATCGCCTACGACGGGCCGCTCATCGTACTCACCAGCCGTTTCAGCGCGTCCGCTTCGGAGATCGTGGCTGGCGCCTTGCAGGACTACGGACGCGCCCTCATCGTTGGCGATGTCTCCACGCATGGCAAAGGTACGGTGCAGAACGTGAATCCATTGTCTCCTTTCATTCGCTATCGTGAATCCACAAACGACCCCGGCTATGTGAAGATCACCATCCGCAAATTCTATCGTGCCAGCGGCGCTTCCACGCAATTCAAAGGCGTGATGCCGGATATCGTCCTGCCTTCGCCATTGAATTACCTGCACGGTATCGGCGAACTTTCACTGGATAACCCGCTGCCGTGGGACGTTATTCCCAGCGCAAAATTTGACCCCGTCAACATGGTTCAGCCTTATTTGGCAGAGCTGCTCAAACGTTCCTCGCAACGTGTTGCCACCAACCAGGATTTTACCTATGTTCGCGAGGACATCGACCAGGTGCGCAAAAAACAGGATGATAAGACCGCATCCTTGAACGAGCAGTTTGTCCTCAAGGAAATGGATGAACAACAGGCCCGCGAAGCTGCCCGTGACAAGGAACGCGCCTCGCGCAAGAGCGACGGTGAAGTGATTTACGATATCGACCTCAAACAGGCGCAGACGCCGGGATTGCCACTGGCCGAAGGCAAAACCAACCAGGTCGCATCGGCGGAAGTTCTCCCGATGATCGATGACGACACCGAGACGGCCACGAAAGGCGCACCGGTGGATGTAGACCTGGCCGAAAGCGAACGTATCATGGTGGATTACCTGTCGTTGCTGGCCAAAAGCAACCTCGCTGCCACGATGAAGAATTAAGGACGGATGAGACGTTGCCTGTTTTCACTCGTTGCGCTGGCAGTGTGTTGGTTGGGATTGTTCACGACCCAAGCTCAAACTATGAACACGAATCAAACCCAATTGGCCACGTTCGGTGGCGGCTGTTTCTGGTGTACCGAGGCTGAGTTCCAAAAACTGCCCGGCATCAAATCGATCGTCAGCGGCTATTCCGGCGGCACCGTGGACGATCCCACTTACGAACAGGTCTGCTCAGGCCGGACTGGCCATGCGGAAGTCATCCAGGTCGAATATGACCCCACCAAAGTCTCCTACGAACGGCTGCTCCAGGCATTTTGGATCGCCCACGACCCCACCACGTTGAACCGCCAGGGCGCGGATGAAGGGACGCAATATCGTTCCATCATCCTTTATCGTACCGATGCGGAGAAGGACGCCGCCGAAAAATCCAAGGCTGAGGCGCAGAAAAATTTCCGATCACCCATCGTGACGCAGATTGTTCCCTTCAAGAAATTCTATCCCGCTGAGGATTATCACCAGAATTATTACAATTCGAACCCGGACGCCGGCTATTGCCAGATCGTCATCAAGCCCAAACTCGATAAGTTCGAGAAGGAACTGAAGAAGCCGCATCCGTAATCTCTCGTCCCCTGCGCGCATTGTAAAATAAACATTGCTGAGTATCTTGGGTTGGCGTAATTCAACGTCACCCATGCGGCGCGCGATCACCATGCTGGGGCTGTCCATAGCCTTGCTCTATTCAGGCAAGAACACCTGCGTCTTTGCCCAAAGCAGTGCATTCACGTATCAGGGCCGCCTCAATGACAGTGGCGCGCCGGCCAATGGCTGCTACGACCTGAGGTTTTCCCTTTACGACGATGCCACCGCTGGCACCGAGCAGGGCAACACACTTACCAACCTGTCCACTACCGTCAGTAATGGCTTGTTCACCGTGAACCTGGATTTTGGCGCTACGAATTTTCCGGGCGCGGACCGCTGGCTGGCCATCGGCGTGCGCACCTCGGGCCAGGGCACCTTTGTAGCTTTGGACCCGCGCCAAAAGATCACCGCCACGCCCTACGCCATCACGGCAGCGAACCTTTCTGGCACAGTACCCATCAGCCAGGTGGCCGGTGTCATGCAATTAGCGCAGTTGCCAGACACCATAGTGACCAACGCCGCCAACGCCATAAAGTTTCAAGCGTTGCATGGCACAGTCGTTCTCACAGTTTCGGCCAACGGCATCGCCAATGGGCAGTGTACCGTTGCCAATAACGGTGCTGACTTCGGCGTGGACACGCCCGGCACCACCACCAGCGGTATCCAGGAAGCTATCAACGCCTTGCCGGTAGCGCCGGACGTGATGCATCCGGCAGGTGGAACGATCATGCTCGGCCCGGGAATTTTCTATACGACATCCAACATCCATACGCCACAGAACACCAACCTCTATACACTGGATATCGAGGGCGCCGGTATCCAATCCTGCGGCATCACCTATGTCGGCAGCGTAACGCAAAATGTGATGACCATCGGGTCTGGTCGCACAAATTCCTTTGACTACAAAAACCCGGTGAATTTCAGCATGAGAAACATGTGGGTCGCCTCGCAACTGGATGGATTAACAAACCTCCTCATGCTCAATGGGATTGGCGGTGGCGTGTGGCGCGTGAATATCGAGATGTGTTGGTTCGCTCCATGGCAGGTGATGACCAATTACAACAGTTTCCCCGATCTCTCCGTACATGCGAATCTCATTCCTATCAACGTCAGCATCAATTACGGCGGCGATGTGGTCACCATCAATAAATGCCAGTTCTACGATGTGGCCGGCGTCTTCTGGGCCACGGACCATGGCTCAATGAGCGATAATTTCTTCGGCTATTCCGGGCGCAACAATGATTGGCCGGCGAATTCTCCTATTCACCTCGGCGCAGCCATCACCTGCGGTGAACTGGCGTTGCCCAATTCAAATGAGGACTGGTCGTTTCACCGTAATTATTTTGAGCTGTGCAATGCCGCCTATTACATCGGCGCGAATGTGCCGGCCAGGCCCGTTTCATACGAGGACGGCTTTGAGAGCGGCGGCACTTTCACGGGCGTGTTGACCGGCGGCACGAAGTGGACGCTCATCAATCCCCAGATACACACCCCCTCTTTGGTGCATTATCTGGTCGCCAATAATCTGGCCCTGAATGGACTGGCGCCAGCTTCAGTTGTCCAGATGATTGATTTCAGCAAGGGAACCTTCAACAACGGGTTCACTTTCGGCGGGCCGGTCTCAGCGACCAGCATTTCCGGAGACGGTTCTGCTCTCACTGGCCTTAGCGCAGACGCGGTCGTAGGGGGACTAACCACCAATATCACCGTTTCGGTTGGCAACGTCACCAACACGCTCTGTTTTACCAACGGCACTTTGCGGGCAGTCAGGTAATGCTGATTTGCCGCTATTCCTTCGCTCGCTTGCGGATCAAGACAATAAAAAACCGGCGACCCTCGCGGATCGCCGGTTTGAGATTAGGATTGGCTTAGATACCTTTGCCGATCATGAACTTCACGAGGTCGGCCACGCGGCAGCTATAACCCCATTCGTTGTCATACCAGCTCACGAGCTTGAAGAAGCGTTTGTTCAATTCGATGCCCGAACCGGCGTCGAAGATCGAGGACGATTTGCAATGGATGAAATCACTGCTCACCACTTCGTCGGTCGTGTATTCCAAAATGCCTTTGAGATAGGTTTCGCTGGCTTTCTTCATCGCAGCGGAGATTTCAGCGTAGCTGGTGTCCTTGACCGTTTTCACAGTCAGGTCGACGGCGGAGACTGTCGGCGTCGGCACGCGGAACGCCATGCCGGTCAACTTGCCCTTCACTTCCGGGCAAACCAGGGCGACTGCCTTGGCGGCGCCCGTCGTGGACGGGATGATATTGATGGCTGCGCTGCGACCGCCCTTCCAGTCCTTCTTGCTCGGGCCGTCCACCGTCTTCTGCGTGGCGGTGTAGCTGTGAATGGTCGTCATCAAACCTTCTTCGATGCCGAATCCTTCTTTCAAAAGAACGTGCACTACCGGCGCAAGGCAGTTCGTGGTGCAGCTCGCGTTGGAAACGATGTTGTGCTTCGCGGCGTCGTACTTCTCATGGTTCACACCCATGACGACGGTGATATCTTCGTTCTTCGCGGGAGCAGAAATGATGACCTTCTTGGCACCGGCCGTGATGTGGCCGTAGCAGGACTTCGGGTTGGCTTTATCGGCGTCGGTGAAGAGACCGGTTGATTCAATGACAATCTCGACGCCGAGCGCTTTCCAGGGGAGTTCCGCAGGCGTACGGGCGCTAACCACTTTGATTTCCTTGCCATTGACGATGAGCACATCGTCTTCAGTCTTGTCAGCGGCAGATTTCTTGGAGCTGACCGTCCCTTGAAAACGACCCTGGGTGGAATCGTATTTGAGCAGGTAAGCGAGGTTGTCCGCAGGGACGATATCGCCGACGGCCACCACTTCCACGTCCTTGCCGATGAGGCCTTGTTCAGCGATGGCACGAAACACGAGGCGTCCAATACGTCCGAATCCATTGATTGCAATTTTAACAGGCATAGTTCGATTTCAGTTTCAGTTCAGTTTCAAATCCGCGCCGAGCATGGTACCGCCAACTGCCGCACGGTCAACGCATAAGATATAGTAAAGCAGGACCCCCGCCGGTCAAATTCTGGGATTCTCTCCCCTTTTTTTGGCTCTACCTATAAAAAAGGGCGCTTATTATAATTGCCGGGCGTCGCACATAGAAATAACGTCCGTTCGCAGGTTAAAGTTATGAAGAAACTATTTATTGGAGGAATTATCCTCGCCGTCCTCGCCGTCATTGTTCTGCTCATCGTCATCGTTGCCGGTGGCAGCTATAACCATCTGGTCAGCCTCTCCCAAGGGGTTGATAAACAATGGGCGCAGGTCGAGAACGTATACCAGCGACGCGCTGACCTAGTGCCCAACCTCGTCGCCACGGTTTCCGGCGCGGCCAATTTCGAAAAATCCACGCTCACAGAAGTCACCGAAGCCCGCGCCTCCGTCGGCAAAGTGACCGTCAATGCCAACACCGCTCCCACGGACCCGGCCCAGCTTGCAGAATTTGAAAAGGCCCAGGGCAGCCTGTCCTCCGCCCTCTCGCGCTTGCTGGTCGTTTCCGAGCAATATCCCGATCTGAAAGCGACCGCCGGTTTCCGCGATCTACAGGCACAATTGGAAGGGACCGAAAATCGCATCAGCGTGGAGCGTGGCCGGTTCAATGACGTGGTGCAGGCTTATGATACTGCCATCAAATCATTCCCGGCGAATCTCTATGCCGGTATGTTTGGTTTCAAAGAAAAGCCCTACTTCGCCGCTACTGCTGGCGCCGACAAACCGCCTCAGGTGCAGTTTGATTTCAACAAGCCTGCGAATGCGACTGCACCCGCAAAACAATAATTCGTGAAACGACTCGCCTGCCTTTTACTCCTCCTTTGCACCTGTCTGGGCGCAAAGGCAGAGACCATCCCGCCTGCGCCGAAGCAATATTTTAACGACTACGCCGGGGTGGTGTCGTCCACCACGGCTTCGCAACTGAACAGCACGTTGGAGGATTTCGAACGCACCGCCTCAAGTCAAATCGTCGTCGCCATCTTCCAAAAGATGGATTCCGATTCCTCCATCGAGGATTACACCGTGCGTGTCGCCCAATCGTGGAAGGTAGGCCAAAAGGACAAAAATAATGGCGCTGTTCTGTTCGTCTTTATTCAGGACCGAAAGATGTACATCCAAGTCGGCTACGGGCTGGAAGGCGCTTTGCCTGATGCGCTTTGCAAAGACATCATCGAGGATGAGATCAAACCTCATTTCAAAAGTGGAGATTACGACGGCGGATTGATTGCTGGCGTGAATGCGATCATCGCTGCAACCAAGGGCGAATATAAAGGAAACGGCAGCACAGACGGTGACTCAATTTTCGCAGGGCGAAACAGCGGTGCCGTGATTGCTGCCATATTTGGGATTCTGGTCTTTATCGGTCTTCTTTTCGTTAAAAGATCGTTTGGTCATTTATATGGCAGCTATGGAAGCCGCGGCTTGGGTTGGTCCATCGTAAATATTCTTTTGAGCAGTGGTGGCCGTAGCGGCGGTGGTTTCGGTGGCTTTGGTGGAGGAGGCGGAGGAGGAGGTGGTGGTGGCTTTTCCGGCGGCGGTGGCAGCTTCGGCGGCGGCGGCGCAGGAGGGAGTTGGTGATTATGAAACACCGCGAATTCCTCAATCAGGTTCGTGACGACGAAATCGTCTCCGCCATCCGCGCTGCCGAAGCGAACACCTCCGGCGAAATCCGCGTCTTCATCAGCCACAAGAAAGTTGAAGACCCCGTCATTGCCGCACAAGAGATTTTCGAAAAACTCGGCATGACCAAAACAGCCGAACGGAACGGCGTGCTCATCTTTGTCGCGCCGCAATCGCAAAAATTCGCCGTCATCGGCGATACCGCCGTGCATAAACTTTGCGGTGAATCCTTTTGGCAGGAGGTCGCCAACGAGATGACCGGCCATTTCCGACGCTCGGAATTCACTCAGGGCATCATCCACGGCATCCAGAAAGCCGGAGCGTTACTGGCCAAACATTTTCCACGCAAATCGACGGATACAAATCAACTCCCGGACCGCGTCGAACATGATTAACCCCCTTTCCTCCATTCTCAGCTTTCACGGCCATCGGTATTAGGGGTAAAATTTCCGAAAAACGCGCAGCAGTGCTGGCTGTTCCCTCTCCCCGGGGGAGAGGGTCAGGGTGAGGGTCAGCGCAACTCACGAACCAGCTCCTCTCGCATTCAAAAATCTCAATTCCCCTTCACATCCCAGGCATCGCGCAGGCCGTCGCCGACAAAATTCAGCGCCAGCAACGTCATGACCATCAGCCCGCCGGGGAAAATGATCAGCCACCAGTAGATGCGGATAGGATTGATCTGCCCTGCCCCTTCGGCGATGAGCGAGCCCCAACTAGCCATCGGCGGTTGGATGCCCAAGCCGAGATAGCTCAGGAAGCTCTCGTAGAGGATGATGGCCGGAATTGTGAGCGCGAGATACACGATAACGACGCCGAGCACATTCGGGATGATGTGCCGCGCCAAAATCCGCAATGGACTCGCACCCAGCGCGCGACTCGCATCCACAAACTGCCGCGACCTCAATGACAACACCTGCCCACGGACAATACGCGCCATCGTCAGCCATGACACCGCGCCCAGGCCGACGAAAAGCAACAGCAGCCGGGCGAATTTGCCCGGATTTTCAAAATGCAGGTGTCCCAGCCAAGTTTTTAAAGATGGCTCAACGGCGCTCATCAGGACCATTGCGAAAATGATGGTGGGCAGGGAATACAGCACATCTACAAACCGCATCATGGCTCCATCCAGCCGCCCGCCTGCGTAACCGGCGATGGCGCCCCACATCACCCCGATGACCAGGCTGACCGTCGCGCCCACGATGCCGACGAGGAACGATATCTGCGCGCCGTAGCACAACCGCACCAGCAAGTCGCGGCCGTGCGCGTCCGTGCCCAGCAGATGCCCGGCAGAAGGCGGTTGAAATTGCGCATCCGAAAGAGCCTCCGGCTTGTAAGCCGAGAAAAGCGGATAGATCAGGACGAACGCGGCCAGAACCACCAGGAACCATGCGGCGGCGATCGCCAGCCGATTGCGCTTAAAGCGTTGCCACGCCTGTTGGCGCAGGTCCAAAACCGATTCGCCGACCGCCAGCTCACGCGTCTCGATCTGTTCCCCAAGATTGGGTGTTGGATCATCCATATTTGATCCTTGGGTCAAGCCACGCATGCAGAAAATCCACGATCAGATTCAAGCCTAACAGCACGATGGCATACAACAGCACGAGGCCCACGGTCATCGGATAATCGCTATTGTTCAGGCTATTCACCAAAAAAACTCCGAGTCCTGGCAATTGAAAAACGCTCTCCACGATGAACGAACCGGTCAACAGGTCTGCCAGCATCGGTCCTGAATATGAGACCACGGGCAGGATGGCCAGTCGCAGGCCGTGTCGGAACAGCAATTGTGTTTCACTTAGACCCTTAGCGCGCGCGGCGGTGATGAATTCATTTTGCATCACGCCCAGCATTCCCTCGCGCATCAAACGCGCTACTCGACCGGAATAAAAAATTCCCAGGGCCACCACCGGCAATACCGCATGCAAGGGGGATTCCCATAAAGCCACCGGCAGCAGGCGCAATTTTATCCCGAAGACGAGTGCCAACAACGGCCCGATGACCAACCCCGGCACGCACACGCTCAACAGCGCCAGAAGATTTAGCAGCCTGTCCTGCCATCGTCCCCGTTTCGATGCCGCGATAAAACCCATCGGCAGCCCGATCGCCATCGAAAAACAGAATGCGAGCAGGCCAATGGTCAGCGAAACCGGGAGACCTGTTTCAATCACATCCAAAACAGCATGATTACGATAGCGCAATGAGGCGTTGAAACCCGCCGGCGCGTGATGCCATTGGCCTTTCTCGTCACGTTCCCACCAGGCGCCGATGTAGCGCAGGTATTGTTTCCAAATGGGTTCGTCGGTGTGGTATCTGGCTTCAATGTTACGCGTGATCTCCGGCGAGGTGGGCGCGCGTTCCCGGTCGAACGGGCCTCCCTTGGGAAGCCGCACCAGCACAAACGCGATCATGCTTATCGCTAGCAACAGCGGTATGGCAAACGCGATGCGCTTTAAGAAATACATGGTCGTTTATTTCTTTTGCTGACTTCGATTTACGCGCACCGCATTCAACGGATGCACGTCCAATATGTTCGGATAAATGCCACTGATCTTATTCGTGTCAAACAAGTTGAATCCCGCATAAAAATAAAGCGGTACGATGGGCACTTCTTCCGTGAGCAGGTATTTTTCAGCTTCTTGAAATAATTCCTCACGCTTCAACTTGTCCGTCTGCAGGTTCGCTTCATAGATCAGTTCGTCATAATGAGGATTTTTCCAGCCCGTCCGGTTATTGCCGTCGTCGCTCCGGAACATGCCCAGGAATGTGTTCGCATCGTTATAATCACCGATCCAGCTTGAGCGGCACACCTCGTACTCAAGATGCGATTGGTTCGCGTAAAGCACTTTTATTTCAACCCCCTGCAAGTCCATCTCGATGCCGAGATTTTCTCGCCACATCTCTTGTAATTCCACTGCAATCTTTTCGTGTATCTTCGACGCCCCGCCGGCCGCCGCATTGAACATGTATTGGAAGCGTGGAAAATTTGTGCCTCCGGGATAACCGGCCTCCGCCAATAGCTTTCGCGCCTGTTCCGGGTCATAGCCTAAACCACGCGGCGGATGATAATTGGCCGTGCCATCCGGCGTAAGATGGTCAGCGGGCAGTTCACCTGCTTTGGTAACGCGGCGCGTGAGGCGTTCGCGGTCGATCGCCAGGGCCATCGCCTTGCGCACCCGCGCATCATCAAACGGTTTGCGCGTGACATTGAACCGGAAGAAATAGGTGCCCAGATAAGTGAACGTATGCGAATCCGCCCTTTGCTTGATGACATCGAATTGCTCCGTGGGCAATAGGTCCTTGTCCCAGATCACATCCGCTGCGCCGGTCTCATAAAGATTGAGCGCGGTCGTGGCCGAACCAACGGGCAGGAAGTCCACCAGTTCCACCTGCGTATTGGTCGCGTCCCAATAGCGCGGATTTTTCTTCACGCGCACCTTGTCGTTGAGCCGCCACGAAACGAGTTCGTACGCTCCGCTGGAGGGCAGTGGGCGCGCCATCAGCCAGCGGTCACCGTATTTCTCGATCGCCTGCCGCGGCACGACCGCAAGCGTTTGGAACGCACACAGGTCGAGGAAAAATGCCGTGGGATGAACCAGGTCCACCCGCAATGTCTGCGCATCCAGCGCGTGCACGCCCACGAGGTTCGGGTCTTTGATCTTTCCAGCATTAAAGTCCTCCGCGTTCTTGATGTAAAAAAGTTGCCCCGCGTAATCGCTCGCCGTCGCCGGATCGAGTGCGCGTACCCACGAATATACAAAATCGTTCGCTGTGATGGGTTCGCCGGTGGACCAAACGATATTGCTGCGGATATGGAACGTGTAGGTCAGGCCATCCGGCGTGATTTCCCAGCGGTCGGCGAGGCTTGGTTCCGGCACGACGGTTTTGGGATTGAGCCGGGTAAGTCCTTCAAACAACGCGCTCACGATGCGCATCTCCGAAAGCCCCACAATGATAGCTGGATCAAGCGATTCCGGCTCCGCACCGTTGGCGATCACCAGGTCGGCGTGTGGCTCTCTATTGAAACAACCGGTCAACGCCACGCAAACGCTCATCATGATAATCAGGATAATCACACCCTGAAAATTAAGGAGCGCCCGCGACATTTTTGCCGGGGCGCTCGTGGCGAAAGTCATTGCAAATTACTGGGCCGTTGGAACGACCGGAGAATTACTCGTCGGCACCGTCAGCAAAAGAGCGTTGGTGTTCGCTGCCGCGGGCACAGCGATCGGTTGCGGGGCAGTTTCAGCCGGGGGCGCCGAATGGACAGGCGCGGCTACCGGGTGTTGAATAGCATTGAGGAAATCTTTCGAAGTGCTCGGCTTTTGCAGCACCGCGATCAACAACGCCAGGCCGAACATGATACCGATGGCATATTTCGTGATCTTGGATAGCACCGTGCCCGAACCCGCGCCGAACAGCGCATCCGCCGTTCCGCCGCCGAAAGCCATGCCCGCGCCGGCTTCCTTTTTCGGCAACTGCACGATGACCAGCAGGATCAAAAGAATACAATCCACCACTATCGCGGCAGTCAGTAGGCCAATAATATAAACCATAATTTAAATCGAATTTTTGATGATATCCGCAAAACTGCGCACTTCCAGCGCCGCTCCCCCTACTAACGCCCCATCCACGTCCGGCTGGCCCATCAATTCGCGCGCATTCGCGGCTTTAACACTGCCACCATATTGGATTCTCACCTTCCGGGCAACTGTTTCGTCAAACATCTTTGCCAGCTGTTTGCGGATAAATGCATGGGCATCCTGCGCCTGCTGCGTCGTCGCGGTCTTGCCCGTGCCGATGGCCCAGACCGGTTCGTAAGCGACAACCGTCTCCACCATCTGCTCGGCGGTCAATCCCGCCAGACTTCCGCGCACCTGCGTTTCCAAAACCTTCTCCATGTGTCCGCCTTCCCGCTCCGCCAGCGTCTCGCCAACACAAACGATGGGTTTGATGGCCGAGGCATGGGCCACCGCCGCCTTCTTGGCGATGAGCGCATCCGGTTCCTTCTGGTACTGCCGGCGCTCGCTGTGGCCAAGAATCACGTACTTCGCATAAAATTCTTTCAACATGCCGGCGCAAATCTCGCCCGTGTAAGCGCCGTAATTATGCTCGCTCATGTTCTGCGCGCCCAATCGGATATTGGAATTCTGGACGGCCTTCGACACCTCGGCCAACGCCGTGAACGGCGGGCACACCACGATGTCCACTTCGCGCACATTGGCGACTTCGAGCTTCAGCGCGTTGACCAGGGTCAGCGCCTCCGCCACCGTCTTGTTCATCTTCCAGTTACCCGCAATGATCAATTTTCGTTCTTTATTCATGTTCTAAATGTTCTGCGCCTTTGCGCCTTTGCGTTAAATTTTTATTTATCCGACAATGCCGCCACACCAGGAAGGACCGCACCTTCCAAAAATTCCAGACTCGCACCGCCGCCGGTGCTCATGAACGTCACCTTGTCGCCCATACCTGCCTTGTTCAACGCCTTCACGCTGTCGCCGCCACCGATGATGGTTTTGGCTCCGTTGTGTTGCGTCGCATCTACTACGGCACGCGCGACAGTGTTGGTGCCTTCGGCGAAGCGTTTGTCTTCAAAGATGCCCATCGGACCGTTCCACAATACGGTCTTCGCTTTCACGATTTCCGCCGCAAAGGCCTTCGCTGAGGCGGGGCCGATGTCCACGCCTTCTTCCGCGTCCGGAATATTGTCGGTCGTATTGATGTGCGGATTTTGCAGGTCGAGGATGTTGCGGCCCTTTTTATCGAGCTTATCGGTCTTCACCGGCGTCACGATGATGTTGTCCGTGGGCAGCAGGAACTTCACGCCGCGCTTCTTCGCTTTTTCCAATGCAGCCTTGGCCACGTCGGTCTTATCCGGTTCCACGAGCGATTTGCCTACCTTGAAACCCTGCGCCAGCTTGAACGTGTAGGCCATCGCGCCACCGATCAAAATGGTGTCCGCCTTTTCCAGCAGACGATCGATGACCTTGATCTTGTCCGACACTTTCGCGCCGCCCAGGATGACCACAAACGGACGCACCGGATGGTCCAGTTCATCGCCCAAAAATTTCAATTCGCGTTCCATCAACAAACCGGCAGCCGCTTTGCCGCCGCGCTTGGTAACGAGGCGCGCCACGCCTTCCGTCGAAGCATGCGCCCGATGCGCTGCGCCGAATGCGTCGTTCACATATAAGTCCGCCACCTTGGCGAGCTTCTCGGCGAATGCCGGGTCGTTGGCTTCTTCTTCGTTGTAATAGCGCACGTTCTCCAGCAACAACACATCGCCTTCCTTCAGTGCGCCCACGGTCTTCTCCACCTTCTCGCCGATGCAATCATCCACAAACGCCACCGGGCGATGCAGCATCTCGGCCAGCCGCGCTGCCACCGGGCGCAACGACATACTCGCCTCGCGCTTGCCCTTCGGACGGCCCATGTGCGCCGCCAGGATGGTCTTGGCGCCCTGCTCGATCAGCAACTTAAGCGTCGGCAAGGTTTCCTTGATCCGCGTCTCATCAGTGATGACCATCTGGCCATCTTTTTCTTCCATCGGCACGTTATAATCCACGCGCACAAACACGCGTTTCCCACGAACGTTCAAATCACGAATAGTCAGTTTTGCCATAAGATTAATTCCCCTGCGCAAGGGAGCGAAAAGAGTAACCTGCCAAGCCCTTGAGTCAAAACCATTTCACACTCATGGATTGGCCTTCGCTAGCAGCAAAATACGGTTGGCCGTCACTTTTTGAACAGCGCCCCGGTTTCCACCATCTTCTGTGCGATGGTATGGATGCGGTCCAACCGGTCGCTCAACACGGCTTGCAACTCGGCCGGATTCGCGACCTTGGTAGCATCCGGTGGGGTGGAAAGCAGGTGCACTGCCTCTGCCACCTTGCCAAAGAGGTTGAGCAATTCGGCGCCATGGCGGTTGTGCTGTTTCAAGGCCTCATTCACCAGCATCGCGATGCTGTCCGGGCTCACCTTGCAACCCAGCAGGTCATCGCCATAAATCAATTGGAGGATGGCGTCCGCAGTCAATATTGCCAGTTTGTCGGGTTTATCTTGGTTTTCCGTTGGCTCATTCGCGCTCATGCCCAAAGGCTGCATGAAGCACAAATAATTGCCACTAATTTTTCTACGCCTGCCCCCACCCCTCCCACTTTTTCCTTAAAATATTTTAAACCAGTCGGAATTGGTCAGGGATGATGTAGCACCCGCGTCCTCTTGTGACCTCTTGTGCCTTCACGGCTCTTTTCAGCTCTTCACCATTAACCCTGCAAATAGCACTTCGCTTCGCACATAAAAATTTCTCTGCGATTAGCCTTGTTTGACCCTTATCCGGTCGGACGCCGAAGATTTTGGGGAACTGTGTTCACCGGTCATCCTGGGCACCCATTTAACCAGTCACCAATCACCCATTTAACTGATTACCCTATTTCAAAGATCAACGCCGATGTCTCGGCAAAACGAATCATTTATACCACATCCATCTCATTTTGTAACTGTGATGGTCACGCTAATAGCATTTTTATTGAAAAAGTTTTTAAAGCTCCAAGCCGTTGCGAAACATATGCTTTCGCAGAGCATTTGAAGAAATTTCGTCATTTTGCCCCGCACAAGCTGTGCACCACAAATTCTTCATTCGTCATTTTCCCATTGGATCTTGGTTATTGGATCTTCTCTGGAGCTTGGACGCTTGGTGCTTGGATGTTTAAAGGATTGCTCGCGCCCCTTGCTTTCCGCAAAATCACCGGCTCTATGGCAAGCAGTCGCAGGCAATATCCGTTTCATCTCATCGAGCCCAAGTGGCAGCAGGTCTGGGAACAACAACAGGCATTTCGCGCGTTCAACCCCGGCGAAGAGATTCCGGCGAACCACGCGTTCGCCCAACGTCATGGCCTTTCCGGCAAGATCGCCGCCGCGCAGTTACCCCCCAAGTTCTACATCCTCGACATGTTCCCCTACCCCAGCGGCGCGGGCCTGCACGTCGGCCATCCGGAAGGCTACACGGCTACGGACATCCTTTCGCGCTATCGTCGCGCCAGCGGATTCAATGTGCTGCACCCCATGGGCTGGGATTCCTTCGGCCTGCCCGCCGAGCAATACGCCGTCAAGACCGGCCAACATCCGCGCAAGACCACCGAGGCCAACATCGCCACCTTCAAGCGCCAGATCCAATCCCTCGGCTTCAGCTACGACTGGACCCGCGAACTCGCCACCACCGACGTCGATTATTTCAAATGGACCCAGTCCATTTTCCTGAAGCTGTATAATTCGTGGTTTAACCCCGAGACGAACAAAGCGGAATCCATCGATAACCTGGAATACCCAGCCGATTGCAAAACCGAGGAACAGAAAAGAAATTTTCGCGATTCCAAACGCCTTGCCTACATCAGCGAAGCGCCCGTGAACTGGTGCCCCGAACTCGGCACCGTGCTCGCCAATGAAGAAGTTATCGACGGCAAAAGCGAAGTCGGCGGCTTCCCCGTCGTACGCCGCCCCATGCGCCAATGGATGCTCCGCATCACCGCCTACGCCGACCGCCTGTTGAACGACCTCAACTCCATCGATTGGACCGATTCGCTCAAAGAGATGCAGCGGAATTGGATCGGCCGCAGTGAAGGCGCGGAAGTGGACTTCGCCATTGCCGACTGCGGCATACCGCTCTCAGATGATAAAAGCAAAATCCGTGTCTTCACGACTCGCCCGGACACACTTTTTGGCGCTACCTACATGGTCCTTGCACCCGAGCATAGACTGGTGGATGAAATCCTCGAACTTGGAAATGCGTGGCAGAATTTCAACGCTAGAACCAACAATGAAATCACTGCGCCCAACGTAAATCTCATAAATCATGACGGTGTACAGCAGACGACGGATCTGAAAACGGCACTCGACTTGGCCCGCAAGGAATTTAAGGATCTTATTGAAGTAGACGGCAGCGCTTCCCCGCCAGTATGCCGCATTGGTGACTATGCGATGTTTAAGATGACGCTCACGCAGCGTGCCAAGGAAATTACGAATCAGCACAAGGCTGTGGCCGACTATCGGGAAGCAGTTGCTAGAAAATCCGACTTGGAAAGAACGGAGTTGGCGAAAGAAAAATCCGGTGTGTTTACGGGTGCTTACGCGGTGAATCCAGTTCACGGTGGACTTATCCCGATCTGGATAGCCGACTACGTCCTCGCCAGTTACGGCACCGGTGCCATCATGGCCGTGCCGGCGCATGATGACCGGGATTTCGAGTTCGCTTCAAAATTTAATCTTCCAGTCATCCAGGTGGTTCAACCGCCGGACCCCCAAACGGACTGGCACGGATTCACCGGCGACGGCGTTGCCGTAAATTCCGCGAACTTTGAAATTGGACTTGATGGCCTCCCCACCGCCGAAGCCAAAAAGAAGATCACCGCCTGGCTGGAATCCAAAGGCCTCGGCAAGAAGACCATCAATTACAAACTCCGCGATTGGTTGTTCAGCCGCCAGCGTTACTGGGGCGAGCCTTTCCCCATCGTTTGGAAAAAGGATTCGCACGGAAATCTCTATCACGAAGCCTTGCCGGAAAGCGCGTTGCCCGTCATCCCGCCGCCGCTTGACGACTACAAGCCCACCGCCGAAGGCCAGCCCCCGCTCGCCCGCGCGAAAGATTGGGTTAATCTCCCCGACGGTTCCACCCGCGAGCTCAACACCATGCCCCAATGGGCCGGTTCCTGTTGGTACTACTTGCGTTACCTCGATAACAAGAACACGCACGCCTTCGTGGGCAAAGAACCAGAGGAATACTGGATGGGTACGACGGCTGGTTCACGCAACACGCAACACGCAACACGTTCCACCCCCGGCGTAGATCTTTACGTAGGAGGAACTGAGCACGCCGTATTGCATCTGCTCTACGCCCGTTTCTGGCACAAGGTGTTGTTCGACCTTGGCCAGGTCTCCACGCCCGAACCCTTTTTCAAACTCGTCAACCAGGGCCTCATCCTCGGCGAAGACGGACAAAAGATGTCCAAGGCACGCGGCAACGTGGTGAACCCTGATGCAGTGGTGCAAGAGTTCGGCGGCGATTCCCTCCGCCTCTACGAAATGTTCATGGGCCCGCTCGAGATGGTGAAACCGTGGAACACCAAAGGCGTCGAAGGCGTGTACCGTTTCCTCGGCCGCGTCTGGCGTCTGTTTGTGGATGAACAAAGCGAAACCGAATACGAGCAGGCGGAAACGACTGCAACATCCAGCGATGCATTGTTGAAGCTCATCAAGCTCAACACCGCCATCAAAGACGTCACGCCCACGCCCGCGCAGCTCAAGACGCTCCACGCGTGTATCAAGAAAGTCACCGAAGACCTCGATGACATGCGTTTCAACACGGCCATCTCCGCCATGATGGTCTTCACCAACGACGCCATCACCTGGAAAACCAAGCCGGTTTCCGTCCTGCGCGACTTTTTGATTTTGCTCCAGCCCTTCGCCCCGCATATCGCGGAGGAACTCTGGGAACGCCTCCATTCGTCATTCGGCATTCAGGCTTCGTCCCTGCCCTATGCCCCGTGGCCGAAATATGACCCGGCGTTGCTCGTCGAAAGCGAGATCGAGATCCCCGTGCAGGTGAACGGCAAGTTGCGCGACGTCATCAAAATCTCCGCGACCGCCACGCAGGCCGAGATCGAGACCGCCGCCAAGGCCGCCGAAAAGGCCCAGCCATTTCTCGCCGGCAAAACCATCAAGAAAATCATCGTCGTGCAGAAGAAGCTCGTGAACATCATCGTGGCTTGATGACCAGGGAGCGCGGACAGCCATGTCCGCGAGTCCAGAAACACAGATATTTCGTGTGCGGGATTGATCGCAGATGGATTAGTCAGAGTTTACGCTCGCCCTCATCCTGACCCTCTCCCCCTGGGAGAGGGAAAAGCAATTGGCCGCGTTTCGTAATAGAAAGATCATCCGGCAAACGCAGTCGCAGTAATATACAATGAGTCGGCGAACGATTCACCTTCTCCCCGGGGGAGAAGGCCGGGATGAGGGCGAGCGTAAATCTGACTTCATTCATTTCAGTTCCCCAAAAATTCTCGCCACCCCCAATTAAGTCCATTAGCCTCGACCGCATGAGCCGAAAAATCCTCGAATATTTCACCGCCATCGATACCGACACGAAGGGCTTGGACAAACAGGTCAATAATTTCGTCAAAGACGGGTTTCAGCCCTACGGCGACCCTTATGTCATCCCCGGCGAGAAAAGCCAGGTGTGCCAGGCCATCGTTCTTTTCGAGGAGGATTCCGCCGGCATGACCTTGTCCGCGCAAAATCCGCTTTGACCGCCGACCACCGGTAAGTACGGATAAAAAAGTCGTTGTCGTGCCCAAAAGACCCCGTACCATCGTCTCTGATTGAAGTCAGAAGCCACAACAGGGCGCGAATTGTTGGTCGTCGTACCCGTTTTCAATGAGGAGGAAGCCATTCAGACGGTCATCACTGAATGGAACACTGAACTTCAAAAGCACACCAAAGATTTCGTTTTTATCGTCATCAACGACGGTTCCACCGACGGCACCCAAAAAACACTCGAAGCGATACACCCTCAACTCGGTACGCGCCTGGAGATCATCCAGCGCGAAAACCGCGGGCATGGGCAGACGTGTTTGCAGGGTTATCGCTGGGCGGTCGAGCACGGTTTCCAATACGTCTTCCAGATCGATTCAGACGGCCAATGCATCCCCAAACATTTTGGCGACGTCTGGTCGCTCCGGAAAACCCACGATGTCATCTACGGCAAACGCACCCATCGCGATGACGGCTGGAAGCGGTCGTTCGCAAGCTGGGTACTAAAGATGGTCGTCTTCGCCCGCAGCGGCGCGTTGTGCGCCGATCCCAACGTGCCCTATCGCTTGATGCGTGTGGAAACGCTGCCCAAATATTTGGCGAAGATTCCGCCGGATTTCTTCCTGGCCAACGTCGCGCTGGCGGTGTTGCTGAAAAAATCGCGCCAATTGAAACACGGCTGCGTGCGCATCGGTTTTCGCAAACGCCTCGGTGGCCAGCCGAAGGTCCGCCTCGGCCAGTTCGGGGGACGCGCGCGCGAATTGGTAAGGCAATTGGGTCAACTGCAGAAGTAAACGGCCTTCGCCTATGACCGCGAACTTCCAGCCAAGCACGACTCGCGGATCCAGCGGTAGATCCGGCTTGTGCCTGTTGCTCGCCATCCTCGCCATTTTCACAGCGGTTAATTTTCTCACCGGCACACGTTACCCCACCGCGTGGCAGGATGAAGTTCTCTACACCGACCCGGCGGCCAATTGTTATTTCGGCCATGGCTTCACCTCCTCCATGTGGCCCGCGCAACCCTACGGCACCTTCTGGGCCGGCAACGTCCCCCTGCATCAATTCCTCCTCACCGGCTGGTTCCATCTCTTCGGTTTCAGTCTTCTATCCGCCCGCTCGATGAATTATGTGCTCATGGCGATCGCGGCCTTTGTGCTTTGGCGTACGTGGCAAAAGTGCGGGTTGGTCTGTTCCAAATCATTTTCCACCGTCGCGCTGCTGGCCATCCTCTGTGGCACCGGAACCACCATCAGTTATCGCAGTGCCCGGCCGGACTGTATCGCCATCCTAATGGCGTCTCTCGCCTTTGCGGCTTTCACTTTACCATCCGCAAAGCACCGTAAAATCACCCTTTTTCTCCTGGGAATATTTTTTCCCGCCGCCGGGATTCAACTCGTCATCTTCGCCTTCTTTTTCAGCGGGCTGCTCGTCGTATGGACGCGCGGGCGGCTCCTGCCGGAAGTCATCTCCCTCGGTTGCGGCATCGCCATGGGCCTCGGTGCGTTGGCCGGATTGTATGCTGCACACGGCGCACTACACCGGTTCATCGAGGGCGTGACTAAATACTCAAACGTCGGCGTCCCCACGTTATCGCTCGGCCAGCGCCTCCGTAATTTCTGGGCTTACTTCACCGTGGATAAATCGCAATTGGGGCTGTTGCTGGTCGCGCTCGGCCTGTTGGCCGCGCGAATGTTGGGCCTGGTCCGGTTTGCTGCCGGACGGCTTATCTTTGTGATCGGAGCGTGGTTCGTCGTCATCGGCGCCATGATGATCCTGGGAAAATTCCCGGTCTACTATTCATGGATGCCCGGCCTGCCCCTGGCCATTGGGCTGGCGTCCGCCATGGAAAATGCCTGGCGCGAAACCGTAGGCCGCATGTGGATCTGCCTCTCCATCGCCAGTGCGCTTTGTTTTTCGGCGCTCGGCCTGCCCATGAAAATGACCGCTACGGCCCTGCGCTGGCCGGACAGAAATATCAACGCCTTGGATGATTATGTTCGCCCAAATGCCGCGCATCCGGGCTGGTTGCTCGCAGACTATCAGGCGTATTTCAGCCTGAAAAATTCCAGCAACGTTGTCGTCGCCTTTCCCTATCTGGAGACCGCCACGCCCGAAGAAAAAGCAAAAATCGGGATGGCGATTGTTCAACCATCGCAAGTCGGAAAGGTTCAGGAAAAACTCGGGGACAACTGGAAAGGCCTGACTATGCCATTCATTTCTACATGGTCGGCCATCAATTCTCCCAATATCCATATTTTTCATATGGCAAAGCGCTTGACCACCAATCCACAGGACGCTGACTGGCAATTATGCGTCTATGAACGCACACCCTAAGCAATTACTTGCTTGTAGGCAGTGTTTCGGGCAACAAACGGGGGTCAATGCCTTGGAACGTTGATTATCTGATTGTGGGGGCGGGTTTTGCCGGCAGCGTGTTGGCTGAAAGATTAAGCACGCAAAAGGGCAGAACGTGTCTCGTGGTCGAGCGACGCAACCACATCGGCGGCAATGCCTATGACGCCACTGACCGCGCCGGCATCCTCCTTCACACCTACGGCCCGCATTATTTCCGCACCAATTCCGACCGGGTGAAAGATTACCTCAGCCAATTCACCGAATGGCATCCCGTCGAATACAAAATCCTTTCACAGACGGACGGGCGTTTCTGGCAATTCCCCATCAACCTGAATACGTTTGAGCAGTTGCTTGGCCGGCCATCCACCTCCGAAGAGATGGAAAAAACGCTCGCCGAATGGCGCGTGCCCATCGCCAATCCGCGCAACTCGGAAGAAGTCATCATTTCGCAGGTGGGCGTAAAGCTCTACGAAATGTTCTTCAAGAATTACACGCGCAAACAATGGAAGCGCGATCCCAAAGACCTCGATGCCAGCGTGTGCGGACGCATCCCCATCCGCACCAATCGCGACGATCGTTATCTCTCCGATAAATTCCAGGCGCTGCCCAAACACGGCTACACCAAGATGTTCGAACGAATGCTCGCGCAACCGGGCATCACTGTTTTGTTGAACACGGATTATCGCACGGTCATGTCACAGGTCACGTATAAGCACATGATCTACACCGGGGCCATCGACGAATATTTTGACCGTTGTTTCGGCGCGTTGCCCTATCGGTCGTTGCGCTTTGAACCGGAAACGCTCCCACAGGAATTTTTCCAGCCGGCGATGCAGGTGAATTATCCCAACGACCACGACTTCACCCGCATCGTGGAGATCAAACACGCGACCGGCCAGAAGTCGCCAGTGACGACCATCGTCCGTGAATATCCGGAGGATTATGCGCCGGGCCAGGAAGCCTACTATCCCATTCCCGCAATGGATGCGAGCGCGCTCTACTATCGTTATAGTGAACGCGCTGAAGCTGAGAAAAAAGTGAGCTTTGTGGGCCGCCTCGCCACCTATCGCTATTACAATATGGACCAGGTGGTGGGCATGGCGCTCGCCGAATTTGAACGACTCAGCGCCCGCCCAACCTGATTTCTCAGTTTTGACTCACGAGCCGGTAATACCGGCTGGCCTGGTCAGCCGGCACGATCACATAAGCCTGGTTCCCCGTGAAGAAAATGGTCAACCCTGAATCCAGCCACAATGCATCGGTCAGGTTGTCTTTATATTGCACGTGATAAGTCGTGCCCGGTGATGCCGGCCAACTGAGGACTTTGCTATTCGCAGCGTTGAGGTTCCCTGCGATAGCCAGGTGAAACGCCGAAGCCGCATTCGTGGGATTTGTGCCGGTCAAAAACTCCTGCAGGTTGGATAAACCATCGCCATCCGCGTCATCTCCAGCCCGCGAGAGGTCGCCCGCCTGGCCATCCGTGTGGCCAAAGTAATATTGTGTCCAGAAATCCGGGATACTATCGCCATCGCCATCGCGCGCGCTGCTGACGATGTCCTGCGCCCGGTTTTGGTCGCCGGAATTCATGGGCGTTCCCAGGCTTTCAAATAGAACCACGGAGCCATTGGTATTGATGGCCGGCTTTTTATTTTCAGAAATACGGGCCCAATTTACGATGCCGGTTGAAAGCAACGTATTCACGCCGGTCATCTGGTCGTAGAGATAAATATTTGGCGGGTTCACCGCGCCCGGCACGATATCGGTCGCGAAACTGCGATAGGCCACAAACCGTCCGTCACCGCTGATGACCGGCGAATCGGAACTGTTGTTCCCGCTACCCGTATTACCCGCATTGAGGCTGACCAAAGTGAACGAACTGGTCTGCATGTCGTACAAATATATGTCATTCGTTCCGTTATTGTCCGACGCGACTTCGTTCGTGTCCGTAACGAACACAAAATAACGGCCATTCGCACTCCAGGGTTTGGAATCTTTAATGAAAGTTTTTGGTTTAGCGCCAAGCACATAGGTTTGCTGAACTGGAATTGTTATCACATTGGTTGCGCCGATGTGATTGCTTGGGCTCGTGAATGCGACGTTGAAATTATCAACAACATACGCATTGGTGATTGCGTATAAAACGAATGTTCCAGTCGGGCAAATTGCCTGGCCAGAAACCCCTCCAAATACGAACGCATTGGTATAGATATTCCTTCCCGCCACATTATCCCAGACTTGGACGCGATTCTGCCACCCCAGGTATGAAACATAACGACCATCGGCGGAGAATGTCGGCGTATACGACTGGTTGGTCGACGATATCTCCGTCGTAATATTTAAAACAGTATCCCGCAAATAGGTATTGAGTGCCAAAGTGCTGCCAGGCGTAAGGTCGGTGGCCATGCTTTGAAATGCCACGTAACGTCCGTCTGCGCTTATTGCCAGAGCGGATGAGTCACGGCTTGCACCAGCTGTTCCGCTCGAATTCACACTGATCAATGTCGTGGTAGCCGTTTGCAGGTTCCGCAGAAAGATATTCGCGGCAGGATTTGGCCGGTTGAAGACCAGGTTCGTCGCGCTGCTGACAAAAGCCACATACTGGCCATTCCCGCTGATCACCGGTGGGGTCAAAGGATTCCCCTGCTGCTCCTTGCCGTTAAAATCGACGCTCACCAGAATATTTGTGCCCGTCAGGTTATCGTGCACAAACACATCCGGCGCGCGATTGGTGTCGTTCTCCACCAGGTCGTCGGCAAAACTCGTGAACGCGACCCAACGTCCGTCGTCGCTCATGGAATAAGCCGTGGACAGGTTGAACCGGTCTCCTGCGTAGGATGGAAGGCTGCTGCTATGTTTGGAGATCAGCTCGGTCGTGCCGAGCGTTGTATCACGCACGAAGACGTCTTCAGCGGTGTTATTATCCAACGCCACCAGTTTGCCGTCCGGACTGTCAAACGCCACGTAACGTCCGTCGGCGCTCAACTTGGGCATCGCATCGTAGCTGTCAGTAGTGGCAATTCCGTTCGTGCTGGCATCCACCAATACCGTGGTGCCGGATTGCAAGTCGCGCACATAGATATGGAACAGATTGGAAGCCGTCCCGGTGACAAGATTGGTCGAATAGCTTCTGAACGCCACGAATCGCCCATCCGGAGTCATGCATGGCGCTTCGGAGATGGTATTGGACGGGAACTGTCCATTCATGGCGATGCTGGCCAGGACGTTGGACCCGGTCAACCGGTCCCAAACCCGCACGCCGATATTGGTGGTCGTGCCGAAAATGGGGGACGTTTCGTGCGATACAAACGCGACATAACGCCCGTCCGGAGTCATTTCCGGGCCGTACACATCGTCATGATAGGCCGTGATGGCTAAACCGTTCGTACTCACGATGGTCGTCGTATTGGCCACACAATCAAATTGCAGGATGAAGTCGTAATCCGGAGCTGAAGGGAAGGAATTCGTCGCCCCGGACTTAAAGGCAACATATCGCCCGTCGCTGCTGATCACTGGATGCGCAGGAATGGGCAGGAAGGAGCCTGGCCGCCAGGTCAGGGCAATGGCGTTGGTGCTCGCCCAAATCGTTTGGTTGTTCACCAGGTCCCGGACGTAAATCTCCCCCTGCGAGAAATTGGTAAGGCCAGAGGCCAACCCTTTGGCGGTACTGAAAAACGCCACATAACGGCCATCCGGTGTGATGACTGGCGTTGCCATGACCGTCGCAGTAGTTGTATTGGTCACAGCTCCTGCGCTCGCACAAACCGTCGTCCCATTGAGCACATCGCGCACGAACACATCGGGGATGTTGTTCGTGTCATTGGGCACGAGATTGTTCGCCGAGCTGATGAACGCCACGTAACGGCCATCCGGCGTCATCACCAGGTCGGTAGACGCTCCGTTGCCGGTAAGGCCATTGGTGGCCACGCTGATGGTGTAGATGACGTTATTCACCAGGTCATTCAGAAACACATCAGTGGCGGCGTTGGTATCGCCTGAAACGATATTGGTGGCGTCGCTTTGGTAGACAACGAATTGCCCGTTCGTGGAGACCGATGCCGCCGTTGAATCGCCATTACCACCGCTGCCCGTCACGCTTTCACTGACCAGAGTTGTTGTACCGGCGACACGGTCGCGCAGAAAAACATCCATCGTGAAGAAATCATTGTCGCCAGGGACGAGGTCACTGGCCGCGCTGCTGAAGACCACAAACCGGCCGTCCGGGGTGATGGAAGGGTCGATGGAATCGGCATTGCCGACCGTGATCGGCGACACCGCAGGGTCCCTGAGAGAAACCAGACCCGCAGGGGCGGTGCCGGTTGACTGGATGGCCAAAGCACCCAGAAACAGCCATGTTACCAGTTTAGGGAAAGCGTTAGAATTGTTCTGGTTCGTTCTCATAGGCAGTTCAAATGGCTGTTTTATCATCCGTCCACATTGAATGGGACATGCGTAATATCCTTAACCAAAGACGTTTATGTTTTCCAGTCTCCCACTATTCAATGGTTTCCTATCCATAACTCGAAAAGAAAAGAGTCATTCTTTCAAATTATTTCTACGGACGGGTTATGCTGGCCAAATAATTGAGTTGGCCGGTTACAGCCAGTCCTTACATGAGTACAGCCCCAGTATGCATATATGCCGTCCGGTGTCACGATGGATTCAGACGTTTTCCGGCATTGTGGTTTTCATAATGGAGACTATCATTCTGATTGTGAACCGGCTGACCAAACAGGAACTGTGGGTGCTGTGTGTCGTGTTCAGTCTGTTGCTCGTGGGCCTGGCGGTCAAGACGTGGCGCGAGGCGCATCCGCCACAGAGTGTCACCCGGTTGAACAATCTTTAACATGCACGAAATCTCGTTCGACGAAACACTGGAAGCCATCCGCACCAAAGACCCGCGGTATCACCGGGACGCTTACCTGTTTACTCGTGAGGCGCTGGATCACACGCAAAAGATCAGCACGCGGGAAAACCGTGAAAAACCCCGCCACGTCAGTGGACAGGAATTGCTGGCCGGCATCCGTGAATTTGCCCTCGCCCAATTCGGCCCCATGACGCTCACGGTGTTCGAGGAATGGGGCATCCATAATTGCCGCGACTTCGGCGAAATCGTTTTCAACATGGTGGAGATCGGCCTGCTGGCCAAAACGGAAAAAGATTCGCGCAAGGATTTTGAGAACGGCTATGATTTCAATGAAGCTTTTCGCAAGCCGTTTTTACCTTTGGACAAAATCAATTCCCCATCCCAAAAACCCGCCGCTAAATAAGCGAGGATATTACGGGTTGAGGAGCGCACCGGCATTTTGTCCCGGGATTTCGTAATAAGGCTGCCGCACCTGGAAGGATTCAATCATTTGCTGGTTCTTGTCCATCAAAGCCTGGTCTCCCGCTTTTGATGCCATCTCGCGGGCGGTCTGGGCGGTCTTAATGGCCTCGTCGAACCGTCCGGCTTCCGCGTAGGCCAGGGCCAGCGTATTCACATACGCAATCACCTGATAATGAGTGAGGTCACAGGCATGCGTCGCCAGTCGCACCGCTTCATTTCCATCACGGACGGTGGCATCCGGATTGGCAGCCAGCAGCCACGCATAATTGTTGAGAGCTTCCGGCACGTCTGGATTCTGCTTTGCCGCGTCGCGAAGTTTTACGGCCATCTCTTCCGTTTCCGTTTTGATACCCACGCAGGCGTGCAAAAGTCCCGGTGGCGCTGGATCGCCGATGTAAATTTTTGACACGGCCTGGAAACTCGCAATGGCTTCATCGAGGTTTCCATTCTTAAAATACGCGAATCCCCCGTTGTAAAGTGCGTTGCCATTGGCAGGGTCCAATCTCAAGACCGCCTGAAAATGGGTGATAGCTTCGCGATACAGCTTCTTGCGGCACAGGATGCAACCCAGGTCGTTTTGCGCATCGATAAAATCCGGTTTCAACCGCACCGCCTCCTTGTATTCGTCGATTGCGGCATCGTTGTTGGAAACTGCGGCGTAGAAAACTCCCAGGGCAAAATGCGCGTGCACATTATTCTCCGTCACGGCCGCAGCCCGTTTCCAAAGCGTCATGTCATCGTGGTAGTACTGGATCTCTGCCCGCGTCCGGACCATGCAAGCCACTACGGCAAGCATCGCGATAAAAGGCAGCACTGATGATTGAAACCGCCAACGCTGAGTCAGTTCTTTAAGTCCCAACACCAACATCAGCAGAAGGCCGATCATGGGGATGTAGGTGTAACGGTCCGCGATCGATTGCGACAGCAACTGGACCAGTCCGATGACCGGCACCAGCGTGCCCAGATACCAGAACCAGCCCACTAACAAATAAGGTCGCTGTTTACGTTGTCCCAAAACCAGTAGCGTGAGGCCGATCACGAGCGCATACGCCGATACTGTCCTCCACATCGGCCAATGGCCCGGATGCGGATAATAGGCGCACAGATTTGCCGGCCAAAACAGTTTGCCGATGTAGCGCTCGTAAGAGATTGCGGCGTTGGCCGCTTTATCACTGAAGGGCAACTCTGCCATCTCCCGCATCATGCCGGCTTTGTGCTGGGCCGTGTACGCCAGCCAGCACACCACCAGCGTCAGCACAAAGAACGGAATCTTCTCCAAGACCAGCGCACCCCAGCTTTTTTGCCGCCAGCGTTCCAATGGCCAAAAATCCAGCAACAACAACACGAACGGCAAGGTGACGAGCATGGATTTACTCATCAGGCCCAGGATAAAGAATAACACGGCCAGCCCGTAATAAAGTTTTACCTTTTTACCTTCGGCATACCAGAGATAGGCCCACAGGGTGAGCATCCAGAAAAACAGGCTCAGCACATCCCGCCGCTCGGAAATATAGGTTGCGGAAGCCACCCGCAACGGATGCAGGCCGAACAACAACGCAATGAGCAAGCTCCACCATGTGGCGCCCGTTATTTTTCGGAAAACGACGAATACCAATACCGTGTTGGCGGCGTGGATGAGGATGTTGGTCAGGTGATGACCCCACGGATTTAAGCCGTACAACTGGCAATCCAGCATATGCGACCACCAAGTCACCGGATGCCAGTTCGCATATTCCAGGCTGAAGAAGCCCCACACGATATTGCTCCACGACAAGCCCGTGTTCACGTGGGGATTCTTGACGACGTAAGCCGATTCATCGAAGAACAGGAAGCTGCCCTGCAACGACGGCCAGAAGGTCCACAGCACTAATCCAAACAACAAAAGACTGAATAAGACGATTTGCTTCGCGGTTTGCGAAGAAGGATTTGGCTCGTTCGACACTGCCTGTTTTTACACAAATGCCTTGGACGACGCAATCCTACGCCAAATTGGTTTGCCGAAAGCGCATTTGCGATTACCTTTTTCGTCCGACATCAAATGACCAAACCAATTTCCAATGGCGAAATCCCGTCGCTGCCGCCCGGCGTCAAGCTCACCACGCTCGAGAACGGCCTGACTATCATCGTGCGCGAGGACCACAGCGCACCCGTCGTCTCCGCCCAGGCCTGGGCGATGACCGGCAGCATTCACGAAGACCGCTGGCTCGGCGCAGGGCTTTCACACGTGCTGGAACACATGTTGTTCAAGGGCACCACGACCCGCCCGGGCAGCCGCATCGACCAGGAAGTGCAGGAGGCCGGCGGTTACATGAACGCCTACACGAGCTTTGACCGCACGGTGTATCATATCGACGTGCCGAACACCGGCGCGCGCGTGGCCATCGATATCCTCTGCGACATCATGCAGAACGCGTCGTTGCCACCGGATGAACTGGCGAAGGAACTCGATGTCATCCGCCGCGAGATGGACATGGGCCAGGACGACCCGGGCCGCCGGTCCGGCCGGCGCTTGTTCGAAACGGCATACACCCGCAGCCCGTATCGTTTCACCATCATCGGTTATCTTGACATCTTCAACGAGCTGAAGCCCGAGGACATCCGCGGTTATTACACGCAGCGTTACGCGCCGAACAATGTGTTCTATGTCGTGACCGGTGACATGAAAAGCGATGAAGTCATCGCGCAGATCAAAGAGGCTTACGCGAAATCCAAGGCAAAGGCGCTGCCGCCGCTCGTTTTGCCGACGGAACCGAAACAAACGGCATCGCGCGAGATCATCGAAGAATCTGCGGTGGAGATGGGCCATTTCCATTTTGCGTGGCATATCCCCGACCTGCGCCATGCCGACGTGCCGGTGCTGGATGTGCTGGCGGTGTTGCTGGGCAGCGGGCGTAGCTCACGCCTCTACCAGGAAGTCCGCGAGAAACAGGGAGTAGTGCATCACGTGGATGCGTGGACGTATAGCCCCGGGAGCGCTGGCCTGCTCGGCATGAGCGCCATCGTGGATGCGGACAAATTTGATGCGGCGCGCAAGGCCATGCTTGCCGAGATCGAGAAGATGAAGACCGCGCTGGTCGCGACGGCGGAAGTGAGCAAGGCGGTGAAACAATTCATTTCCGGCACGTTATCCTCGCGCAAGACGATGCAGGGCCAGGCGAATGATCTGGGTGGAAGCTGGCTGGCGGCCAACGACCTGAATTTTTCCGAACGTTATCTCGCCGCCGTGAAGCGCATCACGCCCCCCGACCTGCAACGCGTCGCCCGCGAATATCTCACGCCGGAAAACCGCACGTTGTATGCGTTGTTGCCCAATGACACCTCGCCCAAAGCGCAGGCAGAGGTGGAATCGAATGTGGAACATGCGGTGCAAAAATTTGAACTGCCCAACGGCCTGCGGCTGCTGGTGAAAGAAGAACATCGCCTGCCCTTCGTGGAATTTCGCGCGGTGTTCAAGGGCGGTGTGCTCGCGGAAACGCCGGAGAACAGCGGCATCACGGTGATGCTCGGCAAGATGCTCTTGCAGGGCACACAAAAGCGCCCGGCAGAGCAGATCGCGACGGAGATCGAATCCGTTGGCGGCCACATCGACAGCTACGGCGGCAACAACAGCTTTGGCGTGAACGCGGAAGTGTTGAGCAGCGATTTCAGCGTCGGGCTGGACCTGCTCTCGGATGTTTTGCTGCATCCCACCTTCCCGGCCGATCCGCTGGAACGCGAGCGCGAGGTGCAGATCGCGTCGCTTTATGAGCAGCGCGACAACCTGCTCAAGAGCGCGAGCGTGGCCATGCGGCGGACGCTGTTCAATGGCGCCGGTTACGGCATGGACACACTGGGCACGGAAGAAAGCGTCACCAAACTTTCGGCGGCGGACCTGAAAGCGTTCCACGCGAAGTTTGCGGTGCCGAACAATTGCGTGCTGGCCATCTACGGCGACGTGAAAGCCAGTGAGGTCAAAGCGGCGGTGGAACGCGCGTTTGCGAACTGGAAAAAGGCGGCGGAGGTGGTCATCCATCCTCAACCATCCGGCGTGAAAGCGCTCACGCGTGTCGAAGAAACGCGCGATAAAAAACAGGCCGTGCTGGTCATCGGGTTCAAAGGCACGACGCTGTTCGATAAGGACCGTTACGCGCTGGAATTGTTGCAGGAGGCGTGCAGTGACCTCGGTTCGCGATTGTTTTTGCGCGTGCGGGAAAAGTTGGGCCTGGCGTATTACGTCGGCGCGCAACATTTCATGGGACTCGCCCCGGGCTATTTCAGTTTCTACGCCGGCACCGACCCGCAAAAGGCGGCGCAGGTAGAAGCTGAGATGCTGAAAGAAGCAGAGTTGTTGCGCAACGAAGGCCTCGCGGACGAGGAAATAAAACGCGCCAAGGCCAAAGTCATCGGCCAGAAAAAGATCGCGCGACAGGACCTCGGCGGCCTGGCCATGAACAGCGCGCTGGATGAGCTCTACGGCCTGGGCTTCGCCTACAGTGACACGGAGGATGCGAAGTTTGAGGCCGTGACTTCAGAGCAGATCAAGGCCGCCGCCAACAAATATCTGACGCCGGATGCGTTGGTGATCTCTGTGGTGAAGCCGTAATGGGCATTTAGCGACCAGTTATAAAAATTGCCGGGAATTCTAATAGGCGGGGAACAGACGGATGCGTAGAGTTGGAATCAATCTGAACGCATGGCCCGACTGATTGTGAATCCTGACACCGCCGACGCCTGGGTGATCGAACTCCGGGACGGCAAAAATTCCATCGGCAGCGGTGAGGCCAATGATTTTCCGCTCGCACATCGTTCCATCTCAGATTTGCATTGTGAGATCACGGTGATGAAATCGGGCGTGTTGCTCAAGGACTTGGGTTCCACCAACGGCTCGCATATCAACGACACACCGGTGGAGGAGTCGCTGATATTGCCCGGCCAGCGATTCCGGCTGGGCGATGTCTGGCTGCGATTGGAAGCAGCAGCGCAGCCGCCGGTCCTGAATCCTGCGTCGAACATTCCCCCGCCGCCATCCGGCACGTTCTGCAAAACACACCCGAGAGCAGCAGCGAGATATTATTGCTCCAGTTGCAAAGGGTTCTTTTGCGAGTTGTGCGTGGTGACGCGCTTGGTGGAGGGGGAAACGAAACGTTCCTGTCGCGCGTGTCACGGCGAATGCGTGCCGCTGGAAGCAGAAGAATCACAAGAACCGCCCACCTTTGCCAATGAAGTGCCCGGCGCATTCATTTTTCCATTCCAGGAAGACGGCTTGTTTGTCCTGATCGGCGGAGCGATTTTCTACAGCATCATCGCCTTTGCCAGCCGTTTTCTTTTTTTCATCGGCCTGGTAGTGATGGTCGGCCTCTCCGGTTACATGGTGGCTTATTTGCAAAGCATCATCACGACATCGGCTCTCGGGAGAGACCGCGTGCCGGGGTGGCCCGATTTCAGCGACTTCACCGAATTCTTTGGACCATTCTGGCAAAGTCTTTGCACGGTCATAGTCTCTTTCGGCCCGGCGCTCGCGTTGTCTTTTACCACGTTCCATTATGTGTTCACATTGCGGACGGATCCGCCGCCCTGGATCGCCTGGGCGCTGTTGCCGGCGGTGGTGTGGGGCTGCATCTATTATCCGATGGGATTTCTGGCGGTGACGATGTTTGATTCCATCGGGGCATTGAACCCGTTGGTCATCATTCCCTCCATATTCCGGATCTTCTGGGCGTATTCGCTGGCGGTGCTATTGTGCGGGATAATCTATGTGGCGAACCGGTTCGGGGCGCTCCTGCTGGCAACGGTGTTGCCAATTCCCATTGTGACCGCGCTGATCATCCAGTTCATCAGCCTCTATCTGGCCATGGTGACGGCCCGCCTCCTGGGCCTGCTCTACTGGACAAAGAAGTCTGAGCTGGGCTGGTTCCGGCATTAACACGTAACGATTATTTGCACTTTGCGATGCAAATGCTGGTTCCATTTTGCAAATTGCTGAACTCACACCGATAGCGTTTCTCAAATTCCCAATAATTGTGGTATTGTTGGCTTTGGCGCAAAAATCGCTTTTGCATCGGGATAATTGGAGGAACCCGATGAATCTCAAACCTGTTTTTTACACTTTCACGTTAGTAATGACATTATCGATAAGTCATGCCGCCACGTTGGAAGCAGATTACCAGTTGCAAGGCACGCTGGATTCATCGGTGGGTGGAATTCCGCCTCTGAATTATCCCATCGGCACGCCCAACTATGTCATTGATACGGTGGACGGCCAAAGCCGTCAGGTCCTGGACGTGCCCCCAGGTTCCGGACCACAGGCAGTGCTGAACGGTTTTGTGTCTTCCAACAATTATTCGGTGGTTCTGCTGGCGAGCTTTCCTTTGCAGGCGGCGGTGGCGACCAAACTGATGGATTTCAAAGACCTCACCAGTGATAGCGGTTTGTATATCAATAACGGCCTGCTGGATTTTTATGACGAAACCGGTTCAACGATCGCGTTGGGCGGACAACCCCTGCTCACCAACGGTTATGGCCAGATTGTGATCACGCGTGACGAAGCAACTGACCTGACGTCGGTGTATGTGAATGGTGCACCGGCGTTTTCTTTCACGGATACATCAGACCTCGCCGTCGTTTCCAACACCAACACCACGGATAACCTGCTGACATTCTTCACGGATGATCATGCAGGCCTGGGCGCGCCAGAAGATACAACCGGAAATATTGCGCGCATCCGGCTCTATGACGGGGTGCTAACGCCAGAGCAAGTAGCGGCATTGGACCGCGTTGAGCCGGTCCCTGAACCGACCTGCCTTTCCCTTGCCTTAGCAGGAGGAATACTGGCAACGGCCATCCGTTCCCGCATGAAACGGTCACGCAAAGAGTACGCTACAGTAAAGCAGCAAGACTACACCCTGCTCTCTTAAAAATCTCCGGTGTCGCGGGCAAAGACGAGCAGGCCGTTGGCCGGAATCGTGATGCCCGCGGAGGCCGGCAAACCGTCCCACGCCGGGCCATCGGCGGTGATGCCGCCAGGATTTCCCTGCGAGTTGGGGTTGAAGTAATTGTTGTAGATGTCGCTGTTGAAGACTTCGTGCCAGTAACCGCCGGCCGGAAATCCAATGCGATAGCTGTGGTCGTAAAACGTACTTTCGTTGAGGCTGGCCACGATGACGACATCGCGCCCGATGCCCGGCAGCCACCGGTGCATGGCGAGAATGCGATTATCATTATGGATGTGAAAGACATTCAGGCCGTCGCCGCGCAAGGCCGGATGTTTGCGGCGCAGCCACATGATGTCGCGGGTGAACCCGTGCTGGTCGGCCATCGCTTTATCCAATCCTTCAAGTCCTTCCCACCAGATGAACAGACCCGTATCGCCGGGCCAATCGCTCCACTGTTTGTCCTCGAGAAATTCCTGGCCCATGAAAATCATCGGCACGCCCGGCGAGGTCAACAGCAGTCCGGTGGCGACTTTCGAACGGCTACACGCGTACCAGGAGCGGGAATTTGTTGGGTCAGCGAGCCGCGCCACGCGGGGTTTGCGATCGTTACCAATATGGTTATTGTCGATGAGATCGTGGTTTTCGATGCATTGGAACGCAGTCCAGCGCGCCCCGTCGCGATAGGTCATATATAAAGCATCGCGCAGCGGGTCGAGGTTCACAGAGGCGCTCGCGCCACCAGTTGTCTGGGCGATGACGCTGCGCAGGTTGTCGCGGAGAGCGTCGCTGTAAGCGATGTCGAAGCCCATGCCGTCGGGCGGACTGGCAATGGCCTTCCAGCGGTCGCCGGGATTGTAGTTCCAGTATTCCGCAATCTGGATGGCATCGGACTTGATATAACGCTCGGTGCCCGAGAGATTCTGGCAGAAGAACCAGCCGCCGTGTCCATCGATGACCGTGACCTCGTCGTAGCGCAGACCGTCGAGATGATATTCCTGGAGCCACATCTTCCCGTTATCGATGAGGAATTGGCAGACTTCATTTTTCCAGAAGGCGAACACGAGCCCGCCCGCGAGGTCATCGCTCAAAAAATAAAGGCTGTTGTTGTTGTCGCCGGTCGGTTGCCGGTCGAAGAAATAGATGCATTGGTCATCGAAGCCGCCGCCTGCGTGGTTGTAGACCACGTCGCCGATGACGGCGAGGCCGTAGATGTGGCAAAGGTCGATGAAGGTCTTGAACTGGTTGATCTGGCCGGTGAGTTGCGCGGTCGTCATCGGCGGCAGGCCTTTGTTCGCGAGCAGTTGGTTCACGCGCGCGAGGTACAGCGGCAGGTCCGGCACATCCACGGCATAATCCATCTCCGGCGAGAAAAGATCGGTACCGTTGTAACCGAGACTGTTCTCACCCTGAAATTCCTGGAAGGGCAATGGCATGACGGCATTCACGCCGAGGTCCACCCAGTATTCGATGCGATCCACGACATCGAGAATTTTGGAAACGCGGTTTGGGCGGATGTCATCACCAGCGGCGTCCTTCGCGTAAAAGACGCCGATGTGAAACTGGTAGATGATGAGATCGCTGTAAGCGGGCGGTTGAAAATTCTGGTCGTGCCAGACGTAGGCGTTCGGGTCGCGCACGATGCAATTGCAGTTCGGGTATCCATTCATCTGCAATTCACGCGCATACGGGTCACGCTTGAAGCCTTCGCTGCCGGTGCCCACGACGTAGAAGCGATATTCATCGCCGTCCACGACGCCGGGAAAATAGCCGGCCCAGAATCCATTCGCGTCCCTGGTCAACAGGTCATCGGGATTCTTCTGCCACGTGGCGGGCGATGTGGTGCCGGCGTCCTGTTGGACGAGATAGACTTCGGTTGCGGTGGGTGCCCAGACACGAAAAGTCGCGCCTCCGATGACAAGGTTTGCGCCCATGGGCGTGGAACCATCAATATTCTTTTGGGATGCGGCCATAAATCTCCTCCTATTGGATTTTTACTACGCCGAGCCTGACATTGAGGGGTGGACCGCGCTACGTCAAACTGAAATGTGTGACATTTTGTGGCTATGCGTAACGGCGCATCATCAAAACCTATTTCCCGCACTAGGCATTCGTGCTCATCTTATAAGCCAGGCCTGCGGCACCAATGATGGAGAAGAGGCTGGCTTTGTTCAGTAACAACAAAAGGAAAACTCCTTTGAAAGTGCTTCTATCTGCATCAAGGTCCTCCCTGAGGTGAGCACCAACGCCATGCTTTTGCATGTACTGTTCCCAGGTAAGATCTCCACTGGCCAGTTCCTTATATTCGGGAAGTTGTTTATCGTGGAATTCCTGCACTTCATCGGCAGGAATCTTATCGGCGGTGACCTTCTCGCCAAAATCGGATTCCTGTTTCGCGAGATAGGCGCGAATCTCTGCGTCGGAACCTGTGGGCACTGCCTGTACCGCTGTCTTCGCCTCTTTCACTTGTTCCTGAAAAGCGGCGGCCAATAATTTATCAGGAGAAAATTGGTTCCACCACCCAAGCGCGATGAAATATTGCGCCCCGACGATTCCAGCCAAAACCAAAACGGCGGTGATCACACCGAGCTCATTGCTACCTTCGCCTTTGCCCATGACTTCAGCGAGCCAACCGGCTAAAGCACCTACGCCGATAGCGGCGAGCCGCAATGCCCAGAGGTCCGTGAATTTCAATAGAAAATAATAAGCCACTGAGCCCACGACTGCGCCAATGAAGCCGCCGAGTATTCCTTTGGCAAAGCTTGTTTTCTTAGGTGCTTCAGCACTGGCAACGGCATTTGGCAATCGTCCCGGCATGGGACTGATCGGCGGTGGCGGTGGAACGTTGCCCTCTCCCAGGACGGGCGGCGGTGCCGCGGGCGCCATAGTGCCGATGCGCAAACGCGATTGCGCACTTGGCGACGGGGGCGCTGGAATGAGGCTGGCCGGCATCGGAGCAGGAGCAGATGCAACCGCGGCGGCCATCGGCATGGGGGTTGGTGGCGGCGGCACCGGCATGGCGTGCGTGAGCGGGATGGGCACACCAGCGGGTGCAGGGGCCACCCCTGCCTGGGCGCGGAGCAGCATATTGGCTTTCTCGGTTCCGTCACGGTTGCAGATGGGACAAGCGACGGTGAACGGCATCTGATTATTGACCGGTTCGACGTCGAACTTGAACTTCTGCCCGCAATCGCACTGAACTTTTAACTCGCGCATGGTTGATTTGGGTCCGGCATTATCGTGAGGTGATTCAGCCGATGAATTCAAGCGAAAGTTTCAGTCAAAACGGGAAATTTAACCACGAACCAGCATGGATGGTCACGGATTAAAAACGTAACCGCTTCATCCTCAACAAACAGGTCAAAAATTGATGCAATTTGAAAAAAAACTTTGTTCACAACGGGAAATAGTTTGCCTCACGGATTGTGAATAATTTTTGGCGGTGAATAAACTTTGCCCGTAAATATTGGTGTTTAAATTTTGTTCACAGATTGCTCACTGGTGTGAATTGTGGATAAGTCTGTTCATAAGAAAGGATGGTAGGAATACGAATTTCTATTAGTATGTTCACAGTTCATTGAAAGAACGGAGACAGACGGTGGAGAGAATATCGAGACTGAATGTTTCTTAGGATAATCCCGGGTGACCGGGGAAAGGCAAGGTCAGGCTGGTTGACCGGGCCCCTCTTAAAACGGATCGCAAGATTCGCGGAGGCAGAATTCACCAGTTCCTCTGGCACGTTCGCGCGTGTCAGTAACGCGAAAAAGGAACTAGGCGGTGAGAAACGATGAGAAACCGTTTCGAACCGTGTCAAGTAACTCAGGGACGTTTCGGACCTGGGCGAATCGCAGTTACCCAAGAGGTAAAGGTTGCTACTGTGCATCAGCACGGACGAATGACTCTGGCGGTCCGGTGAAAACCGGGTCGGCCAAAAGAAAGACGCCGAAAGGCGGGACAAAATGAGCTTCGCGCCGGGAAGGACACGCGGTGAAGGCAAAGCCCGTGAAAACCTTTCGAAACGCCAGCGATGTTAAAAACGATACCGCTGGCCTGTGAATGAAAAGCAATCTGAGAGTTAAAAGGCGAGACCCGTGCCCCGGGCAAACGCACTGTCAAAAGCAGTGGCTGACCTGGAGCAAATGGTCAAGACGCGGAAGCTAATAACAGACGTGTCTTGGTCTGGTTCGCAAACCGGTGGCGCAACCACCGGTACGAGCGAGCTGAAAAGCCTTACTCAAAATTCAGTGACCGAAAGGCGCTGAACGGCCCTGCTACGAGGCCGCAAACTCCGCTTGCCGTGGAGAATGGCGTCGGGAAACCGGCAGCCCCGCAAGGGTGCGCCTAATGCCGGTGCGGGAAAGAGAGAATGGCGAACTCCCATCCCCCATTTGTCCCTGTTTGACCGAAAGGTTGAACAGGGACTTATTGTTTTTAAACCCAAACGACGGGAAAAATCATCACTGCCCGATGGTCGTGACCTGCTTGAGCCGGACCCAATCCACATTGCTCGGGCTGGTCGGCGTATTTGTCGACACGTTGGCGTCGCGCCACCTCCAGGTTTCCGCATGGCCATCAACAAAGCTCAAGTTATAACCAATCAGGTGCCGGAAAGCTGGGATGCTCGCAAACGGTTTTGAGTCGTCCATGGTCACCAGGAAAAAACTATCGTCGATGGTGATCTCGTATTCATCTATCATCAGCCACAGCGAACCGGCGCCGGCAATGCTCAATTCTGCGTCACGGACAAAACTTCGAAAAGCAGGCATCGCATTTTCCATGGTACGGCTGCCGATCCAGGAATTCATGGAATAACTGCGCACCCGGGGCAGGCCGGTGGAGGTGACGGAAACGTCTGTAGGGCAATGATAGAGTTCAGTGCGGCTGATATAGGGAAACAATGCATTAGTCCGTAAGAGCAACGCGTTGGCCGCCTGCGCGGTAAACTTCATGTTTCCATCAGCCCAGGTGTTGGAAATATCACCAAAATTCAGCACCGGGATATTTAAGACGAAATTGCCGTCGTTATCGTCCGCATACATCCGGTGGGCACTGGCGAACTGTTTTAGCTGGTTGGCGCACATCGTCGTCTTTGCCCGCGCTTTGGCTGCACCCAGCGCAGGCAGGATCAATGCGGCCAAAATGGCGATGATGGCGATGACGACGAGGAGTTCGATAAGTGTAAACGCCGCCAGACGCCGGCCAAAAGTGGCCGGACGGTCTGGCTGGTCTTTCTCACCGCATGCTGGCTGAGATAACACAACAACTCAGGTGATTATGCCGCATACATCAGGTTGGGCACTGTGCGTCTCACCGCACAGGTTGGTTTTAAGCGGCATATCCATGTTGTTCACTAAAAAAGGGGGAGTGTGCGACGGTTCGCACACTCCCCTTGCAACTATTTAACCAAACCAACACCAACAAGCTGGTCAATATTGCTCTTGGATACGGTAATAGCGGACGCTGTTCGGGGCCGGATCGATCATGATCAGGTACCCATTTGAAAGAGTCAGCGAACCGGGAATGGGCGTCCAGTTGGGAGGCGTCAAATTAGTGGTGACCTGGCCGCTGAACCTAGGTAAATCACCGGCCACCAATGGCACATTGTCACCATCCTGGAAGACCAATTGACGCGTTCCATTGGGAAGCAGCGTGGTGCTGACCAGGCTTTGCACGATCGGCACCTGAAGTGATGCGTTGGTGGCGAGTATGCCGCCGGCAGTATTGGTGACGGCCACAGTGTAATTGCCTCGATATTTGCGGCCCACATTGGTCAGCGTGAGGGTTTGGCTGGTTTGACCGGCTAGGTTCGTTCCGTTGTGCTTCCATTGGTAGGTTGGCTGGGTGGAGCTGATGGTATAAGCAAAGAACGACGGGTTACTGCCCGCCGAAACGCTTTGGGTGGCGGGTTGAATATCCACTTGTGGCAGGTCGTAATTGGTGACACTTACCTGATCCAGCCATCCGCCGTCTGTGCTGATTGCGGAACCGATCTTGGTGTAACGCCAGTGCAGTGTGTGAGCTCCGGCTGATGAAATGGGCAGCGTTTGCTGGACCCAGTCGTGTGTCCCGAAGAGAGTAAAGGCAGCGCTACCACTATTATCCACAGAAACGGTCAATCTGTCGATGCCTGATGAGGAAGAAAGCTTCCACCAAAATGTTACGAGGCAAGGTCCGGTCAACGCACCATCTAGAGATGTTGTTGCCAGGCTCGCGGTGGTTCCGCTCTGGGCGGCGGCATCGCCGTCGTGCGTCGTGGTATTTTCAGGGAACCACGGGGCGGCATTGTTCGAAGGTGGGGAGTTCCAGGTGATATCCGGGGTATCCAGGCAATCGGACAATGAGTTGGTTCCGGCGTGAAGGACCGTGGGTAATGCGAAAGCACAGACCGCGGCGAGCCAGCCGCCTATTTGATTTCTAATTTTATTTTTCATAATGGGTTTAATTGTTGTTGCTGCAACGGATCGGTTTTACGCCTGCCATAGCGGTATGAGAACTGTGCGTCTCACCGCACACCCTGTGCTTTTGGTTGCACATTGTTTTGGGCAGCGGATAATCGGAAACGCAGATGAAACTTTGGGGAATGTTTTTGACTGCCCTTGTGGGCATATCGGCTCATGCGGCCGATGTGCCCGCGACGAACCATTGGCGTATCTTTACGCAAATGGATGGCCTGCCGGAAAATGCTTGCCTCTCCGTCACGCCCGGATCGAGTGGCAACGTGCTGCTGCGTCATCCGCAACTCGCAACGGTCACTGAATTTGACGGGTATGGATTCACCAGCATTCCCGATCCAAAAAACTATCGCAGCCGTGTGTATGAAAGTCCCGGCGGGCAATTGTGGACGGTGGCGCGCGAGGGCGTGCAGGAATTTCGCGACGGCGCATGGATCATTCATCCGGTGCCGCAGGTCGCGGAATATTTCCGCAGGGGCAACACAAATGAGATACGGCTGCAACCCATCCGCCAGGGACGGGTGCTGATATTTCTCCCGCAGGAAGAGTTGCAACTTACCACGGATGATGCGGCGCAGATACAGATCGAATCGCTTACACATACGAGCGAAACCTCTTCGCCCAATCCGGTATCGACGCCTTCTGATTGTCCAAACGTCGGCCAGGTGTCAGATGTCCAAACGGGTGCAGATGGAACTGTGTGGGTCGCTACTTCGAACGGCCTGCTGCGGCGCAGTCGTGAATTATGGGAATCAACGACACCGCCTTCCGCGACTGATATTGTTTCCAATCCGCAACCATCGGATCTTAAGTCTGATGCGCCGCCCGGTGAATGGACCGTGGCCTTCAAATCGTCCAATGGTGATGAATGGTTCGGTGGCGAGCATGGGATGGCCAGGTTGCGGCAAGGTGTGTTTCGATTTTTTCTTTCAAGCAACCAGTTGGGGCCCGAAGAGGTTTTTGCTTTTACGGAAGCGCCGGATGGCCGTTTCTGGTGCGGCACGACGCACAAGGTGTGGGAGTTCGATGGCCGTAACTGGCTCATCTCGCGCGGCGGCTTTGAACGCGTGAACGCTTTGCATTGCACCCGCGACGGAACGCTTTGGATAGCGACATCGGAAGGGGTGCATCGCCAGGTGCAGGCGGTTTGGATAGCGAATGGTGTCGAGGACGGGTTGCCGTCGCCCGATGTGCTTGGCGTGCATGAACTGGTTTCCGGTGGCATCGCGGTTGAAACATCCCATGGCTGGAGCGCGTTTCATCCGGAGAACGATATTACCGCGCCACTAACTTCGATTTCCAGCGATGAAACGCGGTACCCGGAAGATGCCGTGATCCGGCTCACGTTCGGCGGACGCGATAAATGGGACCAGACGACAAGCGGACGCCTGCTGTTCTCGTATCGGCTGGATGCGCGCGATTGGTCCCCGTTCCAGGACACGCACGAAGTGACCTTCACGGACCTAAAGGTAGGCCGACATTATTTCCAGGTGCGGGCGATGGACCGCGCCGGGAACATCGACCAAAAACGGGCGCGACTGGACATCAATGTCCTGGTGCCGTGGTATCGCGAGACGCGGCTGGTATTTATCCTGGCCGGGGCGCTGGTGGTGGCGCTCTTCTTTGCCGGGCTGGCGTTCAACCGGCATCGCAAGCTGCAATCCAGTTACAAGGAGATTGAACGACAGGTGGCGGAGCGCACCCATCAACTCGAGCTGGCGAACCGCGAATTGCTCCACAGCCAGAAGATGAACGCGTTGGGCGCGCTCTCGGCGGGCATCGCGCATGATTTCAACAACATCCTTTCCATCATCAAAGGTTCCGCTCAGATCATCGAGGATAACACGGATAATCCGGAAAAAATTCGCGTGCGCGTGGACCGCATCAAAACGGTGGTGCAACAGGGTGCGGAGGTGGTGGATGCGATGCTGGGCTTCAGCCGCAGCACGGACGAGCCGCCCGCACCCTGCGATTTGAACCTGGTAGTGGATGAGACGCGAAAACTTCTCGGTGACCGTTTCCTGCGCGAGGTGGAAGTCAGCTTTGAACGCGGCGAGGGCATCCGGGAAATCTCCATCCGGCGCGATTTCGTGCAGCAAATACTCCTGAATTTTATTTTCAACGCGGCGGAATCGATGAGTGGCCGCAAGCAGATAAAGCTGGCCACCCGGCTTGCGGAAAAATTGCCTGATGAACTGTTTCTTTCACCCGCCGCCGCCGGACAATATGTATTCATCTCTGTGAGTGACATCGGCAGCGGCATCGCACCGGAGATAAAGTCGCGCATCTTCGAACCTTTTTTCACGACCAAGGCGCTGTCCACGAAACGAGGGACGGGCCTGGGGCTTTCGATGGTGTATGAATTGGCCAAAAAGCTGGAAGCCGGGCTGGCGTTGGAGTCAACGGTTGGCAAGGGAAGTAGGTTCACTTTGATTTTGGGGGTAAGAAAATAAATCACATGAATTTACATCACCGCAGATTTCGAGAGGCCGTTAATTGGACACTTGCGCTACCCCTCAGCCTGACCCTCTCCCCCGGGCAGAGGGAACAGCGATGGAACGTCAATTCCAATACCGAAAGTTATTCGGCAAATCCCGATGTGCGTATCCCGCCCGCAAAAGAAAGTGGAGTCCCGGCATGAATAAGACGCATTTGCTCATTATTGAAGACGACGATTTGCAGTATGAGATCTACGAAGAATCGTTGGGTGATTATCGGCTCAGCCGCGCCCTGAACGGCACCGAAGCGTTGGCCAAAGTTCCGGCGGACCCACCTGCCCTGCTCATCCTTGACCACGTGCTGGCCGACGGCGAACTGGGCCTGGATTTTATTCCTGAGTTCAAAGAACTGTTGCCGCATGTGCCCATCATCGTGGTCTCGGGCGCATTGGAAGTGCGCCAGCAACTGGCCGCGTTGCAGGGGCCGCGCCGCGCCCATTATTGCCTGCCCAAACCGGTTGATGTGCATGAGTTAAAGCGCACCATCAAGACCGCGTTGGCAGATTGTGGCGACACGGAAATCATCCGGCAATTCGAGGCGGTGGAACGTTCCCGGCGCATTGATGCGGCGGAATTGATGAGCCGTTCCACGGACCGCTTGAGCCGGCAAAACCGCATTATGGAAATAATTGGCAAATCCCAGGAACGTCCGAACATTTCGGCGTTATCGCGCGAATTCAAAGTGGCGCGGCGCACCATCATCCGCGATTTGCAGGAGTTGATAAGGCGCGGACAGTTGAAGGCGGATGTTTATCCGGAGGCGGAGGGGGAAGAGGATTAACCACGGATGGTATTTTGCGTAGATTGGACGGTTCATTTGTATTGATCAGCGCCGACTAACGTCGGCGGCTACGATATAATATTTTGTTCGCAAAAGTGGTTTCATGGGATAAATTGGCGGCGATGAGCGTGGAACAACTTGAATCTCAGGTGCTGGCCCTTTCATTGGCTGACAGACGCGCTTTCACCCGCTGGATGGACGAACACCGCGATAAGATTGAGCAGCCCTCGGCGCTGGTCGATGCCCAACAAAGCGAAGTGCGCCAGCGGCTCGCCGAGATGGAGGCAAACCCCGCCCAGCGAGTTGCCTTTACCGAAACCGACGCTGAACAGATGGTCAAAGAAATAATGGATGAGCGCGCTAAAAAGGCATCCGCTCGTCCGCGCTGAGGCGGTCAATTGGTATGAAGATCAGCAACCCGGTTTGGGACTGGAATTCGCCGCAGATTATCTTCTGCACTACCGCCTACTGGCCAGTGATGCACAGCTTTACGCTGTTCGGTTCGCTGACGTTCGAAGGTTAAATCTAGACCGCTTTCCTTACGGTCTTTTCTATGTAATCCGTCCGCCGGAAATCTGGGTGCTTGCCGTTCTGCATGCCAGCCGGGATACGGAAGCTGTGCTTGCCAAACGGAGACGCCAGATGCGTGGCTAAATCACAGGCAATCGCCGAGCGCGTTGGTAGGCGCGGGGTGGGAATCAGCCGTGAGGAAGAAAAGCGTTAAGAGCGTAAGAAAGGTTTTCATGATTCAACCTTCACTCGAGGGCTCGCCACATGGTTGCCAGTCGCATGGATATCTCTCGTCCTAAAATAAATGAGCGCAAGTGTGGACATAATAACGATAGGTGCGCTTCCAAGTATCAAATGCCACCAAAGCGGATCGAATGCGCTGGCATCAGTTAACAATCCTTGAACAATCGCAACTAACCCTGACACCTCAACAACAATCGAGACAACATATCCTAAAGACAGCCGAGCAATACGTCTCATAGCGCAAGTGAATGAAAACAACTCGAACACCGTGAGCGAAAGCACTTGAACGGGCATATGTGACCAGGCCTCGTGAAACAACGAGGCGGGAGCAAGGTCTGGATGCTCGGGTCTGAGTCCGTAAATAATTACCCACGCGCCAACCAAATAGCCGATGGACGATGCGAGCGCTGTCACAAAGGCAACGGTGATAAACTTGCGCGGCATAATATCACTTCAAATCAAACTCGGTTGAGATCTTCATCACTTTGTCATCTTGCAGGGCAAACTTAATATTCGGTGAGCTATACGATAACAATTCAAAGTTGGGCATACCGGGTCTTTTTACATCCGTTGGCTGGCCATAGGCTTTGATAATATCGGAACGGGATGAACCGATGCCAATGCCCTCCTTGGTCTTCCTTGAAAACGGCGCGCTAGCGGCAACAGCATGTACTAATTCGACGTGGGTGCTAGTACGGGACGTAAGGGACAAAATATAAAGTCCAAGATTTGTGTATACGAGATCCCGCCGTCCCGCTGGAGGACCGGATCTAAAATCTACGATAAGATTCGTGTGTTCAAGTTCTAGCTGTCTCGGTGGAGACATAACAATTATCTCATCCGGCTTACCAAGCGCAGCGGTAACCTGCTGGATTGTCATCCCTGAATGCACGAGCCAACGGCAACGCCCGGCTCGATGTCGGCTGACTGACTCCTCGCGGTATATGCGCCAGCCAGAATGGCGGCTGTCACGAGGGCCTTGGTAAGGGTGCGATTTTTCATAAAGCTCAAATGTTCTTCGACGATTCAAAACTGAACCGCGTCGACCAGCAAGCAGCCAATCCGTGTTGGCTGAAGCGCATGGTTTGCATCCAGATTCATTTTCGAGGCCGGTGAAAGCGCTCAACAGTCCACACAATCAGACCCAGCAGATATCGTGAGAAAATAAAACCAATCACAGCTCCAATCAACGTTCCCCAATGGCCGATATCGCTGCCGAACGGTGCGGTGACTGCAAAGCCAATAGCTCCAAAAATCACAGCACTTATCGTGTTGAAAATGGTTATGCGTCCCATGTGTCAATGTAGCCTAACAGCTATCAGCCATTTAAAGCGGGTGATGGCGGGAAGGCAAGGTTGTTTGGGCGGCCTAAAGGGTTGAATGTTACAAGCTGCAGGTTACAGGTTGGGCGCGCCGTGGACCGGTTCACGCGGACATGGCTGTCCGCGCTCCGTAGGAGGGGTTGCTGATTTCTGCCACCCTCCGGCACGCAGCTCACGTCATCGAAATCCTCCATCTTTCCATTTCCAATAGCCGATGGGCATGTCAATCGACGAAATATCAATGTGCTCCACTTCCTTCCCGCTCGCATCCCGGATACGGACCGAAAGCTCGAACTCGGCCCGGTGATTCGGGCCGGCTTCGGCTGGCCAGAAACCTTCGATCAAATCCAGGACATTGTGGAGCGCCGTGTCGACCGCCTTCTCAACCTGCTTGTGAAACTGTTTCCGTGTCATCAGCATGGGCGCGGACTGAACGGACTTCAATGCCTCGGCGCGACAGTGCTTCATCAGGTAATAGCCGAAGGTATAGGCGGCGTCTTCCTTGCGGTCGGCGGAACCTGTTCGCCATTGCTCGTAAGGTCTGGGTGTGTTTGTATCGCTCATAGATGGAAAAGGTCGCGTGGCCGGACCGATATTAGACCCGGCGGCCGGATGATGGGTCTAGTGAGAGCATCCACGAGGGCATTTAAAGCGGGTGTTGGCGGGATTGCAAGGTTGTTTGGGTGGGCTAATGGGTTGAATGTTACAAGCTGCAGGTTACAGGTTGGGCGCGCCTTGGACCGGTTCACGCGGACATGGCTGTCCGCGCTCCGGAAAAGCGCCAGAGGGCTGGCGCACTCCAAAACGCAAGCGCGGTTTGTAAGAGGGGCGTGATTTGCCGAGCGAGATTTGTGTGGTGTGCTGCGGCTGAGAAGACCGCAAAGCGGGACGCTCCAAAAAATGGCCTGCACAGCTTGTGCATGGACTTTTTGCGTTTTTAGCGGGTGGGGACGTGATTAAAGGCCTGTCTTTATTGGGTTTTATGCGGCTGAAAGATTTTACAAAGAAAATGCTATTAGCGTGACCATCACAGTTACAAATCGGCAGAGTTGTGGTAAAAGAGAGGTTGCTCTTTGAAATAGGGTAATCAGTCAAATGGGTGATGGGTGACTGGTTAAATGCCAAGTCAGCGCCGACTTACGTCGGCGACTACACAAAAAACGAAAACGGCCGACCTGAGACCGATTCCGACTGGTTTAAGATATTTTAAGGAAAAACTAAGGGGGGTGGGCTGCAAGGTGCTTTGTAGAAAAGATCTGATTTGGCAGGTAATTGAAGGCCCCTTGAGAGTTCAGCGCCACCTCACCCCGTCCCTCTCCCCCAAACATTCGTTTGGCGGAGAGGGGGAAGCCGAGTGAGTCGCACGTGGTTTGCACAGAGGATTTACAAGCTACGTGCCTGACATCATGAAGGTTTCAACAGAGCAGGCTGCAAGGCTGAAGGCTGAATGAAAAAGTGGGAAAAGTGAAACACTCAACACGGGTGTTTCTGACTGATTCCGACCAATTCCGACCAGTTTACGTGGGGTGACTATCCGGCGGAAGGGAACTAAGTTACGGCTCGACGGAGTTTCGCCGCACCGTGGTGGCAAATAGGCAACATCGGTTGCCGAGGAAAATACTTGCCGGTCTGGGCGGTTCAGCCCAAATTATTTGCCGGTAACCAACCAAAACTGGAGAAAACTGAGAGAAGATTTTATGGGACGCATCTACAACAACATCGTCGAAACCGTCGGCCATACGCCGCTGGTTAAACTCAATAACGTCACGGCGGGTCTGCACGCCACTATTTTGCTGAAGTGCGAGTTCTTCAACCCGCTTTCGAGCGTGAAGGATCGTATCGGCATGGCGATGATCGAGGACGCGGAAAAGCGCGGGGTGTTGACCAAGAACACGACCATCATCGAGCCCACGAGCGGAAATACGGGCATCGCGCTGGCGTTCGTGGCGGCGGCGAAGGGTTACAAGATCATCCTGACGATGCCGGAGACGATGTCGCTGGAACGGCGCACGTTGCTGGCGATGTTGGGCGCGAAACTGGTGCTCACGCCGGGCAGCGAAGGCATGAAGGGGGCGATCGCCAAAGCGGAACAGCTTGCGAAAGAAACGCCGAATGCTTGGATACCGCAGCAGTTCGATAATCCGGCCAACGTGGAGATCCATCGCAAAACGACCGCCGAGGAAATCTGGGCGGATACGGATGGCAAGGTGGACATTTTGGTGGCTGGCGTAGGAACGGGCGGCACGATCACGGGTTGCGTGGAGGTCATCAAGGCACGCAAGCCGTCGTTCATCGCGATTGCGGTCGACCCCAAGGATTCCCCGGTGATCTCGCAAACGCTCGCCGGCCAACCCCTGAAGCCCGGTCCGCACAAGATCCAAGGTTTAGGCGCCGGTTTCATCCCAAAGAATCTTCACCTGAAAGACGCGAGCGGGCATCCGCAGATCTCGGAATCTATCCTGGTCTCGAATGATGACGCTTTTGCGATGGCGCGACGCCTGGCGAAGGAGGAAGGAATTTTGTGCGGGATTTCTTCCGGCGCAAACGTGACAGCAGCCATCGAAGTAGCGAAGCGTCCGGAGAACAAGGGCAAGTTGATCGTGACGATTGCGCCATCCACCGGTGAACGTTACCTGAGCACGGCGCTGGCGGCGGAAGCCCGCGCGGAAGTCGGCGGCTAAAATCGGTCGAGAGTCGAGGGTCGAGAGCTAAGCCCCACCTCACCCCTGCCCTCTCCCCCAACTGCGTTGGCGGAGAGGGAGAATGGTTCGACGGTTTCTTGAAACGTCGGACTGTCAAAATTAAATCCTATGCAGAAACTGCGTTCGCTTCACTTGTATCTGGGGTGCATCTTTGCGCCGCTGCTGCTGTTCTTTGCGGTGTCGGGCATCTGGCAGATGCTGGGTATTCATACGGCTTTTCTGGAACGGTTGTCTTCCATCCACACCGCCCACGGCGGGAAAAAAGGCGATGGACTGTCCAATTACGGCGTGAAGACTTTTGTGCTGCTCATGGCGCTGGCGTTCATCATCACGACGGTTCTCGGCATCGTGATGGCTATCAAATACGGGCGCAGCCGACGCGCGGCGTATTACTGCCTGGCTGCCGGAATCATTGTGCCGGTGGCGATGATAGTCATCGGGCTGATGAGCAAAGGCTGAACGAATTGTGCGCTCCAGTCGTCTCATGAAGTAAGGCGGGCAATCCCCTGCCCGACCATTCAATGAATGAACAAATGGACAACAATGAGCCGGTGAAAAACGGGGCACACACAAACATTGTTCCGAATCTACTCTGGGCGGTCACTTGGGGTGTGGCAACATTTTGTGCGTGTGCGATTTTGGGGATTATTCTGGCCTTTGCCACGAACGTCATTCGCCCGGGCATTTGCGGTCTTACGGATGGGCCAAACGCAGGGTCTTATTGGGCATATATGCTCCTATGCTTTCCATTTATTATCTCGATAGCCGTCACGATATGGAGCTATGACTGGCACAGAAAACGCCGAAACACGCCGGATATTGAGGAAATTGAGCCATCCGACACTTAAAAACTGAAAATAACAGTTGCGTTTAGGCCTTTTTGGCCGTAATTAACAACTTGTCAAGGGTGCATTGCCACACGGATGGTTGATATAAACCGTGTGTAGCTTCCCAAAATTCAAAGCTCAAAGTAGTTTTTCGGGGCTTATTTTCAGACTCTTGGCATTACATAAATTCGTATGACAAACATTAAACCGGGCGCCGAAAATGGCGCAGACCAGGGCGCGGGCTATCTTGAGATATCCGAAAAAGGATTCGGATTCCTCCGCACGGCCCAGAACCATTTTCATCCCAAGCCCACGGACATCTTCGTGACGCCGGACACGATCAAACGCAATTTCCTGCGCGAAGGCAGCCATGTGGTGGGCACCACGCAGCCGCCCCATCGCGGCAATAGCCCGCAGCTCAAATCCGTGGAAGCGGTCAACGGCATGACCTTTGACCAATACACCAAGGCGGTGCGCTTTGAGAACCTGACGACCATCGATCCTATCGAGAAATTCCGCCTGGAAACCTCGTCGGAGATCATGGAGACGCGCATCATCGACCTCGTCACGCCCATCGGCAAGGGCACGCGCGGATTGATCGTGGCGCCGCCGCGCACGGGCAAGACGACCATTCTCAAGCAAATCGCCAATGCGGTGACGGAAAACCATCCGGAAGTGCATGTGATGGTGTTGCTCATCGACGAGCGGCCGGAGGAAGTGACGGATTTTCAACGTTCAGTGAAGGCGGAAGTGGTGGCCTCGTCTAACGACCAGGACCTGGAAACACACGTGCGATTGTCACGCTTCATGATTGAGCGTTGCCGGCGCATGGTGGAATCGGGCAAGGACGTTTTTGTGTTGCTGGACTCCATCACCCGCGTGGCCCGCGCTTATAACAGCGTGCACGGCGGCAGCGGACGCACGATGACCGGCGGTGTGGATGCGCGTGCACTGGAAATCCCGCGCAAAATGTTCGCTTCGGCCCGCAAAATCGAGGAAGGCGGCTCGCTGACCATCCTCGCAACGGCGCTGGTGGACACAGGTTCCCGCATGGATGAGCTGATTTTCCAGGAATTCAAGGGCACCGGTAACATGGAATTGATTTTGGACCGCAAGTTGTCTGACCGGCGGCTGTTCCCGGCTATCGACATCCCCCGCAGTGGCACGCGCAAAGAAGAGAAATTATTCTCGCCCCAGCAGATCGAGGCCGTGCGCAAACTGCGCCGCATGATGGTGGACCTGAACCCCATCGAAGCGATGGAAACCCTCCTGGCCGCCTGCAAAAAACACAAGACGAACGCCGAGCTGTTGACGAAGTTGGAAAAAGGCTCTTAAGTCCCGCGGCGGGACAAGTCTTGTAATAATTCAAGACATTAGCGGTCATGCTATTTGCACAATCGCTTACTCGCTGTTTATTTCCCTAAGAGATTCAGCGCAATGAACTTTTGTTGCGTGACTGGCATAAATACGGCTCCTTTTTTCTCAAGTGCGACCGAAGGGTCGCCGATAGATGAGTATGAAGTCGTACAAGATTTTGCAGTTAGTCCCGGTCCTTGCCCTGTTGTTCGCCACCGCTTGCACCAGTCCTAAGCCCGACCCGAAACCGATGAATCAGGTGGATGACAGCCATTGCGCGCCGTTCACCGATGCAAAGTCCGCCAACCTCGTCCTCGAGTACTATCGCCCCGATACAATTTACATGAAGCGGCCAGATGCCCATGAAGGACCGTTCCTGACCATTTTCACTACGAACAACATCGCGAGCGAAGTGAAACGCCGGGTGCCTCAACATGACTGCGCCGCCATCGTGCTGGGCTACATTTATACTCCCGAACAGGAACAGACTTTGTTCAAGAATTGGGAAGGGATCATGCGCGACTGTGGTTTCCAACGCGTGGTCTTTTTACGCGCGGGCCGGCATCCCGGAAAGATTGATGGATTGCCGGTGTTGCATGATTCGGCTATTGCTGGTTTGAATGAACCGGTCAAGCTCGTCGCCCGCAACAACTGAATTGCAATCGCGTCCGCCCCTTGAGCGGATGCTACGCATCCACCAGGCGATCCAGTCCAGAAAATTTCCCAACGCCACGGCTCTCGCCAGCGAATTCGAGGTCAGTACCAAATCAATCCATCGCGATATCGATTTCATGCGCGACCGGATGAAGCTGCCCATTAAATATGACTTCAGCCGCGCCGGATTCATTTACACCGAAGAGGTAAATGCCTTTCCCACGATGCAGATCACGGAAGGCGAACTGTTCGCCCTCGTGATCGCCGAAAAGGCTTTGCAGCAATATCGCGGCACAACGTTTGAGAAGCCACTCCTCTCGGCGATAACCAAGATGGAGCAGTCTTTGCCGGACACCATCTCGCTCAATATCGCTGAACTGCACCAGACTATCTCCTTCCGGACGCGCGCCGAACCTGTCCTCGACCTGCAGATCTTCGATGCTCTCACCAAGGCCACGGCGCACCGACGGCAGCTTGAATTGACCTATCGTAAGTCTGGCAGCAAACAGAGCGAGGCGCGCCTGGTCGATCCCTACCACCTCGCCAATATCAATGGTGAATGGTATCTCTTCGCCTACGACCATGCCCGTAAAGATATCCGCACGTTTGTCCCGGCACGCATCCAATCAGCCAAACAAACCGGCAAAATATTTCCCCGCCCACAGAAATTTTCCCTGGAGGAACGGCTACGTGACAGTTTTGGCGTCCATTCCGGCAAGGAGGTTCATGAAGTGGTCATCCGATTTGGCCGGCGTGTGGCTGACCTGATCCGCGAAAAAAAATGGCATCAATCACAGGAACTCCGGGAATTAAAGAACGGCGACCTGCAATTGACCCTAAAACTATCCAGTCTCGTCGAGATTGAACGCTGGGTGTTGAGTTGGGGCGGCGATGCAAAGGTCATCAAGCCGGTTGAATTGGTCGAATCCGTGAAGCAATCTGCCAGGAAAATCCTTCAGTCTCCCTGACCCCTTCCCGCTCCCTTTCTGGCACTTGCGCAGAAACCGGAGTCGTGCGAGTTTTTTCGCAAGGAGTAGCCCAGACCCATAACCAAACAACCAGGCTAGCTATGAAGATTCTATCCATGACCATTATCGGTGCCGTACTTGTATTGGGTACATCATCCGGTTCAGTACTTGCCCGATCTGTTCCCAGTATACCCACCACTGTTGGCCTATACGACAGCAACGACGCGGAGATCACCGGTGGTGATCTCAATTCCCAGGATTACTGGTGGACTAAATACGACGCCATGATGCTCGAAATTGCCCTTAAACAGCACCAGCCCGAAGGTCGTATCGGCATCGATCTCGCCATCGCCTTGCGGCGTATCGATGATCTTCTCAAGAAATATCCAAAGCACGCAGACATCCTCAAATGGAAAGCCCACTTTGAGGAAGTACAGGCGAAGATCAACCCAGATGCCAATCGGAGCGATAACTTCACCACCGCATGTCCCTGGGACGAATCCAATTTTGCGCAACTCTGGGTCAACGTGCATTTTCTAAAATACCTCGTCGAGCAGAAGAACTGGAACGACGCTGCGCCGCTTGTCTCAAACATCAAACAGAACTACGAAATCATGCTGGCCCCGGACCGCATGAAAAATTATCCCGAAGACCTCCGGAAATGGGTGACGGATTCCAAACCGGAATCGGACAAACTTTGCGCCCTCGTTAAATCGAAAACCTGAACTTGATAGCACAGGAGGTATCATGAGCCTGTTCCATAAACTGGCGCTTGCCGGTGCCATCGGGGCCATCCCGGCCATCTTCTTGTTGGGTGCGCTGCGGCAGGTGCTTCTGTCGCGGCACGTTATTCACGACCGGGAAGCAGGTCTCGCCATGAAAGTCGCGGTCTTCGGTTTATTCCTCGTCTTCGCCTTTTCGCTTATCCCTCTTGCTCTACATTTTTTCATCATCGGGCAAGGCAAGATAGGTAACGAGGACGCAGGCATGGTGCATTTCTTGCGAATACACGAACAGGGCGTCACGTATGCTGTTTGGGGTGTTTTCATCGCCGGATTGCTCATTGCGTTGCCGGTGATGAGGACGGACTTTTTTGGCTTTAAAAAACAAACAGGGAAAAGCCCTGATCAGAGAAAAACGGATGGATGATGCCAAACCCCGAGAAGATGCCACCATTGCCGGCGAGTTCACCCGGGTACCGATTTGGTGCCGGACCTTGATCTAAATTGCTGGGAACGCATTTTGAATCGGTAGGCATGGCATCCGCAGCGGCTCTTCGCTAAAACTTGCAACTATTCCGCCGCGTAAATGGCCGGATTAGAATTGACAGTGCCAATACGCTGAAATAAAAACGGCTTATTCAATTCAATTAGACCGCATTTAAGCGGCTCGATCAGGTTTGAAGGGAATGGGGCGCGTATGATTCCAATCAAAATCCAATGCAGTTGCGGGCAAAAATACGCTTTTGAGGTCGAAGCACCTGCAGGTGTGATGCCTTATCCGGTGGTCTGCCCGATTTGCGGCACTGACGGCACACCCGCCGCCAATCTTGCCATCACTCAACACCTGCCAGTTCAAACTGCCGGAACACCGCCGCCTCTCCCAGTGCGCGCCGCCCAACCACCGCCACCACCACTTTCATCGCCTTCCTCAACGGTTAGAAGAAACGCCGCTGGTATTCCACAAAAGGAACCCGCTCAAGTGGTGATTGAAGCGAAAGCGAAAATTTCCTGGGGCGATACGCCGGACGAGGTCATCAAATTCATGATGATGCATGGGTTTACCGTTGATGAAGCACGAAGTCAGGTGAACGAAATGTTTAACGATCGCGCGGCAACCATCAGGAAGACCGGTTTCGGCAAGATGGTTATGAGCGTCCCATTGATGTGTGTTCCCCTTGGAGCGCTTGTGGTCTTTCACCAGATTGGGGTGTTTTCTGCCAAGCTTTTTGGACTAGCCCTGATGGTGGGGCTTTACGGGGTGTGGTTATTGATCAAAGGCTCCATCATGTTCGTTTCGCCGAAATCCGAATCAGGCGATGTTGCCGACAAATAGCGAACGGGGCATCAGGCCAATCACTTCTTGACCAATACAGCCTTTTTCTTCTTCAGAAATTTTTCCACGGTCGTCTTGGAGGCCAGGGAGTTTGGCACCCGCACAGCTTTGGGCTTGCCGAGCTTGTAGTGTACCAGGATGGTGCCCACGAGCCCCACTTCCAGGTTCATCCCCTCCATCCGCCAGACTTGGCCGGTTGCCAACGGACTCAAACGGTTCTTTGGCACGCGCGGTGATTTGATACTCCTCATATTGGCCTGTAAGTTACCCGCTACCAGCCTGCTTAACCACTCAATTCGGCAACTATTTTCAGCATGGACTTAACGCTTGTATTGAAGCACGAATCTGGAAACCTAACACCCATGCAATCGCATGAACTGCTCCGGGAAGTCTTCAAAAAGTGCAACGCCAAACAGATTGCCGAAGACCTCAACCTTTCCCTCTCCATGATCTATAAATGGGCGGAGCCGGACGACAGCCCAAATCATAGCGGCGTCGTCAATCCGCTCGACCGCATTGAGGCATTGTTGCGATGCACGAACGACCCCCGGATCATCCAATGGCTCTGCCAGCGGGCTGGCGGATTTTTCATCACTAATCCAAAAACTGTCAAACCGCAGCCTGAATACCTCATCCCGGCCACCAACCAGATCGTGCAGGAATTTGCCGACCTGCTTCAGGTCGTCGCCAGTGCCGCCGCGGATAACCACATCACCGAACGCGAAGCCAAGAACATCCGCGCCCGATGGGAGGAATTGAAAAGCGTGACGGAAGGATTCGTTGTTTGCTGCGAGGAAGGGAATTTCCGACCGCTTCGCGACACACCACCGAAATTGAACCAAGGGAAATAATCTTTAAAGCGAGTCACTGGCGCGGATCCAACGACTTATTTATGCCGGCTCAGATAATCGCTTTATTGTGATAGCCCGGCCCGTCGCCTCATCGATCTCGATCATTGCCGCATGCAGCAAGACGTTGTTCTTTGCGACTTCGAACCGCTGCGGCATGGATGTAAGGAATTTTTTTAACACCGGCTCGATCTCCCGGCCAAGGACGCTTTCATGCGGGCCCGTAAAACCCACATCACTCAAATACGCCGTGCCGCCGGGAAAAATCTGTTCATCTGCCGTTTGCACATGCGTGTGTGTACCTACTACCGCGCTCACCTGGCCATCAAGCATCCGCGCAAAGGCGATCTTTTCCGATGTCGCCTCCGCATGAAAATCGATAAAAATGATCTTCGTCTGCTCGCGCAATCGTTTAACCTCGTCCAGCGCCTGAATAAACGGATTTTCTAACGGCGGCATGAATGTGCGTCCCTGAAAATTCATCACAGCGACTGGAATCGAACCGGCCTTAAAAACGCTGCTCCCCTGCCCCGGCGTGCCATGAGGATAATTGGACGGACGTAAAAAGCGCTTCTCGCTCTCAAGTAATTCCATTACTTCTTTCTGGTCCCACAAGTGATCACCACTGGTGATGACATCTACCCCTGCAGAAAATATCTCTTCAGCCGTTTTCGGTGTAATCCCACTGCCACCAGCCGAGTTTTCGCCATTGGCAACGACGAAATCGAGCGCATGTTTCTCTCGCAGTTTAGGAAGAAGCGCCTTTACCGCCAACCGGCCCGGTTGGCCAACGATATCGCCGATGAATAGCAGTTTCACATGAAGAATTAAGCATGACAAAGAGGAATGAACACGAAAAATCTTTTTTGACCGGCGGCAATTTTCTAAACTCCATAGATGGCTTTAAGCGTTGGCGATAAATTGACGGTGACAATCCAGGACGTCGCCTTTGGAGGCGAGGGAGTGGCCCGCGTGGATGATTTTGTGGTTTTTGTCCCGTTTACGATCGCCGGTGAAGACATTGCAGTAGAGGTAACGGAGGTCAAAAAAAACTTTGCCCGCGCTAAACCTCTTAATGTGGTCAAACCATCGCCGAAGCGCGTCGAGCCGGAGTGTTCTTACTTCGGCGCATGTGGGGGCTGTCAATACCAGCACATCGCCTACGAAGAACAATTACGCGTAAAACACAAACAGATCACCGACCTCTTTGAACGTGTCGGAAAGATCTCCGCGGAACATGTTTCCCCAGTGGTCCCGTGTCCCCAGCCTTATGGTTATCGCAATCGCATTATGATCCGCAGCCAGTGGAATAAGCCGGAACAGAAGCTGAACATCGGTTTTGTCCGGTGGGATTGTGGCCTCGTCGAGGATATCAAAGCCTGCCAGATTGCTGAACCGGCATTGAATGAACAGATTGCACATGTCCGGGCGCATCCGCCGCCGAAAGGCGGCATCAAAGTGGTTTTGCGCGTGCAACCGGAAAACTGGGACGTACCACGCGACTCTTTTTTCCAAAATAATTTCTTCCTTCTGCCCAAGTTGGTGGAAACCGTCAGGGACTTTCTCCGCGCCGGTGGAGCGCGGCATCTGGTGGACCTGTATTGCGGTGTGGGTTTCTTTGGGATTGAACTGGCAGATGCCGTTGAATCATTTACGGGCGTGGAGTTTGACCAACTGGCCATTAAATCTGCCCGTCACAATGCGATTTTGCACAATCGTAACAACGGCGAATTCATAGCGGCAAAAGTGGAGGACATCCTCCCGGAATTGTTAAACCGATTTTCAGCCAGCGCCACCAGCGTCTTGATCGACCCGCCCCGCAAAGGTTGTCTGCCGGAAACATTGGAACTGCTGCGTGATAAACAGCCATCACAAATAATCTATGTTTCTTGCCATCCGGCGACCATGGCGCGCGACTTGAACATATTGTGCTTGGAAGGGGTCTATGAATTGGCCCGAGTCGTGCCTTTGGACATGTTTCCACAAACACAACACGTGGAATGTGTGGCCGATTTACGGCTCAAAACTGTATCTGAATCCTAAACAACTGACTTGCCAAAGGCCGTGGAAAGATGACAGCTTTGCAAACCGCTTAAAATGGAACAGGAATCAAACTCAGAAAAAAACTTTGTCCGGTCGATCCTCCCCTGGATCATCGGCGTTGCTGCTTTTGCCTTTTATCTGGCCACTCTGAACCGCTGGGCGACCAGGTTCAATCTTGAATCCGTGGCAAAAATCAATGGCTGGAATTGGTTTCCAGACATGCACGCCCCTTTGTTTTCCATCATCACTTATCCGCTTCATTTGTTGCCGGCAAAATTGGTGCCGATCGCATTGAATGTGTTCAGCGCGCTATGCGGGGCAGCCACACTTGGGCTGTTGGCGCGGTCCGTCGCACTGTTGCCCCATAATAAAACTGATGCGCAGCGGCAGCGCCTCAAAAACCCAAATTCGCTTCTCTCTATTCGTTCCGCGTGGATTCCATTGGCACTGGCGGTTTTGGTGTGTGGTTTGCAACAGACCTTTTGGGAACAAACCACCGGTGGGTCGCCGGAAATGCTAGACCTGCTGGTATTCGCCTATCTGATCCGATGTCTGTTGGAATACCGGATCGACCTGCGTGAGAGCTGGTTGACACGATCAGCCCTTATTTATGGTCTGGGCATGACCAATAACTGGGCTCTGATCGGGTTCTTTCCACTTTTCCTTATGGCATTGATCTGGACGATGGGCTGGAAATTTTTCAACACGCGGTTTCTCATCCGGATGGCACTTTTGGGTCTTACCGGCCTTTCACTGTACTTGCTGCTGCCACTGATACAGATGTTTTCGCACACCGTACCTCTTTCATTTTGGGAAGGCTTGGAGGGAAACCTGCTTGGGCAAAAGATCGCTCTATTATCCGTTCCACGGAAGACTGTTTTGTTCCTCAGCTTGACATCGTTGGTTCCCATTGTCGTCCTGAGCATACGCTGGGCGTCCTATTTTGGAGATCCCAGTCCGCTGGGCGTAGCCCTGACGTCAATCATCTTCCACATCGCCCACGCTTTTTTTCTGTTGGCCTGCGTGTGGGTATCGTTTGATCCCCAGTTCAGCCCCAGGCAAATGTTTCAGAACATCCCTTTTCTCACGTTCTATTATCTCGCAGCGCTAAGTGTCGGTTATTTCAGCGGCTACTTTTTGCTCATCTTTGGCAAGCTAAACCCTCAGCCTGAGCGCCGTCGCCCCTCCCAGTGGGCTAAATACCTTAATTACCTTAATTTTGTTATTCGCGTTGCCGTGTGGCTGGTGCTGGGAATTGCAGCGGCTGGTTTGGTTTATAAAAACCTCCCTATCATTCAGACCACCAACAGTCCGGCGATGCTTGATTATGCCCGGTTGCTGTCAGAGAACATTCCAACAAACGCAGTGATAATTAGTGAAGATGTGAATCGCGTACGCCTCACCGAAGCTGCGCTCGCAAAGGACGGGCGTGGGGGAAATATTATCGCCATCGAAGCCCAGTCATTGAAGTGGCCTCAATATCACAAATATCTCCGCGACCGTTATGGGGCCAACTGGATTGAAACTGTCGACCCCAAAAGGGAAAAATTCTACGAAGATATCGAGATCGTGGATGTCGTGGACAATCTGTCCGAAAAATATCCAATATGGTATTTAAACTCTAGTTGGGGGTATTACTTTGAATTCCTTTATCCCATTCCCCACGGTCTCGCATTTGAGCTTAAAAAATATGAATCAGGTCAAATCTTCCCGCCTCCATTGACCGAAGCCATCATTCAGGAGAACGATAAATTTTGGCGGGATGCCCAGGGCAAATTAACATCCCTGAGCGCCGTCATTTCACCACCTCCGGCGTCAACAAATTTCATCTTCCGGGATTTTTTCTATGAAAAACTTCATTTGAAAACGGAACCGAATATCACAGCCAAAGATGTTGGCATGCTCTATTCACTCGTCATGAATTATTGGGGCGTGGAATTGCAAAAGGAAAACCGCCTGGACGAAGCGAATCATTACTTTGCTAAGGCGCAGTCATTGAACCCGAATAACGTGGTGGCCGCGATCAACGAGCAAGTCAACACCACCCTGCGCGCGGGAAAAAAACCTTCCATCGAGACGGTCAAGCCAAGCGAAGACAGGTTCGGTAATTTTACCAGTTGGACTCAAGTGATGATTCAAAATGGGCCGTTTGACGATCCCACCATCTGCCTTGAGCTGGCAAAAATCTACGCTGACAATGGTTTGACCAGGCAGGCAATCTTATCGTCGAGCCGGGTGATCCAGCTCGCGCCCGAAAATTTTGATGCCCGTCTCCTCCTCGCACGGCTATATCTGCACACGAAAATGCCGGATGCCAGCCTACGGGTGATTTCCGAGATCCGTAATGAGCCTCATTTTTCAGATGTAAACTCTACGAACCAAACTGATTTGCTGTCCGTGGAATGCGCCGGGCTCTTCATGCAGGGCAAAACGAACGCGGCCCAACAATTGATCTCAACGGCCATTCGCGAAAATCCGGATAACGCCTATTTATTGAACAAGCTGATGCATGTGAACATGGATTTTGGAAATTACGCCGACGCCCTCGTTGCTGCTGATCGGCTATTACGAATAAATCCAGATGACGCCGACATTCTCATCTTTAAGGGCTATCTCCATAGGCAAATGGGCGATTGGGACGCGGCAATCGCAACCTATAGTCACGTGCTGACTTTGAATTCTTATAACTATAGTGCTCTACTTGCCCGGGCCATCAGTTACCTGCAGGTCGATAAACTAGACCTATCCAAAAAGGATTACGAAACGCTCCAAAAATATTTCCCGAATCAATACCAGATTTACTTCGGCCTGGGTGAAATCGCCTATCGCCAGCACGACACTAATGCCGCCATCAAAAATTACGAATCATACCTGTCGCTTGCTGCCACTAATACTGTCGCCGCAACGAATGTCGTCCTTCGTATCAAAGAGCTCAGGGGCGAAAAACCCTGAAGCGTGAAATGCGTGTCACGCATGTCATCACCCGTTTGATCGTCGGTGGCGCACAGGAAAATACCGTCGCCTCTGTTCTCGGCCTGCGAAATAAGCCTGGCCTTGTTGTGGACCTGATATCCGGCCCGTCCACTGGTCCGGAAGGTTCTATGGCTGATCGCCTGGATGTCGGCACAAATCCCGGCTCCCGGCCTCTTATCGTCCCAAACCTCGTGCGGCCAGTGCACCCCATCAAAGACTTTCTCGCGCTGCGCAACCTGGAAAAAATTTTCCGGCAGACTAAACCGGAAATCGTCCATACGCACAGCGGTAAAGCTGGCATCCTCGGTCGTTCTGCCGCTGCGCGTGCGGGTGTGCCGATCATCATCCACACGATTCACGGTCCTTCCTTCGGAACATTCCAGGGGGCGTTCTCGAATTGGATCTTTCGCGGCGCAGAACGACGGGCTGCGCGCCACACCACCCACTTTGTCACTGTGGCTGATGCCATGACCGAACAATACCTTGCCGCCGGCATCGGCCGCCGCGAGCAATTCACCAAAGTGCTCAGCGGATTTCCTCTCCAACCCTTCTTGTCCGCGAAAAATGATCCGCAACTTCGCGCACGTCTCGGCCTTGCCCCCGGCGATATCGTCATCGGCAAAATTGCGCGCTTGTTCAAACTCAAAGGCCATGACGACCTTTTTTCCATCGCGCCTGAACTCGTTAAACAAAATCCGCGCATCAAATTTCTGTTGGTCGGCGATGGCGAATGGCGTGGACGCTTCGAACAGATGGTCGCCTCCCTCGGCCTGCAAAAACACTTCGTCTTTACCGGCCTCGTGCCGCCGGAGCAAGTTCCTCAGTTCGTCGGCATCATGGATTTGCTTGTTCATCTTTCCACCCGTGAAGGTTTGCCCCGCGCCCTGCCCCAGGCGCTCGCCGCTGCCAGGCCGGTTGTCGCTTATGATTGCGACGGCGCGCGCGAAGTCTGTTTTGATGACCAGACCGGGTTTCTCGTCCGGCCCGGCGATCTTAAAAACCTTACCCAAAAACTGCTGCGCCTTGCGGGTGATCCGGCCTTGCGCAATCAGTTCGGCACACGCGGGCAAAAGTTTGTCACTGATCATTTTGGAGTCGAGCGGATGGTGGATAGTCTGTATGATCTCTACCAGAAATTGGCCGCCGAACGCGGCCTTCGCGCGTGACTTTTCCATTCAACGTTTATCTGGCAGCCTTCGCAGGCGCGTTGCTCGGGACCTTTGCATCGCTGCCACTTTGGCGGCGGTGGTGTATTCGCACGGATCATGTGGACGATCCCGGCCATCGCAAGATCCATGAATCGCCCATTCCCCTCGCTGGCGGACTTGCTGTGCTTACTGGAATTCTCATGCCGGTACTCGCTGCTGTCACGATCACAAAATTCCAGATCGGCGGTTTTGATAGTGCTGCGCTGATCCACGGCCTTGAAGCGCGGAAAACCGAGCTGGCCGCCATCCTGTTCGGTGCGGTGGCCATGGTCGCGCTCGGCTGGTGGGACGACCAATACGAGCTGCGCCCGCTGCCAAAGTTCGCCGGCCAAATCTTCATCGCCCTCATCGTCGCCGCTTCCGGAGCGCGCGCGACGCTCTTCGTTCACAACATCATTTTCAGTTACGCCGTCACCGTCCTGTGGATACTCACGGTCATCAACGCCTTCAATTTCATGGACAACATGAATGGCCTTTGTGCGGGACTCGGTGCCATCGGCGCGTTTTATTTCGGCGCGTCTGCGGCCATCAGTGGACAATATCTCGTCGCGCTCATCGCCCTGCTCGCCTGCGGCGCGTTGCTTGGCTTTTTGCCCTACAATTTTCCCCGCGCCACGGCTTTCCTCGGCGATGCCGGCAGCCATCTCATCGGCTATCTCCTCGCCGTGCTGGCGATCCTGCCGCATTTCTATTCGCTGAAGAACGACACCAACAAACTCGCCGTGCTCACCCCCTTGCTGGTCCTGGCCGTGCCGCTCGTGGACATGGCGTGGGTCGTCGTCCTGCGCACTTCGATGGGCAAACCGTTTTACTTCGGCGACAATAATCACCTCTCGCACCGCCTGGTGCACCGGGGTCTCACCAAAACCAGTGCCGTACTGGTCATTTGGCTGTTGGCCGCCGTCGCCGGGGCTGTTTCTTTCGTATTGTGACGTCATACATTCGCTCACAGTTTGACGCTTGTCGTTAAAGCTCTTACTCTTAATCAGTCTATGACCGATTTGCAGAATTCCCTCGTCGAGCTTATCCGCCGCACGTCCGCTGAGATTCCGGACGACGTGCACCAGGCCATCCTCACGTCGCTGGAGAATGAGAAGAAAAATTCGTTGGCCGCCAATGCTATCAAGATCATCGACCAGAACATCGCGCTCGCCAAAGCCAAGTCCCAGCCCATCTGCCAGGACACCGGCAGCATTTTGTTCTACGTGGATTGCCCCATCGGTTTCGACCAGGTCAACTTCGCCGAGACCGCGCGCGAAGCGGTGAAGCTTGCGACGAAGAAAGGCTTCCTTCGCCAGAACTCCGTCGATTCGCTCACCGGCAAAAACGACGGCACCAACGTCGGTCCCGGCGCGCCTGCATTCCATTTTCATCAACATCGCTCGCCCGAGACCAATGTGAAGCTCGTGCTCAAGGGCGGCGGCTGCGAAAACGTCGGCGCGCAATACTCGCTTCCCATCGAGAAGCTTAACGCCAATCGCGACCTCGATGGCTGCCGCAAAGTCATTCTCGATGCCGTCCTGCAGGCCCAGGGCAAAGGCTGCGGCCCCGGTATTCTCGGCGTCTGCATCGGCGGCGACCGCGCCACCGGTTACGAACTCAGCAAGACCCAATTTCTCCGCCGTCTCGAAGATCGCAACCCAAACCCAGTGCTCGATGCGCTCGAACAAGACATCTTGAAAACGTCCAACGAGCTCGGCATCGGCCCCATGGGTTTCGGCGGCAAGACCACACTGCTCGGCGTCAAGATATGCGCCGCCAATCGCGTCCCTGCGTCCTACTTCGTCAGCATCAGCTACATGTGCTGGGCGTATCGACGCCAGGGCGTGGCCCTCGGCTCGCAAGGCCAGATCGAGAAATGGCTGTACTAAATCGCGACCCATAAATTTTTCATGCTCAATTTTCGCAGTGCATTCACACCAGTTGTTTTATCGGCACTCATATTTTTGACCGCACAATTGGTCCGCGCCCAATCCACCGTTCATCCCGCGCTGCCGGTCATCCCAACCAATTCGTTCAACATCACCAACTACAGCGCCCTCGGCGATAACGTGACGACCAATACCGCCGCCATCCAGGCGACGGTCGATGCCGCACTCGCCGCTGGTGGCGGCACTGTTAAGATTCCCGCAGGCGCGTATTTGAGCGGCCCGCTTCGCCTCGGCAGCCAGATCAATTTGCATCTCGATGCCAATGCCGTCCTGCGCATGTTGCCGTTGGGCAAATACCCCGGCGGCACCGACGACCCCAGCAGCTTCATCGCTGGCAACAGCCTGCACGATGTTGAGATCAGCGGACCCGGTATGATTGATGGCCAGGGCACACCCTGGTGGCCCTTCGCACGCGAACGCGGCGCCCGGCGGCCGCGCATGATCGCCCTCTCCGGCTGCACCCGCATCCTGATCGAGCGCGTCACGCTCACCAATTCCCCGATGTTCCACATCGCCATCAGCGGTCATTCGCAGGATGTCACCGTGCGCGGCGTGACCATCCGCGCCACGCCCTCCACCGACCTCGAAAATCCCGGCCACAACACCGATGCCTGCGATGTCAGCGGCCATAACGTCCTCATCCAGGATTGCGATGTCAGTGTCGGCGATGACAATTTCACCTGCGGCGGTGGTACATCCGACGTCCTCATCACCAATTGCACCTACGGTTACGGTCACGGCGTTTCCATCGGCAGTCCGACTTCCGGCGGCGTGTCCAACATCACCGTCATCAACTGTACTTTCAACAACACCGAAGCCGGCATCCGCATCAAAACCGATCGCGACCGCGGCGGCTACGTCCACAACCTTTCCTACCTCAACCTCCGCATGACCAATGTGAATTTCCCCATCCTCGTGTACGAAACTTACATGGTGACCAACAAAGAGTACCGCGACCTCAACAAGCTCACGCCTGCCATCGCCGCCAGTTTCCCGAGCAACGCCGTCGTCGCCCGCACACCCATCTATCGCGACATCACTTTCAGCAACATCACCGCCACTGTGGCGGCCGGATACCGCGCCGGACTCATCTGGGGCCGGCCTGAGATGAACGCCAGCAACATCATCCTCTCCCACATCCACATCACCGCCGACCGGCCCTTTGGCATCTTCAATGCCCAAAACGTCCAGCTCAACGATTTCAAGATCACCACCCCCGACGGCGTCGACAAACTCGTCACCACCAACTCGCAGATCACCATTCAGTAATTTTTTATTGCGCATTTTTGCGTTGTTTGCGTGCACTGTTTTTTAATGCCTTCAGGTGTCTTTAGGGCCTTTTTGATGGGTCTGGCATTAGCGATGCGAATCTTTTTTGTATCTCCAAAAAATCGTGGATTTCATGTATTTCGTGTATTACGGCCTTTTTCGGATCCCGAATCGTGTATTTCGTGTATTACGGGACATTTCATTGATTTTGTGAGCCGACGTGAGGAAGCTCTGATTTCCCGCACCCTTTACTCATTTAACTGATTGAACCAGTTACCCCTTTTACCGATTACCCAATTTCAAAGATCAGCCTACAGTTCTACCACACCTCGTCCGATTTGTAACTGTGATGGTCACGCTAACAGCATTTTCTTTGTAAAATCTTTCAACAGCATAAAACCCAATAACGACAGGCCTTTCATCCCTCTCTCACCCCCTAAAAACGCAAAAAGTCCATGCACAAGCTGTGCAGGCCATTTTTTGCAGCGTCCCGCTTTGCCGTCTTCTCAGCCGCAGCACACCACACAAATCTCGCTCGGCAAATCACGACCCTCTTACAAACCGCGCTTGCGTTTTGGAGTGCGCCAGCCCTCTGGCGCTTTTCCTGGTCGCCCACTCGTCACTTGTAACTTTCAACCTGCAACTTGTACCCTGCCCCCACCCATGAACGCTCCAAACACCGAGCTTCTAAAAGCCGTGGAACTCGCCCTCGCCGGCGATTGGGACGCCGCGCATCAAATCGTCCAGCAATACGAAGACAACGAAATCGCTGCCTGGATCCACGCCGTCCTGCACAAAGTCGAAGGAGACACAAGCAATGCGCGTTACTGGTACCATCAGGCTAACCAGCTGAATCACCTAACCGATGAACCCAACGCAGAACTAAACACCATCAAGATGAAACTGAACAGTGAAAGCTGATTAAAGTTTGTATTCTGGAATTTAGATTTCCCGAACTTGCCGCCTGAAATCTTAACGACCCGAAACCCGGAACTAGAAACCCGAAACTTCCATCGGTATCGCCACGCCAACCGCCTGGACATCGTCAACGTTGAGCCGCGCAAGGAGCTAGTCGCCATCCAAGCCCAACTTAGCAATTAATAACAAATGCCCCCTGCTCTCCGCCAAAGTGAAATGCAGGCGCCAACTGAAAGCCCCATCGGGGCGGCAGATAATAGCCCGGTGGCAAGTCTGCGCAGCAGACGCCGCCCCGGGTTAATGTTCCTTTAAATGTTGTTTTCCGCCCATTCCGCGCCTCGCGCTTCGCGATAGCGAACAGTATTATGGGCGGATCGAAAACCTCTTATGGACTTTCATTGAGGACAGCGTCCAATTGTTTGATCGCCGCCACGTAAGTCACATCAATCTGCACTGGCGAACATATGCGCAACTCAATCACGCCCGGACTAAGATATCGTCAACGAACTTTAGCCGTCTGTTTACCATCTCCAACACCTTGCCTGGAAGATTTTCTCAATTCCAATTCAGTTCCACGAAATCACCCGCTTTAAGCGTCGCGACTTTGGCGGCAATCTCGTCTGAATGAAGACGAATCGTTGGCCAGTCATTGGTCGGAAGCACAAGAATAGCAAGCTGTCTTGCGGCTACCTTCTATTGATACTTGAGGTTTTGATCGCTGGTAAGGAATGCATCAAACTTTAATTCGGCGGCTTTGAGTAATGCGCCATTCTTCAACTCTCCCCAGCCCATTTCCTGCGCCGTGCGAACTGTGTGAACTGAAAGAAATTGCCGCAGAGGACGCGGCACGCAGGCGTCCATCAAGATGTTCATGCCGCTTGTAACACCGTCCGTTGGGCATATTCCAGTATGGCGATGGCCTGCTCGCGGCTCACGTCTGGAAAGCAATCCAGATATTCATCCAGACTAAGTCCGCTTTCGAGGTTTGTGAAGAGGCTCTCCACTGGCACGCGGGTACCCTTGAAACAGGGCGCGCCGCTTAACCGTTCCGGGTCCACCCAAATAGGAACGTCCGGCGGAAAATGATGCTTCGGCCCTGATTTCATGCATGATTACTTTAACAGATGTTCCTCATTTGTCACGCCCGATTGGTGCTCGGCTGTTCACTTAGCACTCAAATCAGCCCGATCCAGCTTCACCGCGAAGGGCACCGCAGCCTCCTCAATGATCTCCGTCCCACCGCTCACCTCCGCCACTTTCGGCGCGCCGTGCAACTTCAGGACGATAATCTCATTCTTCCCGCGTTTAAGCCATTCGCCGGACAGAAACAACGAACGCAGGCCGCCGTGATCCCAGAAGCGCCCAAGATTGTGGCCATTCACCCAGACCGCGCCCATGCTCCAGTTTCTCATATCGAGAAAGGTGCCGCCGGGTTTGTCCACCGTGAAAGTGCCCCGATAAAACGTCGGCCCGGTGGGCGGCGCGACGGACGCCTTGAAGTTGCTCACGTTGTCATAGGGCAGCGAATAGATCTGCCAGTCGCTCAAATCCATGCCGTCCAGCGTGGCCCCGCCGAGCAGGCCCTTGCGCGCGAGATGCTGCGTATCAGCATCCACGATCACACTGATACGCCCGAGATTATAGACGAGCAGATCCAGCGTCGCCGGCCCGTCCGTTTCGGGCAGTTCGATCTTATTGCTGTCCAGTCCATCGCCGACGAATGAGGTGCCGACCGTTTTGCCGTTGACCATGACGATCGTGTAATCCTGCGCCGTTTTCAATTCGAGCCTGCCGCGCAAACCGTTGGGAAACGTTTTACGGTAAAGCACGAAACCATAAGCCTGGTCCAGGTCTTCCATTGAAACCGTCTTCGCCGAAACCAGCGTCGGCTTGCGCGGCAGGGTTTGGAGCAACGGCTCGCTTTGCGCCAACTGGATGGTTGGAATTTCGATGACTGCCGGTTCCGGCGGAGCGGCCGGCGGATTGATTTTCAGCCTGGTCGCCAGCAGTGTGCGTAGCGCGCGATATTTCTCCGTCGTGCGTCCGGCTTCATCGATCGGCGCGTTATAATCGTAACTCGTCTGCACCGGCAGATAAAAATTACAACCATTGTCGAAGCCGTAATTCGATCCGCCAAACACCATGAACAGGTTGAAGGAATAACTGTGGTCCAGCAGATACGTCACCCACTTGGTTATCTCTGCGATGGTGGAATTTTTCCTGGCGATCGGTTCGCCCCAGCCGCTGAACCACGCCGTATACACTTCCGGCACGAACACCGGAAAATCGCCGATGGCCTCCGCGCTCTGCTGATATTTCTGGTCACTGCTCAAACCATTGCGACCATGCAACACACCGGGGATGCGCAGGCTGGGATCACTCCAGATGCGCGTGCTCGGGTCGCAGGTGAAAAGTTGCCCACCGAAACCCACGTCCTTGAAGATCTTCGTCATCGCCAGCATGTAATCGTTGTTCGTCGGGTCCGTGATGCCGTATTCGTTTTCAACCTGCACCATCAGCAATGGCCCGCCCCCGCTCACCTGCAGATCGCCGACCTGTTTATAGACCTGCGCCAGATAAGCCCGGCACCACGCCAGCCATTTCGGGTCGGTCGTGCGGACTTTCACGTCCGGATATTTCAACGTCCACCATGGAATACCGCCATACTCGATTTCCGCGCAGCAATACGGCCCCGGCCGCAGGATGGCCCACATCCCATTCTTCTGGCAAAGTTTCAGCACTCGCCGCACATCTGTCATGCCCGTGAAATCAAATTTCCCCTCCTGCTTCTCCACCTGGTTCCAGAACAGATAAAAACTGATCGTGTTCAACCCCATCGCCTTCGCCTGCTGGATGCGCGTCTCCCAATCCTCCGGCTGCACGCGCCCGAAGTGCATCTCGCCGGAGACCAACATCGTCGGCTGGCCATCAATGAAGAATTGATGCGCGCGCGCCTCAAACTTGTGTGGCTTGCCATCCGGAACAATGCTTGTGACCGTCTGCGCGTAAAGATTGAAAACGAAACAGACGGCGATTAATCCGCCTGTAGCAAATCGCATGAAACGACGAAAAAATAAATTGCTCATCAGGTAAAAGAATTGGTTCAGCCGCGACATTAACCAAGCGTCACCCAACAAAGAAGCCGTAATTTTAATCGCACACATTCCCCCGCCGAAGCGCAGCGAAGGCGCTAACTGATTGCCCCAGCGGGGCAAAAGAGAGTAGCCCCGGGTCGAGTCCCGATTCCGTATCGGGACGACCACCCGGGGTACACATCACAGAACTCCCTTGCCTGACTGCGAAGCTTCACGAAGTGAACCTCTTATTTGGCAACTAAACCAAATACGGAAACTACCAATCACGCCTCCTACTACGGATTCGCCTTCGCAAGTTCGACCGCAAAGGCGTAATCCGGCCCAAACATATTCGAGCGAAAGACGATGTATTTCATGTCCGGCGTAAAACTGGGGTTCGGTTCGAGGCGATAATTGTGATTGCTCATGTTGACCAATTTTTCCGATTCCAGATAGCCGCCCTTGATCAGATTTTTACCCAGCGTCCCCCGGTCCTCGACCCGCACAGGCCGGAACAGAAATATCCAGGGCGAACGGTTGTCACCATCACCGCAGTAAAGTTTACCGTCGGGCGACGAGTTGTCGTGGATGGATGACTGATCGGGGTTGTATTGCAGCCAAACGCGCTCTTTGGTCTCGACGTTGTAGCTGGCGATGAACGAGACGTGGCCGCCGCGAGGAAAATGAAGCTGGTAGAACACCGTCTTGCCGTCCGCCCCCCACCATTCGTGTCCGGCGATCTCATTCTCCATCGTGCGCTTGTGGATCAACTGGTTGTGCGTGCCGTCAGCGCGGATGGTCCAGATGCGGTCAACCTTCTCCCAGCTGCCTTCGTGGCAATACAGCAGCAGAGTCGGGTCGGTGGGCGAAAATTGCAGGTGGTTCAACCAGTCGGTGCTGTGCTTCAGCAAGGTCTTCACTTTCCCCGTCCGCAAGTCGATGGTGAACATGGTCATGGGCAGTTTGGCCGCGAGACGCTTGGCCATCATCTCGCCCTTGTTGATCGGTTCGCCGAGGTTGACGTCGGACATCTGTCCCCAATTCGTCATGCCATCATACGCGCCGCCCACGCTGGCGTCGCCCTCGATGAATGTGCCCGCACCAAGCGTTTCGTCGGCGTTGATGGCGACCACGCTGGCGCGGCGCGGAAGATTGGCAAGTTTGCGGTTCTCGCCGGTATCGAGGTTGACGCACCAGAGCTCGGAGAAAAACTTGTTGGTCGTCCCGCGGGAGTAATAGAGATTGGGCGTCTTGGGAGCGACAACGATCGTCCTGGCCCGCCCCGTGACGACTTGCTTTGCCTCCAGAGTCTTAAGATTCAACACCGAGATGCCGTTGGTCGTGGTGTAGGCCATTTTTGAACCATCGGGCGTGTAGCTGTTGTAGTTGAAATAAAAACTGTCTGAGCCGGGCTCGCGCGTGAGCCGGATCACGTGGTGGCCGGTGTCGGGATCCACCCAACTGGTCGGCGGCTCGGCGGAAGCAGGTACGTTGGTGACCGTCTGGGCGCACAGATTGAGTGCGAAGCTGGCGGCCATAAATCCGATCAAAGCGAATCGCGCGAAACGATGAGAATACAGTTTGTTCATCAGATGAAAATGTTGGTGCTGCTGCTGCGACGTTAACCAACTGCGCCCCAACAAAGAAGCAGGAATTTCAACCGCGGATGAACACCGTGCGGAATAACAGCGATGACATCCCCTGCTATCGTGTAGAACCCGCGTCTCGCGGGTCGGTTGGCGCGTCCCGCGGCAACCATCCCCTTTCCACGGCCATCGTCCCTGTAAATCCGTGTCAAAAACTTTGCGTCTCCGCGCCTTCGCGCCTTTGCGTTAAATTTCCCATCCGTGTTCATCCGTGTTTAAGAATAATTCTCCATCCCCACACACGAACACACCGGATTCCGGTCCCCAAACACATTGTCCACCCGCGCCACCGGGGGCCAATATTTGTAATCATGCAAACCCTTCGCCGGATACGCCGCCTGTTCGCGTGAATATGGCCGATTCCAATTATCACTCGCGATCTGGTCCGCCGTGTGCGGCGCGTTCTTGAGGACGTTATTCTTTGCGTCCGCGCTGCCGTTCTCCACCGCCGTCATTTCGGCATGGATGGAGATCATCGCGTCGCAGAAACGGTCCAGCTCATACTTCGATTCGCTCTCCGTCGGCTCGACCATCAGCGTGCCCGCCACGGGCCATGACAACGTCGGCGCGTGAAAGCCGTAATCCATCAGTCGCTTCGCTACATCCTCCGCCGTCACGCTCTTGAACGCGCGCAGGTCCAGGATGCACTCATGCGCCACCAAGCCGTTGCTGCGATACAGCGTCGGGAAATAGTTCTCCAGCCGCTTGGAGACGTAATTCGCGTTCAGGATGGCGTATTTCGTCGCCTCCGTGAGGCCGTCCGGCCCCATCATCGCGATATACATCCACGAAATCGTCAGGATACTCGCGCTCCCCCACGGCGCCGCGCTCACCGCCCCAATATGGGTAGGGCGTGCAGTCCCCTGCGCGCCGTCGTGCCCTGCATCAGGATTAACCACTGAGTGAGACGGCAAAAACGGCACCAGATGCGCCGCCACCCCGATCGGCCCCACACCGGGCCCACCACCGCCGTGCGGGATGCAAAACGTCTTGTGCAGGTTCAGATGGCACACATCGGCGCCGATGAACCCAGGACTTGTGAGCCCCACCTGCGCATTCATGTTCGCGCCATCCATGTACACCTGCCCGCCGTTCGCGTGGATGATCTCACAGATCTCGCGGATCGTTTCCTCAAACACCCCGTGCGTGCTCGGATACGTCACCATCAGGCACGAGAGATTCGCCTTGTGCGTCTCCGCCTTCGCGCGCAGGTCGGCCACATCGATATTCCCATTCGTATCGCACGCCACCGCCACCACCGTCATCCCCGCCATCACCGCGCTGGCCGGATTCGTCCCGTGCGCCGACGTGGGAATCAAACAGACCGTCCGATGCATATCGCCGCGCGATTCGTGATACGCGCGAATCACCAGCAACCCCGCGTATTCGCCCTGCGACCCCGCATTCGGCTGCAATGAAATGCCCGCGAAGCCCGTGATCTCCGAAAGCCAAGCTTCCAATTGCTCAAACATCTTCTGATATCCGCGCGTTTGCTTGATGGGCGCGAATGGATGCAGTTTGCCGAACTCCGGCCACGACACCGGAAACATCTCCGCCGCCGCATTCAACTTCATCGTGCAAGACCCCAGCGGAATCATCGACGCCGTCAAAGACAAATCCCGCGACTCCAGCCGCTTGATATACCGCAACATCTCCGTCTCCGAGTGGTAGCGGTTGAAGACCGCGTGTTGAAGGAACTTTGATTGCCGATTGCCGATTGCCGATTGCCGATTGGGTTTTAAATCGCTGATGGCAGGCGCAGGGCCAAGTTTGGGATATGCATCCACAACGGCTGCCAGGATCTGTTCGACGTCATGGAATGTCGTCGCTTCATCCAGGGATATGTGCAGGAAACGTTGGTCATCAGCTCGGAGGTTGATGCCACGTTTGAGCGCCGCTTCTTTTACGGCGAATGAATCGCCATAGGCATGTAAGGTGACTGTATCGAAGAAGGATTTGTTGACCAGCGGATGACCAAGCTTTTCAAGTCCAGCAGCCAAAATCTGCGTCAATGTATGAACCCGCTCCGCAATCTTCTTCAACCCCTCCGGCCCGTGATAGCACGCATACAATGACGCCATATTCGCCAGCAACGCCTGCGCCGTGCAGATATTACTCGTCGCCTTCTCGCGACGGATATGTTGCTCGCGCGTACCGAGCGCCAGGCGCATGGCGGGTTTACCGCGTGCGTCTTTGGAGACACCCACGAGCCGGCCCGGCATCTGCCGTTTAAATTCATCCCGCGTGGCGAAGAATGCTGCATGCGGTCCGCCGTAGCCCAGCGGCACGCCAAACCGTTGCGCACTGCCCACCGCGATGTCCGCCCCAAACTCCCCCGGCGGCTTGATGAGTGTCAGCGCGAGCAGATCCGTCGCAACCGTGACCAATCCCCCAACTGCATGGACTCTTTCAACAAACGACGCATGATCGCGAATATGCCCGTGAGTGTCTGGATATTGTATCAACGCGCCAAAAACCTTTTCAGTAAAAACAAATCCATCTTCACTGCCTTCAATGGCTTCAATGCCCAGGGCTTTGGCTCGGGCTTTGACCACCTCAATCGTCTGCGGATGACAATTTGACGAAATAAAGAAAACATTCCGGTTGTCTTTCAGCCGATGCGACATCGTCATCGCTTCCGCCGCCGCCGTCGCTTCATCGAGCATCGAGGCGTTCGCAATATCGAGCGCGGTGAGTTCGATAGCCACCGTCTGGAAATTCAGCAGCGCCTCGAGACGTCCCTGCGAGATCTCCGCCTGATAGGGCGTGTACTGCGTGTACCAGCCGGGATTCTCCAGCACGTTACGCTGGATGACCGGCGGCGTGATGCAATCGTAATAGCCCATCCCGATGAACGAGCGGAACACTTTGTTCTCGGACGCGATCTTCCGCAACTCGGCGAGCGCCTCAAATTCACTCTGCGCGGCGGGCAAATCCATCGCCTTGCGCACTCGGATTTTTTCCGGCACGGCGGCATCGATGAGCGCGTCCAAATTTTTCTGGCCGAGCAGCGCGAGCATGTCGCCGGTTTCCGCAACCGTGGGCCCGATGTGACGGCGCACAAATTGATCCGGATGCGTAAGTGAATCTTGAGACAAACCCATCCATAGAAACTAAAGTTGAAGGCTCCAAAAAGCCAGTTAGATTTCGATTTTGGCCATTTTTCGCCACCTACAATATATCTGGCTGGCAAGACAAATATGCCACAACTAATGGTGTTTTCGGCCCAAAAAAAGGCTAAATAAACATTGAGTTTTTTGGAGGATTTTTATAGTATATTTCCGTAATCGCCCCCGGGCAAACACGCCCGAATTTTGTCGAAATTTATGTCCAAAGATGCCGAGTCATTGGTAGAGGAATTTGTCCAAAAAAACGTCCCGATCGAGCAGATTTACGATGCTTCCAAGCTGGGAAAATTGGAAGGTCTCGAGGCCGTCCGCAAGAAGCCCGGCATGTATATCGGCGGCACGGATGAACGCGCCCTGCATCATTGCGTCAGCGAAGTGCTGGATAACTCTGTGGACGAACATCTCGCCGGCCACGCCGACAAGATCGAAGTGACCATCCACGTGGATGGTTCCATCTCCATTCGCGATAATGGCCGCGGCATCCCGGTGGACATCCATCCCACCTACAAGATCCCCGGCGTGGAGATGGTCCTCACCACGTTGCACTCCGGCGGCAAGTACGGCCAGGGCGGTTATAAATTTTCCGGCGGTACCCACGGCGTCGGCGCCAAGTGCGTGAACGCTGTCAGCGAATGGTTCGAGGTCGAAGTCTCGCGCAACGAACTGCTCTATCACATGGAGTTCGAGCGCGGCAAGACGACCAAGAAACTCGAGGTCATTGGCAAATCCAAAAAGACCGGCACGCTCATCACCTTCAAGCCGGACCCGGAGATTTTCCGCGACACCGTAGAATTCAAGACCGAGACCATCGCCACGCGCCTGCGCGAGCTGGCGTTCCTGAATTCCGGATTGGAGATCATTTTCCTGGACGAGCGCAAAACCACGTCCGAGCCGGAAAGGTTTTACTACAAGAACGGCATCGAGGAATTCGTCAAGCAGCTCAACAAGAACAAAGAGCCGTTGCATCCCAAGCCCATCTCCTTCCGCAAAGAGACCAAGGAGAAGCTCGACGACAAGGACATCGAAGTCCATGTCGAGGTCGTGATGCAATACAACGACAGCTACAACGACCAGGTGCTTTGCTACACGAACACCGTCCACAATCCCGATGGCGGCACGCATCTCTCCGGTTTCCGCAGCGCCCTGACCCGCGCCATCAACCAATACGCGAAGTCGAATGAGATCCTGAAGGAAAAAGACCCGCAGATCACCGGCGACGACGTCCGTGAAGGTCTTACCGCCGTGATTTCAGTGAAGCACAGCGACCCGAAGTTCGAATCGCAGACCAAGGTCAAATTGCTTTCGCCCGAAGTTGAGCGCATCACCGGTTCTGTCACGTACGAGGGCCTGATGGCGTATTTCGACGCCAACCCGCCCATCGCCAAGCGCATCATTGATAAAGGCCTCACGGCCGCCCGTGCGCGCGAGGCTGCCCGCAAAGCCCGCGAAGCCGTGCGCAAATCCGCCCTCACCGGCGGTGGTCTGCCCGGCAAATTGGCCGATTGTTCTGACCGCGACCCGGAAAACACCGAGTTGTATATCGTCGAAGGTGATTCCGCCGGTGGCTCGGCCAAGCAGGGCCGTGACCGGAAGTTCCAGGCCATCCTGCCCATCCGCGGCAAACTCATCAACGTGGAGAAAGCGCGACTCGACAAAGTTCTCCAGAACACTGAGATCCGCACGATGATCACCGCCATCGGTACCGGCATTGGTGACGGCGAAGGCGAAGGCGCCTTCAATCTCGAAAAACTGCGCTACCACAAAATCATCATCATGACCGATGCCGACGTGGACGGTTCGCACATCCGCACGTTGTTGCTCACATTCTTTTACCGCCAGATGCCTCAGCTCGTGAAGCAGGGTTTCGTGTACATCGCGCAACCCCCGCTCTACTCCATCACGCGCAAGAAGAAGACCGATTACATCGACGACGATGTGCAGCTCAACCGCATCCTGTTGCAGAATGGCGTCGAGGAAGTGAAGTTGAAGAACCTTTCCGATGGACGCGAGTTCACGCCCAAGCAGCTTGAGGAGATCCTCACGTTGCTCGAATCACTGGACAAACACGCCACCTACATCAAACGGCTGGGCGGTGATTTCGCCGATTATGTCGAGAAGCGCACCAAAGACGGCACGCTGCCGCAATTCATGATCAAGGTGCGCAATGGCAACGACGAAACCGTCCACTATTTCCTAAGCAATGACGAAGTAGAGGTTTTCAAATCAGCGAACAATGACCTTTTCGGCAACGACACCGAAGTCGAACGCCGCAAGGACACCCCGACGCGCCGCGCCAAGCTTTCCCATCTGCATCTCGAAAGCAAAGCCATCGGCGACCTGCTGAGCAAACTGCACAAGAAAGGCCTCGCGGTGGACCATTACTCCGCGCAGGACAAGCCGCTCTTCGAACTCATTGAAGGCGAAGGCGAGCGCGCCCATGTCTCCCCGCTCTTCTCCATTCCGGAGATCCTGGAAGGCGTCAAGGCCGTGGGCAAGAAAGGCATCCAGATGACCCGCTTCAAGGGTCTCGGTGAAATGGACGCCAAAGAACTTTTTGAGACCACGATGAATCCGGTGAAACGCAAGCTCCTCCGCATCGAGCTTTCCGACGCCGTCGAAGCCGAGGAGATGTTCGTCCGCCTCATGGGCGACGAAGTCGAACCGCGCCGCCAGTTCATCGAAGACAACGCGCTGAACGTCCGCAACCTCGACGTTTGATCGCACGACAACACTTTTTCCCGAAACTGAACCATGCCAGACGAAACTGACCCCATAATTCCACCGACCCCGCCACAGCAACCCAGCGGCGGCGCATACACACAGGGCGAAAAGATCTCCAAGATCAATGTCGCCGAGGAGATCAAGAACTCGTTCCTTGATTACTCGATGTCCGTCATCATTTCGCGCGCCCTGCCCGATGTGCGCGACGGATTGAAGCCTTCGCAACGGCGCATCCTGTACGCGATGCACGAGCTGTCGCTGTTCCCCGGGCGCAAGCCTTACAAGTGCGCGAAGATCTGCGGTGACACTTCTGGTAATTACCATCCGCACGGCGAAGCGGTCATCTATCCCACCCTCGTCCACATGGCGCAGCCATGGGCGATGCGCGAAAGGCTCGTGGACGGCAAAGGCAACTTCGGTTCCGTTGAAAACGACCCGCCGGCGGCGATGCGTTATACTGAGGCACGCCTCACGCATCTGGGCGCCATTCTGATGTCCGACATGGACAAGGACACCGTCGATTTCGTCCCCAATTACGACGAGCGCCTCACCGAACCCACCGTTTTCCCCGCCGCGTTCCCGAACCTGCTCGTTAATGGCGGCACCGGCATCGCCGTCGGCATGGCCACCAACATGCCGCCGCACAACCTCGGCGAGGTCATCGACGGTATCTGCGCGCAGATCGACCGCCCCACCATCACCATCCCCGAACTGATGAAGTTCATCAAAGGTCCGGATTTTCCGACGGGCGGCATCATCTGCGGTGTGGAAGGCATCAAAAACTACTTCACCACCGGCAAAGGCAGCGTGAAATTGCGCGGTCGTGTCGGCGTGGAGGAGATGAAGGGCAACCGCGAACAGCTCGTCATCACGGAAATTCCCTTCAACGTCAATCGCGCCGCCCTTGAGGAACAGATCGCCGGTCTCGTCAACGAAAAGGTCATCACGGAGATCTCCGCGATGCGTAATGAATCGGATGAGAACTGCCGCCTGGTCATCGAGCTGAAACGCGAAGGCATCCCGAAAGTCGTCATCGCGAACCTCTTCGAGCGCACGCAAATGGAGGTTTCGTTCAGCGTCAATTCGCTCGCCATCGATCATGGCAGGCCAAAAAATCTCAACCTCAAGGAGATCATCCAGTGCTACATCGAGCATCGCCGTGAAGTGATTTTGCGCCGTACGCGCTTCGAACTGAAGAAAGCCGAGGAACGCGCCGAGTTGCTCGAAGGTTACATCATCGCGCTCTCCAACCTCGATGAGTTCATCCACATCATCCGTTCCAGCAAAACGCGTGATGAAGCAAAGATCAAATTGCTCGCCTTCGAATGGTCGCGCGCCCAGGTGGAAAAATGGGGCGTGCTCATCCGCCAGGAAAGCCGGCTGGAAGGCGGACGTTACATGCTCACCGAACGCCAGGTGGACGCTATCCTTGACCTGCGCCTGTATCAATTGACCGGCTTGGAGATCGACAAGGTCGACCGCGAATACAAAGCGTTGATCGAAATCATCAAAGACCTGATGGACATCCTCGCCAAAGAATCGCGCGTGATGGCCATCATCAAGAAGGAACTCCAGGAGATCAAAGAGAAGCACGCCACGCCACGCAAGAGCGAGATCGTGCCCGACGAAGGCGAGATCGCCATCGAAGACCTTATCGCCAACGAAGGCGTCATCATCACGTTGACGCACAGCGGCCTCATCAAGCGCACCAACGTCAGCCAATATCGCTCCCAACGCCGCGGCGGCAAGGGCGTCATCGGCATGACCACGCGCGAGGGCGAGACCGCCGCCGACAATGATTTCGTCGAGTATCTGTTCACCGCCAGCACGCATGACTACCTGATGTTCTTCACGAACTCCGGCCGCGTGTACGTCGAACGCGTACACGAAATCCCGGACATGGGCCGCGCCGCCAAAGGCCGCAGCATCGCGAACCTGCTGGAGCTCAAGGAGGGCGAGAAAGTCGCCGCCATGATCCGCGTGCTTTCCAAGACGGATGAAAACCGCAAAGACACGACTTGGGAACAATCGGGCGAGCTGTTCTTTGCCACGCGACTCGGCACTGTCAAGAAGACCGCTTTGAGTGATTTTGCCAACGTCCGCAAAGGCGGCATCATCGCCATCACCATTGAACAGGGCGATACGCTCATCGACGTGAAACAGACCCGCGGCAGTGTGGAGGGTGGGGACGAAGGCGACGACGTTGTGCTCATCACGAAGGACGGCATGAGCATCCGCTTCAGCGAATCCGACGTGCGTTCGATGGGACGTTCCGCCGCTGGCGTGAAGGGGATCACCCTGGAAACAAGTGACGCCGTAGTGGCGCTGGCCGTGGTGGTGCCGGATGCGGCGTTGCTGGTGGCCGGCGAGAACGGCATCGGCAAACGCACCTCCTTTGACGAGTATCTGGTGCAGGGCGAATCCGGCACGCGCAAACAATCGCGCGGCGGCAAAGGCCGTATCACCATGAAAGTCGGCGACAAGACCGGCGTCGTCATCGGCGCCCTGCCCGTCCGGGATACCGACGAGATCATGCTCATCACCGTCGGTGGCCAGATGGTGCGTACCGCCGTGAAAGACATCCGCGAGGCCGGTCGCAATACGATGGGCGTAAAACTCGTCAATCTCGACGCCGGCGACAAACTCCAGGCCATCGCCCCCGTCATCAGTGATTCAGCCGAAGACGCTGCCGTCATCACGGAAGCTGAACCGCCAAAATAATATTCCGTCAAAAACGAAAAGCGGCTGACAATCACTTGTCAGCCGCTTTTGTTTTGCAGGCCGGTTTTAAAAGAACCAGGAGATGCCGACCACGGGACCCTGCGCGTTGGTGCCCAGGTTCACCTTGGTCTGGTACGCATCGGAGAAATGCTGGAAGCGATACTCCGCGTTGAACGCGCAGTTCTTCGTGATCATGTAACGCAGCCCCAGCCCGATATCCAAATTGAAATTCTGCCGTTGCCCGAGCAGGTGGCCGTCGATGTCGGTCATCTCAATACCTCCACCGAGCTGGAAGTACGGCTTGAACCGCCCGTTCGAAGGCAGGAAATTATAGCGCATCCAGCCGATCGATCCGGCCGTGTAATTACCCTCGCCTTTGATGACACCGCCGCCGAACAATTCCACGATCACTTCCACGTTGCCGCGCAGCCACGACGGTCCCATCGGATTGCTCAGCATATAGCCGCCTTGAATACCCGTCGTCGTATAATCCACGACCCGGTGGGTCACGATGTCGAAGAACGGCGAAAACATGACGCCGGAATTGACGCCCAGTTCCCACTTGCCGCGCTGGAAAACCGAGTTGTACGAAAGGTCCGTGTCGTAACTGGAAGTTTTGGTCATTTCGGTGGCGTTATCCGCCGAGGCGGTCGCCATGGCCAACATGGATACACCACACCACATCAGTATTTTCTTCATAGAATATTCCTCGTACGGCTAAATTTTTATAAAACACCTTCCCCTTATGTCAAGGGGCTAAGCGCTCAATTTCCCAGTGCCCTGAAGGTAGCTTCCGATAGCAAAAACGGTCATGCAAACGGCTCGGCCTGCCCTGCCAGAACTCAACCCGGTTGGGCACCAGCACATAACCGCCCCAATGCTCCGGCAATGGCACGTCTTCGCCCGGAAATCGTTTCGCGATTTCACGCCATTTTTCCTCCAGAACCTCACGATCCGCCACTGCTTGGCTTTGCGGAGACGCCCAGGCCGAGACCCGGCTACCCCTCGGGCGCGATTTGAAATAAGCCTCTGATTCGGCCTTCGGCACTTTTTCGACCGTGCCGCTCACGCAGACCTGCCGCTCCAATTCCGGCCAGTAAAACGTTAACGCCGCGTTCGGATTTTCCGAGAGTTCACGCCCTTTGCGGCTATCGTAGTTCGTGAAGAAAATAAAACCGCGCACGTCCACGCCCTTGAGCAATACCGTGCGCGCCGATGGAATACCATCTTTATCCACCGTCGCCAGCACCATCGCGTTCACGTCCGCTGGGGAATGACCCAGCATCGCATGCCATAATTTGAAAATCGCTATCCCGATCTTCCGGAACCGGCTGCCGCCTTTTTGCGCCGCCGCCTGGGCAAACCACGCGTTGAACTGCGTCAATGGATTTGCATCCAGATCCGTGCGGTTCAGTCCGCCGAGGCTGTAGTCCCTTCTGATGTCCGCTATGCCCATTGTCCGGCCAGTAAAAACCATTTTGCCAGCCGTGTCCACGCGGGATATTTACCGGCGGATGGAAGCGGCCTGGAAAAACTATTCGTTTAATCCAAAATGGGTATGTGGGGTTGTTTCGGGAAGAAAATTTCTAAAATCTATCGGGCTTTCCGGCGATTTTCCGCCATCGGAGATTGCCACCGTCAGAAAAGCGAGCTTCATCCTTTGGCTGATTTCCCGAAGAAATCCTTCGCGATACACGAGGCCGGAACCACCATGGCCGGCAGGAACCAGGTTGACCAGCATACCTTCATCGTCCTGCCGCCAGTCGACCCAGTTCTCGAACCACGCTTCCAGTTCCGGGGAAATCACCAAATGATTGCGGTTGCTTAGGATTATAAAATCCGCCGCCACCGCATCCCTTGCGGCAATTTTTGCCAGCCCGACATCCCGGAAGAAATCTGTCCGCCACCAGGAAAATTTAAGCTCGGCATCCTCCCATAACAATTTCACCAGATAATCGCAGAGCCGCAGGGCACGTTCGCGGGTATCCGCGTCATCGTAGATCGACACCACTTTGAATGGCTGCGGATTGAGCGAAAAGAATCGGTCATCGGTCGCGTCTTTCATAATTTTGCGGCGACCAGAAAGCTCGAAAACAATTCTATCCTGCCGTTGAAATCCGGACGCATCCCAAGCTTCCGTCCGCATTCGGATATTGCAACTGTTACTTGCAAACAAAAGCTCACCTTCTTTTGGCTTTTTGCTGTAGACGATGATAGTCATGGATGCGCCATTTCAAAAACGTGGAACAATGTTTGGTGGAACCTTTGTTACGGTGCGGCCAATAAATTTTAAACTCATGTTCCAACCATTCCAATCGGCGGATCCCTTCTGCCGCCAGCTGTCGGGCGTAGCTTTGTTTTCCATTAGCCACCGCCTGCCGCCATAACATGAACTGGCACGATTGCGCCGCCATTTCCGCCGCCAGGTCCAGTTCCTTCGCTAAAATTTTCCCCATCGCAGTCTGCGGGCGGCCACGCGAAAGAATCTTTCGCTCGCGTTCGATTTCAGCGTGTGTCGCCCGGATTTTCTTCGCGGGAATTTTGGCGAACCATGCGGACCCGTTCCGGCAAAACAATTCACGCTGTTCCAACGGTGGCGCGGCAACCACTGTGCCCAATGGAGTTTCATTCGCCGCCTTCACCCCAAGTTTCCGATGAACAAAACCCAACCTCAGTGCTGCATCGGCGATGTGTCCGGCCGCATCTTTGAAAACGTCGCGGCTCAAAACGTTCGCCAATGTTCGCTCATCGAAGGCGTTCGCATTCCACGCCAGCGATGCGCCCGCCGCCAGCATCGGCCAGCTCACCGCCAGCGGTTGCGGATGGCCCCCATCGCCCCAGTCGCAGACCAGATACCCGAGCGCGCCAAATTTCTTTCCGGACTTCGCCGCCGCTCGCAGATTCGCCAGCGCATTATCATGTCGCCCCACCAACGTCTGCCACGTGGATGTGCCCGGGCAGACATAGAAAGGAATTTTCGATTTTGCAAACCGCGCCGCTTCGGCGTCAAATGGATGGCTCGCCTCATAACCCCAGTTCAATGCGATGAGGTTCGGAGTTCCGTCCCGCTCTGCGGGACGGCTTGATTTCCCAAACCTTGCCAGCTCCGGAATCAGCTTCGGATATTTCAGGATGATGTCGCCCCAGAACATCATGCGCTTGCCGCGCCCGGACACCTCGCGGTTGATCTTTTTGAGAAAATCCAGATAGACACGCCCTTTGCCAACCTTGTCGCAAAGCTTTTTGCTCTGGCCCCGGCCCAAATCCCACGTCTCATCGCAGCCCACGTTAAAAAAACCGCTCGAAAAGTTTGGCAACAACTCATCGTAAAGCCCGCGCAGGAATGGAATCGTGCCCGGATGATTCGGCGCCAGCGTCGTTGGCCGCCGCACAAATTCGCCGCTCGCGTCTTCATATGGCCCGGGAACTTCCGCCAGCTTCTTCAGTTTGGGGTCTGCCAGAAAATAACGCAGGTGCCCGAAAGAATTCTGGTTCGGCACCAGGTCGATGCCCAGCTCACGACAGCGCGCATCCAGCTTTTGGACCTCCGCGCCGGTCAACGCACCCCAGCTCTTCCAGACAGACTTGTATTTCCGATACGCAAACGTGTGCTCGGTGTACAATTGCAGCTCGTTGATCTTGAAGTCCGCCAGATGCTCGACCAAATCCAACAACGTTTCCAGCTTCGGCACCCGCCCGCGCGAAATATCCAGCATCACGCCGCGCCGTGCAAAATCCGGCCAATCGCGTATCTCCACGCACGGCAGTCGATTTCCATATTCCCGTCGCAACTGCTGTAACGTGGCCAATGCCGCCCGCACACCCTTCACGTTCTGATAACGGATTTGGACCCCGCGTTTGGAGATACTGAGCGCATAGCCCTCTGCATGGTGCGGCGCCAAGGCACTCCGAACAATGTCCACCGCAGCCAAAGGATTTTTCTTCGGCATGGTGAACGTGCCGCGCAAAGCCCTTAGCTTTTTCGGTGCGGGAAGCAGGTTAAATTCCATTCCAGTGGTTGGCTTTATAGATCAGTCATGCCGAAATGGCAAAACAATGGGTAGTGGATGCAGATTTAAAGTTGTGACCACATTTCACGCAGATCACCCCTGTGCATAGAAGTTCGGCGACTTCAACTTCCACAGACCCGGTGGCGGATTATTATGCTCTTTGACGCCTGCCAGCTCGGTGGGGCAAGACTCCGGCGAAGCCGCGCTACCCTCATGGTGAGGCGAGGCTACCGACGAGCCGTCGTCCTTTGCCGCTTGTTCGCTGGCAGCAATTCCCTCATCCACCTCCTGGCCCTCGACCACCTTTGAGCTTGGTTTTTGATGCTTCTCTGGTGCTTGGTGCTTGGAGGTTGGATGTTTTGCTTCCCCGCCTTCTTCCATTTTCAATGCTCCATCCTCTTTCCCGGCAATTTTCCGGCCCTCGACCTTCGTCACTCGACCCTCGACCTCCTGCCCACCCCCCATCAACTGGTCGGAATTGGTCGGAATCACTCCCGATGTCTGGCTTTTGAAGCTTTCCTGGTGGGGCGAGGCTACTGACGAGCCGTCCCTCTTTTTTTCGTAGTCGTCCCGCCCTGCGGGATCAGTCGGCGCTGACTTCTCCCTGC